>Ga0209916_1000023_pt1 | contig 436422 bp, 396 predicted proteins | sample ThiBio_1000_plan_FD_183956 | JGI IMG/M metagenome (GOLD analysis project Ga0209916, IMG submission 183956) | Wastewater bioreactor microbial communities from Cape Town, South Africa - Thiocy_solids_2 (SPAdes) | ecosystem: Engineered > Bioreactor > Thiocyanate-remediating > Anaerobic-Aerobic ... | reverse complement strand
CCATTCCGAACAGAGAAGTTAAGCCTGATTGCGCTGATGGTACTGCCCTTTTGAGGGTGGGAGAGTAAGTCGACGCCACTTTTTAAAGCTCATCAATACTAATTGATGAGCTTTTTTTGTTTATAACGGACCTATATTTTTTAATATACCACTACCCTATACCCTGTTCAGATAACAGTACTATTTATCATTATATTATTATTCTAAATGAAACAATAGGGAAGTGAGAAGAGAAGCAATCAACAGGAAACAGCCAGAAACTATAATACAATCATGTCATTATAATTTGAGAGATACTGTGCCGTTCGCTTTAACATGAAAAACTGTAAAGAATAAAGAGGGATATAAGGCTCTGATCGTACTTACTAATTTTAAGTGATTATTAGAGCTTCTGATAATTAACTGTATCACAAACTGAAATTTAATTGGAACCTACAATCAGAAGGTGGAACCATTTTTAGAATACCTCGCTTAATTATCTTATTTTGTATAAGAATCCTAAACTGGAGCTGAAAGTATTTTTTACAATAGTCTGTGGTGGCTCGGAGTCATAATAGTGCGATAAATTGAATTTTAAATTCAATTGTTTTGTTACTTTGACCATGAAATTATAATCTCCTGAAACTCTGAAATCTTTGAATCGAAACAGATTAGGTTGGTAATAAATCACAGTAGAAATCTCAAACTTATCAAAAGAAAAATAGGTGGAAAAATAATTGCTCCAACGGGTAGTATTGATGTATTCATTTGGACGGTCGCTATAATTGATTTCTTCGTACTCATAGAAATGCGAAGACCCCAGGAATAACCTGACTTTATTCTTGTTTAAAATCCTGAACCGGATTCCGCTTCCGATTAAAAAACGTATTTTTTGTAAAAGTATCTGATTGTATTGTACCTGGGTATATCCTTCCAGCTTCCATGGACTTTTATCTTTTAACCGGTAAGCGTAGCGAAAATGTGACATCCCGAAATTGGAATAAAGATCTTTGTTTGATGTGATATACTTTAGATCATTGATGAGCAAGAAGTAATGACGAGGTGTCTTATATTGAACAAGCGGTTTGAATTGTAGCGTAAATAACGTGTTAGTGTTTTTTTGTAATGAGAAGGTCAGATCCAGATTCCCGCTGAAACCGGTTGTATCATCATATATTCGTTTGTTCTCAATATTGACAACCTGAGAAATGGCCGGTTTATACAGCCCCAACAGCAAAATAATGACTACTAGTATCTTGAATTTCTTCATTACTTCGGAGCAAGTTTATAAAGCATAATACCAATTAGCAGGAAGATTAAGTTAGGAATCCATACAGCGATAAATGTAGGAAGCCCTACATTTATTGCCGCCACTGTAGTAACTTTCATTGAAAAGATGTAAATGAAAGCAAATCCGAGTCCGATGGCAATGTTTAAACCGATACCTCCGCGTTTCTTTTGGGAGGAAACGGAGAAGCCTATCAATGTCAGGATAAAAGTTGCGAAAGGATAGGAAGTTCTTCGATGAAGCTCTATTTCATGTAAAACATAATTCGGGTTACCTTTTTTCTTTTCGGCTTTTATATATTCCTGTAGCTCAGTGAAAGTCATTGCTTCAGAGTTGTTGTTCCTGGATGCGATATCTTTTGTTTCGAAGGGAAGAATAGTGTCATATTGTATTCCTTTCATAATCTTGTCCGGAACAATTTCTTTGGTTTTGCTTGCCGGACTGTTTATTTCTCGGATGAAGTAATTATTAAGCTGCCATTTTTTTGCTTCTTCTTTATATTGGGCGCTTCCTGCCTGGATCAGCTTTTCTAACTGGTTCTTTTCAGACCATTTTTCAATTTTTAAATTTGCGATGATTTTATCACCGGTATTATAATGATCGAAATAGACAATCGTATTATCCGGAAATTCCGCTATGAAGTTGTTGATGTACAAATTATCGCGATAATACCGTTCTTCAAATTGAAGCCGGGATTCGTTAGATCTGGGAACAATATAATGATTTAAGATAAATGATAAGAGCGTAAGAATAGCGGCTCCGATCATATAAGGCCTGAGAATTCTTGAAAATGGTTTTCCGCTGAACAGCATTGGAATGATTTCCGAATCCTGAGCCATTTTGGAAGTGAACCATATTACGGTGATAAAGACGATTAATGAAGAAAAAGTATTGCCATAGAACACAATAAAGTTGACATAATAGTTTAAAATGACATCAGATAACGGTGCTTTTTTCTCAATAAAATCCTTTAATTTTTCAGAAATGTCAAATACAATGGCAAGGAGCATGATTACTCCGAGTATGAAGAAGAAAGTAGTGAGAAATTTCTTTAAAATGTACCGATCGTAGATCTTTAGCATTATAAACGTTGTTTTAGTTTTGGAATAACCTGATCTTTCCAGGTTGAAAAAGTACCGTCTAAGATACGTTTTCTGGCTTCTTTTACCAAATCAAGATAAAATCCAAGATTATGAATAGTTGCTATCTGAACTCCAAGATACTCATTTACTTTAATCAAATGCCTTAAATAAGCTTTGGAATAGGTATTGTCAACATATGTTTTTCCGGAAGAATCAAGAGGAGAGAAATCTTTCTCCCATTTTTGATTTTTGATGTTGATTGTTCCTTCCCAGGTGAACAACAGACCATGTCTTGCATTACGTGAAGGCATTACGCAATCGAACATGTCGATTCCTCGCGCAATACTTTCCAGAATGTTCCAGGGAGTACCCACTCCCATTAGATAACGAGGTTTTTCTTCTGGTAAAATAGCTGTTACCAGCTCTGTCATGGCGTACATTTCTTCTTCCGGTTCTCCTACGGATAGTCCCCCGATAGCATTTCCAAGCATATCTTTGGAAGCAACGTATTCTGCAGAAGCTTTTCTTAAATCTTCATAGACACTTCCCTGAACAATAGGAAACAACGCTTGCTCGTAATCGTATTTCGGGGGAGTATTTTTAAAATGAGAAATACATCTGTCAAGCCATCTGTGCGTCATATTCATAGAATTTTTCGCATAGCGATAGTCGCAGGGATAAGGAGTACATTCATCAAAAGCCATAATGATATCCCCTCCGATCGCTCGCTGCACATCCATTGCATATTCAGGAGTAAAGAAATGGTAAGCACCGTCATAAACGGATTGAAACCTTACGCCTTCTTCCGTAATTTTTCTGGATTTAGATAAAGAATACACCTGAAAACCACCGGAGTCCGTCAGGATAGGTTTTTTCCAATTGATAAAATTATGTAAGCCTCCGGCACTTTCCAGCACATCAATTCCTGGACGTAAATACAGGTGGTAAGTATTTCCTAAAATAATTTGTGCGTTAATCGTTTGTTCCAGTTCATGTTGATGAACACCTTTTACTGTTCCTACGGTTCCGACAGGCATGAAAATCGGAGTTTGTATTTCCCCGTGATCAGTAACCAGTTTCCCGGTTCGGGCATTGCTTTTGGTGTCCCTGTGCTGTAATTCGAAGTGCATATCTTTGTTGATAAATAAACAGCGCAAAGATAATGCGATTTATTGAAGTGTGCCATCTTTGCAGAAATGTTGTAAGAGATGCATTTTGACCCTTTATTTGAAAATTCTGTTTCTACATTTTTATTTTATTTGTTTTGTGTAGTTGTTTTTATACAGCTATTGTATGTGCTTCTGATATATAGCCGTTTTGCTTTTTACAAGAAGAAAACAGAAAAGAAATTTGATAAACCTGTTTCAGTAGTTATTTGCTGCAGGAATGAGCAGGATAACCTGATGAATAACCTGCAGACCATTGTAGAGCAGGATTATCCAAACTTTGAAGTAGTCGTTGTTAATCACATGTCCAGTGATGATTCGGTTTATATTCTGGAAGCTTTTCAGGTACATTATCCGCACATGAGAGTGGTAAACGTTCAGCGGAGCTCACATCTTAGCTTTGGAAAGAAATTTCCTTTGTCTGTTGGTATAAAAGCTGCCAAGAATGATTTTCTGATCCTGACAGACGCAGATTGTAAACCTGTATCAAAAGACTGGCTGAAAAATGTGGTCGCTAATTTTGAGAAGCCGGATAATGAGATCGTAGTGGGATATGGGCCGATGAACAGAAAGAAAGGTTTTTTGAACTGGTTTATCCGTTTTGAAACAGCATATATCGCGGTTAATTATTTTTCATACGCTATTTCCAAAATTCCTTATATGAGTGTCGGAAGAAATTTCGCATATACAAAAGAACTGTTTGTCCAGAATAAAGGTTTCAAAAATCATTATGCGGTTATTTCCGGTGATGATGATCTTTTTTTGCAGGAAGTGGCTACCAGAAAAAATATATCAATTGAGATCGATGAATCAACGTGGTGCTATTCTGATGCAAAAGAAACCTGGAAAGATTGGATAAATCAAAAGCGACGACATTATACTGCCTCATCTCACTATAAGTTTATTAAGAAAGTACTGTTAGGAAGTTATAGTGTCACCTGGTTGCTAACGCTTGTATTATTCGTTATTTTACTCTTTGATGTGGAATATCGGGGACTTTCTCTGGTGGTATTTAGTTTTTTATTAATGTTAAAATGGACCTTTTTTGCGTTGGGCTTCAGTAAATTGAAATCTATAAAAATGGCTCTGATTTTTCCAGTATGGGAAACTATATATATGCTGATAACTCCTCTGGTGTTTTTTTCTGCTAATAAAACGAGTTCGCAACGATGGAATTGACGAAAAATTTGTCTGATAAGGCAAAGCGGGATTATGAATTGGTTCAGAATGCACTGATAGGAAATCAGGGGGCGTATTCTCAATTGATGGATTTTTACCGTGAATCTGTTTACCATACAATTATTAAGATGGTAAAAAATACAGATGATGCGGAAGATTTGACAATTGAAGCCTTTGGAAAAGCTTTTAGTCGCCTGGATCAATATTCCCCTAACTTTGCATTCAGTACATGGTTGTTTAAGATAGCAACTAATAATTGTATTGATTTCATTCGGAAAAAGCGTCTGAAAGTAACTTCAATGGATACCGGCTATACCAGAGATGACGGCGAGGTTATTTATATTGATGCCAGATCTTCAACAATGACTCCGGAAGAAGAAATAATTAATGACCAGAAAGTGAAATTAATGAGAGATTTGGTAACGAGATTGAAGCCGAGATACAGGGAGCTTGTTGAATTGCGGTATTTTGAGGAATTGAGTTACGAGGAAATTGCTGAAACGCTTAATCTTCCATTGGGAACTGTAAAAGCGCAGTTGTTCAGGGCGAGAGATTTTCTTGCAACAATGATTGAGAAAACAAAAGAAACTATATAATATAAATTCTGACTAGTCCTAAATAACCGATACAGATTTTAGACTAAAATAACTAATAATCATATCCCAGCAACCACGTGTTTGCTGGGATATTTGTTTTTATAGGTTCTTATTTTGATTTCATTCTGCTGATGCATTTGCTCAGGTGTCTTCATAAAACAGGAGTAATGCGGTCTGCAAGTGTTGTAAATTTTGATACTATCACTTATCAGTTGTTGCATTACTGATAGTTTATGTGAAGTGTTGTATCCAATAAACTCAGCTTTTAATATTCCATTGATTCTTTCTGCAACAGCATTTGCATAAGGATCATAGGATTCTGTCATACTACATTGAAGTTTCCCCTTTTTCAATACATCCTGATATTGATTACTACAATATTGAAGTCCCCGATCAGAATGATGAACCAGTATATTTGGCTTATAACATCTGGTTTTTATAGCCATCTTAAGTGCTCTGATCGATCCTTTCACATCCAAACTATCAGACACATCATATCCCATGATTTTCTTAGAATAAGCATCTGTAACCAAAGCTAAATACATCGGGTTTGTTCTGTTTCCTATATAAGTAATATCAGACACCCAAATTTGTTCAGGCTGACTTGGAACCACGTCCGTTATGAGATTTTTGTGTTTTCTAAAACGATGATGCGAGCTGGTCGTAATATGATACTGTCGTTTGGGAACGATCAACAAATGATTCGCTTTAAGAATACGAAAAAGTAAATCTCTTCCAACACCAAGACCCTTTAAATCATCTTGTAATAGATAATAGAGTTTCCTGGTACCGATCCTGGGCATTTGAAGTCTTATATTCTTCACCAGATCAACAACCTGCTGAGCGATAGCTTTACGCCTGTAAGAAGACCTTATACTTCTGTAATAAACCTGTCTGCTTATCCCGAGCAATCCACAGGTAGCCATTAGGCTTTCTTTGTGTTTTTCTTTGTAGAGGTCGATTGTTCGGGCAAGGAGTTTTTTCGGATTGGAATGTTATATTCTTTCTCCGCTAAATCGATCATCATGTCAAAAATGATCGCTTTTTTATCCGATTGTTCTGCTTGCTTTTCTAGCTGTGCTTTCTGTTTCTCTAACAATTTTACACGCTGCTCAAGCTCCATTAGCTTCTGTTCCTGGCTTTTTGGCATATTTGAAGGTGTTTGATATTCCCAATCGAAGTTACCATATTTTCTTAACCAATTTACAACTGTTGAACGACCCTGGATCCCATACTTGCGTTGAGCTCCTGTAACTGAAACTAATCCTTGCTCAACTTCTTGAACTACTTCAAGCTTAAAGGACATCGAATAGTCCTTTTGTGTCCGTTTTTCATAAACAAATCCTGCTTCCTTTTGCATAACGATTCTTTTTGTGTATCGCTATTTCAGGACTAGACATTCAATAACAATAAAAAAGGTCATTGTAAAAACAATGACCTTTTTTATTATGAAATAATCTGATTTTCTTATTCTTCGTCCTCTTCAGGATCAGCATCAGAACCTTTAACAGCTCCACGAGCCATTCTCACTGCAACAACAACAGCTGTTTGCGGATCTAAGAATTTTAGTCCCTCGATGTTAATTTGTCCGACACGGATAGATTGACCAATTCTCAATTTAGTGATGTCAATTTCAACGAAATCAGGTAAAGCATCAGGAAGAGCAACAACTGTCAGTCTTCTGAAAGGAGTTGATAATTTACCACCTGCTAATACACCTCGTGCATTACCGGTTAATTTGATAGGCAAGCCTATTTTTACCGGTTTTGTTTCGTCTAATTTCAAGAAGTCGATATGTCTTACTTTTCCGGTAAGAGGATCTTGCTGAAGATCTTGAATAATAGCGAATGATTTTTGACCGTCGATGTCCAGTTCTACCTTAAATACATAAGGTGTGTACACTAATTTGTCCAGATCGATATCCTTCGCAGAAAAATGTATCTGATTTCCCTGACCATAAAGCACACACGGAACCAATCCGTTTGCACGTAATTGTCTAGCGTTCTTTTTCCCTACGCTCTCTCTTGAAGAGCCGCTCAATGAAGCTACTTTCATATTACTATTTATTATTAATTGATTTACGAGATTATAAAATGTGAGCTGATGGATTCGTTGGTAACGACATTTTTAATGACATCTGCAAATAAATCACTCACAGTTAATACTTTAATTTTTTTACTTTCTTGCTTTAGCGGAATAGTATCTGTAACATATAATTCCGTTAAGCTGGATTGCTCGATACGCTCGAACGCAGGCCCGGATAAAACAGCATGTGTACAGAAAGCCCTTACACTTAAAGCTCCTTTTTCCATAAATAAATCAGCAGCCTTTGTTAATGTGCCGGCCGTGTCACACATATCATCCACTAAAATGACGTGTTTTCCTTCTACATCACCGATGACAGTCATTTCTGCTACTTCATTCGCTTTTTTGCGGTGCTTATGGCAAATAGCCAGTGTAGTGTTCAGATTTTTAGCATAAGAATTTGCTCTTTTAGCGCCTCCTGCATCTGGTGCTGCCAAAACAATATTTCCGTCATTTAGCTTCAGCATTTCCTGGTAGAAGATAGTTGAAGCATATAAATGATCAACAGGCACTTCAAAAAATCCCTGTATCTGATCAGCGTGCAGATCCATCGTGATGATCCGGTCCACTCCCGCTGCCATCAGCATATTAGCAACTAACTTAGCTCCGATAGCAACCCGTGGCTTATCTTTTCTGTCCTGACGGGCAAAACCGAAATAAGGAATAACAGCTATGATCTTCCTTGCAGAAGCTCGTTTTGCTGCATCAATCATTAATAAGAGCTCAAAAAGATTGTCAGAAGGAGGCATCGTGGACTGAATCAGGAAAACATCCTGACCGCGAACTGTTTCTTCAAAGGACGGCTGAAATTCACCGTCTGAAAAATCCGTAACTTTTACATTTCCTAAAGGAATTCCGTACGCTTTTGCTATTTTTTCAGCCAATTCAAAAGACGCCCTACCCGAAAATATTTTGACCCCAGCAGACATAATTATATTCTTATTGGACGGCAAAGATATAAGAATTATTCCGTTTGAACAATAAATTGTTAATATGAATGAAAGATTACTAATCTTTTTATTCAGACATGGCTTTAAGCCGTAAAGTTTATAATTTAGCGCTTCGGTTTAAAAAATAAGGTATGCAGACAATTTTAGTGTTAGGAGCAGGGCTTTCCAGTAATTCTCTTTTGAGTTATTTGTCTGAAAATTCAGAAAAATATGACTGGCAGATTCATGTAGTCGATCAAAATTATGAAATGCTGAAGGAAAAAGTAAAGCCGCTGAACAGAGTACTTCCTTTAAAGTTTGATGCTTTAAACAGAGAGCTGCGAAGAATTGAAATTGAAAAGGCTGATCTTGTGATAAGCATGCTGCCGGCAAGATTTCATCCGGAAGTAGCGTTGGATTGTGTGGATTTGAAAAAAAATCTGATTACTCCGTCTTATATCAGCAAAGAGATGAAACAGCTGAATGACCGGGCAATTGAGGCAGGTATATGTATCATGAATGAAATTGGTGTTGATCCCGGGATTGATCACATGAGCGCCTGCAAGATCCTTGATGAGCTCCGTGCTAAAAAAGCCGAGGTTACGAGCTTTAAATCTTTCTGCGGTGGTTTGATTGCTCCCGAATCGGATAATAACCCATGGAATTATAAATTTACCTGGAATCCCCGGAATGTAGTGGTGGCAGGGCAAGGAAGCGCGGCACAGTTTATTGAGCAAAATCAATATAAATATATTCCTTACGGACAATTGTTTCGCCGGTTGGATGTGATGACTGTTCCCGGGTATGGCGAATTTGAAGGGTATGCGAACAGAAATTCCCTTCAGTACAGAAAGATTTACGGACTGGATGATATACCTACTATATATAGAGGCACGCTGAGGCGTGTGGGATATTGTGCTGCATGGGATGTTTTTGTTCAGTTGGGAATGACGGATGATTCCTATAAGATGGAGCGCTCCGAACTATTAACACCAAGAGCTTTTCTGAATGCCTTTCTTCCATATAAGGAAGAAGATACGGTGGAACGTAAGTTGCAGAAATATTTTACGAAAGATAACCAGGATGCTTACCGTAAAATCGAATGGTTAGGTTTTTTTGATGATACGGTTCCGGTAGGACTTGAAGATGCTTCACCGGCGCAGCTGCTGGAAAATATCCTGTCGGATAAGTGGCAGCTGGCTCCTGAAGATAAGGATATGCTGGTGATGTACCATGAATTTGAATATACCCTGAATGAACAGCGTCGCAAAATTGTTTCTACAATGGTTCATTTGGGCAAAGATCAGCATAAAACTGCGATGGCGGACACAGTCGGTTTGCCTATTGCTATTTGTGCAAAAAATATTTTATCCGGGAACATCACTGAAAAAGGAGTCCTGCTGCCTTTGAAGAAACAAGTGTACAACCCGGTTCTGAAAGAGCTGGAAGAACACGGGATTGTATTCAGAGAGACAGAAGAAGTTATATAACAGATCGAATATCAACAGATTTTTGTTGATTAAAATTTGTTCGTAAAAATAATTTTGTATATTTGCACCCCCAAAAGTATGTTTTGGGATAATTGTTTATTGTAATAATTTTTATTGAAGTATGCCAACTATACAACAATTGGTTAGAAAAGGACGCACGGCGGTAGTTAACAAGAGTAAATCAGCTGCTCTTGACTCCTGTCCGCAGCGCAAAGGGGTATGTGTAAGGGTTTACACCACTACTCCTAAAAAGCCGAATTCAGCGATGCGTAAAGTAGCGAGGGTTCGTCTTACAAACGGTAAAGAGGTAAATGCTTACATCGGAGGAGAAGGACATAACCTACAGGAACACTCATTAGTATTAGTGCGTGGAGGTAGGGTAAAAGACCTTCCGGGAGTTCGTTACCACATCGTTCGCGGTGCAGAAGATACTGCGGGTGTTGAGGGAAGAAAACAAGCCAGATCTAAGTATGGTGCTAAAAGACCAAAAGCTAAAAAATAATTAATTAAGCTTTACAAGAAATGAGAAGAAGAAAAGCAAAAAAAATCGCCATTCTCCCGGATTCAAGATTTAACGATGTTCAGGTAACAAAATTCGTTAACAACTTGATGTACGACGGAAAGAAGAGTTTAGCGTTTAAAATTTTCTACGATGCCCTTGAAATCGTAGATACTAAAGTAGAAGGTGTTTCTGGTTTGGAAACGTTCAAAAAAGCATTGGAAAATGTAACACCGTCTGTGGAAGTTCGTAGTCGCCGTGTTGGTGGGGCTACTTTCCAGATTCCGACTCCGGTTCGTGAAGACAGAAAAAATTCACTGGCCATGAAATGGTTGATTGGATATGCACGTAAAAGAAACGAAAAAACAATGGCTAGTAAATTAGCTGCTGAAATCGTTGCGGCTTCTAAAGAGGAAGGTGCTGCTTTCAAAAAGAAAGAAGATACGATCCGTATGGCAGAAGCAAATAAAGCATTCTCTCACTTTAGATTTTAATTTCAGACAATGGCTAGAGATCTTAAATATACTAGAAATATCGGTATCGCTGCTCACATCGATGCTGGTAAAACGACAACAACTGAGCGTATTCTTTACTACTCAGGTATGAGTCATAAGATTGGTGAGGTTCACGACGGTGGCGCTACAACTGACTGGATGGAGCAGGAGCAGGAAAGAGGTATCACGATTACTTCTGCTGCAGTATCTATCCAATGGCCTTACAGAGGACATAAATACCATGTTAATGTTATTGATACTCCGGGACACGTTGACTTTACAGTCGAGGTGAACCGCTCATTACGCGTTTTGGATGGTTTAGTATTCTTGTTTTCTGCAGTTGATGGTGTTGAGCCACAATCAGAAACTAACTGGAGACTTGCTAATAACTACAATGTCCCTCGTTTAGGTTTCGTTAATAAGATGGACCGTCAGGGTGCGGATTTCTTAAATGTTTGCCGTCAGGTGAAAGAGATGTTAGGAAGTTATGCAGTTCCGTTACAATTACCAATTGGTGCTGAAGATTCTTTCAAAGGAGTTGTTGATTTAATCAACTTCCGTGGAATCGTTTGGAATGAAGAAGATAAAGGAATGACTTTCCAGGTAGTTGATATTCCGGAAGACATGATAGATGAGGCTACTGAGTATCGTGAAAAATTATTGGAAGCGGTTGCTGAGTTTGATGAAAGCTTAATGGAAAAATACTTCGAGGATCCGAATTCAATTACAGAAGACGAGATCTTGGCAGCTTTACGCCAAGCTACTATTTCCGGAAAAATCGTTCCGATGATGTGTGGATCATCTTTCAAAAATAAAGGTGTTCAGGCAATGTTGGATAACGTAATGGCTATCTTGCCTTCTCCGGTAGATGTTGAAGCGATTAAAGGTATTAACCCCGCTACAGACGAAGAAGTTCAGGTTAAAGTTGGTTATGATGCTCCTTTCGCAGGTTTGGCATTTAAAATTGCTACTGACCCGTTCGTAGGTCGTTTGTGTTTCGTTCGTGCGTATTCTGGTAAATTACCTGCAGGTTCTTATATTGTTAACTCCAGAACGAACAATAAAGAGCGTATTTCCCGTATCTTCCAGATGCATGCTAACAAGCAAATTCAGATTGACGAATTAGGTGCTGGGGATATTGGTGCTGTTGTTGGATTTAAAGATATCAAAACAGGTGACACGTTGTGTGCAGAAGGGCATGTGATCCAATTGGAATCTATGGACTTCCCTGATCCGGTTATCGGATTGGCAATTGAGCCTAAAACACAAGCGGATGCAGACAGACTTTCTATTGGTCTGAACAAGTTGGCAGAAGAAGATCCTACATTCCGTGTAAATACAGATGAAGAAACAGGACAGACAGTTATTTCCGGTATGGGTGAGCTTCACTTGGAGATCATTGTTGACCGTTTGAAACGTGAGTTCAAAGTGGAAGTAAATCAGGGTGCTCCTCAGGTTTCTTACCGTGAAGCAATTACAGGGAACGTTGAACACAGAGAAGTTTACAAAAAACAATCCGGTGGACGTGGTAAATTTGCGGACATCTACGTTAAAATTTCTCCTCAGTCAAATCCTGAGAAAACAGGTCTTGAATTCATTAATTCAATCAAAGGAGGTAATATTCCGAAAGAATTTATCCCTTCAGTAGAAAAAGGATTCAAAGAATCAATGAAAAATGGCGTATTGGCAGGTTATCCGGTGGATTCATTAGTAGTGGAGTTGGTGGATGGATCTTACCATAACGTTGACTCTGATTCATTGTCATTTGAAATTTGTGCGAAAATGGCATATCGTGAAGCATTGAAGAAATGTCGTCCGATTTTGTTGGAGCCAATCATGAAATTAGAAGTGATTACTCCGGAAGAAAATATGGGTGATATCGTGGGTGACTTAAACCGTCGCCGTGGTATGATGAAAGGTATGGATGATAAAAACGGAGCGAAAGTAGTTAAAGCAGATGTTCCATTATCTGAAATGTTCGGTTATGTAACCCAGTTACGTACATTGTCTTCAGGTAGAGCAACCTCTTCTATGGAGTTCTCTCATTTTGCAGAAGCGCCGGCAAACGTAGCTGCTGACGTGATTGCTAAAGTAAACGGTAAAAATTAATTCATTGAGCGATGAGTCAAAAAATCAGAATAAAGTTAAAATCATACGATCATAATTTAGTAGATAAGTCTGCTGAGAAAATCGTAAAAACAGTGAAGGCAACAGGTGCTGTAGTTAGCGGCCCGATTCCCTTACCAACTCATAAACGTATCTATACAGTTTTGAGATCTCCACACGTTAACAAGAAAGCACGTGAACAATTTGAATTGTGTTCATACAAAAGATTGTTAGATATCTACAGTTCTTCTTCTAAGACAGTAGATGCTCTGATGAAATTAGAGCTTCCGAGTGGTGTGGATGTAGAAATTAAAGTTTAAGTATAATCACAAATAAGTAAAGTATGCCAGGAATTATTGGTAGAAAAGTAGGGATGACTAGCATCTATAGTGCCGAGGGTAAGGCAACACCATGCACAGTTATAGAAGCAGGTCCTTGTGTGGTTACTCAGGTAAAAACACAAGAAAAAGACGGTTATGAAGCGATCCAGCTAGGGTTTGGAGACCGAAAAGAAGGGAGTACTCCAAGTCCTCTAAAAGGACACTTCAAAAAGGCAAACACTACTCCTAAAGCTAAATTAGCTGAGTTCAGAGAATTTAACGGTTCTTTGAATCTGGGAGACATAGTAACTGCTGATGTTTTTCAAGCTGGAGATTTTGTTGATGTGATCGGAACATCCAAAGGAAAAGGTTTCCAAGGTGTTGTTAAAAGACACGGATTTGGAGGTGTCGGACAATCAACACACGGTCAGCACAATCGTTTAAGAGCTCCGGGTTCCATTGGTGCGGCATCTTATCCTGCGAGAGTATTCAAAGGAATGAGAATGGCCGGCCAGACAGGAAACAAGCAAGTTTTGATTTCTAATCTGGAAATCTTAAAAGTGTTGACAGACAAAAATTTAGTAATTGTTAAAGGATCTATTCCTGGCGCAAAAGGTTCAACCGTTTTAATTAAGAAGTAAGATGGAAGTAAAAGTAGTAAATCAATCAGGTAAAGCAACGGCTAAGCAAGCTGCGCTTTCAGATGCAATCTTTGGTATTGAACCTAACGATCACGCAATTTACTTAGATGTAAAACAACATTTAGCAAATCGTCGCCAAGGAACACACAAGACTAAAGAGAAGTGGGAAATTTCCGGATCAACAAGAAAAATCAAAAAACAAAAAGGAACTGGTGGTGCGCGTGCAGGTAGCATTAAGTCTGGTACTATCGTTGGTGGTGCGAGAATGTTTGGACCAAAGCCGAGAAACTACAGTTTCAAACTGAATGTTAAGTTGAAAAGACTTGCCCGTAAATCAGCACTTTCCTATAAAGCAAAATCGAATGATCTGATCATTGTGGAAGACTTCAATTTTGAAGCTCCTAAGACTAAATCATTTATTGGCTTTGTTTCAAATTTGGAATTAAATAACGAAAAGATACTTTTAATTTTGGGTTCTCAAAATGATAATGTATATTTGTCCTCCAAAAATTTGAAGAAGGTGAAAGTTGTTACTGCAGAAACAGTTAACACGTATGATATTTTGAACGCTAAAAAAGTGGTTTTAGCGGAAAGTTCTATAGAAGTAATTGAAAACATTCTTAATTAATTAAGAAATGACAAACGTAATTGTAAAGCCTTTAATTACTGAGAAAGCAACTTTAGAAAGCGAAAAGAGAAATCGATTCGCTTTCAAGGTTGACAGAAAGGCAAATAAAGTAGAAATTAAGAAAGCTGTCGAGAGAATGTATGGCGTTAACGTTGTTAGTGTTAATACATTAGTTTATGGCGGTGGTAAATCCTCTGTAAAATATACAAACAGAGGTGTCGTTTTGCAACCTAATAATCCTTGGAAAAAGGCAATTGTAACAGTTGCAGATGGAGAAACGATTGATTTGTTTAATAACATTTAAATTTAAGTAATGGGTCTTAAAAAATTCAAGCCTACAACTCCAGGGCAAAGACACAAAGTGAACAGTACGTTTACGGAGATTACTGCTTCTACACCGGAAAAGAGCCTGGTGGAAGGAGGAAAGAGATCCGGAGGGCGTAACAATGACGGTAGAATGACGATGAGATACATCGGAGGTGGTCATAAACAAAAATACCGTATCATTGATTTTAAAAGAGACAAGCAGGATGTTCCTGCAACAGTGAAAACTATCGAGTACGATCCAAACAGAACGGCTCGAATTGCGCTTTTATATTATGCGGATGGTGAGAAACGTTATATTCTTGCTCCGGAAGGCTTAAAAGTGGGAGATACTGTTGTGGCTGGTAAAACTGCTGCTCCTAACGTAGGTAACGCTTTATATTTAAGTGATATTCCGTTAGGTACTGTAATTCATAACATTGAATTAAACCCGGGTAAGGGTGGTGCTATCGCTCGTGGAGCTGGTACTTTTGCGCAATTGAGTGCTAGAGATGGTAACTATGCAATTGTTAAAATGCCTTCTGGTGAGACCAGAATGATTTTAGCGGCTTGTATGGCTACAATTGGTTCAGTATCTAATTCTGAACATTCTTTAGTTGTTTCTGGTAAAGCGGGTCGTTCCAGATGGTTAGGAAGAAGACCGCGTGTTAGAGGTGTTGTAATGAACCCTGTTGATCACCCTATGGGTGGTGGTGAAGGTAGAGCGTCCGGAGGTCATCCGAGATCTAGAAACGGTATGCCTTCCAAAGGATTTAAAACACGTTCTAAAAATAAATATTCAGATAAGTTAATCATTAGCAAAAGAAAATAACTAGGATATGAGTAGATCGTTAAAAAAACCACCGTTTATTCATTATAAGCTGTTGAAACGTGTAGATGAGGCTGCTGCTGGCAATAACAAGAATGTTATTAAAACTTGGTCTCGTTCTTCTACGATCATGCCGGAAATGGTAGGATTGACTTTCGCAGTTCATAACGGAAATAAATTTATTCCTGTTTTCTGCACAGAGAATATGGTAGGACATAAGTTAGGAGAATTTGCACCAACTCGTAATTTCCGTGGTCACGGTGCAGATAAAAAGAATAAAAAGAGATAAAAATTAGAGTGCAATGGGTGCTAGAAAAAAAGAAAGAGCTCTAAGATTAAAGGAAGAGAAATCCAGAACAGCAATTGCCGTTTTGAGAAACTCTACTATTGCTCCGAGAAAGATGAGATTAGTTGCAGATCTTATAAGGGGAGTTGAAGTAAATAAAGCTCTAAATATTTTGCAACATAATACAAAGTTTGCTTCTAAAAGTCTTGAGAAACTGCTTCGTTCTGCAATTGCAAATTGGGAACAAAAGAATGAAGGACAGAACATTGAAGATGCTAATCTGGTAGTCAGAACTGTTAAAGTTGACGGTGCGGCAATGTTAAAAAGAATTCAGGCAGCTCCTCAGGGTAGAGCACACAGAATTAGAAAAAGATCTAACCACGTTACCATCGTTGTAGATGGTGCTAAATAAGAAGATACATGGGACAAAAAGCGAATCCAATTGGTAATAGATTAGGTTTCATCCATGGTTGGGAATCTAACTGGTATGGAGGAAACGATTATAGAGATAAAATCGTTGAGGACGATAAAATCCGCAAGTATCTTTCTGCACGTTTATCAAGAGCGAGCATAGCTAAAATTGTAATTGAGAGAACTTTGAAATTAGTTACGGTTACAATTCATACAGCTCGTCCGGGTGTAATTATCGGTAAAGGTGGTCAAGAAGTTGACAAGCTAAAAGAAGAGTTAAAGAAATTAACTAAAAAAGAAATACAAATCGACATCTTCGAGGTGAAACGTCCGGAACTGGATGCCCGCCTTGTTGCTGATGGCATTGCCCGCCAGCTTGAAGCTCGTATCTCTTTCCGTAGAGCAATTAAAATGGCTATCGCTTCTACGATGAGAATGGGAGCTGAAGGAATCAAGGTTAAGATTTCAGGACGTTTAAATGGTGCTGAAATGGCGAGATCAGAGATGTACAAAGATGGACGTACTCCGTTACATACGTTCAGAGCTGATATCGATTACGCTTTAGGTGAAGCACATACAACTTATGGCCGTATCGGTATCAAAGTATGGATTTGTAAAGGGGAAGTTTATGGTAGAAGAGATCTTTCTCCAAATGTTGGAATGACAGCTGGAAATAAAGGGAATTCTTCATCCTCTAACCGTAAACCAACCGGTGGTAAAAGAAAAAAGAAATAATTGAAATTGTAAAGTTTTCAAGAAATGTTACAACCAAAAAGAACCAAATTTAGAAGAGTTCAAAAAGGAAGAAACCGTGGTAATGCCGAAAGAGGCAGCACTATCGCTTTTGGATCTTTTGGATTAAAAGCTCTTGAACCGGCTTGGATTACGTCGAGACAAATTGAAGCTTCCCGTATCGCTGTTACGCGTTATATGAAACGTGAAGGTCAGGTATGGATCAGAATCTTCCCGGATAAACCGATTACTTCAAAACCTGCAGAGGTACGTATGGGTAAAGGTAAAGGAGCTCCGAGTCACTGGGTCGCTGTAGTGAAACCAGGTAGAATCATGTTTGAAGCAGATGGTGTTCCTTATGAAATTGCAAAAGAAGCATTACGTTTGGCTGCTCAAAAATTACCAGTTAAATGTAAATTCATTGTTCGCAATGATTATGTAGTACCTTCTAAATAAAAGATGAGATGAAAAAGGAAGATATCACAAAACTTTCGTTAGAGGAGCTTACTGGCCGCGTTAATAGTTCTGTGGAACAATTAGCTAAAACCAAGTTGGCTCACGCTGTTTCTCCTATTGAAAATGCTGTTCAGATTAGAACTCTTAGAAGAAACATCGCTCGTTTGAAAACGGAGTTAACTAAACGTGAAACGCAGAAATAATTATGGAAAAGCGTAATTTAAGAAAAGAAAGAATTGGAGTTGTTACTAGTGATAAAATGCAGAAATCAATTGTTGTTTCTGTAGAAAGAAAAGTAAAACATCCAAAGTATGGTAAATTTGTCAAAAAAACCACTAAATTTGTGGCCCATGATGAAAATAACGACTGTAACATTGGTGATACAGTTCGCATCATGGAGACAAGACCATTGTCCAAAAATAAAAATTGGAGATTAGTTGAAATTATTGAAAGAGCTAAATAATCATTAGTAATGATACAACAAGAATCAAGACTTTCAGTTGCTGACAACTCTGGTGCTAAAGAAGTATTGTGTATCCGCGTTTTAGGAGGAACTAAGCGCAGATACGCTTCTGTTGGCGACAAGATTGTCGTGGCTGTAAAGAGCGCAATGCCCTCTGGAGCTGTTAAGAAAGGACAGGTTGCCAAGGCAGTAGTAGTGAGAACTAAAAAAGAAGTTCGTCGTCCTGATGGTTCATACATCCGCTTTGATGATAATGCGGTAGTAATTCTGAACGCACAAGGTGAAATGAGAGGAACTCGTATTTTCGGACCAGTAGCTCGAGAGCTTCGTGAGAACAATTACATGAAGATTGTTTCTCTGGCTCCAGAAGTACTTTAAAATTTGTAAGCTATGCAAAAGAAATTACACATTAAAGTTGGAGATACTGTCAAAGTTTTAAGTGGCGAGTATCGTGGAAAGCAGGGAAAAGTTTTAGTAATTGACAGAAACAAAGAGCGTGCTACGGTCGAAGGACTTAACATCGTTAAGAAACATGTTAAACCAAGTGCTTCAAATCCTCAGGGAGGAATCGTTGAAAAAGAGGCGGGATTACACATCTCTAATCTGGCGGTTGTTGCAAATGGGGTTGCTACTCGTATTGGACGTCGTAAAAATGACGCTGGTAAATTAGTTCGTTATTCTAAAAAGTCAGGACAGGAGATTAAGTAATGAGTTATATTCCAAGACTTAAGGAAAAGTATTCACAGGAAATTATTTCTGGGCTTACTGAAAAGTTTGGGTTCAAATCGGTGATGAGAGTTCCTAAACTTGAAAAAATTGTTATTAGCCAAGGGATTGGTGATGCAGTGGCAGACAAGAAAATGATTGAATATGCAGTGGCTGATTTAAGCCGAATTGCAGGTCAGAAAGCTGTTGCTACTGTTTCTAAGAAAGACGTTTCTAACTTCAAGTTAAGAAAAGGAATGCCAATTGGTACTAAAGTAACACTTCGTGGTGATAAAATGTACGATTTCTTAGATCGTTTCATTTCTGTTTCTTTACCTCGTACAAGAGACTTTAAAGGTATCAGTCCTAAAGGTTTTGATGGTCGTGGTAACTTTAACTTAGGTGTTAAAGAACACATCATTTTCCCTGAAATTGATATTGATAAAGTAAATAAAATTTTGGGTATGGATATCACTTTTGTGACTACAGCTCAAAGTGATGAAGAAGGTAAAGCATTATTGGATGCATTTGGGTTTCCATTTACAAAAAAATAATTGAGAAATGGCAAAGGAATCAATGAAAGCGCGTGAGCGCAAAAGAGAAAGAATGGTAGCTTCTCAGGCGAAGAAAAGAGCCGAGTTGACTGCTGTTTTGAAATCGACAAGCACTGATGAAGAAGTGTTAAGTAAAAAGTGGGATGCAATGTTAGCATTGCAAAAAATGCCGGCTAACGGATCTAAAGTTAGACTACACAATCGTTGTGGTTTGACAGGAAGACCGAGAGGTTATATGAGACAATTTGGTATTTCTCGTGTAACTTTCAGAGAAATGGCACTGGCAGGTAAGATCCCGGGAGTTAAAAAAGCAAGTTGGTAATTTAATAGGAAAAATATGACAACAGATCCTATCGCAGATTTCTTAACGAGAATTAGAAATGCTTCAAGTGCAGGTTTGAAGATTGTAGAAATTCCTGCTTCAAATATCAAGAAAGCAATTACGAAGATCTTATTTGATCAGGGATATATTGCTAACTTCCGTTTTGAAGAGGATGATAAGCAAGGTATTATTAAAATCGCTTTAAAATACAATGCATCTACAAAAGTTCCTGCGATCACTAAAATTGTGAGAATTTCTAAACCAGGTTTAAGAAAGTATTCAGGTTCATCTGAATTACCTAGAGTAATGAATGGCTTAGGCATCGCTATTCTTTCTACATCTAAAGGGGTAATTACAGATAAGGAAGCAAGAAAGGAAAACGTCGGAGGAGAGATCCTTTGCTACGTTTATTAATAAATGTTTTAAAATTTAGAAATGTCAAGGATAGGTAAATCCCCAGTTACAATCCCGAGTGGAGTAGAAGTAACATTGAACGGTAATGTAATTACTGTTAAAGGTTCGAAAGGAACTTTGACGCAGGAAATTGATGATGCGTCTGTAAAAGTATCTATCGACGGAAATGTGATCTCTGTAAGCCGCGAGACTGACGCACCATCTGTTAGAGCGAAGCATGGTTTATACCGTGCTTTGATCAGTAACATGATTGTTGGTGTTTCCGAAGGGTATAAAAGAGAATTGGAAATTATAGGTGTTGGTTACCGTGCGACTGCAACAGGACAATTGTTGGAGCTGTCATTGGGATATTCCCACCCTATCGTTCTCCAATTGCCATCTGAAGTAAAAGTATCAGCCAATACTGAAAAAGGAAAAGCTCCGGTGGTAACTTTAGAATCTTTTGATAAACAATTAGTTGGTCAAGTAGCTGCTAAAATCAGATCATTAAGAAAGCCAGAGCCTTACAAAGGTAAAGGTATCAAGTTCGTTGGAGAAGAAATTAGAAGAAAGGCTGGTAAAGCTGCAGGTAAAAAATAATAGTTAAGTAACATGGCATTTAGTAAATTAGCAAGAAGAGCAAAAATTAAGAGAAGAATCAGAAAGAAAATCTCTGGTACTTCTACTTTGCCTCGTTTGTCAGTATTTAGAAGCAATAAACAGATCTACGCTCAGATCATAGATGATATTAAAGGAGTGACTTTGGCATCTGCTTCTAGTTATAAAAATGATGCTGCCCATAATGGTTCAAAAACAGACCAGGCAGCGGTAGTAGGAAAACTTATCGCAGAAAAAGCAATCAAAGCGGGAATTGACCGCTGTGTATTTGACCGTAACGGATATTTATATCACGGACGTGTAAAATCACTTGCTGATGCTGCTAGAGAAGGAGGTTTAAAATTTTAATTAAGAACGATGGCACAAATTATGAATAGAGTAAAATCTGCTGACTTAGAATTAAAAGATAAGTTGGTTGCTGTTAATCGTGTAACGAAAGTAACTAAAGGGGGTAGAACTTTTAGTTTCTCAGCAATCGTTGTAGTTGGCGATGAAAACGGAATTGTTGGTCACGGCTTAGGTAAAGCTAAAGAGGTGACAGAAGCAATTACTAAAGGAATTGAAGATGCAAAGAAAAACTTAATTAAAGTTCCTTTGTCTCATGGTACGGTTCCTCACCCTCAAAAAGGGAAATTTGGTGGCGCTGAAGTTCTGATTAAACCTGCTTCTCCTGGTACAGGAGTAATTGCTGGTGGTTCTATGCGTGCGGTACTTGAAAGTGCCGGAATTCATAACGTGTTGGCAAAATCTCAGGGGTCTTCTAACCCGCACAATGTTATCAAAGCAACTTTTGATGCATTAGGGTCTATGAGAGACGCAGTTACAGTTGCAAAACAACGTGGAATTAGTTTGGATAAAGTGTTTAACGGGTAATTTATTGAGTGATGGCAACAATTAAAATCAAACAAGTAAAAAGCGCGATTAAGCGTCCGGCTGATCAAAAAGCGACTGTTAAAGCGCTTGGTTTTAGAAAATTAAACCAAGTTCTTGAGAAAGAAGCTACACCTCAAGTGTTAGGAATGATAAAAAAAGTACAACACTTGTTGGAAGTTGTTGAATAATATCTAAAATTGAGTAGAATGAATTTAAATAGTTTAACTCCGGCAAAAGGTTCCGTTAAGAGTGGCAAGAGAATCGCTCGCGGACAAGGTTCAGGTAAAGGAGGTACGGCTACAAGAGGACATAAAGGTGCGAAATCAAGATCCGGTTATAGTAAGAAGATCGGTTTTGAAGGAGGACAAATGCCGCTTCAGAGACGTGTACCTAAATTTGGTTTCAAAAACATCAATCGTGTAGAATACAAACCAATTAATCTGGACATAATTCAATCTTTGGTAGAAAAGGTAAATATTTCTGATATCACTCTTGATGTCCTTATTGAAAACGGTTTCATTTCTAAAAATGATAACGTTAAGATCTTAGGAAGAGGAGAGTTGAAATCTAAGGTAAATATCACAGCTCACAAGTTCTCAGCATCCGCTAAAGCAGAAATTGAAGCGAAAGGTGGTGTTTGTTCAGAAATATAATTATCTTTGCCAACATTTTTTATAGATGAAGAAGTTTATACAGAATATAAAAAATATTTGGAAAGTTGAGGAATTAAAGAAGAGAATATTAATTACTCTCTTCTTAATTCTTATTTTTAGACTCGGTTCATTCATTGTGATTCCGGGTGTTAATTATACTAATCTTTCCAACTATAACAGCACAAACGGATCAAATGTTTTGACCGATTTGTTGTCTTTGTTTTCAGGAGGGGGCTTTTCCAATGCTTCTATTATGGCATTAGGTATCATGCCTTATATCTCTGCCTCAATTATTATGCAGTTACTGGGGATTGCTGTTCCGGCAGTTCAGAAAATGCAAAAAGAGGGAGAGTCCGGAAGAAAGAAAATTAATAACTATACCAGAATTCTGACCGTAATCATTTGTGCGATTCAGGCGCCTGCGTACCTTACTGCATGGGTTGGATCCCGTGGAGCACTTCCTGTAGGAGATGCTCTGAACACATTATGGTGGGTCCAGTCAGTGATTGTGATGGTAGCCGGTTCTATGTTCGCAGTATGGTTAGGTGAGCGAATCACAGACAGAGGTATTGGTAATGGTATTTCTCTTTTGATTACTGTTGGTATCATGTCCCGTCTTCCTGGTTCGTTAATCGCTGAATTTAGTGTAAACAGTGGTAATCTGATTAAAATCGTTCTTGAATTTGTAGTCTTTATTTTGATTATTTTAGCTACAATTCTTATCGTTCAGGGAGTTCGTAAAATTCCGATCAACGTTGCAAAGCGTATTGTCGGAAACAATAGAGGAGGCAATGTTGCAGAGCAAAGCAGCAGAAGCTACTTGCCGATTAAGGTAAATGCAACTGGTGTAATGCCGATCATTTTTGCTCAGGCTATTGTTACAATTCCGATGATGATTATGTCAGGAGCAAGCACAGAATCTCCAGGGTGGTTTCAGACCGCGTTCTCGAATATTTATGGTATTCCGTATAATTTATTGCTGGCGATTTTAATCATCGTGTTCACGTATTTCTATACGGCGATTATGATTAATCCGTCCAATATGGCTGATGATCTGAAAAGAAACGGCGGTTTTATTCCTGGAGTTAAACCAGGTGAAGAGACGGCCGATTATATTGATTCTTTAATTACAAGAATCACTTTGCCAGGATCTGTCTTTTTAGCAATTATTGCTATTCTTCCCGCAATTGCACATTCAGCAGGAATTACTTCCGGTTTTGAATTATTCTTTGGCGGGACTTCTTTATTAATCATGGTGGGGGTTGTTTTAGATACGCTGCAGCAAATAGAATCTTATCTGTTGAATAAACAAATGGATGGATTGGTAGATGGTACACGTGTCAGAGGTAGAAGATTAACTAAAGAATTATCAGACATCTAATATATGGCAAAGCAATCATCAATTGAACAAGACGGAACAATCATTGAAGCATTATCAAATGCAATGTTTCGCGTCGAGTTAGAAAATGGGCATGTTATTACAGCACATATATCTGGTAAGATGAGAATGTTTTACATTAAAATTTTACCGGGAGATAAGGTAAGAGTTGAAATGTCTCCGTATGATTTAACAAAAGGTAGAATTTCATTTAGATATAAATAAGTTTTGAAATGAAAGTTAGAGCATCAGTTAAGAAAAGATCTGCAGATTGCAAGATCGTTAAGAGAAAAGGGAAGGTTTACGTGATAAACAAAAAGAATCCCAAATTAAAACAACGTCAAGGGTAATTAATAGTAGAATATGGCACGTATAGCAGGTATAGATTTACCAAAAAGAAAAAGAGGTGTAATTGGTTTAACTTACATCTACGGTATTGGGCGCAGTACTGCTGCAAAGATCCTGAAAGATAATAATATCGATGAGAATATTAAAGTTCAGGATTGGAATGATGATCAGATCGGTTTGATCCGTGAATCAGTTAACTCTATAAAAGTTGAAGGTCAACTAAGATCTGAAACTCAATTAAACATCAAACGTTTGATGGACATTGGTTGTTATAGAGGAATTCGTCATAGAGCAGGTCTTCCGTTGAGAGGTCAGAGAACTAAAAATAACTCCAGAACCCGTAAAGGAAGAAGAAAAACTGTTGCTAACAAGAAAAAAGCTACTAAATAATAATTAATAATTTATAATGGCTAAGTCAAATCAAAAGAAGAAGAAAAATGTCAAAGTAGATGCATTGGGTGAAGCGCATATTCAGGCTACCTTCAACAATGTTATTATTTCTTTGACGAACAACGCTGGTCAGGTTATCTCCTGGTCATCGGCTGGAAAAATGGGCTTCAGAGGATCTAAAAAGAATACTCCGTATGCTGCACAGGTTGCCGCAGAAGATTGTTCGAAAGAAGCTCATGACTTCGGATTACGTAAAGTAAAAGTTTATGTAAAAGGACCTGGTGCAGGTAGAGAATCTGCAATCAGAGCAATTCATAATTCAGGTATTGAAGTGATTGAGATTGTTGATACTACTCCACTACCGCATAATGGATGTCGTCCTCCAAAAAGAAGAAGAGTTTAATCAATTTACTATCGAAGGAAAGCCTTAATTCATAGTATTTATAAAATTTAAGAAATGGCAAGATATACAGGTGCAAAATCGAAAATCGCACGTAAGTTCGGAGAAGCAATTTTTGGTCCGGACAAATATTTGGAAAAAAGACCTTACGGTCCGGGACAACACGGTCCTGCAAAAAGAAGAGGAGCAAAACGTTCTGAGTACGCTATTCAGCTGGCAGAGAAACAAAAAGCAAAATACACTTATGGTATTTTGGAAAGACAGTTCTCTAACCTGTTTGAGAAAGCTTCCAGAAGTAAAGGGATCACAGGTGAGGTTTTACTTCAGTTATGTGAAGCTCGCTTGGATAATACTGTTTACAGATTAGGAATAGCTCCGTCAAGAAGAGCTGCAAGACAATTAGTTTCCCACAAACATATCACTGTTAACGGTGAAGTGGTAAACATTCCATCATACACATTAAAAGTAGGCGATGTTGTAGGAGTGAGAGAAAAATCCAAATCTTTGGAAGCAATCACTTCTTCGCTGACTTCCAATAACAAAAAATACGATTGGTTAGATTGGAATAAGGCTTCTTTGGAAGGTAAATATTTAAGCATTCCTGCCAGAGATATGATTCCTGAGAACATCAAAGAACAACTAATCGTCGAATTATATTCTAAATAATAATTTTTGCATTATCATGGCTATACTAGATTTCCAAAAACCAGATAAAGTAATCATGATTCAGTCGGATGATTTCAACGGTCAGTTTGAATTCCGCCCGCTTGAGCCTGGTTACGGTATTACGATAGGTAATGCACTTCGTCGTATATTACTATCTTCTTTAGAAGGATTCGCAATCTCTTCTATCAGAATTGAGGGTGTTGACCATGAATTTACTACAATCAAAGGTGTTGTTGAAGACGTTACTGAGATTATCCTGAATTTAAAACAGGTTCGTTTTAAAAGACAGATCGAAGGAACTGACAGTGAGACAGTAATTGTTTCTGTTTCAGGACAGAACCAATTAACTGCAGGGGATATTGGTAAATTCACTTCAGCATTTCAGGTTTTAAATCCTGACTTTGTAATTTGTAACATGGAACCTTCCGTTAAAATTGAGATGGAGCTTTCTATTATTAAAGGAAGAGGTTATGTTCCTGCTGAGGAGAATAAAGTAAGTGGAGTTCCTTTCGGGACAATTTTCATTGATTCAATTTTTACGCCGGTTAAAAACGTAAAATACGCAATTGAGAATTACCGTGTGGAGCAAAAAACGGACTATGAAAAATTGGTGTTGGATATTGTTTCTGATGGTTCTATCCATCCGAAAGACGCTTTGAAAGAGGCTGCAAAAATTTTGATTCACCATTTCATGTTGTTCTCTGACGAGAAAATTACTTTAGATACAGATGTTAAATCTGAATCAGAAGAATTTGATGAAACTTCGTTACACATGCGTCAGCTATTGAAAACAAAATTAGTGGACATGGATCTTTCCGTTCGCGCGCTGAATTGTTTGAAAGCAGCTGATGTTGAAACTTTAGGTGACTTAGTTTCTTATAATAAAAATGATTTGTTGAAATTCAGAAACTTCGGTAAGAAGTCATTGACAGAGCTTGAAGATCTTGTAGATAACAAAGGTCTGAGCTTTGGTATGAATGTTCAAAAATACAAATTGGATAAAGATTAGTATTCTTAAAGAAATTTAATAATGAGACACGGTAAAAAAGTTAATCATTTAGGCAGAACAGCTTCTCACAGAAAAGCTATGATGTCTAATTTAGCATGCTCTCTTATTACTCATAAACGCATCGTTACTACTTTGGCAAAAGCAAAAGCGTTGAGAGTATATGTAGAGCCGCTAATCACAAAATCTAAAACAGATTCGACACATTCCAGAAGAACTGTATTTAGCTATTTACAAAATAAAGAAGTTTTAGCTGAGCTGTTCAGAGATGTTGCTCCTAAAGTTGCAGATCGTCCCGGAGGATATACACGTATCATCAGAACGGGAAATCGTTTGGGGGATAATGCTGAAATGTGCCTGATAGAGCTGGTGGATTTCAACGAAATCTACACGAAAGATGCTAAGAAAACAACTACTCGTCGTTCAAGAAGAGGAGGTTCTAAAAAAGCAGCGTCTGACGTAGTTGAAGCTCCGGAAGCTGAAGTAACGGATACAGTAGTAGAAGAAACAAACGAAGAGGCACCGTCTGCTGATGCAGAGGAAGAGACTTCTGAAGAAAAGTAATGAATACTTTTAAACATATTAAGGCATCTATTTTTTAGATGCCTTTTTTTTTACATATCTTTGCACAATCTTTTAAAATAACTTGATGAATCCTTCAAATACTGCTGTTCTTCTTTTGGAAGACGGCACCTTTTTTAAAGGTACAGCTATTGGAAAAACAGGGACAACTACTGGTGAAATAGCCTTTAATACCGGTATGACCGGCTACCAGGAAGTTTTTACTGATCCGTCTTATTTAGGACAGATTTTAATTATGACGACTTCTCATATCGGAAATTATGGAAGCCATAAAGATGAAAATGAGTCGGATAAAGTTATGATTTCGGGGTTAGTTACTAAAAAATTCAGTAACACTCATTCCCGTATTTCTTCCAATGAATCGATCAATGATAAATTAGTGAGCTCTTCATGCGTAGGTATCGCAGATATTGATACACGGGCGCTTGTGCGCCATATCAGGAATAAAGGAGCAATGAATGCCGTTATTTCTTCTGAAATACTGGAGATTGATGAACTAAAAGCAATTTTGAAAGAAGTTCCTTCTATGGAAGGCCTGGAATTGTCTTCCAGGGTTTCAACCAGAGAAAAATATGTTGTAGCTCCGGAGAATATATTGTACAGAGTTGCCTTAGTTGATTTTGGAGTGAAGCAAAATATTATTCGTTGCCTTGTGGATAGAGGTTGTGAGGTAACCGTTTTTCCGATGAATGTGACATCAGGAGAAATCAAAGCATTTAATCCTGATGGTATTATGTTATCTAACGGACCCGGAGATCCTGCATCCATGAAAGATTCTATAAAGCTGGTTGGGGAGCTGGTTGCGCTTAATCTGCCGATTTTCGGTATCTGCCTCGGACACCAGCTATTAGGACTTTCTATGAATCTGGAAACTGTTAAAATGTTTAACGGCCACAGAGGTATAAACCACCCTGTTCTAAATTTAGTTACAGGAAAATGCGAGATTACATCTCAGAATCATGGATTCGTGATTTCTGAAGAAAGTGTAAAAAACAACGAGGAGATAGAAGTAACTCACCGCCATCTGAATGATAATACAATTGCAGGAATGAGAATTAAGAATCGCTCTGTTTTCTCAGTTCAGTACCACCCGGAAGCATCTGCGGGACCGCATGATTCGAGATATCTTTTTGATCAGTTTATTGAAAATATAAAATCCAAATCACTATGAGTAAAATCGTTAAGATTATAGCACGACAAATTTTAGATTCACGGGGAAATCCGACTGTTGAAGTGGACGTGCATACAGCTTCCGGAAATATAGGACGGGCTGCTGTTCCGTCCGGAGCATCTACGGGCATACACGAAGCTGTTGAATTGAGAGATGGAGATAAAAATTATTACCTTGGAAAAGGAGTTTTAAAGGCAGTAGCGAATGTAAATACTGTAATTGCAGACGCATTAATCGGTGCATCTGTTTTTGATCAGAAATCAATCGATCAGAAATTGATAGAGCTGGATGGGACGCCTAATAAATCTAAATTAGGAGCAAATGCAATTTTAGGAACATCTCTTGCTGTTGCTAAAGCAGCGGCGCAGGAGGCTAATCTGTCATTATATTCTTATATCGGTGGAGTCGGATCCGTTACTATGCCCGTTCCCATGATGAACATTTTAAACGGAGGTTCTCACGCTGACAATAAAATAGACATTCAGGAATTTATGGTGATGCCGTTCGGGGCAAGTTCTTTTTCCGAAGGGTTACGTTGGGGAACGGAGATTTTTCACCATCTGAAAAGCGTTTTGAAGTCCAAAGGGATGTCAACCAATGTAGGAGATGAAGGAGGTTTTGCACCAAATTTAAATTCCAATGATGAAGCAATTGAAGTAGTGCTTGAAGCCATTAAAAAAGCCGGATTTGAACCGGGAAAAGATGTATTTATCGCTCTTGATGCAGCATCTTCCGAATTCTATAAAAACGGGAAATACGTATTTGAATCAACAGGTGAAGAGCGTACTTCTGAAGAAATGGTCGCTTTCTGGAAAGACTGGTGTGACAAATACCCTATTATTTCTATCGAAGATGGTCTGGCGGAAGATGACTGGGATGGCTGGAAGCTGCTTACAGAAACGATTGGAGATAAGGTTCAGTTGGTAGGAGATGACTTATTTGTTACAAATACAAAACGTTTAAATCAGGGGATTGAAGCGGGAGTAGCAAATTCTATCCTGGTAAAAGTAAATCAAATCGGTTCTTTGACAGAAACGATCGAAGCCGTTCAGCTGGCAACTAAAAACGGTTATACTTCCGTAATGAGCCACCGTTCAGGTGAAACAGAAGACAATACGATTGCTGATCTGGCTGTTGCTTTAAATTGCGGACAAATCAAAACAGGTTCTGCTTCACGTTCTGACAGGATGGCAAAATACAATCAGCTGCTGAGGATCGAAGAAGAGCTGGGTAGCTCGGCAGTTTACCCCGGAATGAATTTTAAGTTTTTTAAATAATACAGAAAAAGCACCGGAAGGTGCTTTTTACATTTTAAGTGGTAATGAAAAATCTATTATACCTTTTTATTGTTCTGCCTTCATTTTTGCTGGCACAGATTAAACAAGAATTGCGTAAGGAAATCGACGTGGAAGAAAATGCGGTTGATTTTGTTAATCTTGCAGGAGAAAATGGTATTGTGTCTTATGGTTATAGAATTGAACGTCCCGATAAATTTTTATCGATAAGTTTATTTGATAATCAGTTTAATGGAGGCTCTCCAAAAGAAATAGCGGTTCCATTGAAGAGTTATTTTTCCTCTGTTATTTACGATGATAAAGAGGATAATCTGTATTTCCTTTATGCAGATAAAAAGAATCTTACCTTAGTAACATATGATGTGAAAAGACAGGCATTGTCAAAAAAAGAAATTCCTTTTGCAGAAAGTTTTTATTGCTGGGAATCTTACAGGGTGGGATCAAAAATTTTCATCACAGGTACGCAGAAAGGGATTCCGGCTGTTTTAGTAGTAAATATTTCTGATGGGACTCAAAAATATGTTGTGGTACCCGGAGAGAATAAGAAGCGGGCGATCAACAGCTGTCAGCCGGACAGCAAAGATGAGGCCTTGGCTATTTTCTATCGGGATGGAAAAGACATGAAAAAAAGCGGAATGTATGTTTTTTTAGTAGGTCAGAATGGTGAAATTGTTGTTCGTCCGTTATTATTAGACAAAGATCCGAAATACACGATCATTAATGGTAAGATTACCTGGATTAAAGACAGGGAATTTATTTTGGCGGGTTCTTATTCTATTGATGGGAGAGTTTCTGCTAGTGGTGTGTTTTTTTCTAAATGGGTGGACGAAGAGCAGGAATTTATTACCTACCATTCCTTTACTGATTTTGAAAACTTCTTTAAATTTTTACCGGAAAAAAAACAGCAAAAAATTGAGCAGAAACGGGAAAAAAAGAAAGAAGCTGGAAAGGAAGACTTTATTAAATCCTTTGTTGTGAACCATCCTGTGCTGATTAGGGAAGACGGCTATACTTATATTGGGGAGTTTTATTATCCGACTTATCGTACAGAATATTATACAACCTACGTTAAAGGAACTCCTGTAACACATACCAGACAGGTTTTTGACGGATATCAGTACACCCATGCGGCAATTCTGGGTTTAACTAAAGAAGGAAAGAAAGAATATGATTACTGTTTTGATATTAATTTAAATTTTAAGCCGTTAAAAGTGATTAAAAATATCCGTATTTCGGATGATGGTACTGATGTTATGAAGCTGTTATATTGTACAGGAAAAAATATAAAAGCAGTCCATGTGACGAACGGTGTGATTTCTGAGAAAAATTATGGGGAAATAGAAACAGAAAAAGAAGGAGACGTAATTAAATGGACAGGACAGACAAATAGCGTTTATTGGTACGATAATTACTTTCTTGTTTTTGGTCGTCAAAAAATTAAAAACAAAGAAAATGAAGATGGAAAGAAAAAACGGACAGTATTCTTTTTGTCAAAAATTAGTTTTGGTGATTAAGATGATTACGGTATTGATACTTCATTAAACAAATGTGTATCTTTGCCGGAAACCCTGAATAAAATGACTTTAGAAGAGTTCCAAAGAGATATAAAGATGGGAATTCCATCTGTGCTTCCTGAAAAACCAATACTAAATCCGGAAGTCAATCATGCGCCTAAGCGTAAGGATATCCTGACAAAGGAAGAGAAAATTCTGGCAGTGAAAAATGCACTTCGTTATTTCCCTGAAACATTTCACGCTGAATTAGCAGAAGAGTTTTATAATGAATTAAATAAATACGGCAGGATTTACATGTACCGTTTCAAGCCTGCCTATAAAATGTACGCGAGGTCAATAGAAGAGTATCCCGGAAATTCACTGCAGGCAAAAGCCATTATGCTGATGATCCAGAATAATTTAGATCACGCTGTTGCTCAGCATCCGGATGAGCTGATTACTTACGGTGGTAACGGAGCTGTATTTCAGAACTGGATCCAATACCGTCTGACGATGAAATACCTTGCTGAAATGACAGACGAACAGACGCTGGCAATGTATTCGGGCCATCCAATGGGATTATTTCCATCTCATAAAGACGCGCCAAGAGTAGTTGTTACAAATGGGATGATGATTCCTAACTATTCAAAACCAGATGACTGGGAAAAATTTAATGCGCTGGGAGTTACACAATATGGTCAGATGACAGCAGGCTCTTATATGTATATCGGGCCGCAGGGGATTGTACATGGAACTACTATTACGGTGCTTAACGGCTTCAGAAAAATAGGCAAAAGCCCGGAAGGAGGTTTATTTGTTACGGCTGGTTTGGGAGGAATGTCCGGAGCACAGCCGAAAGCAGGAAATATTGCCGGTTGTATTTCCGTTACAGCGGAAGTGAATCCTAAAGCCGTACAAACCCGCCATTCTCAGGGTTGGGTAGACGAGGTCGTTACAGATTTGTATGAATTGAGCAGTAGAGTCCGAAAGGCTCAGGAAAATAAGGAAACTGTTTCAATTGCCTATCAGGGGAATATTGTGGAGGTATGGGAACATTTTCTCAGGGAAGACATTCGTATTGATTTAGGATCAGATCAGACTTCATTGCATAATCCGTGGGCAGGTGGCTACTATCCTGTTGGTCTGTCGCTTGAGGAAGCCAACGAAATGATGGCAAAAAATCCCGGATTGTTTAAGGAAAAAGTGCAGGAGTCATTGAGGAGACAAGTGGATGCCATCAATTCCCATGCGGCAAGAGGAACTTACTTTTTTGATTATGGAAATGCTTTTCTTTTGGAAGCTTCCAGGGCAGGAGCAGATGTGATGGCTGAAAATAATATTGATTTCAGGTATCCTTCTTATGTACAGGATATTATGGGGCCAATGTGCTTCGATTACGGCTTTGGGCCGTTCAGATGGGTTTGTACTTCTGGCAAGCCGAAAGATCTGGCTTATACGGATGAGCTGGCCAAAGAAGTACTGGAGCAGCTGATTGAAACATCTCCGGAAGAAATTCAGCAGCAAATGCAGGATAATATTCAATGGATCAAAGGAGCGCAGGAGAATAAGCTGGTAGTTGGTTCCCAGGCAAGAATTTTATATGCGGATGCGCTAGGCAGAATTGAAATTGCGAAAGCTTTTAATAAAGCTATTGCAGACAAAAAGATTGGTCCGGTAGTTTTAGGACGTGATCATCATGATGTATCAGGAACGGATTCACCTTACCGGGAAACATCAAATATTTATGACGGATCCAGATTTACGGCCGATATGGCGATTCAGAATGTTATCGGAGACAGCTTCAGAGGCGCAACGTGGGTTTCTATTCATAATGGAGGCGGTGTAGGCTGGGGAGAAGTTATCAATGGTGGTTTTGGCATGTTGCTGGACGGAACTCCGGATGCAGACAGAAGGCTGCAAAATATGTTGTTCTGGGATGTAAATAACGGGATTTCGAGAAGATCCTGGGCAAGAAATGACGGAGCTATTTTTGCCATTAAGCGGGCGATGGAGATCGAACCTAAGCTGAAAGTGACAATTCCGGAAATGGTTGATGAAGAACTATTGAAAAAGCTATAAATAAAAAAGGTCAGAAATTTTCTGACCTTTTTTCATATTTTAAAATTTTAAAAAATTAATTTCTTTTGCTTTTATTTCTGGCAATATCAGGATCATTGTTAGGATCTGTAATACCCGAACCGTTGTTTGAACCTGTTGAGGTAGTTTTATCTTCTTTTTTGATAGGAGATTTCAGGTAATGATGATCACCTTGTTCCTCGGTGTCTGTTGAAGAAGAAACAACATTAGGCCGAATAACCTCTTTCTGACAAGAGAAAGAAATCGCCGCTAGAACCGAACAGATTAAAACCAACTTCTTCATGACCTTAGCTTATTAAATATGTATCAAATATATAACTAAATATCAATTTTACAAATTTTCTTTAGGAATTTTTATTAAAACCATCGTTCCACTGATTAAACCGTCTTCTGAGGAAGTCTGAAACGGGCCTATCAGCTCGAAGTTCTTATTATAAAATTGTTTCAGCAGGTTAATCCGTTTGGTGGATATTTCCATCCCCTTTGACTTGTGAGTGCCGGCGTTGATTCCTTTATTTTTTAAGCTTTGATCAATACCTATTCCATTGTCTTTTATGCGTATTTCGATATGATTTTGGAAATCATTGATAGCAATGGTGATTTTTCCCTTTTTTTGCTCATTTGGCAAAATACCATGCAGGATGCTGTTTTCGACAAAAGGCTGGAGCAGCATCGCGGGAACCTGATAGTTATCCGTGATCACTTCATCATCATCGATCTCATAGGTAAAGCGGTCTTTAAATCGCATACATTCCAGATCCAGGTATAATTTGAGCCGTTCTATTTCCTCGTCCAATGAAACCAGGTTATCATTTTCTGTAGAGGAATCCAGATTTTTACGAATGAGCTTAGCGAAATTAGTCAGGTATTTATTTGCTGAATATTTATCCTGAGTATTGATGAAATACTGAATGGAATTAAGCGCATTGAAGATAAAATGACGGTTCATACTTGCATTCAGGGATTGCTGTTCCAGCTGATTAAGGCGGTTTTTTATTTCCAGCTTTTCCTGCTTGCTTTTATTACGTTCCCGCTGAACTCTCTGCCGGATGAAAAACAGGATATTCCCGACAATAAATACCGCGACCAGCAGAATAAACCATAAACGCAGGTAAAAAGGCGGATTAATAGTAACCTTTATCGTGATGATGTTGGAATAGAGATTGTTGTTTAGAACACCGCGAATATTAATTTTGTACTCTCCGTAAGGAAGATTGGTAATGTTGATCTGAGGGTTTTTGAAGCGTGCTGACCAGGTGTTTTCCAGGCCCTCGATCCAGTATTGATAATTCAGAGACTGATAATCTTTCAGCGTAATTCCGTCCAGTTCAATCAGGATATTGTTCTTATTGTAAGGAAGAACGATTGCAGAAATAGCACCCTTCTGATCATATTCCACGTTGTAATCTTTTGGATTTTTATTGATCGTGGCGAAGTTTATGGCAATATTCTTGACAATGATACGAGGCGGCTTGATAATATAATTATCCTCAAGTTTATTAATGTTCAGTACATTTAGTCCGGATACGGTTCCAAAAACGATATTGTTATAGGTGTCGACAAAAGAGGAATTAATATTTGTTTCAAGATTGCTAATTCCTTCTTCCAGTCCTATATGCTTGAATACAAATGGCTCCTGTCCCGGGTCGGTATAGTAAATACCGTCATTGGTACCAAAAACAAGGTAATTATTATTCTGATTGATAAAGTTGATGATATTGGAGGCAGACCGGTCTGAAAGATTTACCGGATAAATATTATTTTGATCATAAATATAAAGCCCGTCTTCCGTCCCGATCCAGATCCGGTTTCGCTTGTCCACTTTCAGAGAATTGATCTTATTGCTGAAATCAAGAACCCGGATGAATTTATCGGATTTCAGGATGAACAAACCGTTATCACAGCCCAGGTAAAGCTCATTATTATAGAATGCGAGGCTTCTGATGGTCAGTAGATTAAATTTTGCAGCAGGAAAGAAGGAAGCAACTTTTCCGTTACGGTAAATGGCCAGTCCGAAATTTCCGCCTATAAAACTGTTATTGTTTTGAGAAAGAATACAGGTTACTTTTTTTGAGCTCAGCTCAAAGGTGTCAATTTTGACCGGTATGAGAGCATTTCTTTCAGGATTGATTTGAAAAAGGCCGTTTTCAGAACCAACAAGGATTTCTTTGTTTTTGGTAAGTGCCAATGCCCACACCGGGTTATTTTTCGCTTCTATGAGCTGCGTTGCTTTTGTTCTGTTATTTTGAATGATGATCCCGGCATCATAAGTGCCATAAAAACTATTATCATTTACAACGAGCGAAGAGAGGATCAGATCACTTTTGGATTCATTTTCAAAATTATACCTGCGGATGTGATTTCCGGAAAATTTAAAAATTCCCTTTCCTTCCGATCCGATCCAGATGGTCTGGTTCTTGTCTTCATAAACGGTATTGATATTATTATAAGACAAACCTGTATTCTCATCAATATAAGACGGATTAAGGTATTCATCGATCAGGATGATGCCTTCCAGATGCGGGATCCAGACTTGTTTTTTTGAATCCTTAAAGCAGTTTCTTAAGCCGTACACCTCTTTTTGAATGGGAATAAATCTGATCTGATGAGTTTTTAGATTAATCAGCCCGGCCTCGCTGTTGAAAGTAGTAAAAAACAAATGATTCTCATCGTAAATGATCAATCCGGAGATGTTTAGCCCGGAAGTACCTTTGACAGAAGTAAAATAGCTTCCGTCCTGGCTTTTTAAAATCCCGTCCCGCGTAGCGATATATAGCTGCTTTTTATGAATCAGAGCGGTTCGTATCCTGTTTTTATCGCTGGATTCAAATTGTGTATGGGTAAGAATTCCGTCTTCTAAGGAGTAATAACCGCTGCCGTTTGTGAAAGCGATGATTTTTCCTTTAAACGACAGAGCTTTGCTTGTAAGGACATTTTTGTCTTTTTCTTCAAATCTGAATGGAGTAAAATCTGAATTCCAGCCAATGGAAAAGCCTCCTTCGTGACCCACAAAGAGCGAGTCATAACTGTAGTTAAGAGAAGAGATCCGGTTGTTGAGTAAGTTACTTTTGGTAGTATAAGTGAAAAACGACTGGCCGTTGAATTTTGCCAGACCACCCATTGTTCCCACCCATAAATAACCATTGTCATCCTGAATGAAAGAGCTTACCTGCGATTGAGGTAAGCCACTTTCTATTGAGTAATTAATAAAAGAATATTTCTGTGCAAAGCTTACGGCGGATAGCAGTAAAACGATGCACGAAAAAAATATTTTCATTTGTTTTTTAAGTATTTGACAAATTCGCTTACGCGGTTTCTGGCAACAGGAATTTTGGCGTCATTCTTTAATTTGACGAAATGACCGTCATCATTACCGTATTCTTTCAGGTAATTCAGATTAATAATGTGAGATTTATGAATTCTGAAAAATTTGTCGGAGTTCAGAATATTCTCATAAATTTTCAGGGTCCTTGTATCAAGATAACGGGTTCCGTCATTGAAATAGATCGTTGTACAGTTTCCGCTGGCATCCAGGTGTGTGATCGTGTCATCTTCCACGATCTTTAATCCTTTTGTATGACTGATAACAATCCGGTTATTCTGCTTGTTATTAATAAGAGAATCGGAGAGGTTTTTCAATGAATTGAAATAAGTGATGAAATTGTTCGGATCCTCTTCAAAAATTCTTTTTGCATCGACCAGCTTATTGACAGCGGTTTTCAGATCATCAATGTCGATCGGCTTTAAGATATAATGGACAGCACTTGCGTTGAATGCCCTCAGCGCGTAATCTTTGAAAGCAGTTACAAATACCACAAAGAAGTCTTTATTCTCGATCTCATTTAACAGATCAAGCCCTTCCGATTCACTTGGCATCCTGATATCCAGAAAAATAACATCGGGTTTTAGCTCGGAAATCTTTTGTTTGGCATCTTCTTTATTTGATGCTTCACCGATGATTTCTATTTCAGGACAGTGGTCCTGAATGATCATGGACAGGTTCTTTCTCGCCAGCTCCTCGTCGTCTATAATTAGTGATCTTAGTTTCATAATTGTCAGTGATTGATGTTTGACTAAATATAGCCTTTTTTTTATATGAATTACAGGATGCTGTTCAGTTCGTCCTTAAATGTAGTAATTATTGATTAATTTGCTGCCGGCGATAATCGGGCGGATTTCATAATTAAATTTTGCCTGTGAGCTTATACATTATATATCCTGTCCATTCTTTGGTAAGATTATTCCACTGAACGAAAGTAGTAAAAGAAGGAATTAGAATATGATCTGCATTCCAGTATCTTTTGGGGCTGTTGTGGACATTTGTGGAAAATGTATCGAAAGAAACTCCCTGTTTTTTAAAGCAGGCCCGGGAACGCCTCATGTGATTAGCGGAGGTTATTAAAAGAAAAGACTGCAGCTCCGGGTGCTTTTCTAAAAGCTGTTTTGTATAAAGCGCATTTTCATAAGTATTCCGGGACTTGTTTTCAACAAGTATGTCTTTAGCAGGAATACCCCAGCTCACCAGATCGTTCCGGAATTGCATAGCTTCATTTAATCCCTGGTCAGTTATGGTTCCGTCTTTCCCGGTAATGATGATCTTCCCGATAATTCCTTTTTTATACAAGGTGATTGCATGCCAGATTCTGTCCGTGCCCTCTTTGATGTTTAATCGTTGCAGATGATTGTCGTAAATGGCCATTCCGCTTAAAACAATTCCTGCATCGTATTTTTTCTTTATGGAAGATATTTTGGTTCCCGGGATTTCCCACATCCTTTCAAACTCCAGGAATATAAAGGTATTTGTGAAAAATAAAAACAAGGTGACCGCAATGAACCGGAAACGTTTTCTGGTTTTGCTCGAACGTCCGTAAAAAGCGATTAATAAAACAATACACCACCAGAAGAGCGGTGAAGTGAGAAATAACAGGATTTTCGACAGAATGAAAAACATAACCGTAAAAATAGGATTTCTTTTGTTTTTATTACTATCTGAGAGCTATCAATAAAAAAACCGTCCTGTTTGGGGACGGTTTGTATATAATGCTTAAAGAATTTAATCTTATTTCGCGAAGAATTTACGTTCTTTGATACGAGCAGCTTTTCCTGTTCTTTCTCTGAAGTAGAAAATTCTTGCACGACGAACTTTACCTCTTTTGTTTACTGAGATTGATTCAATGAATGGAGAAGAGATTGGAAAAATTCTCTCAACACCAACGTTACCGGACATTTTACGGATAGTAAAAGTTTCAGTTACACCTGAACCGCGACGTTGTAAAACAACACCTGTAAATTGCTGAACACGTTCTTTCGAACCCTCAATAATTTTATAAGCTACCGTAACTGTATCTCCGCTTTTAAAATCAGGGAAATCTTTCACCGGAACTAATTCTTTCGCAATTTCATTAATAATATCCATGACAATTATATATTTCTTTCTAAAACATTCTCCGAATTTCGGGATGCAATATTAAACATTTTTTTCCAGATTAAACAATAAAACCGGGAAACTTTTTTAAATTAAATTTTTCTTCGTGCTTTTTCCTTTTGTAACAGGCCCAGCTCACGGCTTGTTTGCCCTGCTACAGAGGTATTTTCTTCTGCTCGTCTGAATAGATAAGGCATTACTTCTTTTATCGGCCCGTAGGGAACATATTTCGCCACTTTATAACCTTCGTCGGCTAAATTGAAAGAGATATGATCACTCATGCCGAGCAGCTGCGCGAAATAAATGCGGCTGTCATTTTTTTCAAGTCCGTGTTCTTCTATTTTTTTTGCCAGCAGCAGAGAACTGTCCTCATTATGAGTCCCTGCGCATAATGTCAGGATATCAATATTTTTCAGAATTACTTCCAGTGCTGAGTTGTAGTCATTGTCGCATGCTGCTTTGTCCGGTTGGATCGGTGACGGATAGCCCATTTTTTCTGCTCTGGCTCTTTCTTTTTCCATATAAGCGCCACGCACCAGCTTAATGCCGTAGTGATAGCCTCCGATACGTGCCAGCTCAATACATTTTTTCAGGTATTCCAGGCGATCATGACGGTACATTTGAATGGTGTTATAAATCAACCCTTTCTCACGATTGTATTTTGCCATCATGGAAACAGCCAGACGATCTATTGCATCCTGAATCCAGGTTTCTTCTGCATCAATAAAAACAGGTACATTTAGCTCAAATCCGCGTTTACAGATACTGTCTACACGTTCCAGCAACCGTTGAAACTCCATTTTTTCATCCGTATTCAGTTCCGCTGAAAGATCATTGATTTTTTCCAGCAGGCCAAAACGCGAAATCCCTGTTACTTTAAAAACAGCAAAGGGAATTGCTTCATTGCCGTGTGCTTTCTCAATGGTACGAATGATCTCTTGTGCAGTTGCGTCAAAATCTTTCTCTTCCGTTTTTCCTTCGACTGAATAATCCAGAATTGTTCCGACACCGAAGCGATGTAGTTCAGCAATTTTCGCATCACAGTCTTCAATTGTTTCGCCGCCGCAGAATTGCCGGAAAATAGTGTTTCGGATAATCCCTTTGACAGGCAATCCGATTTTCAACGCTGTATTTGTAGCTGCCTTTCCGATTTTAACCAGACCCGGTTTTCCGATTAACATAAACAGGAAATGAGCACGTTTCAATTCCTTGTCAGATTTGCTTTTAAAGGCTATTTCTGTATTTTCAAACGAAAGCATTTAGATGAATAATTGTCGTTCAGGCTGTAAACTTAGCATATTATTCCAATATTTGTATCACTAGTTTACAGAAGATGAGTAAAAAAACAATACAACTGGACGCAGAAACATATCCTGTCTATATCGGAGCATTAACGAACGGGGAATTTGAATCTTTGCTGACGAGAAAGTATGTCGCTGCAAAAAAAATAATTTTTGTGGATGAGAATACCCATGGCTGCTGCCTGGAATATCTTCTCACACATTTTGAAGCGCTTGGTGAAGCAGAAGTGATCATGCTTCCGGCCGGAGAAGAACATAAGAATATTCAGATCTGCATGCAGGTTTGGGAAGCAATGACCGAGTACCGGATTTCCAGGAATGACCTGGCAATTTGCCTTGGTGGCGGAGTGGTGACAGACATGGGAGGCTTTATCGCTTCGCTGTACAAACGGGGAATTGATTTTATCCATGTGCCAACCTCATTGCTGGCAATGACAGACGCAGCTATTGGAGGGAAAACAGGTGTGGATTTAGCTAATTATAAGAACCTTCTGGGCGTTTTTTCAACTCCAAAAGCGGTTTTTATTGACCCGAACTTTCTGGAAACATTACCAGTGATCGATAAAGTCGGCGGCTGGATGGAAATGATCAAGCACGGATTGATCGCGGATGCTTTGCATTTCGCGGAATTGAAAGCAGTTAACTTTCATGAATTTTCAATGCCGGAAGAAGTGATCTACCGCTCATTGACAATTAAAAATGAAATCGTCAAACACGATCCGTTTGAGAAAAATATCCGGAAAATGCTGAATTTCGGACATACATTCGGACACGCTGCCGAGAGCTTTTTTCTTGAAAACACAGAGCCGGTTAATCACGGGATTGCTGTCGGAATGGGAATGATTATTGAATCGTACTGGTCGTGGAGGAAAGGCCTGCTGGAGGAAAGCGATCTGTATGAAATCTGCTCGGTGATCATTGATAAGGTCGGTTTGCCGGATCTGACCGGAATTCCGGCGGAGCATTTCTGGATGTACATGTTGAATGACAAGAAAAATGACAGGCACGAAGTCAGAACAGTACTTCTGAAAGCTGTCGGAGCTGCTGTTTATGATGAAGTTGTTTCTTTTGAATTGCTACAGGAAGGATTAGAATTCTACCACAGAATGAATAAGGAATAAAGCTATGCTTTACTTATTCCCTCGTCATTTTTCGGATGATCATTTCACAATCTGGAAAATCAGCCAGTAATTCCGCTGTTGTGAAAAGCTCAAAATCCCTGAACTCAAATCCGGGAATAACAACACAGGAAACCAAAGCGAATCCGGTTTCATTTTCTGAAAGCGAAGACCCGAAGATCGTATTCTTCGGAACGATCCTGTAAGGTTCTGCATCTGAGCTGAGCATTCCTAAGCGCGTTACTTCGTGCTTTCCGTCTTCTAAAACGTGAATATCTATCGTTGCGCCGTAATGATGAAACCAAAGCTCATCCTGCCGGATGCGGTGAAAGTGAGAAACATTGTCCTGCGTAATCAGAAAATAAATAGCTGTTCCCAGCCGGTAATCGCCAACCGATAGGCCAGAACGAAATGTTTCTTTGTAAAAACCTCCTTCCGGATGCGGTTGAAGCTGTAACTTATCAATAATTTCTTCTGCTGTCATTATTGCTCGATAGGTCCGCGTAATTTGTTCTTTTCACCGTTATTCTTGAAGTAGTAACGCAGATCAAGTGTCAGATATGAACCGCTCACGTTTCCATATAAAACTTCTGTCGATCCTGCTTTATAGTAAGCCGCTGCAATCTGGAAAATCGGCTTGAACGGCATTTTGACAGATGCTCCCAGGTAGAAAAAACCGATTTTTTGTGTTCTGAACTCAAAGCCGACATTCGCATTCGCTTCCCCGAAAAATTTCCCGAAACGCCTTCCTTCGTGCTGAAATTTTTCCACGCTGTTAATGACGTATGTCTTCCATACATTAGAAGGAAGATATCCTAAAGAAGCTCCCATGGATGCATTCATATAGAATTTGTCGGACAGCTTAATATAGAATAAAGCATTCACCGGAATGTCATAAGCGATAATCCGGAACTGTGTCTGAGCATTCAATTGTGTCGTGGAAGAATTAATGCTGAAATCAATATCGTAATTCCGCTGAACAAAATTCAACCCGGTTTCCAGGTTAACAATTTTTGAAAGTCCTACACGAACAGTTCCACCAAAGCTGAAACCGAATTTTTGCTGATAATCAGCGGTAAGCTCGGAACCTTTCAGATTCAGTTCGGATGCGGTAATAAAGTTCGTTGCGAAAATAGGCTTGAACTGCAATCCGAAATAAGAAGGAAAACGTTCTTTTTTTGTGGATTTTGATTTTTGAGCCAAAACGCTGATGCTGATTACACAGCTGAAAATAAGTAACCAATATTTCATAGATATGGCAAAATTAACGAAAAAAGGAGGTAAATAGTATTCCGTTAAATAAAAAAGAGACCCTGTTAAGAGTCTCTAAAAGTTTTAAAAAATAAACAGGAAATCAATTATGCTTGTTTTACGTTTACTGCAATTAAACCTTTTTTGCCTTCTTGAAGTTCAAAAGTTACTTCGTCATCCTGATCGATTTTGTCAACCAAACCAGAGATATGAACAAAATATTCTTTGTTTGAATCTTCATCCTTAATGAATCCGAAACCTTTGGTCTCATTAAAGAATTTTACTTTACCTTTATACATTGTGGCACAATATTACACATAATAATTGAAGAAAATAACTGTTTTTATTAAATTTACTGCCCCTGAAAACGGATAGATATGAAAAAAATAAGAGAACTAAAGCAGATGGTCGTGGAATATTTTCCTGATATTTGGCAATATCTGGTAATTATTCTTGTTTTTATCATTGCAGCAGTAATAATTTTATAGAATGGTTGTTCCGGTTTACTTTGTCTTTTATATTATTGCTGTTTTCCTGCATTTCCTTGATTACGATTATTGTTCAATAGTTCTCAAATTCGCCATACTTATTCCGGTTATTGAATTCCTGGTGCTGACACTTAAGGAAAGGAAATTAATTTTGTTCAATATTGCGAGAAGCTCCAGCTTTATACTGATTTCCATCGTGAACTATTATGCCTTTTCTTATGAAGATTTAACATATATAAAACTAATTTACACATGGATTGTAATTGGTTTTATCATTTCCATATTTCTTAAATGGAAGCTCAGAAACTATTATGCCGTCCGGTTGACAATTTATGCATTGCTTGCTATTCTGACCATTACCAATTCCAGTATGTCACATATTAAGAGAATGTACTTTTATACACTTGGAAACCCGTTTTATTCAGCAGAAATGGAAGTTGGAAGGCTTCATGAGTTTGCTTATCTTTACTACGTTCAGGGAGATTTAAGCAATACTTTTTTTCTGCTGAACCGTTGCAAGGATAAGATCAGGGAAAATCTGAAAAATCCGCTGCTGACACAAAAAGAACGGCAGGCCTTGCTGGATGAATATGTTCAGGTGGAAAACAGCACGGTTTTGGTGATGCAGGGAAAGTGGAGAAGGAACGAAAAAATTTTTGAATGAAAAAGAAATCACTTTTAATTGAATATAACGAATACGACTCTCTGCAGGAAATCAGCTTAAAAGACCGGGAGTTGCTGGAACGGGCGAAAGAAGCGCTGGAAAATGCGTATGCCCCTTACAGCAAATTCCGGGTGGGAGCGTCCGTGCTGCTTCAGGACGGAACGATCGTCACAGGCAATAACCAGGAAAATATCGCTTATCCTTCCGGCTTGTGTGCTGAAAGAGTTGCATTGTTCAGCGTAGGGGCTAATTTTCCCGGTGCGGTTATTGATACACTCGCGATTGTCGCGAAAGGAGATTTAGTGAAAGAGGACGCGGTGATTTCTCCCTGTGGTTCCTGCCGGCAGGTGATTTTCGAGTCCGAGAAAAGACAGACAGCTCCTATCCGTATCTTGATCCTTGGAATGGACGGTCGTGTCATTGAATTTAAAAAATCAACAGATTTATTAACGTTTGCTTTTGGTTTATGAGAACATTGATCTTATTAGTAGCCGTAATTGGAATTGCTGATGCTCAGGCACAGCTTGTCAGAACAGAAGAAAAAGAAATGCTGGAACCTGTTACCAAAGGAACCTGTAAAGAGCAGCTGGTGCTTCCGGCGGAAGATCCGGTTGAATCGGTTATCAATTATCAATACTTTGGTTTCCCGGATGAACCTTATGAAAAGCAGGCAAATCAATGGATTTACGACTATGTGAAAACCGTTGCGATGGATACGTTGTTTATCGGAGAATTTCCGAAAGCCGTTTCCAGGGATTTTTTTAAGGCAGCGCTTCGAAATTTTCTGGAAAGCTATAATTATGTCCGTTTCAGGATCAGTGATGATGTACCGGCCTACTGGCTTCAGACAAATATTATTCTGGATACGGTTTCTTTGAAGCAGTATGTCCAGTTCAAAGGTGAAAGTGCGGTTTATACCGGAGGTGCTCATCCTTTTCTGATCAACGAATACAAAATGCTGGATAAAAAAAGCGCAAAGGTTGTTGAATGGAATAACCTGCTTGCGGATAGCTCTGGCTTTATGACAGTGGCAGAAAAGTATTTCAGGAAAACCGAAAAACTGAAAGAAAATCAGGATTATTCGTCGTATTTCTTCGAAAGCGGAAAATTTGAACATTCTCAGAATTTTTATTTTACCAAAAACAAGCTGGTGCTCATTTACCTTCCTTACGAAGCAAGAGAATGGGCCAGAGGAACGATTTACGTAAATATTCCGAAAGGAAAAATTAAAAAATATCTGAATATCAACTGGTAAGAATGAATATAACCGCTTTTGTACAGAAGACACTTGCTGTCTCTGAAAATTCAATTTCAAATACACTGATGCTTCTGGAGGAAGGAGCTACCATTCCGTTTATCGCCCGCTACCGGAAAGAAAAAACCGGTGGATTGGATGAGGTTGAAATTGCCCGGATCCGGGATGAAAAGGAAAGGTTCGAAGAGTTGACTGCCCGGCAGAAAACAATTTTGAAGGCAATCGAAGAGCAGGGAAAATTAACGGAAGAGCTGAAGAGCAAAATTACAACCTGCTTTGATGCTTCGGAGCTGGAGGATATTTACCTTCCTTTTAAACAAAAGAAGCAGACGAAAGGAGAAAAAGCGAAAAAGTTAGGACTGGAGCCTCTGGCAAAGATGATTTTAAGCCAGCGATTAGCAGATCCGTATCATACTGCCGCATCTTTTGTAAAAGGAGAAGTGGAATCAGAAGAACAAGCTGTTGAAGGGGCACTGCACATCATCGCGGAATACATGAATGAAAATGCTGTAGTGCGTCAGTGGATCAGGGAATTATTCCGTAGAAAAGCGGTAGTGCAGACAAAATTGATGAAAGGAAAAACAGATGAAGGTGAAAAATATAAAGATTTATATGACTTTTCTATGCCTTTATGGAAAGTCCCCTCTCACCGTTTCCTGGCTATTCATCGTGGCCATCGTGAGGGAATTTTATCCCTGAAAGCTGTTCCCGAAAAAGAAGAAGGAATTGAAAAGCTGGTACGGTTTTATGTAAAGGGAGATAATGATTGCCGCAGCTTGGTGGAAGATGCCTGTAAGGATGCCTATACACGTCTGATCGCTCCTTCTATAGAAAATGAGATTTACAACGAATTTAAGCTGAAAGCGGATGAGCAGGCGATCGCTGTTTTTTCCAAAAACCTGAAACAATTATTACTCGCACCGCCATTAGGACAAAAGCGTATTCTTGCGATCGATCCGGGATTCAGAACCGGCTGTAAGGTGGTGTGCATAGATGAATATGGAGAATTGCTTACAAATACCGCAATTTTTCCGCATCCTCCGCAGAATGAACGAGACAAAGCCATGAGCAAGCTGACGGAGCTGGTAGAAGCATATAAAATAGAAGTAATTGCTATAGGCGACGGAACTGCAGGCAGAGAAACGGAAACACTGGTGAAAAGAACACGTTTTACCAGGCTGGTAGATGTATATGTTGTACGTGAAGACGGTGCTTCCGTGTATTCCGCAAGCCCGGTTGCGAGGAAAGAATTTCCGAATCACGATGTAACGGTCAGAGGAGCAGTTTCTATTGGAAGAAGATTAATGGATCCGCTGGCAGAGCTGGTAAAAATTGATCCGAAAAGTATCGGTGTCGGCCAGTATCAGCATGAAGTTAATCAGCCACGGCTGAAAGTTGCGTTGGATGATGTGGTGGTTTCCGCTGTGAATGCAGTGGGAGTGGAACTGAATACGACTTCTCCTTACCTGTTGAGCTATGTTTCGGGTCTTAATTCGGCTATCGCTGAAAATATAGTCGCTTTTCGCTCCGAAATCGGGGGATTTACCTCAAGACAGCAGTTGAAGAAAGTAAAACGCTTGGGAGATAAGGCGTTTGAGCAATGCGCCGGATTTTTGCGTATCCGCGATGCGGAAAACCCGTTGGATAATTCGGCCGTACATCCCGAATCGTATCGATGGGTGGAAAAATTTGCCGGAAAATTGAACGTGCAGGTGCAGGAGCTTATCGGAAATGAACAATTATTAAATTCCCTGAAGAATAGCGATTTTGAAGGCCTGGATAGCTTTACTTTTACGGATTTGGTTAACGAATTAAAGAAGCCTGCAAGAGATCCTCGGCGAAAAATTAAAGTGCTGGAATTTGATGAGCAGATCAAAGAGATCAAAGATTTGAAAATAGGCCAGAAGCTGAACGGGATTATTACGAATGTTACCGCGTTCGGTGCTTTTGTGAATATCGGAATTAAAGAAAACGGCTTGATTCACAAATCAAATTTAGCGGATAAATACGTGGAAGATCCTTCAGATATTGTCGCCTTGCATCAGCACGTTTCCGTAGAAATAATTGAAATTGATATTCCGAGAAAACGGATAGGGCTGAAAAAAGTTTAATACAAGTTTTTAATTATTTACTTTCAGCTAAATAATTCTTATCTTTAAAAAATAGATTTTCAAAATGTATGGTGACAGATCCGGAATTGTTAAAGAGCTTGTTTAAAGAAGGCTCTTTATTGCCTCAGGAAGAAATGCTGGAGGTAAAGCGAAGAAAGGGCTCTTTGTATATCGGAATTCCTAAAGAAATCTCATTTCAGGAAAAGCGTGTTGCCCTTGTTCCGGAGGCCGTTTCCTTATTGGTAGCAAATGGACATCATGTAAAAGTAGAATCTAAAAGTGGGGAATTGTCCAACTTTTCGGATAACGAATATTCGGAAGCAGGTGCGGAAATATGCCATGATCCGAGAGAAATTTTTCAGTGTGATATTATCTTGAAAGTAGCACCTCCTTCAGAAGAAGAGGTGGAAATGCTGAAAGGGAATCAGACCTTGATTTCCGCATTGCAGCTTTCAATTCAGCCAAAACAGATCCTTCAGAAGCTGATGCAGAAGAAGATTACGGCTATTGCCTGGGATTATATTCAGGATGATGATGGGATTTTTCCGGTTGTGAGAACAATGGGAGAAATTGCCGGAACGACTTCTATGCTGATCGCCGGGGAATTGCTGTCTTCCTACAGCAACGGAAAAGGAATCATGTTGGGAGGTGTCGCCGGTGTTCAGCCAACGGAAGTGGTGGTTATCGGTGCAGGAACCGTAGCTGAATTTGCCATTCGTGCAGCCTTAGGTCTAGGAGCATCCGTAAAAGTTTTTGACAGCTCCTTATCCCGTTTAAGAAGATTGCAGAATCATATAGGAACGCGTATTTTTACATCTGTCCTACAGCCCAAAGTACTGGCTAAATCGATCAAAAGAGCGGATGTCGTTATCGGAGCGGTACGCGCTTCACTTGGAAGAACACCGTGTATTGTTACAGAGGCAATGGTGCAGGAAATGAAGCCGGGATCAGTTATTGTAGATGTGAGCATTGATCAGGGAGGCTGTTTCGAAACGTCTCAGATAACCAACCACAATCAGCCGACTTTTGTAAAACACGGGGTGATCCATTACTGCGTTCCGAATATTGCTTCCAGAGTTTCAAGAACCGCTTCCTTTGCCTTGTCTAATATTTTTTCGCCACTGTTGCTGGACATGGGAGAAAACGGAGGCTGTGCAGGTCTGATCAAAAATGATCCGGGATTTAGAAGTGGTGTCTATATTTACAAAGGAACCTTAACCAGCGAAATATTGGGAACCATATTTAATCTCAAATATAAAGACATAGAATTACTCATCTTAGGAATGTAATTAATTAACATGATTGAAGTACAACACCTGTCAAAACGTTTTGAGCTGACAAGACAACAGCGTAAAGAGCTTTCCACAACAGAAAAGTTCGCTGTTGCGGTAGAAGACGTTTCATTTACCTGTCATCCGGGCAGGATCTTTTCATTATTAGGCCCGAACGGAGCTGGTAAAACGACCATCCTGCGCATGATCGCAACGATTTACAAACCCACTTCCGGTTCAATATATGTAAATGGAATTAATGTAGAAGAGCAGCCGAATGAAGCCAGAAAAACCATTGGCTTTCTGACAGGATCAACGGGAATGTATGGCCGTCTGACCCCAAATGAGCTGATAAAATATTTTGCGGATTTGTACGGTATGGAAAATTCTGCGTTTGAAGCCAGAAAAAAATACCTGTTTGACCTGCTACAGATTCACGATTTTGCAAATAAGCGTATTAGCAAGCTAAGCACAGGAATGAAACAACGTGTCTCTATCTGCAGGACCATGATTCACAATCCCGATGTAGTAATCTTTGATGAGCCGACCAGTGGGCTGGATGTAATTTCGGCAGATAGTATCATTCAGCTGATAAGAGATTGTAAAGCGCAGGGAAAAACGGTCATCTTTTCCAGCCATATTATGAGCGAGGTGGAGCTGCTGTGCGATGATCTGGCAATTATTGCTAAAGGGAAACTTATTTTTAACGACACATTTGAAAGTTTCAGGGCTCAGATGACAACGACCAACATTACAGAAGAATTTATTGCAAAAGTTCAAAACGCAACAGTATGATTTTTACTATTTTCAAAAAAGAACTAAGAGAAACACTTCGCGACCGTAAGACAATTATGTCTATGATCATTATTCCGATGCTGTTATTTCCGGTGATATTTTCGGTAGTGTTCAAGGTACAGAAGTCCATTGAAGAGTCCATGAGCAGTAAAGTGCTGAACATCGGAGTGATCGGAGGCGCTGAATCAGAAGAATATATCGCTCAGCTACAAAACCTGCCGAAAGCCTTTGGAGAGCGTAAGATCATCCGTTTGGCCGATTCGACACTGCTGAAACAATATATTAAAGAAGACAGCATTCAGTTCGGAATGATTTTTCCCGCAGATCTGGCACTGACAGAACAGGCGAAAAAAACAGCAGTGATTCCCATCTATTACAAAGCGTCCGAGCTGGGAATTTCTGATAAAGCTGCAATGCTGAATGATGTTGTTTTTAAAACCACTCAGCAAAAACGTTTTCAGGAAGCCGGAGTAGAGGAACAGACATTCACGCCGTATCGTTATGAATATGTCAATATTTCCAGTGATCAGGAAACGCTGGGAAAACTGGTAGGAGGATTTCTTCCTTATATTTTTATCGTTTTCGGTTTTGTAGGATGTATGTATCCGTGCATTGACCTGTTTACAGGAGAAAAAGAACGCGGAACCTTTGAAACGCTGCTGACAACTCCTGTAACGAGATGGCAGATCATGCTTGGAAAAATGAGCGTTGTAGTGCTATCCGGATTTTTAGCGGCCTGCTTTACGCTTGTCGGTATTTTTCTTTCGCTGAATGTATTTCATGTAGTGGAAGAGCCGCGTATCATTGAAGCCATTCATGAAATGTTTAATTTCGAATCCGTTGTAATGTTGCTCCTGCTGTTATTGCCGCTGATAATTTTATTTGCGGGCGTTATGGTTCCGATCGCAACGAATGCGAAGACATTTAAAGAAGCACAAAGTATCATCACACCTTTGAACATGCTGTTTATCATGATTGCCGTGATAGGTATGATTCCCGGGATTTCACTGAATTTGCTGACTTCTTGTATCCCTGTAGTGAATGTGGTTCTGGGAATGAAATCGTTGCTTTCCGGTTACCTGGAATGGCACTTGCTGGCAATAACATTTGTAGTGATGGTAGTTATAGCTGCAATTTCAGTTGCTATTTCCTACCGGAAATTTGATGACGAGCGAAATATCGTACTATAGCAGATCAATATAGTCTTGATTCTCTTTTGTAAAGATATGAAAAGGGGATTTGAAGTATTTTCACACTAAAATTTCAAAGTCAGCTGTGTAGGCTTAGGCTGCTCTTCGTCTATAAAATTGGCTAATTGCAAACCGATTAAGCGAACTGGTTTCACAAGCGGAAATATCTGATTGATCAACGGGAGAACAGCTTCTTCGATGTGTTCCTTATGATGAAAACCCTCCTGATCGGTAAAAGAACGGGAGATAACTTTGAAATCATTGTATTTGACTTTGAGCTGGAGGGTTTTGGCAATCCTTTCGACGCGCTGGTAACGTTTCCACAAGCCTTCAGTGATCTCGTTTGTTTCTTTAAGAAAATTATTATAGTCAAAAATATCCTTCATGAATGTATTCTCAACCGCGACACTTTTTCGTTCATGATAAGGTTCAACCGACCTGTTATCAATGCCCCGGCAGACATTGTAAAAAAAGAACCCTGATTTTCCGAAAAGATCGGTAAGAAACTCTAATGATAGCGCTTTTAAGTCATTACCGTTCAGCACTCCGATTTCTTTGAATTTTTCAGCAGTCACTTTTCCGACACCATGGAAGCGCTCAATGGGAAGTGATGCTAAAAAAAGCTCAGCATCTTTCGGACGGATAACAAACAAACCGTTCGGCTTATCCTGATCAGAAGCTGTTTTGGCAAGAAACTTATTATATGAAATACCCGCGGAAGCGACCAGCTGCAATTCGTTACGAATATCATTTTTTATGGATTGAGCGATAAAGGTTGCCGAAGGAATGTCCATTTTATTGTAAGTAACGTCCAGAAAGGCTTCATCCAGCGATAACGGTTCGATGAGGTCGGTATAGCGTTTGAAAATCTGGTGAATTTGAGTGGAAATCTCTTTGTAGCGCTGGAACCTTGGCCTTACAAAGATCAAATCAGGGCATTTTTTTGCTGCCATTTTGGAGCTCATAGCCGATTTTACTCCGAATTTTCGCGCTTCGTAGCTTGCTGCGGCAATAACACCTCGTTCTTCAGACCCTCCAACAGCGACAGGCTTTCCTTTTAATTCGGGAAAATCCAGCTGTTCAACGGAAGCATAAAAGGCATCCATATCGATGTGAATGATTTTACGGGACTGCATGGAGATTATATCTTTAGAAAAATAAAGAACACGTAATTTATTATTTATTTAACAGCAGTTTTGTTGTCCGATTAAGCAATTAAGGTTTGCTATTGGAAGATATATCCGGTTCTCCTGGTTTGATTTTTACAATCTTGTTATTACGTATTACAACAAGATCACTCTTTTTTATTTTCTTGAATTCAATAAGTTTTTCGTAAACTTTTTCAAGTCCTTTTAGAATCCTGTTTTTTTCTTCTATTTGAATTTCACTAGTTGTCATAGTAACTTTTTAAAAGTTTAAATTTTTCCTGATTCACAATATTTAATATACCGTCAATTTGTTTATGAGCTAAAAGTTCGTGTTTTCCTTCGGAATTATCAAATATCAAAGCCCCGTCAACTATTGGAAGATAAATGTCAAATAGGTTCTTAATTCCTTTGATATATCTTCTTTCGATGATTTCAGGTTCAATATTATGTCCACCTTCAAAGACTCTTATTTTTACACGTTCTTTCGCTAAATCAGTGTTTTGAAGCCAAAAGAATAATAATGTTATCCGGTATCCTTTCTCTTTTGCTTCAGCTAATTTGTTTTTGTAGCTTCTGGTTGACAATGTGGTTTCAAAAGCAAAATTTTTGTTTTCGGAAAGTAGGTCATTAATTCTGTTCAACATTATTCGCCCAGCTTCAAACGAAACTTTTTCTGGTTGAAAAGGGGATAACCCTTTCGCAATTTCGTCAGCATTGACAAATTCTTTACAATCCAAAATCTCAGGTAAAATAGTAAATGATGCAGTAGTTTTTCCTGCTCCGTTACAACCCGCGATTATGTAAAGTTTTCTGTCATTCATAATAGCAAATTTACAAATTAATTTTATTGATTTTTGCTTCTAATCAAAAGTTGCGAGAAGAGAAAAACTGAATATTCTAATCATTAAAAGATCGATACTGCTACTGATTTACAGATTATGGTTTTTAAATTGATTCCAGATTGATCCTGTAGATATTATCTTACCATCCAATAAACTAACCAGGAGAGCAAAATAAATAACAATGAATGCATCCACTGATTCACTGAGTTCCATTGTGTGTATGTTGAATGCTGCTCCGAAAGGACATCTTCAAAAGCTTCTACGATCTGACCTGCTTTCCGGGAAGTAATACTGGTTTTTTGTACTAAAAAATCGATGGCCTCCTGCTTTTGCTGAAGCTGGAGGTAAAATAAGAGCTCGCTCAGATTTACAACGATACCGTTTATTTCGACTTTTTGACTTTTCATATAAATGAATCTGGTTAAATCAGTTAAAGCGAATATACGGAATGAAATTATTAAGTTGTGTTAAAGGAACTGTTAAGATATCAACAAAAAAGAGCCGTCCTGAAGGACAGCTCTCATAAAAGATCAGAATATTAAAAGTTTATTCCACGACAGGAGCCATTCCTCTAACTCCCATATCTACAGTATATTCTCCTTTTAAAGGATCGAATTTCCCGTTGCCGTTAAGATCTTTCCATTCGAAGCTGTTGTTTGTTGAAATTTTTACTTTCACTTTAATATCTTTCGTTTCACTTCCCGTGATTACAAGCGCATTATTCTGGAATTCACCGGTTACCAGGCACGAGCCGGCCGGGATCGGTGAACTGTCATGAAGCGGGTTCACAACAGTGATGGCTCCTGCCGGAACTTGCCCGTTCGTTACATAATTGTAAGGATTGCCATAAATGTTCATTGTAGATTCAAATGCCCAGTAACCTTGCTTTTTATTCGCATAGATCTGCTCTGCCTGTGTTTTGATCTTATAGTTGGTGATATAGTTATTGAACCCTATAAAGCTCGCAAGTGTTCCTGTGAAATCACCGTTTACAGGGTAATCTACGCCATTATAAGTGTATGTTGTGTCCACTCGGTAGGTGATATCATAGTTCTGATAACCGATAGAAACCCGAAGGTATTTGTAAGTTCCGGGAGTTACATCTTTCAGCGGGATTTCAAAGAAAGTTTCTTTGTTCTTTGTCAATTTTGCTTTCTGGAAATCAATAGCATTCTGACCGCCGATTGTTGTTTCGTCTGCCTTGTAAATTACTGCTCCGTTTCCAACCTGCGTAAGCGCATGCGGGGTAAGTTCCACATAATGAGCGCTCATAAAGTTCATTTTTGGATGTTGAGCAGCATTTCCGGCACCGATTTCTACCGGATTGCCAAAGTTGTCCAGGCGTGTCATAGTGCTGTCGAACTCAAAATACAGAATCAATTTAGGTTCTTCAGAAGGAGTGGGGTCTTTAGGTTTACATGAAACGGCGAGAACAGCTAAAGCTATTAACGGAAAAAACAGATTTTTCATAGTTTTGAATTTAGAGTAGCAAATGTAAAAAAATAATGGATAGAAAACGGGAAAGAAATAACATTCTTTTAGTGATTTTCAATCAGTTCTGCCAATGATCTGTTGATACTTTCCCAGGAATAATTCTTCCTGATAAAAGCTTTGGCATTTTCCCGGATTTGCAGATACAGGGCATCATCACTGAGCAGTCGCTGTATGGAAGATCGAAATTCCGCTTCAGAATCGGCGATTATGATCTCTTCATTGGCTTTTGCTCCCAAAGCATTATTTACAAGCTGCGTGGTGATGCAGGGAATTCCCTGAGCCATTGCTTCTAACAATTTGTTCTGCAGGCCAGTTCCGATGAACATCGGAGCGACAAATAATTTCCCGCTGCTGTAAACGGTCCGGATATCTTCGACAAACCCGGTAACCATAAAATTATTTTCATCCAGCTTTAAAATTTGTTTTGCCGGATTTGCTCCTGAAACCCGGATCTTTAATTCAGGAAAAGCTCTGTGAATTTTATAATATAAATATTCTGCCGCCTGTATGTTCGGAGCGTACCCTAAATTTCCGACAAAAACCAGATCATGGGTTTTAGGAATCGAAAGTGTTTCGAAAAAAGATGCTGAAATTCCGTTAGGGACGACTTGTATTTTTTTGTAATCAGGATGAAAAATATAGTTTTTATCCTGATTTGTAATGATCAGCTGATGTTCAAAATAATCGAAAATAGTGCGCTCATAATTTTTTAACCTCCTGCTTTCTGATAAAAACAAAAACTTATAGAGCTGTTTCCCGGAATCGTAACGGCGTTCCATCCCTTTTGAAAGCGCATCCATGTAGTCTATCGTTTTGGGGCAGTTGTGATAATTCTTTACATATTCACTCGTTCTGATCAGCTGTGAAAAAATATGATCCGGCCGGATTTCCTCCAGCAGCAGCTGAATTTTACGGTGAATGGATTTCTGGAAAAAATAAGCGACCTGGAATGGTTTGGAACTGAATATATTCAATAATAGAGCGATATAAATTTTCCATTTCTTTAATCTGAAAATATGAATATCCCGACAGAACTTTTTTAATTCGTCAAGCGCTTCTTCAGGTACATCTTCATCGCTGGTACAAAACAGGTAAATGTCGAAATTTCTGCTAAGGTCTCTGATCTGGTAGTACGCTCTGAGCTTATCTCCTTTCGTTAAAGGAAAAGGAAAACGGGAAGTAACATATATCAGTTTTTTACTCATTTACAAAAGTATTGAGTTTAGCTGTTAATGTTTCTTGTCCGAAGTATTGTAGCAAGGTATCCTGCTGTTTGCTGACCTCTTCCTTTAATTGTCGGTTCGTAAGAATATTGTCAATATGCTGTAAATAATCTTCCGTTGTTTTTGCAATGCGATTATTGGGCAGAAAGTCAAGCCCTTCAAACGCAATTTCGGAACCAATGACTATTTTTCCTTTACAGATAGCTTCCACTATTTTTATTTTCAATCCGGAGCCGCTTGTCAGAGGAGCCAGAAACAGGTTGATCCTGTCAAATAACTCTCTGGTATTTTTCAGTGTTCCCAGATTTATAACCGCGGAATGTTCGGGATGGATGTTTTCCGTCTTGTAGCCGCTGATGAACAGTTGCGCATTTTCATGTTTCTCAAAGATGGCAGGGAAAATAACTTTATTCAGGTTTTGTATAGCATCAAAATTGGGCTGCCAGTTTGCAGAACCAATAAAACCGATATTAATTGCGGAGAGATCGAAATTTCCGGGAGTGAGAAGCTCTTCTTTTTTAATAGCTAAAGGGATCGTTATCTGAGGAATATTGGGTAAAAGCAGCCTGAAAATTTCGTGGTCATCATTTGAAATATGAATCAGCCCATCGACTTTGTTCAGGTTTTCCAGCTCGTAAGCACGGAGCTTTTTGCTCAGCCGGGAGAATACTATTTTTTTTAAAGGATTATTCGAGACTTCGCTTTTGGATTCCCAGATCCGGTGCTCTGCATTATGTGTGCGGACGATTATCTTTTTTGCTCCCGAAAGAGCTTCCATATAGGGCAGAAGGTAGATGCTTTCGAGAAACACGTAATCGTAACTTTTGGCGACAGACAAAAGATAGTTATTCATTTCCTCCGAATAAAAGCGATCTGTCTGGTAATTGTTTTCTGTCAGTAGTGACTGAATGAGCTTAAAAGGATTTACTGCCGTATTAATTTCGAAATGCCTGAGTAATTGTACGTTTTTGGAAAGCTCCGCAGCATAATTGTTTTCCTGAAAGGGATGTTTTGGTGTTGAAATACAGATATGATCCACTGCTCCGAACTGAATTTCCAGTAATTTCAGGAAATTATCAATCGCGACACAGCCACCATCGACTTTCGGATAAACAGGTTTTAAGCTGATATGAAGTACTTTCATTTTTTCCTGCGTTTAAAGATCCTTTTGTAAGTGGATAATGAAGTTACGGGCAGGTCATTGGATGCGCAGTACATCAGGATAAAAGCAAAAGGAAGCATGATAAACGTGGACATCCACATTCCGGTTGCAGGTGAAGTTACATTTTGGGCGGCAAGGCTTTCTCCGACACTTATCAGCACAAAATAATTCATGAAAAGTATTGCCGCAATTACGACAGGAGCTCCGAAACCTCCTTTTTTTACGATGGCTCCGAGCGGTGCGCCAATGAAAAACAGCACAATAATAGATACCGTCAGCGCAAATTTCCGGTGAAATTCGATATAATAAGCATTGAGATTTCTCATAAATGATTCCAGAAAATTTTTCTGCCCGGTGACGGTTTCTTTTTTAATTCTGAGGTTGGAGATTGCATTCTGACAAGCAGCTTTTGTTTGCTCCTTTGTCAGGTTTTTCAGCAGCAAGGCTTTATTTGTAAAAATTGAACCTGTTATTTTTGTGCTGTCAATTAGTGTCGCGGGAGTATTTTCTTTGAGCTTGTACTGATTGTACAAGGAGGAATTTAATGTTGATTTTGTAAAGTCGGCGTTGAATTTTTTTGCATTCCGGAGCACCGAGTCAACTACCTGGTTCAGCTGAAATACATTATACATTTCGTAATTGTTTTTAAAGAGCTCGTCGTCTGTTTTTTTGAAGTCAAATCCTGAAATATTGATTTTAAAAATAGCTGATTTGAACGCATATCGTTTCTGAGGGAAAACTTCATCGCCCGGATTTCCCTTATTGATCACTTCCTTAAGATTTTCCTCTTCAAAGACGTTTCCGTTTTCCAGCTTCAGCAAAATGCTGTTTCCGACAGACGACTTATACATTGTTCCTTTTTCTGCACGGACTGTTTTTACAATATCCGGATGAGTCATGTCGTGGATGATAACATCTTTGATCCGGTCGTTTTCAGCTTCTTTTACCTTGATGATGTATTTGTCTATCTGATGGCTGTAAGTTCCCGGGCTCAGCAACATTGCGATTTTTGTTTCCTGGATATCATAGATCAGCGCCCGCCATTTGTAATTTGCTATCGGAATAACGAAATTGGCGAAGTAAAAGGTGGAAATGCTGATAAAAAGACAAACAACAATCAGCGGCCTTAATATTCTCATCAGAGATAAGCCGCTTGATTTTAATGCGGTAAGCTCATTATTTTCAGCAAGATTTCCGACAGTCATAATGGAGGATAACAACATCGCCAGTGGTAATGCAAGTGGAAGAAGGCTGGCGGAAACATAAAATATCAGTTCGATGACAACGGTGATCTCAAGTCCTTTTCCCATCAGGTCGTCAATGTACTTCCAAAAGAACTGCATAATAAGCATGAACATGGAAATAAGAAGCGTGACAATAAAGGGTCCGACAAAAGATTTTACGCTGAAAATAAATAACCGTTTCAAACTATTTGGTGTGATTTTACCACGAAATTAGTAAAAATCAATTTCCTAATATGCGTTTCAGATCACTAATTCCCCTGTTCCATAATAAAGCCAGATCCTCTTCCTCTACATCGGAAGTATTGATATCTGTGATTTTTAAGATAATATCTTTCGTTAAAGGATCAATTTCGTATGTAATTTCGAAATAACACTCGTGTGTATCTTCATCTTCCTCATGATGGAGCCATCGCCACTTGATATGATTTCCGTTTTTTTTTGAAATCAAACGAGCAGTTTCTTCTGAATTGTCCCAGTGAAAAGTGTAAATATCTTCTTTTATGTCAACATCATCCGCAAACCATTCAGAAAGACCGCCCGGAGTAAATATCAGATTTTCCAGAGCCTTGACAGACGTTTTTAAAATATATTCTAATTCTATTTTAACTTTATTCGGCATCTTTTTTTCTTTTTGTGTATTTTCGCAACGCAACGACTTGTTGAATATACAAAAACTTTTTAATGGCGTTAATACATTCTTTAGAAAAAAACGGAAATAAATTATTTCGCTACCGCGGGCAAATCCCTTTGATTCTCTTTTTGTTATCGGTTCCGGCAATCTATTTTACAAATTATGATTGCTTTTTCAAAAACGAAAATTACAAATACGGATTGCTGATTTTTTCAGCAATCATATCTTTCTCCGGTCAGGTGATCCGGGCAATTGCGATAGGAACGAGCAACAAGAACACTTCCGGTAGAAATACAAGAGAACAAGTAGCGGAAGCGTTGAACACAAAAGGTATTTATTCCACGCTGAGACACCCTTTGTATCTGGGAAATTATTTCATGTGGATCGGAATTGTGATTTACGTAGGAAATATTTCTTTTTTCATTATCGTCAGTTTATTGTTCTGGGTTTACTATGAACGGATTATGTTTGCGGAAGAACGCTTTCTGGAGCGCAAGTTCGGACAAAGCTACCTGGATTGGTCACTTAAAGTCCCTGCGTTTATTCCGTCTTTTAAAAATTATGAGAAGACCGATATTCCATTTTCACTGAAAACCATTTTAAGAAGAGAATATTCAGGCGTAACCGCAACGATCATATCCTTTGTTTTCGTAGATGTGCTGCGTAATTCTTTTGAAATAAAAGCGTTCGTATGGAAAGATTCTCAGACATACGTTATTATCGGGGCATTATTGATTACCCTGATCTTACGATCTCTTAAGCATTATACAAAGATCCTTTCAGAATCAGACCGTTCTTAGCCCGGCTTAATCTTCGTTAATTTCTGATTTCGGCGGAAATTCCGGTTTCACGTTATCCAAATTGAAATGGTAAGTGTAATTAACGCATAAAGTGACATCGTTGCTGTCAAAATGTTTTACGATTCCATTCTTTTCCAAAGCAACAACCCAACATGAGTTCTGATGAACACCATAATCAATAAGAAAAATGGCCTGTCCTTTACCCAAGGGGGTATTTACAGTTAATGTCGGGTTTAGTTGCAATATCATTTAACAGGTGTTAATGTGTTAATTTCTCGCTTTCCCAAAAATGAGAGAAACAATAAATAATACGATAAAAATAAAAAACAGAATTTTTGCGATTCCTGCCGCGCTGCTTGCGATTCCTCCAAATCCAAAAACGGCAGCAATGATTGCGACGATAAAAAATAAAATACTCCAGCGTAACATATGTTTAATTTTAAAAGTTATACTTAAAATTCAGCAATTAAGATGCCTTTAGGTAAGTAGTTGTTATTTAATTTGTTGTGATTAAATGCTCAAAAATAGCTGTGGATTTTTTTGCCCAATATGGGGTTGTTAACATTTTTTACGCTCTTAAAAAACATTAAAAATAAAGAGGAGAATGTTTCTCCGTCTATCTTTAAGGATTATGAAGAAGATACTCGTAATAGATGATGATCAGGATATTTGTTTTTTGCTGAACAAATTTCTTTCTAAACATAGGTTTAGTGTTGAAACAGCTTTTTCAGGGAAAAGCGGTTTAACTAAATATGAAGAATTCAAGCCGGATCTTGTATTATGCGATTTTCGTTTGGAAGACAGTGACGGATTGGATGTCATGAAGCTTCTGAAAACAAAACAGAAAAGCTTACCTGTGATTATTATGTCCGGCTATGCCGGCATTAAAAATGCAGTGAGAAGCATCAAAATAGGGGCGTTCGACTATATTTGCAAACCCCTTGTAACAGATGAAATTCTTAAAATTATTAATAAGGCGCTCGCTAATGCAGAAGATGAAAAAAATGCTGCTCTGCAGGATGTGAAGAAATCATCGGAACAACGCGATAAAAGACTGAATCCGGTATCCAGGTCAATTCCGGATAATAAAAAGTATATTTTCAGCAAATCTCCTGAGATTAGAAAGATTCTGAGCCAGATTGAATTAGTTGCAGCTACTAACTACAGTGTAATTATTTATGGAGAAAGTGGTTGTGGAAAAGAAGCTATCGCCGATGAAATTCACCGTAAAAGCAATCGTGCGGATGGACCTTTTGTAGCAATAGATTGCGGCTCCTTGTCCAAGGAACTGATCAGTAGTGAGCTTTTCGGCCATGAAAAAGGAGCTTTTACAGGAGCTGTTTCTCAAAAAATAGGAAGTTTTGAGCTGGCGGATGGCGGTACGATCTTTCTGGATGAAATTGCAAATCTCAGCTATGATGCTCAGGCGACATTGCTTCGGGTTATTCAGGAGAGAAAGATCCGCCGGCTGGGAGGAGTAAAAGATATTCCTGTAAATGTAAGAATTGTGGTGGCAAGTAATGAACGTCTGAATATTGCCGCACAGATGGGGAAATTCAGAGAAGATCTGTTTCACCGGTTTAATGAATTCAGTTTTACGATTCCTCCGTTGCGGGAAAGGAGAGAAGATGTGAAATTTTATGCCGATTATTTTCTGGCGCTTACGAATGAAGAGCTTCAAAAGAATGTATCCGGCTTTCAGGAGCAGGCAATAAAGGTTATGGAAGCGTATTACTGGCCGGGAAATCTCAGGGAGCTGAATAACGCGGTTAAGCGTGCGGCCCTTCTTTGTGAAGGAGATTATATCCAGGAACGGCATCTTCCCTGTGAGATCACTCAATTTGTTTCAGTGCCTCTTCCCTCAGTAAAGAAAGAATCACTGGTACAGCAATATGCCGTTTCCGATAAAAACGAGCCGGAGGTGCTGAATGTCCGGTCAGCCTCTATAGAAGCTGAGTTCGAGGTAATACTACAAGCGTTGCAAGAATGTAATTTCAATAAGTCAAAAGCAGCGAAATTATTAAATATAGATCGTAAAACATTGTATAATAAAATGAAGCTGTATAATTACTATCACAGATAAAGAAGGGGACTTATACGGAAAACAAACTATTTTCATATATTTGATCAGAAAACAACAATTATAAACCTGGATAGAAACACCTGGACCCCTGATGAAGTATAAAATTTTAATAGTTGACGACGATGAGGACGACTTTCTCATTCTATCAACCTATTTGAAGAAAATAGAGGAATTCAGAATTGAATGCCATTGGGAGAGTGATATTGAAACAGCATATCATAAAATGATCTCCAATCAGTTTGATATTTATTTTGTAGATTATCTTTTGGGAGTGGAGAACGGAATCGGTCTGATCCGTAAGGCACTTAATAATAATTGTATCAAACCTACTATTTTATTGTCGGGAAAAGGCAATAAAGAACTCGATCGTACGGCCATAGAAATCGGAGTATATGACTTCCTTATCAAGGGAGAAATTACGGTTGATAATTTAGAACGTTGTATCCGTTACACCTCGGAAAGATACAGGACTATTCAGAATTTGCGGATCAACGAAAGGAGGTATCACCAGATTTTTGATAATGCCCTAAGCTCCATTATCATCTGTGATGATACTTTCAAAATTCTGGAATGCAATGATGCGATACAGCCGTTTATCGGTTATCAGAAAGAAGAAGTAACGGGATTTTCCATATTTCATTATGTAGACAGGGAAGGGAAAACTATCGAAGAATATATCGAGAGCAATTTTCCGGGTGTCAGAGGAGTAGTCACAAATGAAAAAGTGAGATTTATTCACCGTGATGGAAGTGTGAAGCTCGGACATCTGGAATTTAACCAATATACGGATGTTTTTACATCTGAAAAATATTGGCAGGGAGTCATATACGATGAAACCCTCAGGGGAAGAAAAGAATTGGAGCGGCTTCATAATGAGAAGCTGAATGCTGTTCATCGTTTGATCAATACACTGGCGCATGAAGTCAGAAACCCCTTGACGAATATCCAGCTTGCATCGGAGAGTATCAGTAATGCCACTGAAGGAAATGAAGTATATGTGGATATTATTAAACGGGGAGTGAGGAGGATTAATGATATCATTACAAACCTGATGAATTCCTCGAAATCGTTAAAGCTGTATTTTGAAAAAACAGAACTGAATGAGCTGATTGATGAAGCAGTACAGATAGCACGGGACAGCTCGCAGTTAAAAAATGTCCGTATTGAAACGAGATACCTGGATGATGTCTGCTTCGTAATGCTGGACGTGAATAAGTTTAAAATTGCTTTGATCAATTTAATTTCGAATGCCATTGAAGCGGCAGATAAGGAGGAAAGCTACGTTTTAGTATCGCTTAATCACAAAATGAGCAGGCCTGAAATCTGCATTGAAGATAATGGGGTAGGGATCAGTGAAGAAAATCTGAATAAAATATTTGAACCTTATTTTACGACCAAAAATACAGGTACGGGATTAGGCCTGGCATCCACTTTAAATATTATCCGCTCTCATAATGCAAAAATTGAAGTAGCCTCCAAAGTGAACGAAGGAACTACCTTTAAAATAGTTTTGTAGAAAAAAATCCCCAATTTTATGAATCTTTAAAAAGTAATAATATAATAACTATTTGATTTTTAAGTATTTATTATTTTGGTTTGTTTCTTGACATTAATAAAACAGGAAAGAGATGTTTGGTTTCAGAAAAAATAAGGCTCAGATCCAATTGCTGAATGCATTGATCACCATTAATATTGATAGAATTAAGGGGTATCAAAAGTTGGAAAAACTCGGGGTAGATTATCCGAATATACTGATGGTTGCAGCAGGAAAGGCGCAGCAAAGCCAAAAGTATATAGAGCGTATTAAGGAGATAATCCGGGAGATCGGAGGAGAACCGCTGGAAGAGCAATCAATAGAAGGTTCTGTCTTTCGTGTCTGGATGAACATAAAGAATATGCTCAATATCGATGATTACAAGAACATACTGATGAACTGCGAGTTTGGAGAAAATACAGCATTGAAATTGTATGATGAAACCCTTCCGAAGTTGAAACGCAAGCTCGAAGATGCTGCTTTTGAAGATCTGCTTTCCCAGCGTGACGGTATTTACAGATCTATCAATGAGATTCAGGATTTGTACAAACCTATCGCTGAAAAATGACAGAAACAACCAAAATAAACAAATATGAAAAGAGTAATTTTAGGAAAGGCGGTTTTAATGATGTTTATTGCTTCAAGTGTAGTTTCTTGTACCAATAACGGAGAGAGAGTGGAGAATGCGAAAGAAAACCTGGAAGAGACGAAAAGAGAAGCTGCGCAAGATGTTGCAGAGGCCAAGGAAAAGTTGAGAAAAGCTCGTGAAGAGTATGTACGGGACGCAAATGAACGCATTAGAACGAGTGACGAACGTATCGCTGATATGGAAGCAAAAGCAAAAGACCTGAAAGGTGAAACAAGAGAAAACTATAACCGAGCTATTGCCCGGGCGAAAGAAACCAATCGGGAATTAAGAGCGAAATTAGAAAGAAACGCGGAAATTGCGGATGATAAATGGGAAGAGTTTAAGCGTGATTTCAATAATAGCATGGATAAAGCCGGGCGGGATATTGAGGATTTTTTTCAAGGTAAATAACTTTGTTATTTAATAAGGATGAAAGAAATATACTCTTATTTCATCAGGTGAATTTTCAATAATAAAACAGGCATTCCAAAGAATGCCTGTTTTATATTTTGAAACTCGTAAGGGTATTAACCTTTGAATTTTTTTACTGCTTCAATTAATTTTGGAACTACTTCAAAAGCATCGCCAACAACTCCGTAGTCAGCAGCTTTAAAGAAAGGAGCCTCCGGATCAGTATTGATCACAACAATTGTTTTAGAACCGTTCACGCCTGCCAGATGCTGAATAGCACCAGAAATACCGATTGCAATGTATAAATTCGGGCGGATCGCAAGACCGGTTTGTCCCACGTGCTCATGATGAGGTCTCCAGCCGATGTCAGCTACCGGACGGGAACATGCTGTTGCTGCTCCCAGTAATTTTGCCAGCTCTTCCACCATTCCCCAGTTTTCAGGGCCTTTCAATCCACGCCCAGCGGAAACTACAACTTCTGCTTCAGGAAGCGGAACTTCCCCTTCAGGGATTTTCTTATCGACAACTTTTACTGCTGCATTACCTGTGCCAGCATCGAAGTTTTCAACCGGGCAAGCACTTCCCGTCGCTTCAGGAGAGATGGAGTTTGGTAATAATGCAATGATTTTTTTCGCTGTTTTCACAGTAACATATCCGAATGCTTTTCCTGAGAATACATTTACTTTTATTTTATCACCTTCCGGTAAAGCTACGGCTCCTGAAACCAAACCTGCTTTTAAACGAACAGATAAGCGCGGAGCAACTGCTTTCGAAATTAAATCGTGAGAAAAAATAATTGTATCTGCCCCTGTTGCTTCAACTGCTTTTGCAACTAAGGCAGTAATTTGCCTGCTGTCCGCATCGGATACATTTGCATCCACTAATACCTTAGAGGCACCGTAAGTCCCCAAATCTGCTAAATCAGATGAATTACCGGAGGCAACCACCACCACATCGCTTCCTAATTTTTTTGCGTAAGTAACTGCTTCATGAGAAGCCTTTGCTCCGGCATGTTCCCCGCTGATATATACTAATATTGACATTTTAATTTTTTTAGTTTATTAAATAACTTTAGCTTCATTATGCAACAAGCTTACCAATTCGTCCATATTATTAGGGTCGATTAGTTTTACTGCTTTTTTCGCCTCAGGTAAGGAGAAAGACTCGAAAGAAGTATATGTTTCACTTGCATAAGCAGGAACAACTTTCAGCGGCTTTGTCCGGGCAGCCATAATACCTCTCATGTTCGGGATCCGTTGTTCTGCCATTCCTTTAGCACATGAAACAACAGCAGGGTAGTTTACTTCCAAAACCTGGATCCCGCCGGAAATTTCCTGCTCTAAGCGTAGCGTCTGACCGTTAAGGTCTAATTTGGAAGCTAATGCTACGTACGGTAAATCCAACGATTCAGCGATCATAGACCCAACCTGGGAACCGTTGAAATCAATCGTTTCTTTTCCGGTAAGAATCAGATCATAGTTGTTTTCTTTGGCATAGCTGGCAATTTGAGAAGCTACTTCAAAGGCATCAACAGGATTTACATCAATTCTGACTGCGTCATCCGCCCCGATAGCCAATGCTTTACGGATCACTGCTTCGTCAGCAGCTGTCCCGACTGTAATGATCGTTACGTTTCCTCCGTTACTCTCTTTTAATTCCAGTGCTCTGACCAAAGCATACCACTCATCGTAAGGATTCACGATATACTGAACACCGGTCTCATCAAATTTTGTATTGCCATCCTTGAAAGCAATTTTTGAAGTAGTGTCCGGTGCTTTACTTATACAAACTAATATATTCATCTGTTTTGTTTTTATTAAATCTTATGCGCACAAACTTAATAAAACTAAATTGAAAAAAAGGAGTTTTTTAGTGAAAAAAATATTAAGCGTGCATAATAAATGAACCCTCTCATTAATCATAATAGAGAAATAAATTATGCATCTAATTGTTTTTTTATATTTTTGGAGTCGTTCTTAAATAAGGGAAGTAATTTTTAATTCATGAAAGTTGTACAATTTAGAGAGGCTTTAAGAGAAGCGATGTCCGAGGAGATGCGTCGTGATGAAAGCGTATTTTTACTTGGAGAAGAAGTTGCTGAGTATAACGGCGCTTATAAAGTTTCGCAGGGAATGCTGGATGAGTTTGGTCCGAAACGTGTAATCGATACCCCAATTGCCGAATTAGGCTTTGCCGGTATTGCTGTTGGAGCATCGATGAATGGCCTTCGCCCGGTGGTGGAGTTTATGACCTGGAACTTTGCGATTCTTGCGGCTGATCAAATTATCAACAGTGCAGCAAAAATGCTGCAGATGTCCGGAGGACAATATCATTGTCCGATTGTATTCCGCGGCGGGAACGGGCAGGCAGGGCAATTGGCAGCTACCCATTCCCAAAGCTTTGAAGCTTTCTATGCACATGTTCCGGGATTAAAAGTAATTACTCCTTCCAACCCGTATGATGCTAAAGGTTTATTGAAAGCGGCGATCAGGGATAATGACCCCGTTGTTTTCCTGGAATCAGAGAAAATGTACGGAGATAAAGGCGAAATCCCTGAAGGGGAATATATTATTCCGATTGGCGTGGCAGATGTTAAACGTAAAGGGACAGATGTTACAATTGTTTCTTTCGGGAAAATCATAAAAGTAGCTTATGAAGCAGCGGAATATTTAGAGAAAGAAGGTATCTCCTGTGAAATTATTGATTTGAGGACAGTTCGCCCTATTGATTATGCCGCAGTTGTTGAGTCCGTTAAAAAGACGAATCGCTGTGTGGTAGTAGAAGAATCCTGGCCATTGGCTTCTATCTCTTCTGAAATTTCTTACCATTTACAGCGTTACGCTTTTGACTATCTGGATGCACCGGTGATGAGAGTGACACAAACAGATACACCATTTGCTTTCGCGCCCTCGTTAATTGAGGAGGCACTACCGAATGTGGACAGAATAGTTAAGGCTGTAAAACAGACATTATACAGAAATTAATCTTTATTATGCGTTTTGTCTAGTATTCGTGATTGCTTGCAATTGTGAGACTGGCTTTGCTTAAAGTCAACATCGCATCTTCAATGTCCATATATGCTTTGAATTTCTTTGTTCCCAATATGTTGATTTTGCACGTTATGAATGAAAAAGGTATCTTTTGTGTCCTTTAATGATCTCCGTGTGCTCGATTCTTTCACTTGTAATGAGTGGGGAAACCACGCCTAAGCACAATTGAGAATTGTAATAAGAGGCCTTTCTTTAAGTATTTACAAAAACCTTCTTGTTTTACAAGGCTTGTTACTCACAATTATAGTTAGTCATTATCAGTCACAACAGGGACTTACTTAATCAGAATAAAATACACGGCCATTCACCACTCTTGCAGGAGATGTGTAGGAATGTTCTTCGGCTTTGCTCACGTCCATAATATGCAATACCGTCCAGTCTTTTGCTTTCAGATAGTCAGATACCATGGAACGGTGACAGCGCCACCATACTGCTTCGGCGCACATATAAGCAGTAGGCGATTTCAATGCGATTGCTTCCAGTTTGGCAATACCTCTCTCAAAGCCTTCGGTTTCCATATAATCGGCATAGCCGCGGAAAGAAGCATTGTACCAGCGGGTATTCTTTGAATCTTTCAGTGCTTTTCTTCTCCCGCCCAAATCTTTTAAATGAATATACCGGATATCGTTATGCTGCAAAGATACTTCCAGGTTTTCCTTATCAAACTGCGGAAACTTCCTTGAACCCGGAAGCCCCCGGATATCTGCCAGCGTTTTTATTCCGAAAGATTGCAGCATTTTGATAAAATCATCCAGGCTATGCGTGGAATGGCCTATTGTATAAATGAGATGCTTTCCGGTTGTTTCCATTCTTCGTTCTCTTATAATTTTAACCCGCAAAATCATCCAGCATATCCAGGGATGGAACAAAAAACAAAGTACCTGTTTTGGCGGTGCTGAAATCCAGAATCCGGTCATAATTTCCGTGCGGGTCGCCAATAAACATATTCGTCAGCATTTTCTGTACTGTACTGAATGTGCTTGCATAACAAATAAAATAAGTCCCCATTTCATTGGTAGCCACATTTCCAAAAGGCATATTATCGCGTACTACTTTGAAATCGTCACCTATATTTGCTAAAGCGATATGTGAATTCTTAGGTTTTATCCCGTCTGCCATTTCTATATCGTTATCTTTTGACCTGCCGATTACTTTTTCCTGCTCTTCCACTGAAAGTGACTTCCATGCATCAAGATTATGAATATACTTCTGAGTAAACAGATAACTTCCACCTTTATATTCCGGGTCCTGCTCATTAATTACTGCGAAATGATCCCGGTCCGGTCCGTGTGGATTTTCGGTCCCGTCCACAAATCCCAGAATGGAACGGCTGTCCCAGTAACGAAAACCCTGGACTTCCACGGTGCAGTCTGCAATGTCTTTCATAAAGCCGGAAATCATGGAGGACATATCGTAGGCGAAGCTTTTGTTATCAGAACGGATCTGAAAATGTAGATCACCCTCTGTCGCCACTGCAGTATGCTTATCTCCTGTAATTGCTTCAAAATTCTTTAGCTCTTTAGGTAACGGTTCCGGTAACTCCAGTTTCAGCCATGCTTCATAGCCAATGCCCATTATACAGCTCGATTTTGAATCCGGAAAACGATCCAGAGCTGAGTTATTGAGATTGATAACCAAAGCGCAAACTCTTTGAAATATGGATTTTATTGCTTCGGGTGCCACGTCTTTCTTAAAATTCCAAATGAGGAAATATGCGTTATTGTTCGGATAGTCAGTTACATTTTGAGGGGTTGCCGGCATAGTGAATTATTGTTATGTTATTGTTGTATCGGTTTCAAATTTAATAAATTGAGGATAAATACAACTGATTTTAAGGAAATACAAAAAATTGTTTTAAAGAAGATCTTTTGAAGTGTTCTCAATTTTATCTACTTAAGAGATTTAAATAATAGTTGCTCCGAATACTTCTGCTTCAAGGTCGGAGAATTCACAAGTCATTTTTTGTTTGAGCCTGGTACACGGCATGTCTATTTCACAATAATCACTTATCCAAAAGTTAAATATTAGAAAGAAAAATCATAAAATAGGGTAAAAATACCTAATGTAAAACAGGTATTTATGATTGATCTTTATTCATTTAGATGGTCTATATTGCACTCATGAAAGCTAACAGCTACAATTATGATTTATGAAGTGCTCCAAATCCTTGTCACGGAATTAAACATCTACTTCCAGCAACAAATTCCGAATGTTCCGGATGACATCGTTGTATTGGATAATATTGCTCTGGCAGATTCAGAATCAGAAACTGCCAATAATATGAAAAACAAGGTGGTCGTTTCGCTGCTTACAATTGATGAAGAATCCACTCTGAGAAATTTTCCTAATCAAAGCAGGGTTAATAATCAGACAGAGTATTATAATCCGGAAGTCAATCTGAATCTCTATGTGTTGTTTAGCGCAAATGCGAATGAATACAAAGAGTCATTACTTTATTTATCCAAAACGATTGAATTTTTCCAATCGAAAAATGTATTTACACAAAATAATTCGAGTTATCCTGATAACCTTTTTATATATAACCCGACCGATTATTTTAAATTTTCGATGGAGCTGTACACTCCGAATTTCGAAGATCTGAATTATATCTGGGGAACACTTGGAGGAAGGCAGTTCCCTTCTGCTCTCTACAAACTGGCGCTGGTCACTATAGCAGGAAACAGAACAGTTAATACAGCAACAACAATTAATGAAACAGGAAGTAATATGACACCTAACTTTTAAAAATAAACGAATGTCTTTTAGCTACACATATCGCGAACTTTTTTCTATCCGTATGTTCCATGATTACTTTCTGGACTTGGGAATAGTAAAATTTTCGGGCCCGGAAATGAGTAATGAAGAAAGAGAAAGGCAATTGTCATTATTTGACTGGTCCTCTTATCTGGATATTCAGCCGACAGCCGAAACACGTAAAAAGCTGGTAAATCAGCGGATGCGGATTTTTCGTGATAAAATGAGTTTTAAAGTGCTGGTTTCAGTTAACAATAATACACCTGACGAACCTTTTATAGCGATTTCCCCGGAATTACAACTGAATTTTGTTGTAAAAATTACAGATGCTCGCTTCTCAGAATATTCCGCGGTTCATTTGGATCCCGTGCATATTTTCAGGCTAACCAATAAGCGTCTGCCTTTAATCCCCTTATTCGATGCTATTGATCATATTCCAACAATTATAGATGATGAATATCTTTTAAACAAACGCAGCACCAGAATCCTGAAGAAATATTATCAGGTACCTCCGGAAGTTCCTATTATCGGTATTATTTCCATTCGGATGCGAGTTTCAGACGAAGCTTATTCCATCACTTATGAAGACCCGGAGAATAGTGGAATACAATTAATAAAAGGGACACAATTTTATATGCGCTTTGAAAACAGCAGCTATTATTGGAAATATCAGAGGAAAGATATCGCGGAACACTATCTGACAGAGGAAAAATATCCGCTGGTCAGAAATGGATTTATAAAAATTGATCCTGAAGACCTCGACCCGCCCATCCCTTCGGGTTACATTAAAGAAGGAATGAAGCTCCCCAATCCCCAGGTTGGATTATTTGAAAAAACCGAGGGGGAAATTTACTCAGTAATTTATATCTAAAAACACAATAACTATGGCAAATTACACGACACCCGGTGTGTATGTAGAAGAAATATCTACCATTCCACCATCGGTAGCTCCCGTTGCAACGGCAATTCCTGCTTTTATCGGTTATACCGAGAAAGCATTTGAGAAGGAAAGCTTACATCTGAAACCTTTCCGGATTAGTTCCATGCTGGATTATGAAAGTTATTTCGGCTATGCTTATCCGCAAAAAGGAATTGAAGTCACGGTGGACGGAAGTACGATCACCAAAATTGAAGGATTGAACAATACACCTGCTTTCAAAATGTATTATGCATTGCAGATGTACTTTGCTAATGGAGGAGGGCCTTGCTATATCGTGAGTATCGGGCAGTATGGCATACCTAATCCACCTCCGCCCGCTCCTGTTCTTCCTCCGAATATTACTTTAACAGACCATGAAAAAGGATTGGCAGCAGTTGAAAAAGAAGATGAACTGACTTTATTGATATTTCCGGATTCAAATGGCTTAAATTCAGCGAATGACTATTATTCCGTTATGAACCAGGGGCTTATTCAGAGCAATAAGTTACAGGATCGTTTTACGATCATTGATACGTATAAAGATGGAGCTATCGGAACATCAGATAATCCGATCCCGGAATTGCGGAACAAAATTACAAATGATACAGATTATCGTAAATACGGAGCGGCTTATTACCCTTATCTGAAGACAATTATCGATTATAATTATAACGATGCTGAGGTTGATGTTACTTTAAACAATTTGAATTTTACGAGCCGGATAGATGAAAAATTAATTGTTATTGATGAAATTAATACTAAATTATCAGGTTTAGCTACCCCAATAAATGATTATTATACTAATGTCCTTCCTACGACTCCAACCTCTAATCCATTGGATGAAGACGATAGGCTTATTGGTCGTGGATATATCCAAAACCTTATCAACATATTCACTCAATATGCGGATACTTTTAATAGTATGATTGCTGTTTATGAAGAGCTAAATATTTTATTAGACGGAACACTACAATCGGAAATAGATGATTTGATTACATGGACAGAGAATAATATAAATCAAAAATTAAACGATTTTAATGGTTTTTATACAGAATTTGGTGCTGCAACTTTAGAAGAGATAAGAGCCAAAGCTATTTTTACTTCGATATTGAGTGTTAGCATGTTAGATTATGTTAGTGGAAATTTTGATTTTATTGGCAAAGTAACCTCATTGTATTTATCTCCTACCGGATACATATCTGTTCTGAACGACACGATTATTACTGATGGCTATGATACAAGTGTTGCGACTACTCTTGAAGCCGTTAAACAGGTAAATAATCTTCTTTACAACCAAATAAAGCAAACAATTGCAGATGTTCCGATGCTATTACCTCCTTCATCTGCTATTGCAGGAGTATATGCACGCGTGGATAACAGTCTGGGAGTATGGAGAGCACCTGCTAATGTAAGTTTAACATACGTTATTGCTCCGAGTCAAATTGTATCCAATGAAGACCAGGGCGGAATGAATGTTGATGATGTTTCAGGTAAATCTATCAATGCTATTCGTGCCTTCACTGGTAAAGGAACCATGGTATGGGGAGCACGTACGTTAGACGGAAACAGTAATGAATGGCGCTTTATCAACGTCAGACGTTTCTACAACTTTGCAGAGGAGTCCGTTAAAAAAGCGACAGAACCGTTCGTATTCCAGTCTAACGATGCCAATACCTGGGTAATGGTAAGAGGAATGATCGAATCGTTCCTTACCCAGCAATGGAAAGCGGGGGCGTTAGCCGGGGCTTCTACTGAACAGGCATTTTATGTGAAGATAGGCCTGGGCAGCACAATGACAACACAAGACATATTGGAAGGGCGCATGATTGTTGAAATTGGAATGGCTGTGGTAAGGCCGGCTGAATTCATCATCTTGAAATTTACCCATAAAATGCAGGAACTATAATTAATCAGTTATTTAAAAAATGAATTACGATGAATAGCAATTATCCACTAACTAAGTTTCACTTCAGCGTTAACTGGGGTGGTACAAAAATAGGTTTTACAGAAGTAACAGGTCTTGATGTGGAAACCGAAATCATTGAATACAGACAGGGAGCATCTCCCGAATTCAGCAAGCTTAAAATTCCAGGGTTACAAAAATATTCCAATCTGACTCTAAAGAGAGGAATTTTTCTGAATGACAACGAATTTTATGCCTGGTGGGCAACCGTGCATGTAGACGATCAGATGCGCCGGGATATCACCATTTCACTGCTGGATGATGCTCACAATCCTGTATTGGTTTGGGTGGTTAAAAATGCCTGGCCGACGAAAATTACAGGAACAGATTTGAAAGCGGACGGAAACGAGGTGGCAATTGAAACAATGGAGCTTGCTCACGAAGGACTGGTTGTTCAAACAGTATAATAAACAAGTATTATGAGCACGGAATATTATCCACCTGCAGGCTTTTATTTTGGAGTGTCTTTGGGAAGAGACCGGATTGATAATCAATTTCAGTCTGTTTCCGGGTTATCTGTAGAATTGGAAATGGAAGAATACGCCGAAGGAGGAGAAAACCGGTTCAAACATAAATTACCGATCAGGACTAAATACCCCAATTTAGTCCTGAAACGGGGTTTAGTGCTGGATTCTGAACTTGTCAGATGGTGTAAAGATGCATTTGAAAACTTTCAGTTCGAATTGAAAGAGATCACTATATCTCTTTATGATAAATCGCAGCAACCGATTTATACATGGAAAATGTCAGGCTGTTCACCAGTGAAATGGACGGTTGATGATCTTAATTCTATGGAAGGAAAACTGTTGATAGAGACCATTGAGATAAGTTATCAGTATTACACAACCAATAGCGAGAACAATGCCAATCGAAATTAAGGAACTGCTGATTGAGATCAATGTTGTTTCAGATGATTCAAAGAAATCAGAATCAAAAGGTGTAGCAGATGATCAGAATCAGTTGTTAAAAGATTATGTTCAACAAATCATGCAAACAGTTGATAATAAAAAGGAACGATAATTAAATGTTATGAGTGGAGCTTTAACAAAATTGAAAATTCAGGCATATTCAAATCCTGAAATGACGGATAAGCTTGGAGATCCGTTTGTAACGACTATCAATCCTGAAAAATATTCCAGATCGTACAAGACAGAATATAATGTAGAGTCTCCTCAGGGAACCAGTGCTCCTGTCATAAAATTCTTCCGCTCTGAAGTACAGGATTTGGATTTGGAATTTTTGTTTGACAGAACCGGAATTTTCGATAAAGATACAAGCAGAAATGTTCAGCAGGATATTGATGATTTCACCAAGATTATATATACACTTAACGGAGAAGAACATAGGCCGAATTATTTACAGGTTTATTGGGGAACATTAATTTTTAACTGTATTCTTTATGAAATGCAGATTGAATACAAATTGTTCCGGTCAGACGGAAATCCTATCAGAGCAATTGTAAAAGCAAAATTTAAAGATTTTATAAGTGAAGAAAAAAGAATTGCAAAAGAAAACAAAACTTCACCCGATCTTACACATGTACGTATAGTGAATGCAGGAGATACTTTGCCATTAATGTGCTACAAAATCTACGGAGATTCAAAGTACTATATTGAAGTAGCGAAAGTGAACAAAATCAATTCTTTCAGAACCCTAACTCCCGGACAGCAGATTTATTTTCCGCCCATAGAAAAACGTTCATAGATGGAAAACGATGTAAAAATAAATACTTCGCAGAGTAGCGATCTGATTACATTTACCGTTCTTATTGATGGTGAAGCGATCCCATCTACGATTCAGGTTCTGAAATTCAGTGTTAAGAAAGAGATCAACCGGCTTTCACAGGCGCAGTTGGTCATTATTGACGGAGATGCTGCGAAAGGTGAATTTTCCGTTTCAAATGAAGACTATTTGATTCCCGGGAAAAAAATAGAGTTGAAAGCAGGCTATCACTCGGATGAAACAACCATTTTTACAGGTATTGTCATTAAGCAAAGCATTAAGATCCGGCAGAATTCTACCTATTTGGTCATTGAATGTCGTGATGAAGCAGTAAAGCTTACTGTAGGCAGAAAAAACCGTTATTATTATGACAGTAAGGACAGTGACATTATTGAGGAAATAATCAATAAATATGGAATTGCCAATGAGGTAGAAGCTACCAATTATCAGCATTCCGAGCTGGTGCAATACGATTGTTCTGATTGGGATTTTATCATTACGAGAGCTCAGGCAAACGGAAAAATATGTTTTGTTGATGAAGGAAAGATTCATGTAAAAGCTCCTAACTATTCTGCTGAATCTATACAGACGGTTTTATTCGGAAGCACCATTCTTGATTTTGATGCGGAGATGGACGCAAGAAGCCAGCTGCTCAAAGTATCTGCTTACACTTGGGATGAAGCTGAACAAGAGATTATTGAAACAGAGGCGAATGGCCCGGATGTTAACCTGAACGGGGATTTAACTTCCGAAGATCTGGCAAAGGTCATCGATCTGGATAATTATGAGCTTCGGCACGGAGGAACATTAAAAGAACAGGTAATCCAGGACTGGGCAAATGCGACCCAGCTCTATCACCAGCTGGCCAAAATAAGAGGACGTGTAAGATTTCAGGGAATTCCAGAGGTGAAACCAGATACGGTTTTAAATTTACAAGGGATCAGTGAGCGTTTCAACGGTCCGATCTACATCTCAGGAGTATTGCATTCTATTGAAAGCGGGAATTGGACAGTAGACGCTCAATTCGGACTGAATCCTGAATGGTTTTCCGAAACATTTGAAATTAACTCTTTCCCGGCAGCGGGATTGATTCCGGCAGTGAAAGGGCTCCAATATGGTAAAGTCACTCAGCTGGAAGATGATCCTGAGGGTGAAGACCGCATCCTTGTTACGTTCCCGATTGTCAATCAAGATGAGCAGGGGATATGGTGTCGTTTAGGAACATTAGACGCCGGAAATAACAGAGGTTCTATATTTCGTCCAGATGTCGGTGATGAGGTGATCGTAGGTTTTGTGAATGAAGACCCTAATGAAGGAATTATACTGGGGCAGCTACACAGCTCCGCCAGCCCTTCTCCGATTCCTGCAGAAGATGACAATAATATTAAAGGCTTTGTAACGAGGAGCGAGATTAAATTTTTGTTTGATGACGACAAAAAGATCGCTTCGTTAGAAATGCCCTCCGGTAAGAAAATAGTGCTGGATGACGACAGTGGAGAAATTCATATTGAAGATGAAAATGGCAATACGCTGATTCTAGATAAATCAGGGATTGTTATGGAAAGCGGAAAAGATATTTCGATAAAAGCCAAGGGCGATATAGCGTTGGAAGGAGTCAATATTGAACTGAAATCCAATGCACAGATAAAGGCAGAAGGAAGCGCGGGATTAGAGCTGAAATCCAACGCGGTAACAGTATTGAAAGGTTCAATCGTTCAAATTAATTAATATGGGAGCACCGGCAGCAAGAGTATCAGATATGCACGTTTGTCCAATGGTTACAGGTAACGTACCCCATGTTGGAGGACCATTGCTGCCTCCGGGAGAACCTACTGTACTCATTGGCGGATTACCTGCAGCAAGAGTCGGAGATATGGCAGTTTGTACAGGGCCTACGGATACGGTAGTGAAAGGCTCCGATACCGTTTTTATCGGAGGTAAACCAGCAGCAAGACAAGGAGATATGACATCCCACGGCGGGAACATAGTAGCAGGTTTAGCAACAGTTTTAATAGGATAATAATTATGAATCAGAAAGTAGCATTTCTCGGAACAGGTTGGAGTTTTCCTCCTGAATTTAGCCCTCAATTGGGAGAAGTAATCATGAGTTCGGATGAGCAGGATATCCAGGAAAGTCTGTCCATTATTCTGTCAACAAAACTTGGTGAACGGGTAATGCTTCCGATTTTCGGATGTAATCTGGATGATCTGCTTTTTGAAAATCTTGATCTGACAACCAAAACACTGGCAATTGAAAGAATCAATGATGCGATCCTGTATTACGAACCCCGGATAAACGTATTGTCTGTTTCTATCAATGAAAGTCGTGAGCTGGAAGGAGTTTTGCTGATTAACGTTGACTATCAGATCCGGGCGACAAACTCCCGTATGAATATGGTTTATCCTTTTTATAAAATTGAAGCTACTGAAAGATAGCTGATAAAATATTTCGATTATGAGCAACAACTGCAACGATATAACAAAAGATTTAAGAAGAGGGGGATTAAGCCAAACCGAACGGATGCTTTCTGCCCTTGATCCCGATCAGCTGAAATTAATGGAATTTGGTCTGAAGGACTGGATGCAGTTTGCCTATAACTTTTCAAAAAATGTTCTGTTTTTCGATACTTCCAATGATCGGTCTCCTTCCGGGAACTGGGAAGCTTTCTTCAAAAATAATACTGATCTGGAAACGTTGCTTGAAGAATATGGTGAAAAAGACAACTTAACTCCTCATCTGACACTTTTTATCTGTTTTTTGAAGCTTCTTGACTTATCAAAAAACAGATTTAATGACATCACGCAAAGACACCTGGACTTCTATTATGAAGATATTCTTCAAATAGCAAAGCTGGAAGAAGAAGCTGATAAAGTTTATCTTCTGTTTGAATTGGCTAAAAACATAGAAAATGCGGAAATACCTGCCGGTAGTGAATTTGACGGTGGAAAAGACAATTCGGGTAAAAAAAGGATCTATTCATTACAAGAACAGTTTATTGCTAATAGATCTACTGTTTCTTCCCTAAGAACTATCTACAATGATCCCGGTAATGCAGCTAATTACGTTCAGGCGATCAAAGCCTCTCCCGTAGCAGATTCGGCTGACGGGCTGGGTAAAGAAATTAAAAACGAACCTCCTGCATGGTTTCCTTTCGGATACAATAACACAGCCGTTTCCGGTTTTGAAGAAGCGCCGGATGCCGTTTTGGGATTTGCCGTATCAGGTAATACCCTGCTGATGAAGGAAGGGAAAAGATACCTTGTGTTTATTGTTCGTTACGATGCGTCTGTTAACGGAGGAATCAGCCAGGCAGATTTACGGGAGGCTATTCAGTTCAGCTATACAACAGAAGAAGGTTGGAGCTCTCCTGCTGCCTTGTCCGGAAATGAGATCCAGATTAACGGCAGTACATATACGACTAAAATACAGGGGGACGAACTATTCCTGTTCGTAGAACTTGCTGATGATGCTCCTGCAAGTGTGGTTTACAATCCTGTGATTCATGAGCATCATTTTAATGCTTCCACACCTGTTTTTAAATTTATGATTCAGACAAATACGAAAGAAAGCTACCAGCTGTACCGCGAATTGTCTGAAAACATCAATAAAATCGCTGTAAAATTAAAAGTAGAAGGAGTCCGTTCGTTAGAAATAGAAAGCGATACAGGAACATTAAATGCCCGTAAGCCATTTTATCCGTTTACGACATTACCTGCTATAGGGTCCAATTTTACCATCATTAATGAGGAGGTCTTTTCCAAAAAATGGACTTCCACACATGTTACGATCAAATGGCAGAACACTCCTCTAAATTTTAATGAGCATTATAAAGCCTATGATAAATCATTTGCGGTCAATGCTTCCAAGAACTGGCTGATGCAAATCACCGGTACTTCGGAGAATAATGCGGCCACTTATTCGGCCCGGTCACTTGCAGAGAATACTCCTTCGGATACTGCTCCTGCAATAACAACCACTCCATTCTCTGGTATTTCAGGAATCCCTTTTGCGCGTTCTTTTTCAGGAATAGAGCTGTCTTTAATAGCCGATTTTACCCAGATTCTGGATTTAACATCGTACAATACACTCTATAATTCAATTGTAACAGGAGATAATTATTTCAAGGCAAAGATCTATCTGGAAGAGAATAAACAATGGATTCCGAAACAAAATGTTGATTTATTTCAGAAGCAACAGGATTTTTTCTACACGAAGTTTAGTGTTAACAATACATCAGATAAGCATTCGGAAGGAATCAGAATGTCTCTTCTAAATGATTTTTTACACAGCTTATATCCCACCATTTATGCGCTTGCATTATCAAGCAACGATCCTAAAGTATTGATTCCGAATCAGCCTTATACTCCTTTTGCCGAATATATTGAGCTGAACTACGAAGCCGAAGATGAGCTGAATCTGATGGACGGTCTTTATCCCGACCAAAAGAAATCACTTCATTTATATCATGTTGCCCCATTCGGAGAAAGAGAAGAACACATTTCACTGGGGAAGAACACCACGTTCAGACACGAGAGCAGTTCCGTTTGTTCGCTTATTCCGAAATACGGGACAGGTGGAGAATTGCTGATCGGGATAAAAGATGCACGGTTATTACAGCAAATAGCTCTATTATTTCAATTCCTCGAAGGATCCGAAAATCCGCTGATAACATCAGGAAATCAACAGGATGTGATTGAATGGAGTATCCTTTGTTCCAATTATTGGAAAAAATTAGATACTTCCTCATTGATTGCGGATCCTACGCAAAACTTCCTGCAATCGGGTATTGTCAAGCTGATTATACCGGAAAATGCGACAAATGACAATACGCTGATGCCTCCCGGCTTATTCTGGATCAGAGTAAAAACACGGGAAAGGTTTGATGCATTTTGCAAAGTGATCGGAATTGCAGCACAAGCAGCAGTGGCTACATTCGATAATCGGGGAAATGATATTTCCCATTTATCTGCCGGACTGCCGGCTGACACCATCACAAAAATGGTAAATCGAAGTGTCTATGTCAAAACAGTATCACAACCGTACAATTCATTTGGAGGTAAAGTTCCGGAGACGCAGGAAGAATATTACTTAAGAGTGAGCGAACGCCTCAGACACAAGAACAGAGCTGTTAATTTGTGGGACTACGAGCACCTTGTTTTACAGAGATTCCCGGAAATATTTAAGATTAAATGTCTGAATCATACCTGCGATTGCTCTTATTTATCCGGTGGAAACGTGTCAATTGTTGTCATTCCCAATACGCAGAGAAAGAACGTTTTTGATACTTTTCAACCAAGGGTCAGCAGTGCGACGCTGCTGAATATTTCCGGCTATCTTTCAAAACTAAATTCATTACATGTAAAAACCCATGTGATCAATCCTGATTATGAAGAAGTAAAAGTTTCTTTAGAAGTAAAATTCAAACAAGGATACGATGTTCCATATCATCTCAATCAACTGAATAAGGACATTCAGAAATACCTTTCCCCATGGGCTTTCGAAGGGATCCAGAAAATAAAATTCGGAACCGTGTTGTACAGGTCGGAACTGATAGATTATATTGATGAGCTGCCGTATGTGGATTATGTTACCAATGTAAATATCAGCCACAACGGAAATCATCAGCTGCGTCAGTGCGAACCTTCCGGGCCGAAAGCAATTCTGGTTTCGGCGAAATCACATGATCTGTTACCAATTACCACCGAATGCCAACGGATTGTTAACCAAACAGAAGAGACATGTTAAATACAAAAAATACGACTATTCCTAAAAATACGTCCAACAATGACGATACGGATTTTCAATACCTGAAAGAAAAAGGAATTGAATACATCGAATCTATCGGAGGCGCCTTATGGACGGATTATAATGAGCATGACCCGGGAATTACCACTCTGGAAATACTGGTGTATGCTATTACCGATTTGGGAAACCGGATGACTTTCCCGATTGAAGACCTCTTAACCAAAAGCCCGAATGATAGTATCAGTCAGCAATTCTATACAGCTGATCAGATTCTTCCGACAAGAGCGGTTACTCCTAATGATTACCGGAAATTATTTATTGATATAAAAGGAGTAAGAAACTGTTGGATTCAGAAGTATAATAAAACAGTTTATGCGAACTGCCAGGATGGCGAATTATCTTACGATCCTGAAGCTTTTTCGTCCATTCCGAAAGAGTTGAAAAACGAATTCGGATTAAAGGGGTTGAACCAGCTGATCGTTGATTACGAAACTGATCCGGATATAGATATTACGGCTCAGATTGCCAAAATCAATCAGATCATTACGACAACCTATCACCAAAACAGAAATCTGTGTGAAGACCTGGTTGCAATTAAAAAAGTAGAAAAACAAAAAATTTGTCTGTGTACGGATATTGAGCTGGAGCAGACCGCGGATCAGAATAAGGTCCATGCTGCTATCCTGTTTGAGATTGATAATTATTTTCTGCCAAGACTAAAATTCTATTCTGTGAAGGAAATGCTCCGGAAAGGATACCGAACAGATGAAATTTTCGAAGGTCCCTTACTCGAACACGGTTTTATCGATGACCGAGAATTGATGGATTCCGAACTTAAGACACAGATACGTTTGTCTGATCTGATCAATATCATTGCAGATATTCCGGGAGTGAAAAATATCAATGAGATCAGTATTTCAGACTGTGACAGCAATGATTCTGTTGAGCAATGGGTCATTTGTATCGAGGAAGGTAAACGCCCTGAACTATGTGACAAAAGTGTTTTTAATTACAGAAAAGATATTTTACCGGTTCAATACAATAAAGATATTGTCGATGAACTGCTGCGCGAGTTAATCGAGCAGGCTACCGGAAAATCAGTTCCATCTTCAGGTATGACGCTGTCGATCCCGGAGGGTAAATTCTTCGACATGGGACAGTACACAACCATTCAGAATGATTTTCCGGATACTTACGGAATCGGAATAAACGGATTATCATCTAATTATCCAACAGCAAGAAAATCGAAAGCAAAGCAACTGAAAGCATATCTGCTGTTTTTCGACCAGATCCTGGCAACCTATTTTTCATACCTTTCAAAAGTGAAAGACCTGCTGGCTATTCATCCTGAATTACAGCATGTTTATTTTACTCAGGCGGTAGAAGGATTAAGAGGATTACCCGAGCTTGTGACCAATTATCCTCAGAACAATAACGAACAATTATCCGAAAACCTGCTGGGCTTTATGGTGGATAGCAATGCCGTGAGAAATGATATTCTGGATCACCTGATCTCAAGATTTGCTGAGTCTTTCAACAGTTACGCATTTCTTTTAAACGATATCTACGGATCAATGGCCGGAGAAATGAAAATAAGAGCGAAATCCGCTTTTCTGGCAGAATACGTGGATTTGAGCAGCGGAAGAGGGTTAGGATTTGATTATTACAAGCAGCCGTTGTCTGAACTATGGAACACAGGTAATGTTGCAGGAGCTGTTAAACGAATTGCCCGGTTGTCGGGAATGAAAAACTATCACCGCAGAAACCTGGTTAATGAATACGTTGCTGTAACCGGTATTACGGGAAGCTACGGATGGACTATAAAAGACGACTTTGATAACCTTATTTTATGGAGCACACATCAAAATCATCCGACTATAGAAGAAGCGGTTGAATCGCTTTATTTAGCTACGCTGCTAATTACCGAAACGACATTTGAAGAGGTGGAAAATGCCCTGGAAGATTTACAGCCGGGTACTTATGTGATCGCAGGTAACCTGGAGCTGGAGCAACTCTCTGTGTCTTCTTTTTTCTTTCGGGTAGTGAACCCGGATGTTTCTCCGTCCGATCCTGCCCGGATCGTAGCAGCCAGCCATGATTATTACGTAAGCATTGAAACATTCAAAGCAGGAATTGAAAATGTATTGAATTTCATAAAATACAGATTTACTGAAGAAGGTATGTTTATGTTGGAGCATATTCTGATACGCCCAATGAAAGAAGATGCTCCGGCCAGTGAATTTCTTCCTTTTTGTGCAGATGATTGTGCAAACAGCTGCTGTATTGATCCGTATTCGTTCAAAGTAACCATTGTCCTGCCAGGATATACTGAGCGTTTTTCCAGTATGGATTTCAGAGAATTTATGGAACAGCTGATCTGTGAGGAAATACCCGCTCATATCATTCCTAAAATATGCTGGGTAGGAAACCGTAAAAATACCGTTCCCGATAATAAGAACGACCTGCTCAACTTTGAAAATGCCTTCCGGTCCTTTTTGGAAGTCAAGACAGATCCGGGCAATGATATCAGCCAGCAGCTGGAAGAATTGATTGATAAAATGAGAGATCTGAATACCATCTATCCGAAAGGAATACTGGGGAATTGTGAAAATGAATCCGATCCGAAGATCATACTTGGCAGAAGCAAGATCGGAAGTTTGGGAAGCAGTACGACAGCTGAAGAATAAACAAGGATAAGGAATGAAAATAAATAACTAAAACAGCGTATTATGACAGCAAAATTGAAAGCCATAACACCTTCATACAGTTCATTTAAAGATGACCAGGTTTTAACCGCCGGCCAGTTAAATGAACTACTAAATTATTTTGATGACCAGGACAGGATGTCGCGGATATTTCTAAGCGGAGTAGGGATTGTTTGCGGATTTCAACCTTCGTTACAGACAAATGGACAAACGGCGCCTCCTGGAAAAAAAATAATTATCACCCAGGGTTGTGGAGTAACCACGGATGGGGATCTTATAAAATTATCTTTACCTTCTGATCTTCCGGAAGAAGAAGGGAATGAAAATATCAATATTGAAGAAGTAATTTATACGTCCTTTGTTTCTTATTCGGATGAAAAAGCTAAATACACTCCTTTTTTCTATACCGGAACGAATCAACAGATCCCGTTGTATGAGCTTTTACCTGACGGAGTAACCACTCCGGGATCACAGCCGCTGGATACGTTTTCAGGGTTGGAGAATATGATTGTTCTCTTATACCTGGAAAGTTATACGGAGGAACCGACAGTCTGTACGGGTATTTCCTGTGATGATATGGGAGAAAAACAAGTTCAGAAATTGAGAGCATTACTCGTTTCACGGACAGATGTTTTAAATATCATTCATTACGATGCTATTTTCAATTATCAGAATATACTGAATACTTATATTCAGCTTCCGGCAATTGAGGTACCCCGTGTGATGATTAACCAGTTCAACAGCCAGAGCCCGGCAGAACTGTCAGCTGCTTATACGAAGGTTATTACTTCCACAGGAATTATAAAGATGTTACAAGCCGGATTTTCATTGATGCTAAACAAGCTGGGAATGAATTCATTGTCTCAGTCTATTTTAAAGCAGTTGGATATTAATTTCAATCCGATAAATGCACCTGTCTATTTTCAATATTGGTATGATTTGCTGAAGGACGTAACGGATACTTACAATGAAATGAAGGAGCTGTTTCCTGAAGCATTATGCGGCTGCGATCCCGATATAACATCATTTCCCAAGCATTTGCTGTTAGGGTCGTTGAAAGACCTTACGGAAAATGACCTTCAATACAATAATTACCGCCATTCTTTTTTGAAATCACCGTTGTTATCCGATTTCTGTTCTGCGCAGGAGCAATTTGAACAGCTGGTGGACCGTGTTCTTGAAATGCTGAAAGCAAACCAGGGATATAAATTTCCTGTAAATCCGGTAAAAGTTACTCCGTCCAAATATGCTGCTCCACTTGGTTATAAAGCCATTCCGTTTTATTACAACCTGAATAACATATTACTCAAAAAATGGAATTATGAAAAAACTAAACGTTATAAGCAAAAATGGAATCTGAGCTATCATACGAGCCTGCTGGAAAACAATCCAATCGTTCAGACGCCTTTGAGCTATAATCTGGAACCCTATAATTTCTTTTGTATAGAGGGCCATCAGGGTGCTACGCGTTCATCAGCACTGGAAGCGATCAGATCTATAAAAGAGAAATTCGGGCTTAATTTTGATGTGCTGGACCTGGGGATTTCCCTATCCGGAACTGAAACGATCAACATAGAGGATTATCCGTGCGAGTTTGCAGATTTGCAGGTGATGCTCACTACGTGGCGTCAGAGTAACTCCTGTGTGCTTTCTAATACTTCACAATATCTATCATCTTATAGTGTGGATACTTCCTGGAAAAACCCGAACCTGCCTGTTTATTATGAGAATAAAGGAAAGGCAAGCCTGGATTTAAAAGCACTTGTTAACCGGCAGGCGGAAACGAATGCGGTATATGAAAAAATGGATAAAACGGACGGTTCCGTAGGGAAATACATTGCCGAGTCCTATAAGAAATTTACAGGTTGTTCCGCAAACGATATCATCAACCTCGCACTGTCGGAAATGGCAGGGATCAATTTCAGGACATTTTCTCCGTTCGCTTATGATCTGACTATTTTAAAGCCGGTTCAGATACTGTCAAATGCCTTGTTATTGTTTGACAACATTCCGGCAAATATCATACAATTAGACCGTACACGGTATAATAATCTGGTGCTCAATGCTAACAATATCTGTGTACTCGCCCGGCAGACAACAGGTGTTATTAACGGAGATGTGGCCCCGGTTCTTCCTCCGGCTTCGACTCCGGGTAGTTATATGAATTCCGCATCTTATATGCAAAAGTATATGCCGTTAGCTGATCAGGCTCAGGCAAGCATTGAAGAATACCCGGGATCTTTTAACAGGGATTATTCCTACGATTTTGAAGTGAACCGTACTGTAGAAAAAGCTCCGGCAATGATTCCTAACATTATGGAAGACCTGCTGAAATCCTGTTGCAATGTTAAACAGATAGAATCAATATTGAATGAGATCGAACGCAGAAAGCAGCAGATCCTGTTAAATAAAAAATTATCAGAATTTGTAAAAAAGCATCCGGGATTAGAGCATTTCAGAGGAGTGCGCCCGGGCGGAACGTTTATCGTGGTTTATACTTCGACCGCATTTGGAGAAATCCCTGCCAATACGATCATTGCAGATTTTTCCCTTCCTTATTCCTGTAATTGTAAGTGTGATATTTAAATTGATAATAACTAAAAACAAATATTATGAGACCAACAAGAGAACAAATTATTGATTTGATTAATCAGTATATTTACACAAATGGCAGACAGCGGATCACTGCAATCCAACTGAATGAGATTCTGACACTGATCGCTAATTCTTTTGAGCTGATCGGACAGGGAACCGGAGGAGGAATCAATCAGGTATTAAATACCGATCCGAATGTGGAAGATAATCAAAAAATTATCAATAAGAACGGTGGTCAGGTCGAATTGTCCGGGATGATTGATATAAGTGATGATATAAGTATTCCTTATATAGGTTTGCTTACAGGGGTAGAAGGAAAAGATCCTGATCCCGAAAATCCGAATAAAGGATATCAATTGGGAGCGCTCGCTTCAAATCAAATGGCGACCATAATTGGGAATAGCATCGGTATTAACCCATTTGATTATCTAAATCAACAAAATGGCATAGCGTCTTTAAATACTTTTATCAACACCGAGCGACTAGCAGAAGAAGAAAGACGGGAGCCGGAAATGGTGGGCGCGTTTTCTCTTTACCTGGCTAATAGTTTTTCTTTGGGAGGAGAAAGTAGAGTAAATAGAGGAGTTTATTCCGGATTAGTCCACGACTATACTCGAAATATACTGCAAATACAGGAAGAGAGAATTCGGCAGGGAATAGTTCGCAATCAAACGGATGCTGCAGGAATAGAAAGAGAATTAGAAACAAGGATAGAAGTAGGAGTAGGGCACATTAAACAGGAAATCTTCTATGACGGGAGTGACGTGAGCGCAGGAGAGGTATTGAGTATGGGGTCCAAGGAGTTTTCATTTAACCAAAATCGTACATTGTCTATTAACTTTGACGGATTGAGATTTAGCAGCACAAAACGATTGGCTTATGATACAGATTCTTTTTCGGGAACAGCAGGTGTTGCTACTTTGGTGTCAGGGAGTGTTTTGGTAAATACTACAGCGATAAAAACCAATTCTTATGTCATGTTGACTGTCCAGAATTCAGGAGAGTTTCAGGGAAATATCAGAGTATCAGACAAGAAAGCAGACTCAGGATTCAGAATTTCCTCTACTGATAATACCGACAATTGCCAGGTACTGTGGCAAATAATAGATCTTGATTATTAAAAAACTGTTATGAACGAATCTAAAAGACAGCAGATTATTGATCTTATTAATCAGTATATCTATACAAACGGAAGGCAGCGTATTACAGCAATGGAACTGAATCAGATATTAATAGAAATTGCTACCAGTTATGCGCTGGCAACGGAATCCTTATCAGGGGGGATACAGGCTGCGATAGATGCAGATCCTAATGTAAGAAAAAATGCAACCATTATCAATACGGAGAATGGCAGATTTGATCTTGATTTTGATGTTGAAATGGGAAGAGATCTGATACTGAAATTCCTTGGTTTTAATACAATAAGAGATGAACAGCAGGGAATTGTATTAAGCGCATCTAATTTTACCGCGATAGGAAACTTTAATGAGCAAATTGTGAATCCGCAAAAAAATGCCTTTGCATCAGATTTAAAAAAAGAAAGGGCTTATACACTTCACAGCATTCTGAGACAAGGTCGCGTACCTGTAGATTACAGTCGTAAGCCGGATGATAAAGAGAAAACAAACCTTGATGCAAATTCTTTATTCAACAGAAATGAAAATGAAGGGCTTCCGGGTGCCTTTCAGCGGCCGGGTGTAATGTCTGAATTTGAGAACCAATATGGGGTGCGGTCTTCTATGATTTTATCTGACTATTCGGCATTATTACAAGTAAAATCGGAATATTATCATAGTACATTGCATGTAGGAGAAGGCCGTATAGCTTTTCAAAACAGAAACGCATATTCCGGTAATTACTCTCAATACTATTCTGATGATTATAGCCATTATTGGTACTCAAATTACAGTGAAATATTCAGTATTGATCCTCTGGGAGTACGCATTTCGAACGATAAAAAATTAAGATTGGGAAGAGGAGCTACAGCCGGGACTGTTACCATGATAAATGGCAGCGCTGTTGTTCTCACATCACAGGTCAATTCACAATCTGTGATCTCTCTGACAGTTCAGGCTGTCGGTAATTATGATGGTAATGTAAGAGTTTCCCAAGTCAGTGATGGTGCTAGTTTTACAATTTCTACAAATAATACAAGTGATAATTGCATTGTATTTTGGCAGATCATTGAAATGGCATAATCATGAAAGAAAATCACATTGTTATACACAAGGCAAAAATCAAGTTGTATACTGGCTCAAAAAAGTCGGCATATGACCTGAAAGACAATGTTTCTGATTTTCTTAAAAACGTGATTTTTCAGTTAATTGATGATTACTTGATTCAATATCAAAAGGAAAAGAGCTTGAGTGAAAAAGTAACAATTCTTAATCACTTAAAATTAAATTTTACAATTAGTGAACAGAATTATAAAAGTCAATCTTCAATGTTGTTTATTGAGCAATTGGTCCAAAAACAATTAGATACTTTTTTTAATTCGTCTACACCAGGGAGTCATTCGACAGCTCCCAAAACCTTAACACAACCACTTGTTGTTTCAGATACATTTTCATCCCAGGGAGAGGTATGGAGTATTGAAGATGATTTTGCAAGAAGCAATAAAATTACCTTTTCAGAGAAAGAGATTTTACAGTATTCGTTTCTTTTCTTTTTGGAAAAAGGCGCGCTGCCATGGTATTGTAACGAAACAATACGAAAACAACTGTTTACTGATGATGTAATATTATCATTATTCTCAAAAAGAAGGTTTGTTGAAAGTTTTCGGGAAATATGCAGGGATAAGGTAGTGAAGCAAAGATTGGTTTCCCAACTGAATGATGAAATGATTCTGAGAATACTGAATCGATTGTTTTATCACCATACAGTGAGGAAAGACTCGACAAATGTCAACGGATTTCTAATCTTTAAACAAGTGTTTTTTTCTACAGTATCCCGAAAAGACAAACGCGAAATCCTGAAAAATCTTTTGGAGTTGTTGTATTTGCCAAATTCGGAAGAAATAATTCAGCAAATGTTAAAGGCTACTATGAGTATTGTCCTTGGCAGAGATATGAACCAGAGAACATCAGAAAAACTGGTGATATTTTTCAAAGCAAAAGATTTTTACCAAAAATTAGGCGAACTGAGTACCGTTGATTTTTTTAATAACGAACAATCTTCTTCCAATCAGGAAAGTATTTCTGAGAAAATTGAAAATCAAATTATTACTAACATTTCGGAAGTAAATGTTAATCCGGTGGATACAATTCCTGATCAAACAAAAATACCTGTCGATGATGATACTTTACAAGAGATTATCAATTCGATGTATCATGATTCGGAAGGTAAATTAAATTCGATAGCGGCTTTAGATTCGGAAGAGATTCTTAATCAGATGAAAGAAATTCTTAATCAGCCGGTCGGTCACCTGAATCAAACATCAATCGCAAATTCGGGATTGATTATCATTCACCCTTTTCTGAAAACTTTTTTTGGAAGACTGGGGCTATTGTCAGAAACCGGACAATTAAAAGATCCGGAGCTATGTGTACACTTGCTTCACTATCTGGCTACAGGCGTAGAGGAAGATTACGAACATCAACTTTGTTTTGAAAAGTTGCTTTGTGCCATTCCTCAGGAACTTCCTCTAGAGCGCTTTGTTCCACTTACAGAAGAAATGAAACAGGAAGCTGACGGACTGTTAAAAGCAGTGTTGAATAACTGGACAATATTGCGCAATTCAGGGGCAGAATTGCTACAGTATGAGTTCCTGCAGCGTGAAGGAATGGTTCAGATGGATGAAAAAAACATTTATATTTCATTTGAACGAAAAACACAAGATATACTTATAGATAAACTTGAATGGACGCTGAGCTTTGTGAAACTTCCTTGGCTTGATAAAGTCATTCGTGTAAATTGGTGATAAACTACTATAAAATAAATTAAAATGAGCGACAGACAGGATATACAGGATTTTATAAACCAGTACATAGTAAGCAACAGCAAACAATGGATAACTGGTGAGAAAATGAACATTATTTTAAATGATTTTGCATCTAAAATCAAATTTTTCAAAGATGAAAATTCGGTTGAAAAAATGAATTTCAATGGAGTCAATAATTTTATAAGGGAATATAATAGTCATTTAGATAGTGATCTTACTTTTTATGATCCTCTTTATTTTAGCAATCTTACATTAAATGATGCAAAAACTATTATTCAAATCCGATCAACAGAAACTTTATCCGAAACGATTGCACGTCAACCGGAAATAGGAATGGATTTAATTGCCTATTTCGAGCAAACGAAACCAGTCAATATAACAAGCTCTTATACAAGAGGATGTTATATTTTTTATGCCTCAAAAGTAATGGATGGTATTGCTAGACAACCTGAAGCTGGTTCAATGTTGATTTCATATTACCAAAATATTATTTCATCTCCTATTACAGTGATTCAAACCCCATTTGAACAGGTTTGCAGGCTGATGTTGGTTGCGGAAACAATGAGGGCGACTGCGAGACAGCCGGAGCTAATGAAGACGTTTCAACGATTTCTTTTATACTTTGGCAAGATAAATCAGTTGGATCATCCAATGGTAAATGTAGCCCGGAATTATGCTGTGGGAGTATTATTGGAGTGCATTGCAAGGCAGCCGGAACTTACAAATATGCTGAAAGAATTTTTTATTATTTATGCAGGGAATAAAATAGTATTTAAAACTATTGAATATCAATATTCAGAAGCAGCTATTATGGCCGCTTTTTATGAAAGTGCAGGAAGGCAACCCGAGTTATTACCAACAATGGTAAATGCAATTAATGAACTAACCAACCTGACTCTAAATCCACTTGCATAATCTGATAATTTTAAAAAAATATGCGTACTCGTCTTCACAAAACCCAGTCAGATAATACAAGCTCTAACCAGAGCCTGATTCGTCGTAAGGTGATGCCAAAGTTTACTGAAAACAAGTCAGTAGAGTTGGATGTTGAAAAAAGTAAATCCTCTGCAGCATTTTTTGGAGGAGAGGTAACCAATTCAACAAATACATCATGGTTGATTAGTGGAGGAAGTAATTCTGACGAAAAGGATTTCAACTGGCTGCCGTCTCATACCAATAGCGATAATATGGAATGGGTACAAAATCAATTGGATGGAGATGTGGATGCAGTTTGGCCGGCGGGAAAGAGCTTGAATGGATTAACATCCGGAGTGTTTAAGATACGGGATCACAGGAATGCCAATATTGACAAAAAAGATGGAAAATATGTTATCTCTGATTACAGCTTTTATTTTTCTGATGGAAAACTTCCATCAGGATGGAAATTACCCCCAAAATACCAACCGTGATGAGTAACAGGATTAAATTACAAAGGGCAGCGATCATTTTATTTGCATTCATTCTGGTGTGCTTTTATAGCTATGCAGCATTGATTTATTGTATATTCGGAAAAGAAGCATTTTTAAAAGATCCGAAAGAACTTGTAAAACCATTTTCATTTTTTAGTGAACTGATTTCATTTTTGTGGTTTTATATATCCTATGCACTTGTTCTTTTCTTTATTATTTCATTGTTTTTCAGGAGTAGCAGATCTGATATCATCAGAATGGGGATTCTGTTTTGTCTTTTTTTAATATTGAATTATACAGATCCGTTTGGAATAATAAACTGGATTCTGGATTGAAAAAATTAATGTGTAATTGTTGTAACTATTTAATCTATGCGTGCACGTCTTCACAAACCCAAATCGGATAATACAAGCTCAAATCAGAGCCTGTTTCGCCGTAAGGTGATGCCAAAGCTCGTTAAAAATAAACCGGGCGATTTGCACGAGCAGGAAGCAGATCGTGCAGCAGATGAAGTTGTAAAAAAATCTTCTTCCGGAAATAGTTTGTCACCGGCAGGTACAGGTGTTGTGCAGGCGAAACCTTTATCACAAACACTTACTCCTCGTGTACAACTTAAGGAAGAGGAGGATGTTCAGACAAAAGAAGATGAAAATGTACAGCTGAAAGAACCTGAAATGTCCAAAGCGGGAATGGCAGATCCGATTGAAGAAGAAGATCCTATTCGTGCACAGGAAATACAGACCAAAGAGGAAGAGGGAGTACAACTGAATGAAGACGAAAGTGTTCAGGCGAAAGAAGATGAAAATGTACAATTGAATGAAAGTGAGGATGTACAAGCCAAAGAAGACGAGAATGTTCGGTTGAATGAATTGGAAGAAGTTCAGGCAAAGGAAGAAGACGTCCAAACCAAAGAGGAAGAGGGAGTACAACTGAATGAAGACGAAAGTGTTCAGGCGAAAGAAGAAGAAGATGTCCAATTGAATGAGAGTGAGGATATACAAGCCAAAGAAGACGAGAATGTTCAGTTGAATGAATCGGAAGAAGTTCAGTCAAAAGAAGAAGATGTCCAAACCAAAGAGGAGGAAGGGGTACAGGCGAAAGAATTTGTAGGTTCTTCCGATAATTCTGTTTCGGATAATTCACTGCAAAGTACAAAAGGAGGAGGTTCTTCATTGCCTTCTGATACACTTGCGGAGATGAATAGTGGATTTGGAGCTGATTTCAGCGGTGTTAAAATACATACAGGAGCGCAGGCAGAGGAAATGAGCGGTTCGTTAGGAGCACAGGCGTTTACACATCAGAACGACATTTATTTCAACTCCAATAAATTTAATCCTTCCACTACTTCCGGGAAATTCCTGCTGGCACATGAATTAGCACATACCGTTCAACAGGGAGCAACACCGGTAAAAGAGACACAGCAAGAGCCGGAACAATCAACATCCGGTTCTGCCACTACTGTTACTGAGACGAATAATCCCAAACAAAAAGAACAGTCGGTAGAAGCCATCATAAATGCACCTGCTACTGAAACGGAACAAGAAAAAGAGGAAGGTTCTGAAAATGCGGTAAAACCAGCATCCGGACAATCCAAACCGGGAGCAGGAATAAGTGTGGAAAATCCTGTGAAAGCTATATCCGCCGGACAAAAATCGAATCTTACCGCTCCTGAAGCGGAAGCATCTGCAGAAGAGGAGGAAGCTGAAGGTGAACAACAGGAAGCAGAAGTAACCGGACCTGAAAATGATCCGAATTTCCTTGCTGTAACAGAAAACATCGGAGTGGTTGCTGAAGAAGAGCAAGAGCACGATCCTGCCGGAGAACTTTCCGATGAAGCACAGGATGCTGCTTTATCTCCTTCTAATGAACGAAAAAGCATTGCTCAGGCCGGTCAGGTAGAGGAAATGGAAGAAGCAGAACCTCAGCCGTTCAGTGCTGCTGCGTTCAAGGAAAAGCTCATGGCAAAAATTGCAGACATGCAGCTTCCTGAGAATCAGGAAGAGGCAGCTGAGTTTGACAAAAACAACAATATTGATCAGGTCAATCAATCTGCTGTAGGAGATGTAAATACAGAAAAAAGTGCGGCTGCGGGACCTGTAGAACAGGCAACCGACAAACAACCGGATACGGCAGGTGTCAAAGAACGAAAAGTGACACCGATGAAGCCTCAACAGCCGGGAGCGAAACCGCAGGGAGTGGGTGCTGCAAACGCAATTCCTCCAAAACGAAGCGATGAGTCTGTTCAGCAGCCGTTACAGGATGAAACGGCGAAGATGGACCAGAAAATGGCGGAAAACAACGTTACTGATACCCAGCTTGAAAAATCGGAAGAGCCGTCTTTCCAACAGGCACTGGATAGCAAGAAAGAAGCGAAAACTGATGCGGAAACAGCACCTCAGGGATTCCGCCAGCAGGAAGATACAACGCTTCAGGGAGCTTCTCAGCAATCCGAAGCGGCAAGTCAGAAGCAACTTGCAGGAATGCACCAGATGCGGGGTTCTGCTTTCCAGAAAGTAACCGGTAATCAGAAAAACACAGCCAAAAAAGATACTTCCGAGCGTGAAAAAATTGCCAATGATATTAACGGCATTTATGAATCCACGAAAACAGAGGTCAATACGATTCTGGACTCGCTTGAAGATAAAGTAGGTAAACGTTTTGATTATTTTGCAAAAATTGCCAAGAAAGCATTTGAGGATTATGTGGCAATGAAAATGCTCATTTACAAAGCAAGACGTTACAGTGGTTTAGCGGGAGCAGCCCGTTGGACAAAAGACTTGTTTATGGGCTTGCCGGATGAGGTAAACCAGTTCTTTGTAGAAGGGAAAGAAGTGTTTGTGCGGAAGATGGACGAGGGGATTACCAACATCGCTAATCTGGTGGCCAATGAGTTGAACCGTGCGAAAAAACGCATCGAACAAGGACAAAAGGATGTTACTGACTATGTGGAAAGTCTTCCGAAAAACTTACGCCATTTAGGGAAAGAGGCAGCGAAAGACATTCAGGATAAATTTGCTGCATTACAGGAAGATGTGAACAGCCGTGAGGAATCACTGATTGATACGCTTGCACAATCGTACATGGGTGCGTTAGAAGAAGTAAACGAGCGCATTGAGGAAATGAAAGCCGCTAATAAGGGACTTGTGGACGCGGCGATGGGTTTTATCAATGGTGTGATAGAAACCATCATGAAGCTCAAGGAGATGATCGTGAACCTGTTTGCAGCTATTCAGAGTGTGATTGGCGTGATCATGGAAGACCCGATTGGTTTCATGAAAAACCTCTTCGACGGAATCGGAAAAGGAATCGATGCCTTCAAAGCAAATATCCAGCAGCATTTGATGGGCGGATTGATCGAATGGCTTACAGGCTCATTGGGACCAATAGGCATTACCATTCCGGAAGATATTTTCAGCTTGAAAGGAATTTTCAGTCTCGTGATGCAGGTGCTTGGTCTGAGTTGGGATTACATCCGCCAGAAAGCCGTGCTAATGATGGGCGAACCTGTAGTGAAAGCATTGGAGGGAGGCTTTAATATGTTCAAAATCTTTGCTACCAAAGGCATTGAAGGCATCTGGGAGTTCCTGAAAGATTCGTTTACCGACCTGAAAGAAACGGTAATCGAAGCCATCAAAGGAATGTTGATCACACAAGTGATTCAAGCTGGAATTAAATGGCTGATGAGCTTATTGATTCCGGGAGCGGGATTCATCAAAGCGATTATGGCAATTAAGGATTTGATTGTTTTCTTTGTAGAATCTGCCATTATGTTGATTCCTGCTATTACCGAAGCAATCCTTGCGCTGGCAGCAGGTTCTGTTGTTGGGGTAGCGAAAGCGATAGAGTTTGGATTATCGAAGCTAATTGCTTTAGTTATTAACTTGTTTGCCAAATTAATTGGTTTAGGCGGGTTGAGTAAAAAAGTTATGGCTATCTTTACTAAGATTCGCAAGCGAGTGGATAAGGCTGTAATGAAGTTGTTGAACAAGGCGAAGAAGGCAGGTAAAAACCTATTAAGGAAGCTGGGAATTGGAAAAAACAAGAAGAAAGAAACAGATAAAGAAATAAAAGAAAGCGGAGGCATAAATCCGGAAAAATTCTCTATGAAGGGAAGTGCCCATGTTGTTAGCGTTGAGAACGATGTTATTTATATGGCAAGTAAAAAGGAGACTCTTGCCAGTAAACTCAAGAAAGCGCGAGAAGAAGTGATGAGTAATCCAGATGATCCTAAATGGGGAGGAAAAGGAGAGTCTATTTTGAAAGCATTGAACGGTATTATGTCTGCTGAAAAGAATACTTCAAGTAAAATTAAAGCTGCCCGAAAAGGAAAAGATAAAAAAGCACTAAAAAAGGCTCAGGAATCCCTTGGTTTACTTGTTGATAATATTGAAAAATTCGGTACAAAATATGGTTTAAGTGATCTTACGGGTGTTGCTAGCGTTAAAGGTGATTATGAGGCACAACAAGTTACTGTTGTATTTGAAGTTAGAAAAGAATATCATAAACATGAAGGAGAATACATACGACAGCTCCAAAATCAGGAAACGGGAATTAACAAATTGAGTATTGACAAATGGGAAAACAATAGAAAAAAATATTTGAAACAAGGAAGGGATAGTAAATCTTCTGGTTATCAAAAGAGAACAAGAGAAGAATTAAGAGCAGAAACAGCAGAAAGGTTAATTCAGGAAGAAAAACAAAAAGGTAAGACTTTAAAATATAATGAAGCATTGAAAATTGTGGATAGTAAATATGTAGCATTACATGATCCAGATCAGGTAGCGGGTGGCGAAGCAGCAGCAATAACTTCTTTAGGTCGAGGAGATGTAAACTCCTCAATCGGATCACAATGGTCTAAAAAAATACATACCGTTGATGCAATGGTGAGAAAAATGTTTAAAAGTTTATCCAAATCTGAACGGCAAAAAGTTAAAATGAATGTTAAATTAGAAGGAAAAAAAGTATAAATAAGATGGAGCAATATATTTTTAATCAAGGTGAAATTATTGATTATATATCGGTGAGCGATGAAATAATCACAAAGTATAGTAAGATATTTCCTGATTCTTTAATTGAAATTTGGAAAAAATATGGCTTTTCCGGTTTGTCTGATGGGCTAATATGGCTGACAAATCCGGATGAATATACTGAAATAATTGAAGAATGGAAAAAGGTAAATAATATCATAGAATTACCAGATCAAGATATTTACTTGATTGCAAGAGGTGCATTCGGTAATTTACTTTTCTTTGTAAAAAAACATGATGGTGATGCTTACTTTTCAGTATTCGACGTGTTGTACAATGAATATAATATTCCAGTCAAAACTCCTGATTTTTTTATTGATGTAATATTAGATGATGACTCATTTGTAGAAATGTATTTCCGAAAAGAATTATTTGATTTATGCTTAAATAAGTTCGGAAAATTAAACAAAAATGAAGTATATGGATTCAATCCCCTACCTGTTTTAGGAGGAGATGCTTCATTAGAATACGCTGAAAAAATGCCGTTTTGGGAGTATGAAATTCTTTGCGCTCAAAGCCAAGAGTAATATCATCAATGTATTGATATGTATAATGTAGGGTAATGTCATCAATGTGTTGATATGGACGAGATAGATTGTTAATTATTTTAAAATCAATAAAATGATTTTAAAAATTCAAAGAAATCATAAAGATAAGTAAGGGTATTCTTTCCGGAATACCTTTTTTTTTCTAAAAACGATTTAAAATGCAAAAAACTTTATGTAGTGTACTCACCGCCAAAGGCAGCACCGTAGGTAATGTGTTGATATAACAACGAATTGTAAAAAACGAAAAAGTCATTCAGGCAGGTATCAAGTGGCTAATGAGCTTATTGATTCCGGGAGCAGGATTCATCAAAACCATTATGGCAATTAAGGATTTGATTGTTTTCTTTGTAGAATCTGCTATTATGTTGATTCCTGCTATTACCGAAGCTATTCTTGCACTAGCTGCGGGAAGTGTAGTTGGTGTAGCAAAAGCGATAGAGTTCGGATTATCAAAATTGATAGCATTGGTGATTAATTTGTTTGCGAAATTGATTGGTTTAGGCGGGTTAAGTAAAAAAGTTATGGCTATCTTTACTAAGATTCGCAAGCGAGTGGATAAGGCCGTGATGAAGCTGTTGAACAAAGCTGGAAGGAAGTTGATGCAGAAGTCGAGGATCGGGAAGAAGAAAGGCAGGTATCAAGTGGTTGATGAGTTTGCTCATTCCGGGCGCATGATTCATCAAAGCCATTATGACGAATAAAGATTTGATTGTCTGCTTTGTTGAGCCAACTAGCATGATAGCCCCTGCTGCTAACGAATTAATTATTGCATGGACAGTAATCCCTATTTCTAACATGTATATTAAAGACAGTAGTTTAATTAAATCCACTTACCTTCTATCCCAAAAAGCAGAACCTTTCCAGCGTTGTTCCATGTAATAGAAGTGATAGTGATGCTCTCTATAACGCTGCCAAATATTATGAGCGCTTTTATAAAAGGCATCATAAAATGTATTCGTTCTTTCAATATCTGGAATATTTATAAAATCAGCTGCGATAATTAGCTTAGATGCCTGCGCTGCTGTTACCATCGCTTTATATATTCCCTGAGAAGAAAGAGGATCAAAGCTCATCGCAGCATCCCCGATAGCAATCCAGTTTCTCTCTCCTATATTATTCAGCTTACTTGTGTTCGCAGCTCTAATTCCTAAGTATTGATATTCGTTAAACTCTTTGATTTCTAATTTGTTTTGTATAGCTTTTTTTGAAAGAAGGAGCTGCTTTATAAAAACCGGATCTTGAATAGCTTTTTTGTCAACCAGATCAGCATCTGTGTAATAAGATATCAACATTGCATTTTTCTTACCTGGTAACGGGCAGCTGTACCACCAACCGTTTTCATCAGAAATAATAGTAGAGAGACACTGTTCCTTAAATCTTTCTACGGATGCGCTGATACATATCAGTTCATCTTTTCTTATCCGGTGAAGATGAAGCTTTTTTCTTAAGATATTTGCTCTGCCCGAAGCATCAATAATAAATTTTGCAGTAACCCGCTCCTCATTTCCGTATTGATCTGAAAAGCCTATTTTCCACTGAGATGATTCATTTTTTACGGTGATCAGTGTACCTTCCTGAAAGCGCATAGGAAATGTTCTGGTAATCTGCTGCAATCTTCTGATAAAAACAGGCTTATTAATAGTCCATCCTTCACCGTCAGGATTACGAAAAGCATCAGAATAAGCAGGCGTTTCATTCCCCCAATAAGATTTTATTCCGATAGAAGGAATACAGCAGTCTTTTTCCAGATTATTTATCTGATCTGATATTCCCAATTCCCTGAAAATACGATGGCTTGGTGATACGAGAGATTCTGCCCAGGGCTGACTGTTGCTTTCCGGTTTGTTGAGAACCAGCACAGAATATTGGCGGCACAGAAACATTGCAGAAATACAACCTGATATCCCTCCTCCTATAATGAATATATCAACTTCTTTATTCACCGTGCAGGGAGATGAACTGCTGTCTGAAATGTTCGTGAATTGTTACTGTTTTTTCTCCTGGTTTCACATACGTTTTTTTAGGCAGCTTTTCGACAGATTGTATAATATGCTCCTTGATTGCATCTTTAATAATTTCTTTTTGCCGGTCCATATTATTATACTTCAGCACCGCGATTAAATTTTTATTCAGCTGTTCTTTTGCAGTAAGCAATTCCGGTTTTTTCTTATGATTTTCCTGGGATAGTAATTCAGTCACATAATCTGTTATATCTCCGATTTTGTTAGTGTCTTCTTTGAGAAGTTCAGTGATGATGTTCTGAATCAGAGCAACCGGAATATTTAAATCTATATTTTGCTCTAAGAAATCATGAATTACATTTGACAGATGTTCTGTTGTTTTGGGATGAGCAACCTGGATTTTCTCCGGTAAACCGGAAACATCAAGCTGTTGTTGTAACACGATTCCCGCTCTGTCAAAATGAGTTACCATTGTATTTATGACCTGTTTATAATCATCATATCGGGTCGGGTGACCGGGAAGATCCTCCAGCCATTCCTTGCGGTACTGGAATTCACCCATCTTTTCTTCAGGTGATAGTTTGTCATCGGTTAATTTTTTGAATTGCCCGAATCCGACAATATTGTTGGGGACTCTTGCCGGCCAGAATGTTGGCAAATACGGATCGTAATCTGTGTCGTATCCGTCCCGGCAGCTGGAAGTATCCGTTTGCCAGGGAATAGCCATCCATCGGGTAATATTCCCGGCTACTTGTTTTCCGAATGGGTTCTTTTCAGTTGAAACAATAGTATAATCAATACTGGATCCGTAAAAAAGGTGGTCTTCGATGCTTCCGTTCTTATCGTGTAGAAATCTGAAAGGTGCGCTGTACATAGAGCCCATGCGTACGGGCCACGTCATTTCACATCCCGGATGGAAAGCGTCTGCCAGGCAAAAATCAAGAGCTGCTTTCGTCAAAAGACCCGGTTGTTCTTTGACAGGATATTGATCAATGCTCGGAAAGCTCTCCTTTAATGAAAGATCATTCACAAAATCGCCGTCTACCCATTGTCTGAGCAGCTTTAATTGTAAAGGGGTTAGGGTACTGTGCTGTCTGGGGGAGTTCGTGGCGGGTAATTCTATCGAATCTCCGTATAGCCATGGCCATAATGCCGGAGATTGGGATCCCGGAAGATCAAATTGCCTGAATTGGTTATATAATAATCTTCTGAATTCAAGATTTCCGGTGCTGTTATCTGTTAATTTGTCAATCCATTCTTTGCTGTTAAAGTTGAATGGCCCCAGATGACCAAACATATCTGCAAAACCTTTGCTAACCCATTGTAAGTCTGTCATCCGTTGAAAAATCGGTAATATATCTTCTTTTAAAGATGGCCGTTCCGGATATGGAAGCATTCGCCTGGATACTGCAAGATCCCTCATCAGATCCCACATGGTACGTACTGATTTTTGCATCGGAGCATAATCCGGAGGACCACAGATCACCCATGCCGGATCAACAGCTAATTCCTTCCCTTTATATTTTACAGTAGCAGTAACAGGTCCGTCAGAGATATCGTCATACCATCCTTCATTGTTGGCAAAGGTGATGGCAATTTCTCCTTTAATGTTCTTTGCTTCACCTTTACCACCGGCTAGATATAAACGGTTAGATTCGTCTTTAATGAACATATCACCCAGATAGACCGGGTGCTCCATGAATCTTCCTTCAAAAGATTCTAACAGGACAGCATCATATTTATTCTGCGTTTTTTTCTCATTCTTTGCCGCACAATCAATCACTTTCTTTCCTCCGTCTATAACCAGTGAAGTCCTGTCTTTTATATTCATATTTCTTTGATTGCAGGCAGGATAATCTTTAGCTTCCGGAACATCTAATGCAATGTTGAAATTATACCATGCTGCTTTTTGGTTGGCGAGATGGCAGGACCAGGAAATCTGGACATCCTCTTCAGAAAGGTGTGTCAATTCTTTGACCGCTTCTCCTCGTGCATTTAGACCATAAATACGGAATTCGGCGGCTTGTCTTTTTAATCTTCCATACCTGTCACGATAAAAGCTGTCATCATTTGGCTGAGGATCGGGAACCAGCGGTCCTATATAGATATCTTCGCTGTTACCAACCCGCATTACTCCGATAGAAGGATAAATAGCAGCTCTTACTATACAGTCATCTTTTGAACCGGTATTGGTGCTATAAGGACATGGAGCGGCCAAAGGTTCTCTCATTTCCCAGCCGTTCGCGCTGTACCGTGTCTCCGCACTGTATTTGTAAACCTCTCTTCGTGCCTCAGCAAGGCTTCCGAAAGGAAAATTCTGTGATGGAACTCTCCATATATTGAAGTTGAGATAATCACCAAACTCAGCTAATCCCTTTTCATTTGTATCTTGTTTCGGAAGTATTAACTCTGCAATAGGAATAAACGGTTCTTTCCATGAGTGTTGTAAATCTTCCCCTGCAGCTGGATCAAATTGTCTGATCTGGATTTCAAAAAGAAATTTATAGTCATTATTCAATAACCTGCTGTGCAGATCTTTCCCCAGGAAATTTTCATCATATACAGGATGAGCTTTTTGTGAAACTACGGGTCTTAACCTGTATTTAACCATAGAATTTTTGCCGAATCTGAAGGGAATTATAGACCAATAGTCTGTTGTTAAGCAACTTCCTTCTCCATGGTTCATTTCATCCAGAATCTTTTTTGTTTTTGGATGATCATTCAGGAAAGAATCAATGTCTTTATCTAATATAGATGCGGTGGTGAACTGGCACATCTGCTCTGCGTCGGGAACGAAAAATTTATCGATGTTCTGAAATATAAAATCTGTATTGGGAGAAGAGAAAAAATCCGTTTTTATTTCTTTTCCGAATAGTTTCATACCGATACCTATTGTTGAATTCAGATCCGCGGCAGAAGGAGAAATATCACTCGAAAATCTTAGAATACACTCAAATGAATTCTTTTTGTCATCCGAGCTGTTATAATTAAAAATACCCAAATCTTCATTCTCCAGATGTTTCAGCTCTTTTGGCAGTGGTAAAAGATTAAACAGGCCTGTCACTATTCCGTGCTGCTTTCTGAATACTGCTCTTGGTGCCAGAGGCTGATGAGTTTCAATTAATTTCCGTTGATGAATATCAACAAATAATTCTTTTAACCGCTCAATGGATCTGGTTCCGTCCGGATTCCAGCAAGTAACAGAATTTACAGAGGTTCTTTTCATGATGTACGGTATGTTGTTTAACAATGTTTAACTAATCAGTTATGATATGACAAATTAAAATTGTTTTCTCAAAATAAGATAGCGTATAAATACTCTTTTTGTTTGCGTATTTATACGCTATTATTATATTTGTTAGGTATAAATACCTAATGATGTTAGGGTATTTATACCCTTTTTGATACGGGTGTATTCCATAATCGGAGCTACTTTCTATATTTGTTAATATTAACATAAATAGATTTAAAATGGCAGTAAACACAATTACCTTAGAGCAAGCTCAGGAGTGGGCTCAGAATTGGAATGAGAAGAAATCGGAATTCTTTAAAACGAGAGAACTAAAAGCATTTACTATACCCAGACAAGTAATCGAAGATGTTACGAAACACCCGGATGTAGTAGATGTCAGAACTTACATGGGATTGGACAAAGAAATGGAGCCGCATATGATGGTTGTAGGAGTGGGAAGCGACGGAAATGATTTGATTAATGAATCCCAGGGGCTGTTTATCTATAATCATGTTAAACCGTGCCCGAATATATGTAATGGAGTTGCTCCATTTATAAACGGATGATATTTGTTTATTATACCAGTTATTGGATTTATTTAGCAATGCTATTGTTAAATGTGATTCTTTATTCTGTCAGAGTCAAAAGAGATTCAGATAAAGCACTTAAAATTCTGCTGGTATATCTTTGGACGATGTTCATTATACAGGTCGTGTCAGATGTGATGACGTACATTGCATCTGACAACTTGTATTTCACACATATTTACCTTTGTACTCATTTCGTTCTTCTTAGCAGTTTTTATAGGACGGTTTTCACAAATTTACGGCAACGGAATTTTGTTATTTTGTCACTGTCGGTTGTCTTTTTGTTTCTGATAATACAATATTCGATGCATCCGGAGTTATTGTCTTACTACAATCTTTCCGAGATTTTTGCAGTAAATTATCTGGTTACGGTTTATTCGTTGATATATAATTATAATTCCCTGTCAGTGAAAATTCAGTTTCCCTATATCAATTGGGGAGTAATGACTTACAGCATATTGAGCACAGCATTGTTTTTATATGGAAATATTGCAACAAAAATGGACCTTAAAATTTCAATCCCTGTTTGGATTATACATCTTGTTGTTATTATTTTCCTGCAGAGTATGATTTTTATCCAATGGATTAAGTGTTTTTATAAAAATAATTATGGGGAGCTCAGTTGAAAATACAGACGTTATACTTTCAGTAATATATACTTTACTGGCATTTTTCGTTTTACTTGTTACGATAGCGATATTTATGTACCTGTCAAAAAAGAAGATTGTAGAACGGGAAATAGACCTGCAAAAAGAAGTTTTAAATGCCATCATTACAACTCAGGAACAGGAGCGTAGCCGGATCTCGAGAGATTTGCATGATGATATCAGTTCCAAACTTAACGCTGTTTCCATGAACGTTTACTTACTGGGTCAGTCAGACCTGGCTGCTGCAGAACGAACAGAAGTAGCTGAAAATACATTCAAGGCCTGCCGGTCCGTTATAGAAAGTACACGGCGTATTTCCCATAATTTAATGCCTCTGATTCTTGAAAATATCGGTTTACATCTGGCAATTGAGGAGATTTCCAGAGAATTTTCGGCTTCAGAAAGCTTGAAGGTGCTGTATGAAAATTTTTATAAACAAGAATTTTTTACCGGCTTTACTAAAGAAAAAGAAGTGCATGTTTTCAGAATAGTACAGGAATTGATCACCAATTCTATCAAGCACAGCGGTGCGTCTGAAATAGTGATTAGATTTAAAGAGGCAAAAGGTGTAAAGTCAATGATTTATACAGATAATGGCAAAGGCATCACATCGTCTCAGCTAAATTACAATAAAGGGATAGGCTTGAAAAATATTTTTTCCAGGGCGGGCATTATTAATTCAAACCCATCTATTGATACGAAATATGATAAAGGATTTTATTTTACATTAACTTTTTGATTATGGATAAACCGGTTACTATTGCAATTATTGATGATGAGGTTCTTTTCAGAAAGAGTCTTATCCTTTTAGTCAGCAGAGAAGAAACTTTTCAGGTAGTTTTTGACGGAGAAAACGGTCTGGACCTGCTGTCATATCTGGAGTCTACTTCTAAACATCCGGATATAGTTTTGCTCGATATCAGAATGAGCGTAATGGATGGAATAGAAACTTCTCAGATTATAACTGAGAAATATCCTCACATTAAAATGATTATACTGTCTTCAATTGAATCAGATCTTCTTATTGAACAGATGATTTATTATGGAGCAGCTGCTTATCTGGTCAAAAAATCACATCCTGAAATAGTGATCAAAACAATAAAACAGGTACACAAGAACGGGATTTACTTTGATGCTAATATTATGAGCATTATCATCAATGCCAAAAGAAAAGGGGCAGATAACAGATCAAAGGATTTATTTTGCGGAATGTCTACCCGCGAAATTGAAATTCTGAATCTTATATGTCAGCAATACAATACGAAAGAAATAGCAGACCGTTTATTCTTAAGCGAGCGTACGGTAGACGGACACAGGAAACGAATGCTGGATAAAACACATTCTAAAAATGTAATTGGCTTGATTTTATGGGGAATTAAAAACCAAGTGCTTGCGTTTGAGTAGGGAGCTTATTTTTCGATAGGAAGTGTCCGGATTGTAATCATTAGGCGAATAATACCTAATCAAATCAGGTATTTCTACTCTATCATATTTGATCGGGATTGAATAGATTTGTGTCTGATTGACTTCTTAGCAGGCTTATGGAAAATATACGATATATCAACAACTTATTCAATTACCTGGAACAATTTATCGAATATAGAGTGAGTCAGGATATTCACAATCAGAATCCCGATTACCCCTTATTTAATACGGACAATTATCCCACGGTTTTAAATTCTTTTTTTCAGAGTAATGAATTGAATGAAAGTGATTTGCTGGGATTAGGTTTGGGATTGTATCCGCATTTGCTTCCTACACTTTTTACAGATATCATCTCTCAGATCGTTGATAATGAAAAAGATTATACGGAAATGGGAGGTTTCTTTTCAAAAAATCACAAAGGATTTCTTCCTACGGGAGAAACTTTGATCTATCTGCTGGCAGGAAAAGACATAGAAAAAAGAGCTGCTTATTATGATTATATATTTAACGAATCCCCGGTTTTCACAAAACAGATCCTTAAAATAGAATACCCTTCTGAAAATGATCCCCGGTCAAGCGGAAGACTGACCTTAGACCAGGAATTTATGGAGTCGTTAGTGCTTGGAAAATATATTCCTCCTGACCTGAGCAGTGATTTCCCCGCAAGGCTGATTACTACTCCGCTGGACTGGAGTAATTTAATCCTTCAGCCAAAAACAAAAGACAGCATTGAAGAAATAAAAGCGTGGTTGAAACATGAACGCCTTTTAATGGATGAATGGGGATTGAAGAACAAAGTGAAGCCCGGTTTGAGAGTTTTGTTTTACGGAAATCCGGGAACAGGAAAAACATTGACAGCAACATTGCTTGGGAAGCATACTGACAGAAATGTTTACCGGATTGATCTTTCTTTGGTGGTATCCAAATATATTGGTGAGACAGAAAAGAATTTATCTAAATTATTTGACAAGGCAGCGAATAAAAACTGGATTTTGTTCTTTGATGAAGCAGACTCCATATTCGGGAAACGGACAAATGTGCAGAATGCGCACGATAAATACGCCAATCAGGAAGTCTCCTATTTGTTGCAGCGGATAGAAGCACACCCGGGAATTGTAATTCTTGCAACGAACCAGAAAGGGAATATTGATCCTGCCTTTGTTCGCAGGTTCCAGTTTATTATCGAATTTGAGATGCCGGGAGAAGAAGAGCGCCTTCTCTTGTGGCAGGATAATTTTCCGGAAGGAATTAATCTGGATGCCCAGGTATCTCTGAGAAAGATCGCTAAACAGTATGAGCTGACCGGTGCAAACATTGTGAATATTGTCCAGTATTGTTGCCTCAAGGCCGCTTGCGATGAAAGTAATATCGTTACAAATGGATATATTATGTCTGCTATTAAGCGGGAATATCAGAAAGAAGGAAAATTGATGTAATACAAAAAATCAGGTATTTATACCCAATAAAAACAGGCATAAATACGCCGTCCGGATTCTAAGAATAAATTTATATTAGCCTATACAACAAATCACTATTGCCTTATGCAAGAAAATATAAAAAATCTGACAGAAAATCTGAAAGACCAGCGTTTTATCCCATTAGGGGAAATAGCAAAAATTCCACTTCCTGTTCTTACGGAAACTTTACGAATACAAGGGAAGAAAAACAAAGATAAAATATGGGCAACTTTGGGATGGGAAAGCGACGAGCCATTCAGTCCCAAAGGTGATCTGGAGTTTTCAAAAACGGGAAATCCCGATGAAGGAGATTATAAAAACAGGAAGAAGAAAAACAAGCTTACACAGGATGAAATTGCAGATATAAAGGCAATCAATCCTGATCTGGATGTAAAGCGAAAAAAAGAGGTGCGTGAATACTACATTAATTTTGATGAAGTACATTTTTCGCTTCCCGATACATTTAACCCTGTCGATCTGCCACGCCTTCGGCTGACTGTTTTCCTGGAGCCGGATGAAGGAGCGCTTGTTTATTATCATCACAGCAAAAAAGGAGATGTTTTTGATCCGGAAGCATTTTCCGAATATATTTTACATGAAAAAGAAAAGAATTCCAACAGGGACCGGCTGACGTATTACTTTCCGGTAGAGCCTAAGCACCTGCTGGAACCGGTTGATGAGGAAAGACACCTCTATCGCCAGGCCGGTCAGGAGACAGGAATGAGCTTTATTATAAAAGTGCTGATTTTCAAACAAAAAAAGGGAACTGAAAAACAATTATTCAGCCGTTCTCTGAAAGAGATTAATAAATCAGCGAAAAAAGAGGGTAATCTGCTCTATGAATTAGTCGGCAAAGATAAATATGCACTTTTGAAGTTTAATCCGGAAAAAGGAGCTACAGGAGAATTTGATCCTGTAACTGACAAAGGCCAGATTCTGCAAGATGCTAAAACATTGCTGCTGATTCATGGAACCTTTGTAGATACAGCTTCTTCTTTTGAACATCTTTTGTCAGTTCATCCCGGGGGGAAAAGCGTTTTGCAGGAATTGCTTTCAAAAGGGAAATTTGAACAGATACTGGCATTCAATCATCCGACGATCTCTGAAAATGCAGAAGGGAATATTAGCTGGCTGGCCACTCTTTTAAAGAATCTGGATATTCACATTTCCAAGCCATTGCAGATCATTGCCACCAGCAGAGGTGCGCTTGTTGCCGCATACATGGCTTCGGACAGTACAATTAACAAATACTTTCCCATTGGTAAGATCATGACATTTTCCGGCGGAAATGGATGTGGTTATTTTAATCTGGGTCAGAAGATTTCCCGTGCCTTGTCTGTTTGGAAAGCTGCTTCTCCGGGTCCTGCCGGAAAAGTGATCTCTTCTATTGCCCAGCTCTCTGTACAATGGTTTCTGGAACAGCCCGGTTGCAGAATGATGACAATTGGGAGCAAGGAATCAACTGCAATACTGTCTGCTTCGCCGGTCAATTCTTTCACCAGATACAAAACAGTTGTGTCGGACTGGCATAAATGCCTCGTGGAGCAGGAACCTTTTTTCAAGCGTGTTGGAAACACTAGCCTGGATGCAGTAATACGGATTGCTTTAGGGAAAGAGCACGATTGGGTGATCGGAGTGGAGCAGCAAAGACGCATTCCGGCAGGCTCCGGTAAGCTGGATGAAAGCCGCAGGCATTCTGTTCATGGCCGTTATCTGGAAGCGGGATATGTTCGCGATGAAAACTGTAAAATCATCGCCGATCCCTATCAGATCATCTATGATTTTTTTGATTGAATTAACGGAATATACTTTCTGAAATAATTTATTATAAGGAAATATTTCTGATCCGTTATTTGTTAGATAAAACAAAAATTGGCTTTTGTAAAGCATTTCTAACAGAAATGCTTTATATTTTTGTAAGAAAAAGCAGCCATGTCAGAATTGAATATACAAATTATAAAAACGATAGTCGTCATTCTTTTCTTATCTTTCATAAAAGCGGTCATTTCCCGTTCGATGAGAAAAATCTCCATTAAGATTTTTGAAGGGAATGAACGGAAAAAGAGCATGGACAGGGTATTAAACTTTCTGATCGTTCTGATCGGCTTTATTGTTCTTTCCGTGATCTGGGGAGTTGACCGAAAGGACTTTTTTGTTTTCCTTACTTCCACACTGACAGTTATTGGTGTGGCTTTTTTTGCGCAATGGTCTATTATCTCCAACGTTACAGCAGGCATTGTCGTATTTTTTAATCATCCGATCAGAATCGGTGATAAGATCAGGATTGGTGAGAAAGATTTTTATACGGAAGGTACACTGGATAAGATCTCCTGGTTTTTTATGCACATAACGAATGAAGAAGGAGAAGAAATAACGATTCCCAATAATATTCTGCTTCAAAAATCAGTTCAGATACTGAAAATAAAAAAGCGCGGAAATAGCTTGAATCTGGAAAAACACTATTCCAAACCCTCTGATTTCCCGAAGCTGTAATATTTCGCTCTCTTTTCACGGAGATAACAGAAATATATAAGCCAGGATCAGAAATGAATTAACAAAACATATTTAAAAAGTAATTAAAAAAGATTTAAAACAGAAAATATGTCACTTTACATTTGTAATGTGATGACGAATACATCTGTAAAAGCTTTGATCCGTTTGATGGAAGATCCTGATGAGCATGTTTATGCGCATGTCCGGGAACAGTTATCTTCTATTGGAAAAACAGCTATTCCTATGCTAGAAAATTCATGGGAACAGGAAGATTACGGTTTGCTTTTCCAGAAAAGAGTAGAGGATCTGATAAAAGATATCCAGTTTGATGAAGTGAAGATGGCGCTTGCGGAATGGATCCGATCAGATGAAAAAGACCTGCTGAAAGGTGCTTTGATCATTGCACGTTATCAATATCCGAATCTGGACGAGGAGAAAATTTGCAGTTTCGTCCGGGAGATTAGAGATGCCATATGGTTAGAGTTGTCACCATTCTCTACAGCATATGAAAAAGTCAAGATCATTAATAAGATTCTTTTCGAACGGTTCCGTTTTCGTGGGAATAAAAACAATTATCATTCACCACTGAACTCTTATATTAATACTGTTTTCGAACTTAAAACCGGAAATCCGCTAAGTTTATCCATCGTTTATTCAGTGATTGCAGAACAGCTGAAAATCCCGGTATATGGTGTAAACCTGCCGAACCATTTTATTCTTGCCTACATGGATGAGCTGAATGTTAATCCATTGATCGGGAATGAAAATATTTACGGTGTTTTATTTTATGTTGACGCATTTAATGCCGGAAGAATACTTAGAGAGCAGGAGATCCGGGAGTTTGTGGGACAAATGAAACTACAGCCTGTCCGGGGATATTTTGAGCCTTGTTCAAATTCCGGAATTCTTCAGAGAATGCTAACGAATTTGGCATTCGCATATAAGCAGCTTGGTAAAATGGAAAAGGTTCAGGAGCTGCAGGAGCTTGAGAAGATGTTCCGGTAATTGCTTATTAAACAAGAAATATAAAAATTTGAACAGATGAAAATCAGTTTGATCGTTGCAAAAGACAGCCGTAATGGTATTGGAAAAGATAATGATTTGCTCTGGCATTTACCTGCCGATATGAAGTTTTTCAAGGAAACAACTACTGGTCATATTGTATTGATGGGACGGAAAAACTATGAATCCATTCCTGAAAAGTTCCGGCCACTGCCCGGTCGCCTGAATATGATCCTGACACACAATAAAAGCTTTCAGGCCCCGGATTGTCTGATCTTCCATACTGTGGAGGAGGTGCTGGGCTGGAAAGAAGCGAATAAAGGAGACGAACGTACACTGTTTATTATTGGCGGAGGTGAGATTTACCGGCAATTTTTAAATACAAACCAGGTGGAAGAGATGTTCGTTACTCAGGTAGACGCTGTTTTCGATGCCGATACTTTTTTCCCGGAAATAGACGAAGCCGTGTGGCAGAGAGAATTAGTGCTGGAGCATTCAGCGGACGAGAAAAACAAGTTTGGTTTCAGAGTTTACAGATATACCAAATAGAAACTTTTTCTTTCATCGAAATTTTTTAGAATGACTTTGGAGAAGAGTTTCAATTTACAGAGAATTAATCGGAGGTATATTTGCGAAATGAAACGAATATAAATTGTTGTTTTGATACTTGTTCAATCCTAATCAAAAAATATGTCAGAAGAAATAAAACGATTGAAAAGGGATATTTGCTTAATCAAATACAGAAATCTTCCTCTGATTGAATACGAAAAAGAATCAGATTCTGATATTTATTATTATCCAAATGCAGACTATCTCTATTGGATTAAGCTTGAAGAAGATTCTTCAAAAGAATTGATCCGGGAATTTATAAAACTTTTAAAGTTATTAGGATTTGGGAGTTTTATTTTTTTTGTTGCAACAAACAAACCTTGGATTTCGAAAAAAACACAAAAAAGAAAGGATTTTGATCCCTTAACTAAGGCAATAAAATATTTTGAGTCATTAAAAATCGATAACAAATTCAACGGAGGGATTGAAATTGGATTTCAAAAACTCAAAGAATTTTTGCCAAATTTTTATACAATGACAGAATGTGATGGTGGATTCTTTGATGTTTATTTTTCTAATATAAAACAAGATATAATCTTTTATCTTCATTACTCCGGAGAGATTAAAATTCTCCCACTGAATGAAAAAAATAACACGAAATTCCTAAAAGCAGTAAAGCAAACTAGATTTATAGATTCTTTAAGGGATAAAACCGACAGAATATAAAAGCATTCTGGATAAATTAGGGAGAGAGCTTAGTTACTTTGACTCCCTAGTTGATTTCTTTCATCTGAAAGTTCCTCATCATTTTTCCTGTTTGTTAAGTCATAATATCTAATGTTTTTTGTCTTTGCTCTTTTGTCTTAATTTAAAATTCTTCACATTTCATCCGTATATTTGTACTTCGCAAAAAACAGGAAAAATCAAAGATGATAGTTTGTATAGCTGAAAAACCAAGTGTTGCAAGAGATATCGCCAAAATTATCGGAGCGAATCAGGCAAAAAGTGGCTATATGGAAGGAAACGGTTACCAGGTGACCTGGACGTTCGGGCATCTTTGTACCCTGAAAGAACCTCAGGATTATACTGAACGATGGAAATACTGGAGGCTGGAAGACTTACCGATGATACCTTCCAGTTTTGGAGTAAAAGTTATCGAAGACCAGGGAGTAAAAAGACAATTTGATACCATCCAGAACCTTGTCCGGAATGCGGAGCTGGTTGTGAACTGCGGTGATGCCGGGCAGGAAGGAGAACTGATCCAGCGCTGGGTTTTACTGAAAGCAAAATGCACGGCTCCTGTAAAACGTTTGTGGATCTCTTCATTGACAGAAGAAGCTATAAAGGAAGGTTTTGAAAAGCTGAGAGATGCCCGGCAGTACGACAATCTGTATTCAGCAGGAAGCGCGCGGGCAATTGGTGACTGGCTTCTCGGAATGAACGCGACACGTCTGTTTACTAAAAAATTCGGACAGGGAAAGGCGACCTTATCTATTGGCCGTGTGCAGACTCCGACATTGGCGATGATTGTACAGCGGCAGAAAGAAATAGATAGTTTCAAATCGGAAGAGTACTGGGAGTTGAAAACGATTTTTAGAGATACGGAATTCACGGCTACCATTGATCGTTTAAAAACACTTGATAAAGCCGAAAAAGGCCTGGAATATCTGAAACAGCATCTTTTCGAGGTCACCTCGTTTGAGCAGAAAGAAGGAAAAGAAGGAAATCCCCGCTTGTTCGACCTTACGGGCTTACAAGTGGAAGCCAATAAAAAATACGGTTATTCCGCAGAAGACTCTCTGCGTTTCATTCAGAAGTTGTACGAAAGTAAGTTAGTGACTTACCCGCGTGTTGATACCACTTATCTTTCCGAAGATATTTATCCGAAAATTCCCGAAATTTTGAATGGCATGAAATATTACAGCCAGCTGACAGCTCCTTTGATGGGACAGCCCATTCCAAAGTCAAAGCAGGTGTTTGATGACAAAAAGGTAACTGATCACCATGCGATTATTCCGACAGGGGTTGTTCCGTCAGGTATCTCTCCTCAGGAGCAGCATATTTACGATCTCATCGCAAAACGTTTTATTGCGGTATTTTATCCGGAATGTAAAGTATCTAATACGACTGTTCTCGGAAAGGTTGGAAAGGTGGAGTTTAAAGCTACCGGAAAGCAAATAATTGAACCCGGCTGGCGGGAAGTATATAAGGAGGAAACACCTTCAAAGAAAGAACAAGAAGAAGAAAAAGTAATGCCGTTGTTTCATGAAGGAGAAACGGGAGAGCACGAACCGAAGATTCATCACGGAAAAACGTCCCCTCCGAAGCCTTTTACGGAAGCAACTTTGCTGAGAGCAATGGAAACAGCCGGAAAACAGGTGGAAGATGAGGAAATGCGTGAACTATTGAAAGATAACGGAATTGGCCGGCCTTCAACACGTGCGAACATCATTGAAACACTGTTCAAGCGGAAATACATTGAAAAGAAGAAAAAAAATATTTTTGCCACCGCAACCGGTGTTGATTTAATAGATACTATTCAGAGTGAATTACTGAAAAGCGCTGAATTGACAGGACAATGGGAAAAAAAGCTGAGGCTGATTGAAAAAGGAGAATATCAGCCGGAAACTTTTAAAAAAGAATTGATCCAGATGGTCGTAGATCTTACCAATGAAGTATTATTTAATACCAACCGGGTGATCCAGATTGTTGATGAAGCGCCAAAGCAGGAAGAGAAAACAGTCAGAGAGAAGAAGCCCAAGGAAGAAATTAAAATGGATGAGCTGAGCTGTCCGAAATGCAAATCAGCAAAGATCATGAAAGGAAATTCCGCTTATGGCTGCGTGAATTTCAAAGAATGTGGATTTAAGCTGCCATTTGAAATTTTAGGAAAAAAATTAACCGACAAACAAATTTCAGACTTAATTTTAAAGGGGAAAACAACCAAGATCAAAGGATTTGTAATTCCGGGAAGCGAGCAGAAAAAAGATGCAGCTTTGACGCTGGATGAAACCTTTAACGTTCAATTACAAGAATAGAATCACATGGAAGAAATTCGTAATAAAATAAAAGAAAGCGGACTGATAAATCTGGATCTGGCTTTTTTTAAACCAAATAAATTAAAGATCGTACCTTTTGATATTGCAGAGCAGCTATGGCAGGGACTTGTTCTGAAAGAGAAAGATTTTCGCCAGTTTCTGGCTGACCACGACTGGAATCAATACCAAAACAAATACGTTTATATTTTTTGCTCTACAGATGCGATTGTTCCGACATGGGCATTTATGCTGGTAGCATCAAAGCTGATAGGCATTGCAGCACATGTAATGGTAGGAACAGAACAGGAGCTGATCCGTGATGTAATCAAATCGAAGATAGAAGAGCTGGATATCGAAACGTACAAAGACGGAAGACTGATCATTAAAGGATGCTCGGATATTGATTTTCCCGCCTTTGCAATGGTAAAGCTGATGGAGCGCCTGCAACCCGTTTGTAAATCGATTATGTACGGAGAACCTTGCTCAACTGTTCCGATTTATAAAGCACCTAAAAAATAAATCCTACAACTGTAAAGTATATTTTAGAGCAATAAGATAAAATCACAGTAGTTTGTTTGATTTATCCTGCTTCTATGTTGTTTACTTTTTATCTTTATTCAGTATTCAGTATTCAGGAGTTACATAAGCATACCTTTTCGGGTCAAAGAACCATTTTTTATCCACTGTTTTTGTTGCGGAAATTTTCGTTTTTGCACCAAACCAGTCTTTTGCGATTTCAGCGGAGTTCTCTAATTTCCCTTTGTAAACAATAATATCCTTTACATCCGAAAATGTTCCTTCTTTGCCGATTTCAAAGACAAAAGCCTCTTCGTTCTCTTCTCCTGCATTGTTATAGGAAATCATTTTAAAAACTTTATCCATCACCCCATCAGCGATATTGTAAAAGTTTTTAAATTCTGAATTCTTGATGCGGTAGGTGATTACAGGAGTGGCGTAGGATTCGGAAAACAGATAAATAAAATCCACTTCCAGCTTTTTCATTGCGCTGGATGGGACTGGTACAGGAATAGAAAGTTTATTGCTGGCACCGTCATAAATCATGAAATAATTGAAATTGCCGACATAACCGTTTCTTTTCAGTGTTTCAAAATTCTTTGACTGAGCACTATAGCTTTCAGCATATTCAAGACGGTTAATGGTGATGATAGCATCTGACTGATTGTCGCTATTCAGATATGCCTGGTGAATTTGTACCGAGAATTTTTCATTCGCGGGAATACCTAATTTTAGCATAGCATGCTTTTTTGATCGCTCATCCAGGGGCAGCTTCGCCAGTTCATCCTCGTTACTGAATTCCGGCTCTGCAATATTATCGTTTGAGGAATTCCCATTCTTACAGGAGTACAAAAACAAGAAGCCGAATACTAAAATCAGATAGCTATATTTCATGAAAACAAATATAAGTGTAAATTAATTCAACTTGCAAGCAGATAGCTAATTCGTATGTAGCTTTTACAGAATGAAGGTTTTTAAGATTTCATGGATTAATTACGGTAGAATTATTATTTTTAGCACCTAAAATCAAAGTCAAGTAAAAAATGAAAAAATTTACGATGAAAGCATTTGTGCTTCTGGCAGCACTTGTAGTTCAGCAGTTTGCGAAAGCAGATGAAGGAATGTGGTTGCCTTTTATGTTAGGTAGAAACTATTCGGATATGAAAAAGAATGGTTTGAAATTAACTCCTGAGCAAATTTACTCAATCAATAAATCATCTTTAAAAGATGCTGTGATCTCCTTTGGTGGATTTTGTACAGGAGAAATTATTTCGGATAATTCCTTGATCCTGACAAATCATCACTGTGGATACGATGCAATCGCAGGTGCTTCAACACCTGAACATAATTATCTGGATAACGGTTTCTGGGCGAAGAATTTCGGAGAAGAGATTCCTGTTCAGGGATTAACAGCGACATTTATTGTTCGTATGGAAGACGTTACTGCTACCATTATGAAAGAGCTAAATGACGGAATGACACTGGCAGAGCGTCGTAAGAAAATAGCGGAAATCTCTAAAAAATTAGAAGAACAGGCAGTTGAAGGGACACATTACGAGGCATTTGTAAGAGATTTTTACGAAGGCAATGAGTTTTACCTATTCGTAAAAGAAACTTTCAAAGACGTGCGTTTAGTCGGGACCCCTCCGCAATCTGTAGGGAAGTTCGGAGGAGATACGGATAACTGGATGTGGCCACGCCATACAGGTGATTTTTCCATGTTCCGTATTTATGCGGGAAAAGATAACAAGCCGGCGGAGTACAATACCGATAACACTCCGTACAAGCCTAAATCCAGCCTGACAATTTCTTTGAAAGGCGTGAAAGAGAATGACTATGCGATGGTAATGGGCTTTCCGGGAAGAACGAACCGTTTTCTTTCTTCTTTCGGTGTAGAGCAGGCAATCAATCTGGAACAGCCGAAAATTGTGGAAGTACGCGCGAAAAAGCTGGAAGTGATGAAAAAATACATGGACAAAGATGTTGCCGTACGTTTGAAATACTCTTCAAAACACGCACAGGTGGCTAACTACTGGAAATATTTTATCGGCCAGTCCACACAGTTGAAAAATAACAATGTAAAAGAAAAGAAAGAAAAAATAGAAGCTGATTTTACGAAATATGCTGCTGATAAATCAAAGTATCAGCATGTTTTATCAGATATGGAAGGAGCTTATAAAGTGTTGGATAAAACTGTTTATTCCAAAGTTTACAGAAGCGAGTTTCTTTTCCAGGTAGATATCAATTTGCTGGCTTATTTCCATAAATTATATTCGGATTTTACCCTTTCAGGAAATACTGTTCTGGCAGAGAGATACAAGCAGATGGCGCAGGAAAGAGCGGCTGAATTCTACAATGAGCGTTTGATGAGCCTGGAAGTGGAAACATTGCAGGAAGTGTTAAAAATGTACCTGAAAGATGTGCCTGCTGATCAGCGTGCCGGATTACTTTCCAATATGAATGAAAACGGAATTAATGCATTTATCGCCCGTATGAAAGCGAACTCTGTTTTTATGTCAAAAGAACGATACGATAATTTCGCAAAGAATTTTGACGCTAAAACAATTGCACAGGATCCGTTGGTGATTTTTGTGAAAGATCTGGAAGAAGGATATGCTGCAGCGACAACAGATGATGTAAAAGAGGCGACGGATAAGCTGGCAGTTGCGAACCGCCTGTTTGTGGAAGGATTGAGAGAAATGTACAACAAAAAAGTATATGCTCCGAATGCCAACTCCACTATGCGTCTGACGTATGGTAAAGTGCTTCCGTACACGACTAATGACGGTAAAAAGTACGATTACCTGACAACGATTGATGAGATGGTAGTGAAGGAAGACCCGAACAACTTCGAGTTTATTCTTGATCCGAGAGTGAAAGAAGTTTACAATAAGAAAGATTACGGTCAATACGCTGAAAAAGGAAAATTGTATGTCAACTTCCTGTCGAATAACGACATTACCGGAGGAAATTCCGGCTCGCCTGTAATGAACGCGAAAGGAGAGCTGATCGGTACTGCATTTGACGGAAACTGGGAGGCGATGTCAGGCGATATTTATTTCGAACCGAATTTACAACGTACTATTTCTGTAGATATCCGTTACACACTATGGTTGGTAGATAAGTGCTACGGAGCGGAAAATATTATCAAAGAATTAAGATTCGCAAAATAATAACAGGTTTGACCTGAAATTAAAAAGGCTGTCCGTAGGACAGCCTTTCGTTTTGAATAACTTTATTTCAAATTATTTCTTTGTACAGTTTTCGATTTTAGTTTTCATCAAATCCTGGAATTTTTTTCCTTCTTCACTATCCTTAGGATATTTTTTCTCAAGTTCTTCACTTAGTTTTTTCCCTTCTTTTTCAATTTCCTCCATCTCTTTTTTTGCTGATTCGTCTCCGGCCATAGCTTTGTCCATTACAGAGAACATTCTACAAACCAGATCTCCCATTTTATCAGCATCTTTTTCTACTGAGTTTCCACAGCTAGTTAGCGCCAAGGCAGAAAAAACTGTTAGTGTTAATAATATCTTTTTCATTCTGAATAATTTAGTTGTAACAAAAATAGCTTTATTCTCCTAAAAACAAAACTATTCCGTTCAAAATTTAATAAAATGTTAAATCAGCATGGAAATGAAGGATTTAGAAGGTGAAGAAAGAGCCGCGAAAACAAGGAGCAGGTTTTTGTGGAAAATTCTTTCGTTTGCCTAACTTTGCTGTAAATTACATGCAATGCTTGCGAAAACAAATGCTGTACGGATTCTGGATACGATGAAAATTTCATATACTTTACGTGAATATGAAGTGAGCGAAAATGATGTAAGTGCGGAATACGTGGCTGAAAAAATAGGAGTGGAGCCGGAAAAGCTTTACAAAACGCTGGTTTTAAAAGGAAATGCGGTTCCTTTTATTGTAGCGGTAATTCCGTCGAGTGCACAGCTGGATTTGAAGAAAATTGCTAAAGTATCGGGGAATAAGCATTGTGAGATGCTGTTAATGAAAGATTTATTGTCTGTTACGGGATATATCCGCGGAGGCTGCTCACCGATCGGAATGAAAAAGCAGTTCCCGACTTATATTGAAGAGCTTGCACAAACAGAGGAACAAATTATTATCAGTGCAGGAAAGCGGGGTCTGCAGCTCGTTATCGCTCCGGAAGATTTACAAAAGGCAGTACAAGCGGAATTTGCAGATCTGATCTGATTATCACCACTAAAACCGGACTGACTGTTACAGTCAGCAGGTTCTCACAAAATAAAAAAGACTGCTCATTAAAATGAACAGTCTTTTAAGAATTATGAGAAGGTTACTATTTTACTTCTTCAAAGTCAACATCAGTTACTTCATCACCTGAACTGCCCTGTTGCTGGCCTCCTGTATTGTTTCCTTCTGATCCGCCACCCTGATTATTCGCTGCGTTATACATATCCTGAGAAGCTGCCTGGAAAGCCGTGTTCAGGCGTTCCATTGCCGCATCAAGATTTTGAATATTTTTCGCTTCAAACTCTTTTTTCAAATCCGCCAGAGCGTCTTCGATCGGTTGCTTTTTATCTGCAGGAATTTTATCTCCGTACTCTTTCAGCTGACGTTCTGTCTGGAAGATCAGAGAGTCTGCTTTGTTGATTTTATCAACTTCTTCCATACGTTTTTTATCTGCGTCCGCATTAGCAGCAGCTTCTGCTTTCATTCGCTCGATCTCAGCATCGCTCAATCCGGAAGAAGCTTCGATCTTGATAGATTGCTCTTTGCCCGTTCCTTTATCTTTTGCGGAAATATGCATGATTCCGTTCGCATCAATATCGAATGTTACTTCAATCTGAGGAACACCTCTCGGAGCCGGTGGAATATCTGTCAGCTGGAAACGTCCTAACGATTTGTTGTCATTTGCCATCGGGCGTTCTCCCTGTAATACATGGATGTCCACAGACGGCTGGTTGTCAGAAGCAGTAGAGAATACTTCCGATTTTTTAGTCGGAATGGTTGTATTCGCTTCGATCAGCTTCGTCATTACACCTCCCATTGTTTCGATACCCAATGAAAGAGGAATTACATCTAGAAGTAATACATCTTTTACTTCTCCTGTCAGTACACCTCCCTGGATCGCAGCACCTAAAGCAACTACTTCATCCGGATTCACACCTTTTGAAGGAGCTTTCCCGAAGAAACGTTCTACCGCATCCTGAATTACCGGAATACGTGTGGAACCACCTACCAGAATCACTTCATTAATATCGCTTGTAGATAAGCCTGCGTTTTTCAGAGCAGAGCGACATGGAGCGATTGTTCTTTCAACGATATCACCGATCAGCTGCTCGAATTTTGCTCTTGTCAGTGTGCGTACCAAGTGTTTCGGAATACCGTTTACCGGCATGATGTATGGTAAGTTAATTTCCGTTGTTGTCGTAGATGAAAGCTCGATTTTCGCTTTTTCAGCAGCTTCTTTCAAACGTTGAAGCGCCATAGGATCTTGTCTCAGGTCAATGCCTTCATCGTTTTTGAATTCATCTGCCAGCCAGTCAATGATTTTTTGGTCCACATCGTCACCTCCCAGGTGCGTATCTCCGTCCGTAGCCAGTACTTCGAAGACACCGTCACCCAATTCAAGGACAGAAACGTCATGTGTACCACCACCGAAGTCAAAAACCACGATTTTTTGATCAATACCTTTTTTATCTAATCCATAAGCCAAAGCTGCAGCTGTCGGCTCGTTGATGATCCGCTTGATTTTAAGTCCTGCGATTTCTCCGGCTTCTTTTGTTGCCTGACGCTGTGCATCATTAAAGTAGGCAGGAACAGTTACAACAGCTTCTGTTACTTCTTGTCCCAGGTAATCTTCAGCTGTTTTCTTCATTTTTTGAAGAATCATTGCGGAAATTTCCTGCGGAGTATATAAACGATCATCGATTTTGATTCTTGGAGTGTTGTTGTCGCCTTTAACGACTTCATAAGGAACTTTTGCGGCTTCTTTTTCAGAATCCGTGTAAGAAACTCCCATGAAACGTTTGATAGAGTAAATCGTCTTGTGGGGGTTTGTAATAGCTTGTCTTTTAGCAGTGTCACCCACTTTTCTTTCTCCGCCATCGGCGAAAGCGACTACGGACGGAGTTGTTCTCTTACCTTCCGCGTTTGTAATAACAACCGGTTCATTACCTTCCATTACGGCTACACATGAGTTGGTTGTCCCAAGGTCAATTCCAATTATTTTTCCCATATTCTTGTTTTTCCTTTATCCTGTAAAAATTATTCTATGCCGTTGCCGACGTTCTTCTTTTGTCAATTTTTGTGCCGCCTGAATTTTTGGGATTTTTCTGACAAAATGAGGTGTATTTTTTTAAAATTTTGTCCGAAAGAAGTGACAAATTGACAAAAATATGACAGAAGCGCAGCATCAACAGGGATTCTTATAGCTCCTTTAAGCCAAGTGTCCGGTCAGCACGAAGAATAGTATTCTGAATGGGAGGATTTATGCTCGGCTTTCTCCCTGAAATTTTGGAAAAATCCGCTGAACTTATCTTCCCGGAAGATGCAGAACAAAAAAACGGATGGATTTTAAACAGTTTCTTATACTTTTGCAGGTATGAAATGGATTGGAGAACGTATCAGTTTTATTGACGACAAGCAGAAAACGACAATTGTCATATTACCGGAAAGAAATGGTTTCGTTAACGCATTGATGGGAGCCTGGGTTGCAATGTGGCTGGTTGTCGGGATTACCCTGATCTGGGCCTTGTCCGCGTTAAACCTGAGCAGAGATGAGATTTTGTTCATTATCGTGTTCCTGGTATTGTGGCTGTATTATCTTGTAAGAGTGACACGCCAGTTTATCTGGCTGCTGTGGGGAAAAGAGATGCTGAAGCTGGATAAAAAAGGATTAGTTTATAAGAAGGACATTAAAGGATATGGTAAAGCGCTGCTGTATTATTTTGATAATATGGAAGAATTTGAAAGCTATATTCCCGATACCAAATCATTGCAGTATGTCTGGGAAAAATCTCCCTGGACGAGAGGAGGCGAACGCCTTCAGTTTGGTTACAAAGGCAAATTTATCCGGTTTGGCAGAAAGTTGGAAGAGAAAGACGCAAAGCTGCTGTTTCAGCTGCTTAACAGTAAGCGCCACGAATACTCAAAAATCGCCCGGCGGGAAGAAAAACAGAATCAGAACCAGACAGAAGATTAGTTAATATAATTTAAAAAATCGTCAGCCCGGTAGTTATCTGAAAAAAATCCCTTCTTCTTTGTGTCTTCACATAATTAAAGTTCAAAGATATTTGCTTTTGAAAATCTGATGCTTATTTCAGATAGATTCATTTTTTTGATAAAAAAATGGGATAATTTCAATTAAAATTAACATATTTGAAACAGTATTTTATATGCTATTTAAAGATTTTATTTCACTATACTTATTTTGTCTATTTATTAACTGAAAATTTAAAATCATGAGATTCGTATTATTATTTATGTTCTTGGCAGGAGCAATGTCATTGACTGCACAGAAAAAAGTACAATTAAAGAGTTCAATGGACATTCTGATTGAAGGAGTAAAATATAAGAATGAAAAGGACTATGATAAAGCCGAACAATTATTCAAATCAGTTAATATAAATGATACCAATTACGTGTTGGCACAAAGAGAATTGGCATACCTGTATCTGGTTCAGGACAAAGACGAGCAGGCAACCGATGTCCTTATAGAGTTGCTGAACTACGAAACAGCGTTTGATAATCGCGCGTCCATTTATTACACCCTTGCTCAGTCTTACAATGGAGTAAAAAATTATAACAAAGCGCTCGAGATACTCGATTCTGGAATCGCGCTTTATCCGATGAATCACACACTTTTCTACATGAAAGCCCTGACATACGAATTACAGGAAGATTTTCAAAAAGCGGTGGAATCGTATAAAGATGCGCTTAAAAGAAATATGAATTACCATGATGCACATTTGAGAATAGGAATTCTTGCTGCAAATGAAGCAAAATATACACAGGCATTAATGAGCCTTATGAGCTGTATTCTTTTAAAGCCTGATGGTACACAATCAGCGAGCATTGTTGCATTGATGGAAGAAATAGCAGACGGATCTTTCACTCCTGAAAAAAGGAATATCAGGTTAACGGAAAGTGGGGATAAGTTTGACGATATAAACCTGCTGTTTGCCAATAAGGTAGCGCTTCAGCCTAAGTATAAGACAAAGTTTTCATTACCTACTGCGTATGCCAAGCAATTTCATCTTATCTTATCGAATGTGAAATATAACGAAAATGATGAAGGCTTCTGGAACCAGCAATACCTGGAATTTTTTAAAAACGTATATGATGCTCAGTTGTTGGATGCAATGATACTTTTCTCTTTACAATCTGTTAAAGCACCCAAAACGCAGAAAGTGGTCGCATCAAAACGCAGCGTCATTGATAATTTTGTTAAAGTGGCCTCTGATATGTGGTCACAAAACAATTTTGATCAATTATTTGATTTCGAAGGAAAAAAACAGCGGATAGCCGTTGTTTATCAAAAGACAGGGCTTGTGATGGGCAAGCTGAACAATGAGAAAAAAACAGTAGGGAACTGGTATTCATACCATCCCTATGGAAATGTAAGATCTGTTAAGTCGTATAACGAGCAAGGTGAAAAAAATGGGGTACACCGGTTTTATGATGACTTTACAGGAAAATTAATTGAAGAAACCGAATATGTTAACGGTAAACAGAGTGGTACACAACGTTTATATTATAATACAGGTGAGCTTTCAGAAGTGTACACGTTTAAAGACGACCAGATGACGGATACCGTTTATTTGTATTATCACGGAGGACAATTGAAAGAAAGTATTCCTGTAAAAGAGGGAAAACGCCACGGAGTGTCTTTAATGTATTATGAAAACGGGCAGATTCAATATAAATCTACATTTGCAGATGGAAAGAGAAATGGAGAAAGTTTTGCATACCATGTAAATGGCAATGTGGAAATTGAAGTGAATTTTGAGAACAATATTGTAAACGGTATCAAAAAAGCGTATTACCCGGATGGAAAAACGGAGTATGAATATGTTTTTAAAAATGATCTTTATGAAGGACCTTTCAAAAGATTCCACGCTAACGGGAAGCTGGAGGAAGAAGGGCAAATGAAAGCCGGGAAATATTTTGGCGAATTCAAGTCGTATTATTCAAACGGAAAACTGTTTCGTAAAGCACAATACGATGAAGGAGGAAAGGAAAACGGAATAGCTGAATATTATGACAGTGAAGGAAAAAAATACATTTCTTTTGATTTTAAAAAGGGAAGTGTCAGTAAAGTTGAAGTTTTTGATAAAGGCGGAAATTCCGTAAAAACAATAGTCAAATCCGGAAAGAAGCTTAAATATGAAAATTATTATCCTACACGGAACTTATACTGTGAAGGTGAAATTATAGACGATAAACGATCCGGAGTCTGGAATTACTATGATAATTACGGTGTGTTAAAGCAAACGGAAAAATATGTGGCAGGAGAGCTTCAGGATACGGTGTTCCAGTATTTCCCAAATGGTGCGATTCAATCTAAAACAGTTTATAATAAAGGAGTCAAAAACGGAATTTATCTTGAATACAACATCTTTGGAATATTAGTTCATGAAGGTATGTATGCTGGCGGAGAGCCGGTAAACGATTGGTATACCTATTATGATGACGGAACACTCAAAGGTGAATACGCTTATTATGATACTGAAAAACACGGATACTTTAATACTTACGATGTAAACGGAAGGCTGGAAGATTACGAAATTTATTCGAAAGGAATAATTGTCGCATCCGTATTTCTGGACACTGCGGGGAATATAAATCAGCGTTTCGGACAATATAACGGTGAAATCAGTTTCAGAGATCCGCTGAACAGATATAACACTTTCACAGGACACTATAACAGCGGCCGTGTTAACGGGGCGGGAAAATGGGTGGATTTTGAAAACAAGGTGATATCAACAGGAACCTTTGACAATGGTAAAAGGGAAGGAGTATGGACATGGTTTTACAGAGATGGTACAGTAAGTAAAAAAGCAAATTATAAAAACGGAAAGCTTCACGGGGAATATTTCACATATCATGAAAACGGAAAAATATCCTCTAAGCAGATATATGAATATGGCGATTTACAAGGACCTGTTATTTATTACTATGATAATGGAAATAAAGAATCGGAATCTTATTATGAAGACGACCTGAAGCACGGAAAAATGATTACCTATGATTATGGCGGCGAAATTCAGCAAATCAGGTATTACGACAAAGGAGTTTTATTGTCCTATACATATCTGGATAAAAACGGCAAGGAACTTCCTTTTGTGGAAATAGAAAAAGGAGAAACCAGCTTTGTAGTTTACTATCAAAATGGAAATAAAGCAGTAGAGCAAAAACGTTATAACGGTTCACTCAACGGAACATACAAAGAGTATTATGCGGATGGTAAATTGATGACAGAATGCACTTATTTTTACGGAGAGTTGGTTGGGTCATACATTCAGTATTATCCTAACGGAAATAAAAAATCGGAAAGAAATTATAAATATGGTGATCTGGATGGAGCCAGCTATAAATACTATCTGAACGGAAAGCTGAAAGAATTAGAAGAATATCAGATGGGAGAGAGAAACGGAGAGGCAAAAATCTTTTCCGAAAAGGGAGAGCTGTTAAAGACATATATCTACTATAGTAATACAATGATTGATGTTAAAAAATAGAATTGCACTTACTTTTTTGACTTTATTATTTTGCTCTGCGGCTATACACGGACAGTATAATTTACAGGATTACAAAAAAAAGTACCCGGGAAATAATTTTATCGGTCTTGACAGAACAGAGATTGTCAAAATGGATATTTTTGGAGACCAGATTCGGACCGTAATAAATGTAAATGAAGATTTTCTTATCCTTAATAAGGAAGGGGCGACCTTGTTTTCAGAAGAAGAAATCGAATATTCTTCATTTGAAAAAATATCTAAGATTGAGGCCTATTCTTATCAGTTGGAAGATAAAAGCAAAAAGAAGACAAAGGCAACTAATTTTGTTACGAAGGCAGCAGAAAAAGATGACAACGTTTTTCATGATGACATACAGCGGATCTCTTTTTTTTATCCGGGATTAGGAGAAGGATTTGTAAAGCATCTGAACTACAATATGGAAGTAAATGAAAAACATTTTCCTTCTGGCTTGAGATTCTACAGCTTCTATCCTCAGGAAAAAATCGTATTCACAATAGACCACGATACAGCGATTCACCTGTCAAAATTTGAATATAATTTTGAGAATTTTGAGATTGTCTTTACGGAAAATATTATAAAAAACAGAAGGATATGGACCTGGACATGTACGAGCGTTCCTAATTTTCGGTTGGATAATTATGCCCCGAAACCGGATTATTACCTGCCGGGAGTTTTTTGCCAGATAAGCCATTTCTATGTAAAAGGAGTGAAAACGGAAGTGCTGGGCGGTTTGGATAATCTTGTGGAGTGGTATAGCTCAAATGTGCAGCAGGCAGAAAATGAAGTGCCCTCGGAGCAGCTGGTAAATATGACGAATGCACTTGTGGAAGGTTTGGATGATGATCTCTCTCGTGTGAAAGTAATTTACTACTGGGTGCAGGATAATATCAAATACATTGCCTTTGAAGAAGGTATCGGAGGATTTGTTCCCAGAACACCGAATCAGGTTTTTGATAAAAAATTCGGTGATTGTAAAGACATGTCGGTTTTAATTTATAAAATGCTGGGAATTTTAAATATAAACGCAAAGCTGGTCTGGATTGGTACGGATGACATACCGTTCAGATACAGTGATTTCCCCAGCTCTTTAGTAGATAATCACATGATTGCTGCCTGTAATATTGACGGAACGACCTATTTCCTCGATGCAACATCAGAGCTTCTGCCAATATATTTCCCGTCATCGTTTACACAGGGAAAAGAGGCGCTGGTCTATAGCTCCCGGAATGATTATAAGCTGGAAATGGTTCCTGTTCCGGAAGAAAATAAGACGAAGTTCACAAATAAATCCCGGATAGAAATACAGAACCGTACGATTACGGGAACAGCTATTCAGAAGCTGGAAGGATATTATAACTGGCTGGTCAGATCCAAACTGATATATATGAATGATCTGACAGAAGAAAAAAAAGCGGAAAGGTTCAGCAACATGGGAAATAACTCGTACAAGGTAACACAAGCGAAATTTACAATTCCTGAAAACAGGGAAATGCCCATGGAGTTAGATTACTCCTTTAAGGTTGATAATTATGTAACATCTTATGAAGATGAAATATTTGTGAATCTGGTTCTGGACAAATCAATTTATATAGAAAAACAATTGAAAAATTCGAGAAAGAGCCCTTTTGTAATGAATTTTTTCTCTGATAATACTTATGAAACGGAATTGGTGATTCCGGATGGAATGACAGTGAAGAATATTCCGGAATCAATTGAATATGAATCAGAAAAGGTGAAGTTCAATATTGATTATAAAATAGAGGAAAATTTAGTAAAAGTGAAAATAAGAACGATTTTTCGGTTTTTGCTGCTGCAGCCGGATGAATTCAATATATGGAACGAATTTGTTTCGACTGTGGATAAAGCTTTAAACAGTTCAGTCGTATTAATCAAAAATAAATAAAATAGTTATGAAGTACTTTTGGTTGCCGTTATTGTTATTACAAAGCTTAATTGCTTCTGCTCAGGATTTTTATTATAAGGGATACGATTGGGAAAAAACACCTGAAAAATCTGAGTTGACGGAGGAAGAAAAGAAGCTGGATGAGGTTTTTCTGAAAAGAAGAGACTGCATACAACTGTTTTTGATGAATAACAACGCTGTGGAGTACCGGCTGGCTCATAAAATTATCCAGCTGAATACCGATAAAGGAATCGAGCGTTTCAATAAATATTATCTGAACAGTGCCGGTGAGATCAGAATGGAATACCAGAAGGCAAGGGTTATTAAGCCAAATGGGGATATCATCGTACAGAATTCTTCCGATATCAAAGAAGCAAAAGATGAAAACGGAGATGTTGAATATCGTTATTTTGCTTTTGAAGGAATAGAGAAAGGCAGCATTATTGAAATTCTTGAGCTTGGATTATATCCGGCACGATTTACAGGTTCTTCCGTCAAATTACAGGGATCCAGTTATTACAAAAATTTAGACTTTGAAATCATTACACCTTCTCATTTAGTGTATGCTTCCTACCCGGTAAACGGAGCGCCGGATTTTGTAGTGGACACAACGGCAAAAGAAGACTTCAGACGCGTCTATATACACATGGAAAATGTAAAACCGTTGAAAAAAGACGAATGGGCAGCTTATGATGCCAACCTGCAAAAAGTCTATTTTAAGCTGGATAAAAACCTTGCTACCAGAAAAGCAAATTTCTATACTTACGGAGACGTAACACATTCTATTCATAAAGCTCTTTTTGATCCGTTGACAAAAAAAGAAACAGCGAAATTGAAAAAGTTCATTAAATCACTGGATTTACAAAATGCAAAGGACAATGAAGACAAAATCCGTAAAGTTGAAAATGAAATCAAAAAAGGATATCTGATTGCTGAACAGCGGGTAGAAAACGGAACCAATCTGGACTTTATTCTGTCTAACAAAATAATGACAACTCAGGGATTTTTTAAGTTATTCATAAATGTTTTGAAAGAGCTGAATCAACCTTATGAATTAGTGTTGACATGCGATCGTTATGAAGATAAGTTCCTGACAAAATACGAAGCGTATAATTTCCTGAATGATTATCTGATCTATCTTCCGGATTTCAATAAATATATTTCAGAAGAATTAATGAATAGATATGGTTTTCCTCCGGAAGAATTCACTTATCAGAAAGGTCTCTTTATAAGAGAGATTCGTATTCAGGATATTCCGACAGGTGTCGGTGAAGTTAAGGATATTGCCATAGTACCTGCAGAATTTTCTGTTGACAAGATGAATGTTAAATGCAGTCTTACTGAAAATAAGGAAGAAGTAGCAATTGATATGGAAAGAATTGCTACAGGATATAAAGCATTGCCTTATCAGGTGGTGATGGATTATTTGATAGAGGATCAGAAAAAAGAGATAAGAGAGCAGTTCCTTAAATATATTGACGATGCTGCGATTGTAGAAGAAATGAATTTTGAAAATGATAATACTGCGTCATTTGGTGTGGAACCTTTTATTGGAAAAGGACATTTTAAGAGCAAAAAAATGCTTGAAAAAGCAGGCGATAAGCTGTTGCTGAAAGCAGGACTTTTAATCGGGCCTCAATCAGAACTTTATGACAGAGATGAAAGAGTACTTCCGGTAGAAACACCGCATGCAAGAGTGTATGAGAGAACTATCGAAATAACCATTCCTGAAAATTATGAGATGAAAAATACAAGTGAGCTCGATATAAGCGTTCTCCCTTTTGGTCAGGACGGGTCGATTGGATTTGTATCATCTTACGTACTGGAAGGTGCTGTTCTGAAAGTAACTGTAAAAGAGTGGTACGACTCGGTTTATTTTGAAGCGAAAGATTATAAATCGTATGAAAGCGTAATTAATGCAGCTGCGAATTTTAATAAAATAACACTTATATTGCAGAAAAATTCAAATTAATAAATTATGGAAAGAACCTCAAAATTACAAGTGCTATGATATTTTGAATTTTTCCGGACTTATAATATAACGCCCGAAATGACTATGAGAAAACGAATTACTTTTATTAGCGCAATGCTGTTCTGCTTTGGACTTTCCTTAAAGTTGCAGGCTCAGGATAATTACAACCTGTGCGGCCAGCATTCAGTGCAATCACAATTGCCTTATTCTGAAGAACGGGAGCTGCGGATGAGTAAATTGGATCAGGAGCAGAAAGCGATGCAGGAATTTGTGAAGACGCAGCAGCCAACCCGCCAGATTTATAAAATTCCGGTAGTTTTTCATATACTTCATTACAATGGAACGGAAAATATTTCCAACGAGCAGATCTTTGACGCGATGGAAGTGCTGAATCGGGATTACAGAAAACTAAACGCCGATGCAGCAAATGTATATTTTGACTTTAATGAAAGTAATCCGAATGCTGTTGCGACACCGGCGGATATTGAAGTGGAATTTGTTCTGGCGACAAAAGCGCCGGATGGCACCTGCTTTAACGGTATCACGAGAACAATTTCACCAAAAACCATTACTTCCGGAGATGGATTCGTTCAGCTGGATGAAGTAATTCACGGGAATGATGTTTACAAGGGAATCTGGCCATCTAAGAATTATATGAATGTAATTGTGGTCAAAAACTCCAATAATACCGGAGGATACACATTTATGCCGGGATCGTTTAATCCGGACAATATGTATGCGAGCATATGGGTGAACTGCGATTATGTCGGCCGTTTCGGGACAAGTACGGAAAATAAATCCAGAGTATTGACACATGAAGTAGGACACTGGCTAAACTTGCACCACACATGGGGAGGAAATAACAATCCTATGATCGCCTGCGGAGATGATGAAGTGGATGATACCCCGGAAACAAGAGGTACAACTTCCTGTAACCTGAATGAAAATTATTGCGGTGTTCGTGCGAATGTGGAGAATTACATGGATTATTCTTATTGTTCCAAAATGTTCACGCACGGACAAAAAGACCGTATGCGTGCCTGCCTGATGGTAGCTCCGAGAAATACGCTCTGGACTCCGGAAAACCAGGTGTTGACAGGGATTGACGGGAGCTCCGGCTTGTGTGCTGTGGATTTCGGAACAGCGAAGGAACGCTATTGCGTGGGGGAATCTGTACAATTTACGGACTATAGCACACAAGGGCAAACCTCTTGGAGCTGGGAGCTTGAAGGAGCAAGCCCGGCAGTTTCAAACCAGCAAAATCCGTTAGTGACTTATGCAACCCCGGGAGTTTATAAAGTGAAGCTGACCGCTTCGGATGGAACAACAACACTTTCAAAAACGAAGGAAGCATTTATAAGAATCAACCCGGAAAGTGTTTTGCCGTACTTCCAGGGATTTGAATACGTGCAGAATATTCAGGAAATAGAAGAAGCAGTGATACATAATATTACGCCCGATGCACCTACATTTGAAGTGGTGAACACCGCAGCTGCAACCGATAATAAATCGTTATGCCTGTATAATTTTTACGCGACAGAAGAATCTACTCACGAATATATTTCGCCTGTGTTTGATCTTTCCCAGCTTTCTTCATCTGATAAAGTGACGCTGAGCTTTAAATATGCTTATCGTAAAAAAGCAGCCGAAAACAATGAAAAGCTTATAGTGACTGCCACAAAAGATTGTGGCACAACATGGCTGACCCGGAGAGAAATTTCAGGAAATTCACTTTCTTCAGAAGTGCTTTCTTCCGGTTTTGTCCCTGTGAAAGAAGATTTTAAAACCGTTCACGTTACCGGAATTACAGGAACGCTGTTCTCTGAAAATTTTCAGTTCAGAATAGCTTTTGAAGCAAGCAGCGGTAACAATTTATATTTGGACGATATTAATTTTTACCGGGGCGCACCTTCAGATGAAAATGTGCTTGGACTGGAAAACCTGAGTACCAACTACAAATGGAATATTTTCCCAAATCCGGCAAATAAGGAAGTAACAGTTGATTTCAGCCTGTCACAAGCGGAAAAAATAACTTTAAAACTGACCGATCTGGCAGGGAAGACCGTTTTCGAAAACGCGTTTTATACTGCTGAAGGAGCAAATGAAATTTTATTGGACGTAGCGACTTTTACTCCGGGAATTTACCTTGTCCACTTAGGAAATCAGATTAAGAAACTGGTAGTAGAATAAGAAGAATAGAATAATTATAAATTTAAAAAGCACGGTAAACAAACGTTTACCGTGCTTTTTTGTAACGGATAAAAGTTTTTTCACCTTACTTTCATCATGGTCACCAGCGAAGTAGCGACGTGATGCAATTCATCGGTATTTTCCGATTGTGTATAAATTTCTGTGCGGATCACGCTGACTTTGCTTCCTCCACGGACAATATACGATTTGGATACCAGGTAATCGCCCAGTGCCGGCTGAAGAAAATTCACCTTGAGTTCAACTGTTACTACATACGCATCCTCTTCGTAATTTGAAACAGCAGCAAAACCGGACGAAACATCTACCAGCGAAGAGATAATCGCACCGTTGAACATTCCTGCTTTTCGCGTGGCAAAAGAAAGCTTCGGGATTTTGATGGAAATATATCCTTTTTCTACTTCCAGTAATTCTGCCCGGTAAAATTTCAGCATTTCCGAATTCCGGAAAGAATTTTCTATTAGTTGTCGTTTTGCTTCATTCATGAGTTAAATATACAAGGAATTAATAACAAAAAAAGACGGGGTTTTATTCCGTCTTTTGTCTTTCATTTTATGTCTTAAAATCTTGATGTCCTAAAGTTTTGACATCCTAAAAGTCTTTTCTCAGTCGTTTAATACACTTCTTGAGATAACGATTTTCTGGATCTCGGAAGTTCCTTCGTAGATCTGAGTGATCTTGGCATCACGCATCAGACGCTCTACGTGGTATTCTTTTACATAACCGTATCCACCGTGTACCTGTACAGCCTCAACAGTTGTATCCATCGCAACTTTGGATGCATATAGCTTAGCCATCGCACCGGATGTATCATAATTTCTTCCATGATCTTTGTCCAATGCTGCTTTGTGCACCAGCAAACGAGCCGCTTCTATTTCAGTCGCCATGTCAGCCAGCTTGAATGCGATTGCCTGATGTTCTGAAATTGGTTTTCCGAAAGCTTTTCTTTCTTTAGAATAAGCAGTAGCCAGCTCAAAGGCGCCGGCAGCGATTCCTAAAGCCTGGGAAGCGATCCCGATTCTACCGCCGCTTAATGTTTTCATTGCAAATTTGAATCCGAATCCGTCTTCACCGATTCTGTTCTCTTTCGGAATTTTTACATCGTTGAACAATAAAGTATGTGTATCAGATCCACGGATTCCCAGCTTGTCTTCTTTCGCTCCGACGATAAATCCTTCCATTCCTCTCTCAACAATAAAAGCGTTGATACCTCTGTGTCCTGCTTCAACATTTGTTTGCGCAATTACCAGGTAAACAGACGCTGAGCTTCCGTTGGTGATCCAGTTTTTTGTTCCGTTCAACAAATAATAATCTCCCATATCGATAGCTGTTGTTCTTTGCGAAGTGGCATCTGATCCTGCTTCCGGCTCAGATAAACAGAAAGCTCCGATTTTTTCACCTTTCGCCAGTGGAACAAGATATTTTTGTTTTTGCTCTTCCGAAGCGAATTTTTCAAGTCCCCAGCAAACCAGCGAATTATTTACAGACATACAAACAGATACAGATGCGTCGATTTTTGAAATCTCTTCCATCGCTAAAACGTATGATAAGGTATCCATACCGCCTCCTCCGTACTTCGGATCTACCATCATTCCCATGAAACCTAATTCACCTAGTTGTTTGATCTCTTCTGCCGGAAAACGTTGATCTCTGTCGCGCTCAATTACTCCTGGCTTTAATACGTTTTGAGCAAAATCTCTCGCAGCTGCTTTTACTGCCAAATGCTCTTCTGTTAAATCAAAGTTCATTTATACCTGATATTTATTTTAATAGAAAATTTTACAAGTTGTAAATTTAAAATATAAATTTGATTTATCAATCTCAATTTTTATGAGCAGTTACAATATTATAGGGTTGATGTCCGGCACATCCCTTGATGGAGTGGATATTAGCTATTGCAGATATTTCAGGTCAAAAGAAAAAAAATGGACGTTTGAGCTCCTTTTCGGTAAAACATACGATTATCCGGAACCTATTGTGAATCAGCTGCAGGACCCTTTTTCTCTTAGCGCTGGAGCACTGGCACAATTGGATACGGAGCTGGGAGAGATTTACGGGAAAATGATCTGTACTTTTATTGAAGAATTTAATATTGACAAAAAGGAAGTTAATGCGATTGCATCCCACGGACAGACGATCTTTCATCAACCGGATAAGGGTTGGACAACACAGATCGGCTGTGGAACAAAAATCGCTGTGGAAACGGGAATACAGGTAATTAATAATTTCCGTTCCAAAGATGTTTACCTTGGAGGACAGGGAGCACCTTTGGTTCCTGCAGGTGATTTTCAGCTGTTTCAGAATGAAGCAGACGCATTTTTGAATATCGGAGGCTTTTGTAATGTTTCTTTCAGAGATAAAGATAAAATCATTGCATTTGATATTTGCCCGGGAAATCTTCCGCTGAATAAGCTGGCACACAACAGAGGGCTGAAGTATGACAAAAACGGCGAGCTGGCGAGAGCTGGAGAAATTAATTTTTATTTATTGGGCTTGCTGAATGAGCTGCCTTATTACAAAGAAAAATATCCGAAATCACTGGGAGTGGAATGGCTGGAGATGGAGTTTTATCCACTGATAAAGTTTGACAAAGACATTGAGAACAATATCCGTACCATTGTTGAGCATATTGCGATGCAGATAGCAGACTGCCTGAATAATCTGAATATCAGTAAAGTGCTGATTACAGGAGGCGGGGCGAAAAATGCCTACCTGGTGGAACGTCTGAAGCAATATGTGAAAAAAGAAATAATTATTCCGGAAGAAAATATTATCAACTTTAAAGAAGCTATTATCTTTGGCTTTTTAGGAGCGCTGTATCTGGAAAAAGAACCGAATGTTCTCCGATCCGTTACAGGTGCAGCCAAGGATTCTGTAAGCGGAACATTACATTTACCGTAGAATCCGGGAAATTAAAAAAGAATAAAAAAAATAGATAATGAAAGAACTACTCTCAAAATTCGAGAACAAACGCCCTGAGATTGTATTTGAATGGAAAGACGCTGAAACCGAAGCCGAAGGCTGGGTGGTCATTAACTCGCTGAGAGGCGGAGCAGCTGGTGGAGGAACCCGCATGCGTGTGGGGCTGGATAAGCGGGAAGTGGAATCGCTGGCAAAAACCATGGAAGTAAAGTTTACTGTTGCCGGTCCTGCTATCGGAGGAGCTAAATCCGGAATCAATTTTGATCCGAAAGACCCGAGAAAAGAAGGAGTTCTGAAACGTTGGTACAAAGCAGTTTCCCCATTATTGAAAACTTATTACGGAACGGGAGGAGATATGAATGTGGATGAAGTGCACGAAGTAATCCCGATGTGTAAAGAGGTGGGAGTGCTGCATCCGCAGGAAGGTGTTTTTAACGGACATTTCTCTCCGACGGAAGAACAGAAAAAAAGACGTATCTCCCAATTAACGGAAGGAGTTTTAAAGAAAATAACAGATGAAACACTTTCTCCTGATGTTTCCCGGGCTTATAATGTTTCCGATATGATCACCGGATATGGAGTTTCAGAATCGGTATATCACTATTATAATGTTTGGGGAGGAAACCTGAAAGATAAGAAAGTAATTGTTCAGGGTTGGGGAAACGTAGCTTCTGCTGCGGCTTACTTTGTCGCTCAGCACGGAGCAAAAGTAGTCGGGATTATTGACAGAATAGGGGGATTGATCAAACCGGAAGGTTTTACGCTTGAAGAGGTGAAAGAATTGTTTCTTACAAAGAATGGAAATGAACTTTCTCATCCTGATCTGCTGAGTTTTGATGAGGTTAATAACCGGATCTGGGATGTTGAAGCAGATGTGTTTTTGCCTTGTGCTGCTTCCCGGATTGTTCAGAAGGATCATGTGGAAAGAATGTTGAAAGCAGGAGTGAAGGTGATTGCATCCGGTGCAAATGTTCCTTTTGCAGATAAAGAGATTTTTTTCGGGCCTATAGGAGAATACACAGATGAAAATCTGGCGCTTATTCCTGATTTTATTTCAAATTGCGGAATGGCAAGGGTATTTGCTTACCTGATGAGCAATGATCTGGAAACGATCGAAGATAAAGCTATCTTTGAAGATATTTCGAACACAATCAGAATGGCATTGGAGAAGGCACATGCTAAAAATCCGGTACCGACCAATATTGCTAAGGCGGCATTTGAGATCGCTCTAAATCAGCTGATGTAAACAGAAATTGAACTTACTGTGATCCGCAGCTATAACCGGTTGCGGATTTTTTGTTTCAGTAACTTTTTCCCGCGGGTTCATTATAGGCTTATAAACAAAATTGTGTGAATATTTACTTCGGTAGCGTTTATACATTAGTTGATCTTGAGAGTAAATTTGATGTTTAATTACGTTTATTACGATTGTTATATGCTGAAAAAAATAGTTTTATTAGCGGGAATACTGAGTGCTCTGCCACTGTTGGTGTTTTCTCAGATTTCTGAAACAGGAAGTGCGGAAGTTACCGTTCCTGCGACAACAACACCGGCACCTGGAGAAGAGATTTCTTTCTTCGAATTTGTGATGAAAGGAGGGTATTTTATTATTCCAATCATCATTCTGCTTTTTTACTCTGTCTATGTTATAATAGAGCGTGTACGCTATATCAAACGTATGACAAAATATAATCCTAATTTAATTGGAGATATTAAATCGAATCTTGAGAAAGGTAATATCAGTGATGCTTTAAATCAGGCACAACGTGAACCTTCTTCTTACGGAGCGGTTGTTGCTGAAGGTATTCAGTCGATTGACAGACCTGTTACGGAAATTGAAAGCAACATGGATAAGGTGGTGAATATTGAGATTGGGAAGATGGAGAAAGGAACGGAGGCATTAGGACTGATTGCCGGTATTGCCCCGACTTTCGGATTCGTAGGTACAATTGCCGGAGTAATTAAAATTTTCTATAATATATCTATCTCTGAAAACGTTAGTATTGGTAATATTTCAGGTGGTTTGTATGAAAAAATGATTAGTTCCGGAGCGGGGTTGATCGTAGGGCTGATTGCTTTTTCCGCTTATCATATTTTAAACGCGTTGATTGATAGATTTGCTCTTAAAGTTCAAATTATCAATCTGGATTTTATTAACATTATTCGTCGTCCGGTAAAATGATCATCAGAAAAAAAAGTAGATTTCACGCAGGCATGGAAACATCTTCCATGAGCGACATCATGTTCTTTTTGCTCCTGTTTTTCCTTATCATTTCGACGCTTGCGAATCCGAATGTGATAAAAGTCCCCTTGCCGAATGCGAATCAGACCGACCAGACGGCGGGACAACATTTGACATTGACGGTAACAAGCGATAAAAGGTATTACCTGGATCAGGAAGAAGTGCCTTTTGAAAATCTGGAAGCAAGGTTAAAAGAAGAAACACAATTACGCAAAGACGAAACGGTTGTCCTTCGTCCGGCAAATGATCTGCAGGTTCAGGATTTGGTGGACTTACTGCAGCTCGGGCTAAAAAATCAGTTAAAAATGTTAATTGCGACAAAAGCAGGATAATTATTTATTACCATTGAGTCATGGAAGCAAAAGTAGATCGTACGCAGCTGGAATATAAAAAAGACAGAAGAATAGCATTTTTTACTTCTCTTGGGCTTGCTACCGCATTATTTTTATTTCTGCATTTCAATGGATATAAAATTCCGACACCTCCGCTTCCTGAACAGTTATTGTATAAAGATGCGGAAATGGAATTACTCCCGTTGGAAGCTTATTCTGAGCCGAATACTAAAAGCGGGGGAAGCAAAGGAGGAGCGGGAACGCCTTCTAATGATCCATTAATAAATAAGCCGAATCCTCAGACGGAAAGAATTCTTTCAGATAACACCAGCAATACAAACGTTAACAGCGGTCAATCCACAAGAACAAATACGGATCAGGTTACTCAAAATACGCCAACAACGATTAAGAGGTCAGAGGATCCGTTCGGTTCAGGAGGTGGAGCGACCAGCGGTACCGGAAGTGGTGTTTTCGGAAGTGATAACGGTCCCGGAAATGGAAGAGGAAACGGTAACGGAATGGGAGAAGGTAACGGAAATGGTTCTGGAGAGCGTTCCCGTTTGTCAAATCTGAATACTTCAGGAATCAAATCAAATCAGGATTGTACCATTAAAATGCGCCTTTCAGTTAATGCGGAAGGTAGTGTTGTTGCGGTAGAAGTACTTCCCGGCACAACAACAAATGATCAGAAACTGATTCAGCAGATTACTACCGCTGTAAAACAGCAGATCAAATACAATAAACGTCCGAATACGACGATTGAGCGTATCGATTACAGCGTTAATATTAAAGCGACATAAAATATGTCTTCTTCTGAATCAGGTTACCAGAAGACAATTTCATGGTTGTTTCAGCAATTTCCGTCTTACCAGAATATTGGTGTTAAAGCCTATAAACCTGATCTTGGCAACATCCGAGAATTAATTGATTATCTGAAAATTGATATTTCAGCTATTCAGTTTATACATGTCGCTGGAACTAACGGAAAAGGAACCTGTACCAATTATCTGGCTTCTGTTTTAATGGAAAGCGGTTATAAAACGGGAGTTTTTACCTCTCCCCACATTGTGGATTTCAGGGAACGTATCATTATCAACGGAAAACAGATTGATGAGAAATCAGTGATTGATTTTTGTCAGAAGATCCGGGATCTTTCTTTTGCTCCTTCTTTCTTTGAGATAAGCTTTGCAATGGCATTAAATTATTTTGCTCAGGAAAAATGTGAGTTTGCTGTTATAGAAACCGGATTAGGTGGACGTCTGGATGCAACAAATATTATCTCTCCTGTGCTGAGTATCATTACAAATATCGGACTGGATCATGTACAATTATTGGGTAACACATTGCCCGAAATTGCTTTTGAGAAGGCGGGTATAATAAAAGAAAATACGCCGGTCATTATTGGTGAATATGAGGTAACTACTTTCCCTGTGTTTGAGAAAATTACAAAGGAAAAAAATGCACCGTTATACCTGATTTCCTCTCAACCGCTGAGAGAATCCCGTTTTAAAGTAGAAAACTATAAACAGAAAAATGAAAAAATAATACTGGAAGCAATTTTGTTGTTGCAACAAAAAGGAGTAAAAATAACGGAAGCAGGTATAGAGAATGGATTTAAGAACATTTACAAGAACACGAGCTACCGCGGACGCTTCCAGATTATATCAGAAAAACCACTTGAAATCATAGATGTGGCTCATAATGAAGATGGAATCAGAGATCTTATGATGGCTGTAAAGCAATTTAATTATAAGCGTTTGCATATTATTTACGGAACATCTTCGGATAAAAATTACGAAGATTTAATCAAGCTTTTTCCTTTGGATGCAGAAATTTATTTTGCGGAATTTTCAAATGCCCGCAGCCTGAAAATGGAAGCAGCCAGTGAGAGACTGAGAACCGATGGCCGGAGAATATCTTTTTATCCGTCAGTTGTCGAAGCATACGAAAGTCTTAAAGCAATTAGAAATGAAGAAGATTTAACATTGATAACGGGGAGCTTCTTTTTGATCAGTGATTATTTTCAACATTTTTTTTGAAAAACACTTGTTAGTTTCTAAATCATGTATATCTTTGCAAGCACTTTAAACAACGGTTTAGAGGCTTAAAATTTGAAAAAGGGGAATTAGCTCAGCTGGTTTAGAGCATCTGCCTTACAAGCAGAGGGTCGGCGGTTCGAATCCGTCATTCCCCACAAATATCAATCAAGCGTGATTGATGTGAAAAAAGTATCCGGAACATAACATCGAGGGATTAGCAATTCGGATTTAACTTGAAATACGAAAGAAATTGGCTCAATTGATTTAGAGCATTTCGGTACATAGTATCGGAAGATCCATCGGTTTGAGTTTATAAATTGAAATACGGATGAAATTGGCTCAACTGATTTAGAACATTCCGATGCGTAGCATCGGAAGGGGTGGCGGTTCGAGTCTATAATTAAAATACTAAGGGGAATTAGCTCAGCTGGTTTAGAGCATCTGCCTTACAAGCAGAGGGTCGGCGGTTCGAATCCGTCATTCCCCACAAAAGCTTCACATTGTGAAGCTTTTTTTATTTATACTACTTATGTTCTATACCTATATTCTCTATTCACAAACCGCAGACAAGTATTATGTCGGTAGCTCTTCCAATCCTGAAGACCGTTTGAAAAAACACCGTAATAAAAGTAAAGGCTTTACGAATCAGGCGTCAGATTGGGAGTTTGTCTTTCAGAAATCTTTTGAAGACAAATCTCATGCTTTGTCTTATGAACGTGAAATCAAAAGTTGGAAATCAAGAAGAAAGATAGAAAAACTAATCGCGGAATCAGCGAAGATTTCGGGTTGAGCCGGTTTGGAGCATTCCGATGCGCAGCAATCGGAAGGGTCGGCGGTTCGAATCCGTCATTCCCCACAAAAGCTTCACATCGTGAAGCTTTTTTTATTTATACTACTTATGTTCTATACCTATATTCTCTATTCACAAACCGCAGACAAGTATTATGTCGGTAGCTCTTCTAATCCTGAAGACCGTTTGAAAAAACACCGTAATAAAAGTAAAGGCTTTACGAATCAGGCGTCAGATTGGGAGTTTGTCTTTCAGAAATCTTTTGAAGACAAATCTCATGCTTTGTCTTATGAACGTGAAATCAAAAGCTGGAAATCAAGAAAAAAGATAGAAAAATTAATTGTGGAATCAGCGAAGATTTCGGGTTGAGCCGGTTTGGAGCATTCCGATGCGTAGCAATCGGAAGGGTCGGCGGTTCGAATCCGTCATTCCCCACAAAAGCTTCACATTGTGAAGCTTTTTTTATTTATACTGCTTATGTTCTCTACCTACATCATCTATTCACAGACTGCTGATAAATATTATGTTGGCAGCTCTTCCAATCCTGAAGACCGTTTAAAAAAACACCGTAATAAGAATAAAGGCTTTACGAATCAGGCGTCAGATTGGGAGTTTGTCTTTCAGAAATCTTTTGAAGACAAATCTCATGCTTTGTCTTATGAACGTGAAATCAAAAGTTGGAAATCAAGAAAAAAGATAGAAAAATTAATTGTGGAATCAGCGAAGATTTCGGGTTGAGCCGGTTTATTGTATCGGTAATAATCTATCAGGAAGATGTATTTTTTCTTAGATCCGAAGGTCGGATTTTAGTGAATTCATGAAAAGTGTTACTGAAAGCGCCGAGTGTCTCATAACCGACAGAAAATGCTATTTCACTGAGAGTTTTATTTGTTTTGAGTATCAGTTCAATTGCGTGTACCATCCGGAGGATTTTCAGGTATTGAAAGAAAGATACATTCATGTTGTGTCTGAATAATCGGGAAATAGAACGCTCGCTCATATTGAACCGAATACCCATTTCGGACAGGCAGATAGGTTTATCAATATTGTTTTCCAGATACTTTGTAATTTGTAACAGCCTACTGTCATTGGTAGTAGGCAGAATGATAGAAAGAGAATTTTGATTAAGTGTAGGCAGAATTTTTTTTAATGAGATCAGAAACTCAAAATTTTCATCTGTTTTGTCAACATGCTGTCCGTCCCACCTCTCTGTATAATTAATCATTTGTATAATTAATTCATTTGCAGGATAAATTCCCAGTTTGTGATAAAATTCGTGTGGAGAGTTGGTTTCAGAGTAGAAAAAAAGAGAACGGAATACGGTTGCAGAATGGCTGACTTTTAACGTATGCGGAAGATGCTTTGGAATCCATAAATAATGTCTGGCAGGAACAACATATGTTTCATAACCAACGGTGACATAGGCCACACCTCCTTCGACATAGCTCAACTGATCTTTTGTATGTTGATGCAAGGGAATGTGCTTTTCAGATTTTTCATGCACAACAAATACAGTATCCGACAGCTTATCTATTTCCGGTAATGACGCGGTGAGGCCCATAATGTATAATTCAATTTAAACGAAAATAATCAGAACAAGTATAGATAAATTATTTTGTCTGGAATGAATAAACTATTGTCTGTTTATATGAAATGTTGCTTTTATTTAATCAGGACATTTGCTGCGCTTATAGAATTGCTATAAAGGATTTCAGAATCTCAAAATCAGTTTAGAATGAAAAAGTATTTCGGGAATGCAGTAAAGAGCTTAATTTTTTCAATGGCTATAATGTTGATTTTTAATAGCTGTGAAAAGAGAAATTCGGTTTTTACTATGAAAGCCGTCAAATTGAATTTTTATGAAAAAGAGTACTTTCCGGAGCAGGATATATTTATAAAAGTAGTAAATAGTGATTCAGTTGTGCTGGTCTGTACGGAAAAATACAACAGCCTTTATACACTGCCGGTTACTTTTGGAATATCTCCCAGTTTAAAGGTACAGCTGTATAAAGAAAAGCCGCTTTCTGTCCAGCTATGGGGAGATTCATCCGGATGTATGGCTTCTTGTCCGATCCATATAGAAGAATATACCATATTATTTCCGATTGATATGGAAGTGGGAGATGAGCAGGTCATCTTATCTGTGATGGGTACCTGGGCAAAATAACATCCTGTCATTACTCTGATGAAATATCATTTTATGTCCGGAATGAATAAACTATTGTCCGGTTATAAAAAATAGGCGATTGTATTAATAAAGACATTTGCCAACAACAAATAATTCAGAAAAAGATATGTGGCACCATGTTATATGGAGTGTATTTTTAACAACAGGTACAATTGATGGTTACCGGCTTTTGGCAGCAGAAACAGATACGATTAAAATTTCTCTTTCAGAAGTGTGGGAAAAGGCGGAAGAACACAGCCGGGAGATCAGAATCAAAGAGATGGAAGTGAAAATCAGCGAGGAAGAGGTCAAAGATGTGAAAATGGAACGGCTTCCCGAAATAGGTTTGAAAGGTACTTACGAAAGAGCCAGTAATATTCCTATATATGATAACGGGCTCTTTAATCGCCCATCTTATCATGAAGTGATAAGAAATTTGTATAAAGTGAGTGCAGACCTGTATCTGAATATTTATAATGGTAATAAGCTCAACCTTCAGATTAAACAGGAAAAAATCCTCCATGAGATCGCGGTGATAAGAAAGGATGAAACAGTATCTGAGATCCGGTATCAGGCAGCAGCGTTATATCTGGAGCTTCAGAAACTGGCCATATTTAATGAGCTGATAAAAGAAGACATTATAGAGAAGGATAAGCAGCTGCAGGAAATAAAATCCTTCAAAAAACACGGAACCGCACTGGAAAATGATGTGCTGAAAGCCGAGTTGGACTTTTCAAAAAGAAAGTTGCTGCAGATTCAGATCGCTAACGATATTCAGATTGTAACACAAAAGCTGAATATTATAATCGGGCTGCTTGATAATACCGTGCTGATTCCTGAAATTTTCACATTATCTCAGGAAAATGAATCAGATACTTACGAGAAGTTCCTGGCTGAAGCATTTGACCATTCTTATTCCTATAATATCTCTGGACAACAGGTGCTGTTAAGTGAGCTGAATCTGAAACAGGTAAAAGCTAACGTCAGGCCTAAGCTTGGACTGACGGGTGATTTCTATTATATGAATCCTCAGATTTTTCTGTTTCCCTATAATCCCTATTGGTATTCGCTTGGATTAGTAGGGTTGAAAGCGTCATTGCCGATTTCCGAATTTTATCACAATATCCATAAGAAGCGGGCTGCTCAATTGGAAATTGAAAAAGAGCATGAAGCACATAAAAACGAGGAAGATCATATACGTCAGAAGATCAATGAGGCCTATTTGAAATACAAAGAGCTTTTAATCGCCGTGGAAGTATCTGCGGTCAATTTGAAGCGTGCGGAGGAAAATGCAAGAATCATGAAAAGCAATTATTTCAATCAGACGGTGCTGATAACCGATCTTCTGGATGCGGATGTCCAGGTATTGCAGGCCAAATTTGAATTGAAAACAATGATGATCGAAGCACAGAGCAAATATTATCTCTTACTTAATATAACCGGAAAACTTTAGATAAATGAAAGCAAAATATACCGTTACAGACAGGATAATCACCAAAATTACAGGATGGATCGCAGGTATTATTATTTTCGGATTATTCATCTGGGGAATTTATACTATCTGGGAATTAAATCACTATGAATATACCAATGATGCACAGGTGCAGGAGTATGTTAATCCGGTTATTTCGAGGGCAGATGGCTTTATTGTAGCAGTTAAGTTTGAAGAAAATCAACAGGTTAAAAAAGGAGATACTTTGTTACTGATAGATAACCGCGAATATGTGATCCAGCAGAGACAGACAGAAGCAGCGATTGAAAAAGAGAAAGCACGCCTGCTGGTGCTGGAAAGTAATATTCATACCCTGGAAAAGCTGGCTTCTTCCGAGAAAGCGCAGATCAATGTAAGAAAAGCGAGAGTATGGAAGCAAGAGCTGGAGAATACGAGATATGAAAATCTATATCAGAATGAGTCCGCGACAAAACAGCAATTAGAGGATGTTCAGGCAACACTGCAAGTCTGTAATAACGATTACCTTGCATCAATAGACAGCTATGAGGCGGCAGTTGCTAAGATCAATGATGTAAAAGCGGAAATAGCAGTTGTCAGATCAGAGATTTCCCGGCTGAATGCGTTGCTGGACAGACATAAGCTGGATGTAAGCTATACCGTTATCACGGCATCCTACGACGGAAGAATGGGAAGGAGAATTATAGAAGTAGGCCAGATGATCAATGTGGGAGAAGTGCTGGCTTTCATCGTTAACAACGAAACGGATAAATGGATAGTCGCCAATTATAAGGAAACGCAGATAGAAAACATGCATTTGGGTGATAAGGCGGAGCTGGTGGTGGATGCCTATCCTAAAAAGAAATTCAAAGGAACAATCATTTCTTTCTCTCCGGCAACGGGCTCTGCTTTTTCACTGCTTCCTCCGGATAATTCAACCGGGAACTTTGTGAAAATAGTACAAAGAGTCCCTGTGCGGATCAGGGTGGACGGAACGCCGGAAGAGCTGGAACTGTTAAAAGTCGGAATGAATGTCAATGTTTATATACCAATAAAGTGATAAATAACTTTCTCCCGATATTCAGAGAATGGGTACCTGAATGGTTAATAAAGCTCATTTTATACAGCTTGTTGCTGCCAAGTATTGTGCTGTTTTTTTTACCCTTGGCCAACATCAATGCGGCAGCAGGTTATTACGGCAGTGAACCTGCCGACATTCAATTTGCTGTCGCATTATTTTATGCGGGATATGCTGGATTCTATTCGCTGGAGAGACGATTCTTCTTTTATTTCGCCCTCAAAGAATACTTTATTCTCCTGGTATTTCTGAATATTCTTACGGCTTATCTCTGTTATGCAACCAACGTTCTGTCCGTATTTTTACCGGTACGGTTTATCCAGGGAATGTTATTTGCGAGTACTGTAAATCTTTCCTTGTCAGTAATGTTTACGCGGCTAAAAACGGAACAGGCAAGAGAGATCAGTTTTTCGGTATTTTTCGGAACACTGCTATGTGCGCTGCCTTTCAACAATTTTGTTACGGCGGAAATGATAGATTCATTCAATTTCAATATCGTCTATAAAGGAGCGCTGTTTTCCTACCTTCCCGGGCTGTTTATGCTGCTTATCTCAATGAACAGTGCCCGGCTGAATTTAAAATTTCCTTTGTACCATATGGACTGGCAAAGCTTTATTCTTTATACGCTCATATTGATCTTGATCGGTTATTGCATGATTTACGGACAAGAGTACTATTGGCTATCCGATAAGAGAATAAAGCTGAGCGTGATCTCATTGGGTTTGTTGTTTGTGCTTTATTATTTGAGGCAAAAGCACATGAAACGCCCCTATATTGATCTGAGCATTGTAAAATACAGGAACTTTATAATCAGCATTCTGCTTTTATTTATCATGTACATCTGCCGGTTTGCCCTTATTGCAACGAATAATTATTTTTCAGGAGTGCTGAAATTTGATCCGTTCCATGTCTCTTATATTAATCTGTTCAATTTTTGGGGAATTGTTACGGGAGTTATTATAAGCTGTGTATTGATTTTACAGCGGAAAAAAGTTCGCTACCTGTGGTTAGCCGGTTTTGGCATATTGCTGATTTTTCATATCTGGATGTTTTATCTTTTTGATATTTACGCGAACGAGTTCAATTACTTTGTTCCTTTATTTTTACAAGGTTTGGGAGTAGGTATTATCATGGTTCCGACAATTGTTTATGCAATATCTTCCGTACCGCTGAGATTTGGTATTTCAGCTTCCGCTATTGGTTTGACAGTCCGCTATTTGGGATTCTGTGTGAGCATAGGAATAATGAACTATTGTGAGCTCTTCGAAAAAAGCCGCCATTTTAATGCTTTCCAGGATAAAATCGCGACAAATGTACCGGTTGTTTTGCAAACACTCGATATTTACCAGGCAAGCCTTCTGAAAAAAGGCCTGATGGCTGCTCATCCGGAAAAAGCAGCTGATAAGTTGCTGGTCAATTCGATAAATGCCCAGGATCACCTGCGTTACGCAATGGATTATTATGAGATTATCTCTTATTTGCTGATTGCGACGATTTTATTTATCGGAATTATTCCCTATCTGAGAAAAACAAGGATTTATCTTAAATCGAAATTTCTTTCACCTGCATAAGCTGATATTATGGAACATCAAATTTTTATTAAGAGAATATATTGTGAGAAAGAGGAAAAAGATGGTTACAGAATGCTTGTGGACAAACTTTGGCCCCGTGGAATATCTAAGGCAGCATGCGCTTTGGACGAATGGAACAAGGAAATTGCCCCGTCCGCAGCACTTCGTAAATGGTTTGATCATGATCCGGAAAAATTTAAAAAGTTTTCTGAACTCTATGTGGAAGAGCTGCTGAATAAGAAAGAGGAGCTGCTAAGAATTAAAGATATAACCGCGTTGCAAAATCTCACATTACTGTACGCTGCGAAAAATACAACCGTTAATCACGCCCGGGTATTAGTGAGTGTCCTGGAAAAAATTTAAAATTATGGAAGATAAAACTGAAGAACAGGTTCTCTGCATTTTTGATCAGGAATATCGGAAGGGACTGCTTCTTTGCTGGAAAATCAGAGAAGGATTCCGTCACAATGTATCAATAAGCAGAATTCAAAAGTATGTGAGCTGGTATTGGAGAAATCATCTGAAAGTACTGTTTGAAGCAGAAGAGAAATATATTTTTTCTGCTTTTCCTTCGGAAGATAAGCAGCGTAAAAAAGCGTTTTCCAAACACAGAAAGCTCCAAAAGCTGTTCGAGGAAAACAGAGAAGCTGAGTTCCTGAAATCACTGATTCTTATTGAAGAAGAGCTGGAGCTTCATATCCGCTTTGTGGAAAAAGAACTGCTGGAGCTATTCAGAGAAAAAATAACTCCCGAAGAGATCAGGGAAATCGAGCTGCACTTTTTTTCAAAGAAAAATAGTAACGACTGGAAAGATAATTTCTGGAACAACAGAAAGGCTTTATAGAAACACACTGCAAAAAGTAGCAGTAGTATTTTCTTCTGTAAGTGGATTGAATTTGATTCTTAAGATTGGATTATAATTTTTCATTTCAATAAACAAAAAAAGAGATTCAATTGAATCTCTTTTTTGCGTTTAGGGAGGATGATGGGTCTCGAACCCACGACCTTCGGAACCACAATCCGACGCTCTAACCAACTGAGCTACAACCTCCGTGTTTTGAGGTTGCAAATCTAACTAATTTATTCAGTTTTGCAATGGATTTATTGAAAAAAGTCAAAAAATATTTTTTGTTGTGAAATTCATTGTTAATAAAACAGATCAGACATTGATTGCTATGAGGAAGTGACGTATTATATTTGTGGAAAATACGCACAGATGCTTAAAATAGGAGTTTTAGGAGCAGGACATTTAGGAAAGATTCATATTCGTCTTATACAGGAATTAAAGGAAGAATTTGAGCTGGTTGGATTTTATGATCCCGAAGATGAGATAGCAGGGAAAGTAACAGAACAATTCGGAATAAAACGGTTCAATACTCCCGAAGAATTGATTGAAAATGTTGACTGCCTGGATATCGTTACTCCTACAATCGCTCATTATGAAATGGCATCCAAAGCGCTGAAGTCATTCCGGCATGTGTTTATTGAGAAACCAGTTACACAAACGGTGGAAGAAGCTGTTTCTTTACTGAAGATCGCGACGGAAGCAAATGTAAAGGTACAGGTTGGACATGTGGAACGTTTTAATCCTGCTTTTATACAGGTAAAGGAAAAAATTAACCGCCCGATGTTTATTGAAACACACCGCCTGGCGCAGTTCAATCCACGCGGAACAGATGTGCCTGTGGTACTGGACCTGATGATCCACGATATTGATATTGTTTTGAGTGTGGTAAAATCCAAAGTTAAATCCATATCGGCTTCCGGTGTTGCTGTTGTTTCCGATACACATGACATAACAAATGCGAGAATTGAGTTTGAGAATGGCTGTGTTGCCAATCTTACAGCTTCCCGTATTTCAATGAAAAACATGCGTAAATCCAGGTTCTTCCAGAAAGATGCGTATATAAGTGTTGATTTCTTGGAAAAGAAATCAGAAATTCTTCATATGGAAGATATAGAAGGAGAAATTTCTCCGTTTGATGTCGTGCTGGAACTTGGTAATGGTAAAAAGAACAAAAAAATTATGTTTGAAAAGCCCGAACCGATGGAGCTCAATGCAATCAAAGAAGAGCTGCGGAATTTTTATGAAGCGATTACACAAGACAAGACGCCGGTTGTTTCCATTGAAGACGGTCTGGAAGCATTGAAAGTGGCTACAGAAGTCCTTGAAAAGAGCAATGCATATTCTTTAACGGACTGATAAACTAAAATCACAATTTATACGTTCTTAGTTACATGAAAAAGAAGAGCCTGTTTTCTACTGTTGCTTTAACACTGTTGTTTTTACTGCTGCTTCAGGGAAGCTGTGTGAAAAATAATCCCCTGCCGGTCTATCTGGAGATCAGTGAATGGACATTAAATGCCAATCCTGTTTTGAATGGTAAGGAGGGAGATCTGTTCCATGGAATTAAACATGCTGCGGTGTATGTGGGAGATGAAATTTTAGGATATTTTGAATTACCATGTAAAATTCCCGTATTAAAATCAGGCAATACCCGCATTACGATCTCACCGGCAATTATGAACGGAGGCAGAATGACGGTGAAGACTGTGTATCCTTTTACGGATTATTATTACGAAGATCTGAATCTGGAAGAAGGTAAAACATATCATATAGAACCGGTTACCAGGTATAACAGCAGTGTGGAATTTGCTTTTGTGGAAGATTTTGAATCTGCATCATTAAAAATCATGACGGATCCAACTTCAACGGCATCGCTTTTTCAGACCCAGCACACTGATCCCGGAAAATCCGGCTATAAAGGAATTATTAACCTTTCTGCCAGCGATACCCTTTGGCTGGGAAATACTTTTTCTGATTTGGTTTTACCTAAAGGAGGAAAACCGGTATTTCTTGAAATTGATTACCGCAATACAGCCTATGTATCGACAGGAATGATCTCCATTAACAGCTCTAATGAAAATACAATTCATCCGAATGTCGGTCTGAATGCTCAGGATGCTTCCGCTGCGGTCTGGAAGAAGATCTATATTGAATTGACAGAAATTGTTTCTTACTCTACTGACTCCCAATATTTTGAATTATACTTCAAAACGTCTTTACCGGCAGATTTTACAGAAGCCAAGGTGGAAATTGATAATATTAAGATCGTTCATTTAAAGTAATAGGCAAAGGTTTGAGGTGGTTATTGATTATCGGCGATTTTTTAACAGCAGCACTCTCGTGGACACTGTTCTATAGTTACCGTAAAATTTACATTGAACAAACCGATGTTACTTTTGGTCAGCAATTTGTATTGGGGGTTCTGCTTATTCCTGCCTTATGGCTGATCATCTATTTTTTCCAAGGGACCTATTATAACGTTAAGCGCCTCTTCAGAACCAGGATTTTAAACTTAACCCTGTCTGGAACGTTATCTGGAACGCTGTTTTTTTTCTTTGCGTTCATTTTAGATGATATTATCAATACTTATAAAGAATATTATGAGTCATTTCTTGGTTTGTTCATCATTCATTTTGTCTGCACATTCATAGTTCGTTATATCATTGTAAATGCACATATTAAACGGATTAATACAAAGAAGACAGGTTTTAAGACACTGATCATAGGAGGCGATCAGAATGCGGTAAAAATCTACAGAGAGATTATTTCCATGGAGAAAAGCTTCGGAAATGATTTTGCCGGGTATATTCAGGCTAACGGTGCGGATACGTCAATAGGAGAGTTTTTGCCGAAGCTGGGGAATCTGGATGATGCCCGTTCTGTAATCGATGAATATGGAATAGAGGAGGTGATTATAGCTTTGGAGAAAAAGGATCACGATAAGCTGCGGAAAGTAGTGTCTTCTATTTACGCGACAAGAGTAGTGATAAAAGTGCTCCCCGATATGTATGATATTCTTTCCGGTTCGGTTAAAATGCTGAATATCTTTGGTGTGCTCCTCCTGGAAATAGAGAAGAATACCATGCCTTACTGGCAGATTCAGATAAAACGCCTGCTGGACATTTTCATTGCAACGCTTGCATTTATACTATTGATGCCTGTTTATTGTGTGCTGTCAATTATTGTGAAGTATTCTTCAGAAGGACCGGTATTTTTTCTTCAGGACCGGATCGGTTTAAATGGTAAACCCTTTAAAATCATAAAATTCAGGACAATGTATCTGAATGCGGAAGCAAAAGGACCGCAGCTTTCAAGCGATCACGATCCACGGATCACGCCTTCCGGAAGAATTTTCAGAAAGATGCGTCTGGACGAACTGCCTCAGTTTTTAAATGTTATCAAAGGCGATATGAGCCTTGTCGGACCGCGCCCTGAACGGCAATATTTTATTGACAAGATTGTCGCAAAAGAACCTCAGTATTTATATTTGAATTCTGTGCGCCCGGGAATCACGTCCTGGGGACAAGTCAAATTCGGATATGCTGAAAATGTCGATCAGATGATCCAGCGGATGAAATATGACCTGCTTTATCTCAAAAACAGAAGTCTGGCACTGGATTTCAAAATATTGCTGCATACAGTTCTAATCATCGTAAAAGCAAAAGGAAAATAGCTTTTCTTATTTCGGTTGTGGATTTTAGCAGCCAATTCATGCTAATCTGTTATTAACAAACAAAAGGGGAAAACTCCTTTATTTTTCAGTGTTCCATCATGCTGAGAATCCCTAATTTTAAATGAAATATACCTGTATGAAATTTGAGCGCATATACTCATTAAAAGAAATCGCACAATTGGTTAATTGTGAATTTATTGGTGACGAAGATCATGTGGTGACCGGGATCAATGAAATTCACCGTGTGGAGGCTGGAGATATTGTTTTTGTAGACCACCCCAAATATTATGATAAAGCGTTACATTCAGCGGCAACAACAATTATTATCAACAAACAGGTAGAATGCCCGGAAGGAAAAGCGCTTATTCTTTCCGATGCCCCTTTTGATGTATTTAATCAGATCTCCCTGCACTTTATGCCTCCGACCAGGCAATCTGCTTCAGTTGGGAATAATACGGTGATTGCAGAAAGCGCGTTCATTTACCCGAACGCTTATATCGGAAGCAATGTAAAGATCGGGGAAAATGTAATTATTCATCCGGGAGCGGTGATTCATGATAATACGCGTATTGATGAAGGGGCAATTATCGGCCCGAATGCAGTAATCGGTCATTACGCGTTCTATTACAAGCTGAAACCGACAGGACGTGAGCAGCTCTATTCCTGCGGAGGCATCTGGATCCAGAAAAATGTGGAGATAGGAGCCTGTACAACGATTGATAAAGGTGTGACGGCTGATACGATTATAGGGGAAGGAACAAAGATTGACAATCATGTTCATATCGGCCATGATACAATTATCGGTAAAAACTGTATTCTGGCTGCACAGGTAGGCCTTGCCGGATGTGTAACAGTAGAAGATAACTGCATCCTTTGGGGACAGGTAGGATCTGCTGCGGATATTACAATTGGTGAAGGTTCTGTCGTTCTGGCTCAGTCCGGAATTTCTAAAGATTTAAAAGGTAATCAAACATATTTTGGCAGTCCTTGCGGCGAAGCAAAAGAAAAATTTAAAGAAATCGCTGCAATCCGGATGCTGAGCAGAAGGAAATGATCGAAAAAGTGGTGCAAGATCTGGAATACCGACTCCAGTTACAGGAGTTGAAGCTGCAATCTCTTTTGGAGATTACCAACAACCTGCATCATAATTTTTCTCTGGAAAAAGTAACACATACACTCAGATACGTATTAAAAGACCAGCTGGGTTTCAGTAAGTTCGTGGTTATTTACTTTGATGAAATCTGGGATGTTTTCTTAAAGGTAGGGTATAAAGGGCGTTTTGATATCGATACTGCCATGGAAACACTCCATCGCTTTAAAGAGATCACCATTATTGAATCGTCCCCGAATGAATTACTGGATGAATTTGATGTGGTTGTTCCCGTGTACCACGAAAAAGAGCCGATAGCTTATCTGCTGTTAACCGGCCTGGAGCGTGAAAAGCTCCATCTAAAAGAAACACTGACCAATATCAGCTTTATCCAGACTATTGTAAATGTAGTTGTAATGGCAATTCAGAACCGGAAAATGGTGAAGATGGAGATTGCACAGGAAACGATTAAAAAAGAGCTGGAATTAGCCTCTCTTCTTCAAAAAATGCTGTTCCCTTCCGACCTTCCTTCAAATGTCCGGATGGATGTTTCTGCTAAATATATCCAGCGGCACAAAGTAGGCGGCGATTATTATGACTTTATTCCGTTGGAAGAAGATAATTACGCGCTGTGTATTGCTGATGTTTCCGGAAAAGGGATCAGCGCGGCAATGCTGATGTCCAATTTTCAGGCATCGGTACGTACACTTTTCAGCTATCAGCGTTTCGAGCTGGATTTCCTGATAAAAGAGCTTAATAAAACTGTGATCCGCTCTTCGAAAGGTGAGAAGTTCATTACTTTTTTTGTCGCTTTATACAATGCTAAAACACGCGAGCTTTCGTATGTTAATGCAGGCCATAATTATCCCATTCTGACAAATGGAAGAAAATATGAATTGCTTACAGAGGGAACAATTGGTTTGGGAATGCTTGACGATTTGCCTTTTATCAATGTAGGCTGCAAGGTGCTGCCCAACAATACTACTTTAGTTCTTTATACAGACGGAGTAGTGGAGCTGCCTAATAAAGAAGGCGAGCATTTTGAAATTGAACGGCTGGTTCGGCTGGTTCATAATTATTATCCGCTGAAGATGGAAGATATGAATAATCTTATTTTTTCCAAGCTGGAAGAATGGCATGAAGGAAGCGACCTGGCGGATGATACGGCTATTTTTTCATGCCGTTTCTTTTGACAATTATGGAGGAAGTTGCTGTTTTTTGGTTTCGGAGAGATTTGCGTTTACAGGATAATCACGGTCTGAGCAAGGCCTTGGCTTCCGGTGTGAAAGTGCTTCCTGTTTTTATTTTTGACACAACGATTCTAAACCAACTGGAAGATCCTTTCGATCGGAGAGTGGATTATATCCATCAGGCATTAGCTGCTATAAATGAAGAACTTCAAAAGTACGGATCCGCTTTAAAGACATTTTATGGACGTCCGTCTGAGATTTTTAATGAGTTAAGGCAAACATATAAAATTACAGCGGTTTATTGTAATGAAGATTATGAACCGGAAGCGATCAACAGAGATAATCAAATCTCAGCATCGTTGTCTACCCATGGAATTTCTTTTCATGCGTTCAAGGATCAGGTCATTTTTGCGAAAAACGAAATTACCAAACAGGACGGATCGCCCTATACGGTTTATACACCTTATTCAAACCGGTGGAAGATACTGTTGTCTGAACAGGATCTGCCGGTTCACAAGACTAATTTTGGTCAGTTCGCTCAGACTGTTCCCACAGAAATAATACCTCTTTCTGCAATCGGTTTTGTGAAAACGGACATTGTATTTTCAGAACCACAGTTGGATATATCTGTAATTACTGACTACGATAAATACAGGGATTTTCCGGGAATGAATCATACCAGCCGGTTAGGAGCTGCCTTGCGGTTCGGAACAATTTCGATCCGGGAATGTGTACGGTTTGCGTTGAAAAGTAATGAGACGTGGCTTAACGATTTGATATGGAGAGAGTTTTTTGTGCAGATTTTGTATCACTTTCCGAAAGTTGTCAATCATTGTTTTAAGGAAAAATACGAACAGATTCAATGGCGGAATAATGAAGAGGAATTTCAGCGCTGGTGTGAAGGAAAAACAGGCTATCCGATTGTCGATGCCGGAATGCGGGAATTGAACCGGACAGGATTCATGCATAACCGTGTACGGATGATCGTGGCGAGCTTTCTGACAAAGCATCTGCTGATTGACTGGCGTTGGGGCGCAGCTTATTTTGCTCAAAAGCTGCTGGATTATGATCTTTCAGCTAATAATGGGAACTGGCAATGGGCAGCAGGTTGTGGCTGTGATGCAGCACCTTATTTCAGAATTTTTAATCCTGCGGAACAGACAAGAAAATTCGATAAAGATTTGAGGTATATCCGTAAATGGAATCCTGATTTTGAGCTGAATGAGATACCCTTAATTGTTGAACACACTTTCGCGCGCCAACGTGCATTGGAGATTTACAAAAAGGGATTAGGATAGCTTTTATAGCTAAAACGCTTATTTTATCTCAAAATCATACATCAGGCGATCTTCCAGGTAACCTTGTAAGCGATCTCCGATTTTGACAGCTCCCACACCTGCAGGAGTCCCCGTGAAAATTAAATCACCTGTTTTTAATGTTATGAATTGAGAGATATAAGCGATCAGCTGGTTCACATTGAAAATCATATTTTCTGATTTTCCCGTTTGAACCGTTTGCCCGTTGAGGTCTAACCTGAATTCGATATTTTCTTTATTATTTAAGCTTTCCAGAGGAATAAACTTAGAAATGACCGCACTGTTGTCAAAACCTTTCGCTATTTCCCACGGAGTTCCTTGTTCCTTGCATTGCTGCTGGAGGTCTCTGGCGGTAAAATCCACTCCAAGCCCAATTTCAGCGTAATATTTCGGAGCGAATTTTTCTGCAATATTTTTCCCTACCCGGTTTATTTTGAAAACAAGCTCACATTCGTAGTGGATATCATTAGAAAATTCCGGGATATAAAACGGGTCATTGTCAATAAGCAGCGCCGTATCCGGCTTTAAAAAAAACATGGGAGCTTTTGGCAGCGGATTGTTCAGCTCTTTTGCATGATCGGCGTAATTTCTTCCAATACAAATGATCTTCATATTACTTGCTGAATTTGTTTTTTAATGCATTCAATTTCTCTTCGATGCTCATTGTATCTTCTTCCTTAGGCTTTGGGGTACGTTTAGGAGCTTCTGACTTGACAGGAATCGCTTTCAGGCGTTCCATTTCCTTCCGGAGAACATTTTTTGTATAATTAGGGAAATCAGTGGATTCACCGATGAACCAGCCATAATATCCCGGCTCTGTTTTATTGACTTCGGCTACTGTCTTTCCTTTGTGCTTTCCGAAGTTGTAAACGATTTCATTTTTTTCATTGCGAACCAGCCTTCCGGAGAAGTCCGCATATTTATTGTTACTGTTTTTAGAGAAATCCGCCAGAAAATCAACATCCTTCTGCAAGTCGGAATAATGATTAAGCTGCGCATTCAGGACATTCCATGTCGCTTTGGTGTCCGCCATCGCAGAATGAGCGTTTTCCAGCTCTTTCTTACAGTAGAACAGATAAGCTGCAGCCAGTGTACGTTGTTCCATTTTATGGAAGATATTCTGTACGTCAATCAGCTTTCGTTCTTCGATGTTAAAATCAATGCCGACACGTAAAAATTCTTCAGCGAGCAGCGGAATATCCAGTTTGTGAAAGTTGTATCCGACAAGATCACAACCGTCGATAAATTGGAGGACGTTCGTTGCTATTTCAGCAAATTCCGGCTGACCCTTTACATCTTCATTGGAAATTCCCGTCAGTTCTTCTATTTCCCTGGAGATTTCAGTTTTGGGATTGACAAGTGATTCGAACGTTTCTTCTTTCCCGTCCGGGTGTACTTTCAATATAGCAATTTCAATGATTCTGTCTTTAGAAACGTTCAATCCCGTAGATTCGATATCGAATGTTACAATTGGTCTTTTAAGCTGGATTTCCATAAAAATAAAATAGGCAACAAAGTTAATAATTTCCCTGTTGCCTATCCCTAAAAATTATGAAGAGGTTGAACTAATCTTCAAGCCATTTATCATTTTTAACTTCTCCCAATATTATGACTTCTTTCGTTTTGGCATATTCTTCTGCTGCCATCATCATTTGTTCTTTCGTGTCTCTTCGAAGGCGTATCCCTGTTTGACCAGGATTTCTAACCTCAATATAAAATCCATCTCTTAATCGAGCTGGTCTTGTTGCTGGTCTTCCCATATCGAAAAAATTTTCCTCAAGATACGAATAAAAAAGCGAAAAACCCGAGTTGTTAACTGATTTTTAATTGTTTGTTGTAAAAAAGTTTAAATGATGATTTAGTTTAGAAGTTGTGAGAATATTGAATTATGAATACTGAATTTAAAATCAGGAATTCTCAATTCATAATTCAATATTCAGATATTTAAAAGAGCCGTCTTCGTGTTTCCATTCGATCATGTTCCAATGAAGCAGCAATGCCAGGCTTTCATCAACATCCTTTTTGGAATAAGGAAGCAATTTGTAGAGACGGCTGATATTGGTAGCTTTTCCTTCACTGGCGAGTGCTTTCAGACAGTTCAGCTCCCGCTCTTTGAAGGTCAGTGGTTTTTCAATGGAATGTTGCTCCAGCTTCCACAGCTTCAGTAAGATTTTATTGGCTTTCAGCGTTTCGTCTTCCACTCTGATATAACATTTCCATTCACCGTCTTCATCTGTTGCTTTTACAAAACGTTTCGGATCCACTTCCACTTCAATTTCCAGCACCATTTTTAGATCTTCCTGCCAAATACGGGATTGGAAAGCAACCGGAGGCTTGCAAAAGACCTGAGCAGCTCCTTCTATCATGTGAAATTCCTCTTCGGGAACTATTCCGGTGATTTTTCCGTTATCTTTCACTCCGATTAGCAATCTGCCACCTCTTGTATTGGCAAAAGCAGCCAGTGTGCGTGCGATTTTTTTCTGATCATCAATCCGCGTTTTGAAATCCTGCCGCTCGTGCTCGCCTTCGGCGATGTATTGTTTAATACTTGCCATTATTCCAGAATCTCCATGCTTCCAAGGCCTGCTCTTTCAGCATTGTCAGGCCGTTTAATGTCATGGCGCCTTGTTCTTTTGCAGCTTTTAAAAACAGCGTTTCTTCAGGATTGTAGATCAAATCAACTACTAAATGATCGGCAGTCAGGTACTGATACGGGAAATCAATCATTTCCTGTTCGTTGGGAAACATCCCGACCGGCGTCGTATTTACGATACATTTACATGCACGAAGCATGTGATTGTTGACAGCATTATAGGGAAATATACGGTCACCTGCTTTGGAGTGACTGATGTAAAAAATATCTATTCCTATATTTTTCAACACAAAAGCTATTGCTTTGGATGCACCTCCTGTTCCTAAAATCAGCGCTTTTTCATGCTGGTTTGTCAGAAATGGCTTGATAGATTGGTGAAAACCATATGCATCGGTATTGTGGCCGGTTAGCTTGTTGTTTTTAATTTTTATCGTGTTTACCGCACCGATTTTCCGTGCTTCCGGTGTCAGCTCGTGTAAAAAAGGAATTACTGTTTCTTTATAGGGAATTGTTACGTTTAGCCCTTTGAACTTATAAACATCCTTTTTTAAAAATACTTCAAGATCTGCCTCTGAAACAAGCTCAATGTTTTCATAATCTGCATTAATTCCCTTGTCTGAAAAGTAATTGCTGAAAAAACTTTTCGAGAAAGAATGCTTCAGGGATTTTCCGAGGAGTCCGAAATGCTGCGTCATTTTTTGGCGGTTCTTTTCGCTTTGATAATTTCAAAGATCATTGGCAATAAAGAAATTCCGATAATTCCAAAAATGACGACCTCAAAATTCTTACGTACAAAATCCATGTTCCCGAAGAAATAACCTAACAGGGTAAGCGAAAGGATCCAAAGAAAACCACCAATGAAATTGAATCTCAGGAATTTCCCGTATGTCATTTCTCCTATACCTGCAACAAAAGGTGCAAAAGTCCTTACAATCGGAACAAAACGCGCTATAATAATGGTTTTAGGGCCGTGCTTTTCGAAAAATTCATGTGTCTGATCAATGTATTTTTGCTTTACAAGCTGTTTCCCGCGAATGTTCCATTTCAGGATTTTCAGTCCGAGCCTTTTACCGATGAGGTAATTCAGCGCATCTCCTGCAATGGCAGCGATCAGCAGCAGAATGAGGATAAGCCCTAAATTCAGGCTGGCTGTTTCTCCTGCTTCATTGGTAATTCCTGCACAAAATGCACCGGCTGCAAAAAGCAGGGAATCACCCGGTAAGAATGGCATAATAACTAATCCTGTTTCCACGAAAATGATGAGGAACAGAATAGCGTAAATCCAGTTTCCGTAATTAGTGATCATTACATGCAGGTGCTCATCCAGGTGAAGAAAAAAATCTAAAAATTGATGTAAAAATTCCATAGTAAGATTAAATGAGTTCAATTAATGAGGAATAGCCGCCTTCCAGAATATGCAGCTGGTGAATCTGAAAATCTGTTTCCAGCAGATTCACTAAGGCCTCGGCTCTCCGTCCGCTCTGACACATGATGACATTTTTTTTCTGTTTGTCCAGCTTTTCCGGATTTTCAGCCAATTCTGCCATCGGAATGCGTAGGGCATCCACTTTGCAATCGGCACATTCATAAGCTTCCCGGATATCTATCAGCTGATATTCGGTGTCTTTTACATGTTTGTCCATCCAGTCTTTAGGAGAAATGTAATTCATCACAATTATTTTTTTGCGAATATACGGTTTTTAGAGGAATGAAGATGGGGTATAAATTGTAAAGAAGAGGAAAGAAAGTTATAAAATACGTGATATTTAATTATATAAATATTTTCATTGAGTGTATAAGAGAATTTTTATAAATTTAGTTAATGGAATACACTGTGTATGATTCGATTATTTTTTCTTCTCATCCTGTTTTTGTCCTTTAATTATGTCTGGACACAAAGAAATTTTGAGTCATTTCTTGAGACTGTGCTGTCTGTGACGACTAATGATGTTGAGTGGCCAAAAACAGCTAAAAATACGCTGTCAAAAAGAGAACGTGAATCAATAAAGAAAATTCTAAGTGATACGGTGTATTTTCAATGTTATGAATCGGAATACTTTGAGATATATCTCAGGGATTTTTATTTTATTGATCTTGATGGCGATAGTGATTTGGATATCTTGTACAACGGAAGATTATGTCCTGGATATGAGTCCGAATTGGTAGTAGTATATATCAATAAAGAGGGGAAATATATTCGGGAAATATTTCACAATGGAAGAATACTTGATTTTGATAGGAATACAAATCGGTTGTTGTGTTATTCTTATCCTTGTTGCTCTTCGTTTAGCCACATTTACAGTAGTTTTTCCTTTGGAAAAGATAATGCTTGTTTGGATTTCAGTGTTATTTCGTTTGCGGAGCAACTTGGGCCGAACAATTTAATAAAAAGACAAAGTCAATTGCTTAATTCTGATTTTTTGACATTGGATAAAAATACTGAATTATTTTTCTTCTCAGATGGTAATGAAGAGATAATGTATTCCGGGTTTAAAAATTTAATGGGAGTTACAAATAAAGTAATAACTGTTTCTGCTTATGATAAAAAGATGGATAAATCAGGAGTTGTTTGGTATTATATGGCGGTAAAAACAGAAGATATAGAGTTGGAAAATAATGAGCAATCCGCTTATTTTTCACCACAAAATCAATATCTGATGCTTTGGATTAGAAATTATCCTTTGGATTGACAAACACTTTAAAGCGGATGATTTGCATTTCTTTTTTTGTATTGGCATACAGTAGAATTTTACGATCCTGAGCGTAGCTTTTTCCGTTGCTGTCAAATGTGAAAAAGATGGTGTCGCTTGCCATTGGAGCTGTCGGAGCAGAAGGGAAGTGTACCTCCGTGCAGTGACATTCTACCGTATATTTTGTGATTTGGAGAGGTTCCGGGCCTTTATTTTTAAAAACAAAGTAGCCTTTCAGTGTATCACCTTCCGTAATAACCTGATAATTTTTGACACTTTTATCAAAAGAAAATTCCGCAAACTGCGAGAGCGAGATTGCGGAATTTAAAAGTATTGTGAAGATAAAGATAAACTTCATCTACGTGTTTTTATTAGTTTGTCGGGGCACCGGAAGTATTAACCGGAGATGTTCCTTCAGGAGCTTCCAGAACCGTACCTTTGATACGGATTACTTTGTTCGGCTCGTTGACAGCATTAGAAGTGATAGTTACGGATTTGTTGATCGGACCAGGTCTTTTAGTATCATACTTCACCGTAATTGCACCTTTTGCTCCGGGAGCAATCGGCTCTTTCGGCCACTCAGGTACTGTACAACCACAAGAACCCTGCGCTTTTGAAATGATCAAAGGAGCATTTCCCGTGTTTTTAAATTCGAATTTGCAGGTTCCGTTGTCACCGTACTTTACAGTCCCGTAATCGTGAACTTCTTTGTCAAACTCGATTTTAGCACCACTTTCTACTTGTGCATTTGCGGAGAAAATCGATGTAGCGATAAAAGCTACGAATAAAAATAAATTTCTCATTTTTCTATTAATTTTAATTAGCATTTCGATTACCTAAAGTAGCTCAAGGATGTATAGCTTTTTTTCTTTTAACACTACATTAACAGCCCTTTGCTCTCTCATAATCACGTGATGACGTTAAACAAATACTTTGCCAAAAAATGCTTGAATGTTATTTCGTTTCTATGACTTTTAAACGATCTTTTATTTCATTCTTAATCGCAGCAGGAACTTTTTCTTTAGAAATCAATGTTTTATAATACCCCATGGCTTTTTCCTTGTCGTCCAGCATAAAATCGTAAGACGTTGCCACGGAATATAACACCTGATTGATCTTGCTGTAACCAGGATAGTTATCAATGATCTGCTGGCCGTAATCTACCGAAAACTTATATTGTCCCAATTGCATGTATAACTGGTGAATTTTATCCAGGGCTTCAGGTGTAAATTCATGTTTTGGATAATTGAACACAAAATCCTTGTGTGCCTGGATCGTTTTTTCAATCAGATCCACAGGAATCGTACTTGCCGTATCGCCCATCTCTTTGTAGGCAAGAAATAAAGAGCTGTCCAGCTCCTGAATTTTTTTCAAAGCAATTAAAGTGTCATTTTTCTGTTCAGCAGGAACGGTGTTGTCTGCTGTTTTCCCTTTGCAGGAAACCAGTGTTAGTGAAAATAGAAGTAAACAAAAGTAGAGCTTCATAATTACGTTAAATTTAAAATACTGAAACAAGAACGGTTATTTTTTCTTCATTTAATATCATTCAGGCCTTTTTTCCTTAATTTAATGCATTTTGTCTTAAAGTCTTAAAATCCTGACGTCCCGACAATTTCCTACCGCCCTTTTTTCGCAACCGGAAATTTCATCTTATAATCAACGGAAACAATTCCTTTTGAAATATTCGCCAGCTTTTTGGAGATCAGCTTTCTTCTGATCGGAGAAAGTTTGTCCGTAAATAGAATACCCTCGATATGATCGTATTCGTGCTGAATGATACGTGCTTTATAACCTTCGAATATTTCCTCGTGCTTTTGCCAGTTCTCATCAAAATACTGAATGCGTATTTTGGCCTTACGGTAAACATCCTCACGGATTTTAGGAATGCTTAAACATCCTTCATTGAAAGCCCATTCTTCTCCTGTTTCCTCCATAATAACAGGATTGATGAACACTTTTTTAAAACCGTCGATTCCTTCTGCCAGCGGATCGTCTTCTTCGTCTTCCTCTTTTTCTGCAAACGGTGAACCGTCCACCACGAAAAGACGTATAGACTTTCCGATCTGCGGTGCTGCCAATCCGACTCCCGCCGCCTGATACATTGTTTCAAACATATTGTCTATTAACAACTGTAAATCAGGATAGGAACTGTCAATTTCATCAGCCTTTCTTTTTAAAACCGGATCTCCGTACGCAACGATGGGTAAAATCATATTTTAAATATTGTCAGGCAAAATTAAGGTTTATTTCCTGAAATTCCAGCTCATTTTCTCAGGAGTTGTTAATGAATATTGAATAAGTTTCTTTTTTGCCCTTGAAAGAACACAGGATATTGTTATTTTTGTGCAACAAATTTTCAAGAATGAGTGCCAATTACCAACAAGAAGCGACTTTAGAGCAGGCAATTGAATTAGGATTGCGGGCGGAAGAGTTTGAAATGATTAAAGAAATTTTAGGAAGAACGCCCAATTTCACGGAGACGAGTGTTTACTCGGTGATGTGGTCGGAACACTGTTCTTATAAAAACTCTATTTTCTGGCTGAAACAATTGCCGAAAGATGGTCCTCACATGCTGGTAAAAGCCGGAGAGGAAAATGCCGGTCTTGTTGATCTGGGAGACGGGGTAGGTTGTGCATTTAAAATAGAATCACATAACCACCCAAGCGCGCTTGAACCTTATCAGGGAGCCGCGACAGGAGTTGGAGGTATTAACCGTGACATCTTCACGATGGGTGCGAGACCGATCGCTCAGCTGAATTCATTACGTTTCGGAGAAGTGGATTCTGATAAAACAAAATGGTTGGTGAAAGGAGTGGTAAAAGGAATTTCCCATTACGGAAACGCGTTTGGGATTCCGACTGTAGGAGGAGAAGTGTTTTTTGATAAATCCTATAATCAGAATCCGCTTGTAAATGCTTTTTCTGCCGGACTTTTAGATACTAAAAAAATTATTTCCGCGAAAGCAAAAGGTCCCGGAAATCCGGTGTATATCGTTGGTGCCGCAACAGGAAAAGACGGTATCGCAGGAGCAGCTTTCGCTTCAAAAGATATTACGGAGGATTCCGCAAACGATCTTCCTTCTGTTCAGGTAGGAGACCCGTTCCTTGAAAAATTACTGCTGGAAGCTACAATGGAGCTGGCAGAAACAGATGCTATTGTCGGTATGCAGGACATGGGAGCGGCAGGAATTACCTGTTCCACAAATGAAATGAGTGCAGGTGGCGGTGTCGGTATGGATATTCATTTGGACAGAGTTCCTACACGCCAGGATAATATGCAGCCTTATGAAATCTTACTTTCCGAATCTCAGGAACGTATGCTGGTAGTTGTTCAGAAAGGAAAAGAACAGGTTGTAAAAGATATTTTCACCAAATGGGATTTGCATGCGGAAGAAATAGGAGTAGTGACAGACACAAAACGCACCCGTTATTTTATGAACGGTGAGCTGGTGTCCGATGTTCCTTCCGAATCTCTGGTATTAGGCGGTGGCGCTCCTCAGTATCAGCGTGAATACAAAGAGCCTGCTTATTACCAGGAATATAAAAAGTTTAATATCAACGATGTTAAACAGCCGGATAACTTAAAAGAAGTAGCTTACTTCCTGCTGAGCCATCCGAACATCGCTTCCAAGCGCTGGGTGTATGAACAATACGACTCAATGGTCGGAACCAAAACAATGACAACCAATCAGCCTTCCGATGCCGGAGTGGTGAATATAAAAGGAACGGATAAAGCGCTGGCAATGACAGTGGATTGTAATTCACGTTATGTACATGCTGATCCGGAGGTCGGAACTGCGATAGCTGTTTCTGAGGCGGCTAGAAATATCGTCTGTTCAGGAGGAGAGCCTTCAGCAATTACAAACTGTCTGAACTTTGGAAACCCCTACAATCCGGAATCTTACTGGCAGTTTGTCGGGGCTATCAAGGGAATGTCGGCAGCCTGCAGAAAATTTGAAACTCCGGTAACAGGAGGAAATGTGTCTTTTTACAATCAGTCGGTGATCAACGGTGTTGAAAAACCGGTGTTTCCTACTCCTACGATTGGTATGATCGGCTTATTGCAGGATAAAAACAACCTGATGACACTTGATTTTAAGCAAAAAGGCGATCTGATCTTCATTTTGGGAGATTCTGTGGACTGTATTGCTTCTTCTGAATATTTATACTCTTACCATAAAGTAGAAGCATCTCCGGCTCCGTATTTTGACCTGGATAAAGAATTTGATTTACAACAGGCCGTTAAAGGATTAATCAGTAACCGCCTGATCAATGCCGCGCACGATTGCTCTGACGGAGGTCTTTTTGTAACGCTTGCGGAAATGTCTTTCCCGAGAGGATTGGGATTTGATATTGTTACTGATTCGGAAGTAAGAGAAGACGCATTCCTGTTCGGAGAAGCGCAGTCAAGAGTGATTGTAACGGTTAGTGAAGAGCAGGAAGATGAATTTATCGAATTCATGGCGCAGTCCGGAGTGAACTTTACGTTGCTGGGACACGTTACAAAAGGAAAATTTGTAGTAGATGATGAGCATTTCGGTTTCTGCGATGAAGCAAAAGATATTTATTTAAATGCTTTAGGCAATAAGCTGAATTGATTTTAAAATATTCATAATCAGGAAGGGTTTCGTAAGAAGCCCTTTTTTGTTTTATATCCGGAGCAAATGTTCATCTGAAACCGGCTTTTGTGCATCGGAAATAGCAATTTGAATTATTTTATGTGTAGAAAAATCAACGTGTCGAAATATTGTATAATATTGAGCTCGTTTTTATATTGAAAAATGAAAAAACTTTTTAAAAGTTATTGGTTTAGAATACCGTACAATGTTTTTCTTTATGGCTTTGCTGCTTATGGCTTCTTCCTGACAATGACATATTTTGCCATGAAATTTCAATGGACAAAAGATTCGGGAATGGTAGATGCCAACAACCGTTATTTTCAGTCTATGCACGATAAATACAACCGGAATTTCAAGGTAGATAGCGTCTCCATGGAAAAGCACCGCCATGAGCTGATGAACCGGGTTTTCCTGCTGAATGAATATTACCCCCTGAATGCCGGATACATCCTGTCCACATACGAGAAAACGAAGAATGAACGGCTGGCTTTGCAGATGCTGGATATTGTCGATCTGAGGTTACAGGACGATAAGGCCTATCTTAAAGATAAGAAGGCCATGGTTAAAAAGCTGAATTCCGACAGAAAAGTGACAGGATTGAGTGTGTTTGAATGGATGAATGTTCAGGAATGGAAGTACTTCAAGGAAGCGGTAGCAAAAGATAAAAAATGGATTGATTCTGCAGCGAATGTTTCCGGAGTGGAGCCAAGGCTTATTGTGGCGTGCCTGGTAGGAGAGCAGGTACGTTTGTTCAATTCCAGGAGAGAACGGTTTAAAAATTATGCAGCCCCGCTGAAAAGCCTTGCGCTGGAAACGAATTTGTCCTACGGTGTGACCGGGATAAAAGAAAGTACGGCGATGAAGATCGAGAATTATCTGAAAGATTCCACTTCTGTTTTCTATCTGGGAAGAGAATATGCGCATTTGCTGGATTATGACACATTGAAAAGTTACAGTAACAATATCAATGATACGATGAGTGTCCGTTTGCAGCGGCTGGTGCAGTTCAATAATCACTATTATTCCTATTTATACGCGGCTTTGTACGTAAAACAAATAAAAACGCAATGGGAAAAAGCAGGTTTTCCTATTGATGACCGCCCGGAAATTCTGGCATCCCTGTTTAATTTAGGATATCAGAAATCAAAACCAAACCCACATCCGAAAGTAGGAGGTTCCGTATTCAAGATTCATGATGCGGAATATACTTTTGGTTCGTGTGCTTATGAATTCTATTATTCCGGTGAAATGGCCGATCTCTTTCCCTACAAAAAGAAAATGTTTGACTGGCGAAAAGAGATACCTTATAATAAGAAATGAATAAAAGAGATAAAAACAAAAAAACGAGAACTTAATGGTTCTCGTTTTTTTGTTTTGTTTCATCTGCTTTTAATGTTCGCAGCTTCCTGAAAGATCGTGGAATGCTTTGTGAACAATTTCCAGCTGTTCCATCAGCTGCTTATCAGTGACTTTTTTTCCGGAAGCTATTTTACACATTTTTTGTGTCTCCTTTTCCAGCTTTTCGATAGCGTTTTTAACCGCTTCGTTATTAAAAGAAGCAGGGATTGTTCCTTGCTTTAATGCTGTTGCCTTTTCTGCCAATTCCATGTGGCGCGTTCTGATAGGCTCGAAATTTCCTTTTTCAGCACTATGGAAAGTAATTGCCATGATCTCATGAAAATCATTTAATTCTTTCCATGAATCCTTTTCAATCTCTTTCAGGAACGGATTTGCAAGCGCGTTTTCATAATTTTTGGATACCTGCTCCCAATTGATAATTTCTACGATAGATTTCAGATAATCAGCTCTTTTGTTCTGATATTTCAGATAATAAGCGTGTTCCCATACATCAATTCCTAAAATGGGAAATCCTCTCGGTCCTTCTACATCCATGATCGGGTTGTCCTGGTTCGGGGTAGAAGTGATAACGAGCTTTTTATCCGGAGTAACGATCAGCCACGCCCAGCCGGAACCAAAACGTTTGGATGCGGCATCGTTTAATTTTTCGAGCATGCTCTCAAAACTCCCGAAATCATTATTAATGGCTGAAAGCAATTTCTCAGAGGGTTTCTGATTCTTTTCCGGAGTTAAAATAGTCCAGAACATTGTGTGATTGTAGTGTCCGCCGGCGTTATTCCGGATCGCATTATCGAAATGTGTGGCATTTAATACAATGACTTCCAGTGGCAGATTTGCGAATTTTTTGCCTTCCAGCGCTTTGTTTAAATTGGAAACATACCCGGCATGATGTTTTTCATAGTGAATCTGCATCGTTTCCTTGTCAATATTGTTCACAAACGCGTCATAACCGTAATTCAGCTTTGGAAGTTCATAAGGCGCTTGTGAAAAAGACGTGAGCGAGTAAATAATGCCGGTTAGGGCAACGATAAGCTTTTTCATATTGATTTTTTTGTAGAAAAATAACTATTCTGACCGGGTAATTGTCTTTTTTAAACGTTAAAAATTAAGAAAGATAAAGAGCAGCAGCACCCATTAATGCAGCAGAGCTTTCTTCCAGGCCGGATCTTCTCACGGCAATTTTCCCTTTAAAAATAGTCAGAAGATTATTTTCCATAGCCATTTTGACTTTCTCTGTAAACTCGTTCCCTGAGTTGGCAAGCCCGCCGAATAAAATAAATGCTTCCGGATCAGAGAAACAGGCAAAATCAGCGAGCGCGCTTCCTAAAATATCGGCCGTGTAGTCAATGATCTTATTGGCCAGCTCGTCGTTGTTTTTCGCTTCAAGAAAGATGATTTCCGGAGTGATATTTTCATGTCCGGACAGCGAAGAACCGGTGTAAGAAGTTTTGAGCTCTTCGTAAGTACGCATAACACCTGTCGCTGAAGCATAAGTTTCAAGACAGCCGTATCTTCCGCAGTTACACTTCCGCCCGTTGTTTATCATTCGGATATGGCCGAATTCGCCCGCGTAGCCGTTGGTTCCCATTAATAGCTGATCGTCAATAATTATTCCGCTTCCCAGGCCTGTTCCTAAAGTAATACTGACAAAATTTTTAAAATGTTTTCCCGCGCCGAAAATTTTCTCTCCGATTGCAGCCGCGTTGGCATCATTTGCCAGCACGGCCTTCGTGTTAAATCTGAACTTAAAGATGTCACTTAATGGAATAATTCCTTTCCAGGGAAGGTTGGGAGCAAAATCAATTGTTCCTTTATAATAATTACCGTTGGGAGCGCCGACTCCGATCCCGGTGATATTGCGGGCATATCCCAGCTCATCAAGATGGATGAAAAGTTCTTCTACAAAATCTTCAGGCTCCGGAAAAGAAGCTGTCTTAAACGAATTTTTGTAGATGATCTCGCCTGCGGTGCTGATAATTCCGAATTTAATATTCGTTCCTCCTACATCCACAGCCAGTATATTGTCAGTCATTTATCACTATTTAATATACAATTCTAACAAATTATTGTTTATGTTTTTTGCCCGGTAAGGATTTTGGGCATTAAAATTTTGAAGAAATTAGTGCAAATTCACAAAACATGCTGAAAACAGTCGCTTTATCAGGTTTGTTATTTCTTTCCGCTCAGTTATTTGCTCAGAACAAGGCATTTGACAAATTGGAAATGTATTACAGCCAGGGACATTATAAACTAGTCTATAACAGAGCAAACAGGTTATTGAATACACCGGATTACGATTATTCTGTGCTTCCTTCCTTTTATAAAGCAATGGCTGTCTTACAGCTGGCACAAAATGATAACTATTATAAAAAAGCGAAATACAGCATTGACGAAGCGGCTGAAATGCTGTATAAAGTAAAACAATCACCGGATGGAATAAAAATTTTTGAAGCGCATGCGGATGAGATCCGGAACCTGAAAAAAGATTTGGGATCCTGGGCGGAAGACGTGAAGCTGAAAGGAGACGACAAGAAGTTTCAAAGTATTTCGAATGTGATCGTAAAATTGTTTGATAAAGTAGGTGAAGTGCCGAGCGTTCCGGTGCAGAAAGAGGAAATCCGTGAAAAAGAGGAATTGTTTAATAAGGATATTTCTTTCCAACGACAGGAATTGCTGGCGTATGCAAAAAAGTTTTTGGGAACACCTTACCAGTATGGAGGGACCACGCCTTCCGGCTTTGATTGCAGCGGATTTGTCGGATATGTCATGGACTCTCAGAAGATCTCTCTGCCCCGGCGGTCTCAGGATCAGTTTGATTCCTCTAAAAAGCTCAAAGAAAAATCAGTCCAGCCGGGCGATCTTGTGTTCTTTTCGAGCGGAGGAGGAGTGACACATGTCGGAATCGTCTATTTAATAGACGGAAAATCCATTTACATGATTCATGCTTCGACCGGAAAAGGCGTTGAAATTGCTGAAATTACCAATTCGGGCTACTGGACCAAACGGATTCACGGCTACGGATCGTATTTATAATTTAAAGAGGAGATAAGTAGTCCCTCGAAGATTTTTACTGAAAAAATGTAACCATTGTTAATAACCTGCGTATTAATTGTTGAAAACTTTTAATACAGCGGAGTTATGAGGGCATTGATCGTATTAAGCTTAATCACATTATCATCAACGGTTTTTGGTGCGGAAGTTACATATACATCTAAACAGGATTATGTGAAAGATTGGTATTCAACAGCCGTGAGGCAGATGATTACACACAGAATCCCTGCTTCCATCACACTTGCTCAGGGAGTTTTGGAAAGCTCCTTCGGAAATTCGGACCTGGCAAAATATGCCAATAACCATTTCGGGATCAAATGCCATGAATGGACGGGAGAGCGTATATATAAAGACGACGATAAGAAAAATGAATGTTTCAGAAAATATACAACAGCGGCGCAATCTTATGAAGATCACAGCCAGTTTTTGACAACCAGAAGCCGGTATGCAAAGCTGTTTACATTAGAAATTACAGATTATAAAGCCTGGGCACAGGGATTGAAAGAAGCGGGCTATGCAACGAATCCGAAATATCCGGAATTATTGGTGCAGGTTATTGAAGATTTGAAGCTGTATGAATATGATAAGCTGGGATTGACGAACTCTAAAAATATTGATTTAGCGGAAATAGGAAATAAAAATGAGGAGGTTTCTTCTTCTAAATCACCCGTAAAGACACCGACAGTAAAAAACTCTGATAAGCATAAGGCGACTTCTGTGAAAACAAAGACGGCAAGCGGAAAGGAAGAAGTAATTATTGAGGTGGAAAATACATCCTTAAATAAAAAAGTAACGACTGTCATGTCTCCCTTGAAGAAGACAGATCGTTCCGTAAAAGTTCAGGCCAATAAAGTAAAATTCATTGTGGCAAAAAAAGGGGATACCTTTTATAAAATTGCCAGAGAGTTTGAATTAACATTATCACAGCTGCACCGGTATAATGACTTTCCTAAAGGAAAAGACATTCTGACAGAAGGAGATCTTGTTTACTTACAGCCAAAAAGAGCGGCTTCCCGAAAATTAAGAAGCGTGACTTTGGAAAAAGAAATGACAGTTATTGATATTTCACAAGCCTATGGTGTCAAAACCAGTGAAATCGTTAGAAAGAATAAGCTGGAATCAGCTTCTTCTGTGATAGCAAAGGGCAAAAAAGTTAAATTATAACGAGTTTTTTGTTTGTAGTTAATTGTTTAAACAAAAAGAGAGAATTTTTTAAGTTCTCTCTTTTTTGTTTTTCCACTATTGTATCCGCTGTGAATAGCTATCTTTATCCGCATGAAACACAGAGAGCAGCTTATTTTACAGGCAGGTTTTTCCGGAGCGAATAATATCCAGAAGCTATATTGGGAAGCAGCATCTGCTTTTTCCATATTGCTTGCCCCGACTGGTAGCGGAAAAACACTGGCGTTTCTTGTCAGAGCAGAAGAAGCAGGCGCTTTCCCGTTGCTGATTATTTCCCCGACGAGAGAACTGGCTTTACAATTAGTGCAGAATTGCAGGAAAATACTTCCTGAACGCACCGTTGCAGCCTGTTATGGAGGTCATTCCGTTGAAAATGAAGAAAACCAGCTGAAAAATAATCCCCAGATCGTGGTGGCTACTCCCGGAAGATTAGCAGATCATACGGAACGCCGGACGATTGTTCTGAAAGAATTCAGACAGCTGATTATTGATGAATACGATAAGCTGCTGGAACTGGGATTCCGTGAGTCAACAGATGCCGTTATCGCGGCTTCTGACTGGCAAAATATTCAGTTGAGCAGCGCGACTGTTCTCCCGGATTTTGACACGAAGTTCCGTTCATTCAATTGGAAAACGATCAACCTGCTTGATGAGCAGCAGCCGGATATTGATTTTTACCAGCTGTTTGTGGAAGATGACAGCGAAAAAGCGGAAATGCTGCTTGACTTTCTTATAAAATTCAGAAACGAGCGCGTTTTGGTCTTTTGTTCCCATCGGGAAGCCTGCGAACGGATCTCCGACCGTCTTCACGAAGCGGGAATCGGTTCGGCAATTTATCACGGCGGATTAAGGCAAAGTGAGCGGGAACGGGCATTTATTAAATTTAACCGTCAGTCGGAGCGCCTGTTGGTCTGTACTGATTTAGCAGCCAGGGGACTGGATCTTCCACAGGTGGATATAGTGATCCATTATCAGCCTGCAAAGGATGAAGCGACCACCACTCACAGGAACGGAAGGACCGGCCGGAGCGGGAAACATGGGAATGCGGTGTATTTTACCAATGCTGATTATCAGCTTTCTCTTCCCTTGGCAGATTCGCTGAAACCCAATGAAACGATTCACTATCCCGATAATGTAACTTTATTTTGTAAAGCGGGCCGGAAGCAAAAGATGAGAAAATCAGATTTTATCGGCTTTTTATGCAAAGAGATCGGAATTCCGGGAGATGCCATTTGCGGAGTGGATATCTTTGACGATCACAGTTATGTGACAATGAAGCGTTCCGTATTTAAAAAAAATAATTCGGAATTAAGGCAATTTAAATTAAAAAAAGAGCGTTTACAATTTCATGTTTGTTATTAAAAACTGACTGTTAAATAATTTTTATACATTTTTTGCTAATTCACCGGATTTACAAAGGATTGTATTAGTATATTTAACCAACTAATAAATTAATATCATATGAAAGCTAATCTGTATCTTGTTCCCCATGACTTTTCTTCTGTTGGTCAGGCAGCTTTGAATTACGCCGTTCATTTAGGGAAATACGTTGAAGCTGAAATTCGTATTGTTCATATTGCGGCAAGTGAAAAATCGGTTCCTGAAGCACAGCAGAAATTAACCGAAATTGTTGCGCAGTTACCTGTATCTCCGAATCTCGAATTTACAAGCGAGGTACGTGTGGGAAATATTTTTACGGATATTAACAAGATCGCGATGGATACAGAAGCACAGCTGATTATTATGGGAACACATGGCATCAGAGGCTTTCAGAAATTTTTTGGCAGTCATGCCATCAAGGTGATCAACAGTACAAATGTTCCTTTTTTGATTGTTCAGGAAGATACACCCGTCAATGCGATCAAACATATCGCAGTTCCGATCGACATCAGCAGTGAAAGCCTTCAGATTACGAATATCGCAGCGGATCTGGGGAAAATGCTCAATGCGAAGCTTTCGGTTATTTATGAACCGGTTCATGATTTTACACTAAATAACCGTATGAATATCCGTCTGGGAATTGTCCGGGAATCTTACGATAATAAAGGTGTTGATTATGAGATCAGTGAACTGAAAGGAAGTGGTTCCTCCCTGAAAAAGATCAATCACTTCATGGCGGACAATGAATGCGATCTGGTTGCAATTGCTTATTTCTCGAACGCATTATTCCCGCAATTTGATACCTTTGCACAAAATTTAATCACGAACAAGCAAAAATTACCTTGTTTGATAGTGAGTGCAATATCGACATCAAATTCGTATTTTTAAATGTACTTAGGTCAGAACAATACTTTAACCATTCAACGATTTACGGCACCGGGCGCTTTTTTGGCAGATGCTGAAGGAAACGAGGTGCTCTTACCTAATAAATACCTGACGGATGACCTGTCGGAGGGAGATGAAATAGAAGTATTCATTTACAAAGATTCTGAAGACCGTCTGGTTGCAGTAACGGAGAAGCCGTTAATTGACCTGTATTGTTTTGCACATTTAAAATGTAAGGAAGTTAACCACATTGGCGCCTTCATGGACTGGGGACTCGAGAAAGATCTGCTGGTACCTTATAAAGAGCAGGCGCTGAAGCTGGAAGAAGGAAAATCTTATATCGTTTATCTGGGCATTGATGATGCTACACAACGGTTATACGGCAGCACAAAGTATGAGCGCTACCTGGACAATGAGCACATTGTTATAGAGAGCGGTCAGGAAGTTGATCTGCTGATCGCTGGCTATACGGATCTGGGATGTAAAGTGATCATTAATGATACTTACGGAGGACTGATTTTTAAGAATCAGCTCATCAAAAGACTTCCCGTCGGAACCAAAACGAAAGGATTTGTGAAATCCATCCGTCCAGACGGAAAAATTGACGTTGTGCTGGAACGTCAGGGATACCAGAAAGTAGGAGATCATTCTGAAAGAATCCTTGAATATCTGAAGGCTAACAATGGTATTTCACATATTACGGAAAAGTCTTCGCCGGAGGAGATCAGAGCAGCTTTTGAGATGAGTAAGAAAACATTCAAGCAGGTTTTGGGAAATCTGTACAAGCAGAAATTGATCGCCCTTTCTGACACCGAGATTCGCCTGCTGAAAAATTGAGAATGGAACTTTTATACCATTTTCTCAATCTTCCAATCTTCTAATTTTTCAATTTAATTAAAATCCAAACTGATCTTTAAACTTAATGGATTGCCTTCTGGAAACTTCTATTTTTTCGTCCGTTGAAAGCGTGAACTGCAAACCTCCGTTGAACCAGTTTTCAACTGCTTTGACGTAGTTGAGATTTACAATAAAACGTCTGTTCGCGCGGAAAAACAAATTGGGATCCAGCTTTTCCTCCAAAGCATTCAGCGAACGTAAGATCATCGGCCTGAAATTATCGAAATGTACTTTAACGTAGTTCCCTTCCGATTCGAAATAGCGGATTTTTTCCATCTCAATAAGCCAGCATTTATCGCCGTCTTTGATAAAGACCTTATCCTTGGCACCTAAACGCATCCGCTCAATACCAGACATTTTTGTTTCAAATTCATCCTGGATAGAGATCTTTTTCAGGGCTTCTTCAAGGCGTGCAGGATCAATCGGTTTGAGTAAATAATCCAGCGCATCTACTTCAAATGCTTTGATAGCGTATTCGTCATAAGCGGTAGTGAAAATTACCTGTGGAATTTCTTCCAGCTTTTTCAGCATATCAAGTCCTGTCATTCCAGGCATCTGAATGTCTAAAAAAATCAAATCCGGTTGTAGATCCCTGATCAGCTCAAGCGCTTCGATGGCATTGGATGCTTCTCCTGCCAGCTCTATTCCCGGCTCTTTTTTTAATAGAGATTTCAATTCTTCTCTCGCCAGGCGCTCGTCATCAATGATCAGATAATTCACTTTTTTATTCATATTACATGTTTTATAATGATTTCACTTATGACTTTTCCGTCTTCTTCGTAAATACGGAAAGATGCGCCTTCTTTGTACATCAGAGCGAGGCGGCGTTTTGTGTTTTCAATTCCGATTCCGGTATCTGCTGCTTCGTTTCTTAATTTCCCGGTGTTTTTTACGTACAGATACAATGTTTCCCGGTCCCGTACAATCTGAATTTCCAGTTCTCCTCCGTTGATCTCTTTTGAAATTCCGTGCTTTACGGCATTTTCAGCCAGCATCTGAAGGATGAATGGCGGAATTTCCAGTTTTTCCAATCCTTCCTGGATCTGCATCGTGACTCTCAGCCGGTCTTCAAAACGGATTTTTTCCAGATCGAGGTAATTTTTTACGATCTCCAGCTCTTCACCAATGGTAATGGTATCTTTTTTCCCGGAAACCAATGAGGTGCGGAGCAGATTGGATAATTGCGTCACCGTTTTTTTGGCCAGTTCCGGATCAAATTCGATCAGTGCTCTGATGGAATTCAGCGAATTGAACAGAAAATGAGGGTTCAGCTGTGATTTTAAATTTTTAAGTTCTATTTCGTTCTGGCTGCTTTGCAGACGCAAATTGTCAATTTCTTTTAAATAGGCTTTATTGAAAAAATAGTAGGTAAAATAAATCCCGTTCCAAAGAATCAAAAGTAATATTGCGCCTAACATATTCAGGTAGAACGGAATAGATGAAAATTGTTTGTAAAGGTAAGTGAGTGATCTGTTTTCAAAAAGGCAAGCGATTAGGGCTTCTGTATTGACCAGTAAAAAGGCAATGATCAGGATCAATACGGATAATCTCGGAATCAGCTTTGAGAAAGGAAGCTCCAGCCATTGGAAACGGATCATCAGATGGCGCATCCAGTGTGTCAGGAGCAGCCCGGATAAAGAAAAGGATATGACCATTAACATGAATGAATAATGGAGCAGATTTCCTTTGTCAAGATAATTGGCCAGATAGGATATGAATGCGTAAGTTGTCCATCCTGAAATCTGGGCAAACCAATATACTTTTTTTGTTCCGTTCATGATCCAAAAATAAGCTGTTTTTGGAAAATCAGGTGAGAATAACGACAGATGGACTAAAATTTGTATGGAAGGATATTTATCATGAAAAACAGTTAGTTTTGGTACTATGAAATTTCTTTTCACCTTACTTTTCGTATGGATTTCTTTTTTGGGCAGGCCGCAGTTCAAAAGTAATCCCGTGATCGGAGGGCAGGGAGGACTTGTTTTTTCATTAGGGACGCATCAGCAAAAAATCGGGCTAACCGCATCTTTTTTTTACCAGGATTTTTTCTACCAGCTCAATGCCGGCACACAGATTTCTTTTCACTTCAACTCTTACGGTGGCCGAAAAAAAATATGGGAAAACAGAACTTATATCGGAGGAGTTTTGTTAGCGGGAAAACGACAGCAGACAATTTCACCTGTTTTAGGAGGGTTACAGCACCAATCCTCTTTTAATTGGGGACTTGCGTATAATTATTTATGGTATTTTGATGAAGCGGGAACTTCACAGCGTTCCGGGGCATTCGGGGCACACCTGAAACAATTTTTTATCGCGATGGAAAACGATGTCTTCGGCGGACAGGCACGTGACCGTTTTCGCACAGCGATATTATATGCACATTACCGCACGGCTCTTTTCACTTATTTTACGGAATGTTATATCTGGACCGGAGAAACACGAGGAAGCACATGGATAAAGATACCGTCCGGGAATTTTCCTTACGGCTACAGAGAGCTCAGTGATCTTCCTTACGGGAAAACCTCACATGGAATATGGAGCTTCGGAGTACACGCTCATCTGCCATTTTATCAGATGGTGTCAGGGAAAATAGGAGTGGACAGTGAAGGGATCCGTAATCTGGTGCAAAATCGTTTCGGACATGATTTAATATTTCTTCCGGGAAAGATCAAACGGAATACGCCTCATTATCCGATGCTTGGAAATGATGGCTGTCCTGCTTTTGATAAAAAGGAAAAGCGAAAAGACCGTTTTTTCTTTTCGCTTTCTCTGAATGATTATCTTTTTGACTGAGAAGCTATTGCTTTTTCTACCGGATAGGCATTGAAGGTTCCTTTTCCGGCCGCTATAATTTCTCCCTTCTGATTTCTGATCTTTCCTTCGAAATAGAGCAGCCGTCTTCCTCTGTTGATCATTTCCGCTTCTCCTGTTAATTCATCTCCGATCAAAGCAGGCTTCAGAAAGTTAGTGCTTAATTCTACCGTCGAGACGATCATATTGTCTTCACAGACAACACTTAAAGCTGCAACTCCGAGAGTAGCGTCCATTAAAGCTGCGATTGCTCCACCGTGAGCTGCAATCGGCTGCGCCAGAACTTCCTGCTCTACCTTCATTTTGTAAATGACTTTTCCAGGCTCCTGTAATTCAAAGGACATTCCTATTGTACGTCCGAAAATATTGTGTTGGTTATAAAATTTAATGACCGGATGATGATTAATTGGATGCATTTTCAGAAAGATTTGGATTGTTTTTTAGATTCACATCAATTGCGGTCTGAGGGAAATAAATACCTGCTCTATTGATCTCTTCATAAAGGCGTTTGTGCAGATCGGCAAGAACAGAGGAATTAACACTGGTATCACACCATGCTCTCAGGCGAAAAATCAAAGCCCCTTCCGTTAACGATTCTACAATTACGGAGGGTTTTTCAGGTGTTTGGTGAACTCTTGGATCTTCGTTCATTATTTTCAGGGCGATATCCGTGAATTTATCCACATTCTCACCGAAGTTCAGCTTTACGCGCGTTTCGATCCTTCTCGTTTTTAAACGTGTCAGATTGATGATGTTTTCATTGGATATTTTACTGTTCGGAATAATGATCTCTCTGTTGTCACCTGTAGTCAGGATTGTATTAAAGATCAGGATCTGGCGGACAACACCTGTTACGCCCTGTACCTGGATTTCTTCACCTACCCGGAATGGTTTTAACGAAAGGATCAGCACTCCGCCGGCAAGATTAGAAAGTGTTCCCTGCAGTGCCATACCAACAGCAAGACCTGCTGCTCCGAGTACAGCAATGAAAGAGGTGGTCTGGATCCCCAGCTGGTTTACAGCAGTGATTATAACGAGTATTTTTATGGCGAGAGATGCTCCGCTCGACAGAAATGAAATTAAGCCTGCGTCAGCCTCTCTTCGCTCCATGATGCGCTTTATTGCTTTTGAAGCGAATTTTGCAAGCCAGAAACCTACAAACAGCACAATGCTGGCTACTAACAGATTTCCCCCGAATTTGACAAGCATTTTGAAAATTTCATCAAAATTCAAGCTCATTATTTCTTTTACAGGAGCAGAGTTTTGTATTGTTTCTTTGAATTCCTGTTTTGTGGAGTCTAATAAATCAGGCATAATTTATTGTATTTAAGGTTATGGAAATTTGGGGAATTTACTGAAATCTCTTTTTCTTTTTTCCAGGAAAGCGTTTCTTCCTTCAACAGCTTCCTCAGTCATATAGATTAGCCGGGTTGCTTCTCCCGCATATACTTGCTGACCCACCAGACCGTCATCGATAAGATTGAAGGCAAATTTAGCCATTTTAACTGCTATAGGGCTTTTGGTCAGGATTTCCTGTGCCCATTCATAAGCTGTCTGTTCCAGTTCATCGTGAGGTACAACAGCATTGACCATTCCCATTTCAAACGCTTTCTGCGCCGTATAAGATTTTCCCAGAAAGAAAATCTCTCTCGCTCTTTTTTGTCCCACCTGTCTTGCAAGGTAAGCCGATCCGAATCCACCATCCACACTTGCCACATCTACATCTGTCTGCTTAAAAACAGCGTGTTCTCTGCTTGCAAGTGTCAGGTCACACACTACGTGCAGGCTGTGTCCGCCTCCTACAGCCCAACCCGGAACAACAGCGATCACAACTTTATTCATGAAACGGATCTGGCGCTGAACATCCAGAATATTAAAGCGGTTGACCCCGTCTTCTCCTTTGTATCCGGTAGTTGAACGTACCCGTTGATCTCCGCCGGAACAGAATGCCCAGCCGCCGTCTTTTGGTGACGGTCCTTCGCCACTGATTAGCACAACTCCGATTTCCTGTGATTCGTGTGCAATAATCAGAGCGTCTAATAATTCGGAAACTGTTTTCGGGCGGAAAGCATTTCGTACTTCCGGACGATTGAATGCGATTCTCGCAACGCCGTCAGATTGTTTAAAGGTGATGTCCTGATATTCTTTTATTGTTTTCCAGATGATGTTGCTCATGTTTCCTGATTTGTAGTACAAAAATAATACTCCTTTCCTTTGTTCGGCAAATATGTGTTAATGTTTCAGCCTGATCAGCACCTTATCCGCAATCAGATAATAGTGCAGCTCTGTAGGAGTCTGAAGCAGAATTGTTTTTTCATCGATCTTACGGATCTGCTGATAATGGTCTTCTGAAATTAATTTTCCGTCCAGTGTATAAAGGAATAATCTTGCTCCGTCAGCTGCAATCCAGAAATTGTTTTCAAAACGGCGTACCTCGCTGTATTTATTAGGGATGATCCATTCCTGTTTCTGATTGATCACACCTTGTTGTACCAGCAGCTCTGCCACCGCATATCCGTTGCTGAAGCTTTCCGCATAGTCATAGACAGGCTGAATGGTTACCACATTTTTTGGTGTTATAAATCCCCATTGTTTTCCTTTTGTGAAAGCGATACCGGATGAATTAACAGCACCTAAATTCATATATGTTAATGGTATAATCACTTTTCCATTCAGGTCGATAGCTCCGAATTTTTCTTTGAGCTTTACTTTTGCGATTCCGTCCGTAAATTGTGCCAGCTTTATATAGTTGGGATAAACCTCATATTTCATGTCGATGACGATCTTCCCGGATGCATCGATATAACCAAATTTGTCGTCCAGAGCAATGATGGCTTTTCCCTGAGACAAACGGCCTATTTCGTCATAGGTTAGCGGTAAAACGGTATCACATGCTTTATTCACCAGACCGTAATATTCACCGTTGGAAACGATAAACAGGGAATCGTTAAAAAATTGTACTTCCTCAAAAACGGGTTTCAACAGGAACCGGCCTTCTTTATTGATAAATGTCTGCTTATCTCCGATGTGTACTTCCGCTTTACCGTCTTCAAAAGGGAACGCTTCGTCAAAACCATCTTTGAAAACCTGTGTCCCGTATTTGTCGAAATAGTAATATTTTCCTTCGTACTGCGCATAAATCAGCTCATCTGAAAACTGGCCGATGTCTGTATAAATGGTGTCAAAAACAAGTCGTCCGGTGCGGTCGATAATGCCAAACTTATTGTTGAATTCTACAATTGCTCTTCCGTTTTCAAAATCATATACACCGGAGTAAACAATCGGAATAACAATGTTGTTACGTTTGTCAACAAAGCCGAACTTACCACGGAGAGAAGCGATTGCAAGGCCTTCTTTGAAGAAATTCAGGGATTCGTATTTGGCCGGATAAATTACTTTTCCTTCCATGTTCATCCAGCCCATTTTTCCGTTCTGACGAAACGGATAGAGCTGCATTACTGCCAGGCGTTTATCTTCTTTGACTTCTTCCAGGAACGGGCATTCCGGATAGCGTTTTATGAATTCATCAAAACGCTTTTCCGAATAGTCATACATAAACATCTGATATACCTTACGCCATGCGCTTTCGACATTTCTGTTAGATGGAAATTTTTTAGTGAAATCATAAAAAGAAGCGATTGAATTATCGGTGGTATAAAGGTCGTAAATCTTGTCCTGGGCTTCTTCTGTATATGGATTATCCGGATAGTTTGCCAGAAATGCGACATAAGAGCTGATATCTTTCGCCAGCGTCTGCTCTTCGTATTGTAAGCGATAGTAGTTTGCTTTGGCCTGATAAGCTAATTCCGATTCAGGATATTTCTCAAAGAAATAACGATAGGCATGGCTTGTTCCTTTTGATCCGGCATCTGCATAAGCAATCGAATCTCTCTTAGTGATTGCGTTGTCATATTCATCCGCCCAGGGGTAAAGCACGATAAAACGCTGGTAGGTGATTTCCGTATTTTCTTTAGACACAACATCCCGGTAATAACCGGATGCTAGGAGCAGCTTTAAGGAGTCAATGGACTCTCTTGTAAAATTGTAGATCTTATATTTACTTCTTTTTTTATCCGGTAGCTGATAATAAAGCTGATCAGACTGAACAATGGCATTGTACGCTTTGTCAAAATCATGAAAAGGATTGTCCGAACGGCTGTAAATAATCGCTAGACCGTAATTTGCAATGGCCTGCTCTTTTTTTAAACCTTTTTCAAAATTGAGCTTCGCGTCAAAGTAATTATAAATTTTTAACGATTCAAATCCTTTATCAATAGGTCTTGCAAAAGATGCTATTGATATGCTTAAAAATAATATATTGACTATCAATGATTTAATTATTCTCATTTTCTCAATGTATTAATATTAAAAGAGAAAAGCTCCCCCGTAAAAACGAAGGAGCCCTCATAAATAGTATATCAAATTACTTTTTGTGTCTTCCGTAACGAGAGTTGAACTTGTCAATTCTACCAGCAGTGTCGACAAATTTCACCACTCCTGTGAAGAATGGGTGTGATTTGTGAGAGATATCCAGTTTTACTAACGGATACTCATTACCGTCTTCCCAAACTACAGTTTCTTTAGAAGCAGCTGAAGAATGACACAGGAATGAATATTCATTCGTCATGTCCTTAAATACTACTAATCTGTAATCTTCCGGGTGTATTCCTTTTTTCATTGTATCTTAAATTATCTTAAACTTCAATCATTTCCCCAATCGGACTGCAAATTTAATCAAAGAAATTCAATTTCCAATAATTCTGCTGAAATTTATTTTAACCTCCTGTAATTTCACCTGAACAGCTCCATATAAATGACAAGGATCGCCAGAATCAGGATCAGGTATCCGAAAGATTTCCGGAGCAGGGTATTACTGATCTTATCTTTGAAAATTCCTGAAAAAAGCACCCCTGCAATAGCAAAACCTACATACGTCAGCAGGAAATTCCAGTCAATGATCAGTGAATCGTTGAAATCGCCTATGAAACCAAAGGTCGCGTTGATGGCAATCACCAATAAAGACGTGGAAATAGCATTTTTCATAGGTATTTTTGCTAAAAATACCATAGCAGGAATAATCAGGAATCCTCCGCCAGCGCCTACAAAACCTGTGATGAGCCCTACAATAATTCCCTGGATGAAAATCAGCGGATAATTAAAATCATCCGGTACCTCATTTCCGGGATCCCGTCTTCCTCGGATGGATGTTATGCTGGTCAACAGCATTACGATGGAGAAGAACAGCATGATTCCGGTAGATTTGCTCAGCACGAAATAATCGTTCACAATTAAGACATCGGGCAGTAACGGAATTACATATTTCCGCATGGCATACGTAACCAGAAAAGCGGGAAAAGCAAAAATGAGCGCTTGTTTGTATAATATGGTTTTCTTTAGCGCATTATCGACGGACGCGATCAGAGAAGATACCCCTACAAGGAAAAGCGAATAGGAAGTAGCTTCATGCGGGTTAATTTTCAAGACGTAAACCAGTACCGGTACGGTCAGTATTGATCCTCCGCCGCCTAATAAATTAATAATGATTCCGATAATAAAGGCAAGAATATAACCTATAATGATTTCCATTAGATTTTCCCTTTTCCCACAAACGTAAGGTTTATTTTTCAAATACTATATATACGTCAAGCTGCGTATCGCCTTGACTGTTTCAACGCTGTAACTTTGTAACATAAACAAGAAAAATACTTATTACAATAGATCTGCTACTCAGAATTCTTGTATGTAACACACCTGCGGGTTGTTCACTGAGAAAGCCGGCCATAAATGCCGGCTTTTAATTTTTCACATAAGCTATTTTTGTCTGTGAAGCCTGGATTTGTTAATGATCAGGGAACATTTTTCCCGGGTTAAGTATCTTTTTCGGATCAAATAATTGTTTGATCTGCTTTTGCAACGAAATTCCCGTTTCTGAAAAGACAATGTCCATATAGCTTTTCTGAACATAGCCGATTCCATGCTCGCCACTGATCGTACCGCCTAATTCACGAGTATAAATGAATAATTTCCGGATGGCTTCGGGAAGAATGTTCTTCCAGGCATCATCCGGCATTGCTCTTTTCAGGATATTGATGTGTAAATTCCCGTCTCCGGCGTGTCCGTAGCAAATGGATTCAAATCCGTATTCGCTCCCCAGGTCTTTGACTTTTTTCATCAGTTCCGGAAGCCTTCCTCTTGGAACTACCGTATCTTCTTCTTTATAAGTAGAGCTATGCTTGGCGGCTTCTCCCATCACACGGCGGACTTTCCAGAGCGCTTCTTTGCTGGTGTCATTATCCGCAAAAAGAATTTCTCCGGGATTGAATTGTTCCATAACGTTTACAATACCTTCCATTTCCCGCATGAGCTGTTCTTCGTCATTACCATCTACTTCAATTAATAATGCCGCCGCCAGATCACCGGTAATTTGGATCGGGTAAACACCCAGGTAATTTTGTGCAATGACCAGCGCATCTTTTTCCATAAATTCCAGTGCTGACGGCGTGTAACCGGCAAGAAAAACTTTGTTTACTGCTCTGCATGCTTCCTCCGTAGAATGAAAGGGTACGAAAATTAACAGGTTCCGGGTTGGAGGAGGAAGCAGCTTTAATACGATTTTGGTCACAATGGCGAGTGTCCCTTCTGATCCGACGATCAGCTGAGTCAGATTGTACCCGGTCGAATTTTTTAAAGTATTTGCTCCTGTCCAGAGAATTTCACCGTTTGGCAAAACAATTTCCAGATTAAGCACATAGTCTTTGACAACACCGTATTTTACAGCACGTGCGCCGCCGGAATTTTCAGCAACATTCCCGCCAATAAAGCAGCTTCCTTTACTGGAAGGATCTACCGGATAGAACAAACCTTCTTTTCGCACCGCCTGCATCAGCTCTTCGGTAATAATACCGGGTTCGGTAGTTACCTGAAAGTTTTCAGCATCAATATGGATAATTTTGTTCATCCGCTTCATATCAAGTACAATTCCACCTGAAACAGGCAATGCTCCGCCGCTTAATCCTGTTCCCGCACCTCTGGGTGTTACTGCCATATTCTGCTCATAACAGAATTTCATGATCTTACTGATTTCTTCTGTTGAAACCGGCTGGAGCACAACATGGGGTCTGAAAACGAAATCTTCCGTTTCATCTGATGCGCAGCGAAGTAAATTTTCTTCGTCTGTAAGGATTCTGTCAGCAGAAAGCATTTTTTGAAATTGTTCAATGTGCTCTGATGTGACCGCTGTATAATTCATATAATATTTAAATGGCAGTGAAAATTTAGTGATAGTTTTTGAACTGGAAACTTTCTGACAAAAAACTCTTTTTGCTATTATGGATAATTCTATACATTTGCGGCATGAATGCCGCAGGAAAAAATAAGCTTCTAAGGAACGGGTTGATAATCTGCTTTTTCTTCGTTCATTTTCTTTTTCTGACATTCATTCTGGTAGAGAATAAAGCGCCGGTTTTTATTCTTTCTTTAGTGGGAATTTTCACGTTTTTTATTTTTTACGCATACTACAGATCTCCTTTTCTTCATCACCATTCAATGGATTTTGAGTCGTGGAGCGTTGTACTATGGGTGCCTGCCGGGGCTTTGAGCGCATTTGTTTTAAATCAAAAGCTGGGCTTAGGGCCGATATTGGCAGGGTCGCTGGTTGGAGTTTTAGCGTCCTTCATTCCCAATATTAATAAAAAGTCGTTCTATTTATCACAGCTTCCCAGTGTTTTATATTGCGGAGCGTTCGTAGGAATGACTTCTCCGACTGTTTCAAATGATTATACTTTTATTTTTCTTGCAAGCCTTATCTGTGCGGTTTTCCTGATGCTTTCCAAAAATCTGCTTCAGGGAGTAGGAGGCAAATTAGGAACGCTCGCGTTTATCGGAGTGGTGCTCGCAACATTACTTTACAGGCTTTTTAACTTATGGATATAATATTATTGATCATCATTTCGTTTGCCGGTTCGCTCGGGACTTTTTATTGCAGCAAGAGTTTTGGCTGGAATCCTGTACGTTCTTCTGCTGGATTGAGCTTTATTGTAGCCCTGTTTTTAAAAATTTTTCCAACTCTGCTGTCTTCCTATTTAACGGAGACAGTCCCGGTGGTTTTTATCGGTTCGACATTTGTAGGAATGGTTTCTGTCAGGCAGACTTCCAGCTATTTCGGAATTGCTTTTGCAGCAGGGATCTATAGTGTTATTTTTCTCTATTCCAGCCAGTACTTTGAAGGTTACGGAGGTGCTTTGGGCACGACAGCCTGTGTTTCGCTGCTGGTAATTTTATCTTCGCCTTATTTTAAATCAGATAAGAAGCTGAGAGTAGGAATGAGAAAAGTGAAATACAGGTTTAAACGGACGGAAACGAGATAAGCATAATTTTATAAATTATTTTAAAACGCTGGTGTTTAATTAAAATCCGGCTTCAATTCGATATATTGTTTAAGTGCCCCATTTTTATAAATAACTTCTAATTCAAAGTTGGGATTTTGAATAACCGAATGATTTATGAGATATTCTGTTTTCCATATATTTTCTCTGTTGGTTTTATCAATAATTTCAATGGCTCCTGATTTTAAATTCTTAATTCTGATTTCCTGAATCTGCTCGACGAGAATATCAATAGCATTTTCTCGTCCATTTTCTAGGAATTGGTTACGTTCGTGAATGTTAAACAGAAACACCAGACAAAATACAGCTGTAGCCATTGTGAGGCTCCAAATAAAATTCATGGAGTTTTTACTGGATAGTAACAGAGAGAGGAAACCGGAAATTAAAAGAATAAAAGAAATAATTCCGTTGATTTTTAATGCACTGAAGAAAAGATCGTCTGCATCCTGAAGGCTGAAATCGCCTCTCACAATCAAACCAAATTTTAAAATGCTTATACAAAAGCAAAATATAACAGCAAATATATTTAAGCAGATGAATAATAAAATTCCCAATTTCTTTTTCATAAAATTCCTTTTACTTCAAGTCGATAACATTTGCGGATTTTTCCCATATTACTTATCTGCTCCGTACCATTCGAACTGATCCGACCATTGAATAAAATCATATAGTTCCTGCCGGTGTTCTTTGATCCATTTTGTAATGGCTTTATCTCCCGAACTGATGAAAGCGACATGCGCGAAAGCAGAAATGAAATTCTTTTCTTTCATTTCAATGAAATATGGCGCATAGTATTCCCAGTAGAAACCTGAATTTTTGTCTTTAGTTTCTGCAAGAGAGGAGCAAATCAGCTCGAATTTCCGGATAAAGCGTTCAATTTCAGTTTCTTTTTTATACTTCTTGTCGAAGTCAAGGGCGGAAGTCATGTCTAATAACAATTCGGTGACAGAGAAATTGTTCTCCCGGTTTTTTCCATCCTCAGTCGTGTCTCCTAACAAGCCCGGATTCAGCCGGATAGTGATGCTCTTGCTGTTATTCTTCTGTGTCACATTTCCTTTTACGAGCCCTGTTAAAATATCCAGGTTGATCTTTGCCCGGCTGCTTTCCGGTTCCGCCATCAGAAAACGGCCATATACCAGTATGGATGCAATCCGTTTCTTTTTATAATTTAAGATATGCCCGATAGCATTGTGAGATCCCGGATGAGAAGGGTTTAACCTGATTGCTTTTTCAAAGCATAACAGCGCTTCATCGTATTCCTGGAGGCCTACAAGTGTAATGCCTTTATTAAAATGAAGCTGATATTTATCAGGAAAAATCTTTATCCCTTCATTATATATTTCCAGCGCTTTTTCGGGTTTTTTCAAACCATCTGCCGCATTTCCGTAAGTGACATAGACAGCCGAAAGCTCTTTATCATCCGGATATTTTTCGATCACTTTCTTACAGCAGATGATTGCTTCGTTAAACCTGCCCAACGCTGTTAAGGTCATTGCTTTTTCTGAAAGTGCGAGGAAATTATCCTTATCCAGCTCTAACGCCTTGTCGTACCGGGTGATGGCTCCTTCGTAATCTCCTTTGTCATGATGGGCGATTCCCTCTGCGACGTATTTTTCTGCTTCTACCCGCTGTTGTCCGAATATAATGCTATGCGCTAAGCAAAAAATGATAATAAGTGCATGTGTCTTCATAAGTAGCTATTTTAGTAGTTGATAAATAATGAACCGTGACGTTATCCGGAAGTCATTTTCCTAAATATAGGAAAAAAGAGGCAATAAACCCGGTAAGCATTTTAAAAAATTAGTGATCGGTACTTTTTATTGTGTAAATAATCGATTGGTTATAATTGGTTTGGAAATTATTGCAGAATGTGTAACAAAAGTCACTGTGCAGAGAAAATAATTTTCGGAATTTTGTAATAAAACAGGAGATTCCTGAAAAAATATGAAAAACTGGAATTTGATACGTATTATTCGCCTGATGTTGGGAATATATATCCTGATTGACGGAGTTTACACCAGACAATGGATTTTTGTGGTAGCAGGCGCGTTATTTTCTTTAATGCCTTTGTTGAATATCGGTTGCTGCGTGGCGGGGAATTGCGATATGCAGCCGGATAACAGAAAGCCGGAAAAGCCGGATGCGGATATTGTTTTCGAAGAAATTAAATGAAAAATGAAATGAAGGCGATTTTAAAAAATAACGCTTTAATAGTGATCGGAATTATCCTTGGAGCTGCAGGCGGTTATTTGTACTGGAAATTTGTCGGGTGCAGTTCAGGAGCATGCGCAATAACCTCAAAACCGCTGAACAGTACGCTGTATGGAATGTTAATGGGCGGATTGCTTTTTTCTCTGTTCAAAAAAGAAGATTCAAAGAAGAAAGAATAAAAAAAGCCATGAAATATCATGGCTTTGTCATTATCAGTGTATAATATCATTCTTCTTTCGCACGCTCTTTTTCGATGCCAAAATAAATACGCCCGTTAATCAGCGGATTGAATACGAAATACTGGCATTTTACAACTTTCCCGGAAGGAAGCACACACCAGAAACGGTTCACATCGTAATCGGATTCATCTCCGAAATCATCATCTTTAACTTCACCGTTGCCTTTCAGGCGGTACATTTTCAACAAGGAAGATTTACCACTTTTCTCCGTTACTTTTAAAGTACAGAAAGGCTGCGCTTTTTTCAGGCTGTCGATCTGCTTTTCGTCTAATTCGAAATTGTCAAATTCATAGTGGATTTTACGGTAATTATTAAGATAGCGGACAATCATTGCCGTATCCACTTTATCAAGGATTTTTCCGTTATTGGAAACTTCGTACCCGTTTCCGAAGTTTTTTACAGTAAAGCTTCTTTCCGGTACGTCAAAATGTTTAACTTCCACTTCTTTGATCTCATCTTTCTGTAACAGAAAAACTTCCGTACAACTCCATCTTCGCGGGTCTGCGAAAAAGCGCGGCTCAATGATTCCATTCAATCCCCGGACTTTCATAATGACTGGCAGATCACTTTTTTCAGAAGGTGTTTCCAGTAGCATATACGTTCCATAGTGATCTTGTGTAGAAAATCCCACGTACCATGTTTTTTCCAGCTTTCCGTTTTTGAAGATATCCACTTTGACGTGGGAGGCTGCCATTCTTTTTTTGACATTTTCCCGGGCAGCCTGCGGAACGTACCCTTTAAACTCGATGTTTTTGATCGTTTCGAGAATGGTATTTGCCGGTTCCTGAACAATGCAGCCACCGTCTTTATCTGTCCAGCGCCCGTCTTTGCCGCGTTTCAGCTCGAATGTATTCGAATAAGAGTCGTGAATAACGACCTTGTCAATAGAAGCAGTATCTGCAATTGCGAATTCCAGCAGTTCCGTATCGGATTTCCCGCTGTTTCGGACCAGGTTTAAAGCAAACATTGCCAGAGCGCCAAGTCCGATAATTAATAATGTCAATATAATTCCTTTCTTTTTCATGCTATTTTTTCGTGTATTTACGTTTACGGACAGTATTTAAGATCAATCCTAAAATCAATATCAGCAAAGACGGAACCACCATGTTGATGATCCGGAGAGTAGAGGCATATTTTTCTACCTTTCCTTTGTCGATCGCATGGATTTCGATCTGCTTGCTGCGGATATCCAGAACAGAATTGTCTCCCATCATATAATCGACCATATTCTGGAAAAACTCCTGATTTCCGTAAGTCAGGTATCCGAAGCCTTTTAAACGCAGGTTGATCTCGTCAAATTTCAGGTTGTTGAACGCAGATGGCGTATAGGTATAGCCGCCTACCTGATTCGGAACGGAATCATACATGTTTTTAATGAAAGAACCGTTTCCGATCACAAGCACTTTCCCTTCTTTCACACCCTGTTCGTGATAATTGATCTCTTTGTTCTTGATGAAAGCATCCACGATCCGGTTTTTAAAGTGGGAAGTAAAGGTTCCTTCCGCAAGTCCAGCCAGACAAATCTTATTGGCCTCATTGGTAGGGTCTTCATTGAATTTCGGATCATTTCCGTACGCCAGCGGCATGGTAAGGCTGATCACGGGAGCAAGCCCTGTGATTCCTGAATTCGTTGAAGAGGTCAGGACAGGTGTATGGACGATCTTATCCGATTCTCCTACAAACTGGACTTCCGAAGCATATTTCATAAGGACACCGCCGACATTTCTGGAAATCGGATGCGAGGTTGGTGTTGCGATAACATTCAGATACCATGGAATCACTCCTGTCTGAGAAGGCGGAAAGTATTTCGGTGACGATTTAATGTCCAGAACATAATTGTCATTTACTTTTAAACCGTAATCAAAGAGCATTTTGTCCAGGTCGAGATTGGTACGCTCTGAGTGCGTAACACCAGTTCTGTTTAAGGTATCTTCATTGAACCACAGCTTGTCCATGAAGCACATCAGGCGTCCGCCATTCATCAGGAACTGGTCAATCAGATACTTGTCCTTTTCCGTGAACGGTTTTGTCGGACGGGCGATCACCAGGCCTTTTACTCCTTTCAGCGCGTCGATGGAATCGTTCAGTGTAATGTCTTCCACACGATAGTAAGGAGCAATCAGGCTCCGTACTCTCATTGTCTCGTATTTGTTCAGCTCGCCGTGTCCCTGTAAAAATACGATCCGGTCTTTCTGTCTTGCCGTAGCCCGTCGAATAGCGCTCACGAGCATGTATTCCATGTTATTGATGGAATTCTGAACCTGCTGGTTAAAGCCGGCGTCCAGGCTGTAAAATTGTCCCTGAGGAGTTCCGGGTAAAAACTGAATATGATTGACAGTTGAACCGCCGTATTCAATTAATGCACCGGCCCATACCTGGATAGCGGAGCTTTTTCCGTCTTTCGAGTAGGTGATGCCTGTCGGAATAATTCCTTTTCCCTTATTGTAAAGGTCTTCAAACAGGAAATTCTGCTCTTCCTCCGTCCCTTCATATGGATTTTTGATAATGTATTCCACACGTTTTCCCGCGTATTGCTTGAACTCTTTCAGCTTGTCCTCCAACGCGCTGCGCAGGCGCTGAACTTCGGCAGGAAGATCGCCGCCAAGATAAATTTTGAACAGGATGCGGTCGTCGAAATTTGATTCATTGCTCAGATATTCGATCGTACTATTGTGCAGGGAATAACGGCGGTCCTGCGTAACGTCAAAACGTTTATTCAGGAAAATACCGATGATGTTGACCACAATAATAATGGCGATCGTAATCAGCAGAAACGTCCAGTTATAGAATTTTTTCACCACTTTAGAACCCATGAACTTATTTTTTAAGTGATTTGATAACTGTTAATGAAGCGACAGAGAATAACGCGATAATTCCAAGGAAATAGAGCAGGTCGCTGGTGTCGATAACACCTCGTTTGATAGAGTCAAAATGATAGTTGATGCTGCAATATTTAAAGAATTTATCCAGCGCGCCCACCGTTCCGAACGAACCGATCATCTCCAATCCGTCATAGAAGAACCAGCACAGGAACATTGACAGGATAAACGCTACGATCTGGCTGGAGGTAACGGCAGAGGAAAAAATACCGATGGAAACAAAAACCGATCCGAGCATCAGTAAACCGAAATAAGAAACGATGGTAGCTCCTTCGTCAATGATCCCGACCGGCTCGCCGAGATAGTACATTGTGAAAAAGTAAACACATGTCGGAAAAAGCGATATGAGAACCAGTGTCACACCTGCAAGAAATTTTGCCATGACGATCTGAAAGTCGGAAATAGGCCGTGTGAACAATAATTCAATTGTCCCGGTTCTCCGTTCTTCCGCAAAAGAGCGCATGGTGATCGCCGGTATCAATATCAGAAAGATGACAGGTGATAAGTTGAAAAAAGGAATCAGATCGGCTTCCGTCCCTTCCAGAAGATTCGTGTCAAACGAAATGACCCAGTGAAAAATACCGGAAGTCACTAAAAATATGACAATAAAAACGTATCCGATAATAGAACTTAAAAAGCTTCTGATTTCTTTTAAATACAACGCTTTCATAGAAAGTTTTTAAAAAGTCACCAAAATTAAGATTAATGTTGATAAAAGTCAATATTTAGCAAAATTGTTGAGTGAACAGGTTTGTTTTTCAGATTTTACTTTTTCAGCTTTGTCTTAAAAGGTAAAAATATTCGCTTTTGAGCATTTGAAATTTATTGTTTTTAGTAATTTAGTAAAAACAGATTTTTACCGAACAAAACCGTTGTTTATGGCATATATGGATTATTACAAAATTCTGGGAGTGGATAAAAACGCAACAGAAGCAGATATCAAAAAAGCCTATCGGAAGCTTGCCAGAAAATACCATCCCGATGTGAATCCTAATGATAAGGAAGCAGAGCGCAAATTCAAGGAAATAAACGAAGCGAACGAAGTATTGGGAAATGCGGAAAATCGCAAGAAATATGACCAGTACGGAGAACATTGGAAACACGGAGAAGAATATGAAAAGGCGCGCCAGCAGCAGAAAAGCTATTCCACAGGCGGAAATCAGCAGCATTATTATTCCGGCGGCGGTTTTGGAGGCGATGAAGGAGATTTTTCTGATTTTTTTGAATCGATGTTCGGTGGGCGTTCTTCCGGAAGAACAGAAGGCTTCCGGGGACAAAACGTACGTTTTAAAGGACAGGATTTTAATGCGGAGCTGCAGCTGAACTTAAGAGATGTTTATCAGAAACACCAGCAGACACTTGCTGTTAACGGTAAAAATATACGCATAACCATTCCGGCAGGTGTGGAGGATGGCCAGACTATCCGTATTCCCGGATATGGCGGAGAGGGAGTGAACGGCGGACCTAAAGGCGATTTATACATTACGTTTCGGATTGTTAATAACACACCTTTTAAAATTGAAGACGGTAACTTGTATTTAACTGCTGATGTCGATTTATATACCGCTGTTCTTGGCGGAGAATTAGTAGTGGATACGTTTGACGGAAAAGCGAAAGTGAACCTGAAGCCCGGAACTCAAAACGGAGCGAAAGTCAAGCTGAAAGGAAAGGGATTCCCGAAATATAAGCAGGAAGGAGTCTCCGGGGATTTGTACATAACATTTAAAGTCGTAATTCCACAGGAATTGACGGCGAAAGAACGGGAACTGTTTACGGAACTTAAAAATCTGAGAAAGCCATGAGTAATACAAATTACATATTAATCACAAAACTATGTTCCGTTTATGAAGTGGAACATTCGTTTTTCGAAGAGCTGGAGGAATTCGGACTGATTGAAATGAAACAGATCGAACACCAGTATTGTGTGGAAGAAGATCGCATTTCGGAAATAGAAAAAATCCTGCGAATACGGACAGAATTAAAATTGAATACGGAAGGTATTGACGTGGTTTTGAATCTTTTACAGAAGATAGATCAACTGCAGGAGGAACTGCGTGTCATGAAGCAACAGCTGGAAGTGTTGAGATAATTTGGATGGCAGGACGGAAGAGATAATAAAGACGAAAGACGTTAGAGGGAAACTCGTCCATTATTTAATATCCAATATTCATCATTCAGTATTCAATAAGTTAATTATCCTTCATACATCTGGCTGATCAGACGAACCGTTTCCACTGCTTCCCGGACGTCATGAACACGAAGTATGTCCGCTCCTTTGAGAAGCGCGACAGTGTTCAGTACAGTAGTTCCGTTTAATGCTTGTTCAGGTGACGATTCAAGCGTTTTCCAGATCATTCTTTTCCGGGAAACACCTGCCAGAACAGGAAATGATAACGCTTTCAGCTCTTCGAGATGTCCTAACAAACGGAAATTGTCATTCATGGATTTTGAAAAACCGAAACCGGGATCCAGGATGAGCTGCTGAATGCCTTTTGAGTGGTAGTGTGCTATCCGCTTTTCAAAATAATGTACCACATCCTGTGAAATATCTCCATACACATAATCATGATGCATTGTTTCCGGAGTTCCCTGAAGGTGCATTACGATATAAGGAGACTGATAGCTGGAAACAACATCTAATAGTTGCTCATCAAATTGTCCTCCGCTGATATCGTTGATGATATGCGCTCCGTTTTGAAGGCAAAAATCGGCAATAGAAGCCCTGAAAGTATCCACGGAAATCCACGCTTCCGGAAATTCGGAAGTGATCCATTTCAAAGGTTCCTTAATCCTGTTTAGCTCTTCACTTTCAGAAATGAAATGAATTCCCGGACGTGTGGAAAATGCTCCTAAATCCAAAATGGAAGCACCGTCTTTCAGGTGTTTTTCCGCCAGTTGCAGTACTTCGTCCTGCAGCTGCTTGCGGCTGTCCTCAAAGAAAGAATCAGGAGTACAGTTGATGATCCCCATCACGATCGGATGAGCAAAAGTGGTAATTTTATTAGCAAATTTTAATTCCATTCCGTTTGTTTCAACTATCTTTAACCTTTATTTCAAAACAAGCTTTTTTTGTTATGTCAGAAACATCGGCGCAATATACAAAAGTGATCGCGGATTGCAGGGATATTTTTCAAAAGAAAACCAGAGACTACGGGACGGCCTGGAGAATTTTACGGCCAGGTTCCCTTACCGATCAGATTTTTATCAAGGCGCAGCGGATCCGCACCATCCAGGAAACAGGAGAAAATAAAGTAGGAGAAAGCATTGAAGATGAATTTAAGGCGATCATTAATTACTGTGTAATGGCTGTGATTCAGCTGGAATACGGTGACAAGCTGCCGTTGGAGCTTCCGGAGGAAGAAGCGGTACGCTTGTATGATAAGGTGACAAAAGAAACGCACGATCTGATGCTGCGCAAGAACCATGATTACGGTGAAGCCTGGAGAGACATGCGTGTCAGCTCCCTGACGGATCTGATCCTGATGAAGATCCTGCGCGTCAAGCAAATCGAGGACAATCAGGGGAAAACGATTATCAGCGAAGGAATCGACGCTAATTATATTGATATGTTAAACTATTCTGTATTTGCATTAATTCACTTAACAGCATAAAACAATGAAGGATAAAATTAAATACACCGTGGCAGGACATTCATTATTGTTTAACAGCCTGCTTGTCGCTTGTAATTTAGCCGGAGTTACGTTGGTAACGATGGGATTTCATGAATCTTTTGCAGATGGGAAATGGTTCTACGCAGGATTAGGGTCTTTATTGATCCTGCTGAGCCTGGTAGGACTGATTGTTTTGAAAGGCGGAGTGATGATGTCTTTTGTTTCCCGCTTGCTGGTAGGGAGTTTATTTATTGTTTCGGGACTGATCAAAGCGAATGACCCTGTCGGCTTTAGCTATAAGCTGGAGGAATATTTTGAGGATGGAGCGCTTGCCTTCCGCATAAAAGACTGGTTTTCCGCCCCTGATTTTTCACTGGAATTTTTTATTCCTTATGCACTGGCATTAAGTGTAATCATTTGCATTGTGGAAATCGTACTTGGCGTTTTAGTGCTGATCGGCGGGAAGATCAGGCTGACTTCCTGGCTGTTGCTGCTCACTATCGCGTTTTTTACATTTTTGACCTGGCACACAGCTTCCTGTGACCCCAATAAGAAATTCGTGGACAGAGATACCTATGCTGTAAACTCTTCTCTCGGACAGATAAAAATCAATGAAGCAAAAACCAATCCGGACATTAAAATCGTTTCAAGAGCTAATGGAAACGTAGTAGTGGATGAGCTGAAAAGTACCCAATGTGTATTGGACTGCGGTTGCTTTGGTGATGCGATGAAAGGCTCCATAGGCAGATCGCTGACACCAAAAGAAAGCTTATGGAAAGACCTGGTGCTGTTCTATTTTATCATCTGGATTTTTGCTACTCAATGGAGAACAAGGCCGAATACCGGGAAAGAAAACACGGTAGTGATACCAATTTCATTGGTGCTTGTTTTGTTTTTCTCTTTTATTTTCGGATGGTATTTCCCTGTAATTTTCGCATTGATAGCCATTCTGGGAGCACTCTGGATCCGGCAGTCAGGCGGAATGATTCTCGGAAATTATTTCGGGGCAAGCATATTTGTCATTCTCTTATGCGGATTGATGACAGCTTATGTGCTGCTGTATGAGCCGATGAAAGATTACAGGCCTTATGCGGTCGGAAACAACCTGATCGAAAAAATGAATGACGGGATCATGGGAGAATTTCAGAGTGTTTTTAAAATGAAAGACCTGAAAACAGGGAAAGAGCTCATGTTGACACAGGAAGAATACATGGATCCCCAAAAGAAAATCTGGGAAGATACGACGATTAAATTTATCAGTATGGAATCCGTGGAAGTCAAAAGAGGCAAATTACCGTCTATTGATTCCGCACAATTTAATCCTACAATTGCTGTTTCCAACTTAACAGCAGCAGAAAAATCACTTCCGTATGTCAGCTCATTGCTGGAACATAACTTAGTGGATGGTGTATTGCTCTTAAATAAAAACAATAACAAAGAAACAGAAGTGCTAAAAGAAGAATATGACCCTTCTGTTTACGATTCTGTTAATTATGAAGTCATTCGGGAAATCGGGATGATCAATCCGGAGCTGTCAGAGGTTTCAGTTAGAGATATGATCGTTAAATCTCCGGTTTCCATCATATTGTTTTCCAAAAACCTGAAAGAAGCGAACTGGGACAATATTGACAAGCTGAAGCAGACGTTTGAAAAAGCGAAAAAAGATTCAATACCATTTATCTTAGTGACTTCTTCTCCTCAAAAAGTAATTGATAATTTCCGAAAAAAATACAATTTCAACGTTCCGGTCTTTATTATGGATTTCATTGAAATAAAAGTGGTTTGCCGTTCGAATCCGAGCTTAATGATTGTAATGGACGGAGTGGTAAAAGGCAAATATGCCAGCCGTTCCATTCCTTCGTATGACTGGATTCAAAAACATGTTTTTTACAAAGAGATTAAATGAGAAGAAAGATTGTAGCAGGAAACTGGAAGATGAACCTCACCAAAAGTGAGGCTTTGTCTTTATATAATAATATCAGCAGTGCAGAAAACCTGGCAGCGGATGTGGAGAAAATGATCTTCGCGCCCCTGTTGTTTCTGGATGCCTTAAAACAAAATGAATCGGGTTTAATTAAGATCGGAGCACAAAATTTTTATAGTGAAGCTGCCGGTGCATTTACCGGAGAAGTTTCTTTCAGCCAGCTGAAAGATCTGGGAATCCGCTATGTTTTGGTGGGACATTCTGAACGAAGAGTGATTTTTAAGGAGGAGGATGAGCTGGTAAAAGCAAAAGTAAATGCGGCAATTAATGCAGGATTGAAGGTGATCTTTTGCTGCGGGGAATCTTTAGAAATCCGTGAGACGGGAACACATATTTCATTTGTCGTAAACCAGCTGAAGAACAATGTTTTTCAGCTTCCGGAAGAAGCATTTGGGCAGATCGTCATCGCATATGAGCCGATTTGGGCAATAGGAACAGGAAAAACGGCAACACCGGAGCAGGCAGAAGAGATGCACGAGCAAATCCGCCTGGCAGTTGCTCAGCACTATTCAAATTACCTGGCGGAACAAACACCAATACTTTACGGAGGAAGTTGTAATGCCGGCAATGCAAAAGAATTATTTGCCAAACCGAATATTGACGGCGGGTTGATTGGTGGAGCATCCTTAAAAACAGCTGATTTTATACAAATAATAAATTCCTTCTGATGGAATACCTGGCGTTGAAAGTACAGCTGAATCCTGTAGCACCATGGGGAGAAATTTTAATTGCCCAGCTGGCGGAATACGGATTTGACAGCTTTGAAGAAACGGAAAACGGGATCATTGCTTACGGAGCTGCAGGAGAAATTGCTTTGGAGAAAGCGTATATCGAAACATTGCTGAATGGTGAAACAGAGGAAGTGCAGCTGACTGTTGAGGAAGAGATTATTCCGCATCAAAACTGGAATGAAGTATGGGAATCTGATTTTCAGCCGGTAGAAGTAGAAGGCCGTTTAACAATACTGGCTCCGTTTCACGATGCGGAAGCTGCTAAAGGAATGAAAATTATTATTCAGCCGAAAATGTCGTTCGGGACAGGGCATCATCAGACCACATGGATGATGTCAAAGCTATTGCTCGATATGAAACAGCTTCCCGACGGAATATTAGATATGGGAACCGGCACAGGGATTCTGGCATTTCTGGCAGAAAAGCTGGGAGCGAAAAATATTCTCGGAATTGATATAGAGCCATGGTCCGTAGAATCGTGCATTGAAAATGCAGTGTTCAATGATTCAACAGAAACGACTTTTCTATGCGGAGACATTGATTTGATAAAAGGGAAAACCTTCAATATGATTCTCGCGAATATCAACAAGAATATTTTAAAGGCACAGATCCCGCATTATTCGGAGGCATTGATTTCCGGAGGAAAGTTATTGCTGAGCGGTTTCTTTGAAACTGATGTGGATGAACTGGTTAATTATGCGGGAGATTATGGATTCAGCTATGATTTTCACATAAACAAAGAAAACTGGGCAGCTGTCTGCCTGCAAAAAATATAATATTCAGTTCAGATAAATATCTGAAACAAAAACGAAGCCTTATGAAAAAAGTAGGATTGATTTTAGTAATTGTCTTTTCCTGTCTTGATCTATTCGGACAAATGTTTCCGATGGACAGGGATAAGTTTACAAAACAACTGATCGCTGTTACGGCGCAATCGGCGACAATAGAAGATCAGGAGTTCATGAAGAAGCAGCTTACTCCGTTTCTTTTGTCTGAAGCGAATATGTCGCGGGAGATTTTCGAGCAGATGGTCAATACGACTAATCTCATGAATGACAAGAAGCTCCGCTTTTATCCGGAGATCTATCAATACGTTTATGCTACTTATTCTTTTTGCAAAAACAAGCAGTCAAAGGAAAACTATGAAAACTGGCACAAAACATTAGCTGCATTTTTAGAAGGAAAAACAACCACCAAAGCAAAAGATTTCATTGAATTTTCGGCAGCGTTTTTTGATGACTATACTATCACGAGCCAGTCCAATTTTTCATGGAAATACATCGGAGGGACTTTCACTTTTAAAAATGACAAAGAACCGACCCTGGAGCTGAAAGGAGGAAAGCTGGTCTGCTATCTGGACAACAGAGCAAAAGGCGCGAACTTTAAGCTGATAGATTCTGTTGTTATTAAAAAGACAGAAGGAACTTATTTTCCGATGAAAAATGAGTTCAAAGGTAAAGGAGGAGTCATTACCTGGGAAAAAGTCGGACTGGATCCGGATAAAGTTTACGCTGAACTGCTGACACCTTATCTTGTAAATACCAAGCTGGCAAACCTGCGCGTAGATACGGTAAATCTGACCACACCTCAGTTTTCTGCAAAAGTCAAAGGTGCGCTTGCTGATAAAGCATATAATATTAACCGGGATGCGGATAAGAATAATCCGCAGTTCCGTTCGTTCGAAAAAAACCTGAAATTGAAAGATTTCGCTCCCGGAGTTGATTTTGAAGGAGGTTTTAAATACGAAGGAGCGGAATTCATCGGGTCGGGAGTGGGAAATTTCCCGGCAAAGCTTACTATTTACAATAAGAAAAAAGAAGTATTCGCAAAAGTTTATGCCGATCTGATCATTAATAATAACAAAAAGATTTTTGCTGAAAATGCCAGAGCGGTTATTCAATTGGGAACATTTGATTCTATCGTGCATCCAAGCCTGTTTTTTGATTACTTTAAGGAAAACGGCACATTTGAATTTACACGCGGAGCGTCTGGAATGAGCGCTGCTCCTTTTATCAGTAGCTACCATCAGTTGGATATGTATATCCCCAAGCTGACCTGGGAAAAAGATGCGGAAGTCATTTTGCTGACTTACGGAAAAGAACTTTCAGAAGAGCTGAAAGTTGCTACTCTTGAATCAAGAGATTACTTTTCGTTAAAGCAATTCAGCGAAATGCAGGGAATGGCGACTCAACATCCGCTGGTTGCACTTTACAACTATTGTTACAAATACGATGAATTTGTGATTGACGAAGCGAAATTTGCTGCTGCAATGAACCGTACGGCTGATCAGTGCCGTGACCTGCTGATTCAGATGAACAGTAAAGGATTTATTATTCATAATCCGAATACGAAAAAGATCATCGTGACAGACAAAACGAAGAAATTCATTGATGCCAATAACAAGAAAGTAGATTATGATTATATCGTTTTCAAATCCGATCTGAGACAGGCACGGATGCCTGCACAATATACAGCAGAAGAAATCAGCAGAAATTCCCGTTTACAGCAATTGGATTCCCTGATAAAGATCAAGAACAGTAAGCGCCGTACGATCAAGGATTTCGGAACTCTGGATCTGGTGACTTTAAAAATGCAGATGAATGCTGTTGAAAAAGTAGAATTGTCGGAGATGCAATACACATTTGTTGTGCCTGATGACGAGAAAATCTCAATTCAAAAGAACCGGAATTTTGATTTCAAAGGATGGCTGCGGTCCGGTAAAATTGAAATCAAAGTGGAAGAAGGCGATTACGACTACTCAAAAAATGCGGTTAATCTGCGGAAAACAGATAAGACACTGTTGAGCGTAATGAACAAAAAATCGCAGGAAGAAGGAAATAAATTTGTTTTCTTGAACAGCTTTATACATGGAGTCACAGGTGTCCTGTATGTGGATAATCCTGAAAACAGATCCGGAAACAAAAAAGAAATTCCTGATTATCCGAAGCTGGATATTAAAAACAAAACAAAAGTATATTATAATGATCCGCTGATTCACAAAGGAGCGTACGATTCCACCCGTTTTTACTTTGCTCTGGATCCTGTCCTGATAGATAGCCTGGATAATTTTGATGATGTCAATATGCGGTTTGACGGAGAGCTGGTTTCTGCGGGCATTTTCCCCAAATTCAGAGAGAAGCTGAAGGTGATGCCGGATTACTCGCTTGGTTTTGTTACCAATTCACCACAAGGTGGCTACCCGTTCTATGAAACAAAAGCGAAATATGATAATAAAATCATGCTTTCCAATAACGGACTTCAGGGAAGCGGTAAAATCGAATTCGTTAAATCACTGACAGAATCAGCACAGTTTACGTTTCTTCCCGACTCAACAATCGGGCTGGCGAAATTTACCAACACGCCATCTGAGGCAGGTGTTGAATTCCCGGATGCTCTCGGGCAGAAAGTGGAGATTTCTTACAATCCACGGAAACAATATCTGAATGTTTATTCACTGGAAGATCCGATATTGATCTTCAAAGATATTAAGTACACCGGAAAACTGACGGTCAAGGCGGAAGGAATGACCGGAAACGGAGTTATAATGATGTCAGATGCGAACCTGAAATCCAAAGGATTCAAATTCAAACGCTGGATCGCCGACGCGGACACTTCTGATTTCAACCTGAAAAATAAATATGCGGAAGCGGGGGAAGGAGCGCTTTCCTTTAAAACGGATAACGTAAAAGGAAGCCTTGACTTTAAAGAAAGAAAAGGAAACTTTACTTCAAACAAGGGAACTACTAAAACACAATTTCCACTGAACGATTTTTATTGTATCATGGATAAATACACCTGGTTCATGGATGAAGAAAACATCTCCATGGAGAAAGAAGAGAAAAACATCAATATTGATGCAGGGTTAGGCCTGGCAACTTCCAACTTCTTTTCAATCAATCCGCAGCAGGACTCTTTAAGCCTGAGAGCACCTAGAGCCAGCTTCTCATTAAAAGAGAAAACGATTTACTGTGATAAAGTAGAATATGTGGACATTGCGGATGCCCGTATTTTCCCGGCGGATGAAAAAGTGAACATCCGTAAAAAAGCGAATATAGACGAGCTGGTAAACTCAAAAATTGTTGCAAACTATGTGACAAAATACCATACGTTTGAGAAAGCCACAACAAAGATCCTGGCGAGAAGAAAGTATGAAGCTAAAGCAAAATACCCATATAAAGATGCTGACGGACAGGTAACGTTGATTGATTTCGGGCGTATTTATGTCGATTCTTCCTTTCAGACAGTCGCTGACGGTGAAGTGAAGGCGGAAGAAAACTTTAAGCTGAGCAATCAATTTGATTATTACGGAAAAGTAAGAATCAGTGCTGCGAATCCGCTGATCTCTTTCTCCGGTGCAACACGTATCAACCATAACTGTAACACATTCGCGAAAAGCTGGATGGCGTTCTCCGCTCCGATAGATCCGAAAAATATCCAGATCCCTGTTGCCACTACCATGAAAACTTTGGAAGGAGAATCGGTAACAGCAGGTCTTGTCTGGAGAGATTCCAGAAATCCTGACAGTGTACGGATTTATCCGGCATTCTTATCCAAGCTGCAGGATTTGAATGACAAGGTCATAATCAATGCCTCCGGTGTGCTGCAATTCAATCCGACTTCTAAAGAATTTCAGATCTCAACTCCTGAGAAGCTGGCCAACAGAGGTGAAAAAGGAAATTACCTGTCATTGCATACGGAGACGTGCTCTTTAAACGGAGACGGGAAAATTGATCTGGGAATGAACTACGGAGATGTGGAAGTAATTACTTATGGTATTGTGAACTACGATAATAAAACACAGGAAGCGACCATGAATATTACTGCGAAATTCAACTTCCCGACGCTGGATAAAAATGCTTTTGAAAAGCTGGCGGACCGTATTAGCGCGAACGAATCGCTGCGTCCGTTAGACTTTAATACTTCTACGCTCGAACAAACTATTTTTGAGCTGAAAGATAAGAAAACAGCAGATGCGGTTAAAAATGAATTTATTCAGAAAGGAGTTGTGAAAAATATGCCGAAGGAATTTGAAGACGGTATTGTGATCACCGGAATCAAGCTTAAATCTCATTATGACGGGCTGAATAACGGATTGAAAACATCTGTTAACTACGCTTCCATAGTGAACATCTACAACAAAGTGGTGTTTAAGCAGGTACCGTTCAAAGCTTTCTTCAAGCAGGTGTATTCAGGAAACGTTTCCGGAGATAAATTCCAGTTTGATATGGATATTCCGGGAGTAGGAGATTATTATTTTGATTACGGCCTGGAGAAAAAAGAAGGGACATTACAGATATATACTACCGATTCGGATTTGCAGAACGCGATCAACGCTCTCAAAGAAGACAAGAGGAAAGTTAAAAACTACTTGTATAAAATTTCAGAGAACAGTGGTTTAATGACTACCTTTATGCGCATTTTTCAATAATGGAAGCTTTTAATTTGATATACGTTCTGCTTGCTTATCTGCTGGGATCATTGCCTACGGCAGTCTGGGTGGGAAAACGCTTTTACGGGCTGGATGTCCGGGAACATGGCAGTAAAAATGCCGGAGCGACAAATACGTTCAGGGTTTTAGGTAAAAAACCGGGAATTTTCGTTCTGGCTATTGATGTCATCAAAGGCTTTTTAGCAGTGAGCATTATGACATGGAATACACAGTATCTGGGAGAAGATGAGCAATCCTACTTTCAGATCGCAGCGGCAATCGCAGCGGTTGTTGGCCACATGTTTCCTGTTTTTGCTCAATTCAAAGGAGGAAAAGGTGTGGCAACTTCTCTCGGTGTTATTTTAGGATTGTATCCCGCTGCGGCAGGAGTATGTGTTGTGGTTTTTCTTGCCGTATTCATTGCTTCCCAGTATGTTTCACTGGGAGCGATTGTTGCCGCGTTTATCTTTCCGCTGATGGTTAATTTCATATTCGAATCTTCTTTCTGGCTGAAAGCTTTTTCCTGGGTGCTGGCCGCTTTGGTGATCTATAAACATAAGCTGAATATCAGCCGGCTTTTAGCAGGTAACGAAAATAAAATGAACCTTTTCCGGAAATCGTCGTAAATTAGCTGATGAAAAAGCCAAGTCGAATTGATTGAATGCGTTATTTTCTGATTGTATTATTTTTTGCTGCGAATTTAACCGCCTTTTCCCAGTCGGAGCCCGAGCTGGCCTCTAAAGCATTGAAAGCATTTCAAAGCAAAAATTACGAAGAAGCAGTCAGAGATTATATGAAGCTGGTTTCCATCCAGCCGCGAAGCACCGACTATAATTACCATTATGGAGTTTGTCTGTTAAAGACGGCTGCGATTAAAAAAGATGCGATCAAACATCTGGAATTTGCCGCGGCTTCCGACAATGTTCCGGTTGAAGCATTTTTCTATTTAGGGAAAGCCTGCCATCTTGATTATCAGTTCAAAAAAGCGATTACCTACTACCAGATCTTTAAGACAAAAAAAGGAAGTTCGGTAAAAAACTCCGAATTTGACGTAGACCGTGAGCTGGAAATGTGCCAGAACGGTATGAAGCTGCTGAAGGATATTTCCGATCTCGTTGTAGAGGAAAAACGGGATTACAGCGCGTCTGAATTTTACCGTTTGTATGATGAAAAAAGCCTGAACGGTTCTATTCTGATCTCAAATATGGACCAGACGAAGACGGATAAGAAGAACAATCACATTCCGGTTATATTTTATCCGAATCAGCCCGATCTGATCTTCTTTTCCAGCTACGGAGAGAAAGATACCGGCCAGAAGAACATTTATTTCAAGCGTCGTACAGCTTCCGGCTGGAGTTCCCCGCAACTGGTTTCAGGAGAGGTAAATACGGAATATGATGAGGATTTTCCGTATTATGATGAAAAGAAAAAGATTCTTTATTTCAGCTCGAAAGGCCATAACAGTATGGGCGGATATGATATATTCTCTGCACAATACGATCCAAGTACGGAATCATTTAAAAATGTCCGAAACCTTGATTTTGCAATTTCATCAACAGACGATGACCTGTTTTATGTTCCCGGTGCAGATAATACCTCTGCATGGTTTGCTTCAGCACGTGAGAGCAAGCCCGGAAAAATGACGATTTATAAGGTGGCAGTGGAACGTTACCCGGCAACGATCGCCTTCATTAAGGGAATCTTTGAATCCACCGCGTTCAAGGACAATAAACGAATTACACTTGAGCTGATCAATAAAAGAACCAACCGGAAGATCGGAACGTATTATACCGATGACAAAGGAGTTTATTCGATTCCTTTATACTTTTCCGGAGATTACGAATACCAGCTGTCGATCTATGGTGTAAATAAAGTCTTCCCGCTGAAGTTCACGATTCCCAAACTGTCTAATCTGACACAATACGGACAAAAAATCATTCATAAACGTGTGGACGGCGTTGACTATGTCGAATTGCTGTTCCTTCCCGAAAGTGAGATCAGGCCGGATGATGAGCAGCTGCTGGAATTTATCAGGGAAATGTCAACTTTGGATGTATCTGATGGAAATGTTACCCAGCAGGATGCCGCCTCAAAAACATTTTCTTCTCTGCAAAGCTCCATTCAGAAAGGGGCAGAGCTTTTGGAAGGAAAACTGGAGATGGAAACAAAAGCTAATCAGAAAATTTATAATAATATTCAGACGATCAGCTCATTACAATATGAATTAAAAAATCTTGTAGCCAAAGAAGATGCGTCGTCTTTAACCGCTCAACAGCTGAAAGAAGCAAAGCAAAAGCTGGTACGGATTGATGCGCTGGAACAGGAGAATAAATTGCTTAAAGCGCTCACGGATTCTATGTCTTTAGTAAATGAATCGGTAAAAACCCGGTTGGAGATCGTGAAAAATCTGGACAAGAAGCTGCAAATCCTGTCAGGATCAGACGAGACAGCTCTGAGTTCTTTTAAGCAGGAAAATGAAGGAAGCTTCAGATTGTTGGAAACAATAACGGCAGAGAAAGAAAACGATTCGTTCGGGAAGTATGAAACATTGAAAAAACAGATTAATACAAATGTTGATACGAAACGGGATTTAGAAGCAAAATTAAAAGAAATACAGACAGAGCTGGTTTCCCTGAATAACAAGCTTGGGGAAGCAAAAGGAAAAGAAAAAATTTCTATTGAAGAGCAGATAGCTTCCAAAACACAGCAGGCAGAGCAGATCACAGGGGAAATTCTGTACCTGGATAAGAAGATTGATGCGTTGCAGAAAGAACGAAAAACTATAGAAGAACGTAAGGATCTGCTGATGTCGGTTTCTCAGGTAAGCAGCACAAGACAATTGAGCAATGAAGAAATAACAGAAGAGCTGAACAAGCTGGAAAGCAAGAATTTTAAATCGATCCGGAATCTTTTGGAAGAAGCTTACGATCGCTTGCTGAATCCGGAAAAAGTAGAGCAGCTTACTTTAAACGATATTCAGAACGGAAAGCTGGAACAGGCATGGAGTCAATATCAAAACATCAAAGGAACAGATATTACAAGCGAACAGCAGGAAATAATAGCTAATTACGAAAAGGAATTACAGGCAGAAACAGAACGTATTTCTTCCAAGTCAACAAAAACGACAGAAGAGCAGCGTTATCTGAATAAGCTGAAAACAGAGCTGACGCAGGTACAGAATCTGAGGGAAGGCTTTACGGAAGCAACCCAGAATAATGAGCCGTCCGGAGAAAATTATACCACAAAGCAGTTTGTAAGTGAATTGTACCCGCAGATGAGATCTGACCTGAATCAGAAGCTGGCGGGTGAAAGTGAAGTGGCGATTGAAGAAACATTTGATAAATTGCTCTCTAAAATAGAACAGCAGGAGAAGGTACAGCAAAAGATGGTTGCTGCTAATCCGAAGAGTAAGGAATTACACGAAGAGCAGAATCAGCTTTCGCAGCTGAAATCAGAGCTGCTGAAAGCCAAATCGGACTGGAAGCTGGCGGGATTAAAAGCACAGACAGAGCAGCAAACGGATAACATCACAAAAGACCGCTGGATTGATGAAATTGATCCGGAGTACAACCAGGAGTTAGACCGGATTAATGAGCAGGAATATGAAAATAACTGGGATAAGGTTATTGCGTTGAAAAACAAAGAAGAGGCACTGCTCGCAAAGATTAAAAACAAGCAGAACGGAGTGAAGAGCTCTGGTTTGGAGGAGCTTTTCCAGGAAGTGGAAAGTTCCGTTAATCAATTGAAACAACGTCTTCAATACGTTATCGATAAGGAAGCGGAAAAATCATTGAATACTTCTGTTTCTGTCCAGAAAGCTGTTAAACAGCTGGATTTTAATTTAGAAAAGTCAGTTTTCGAAGAACAGGCAGCTGATCTACAAAAAGTAATTGAAGAAGAAATCGCCGGACTTAAGGATCTGAAAAGTAAAATTCTTCGGGAAAAGGCGGCTGTAAATACAATTGATAAGGCGATTGAATCACTTGAAGAAACCTTGTTATTGCTGGAATCCAAGCAAAGTGAGTACGAGCAGTTGAATAGTATTGCTGCTGTAACTTCTGAAAATAATAGTTCATCAGTTTCTCTACCTGAATCGAATACAACCACTTCTGAGGAGAATGTAGTAAATCAGGAAAATTCAACCGGAACTACTGCTGCTAATCAGTCAGAAAATACTTCGTCTGCTGCTTCACAAATTACTTCGTCCACGAATTCAGAGAATAATAACTCAGCAATTTCTCCACCTGAATCGAATACAACCACTTCTGAGGAGAATGTAGTAAATCAGGAAAATCCAACCGGAACTACTGCTGCTAATCCGTCAGAAAATACTTCGTCTGCTGCTTCACAAATTACTTCGTCCACGAATTCAGAGAATAATAGCTCATTCGTTTCCCCACCTGAATCGAAGATAACGACTTCTGAGGAGAATGTAGTAAATCAGGAAAATCCAACCGGAACTACTACTGCTAATCCGTCAGAAAATACTTCTTCTGCTGCTTCACAAATTACTTCGTCCACAAATTCAGAGAATAATAGCTCAGCAGCTTCCCCACCTGAATCGAAGACAACGACTTTTGAGGAGAATGTAGTAAATCAGGAAAATCCAACCGGAACTACTACTGCTAATCAGTCAGAAAATACTTCGTCTGCTGCTTCACAAGTTACTTCCTACACAAATTCAGAGAATAATAGCTCAGCAGCTTCTCTACCTGAATCGAAGACAACGACTTCTGAGGAAAACGTTACTAATTCAGAAAATCCAACCGGAACTACTGCTGCTAATCAGCCAGAAAATACTTCGTCTGCTGCTTCACAAGTTACTTCCTCCACGAATTCAGAGAATAATAGCTCATCCGTTTCCCCACCTGAATCGAAGACAACGACTTCTGAGGAGAATGTAGTAAATCAGGAAAATCCAACCGGAACTACTATCAATCAGACAAAGGAAACTTCAACTGCTTCCAAAACTGTTACTCCTGCTAATTCGGAGGGACAGCTTACAATAAATCTGAATAATGAGAATACTGTTAAGAGCAAACAGCTGTTAAATGCTGTTCAAAATGATAAAGTTGCAGAGAACATTTCTGAAGATGAAAAAGTGACTACGCAGATCCAACAGATTAATATCCGGAATACGGAGATATTACCGGAAGAATATAATGCTCCGGAGCAGCTTCCAGCTGGAAATATGTCACTTAATGAGCTGGAAAAACAATTAAATAATACAGGCTTTGAAGATGCGTCCACCCGGAAATATGTAACGGAAGCGGTGGAATATATGAAATCGCTGAACACGTCGAACAGCAATTTAGTTAAGAAAATAACAGAAAAAGAGATTGCTTTCATTCAGAATGAGCTCACATTACAGCAGCAAAAGTCACAATTGCCCGTAAGTGTTGAAGGAAGCATATTTTCTTCAGATCAGCTGAATCAACGGTTAATGCTGCTGGAAAATCAGCTGCAACAAACAATCAACGACAAACGGCTTGTGGAAGAGCTGCAACTGCTTTCAGGGAAGAAAGAGCGTGAAGAACAGCAAAAAGTAGTACAGCTGTTAAATGAAAAAACAGCCTATCTGAAAAAGGAAATAACAGCTGCAGAAGAACAGTTGCAGGAAGACAGGCTGTCAGATCAGCGATTACAGGAATTGTTGGAAGAATACGAAGAGCTGGAAGCGATTCTTGTGAAAATGAAAAAGGCGAATGCAGAGCAGGTGGTCTTATATCAGCTGCTTCAGAAAGAATTTAAAAATTTGCAGCAGCTTCAGGAGAATGAGCAGTATCTCAAAAAGCAACTGCAGGCAGCAGTGTCAGAAAATAACGAAAGTAAAATAAATGATCTTACCAACGCTTTAACTAAGAATAAAGCCTTAAGGAAACAGCTGGAAGTGCTGATCGGATCTAATCTTCAGCTATTGAAAAACGAAATCAATAACCCGACGCTGACGTATCCGTCCTCTTCTGAAAACACGGCCGTGATTCAGGAAAAAGTTGCTGAAATGGCTTTTACATTGCAGCCACAGCAAACTGTTACAGCTGATCAGATTAAAACGATTCTGGAGTCAGAAAATTATCCGAAAGGTTTGTTTTACCGTATTCAGGTTGGGGCGTTTGCCAAGCCAATTAATGAAAATGTTTATAAGGATTTCAGCCCGGTTACAATGGAGAACCTGAACAAAGGGCTGATCAAATACATGGCCGGTTATTTTACGGAAGAAAACACAGCGGCAACTGCCCGCGATCAGATCCGTAAGCTGGGATTCACGGATGCTTTTATCGTTGCTTATTGTGATGGCAAAAGAATTCCGGTCTTTGAGGCCAGAAGATTACTGAAAGAAGGGCTTTGCCTTCCGGTTTCAACGCAGGAATTACTGTTTCATATCGATCCGACAAAGCAGGAGCTGCTTACGCATCTGAATTCTTCTTCTCCTGCAGGAAATGCTGTTACAGACAATCCTCCTGTTAAGATAGAGCAGAAAACAGCATTACAGATGAAGTCCGGTTATGCAGTGGATGTACAAAGTGTCGAAGGTTTGTATTTTACTGTTCAGGTAGGAGTTTTTAACCGCTATGTGGAAGAAGAATATCTGAAAGGTCTGAAACCTGTAAATACCGATGAGGTAGCTCCAAAGGTTATCCGTTTCTCAGTTGGTATTTTTGATGATCTGAACAAAGCTAAGGAACAACGGTTAGAGGCAGTGCAGAAAGGTTTTACAGATGCTTTTATTGTTGCTTACTACAAAGGGAAGCGGATTACCGTTCAGGAAGCAAATCTTTTATTACAGCAGAATAAAGCCGAATTAGTCCGGATTTCTGAAATGAAGGAGCAAGAGCAACCGATCAGTGAAACATCGCCCATTCAGGAAGTAAACTATGTCCAGGTATTGAAAGAAGAAATTCAAAATTCAACAGTTTTACGCGGACAGGAAATACCTGTACTGCCGGAGAAAGAAGGCAAGGCCAGCATGGAAATACTTCTGACCTCAGAAGAGCTGGAGTTACCCTTTTACTGGTGGGTTATTGAACATTTTGAGAATTATTTCCTTCAGAAAACCGCGAATGGAATAATAATACACGCGTTTTATGATGAAGAGGAGAAAGAGACATTAATTTCTGATCTGGAATCTCTCGGATTTGAGAATGTTCAGATTAAAAAATGATTTTTTCCTGACAGGAAAATGGCTTATATTTGCAGAATAAGAAATTGTAAATTATGCAGACACTTGAAGCATTTGACGGGCAATTATTAGAAAAAATCGTTGAGCAGCGGGATTTAATCGTTTACAATGATGATTTCAATACCTTTGATTTTGTCATTGAATCACTGATAAAAGTATGTAAACATGAAGTGGAACAGGCTACACAATGTACGTATCTGATCCACTATAAAGGGAAATGCCAGGTAAAAAGAGGCGAGTACAAAGACCTGGAGCTTATGTGCACCGCTTTGCTGGATCGTGGAATCACCGCGGAAATCGAATAAAATATTTAAAACGCTTGCAGAAGCAAAAAAACTACTTATATTTGCACTCGCAAAAGGCCTCGTAGCTCAACTGTATAGAGCATCAGATTACGGCTCTGAAGGTTTCAGGTTAGAATCCTGACGAGGTCACCGAGTAAAGCCAATCCGAATAGGGTTGGCTTTTTTATTATTCATAAATCTGTTTTTTCAATACTTTATGTAGATATGACCAAAGGTTGAAAATGGATGTATTCCGGGTTAACTTGTACAAAAGAACTCTACGCATCTAACTACTTAGGAATTTCTACCCAGCTCTTGGTTTTAATCTGTTTTAATTCCAATAAATACCCTCTTTTAAATTCCTGTCTTTAGATGCCAGTGATGTGCATACTTCTTTGTCAGTTACATTTTATCTTAATTATAAATGATTCATTCACTACAAAAACAGGTCATCTACTACAAAAATTAGGATGTAGATATTTCTGCATGTAAAATTGGTGTCTCAAATTATTAAACATTAATGAATTATTTATGAAAAAACTAAAAGCAAGTATTTTGTTTTTAATTTTCAATGGAGCTATCCATGCTCAGGAAGCTATTCTCAGTGCGGGACATGATGCCGGCGGTACAAGCGGAACTGTTAGTTATTCCATAGGTCAGGTTGTTTATACGACACATTCAGGAACAACAGGTTCAGTTGCGCAGGGTGTGCAGCAGCCTTTTGAAATTATGACAGTTGTGGGAATTGAAGTCAAGGAAATTCAGCTTGAAATGAGTGCTTATCCAAATCCAACAACACATTTTCTAACGTTGAAAATTGAAAATTATCCTCAGAAGAACCTGAACTTTCAATTGACCGATATAAACGGTAAAATCATTTCGTCGGATCGTATTACAGGTGAATATACTCAAATATCAATGAGTGAATTCCCTGCTGCCAGCTATTTTCTACTAGTCAAAAGCGACGATCAGCTTGTCAAGAATTTTAAGATAATCAAAAAATAAAACCATGAAAAAAATAGTTACATTATTATTTCTGACTTTCAGTATATTCAGTGCTTATGCACAATCACCTGAAAAAATGAGTTATCAGGCAGTGGTGCGAAATTCAAACAATTCCCTGCTGATTTCACAGAGTGTAGGCATCAGAATCAGTATCTTGCAAGGAAGTTCTGCAGGGACGGAGGTATATGTTGAAACGCATACCACAACAACGAATGCTAATGGTTTAGTAAGTCTTGAAATTGGAAATGGAACAGTTGTTTCCGGTACATTTGATGCCATAGATTGGAGCAACGGGCCATTTTTCATAAAAACGGAAACAGATCCAGCCGGCGGAACCAATTACTCCATCATCGGTACCAGTCAATTGCTAAGCGTCCCTTATGCCTTGTATGCGAAGACCTCTGGAAGTTCTGCACCTGGTCCGCAAGGTATTCAGGGTGTCGCTGGAATGGATGGTGCAGATGGTGAAAATGGACAAAATTCTTTGATTAAATCAACAATCGAAGCTGCTGGCATCAACTGTGAAACTGGCGGGATTAAGTTAGAGTACGGTATAGATGCGAACAATGACGGCACTTTGGATGTGTCCGAAATCAATGCTTCTTTGACAAAATATATTTGCAATGGCGCTCAAGGAGCACAAGGTCCTGCAGGTACAACTGGTGCTACAGGAGAAACGGGAGTACAAGGACCAGCAGGAACGCAAGGTATCCAGGGTAATCCAGGGGCAAACGGCCAGAATTCACTTGTAAAGACAACAACTGAAGCTGCAGGTGCAAATTGCACAACTGGCGGAATTAAGTTAGAATACGGTTTGGATGCGAATAATAACGGTACTTTGGATGCATCTGAAATCAATGCTTCTTTGACAAAATATATTTGCAACGGTACTCAAGGAATCCAGGGAACTACAGGAGCTACCGGAACAGCTGGAACGAACGGGCAAAATTCTCTATCCAAAACAACGACTGAAGCTGCAGGTGCAAACTGCTCAACAGGTGGTGTGAAAGTGGAATACGGACTGGATGCGAACAACAACGGTACTTTGGATGCAGTAGAAGTAAATGCATTACTTACCAGATATATTTGTAATGGCGCTCAAGGAACGCAAGGTATCCAGGGTAATCCAGGAACAAACGGCCAGAATTCTCTATCCAAAACAACAACTGAAGCAGCTGGTGCAAACTGCGCAACAGGTGGTGTGAAAGTGGAATACGGACTGGATGCAAACAACAATGGTATTTTGGATGCGTCTGAAATCAACGCGGCGTTAACAAGATATGTCTGCAACGGTGCGCAAGGAGCTACAGGAGCAACTGGTGCCAATGGTAAAAACACGATCGTTAAAACAACGACTGAATCTGCCGGATCAAACTGTCCGGGTGGTGGTGTGAAACTGGAATATGGACTGGATGCCAACAGCAATGGAACTTTGGAAACTGCTGAAGTAGACGCATCGCTTACCAAATATGTGTGCAATGGTGACCCGGGACAACATCCTGTATACCTTAAAACCGTAATGGGAACGCCATTCACAATCAATGTGGGCAATGGTGCAATTGCAATGGTGAGATTTTACACACAGTGTGCTGCCAGTACAGCTGGAGGTCTGATCTACATCGAGAACAATGGAAACATTACCGTAATGTCAACAGCTGGTTCGCAAGGAGCTAACCTGACAGCCTCAGGAAATGTACTTTCTTTGAACACTGGTTGCATTGATCCATGGACATTTACATTTACGGTTTCCGGAGGCATTGCCACAGTCACGCAAGGCGGCGGTGGCGGATTTCACCAGGACGGCAAATGGCAGATTCTGGGAAATTAATAAAAATGTAGGCTCTGCAACCTCAGTAAATTTAAGCAATCTGGATGGTTGTACAAACTATTACTACAGGGCACGTGCCGTTAGTTTATTGTGGAACAAGCGAAAATTCAAATGTCATAAGTTGGTAAGATTGCATCTGCGAAATGATGACAGCAATATTAACTGTATTGCTCTAATTACTGGAAATAGTTTCAAATGGGCAGGAAGTTTTTCCTGCTCATTTTTAGTATGTTTGTATTAAAACCAATAGAATCAGCTTGTTTTATTTGCGGTTATTTCTTGTTTTATTGATTATTCCCCTTAAGGTTTCAGGACAGAATAATCTTGTGCAACGCCATCAGGAGCGAGCATCCAATTATTTTAAAATTTCCAAATATGATTCATCAGCCTATCATTATGAAGAAGCGATTTCTCTATGCAGAAGCTGTCCCGATTCACTGAAAGCGAGTCTGAATCTATCTTTGTACAAAACCTATAAATATAATGAACGGTTTGAAGATGCCTATGTTCAGCTCACCAAAGCGGAAATCCATTCCAAAAAAGCAAAGTCGGACGAGCACCTTGCGTTGACTTATATTGCATTTGCAGAACATTTCAGGAGCAACCGGAAGTATGAAAAGGCTGACGTTTATTTGGACAAAGCGAAACAAATCATTGCTGGAGGAAAGGTCAGTGATGCAACCTTGGGAAATTACTATAACAGAAAAGCCGCCGTATTATCGGAAGGGCACTTCGATAATGAAGGAGCGATACAACATTCTTTGAAAAATATTGAAATCGCCAAAAAACTGAACGCCAAAAAACTGGAAGCTGTCTCTCTGAATGAAATAGGTTTTGCTTATGAGAAAATGAATCAATTTGTAAAGTCTATTTCCTATTACAAACGCGCAATTGAAATCTGGGACAACTTGGATGAAGAAGGGGCTTCCCTTGCCAATTCACTTGGAAATCTGGTTCGTGTTTACATTAAAGACAATCAATATAATCAGGCGCTAAAATACAATACCATGGGGTATGAATTGGCGAAGCAAAAAAAGTTTTCTTATTGGGTCGCTGTTTTTACTTACCAGCAATATCAGATATTCAGACACCAAAATAAACTCAAACAGTCATTGGAAACGCTGGAGAAATATGTTGTTTTAAATGACGATTATTCTAATAAACAATGGGCAAATGCGATAGCAAAAGCTGAAAATGAATATGAAGCCAAGCAGAAGGACAATCAGATAAAACTCAATCAACTGGAATTGAAAAACCGGGAATTACAGTTAAAAAAGAATCGACAAAACCGGATATATCTCATTCTGGCCATTCTTTTTGTTTCGGGATTGCTGTTCGTCATCCTGATCTATTCCATCAGAACCAAAATCAACAACCGGAAATTGAATGTTTTGCTGAAGGAAAACCAGTTTTTGCTAGGTGAATCAAACCATAGAATCAAGAATAATCTACAGTTGATTATCGCGCTCGTTCATCAGGAAATGGAAAAACAGAAAGTCGATCTTGAACAAAGCAGCCTCTTCGAAATTGTGGAGAAAATTGAAGCCGTTTCAGCCTTGCACAAGCAGTTATATACCAACGACAGCAAGCAATTGATTCGGATTGACAGTTATATAAATCAAATCAAAGACAATTTCGATAAATTTTTCCAAAAACGTGACATTCAGATGGATTTCGATATTGACCCACTGGAGATTTCAATCAACAAATCACTTTACCTTGGGATTCTGTGCACAGAATTGCTATTGAATAGTCTGAAACACGCTTTCAAAGATGGAAAACCCGTTCAGAAAATAACCTTAACCCTAAAAGCCGTTAACGGAGAAGTTAGCTTTAAATACAGTGATTCAGGGCCCGGATTGAGTTCTCCCCATACTAAATTAAAACTCATACACTTAATGAGCCAGCAAATGAAGTTTAACTATGAAATCAAGGAAGGTGATCATTTTTTGTTCATTGCCGACCTCACCGGAAAATTATAAATTTACGGCATGAAAATCTTGATCCTGGAAGATGAGTATTTGATTGCCGACATGATAGGAATCATGCTGAAACGCAACGGTTATAATTCCATTGTTCATGCCGATTCTTTTGCTGCAGCATCAGAATTAATTGAAGATGAACCTGATGTTTGTTTTGTCGATATCCGCTTGAACGAAGATAACGGGATCGAGTTCGCGAAAATATTGCAGCGGAAGGAAATTCCTTTCATCTTCATCACGGCCAACAACGAGATGGAAACAATACGATCCGCAGCACTTACAAATCCGCAGGCTTACTTGAGTAAGCCGGTGAATGAAAGGGATTTGATTGCATCCCTCGAAATTATTCGCGCCAAGTTTTCCCGGTATTTGTTGGTGAGAACGAATATGGGGAAAGTAAAGATTCGCCAGAGTGATATCCTGTATATCGAAGCTGATAATGTATATTCTAAAATTGTATGCGGATCCCGGACTTATACAGAACGTATTACACTGAAAGAAGTCGAAAAATTGCTGGAACCATATTTTGTAAGGGTACATCGTTCTTTTATTGTCAACAGAAACAGGATTGATTCTTTCAAGAGCAACGAATTGAGAATAGAAAATTTTAAAATACCTGTTTCCAAAAATAGCCAAGATCTAAGTCCCTAAGCAGTAAAACACTATTGTTCCCTTTTTGATCAGACACTTTGAAACTGAAGGTTGACGCTGTATTTCCAGTAAGTTCTCTCTTTCGGTAACTAATCTTAGTGTAATGAATATCATACTTTAGAAGACAGTTCATGGGATTAAACTTTAACCAGCTGTTCGGATTTTCAGAGTATAATGCTAAAACAGTTTTCCTAAAGAAGATAATCCTTTGCATTTTAGAAAATAGTTGTATATTTGCACCGTTAAATTTTTTATTAACCGGAGTTTCGTACTCCAATCAATAATTTCAAAAGAATGGCAACAAGAGTCAGATTGCAAAGACACGGTAAAAAAGGGAAACCTGTTTACCACATCGTAGCTGCAGACAGCAGAGCAAAAAGAGATGGTAAATTCATCCAGAAAATTGGTATTTACAATCCAAACACAAACCCTGCAACAATCGATATTAATTTCGAAGTAGCATTAAAATGGGTACAGGTTGGTGCTGAGCTGACAGATACGGCAAGAGCTATTTTGTCTTACAAAGGAGTTCTTCACAAAAACCACCTTTTAAATGGTGTGAAAAAAGGCGCTTTGACTGCTGAGCAGGCAGAAGCGAAGTTTCAAGCATGGTTAGATGAGAAAGCGAATAAGATTGAATCAAAAAAATCGGGTCTTTCTAAATCTAAAACAGATGCGAAAGCTGCTGCTTTAGCGGCTGAAACGGCTGTTAAAGAAGCGAAAGCTGCTGCTATCGAAGCTAAAAACACTCCTGCTGTTGAGGAAGCTCCTGCAGAAGAGGCTGAAGCAACAACAGAAGAAATTGCAACTGAAGAACCAGCTGCAGAAGATAATGCTGAGGAAACAACCGAAGCTTAATCTGATTAATTAGTTTTAAATGAACAAGGCAGATTGCTATCATTTAGGATATGTGTCGAAACTTCACGGATTTAAAGGTGAAGTTTCGCTTTTTTTAGACGTTACCGATCCTTCGGAATATCGCAAATTAGATATGCTCTTTATTGAGCTGAACGGTAATCTGACCCCTTTTATAATCGAAAAGATCCAGCTGACCTCCAAGAATTTTGCCCTGGTAAAATTTGATGGGATCAATAGCGAGGACGAAGCATCTTTCCTGGTTAAGAAACAATTGTACCTTCCCGTTTCCACGCTTCCTAAACTGTCAGGTACCGATTTCTATGATCACGAAATTATTGGTTTCAAAGTGATCGACTTACATTTTGGTGAAGTAGGAGTGATGGAACAGGTGATCGACCTGCCGGTAAATCCGTTGTTTCAGATAATTCATCAAAGCGGGAGCGAAGTGCTGATTCCGTTAAGGAAAGACTTTATTACCAGAATTGACAGGGAAAACAAAGAGCTGCACCTGGATGTTCCGCAAGGACTGATTGAGATTTACCTGGAATAATTGTCTTTTTTTCAATTCAAATACTTCGTTGTAAGGCAACAAAACGCGGCTATGAAAATCGGCACCGATGCAATGGTGCTTGGAGCGTTTGCTTCAGCGGAAAATCAGGATCATATTTTAGATATCGGAGCGGGTACAGGTGTGCTGTCCCTGATGCTGGCACAAAAAGCGAAGCAATTGGATATCACCTCCGTTGAATTTGACGCTGCTGCATTAGAGGATTTGCAGCACAATTTTGAAAAAGCCCCGTTTGATTCAGTTTTTCGAATTGTGCCGGAAGATTTTAATACATTTCTCCCGGACAGAAAATTTGACGTGATCATTTCCAATCCACCCTTTTATAAAAACTCCTTTACCGCAGGAAATGGAGAAAGCCGGTCGAAAGCGAGAAATGAAGAACATCTGACATTTGACGCGCTGATTTCTAAAAGTGCGGCAATGCTAAATGAAAACGGGAAGATGTACCTGATTGCTCCTTATTCGGAACGGATAACCATCATGAAGCTCTCTGCCGAAAATAAGCTTTTTGTACAGCAGGAAATTATTATTCACGGAAAACCCGGAATTCCTTCACGGAGTATTTTTTGCCTTACCAATAAAAAAGTCATGGACCCGGAAAAAATTCAGTTTACCATTCGTGACAGTGCCGGGAATTATACTAACGAATATATAGAGCTGACCAAAGAGTTTCATTCGAAAGATTTGAGAAGCTAAAGGACGTTTTCAGTTGAAAGTTTTCCCGTTTGGGTATGTCCAACCTTGATTTTCTCCGTATATTTAGGCCGTAAAAGTAAGATTTATGGAAAACCAGACCCTATTGAAAGTATTGCGTATTGTCGGTATTTTAGAAGCCGTTTCCTGGGGAGCGCTTCTTATAGCGATGTACTATAAGCGTATGTTGGGAGAGCCTAAATTTATGCAGGCAACAGGAATGACACACGGAATGTTGTTTGTCACGTTCACATTGCTGGTAATCTTTGCAGGTGCCAGCGCAAACTGGTCTAAAAAAGAAATAACACTGGGCATTATATCTGCTGTTTTACCTTTCGGTACCTTGTGGGCAGATGCTAAAATCTTTAAAAAGTACGTAAAATAATGGACGAAAGAAAGCGAGTGGAAGTCTGCTTCACACCAGATGAATACGCCTATTATAAGGATGAATTCGAAATTGTGGTGGTGATAGATGTGCTGCGTGCTACTTCAGCGATGTGTGCTGCTTTTGAAAATGGAATTAAGGCGATCATCCCTGTTCCGACAGTGGAAGAAGCTATGGAATATAAACAAAAGGGCTATCTGGCCGGAGCGGAAAGAAAGGGTCAGATTGTGGAAGGCTTTGATTTCGGAAATTCTCCGTTTTCCTATATGAATCCCGATTTTGTTGGCAAAGAAGTAGTGCTAAGCACTACAAACGGTACCCGCTCTCTGGATGTTGCCAAAGATGCTGAAATAGTGGTTGTTGGTTCCCTTTTAAATGTGGATGCACTGTCAGAATGGCTGTTAAAGCAGGATAAGAATGTACTTTGCTTATGTTCCGGATGGCAGGGGAAATTTAACCTGGAAGATACTATTTGTGCCGGAGCTATTTCAGATTTTTTACTTTCCAGCGGGAAATTTACCGCGAACGAAGACTCTTCCATTGCAGCTAAATACCTGTTTCAGTCGGCTAGTAAAAATTACCTGGGATTTTTAAAATCCAGCTCTCACAGGAGACGTCTGAAGAACCTGAACCTGAACGAAGACATCAAATATTGCCTGACCCCGAATCAGACAGAAGTTATTCCTGTGCTTAAAGATGGTAAGTTAGTGAAGCTTGAAGCATAGTTTTTACATAATTACCATTTTCCTTTTTTGCCTGCTGAGCTGGTCACTGACAGAAAGCAGCTCTGTTAACCGATATAAGAAATGGGGCTTTGCAGGGCACATGCGGATTAACCGGATTGCTGTGTTTACATTGCCACCCGAGATGCTTGGCTTTTTTAAAGAACATATTGAATACCTGACGGAACATGCGGTTGATCCGGACAAAAGGCGTTATGCAGTGAAAGGAGAAGCAGAGTGTCACTACATTGATCTCGATCATTATGCAGGTGCGGGCGAGGATTTATTCAAGATTGTCCCGAAAAAATGGAGCGATGCTGTTACGAAGTTTTCAGAAGATACACTAAGAGCTTATGGAATTGTTCCATGGCATATTCAGGTGGTCCTGAAAAAGCTGGAACGTGCTATGGCTAACAAGAATGTCGATCTGATCTTAAAATATGCGGGAGATCTGGGACATTATGTTGGTGATGCTCACGTGCCGCTTCACACCACGGAGAATTACAATGGAATCATGACCGGGCAGCGGGGAATTCATGGCTTTTGGGAAAGCCGCCTGGTGGAGATCAACTATAACGATTACGATTATTTCGTAGGAAAGGCAAAATATGTGAAAGATCCTTTGGACTTTGCCTGGGAGACAGTGCGGGATTCCCATCGTTCGCTGGATTCGGTATTCCGGTTTGAAAAAGAACTGACGGCAGAATTTCCGGCAGATAAAAAATATGCCTATGAGCAAAGAGGGAAAGCCGTTGTTCAAACCTATTCGTATGATTTTTCACAAGCGTATCATAAACGGTTGAATGGTATGGTGGAACGAAGAATGCGGCAGGCAATTATTGCTGTCGGTTCAATGTGGTACACTGCGTGGGTAAATGCCGGACAACCGGATTTATCTTCCATTCAAAATGCGAAACCTTCTGAGGAATTACTGAAAGAGATTCAGGAATTAGATGCTCAGTATGAGCATAATCACGCTAAAGGAAGGGTTTGCGACTGATAAAAAGATCTTCTGTTTAAATAAGGCGTCCGGACAACTTATTGAATAAAAAATACAATACCATTCCGATTGTCGACCCGGAAGAATTAGCAACCATATCCATCAGATCGAAAGACCTGTAAGGTAAAATATAGTGAATGGTTTCGAAAAGACAGCACGTTACATAACAAAATAACAATACCAGCCATTTATTTGTCCGCAATGCCGGAAATGACAAAAATCCCAGAGGAAAAAACAATATTGCGTGCATCCAGTGGTCTTTCCGGATCCCCAGGAAATAATTCTCTAGATCAATGACACCATCCGTTTTAATGATGTGGATAATAAAAACACCAATCAGATAAGTGACGAACAGGTAATTGATGATTGATTTATTTTTTTCCACGCTCTGATAATTTTCCCTGCAAAGAAAACAAAATATCGCGTAAACGTGCAGCTTCCATAAAATCAAGGTCTTTGGCAGCTTTTTCCATTTTCTTTTTAGTAGAGTTGATTAATCGTTCCAGATCTTCGATGGTTTCATACGTAACAGACGGTTCTGCAGCCATTGCCGTTTCTTCCCTGATTTCGTAAGTTTTTTCTGCATCTGCAACTTTTGTGGAGTTAATGATCTTCTCTTTTGATTTTACGATTTGTGTAGGAACAATACCGTGGGCCTCATTATATTCCATTTGTATTGCCCGGCGTCTTTCCGTTTCCTTGATGGTCTTATCCATCGATTTAGTGATTTTATCTGCATACATAATCACCCTTCCGTTAACATTTCTGGCCGCTCTTCCCACTGTCTGCACCAAGCTGCGTTCATCCCGGAGAAAACCTTCTTTGTCGGCATCAATAATGGCAACGAGCGAAACTTCCGGCAGATCCAGCCCTTCCCGCAGTAAATTCACACCAATAAGCACCGAAAAAACGCCTAACCGGAGCTGGCGGAGAATTTCCACGCGTTCGATCGTATCCACTTCACTGTGAATGTAACGGCAGGCAATGCCAACACGTTCCAGGTATTTTTGTAATTCTTCCGCCATACGTTTGGTGAGCGTGGTCACCAGGACACGTTCATCCGCTTCTATTCTCAGATATATTTCTTCGATAAGATTATCTATCTGGTTGGCGCTTGGACGGACTTCGATGATCGGATCAAGCAGGCCGGTAGGCCGGATAACCTGTTCAACAATCACTCCTTCGGATTTTTTTAATTCATATTCTGCCGGCGTTGCAGAAACGTATACCACCTGGTTCTGAATGGATTCAAATTCTTCGGACTTTAGCGGGCGGTTATCAATAGCAGCCTGAAGACGGAAACCGTATTCTACTAAATTGATCTTTCTTGCCCTGTCCCCACCGTACATCGCTCCGATTTGCGGTACGGTAACGTGGCTTTCGTCAATGATCATCAGATAATCTTTCGGAAAATAATCCAGCAGGCAGAAAGGTCGTTGCCCAGGGAACCGTTTATCAAAATAACGGGAGTAATTCTCAATACCCGAGCAATAGCCCAGCTCGCGCATCATTTCCAGATCAAAAGAAACCCGCTCTTTCAAACGCTGTGCTTCCATGATTTTTCCTTCTTTCTTAAAGGCTTCCACCTGCGTTCCCAGGTCGATCTCGATCTGTCCGATGGCGCTGCGGGTATTTTCCTGGCTTGATACAAAGATATTTGCCGGATAAATGTTCAGCTCTTCAAAGACATCCAGCTTTTCATTTGTTTCCGGATCAATGGAATATATTTTTTCGATTTCATCTCCCCAGAATTCAAACCGGACCGCATAATCTGCATAGGCGAGAAATAAATCCACCACATCGCCTTTCACACGGAATGTACCCCGTTTGAAGAGATCCACCGTTCGTGAATACAGATTTTCCACCAGGTTCAGTAAAAACTTATTCCGGGCGATCCGCTGACCCTTTTTTACATGAATGATGCTTTTTTCAAACTCATAAGGATTTCCGATACCGTAAATGCACGAAACGGAAGAAACAACAATTACATCTCTTCTCCCTGAAAGAAGAGAGGAAGTAGCGGACAGACGCAGCTTTTCCAGCTCGTCATTTATTGCCAGATCTTTTTCAATGTAAGTATCTGTAACAGGAAGATAAGCCTCCGGCTGATAATAATCGTAATACGATACAAAGTATTCAACGCGGTTGTTTGGAAAAAACTGCTTGAATTCGCCATATAATTGCGCAGCCAGTGTTTTATTGTGAGAAAGAATCAGTGTGGGTTTACTTACTTGTTCGATGACATTTGCCATGGTGAATGTTTTTCCACTTCCTGTAACACCTAACAGCGTCTGGTATTTATCATCATTTTTTATACCGGAAACCAGCTGCCGGATCGCTTCGGGTTGGTCGCCTGTCGGTTTGAAATCGGAAGTTAACTGAAAATCCATGGATGCTTTTTGGCAAAAGTAGTGAAATACCTTCTCATCTGCCCACATAGTTCTTGTTAAATGACGATTCTTTTCACTTTTTTCAAATTTCATCCAAATACAAACAAGCTTAAGTATTGTATCATCGTGAACGAGGTAATTTTTGAAAGTATTCTTGTTGTTAATCTTCCAAATGTTTTTGAAACTGAATATATTTATCTGTCTGATTTACATTTAAATATTTGAAATCATTATTATCAATTCCGGATATTCATCAAAAGCTATAATTTATTCATTGAATAGTATTCTACGGTAATTTAATACGCTGTTTAACCGAAAGCCAATAATATTTTATATATTTTTATATTAAACTATTAAGAAAATTACTTATGAAAAATTTTGTACACCTACTATCTGTTTTTTTAATTTTTATATATACAAAACTTCAATATAAAAAAATTACTTCGCTGTTTTGTGTGGTCATAATCTTGCTGATTGGATGGAACGGAACAGCGCAGACAACAGTTCCATTTTCGGCGACCGGTACAACGAACTGGACAGTACCCGCAGGTGTTACATCCATTACAATTGAATGTTGGGGAGGCGGTGGAGCAGGAGGAGGAGTGCCTTCTAATAGTGGAACAGCCAGAACAGGGCGGGGCGGTGGAGGTGGTGCTTATGCAGTAAAAACGCTAGCAGTTACTCCTAATCAAACTGTAACAGTAATTGTGGGGACAGGAGGAACAGGAGGAACAGGAAATGGCCCTGCAGGAGGAGATAGTTATGCTCAATATGCAAGTTCAACAGTAGTATTAGCAAAAGGGGGGACTGGAGGAAATACAGCTACTGGAAATAATAATACAGGATCGGTTGCCGGAGGAAGCAGCTCCGATTGTATCGGTGATGACGCCAAGAGCGGAGGTAATGGTGGCAGTGGAGGTTATGGCGGCGGTGGCGGTGGCGGTGGCGCAGGTAATAATGTTGTTGGTAATAATGGAACAGGAGGTATATCTTCTTGCGGTAATACCGGTACCGGGGGAACAGGTGGTTCTGGAAATCCTAACAATGGAAAAGGTGGGGATGGAGGAAAATGTGTTCAAAATAATGAAAATTATGCTAACGCCGGAGGCAATGCCGCTACTTATGGAGGAGGAGGTGGCGGAGCCAGAAAAGGATCAGGCTCCAGCTCATCAGCCAAGGGAGGAAACGGTGCACAAGGTTATGTAATAATCACTTACACCGTTTCAGCATCAGCAACAATCACTACTTCGTCCATTTCAGGCTCTCCTTTCTGTGCAGGAACAATAGTTTCTGTCCCTTTTACTATCTCGGGAGCATTTAACAGCGGGAACGTTTTTACCGCACAGCTTTCAGACGCATCGGGCAACTTTGCTTCTCCGGTAAATATAGGAACTCTTTCCAGTACAGCAGCGGGTGCCATATCAGCAACTATCCCGGCAGGAACAGCTTCGGGAACAGGATATCGTATTCGTGTCATAAGCAGTGACCCTGCTATAAACGGAACGGATAACGGAGTGAATCTGACCATAAATGCGCTCCCTTCAGCTCCAACAGCAGCTTCACCGCAGAATTTCTGCGGATCTGCAACCATTGCAGACCTTGCTCCTTCCGGAGCAGGCATCAGCTGGTACTCTTCCCCGTCAGGAGGAACACCGTTAGCCGGATCGGCAACATTGGCAACAGGAACTTATTACGTATCACAGACAACTAGTGGATGTGAAAGCAGCAGCACTTCGGTAGCCGTGACAGTGACTGCTAAACCTGCAACTCCAACGATTACTTCAACCCCTGCATCCTGTTCAGCAGCAGAAACAAGTACAATTTCAAACTATAATGCCGCTTATACCTACACCTTTACACCGGCAGGGCCAACAGCCGGAGCTGGTGGGGTCATCAGCAATATGGTCACAGGAACCAATTATAATGTGACCGCTTCAAGCGGTTCATGTCCGTCTGATGCAAGTGCTGCTTTCAGCAATGCAGATCAATTATCCGCTCCGTCGATCACCATCGGAACGGTAACAAATGCTACTTGTGGTAACAGCAACGGTGGCATTAATATCTCAATTTCCGGCGGCACGGCACCTTATAGTTACTCATGGTCAGACGGTTCGGTAGCACAGAATTTAACGGGTGTTCCTGCAGGAACTTATACGGTAACGGTCACAGACGATAATGGCTGTACTGCAACAAATGGAGCGGGCACAACTATCACAACTGCCTCTTCACCGGTTGTTACTGTCGGAACGGTAACAACTGCCACTTGTGGTAACAGCAACGGTGGCATTAATATCTCAATTTCCGGCGGAACAGCACCTTATAGTTACTCATGGTCAGATGGCTCGGTAGCACAGAATTTAACGGGTGTTCCTGCAGGAACTTATACGGTAACGGTCACAGACGATAATGGCTGTACAGCAACAAATGGAGCGGGTACGACTATCACAAATGCCTCTTCACCGGTTGTTACTGTCGGAACGGTAACAACTGCCACTTGTGGTAACAGCAACGGTGGCATTAATATCTCAATTTCCGGCGGCACGGCACCTTATAGTTATTCATGGTCAGATGGCTCGGTAGCACAGAATTTAACGGGTGTTCCTGCGGGAACTTATACGGTAACGGTCACAGACGATAATGGCTGTACTGCAACAAATGGAGCGGGGACAACTATCACAAATGCCTCTTCACCGGTTGTTACTGTCGGAACGGTAACAACTGCTACCTGTGGTAACAGCAACGGTGGCATTAATATCTCAATTTCCGGCGGCACGGCACCTTATAGTTATTCATGGTCAGACGGTTCGGTAGCACAGAATTTAACGGGTGTTCCTACAGGAACTTATACGGTAACGGTCACAGACGATAATGGCTGTACTGCAACAAATGGAGCGGGTACGACTATCACAAATGCCTCTTCACCGGTTGTTACTGTCGGAACGGTAACAACTGCTACTTGTGGTAACAGCAACGGTGGCATTAATATCTCGGTTTCCGGCGGAACAGCACCTTATAGTTACTCATGGTCAGATGGCTCGGTAGCACAGAACTTAACGGGTGTTCCTGCAGGAACTTATACGGTAACGGTCACAGATGATAACGGCTGTACTGCAACAAACGGCCCAGGAACGACTATCACAAATGCCACTTCACCGGTTGTTACTGTCGGAACGGTAACAAATGCCACTTGTGGCAACAGCAACGGTGGCGTTGATATCTCTGTTTCCGGCGGCACGGCACCTTATAGCTATTCATGGTCGGACGGCTCCGCCTCACAGAATTTAACGGGTGTTCCGGCAGGGACTTATACCGTAACGGTCACAGACGATAATGGCTGTACTGCAACAAATGGAGCGGGTACGACTATCACAACTGCCTCTTCACCGGTTGTTACTGTCGGAACGGTAACAACTGCTACCTGTGGTAACAGCAACGGTGGCATTAATATCTCAATTTCCGGCGGAACAGCACCTTATAGTTACTCATGGTCAGATGGCTCGGTAGCACAGAATTTAACGGGTGTTCCTGCAGGGACTTATACGGTAACGGTCACAGACGATAACGGCTGTACTGCGACAAACGGTACGGGCACAACTGTTCCTGACGTAAGCGGAGGCGGAGCGCCGAATATTACGGCACAGCCTCAGAATGCCGATATGTGTGCGAGCGGAAGCACTTTCGTTCAGGTTACGGCATCCGGAGCAACAGCTTATCAGTGGGAAATCTCCACAGATGGCGGAACAACATGGGCGAATGTGACAAATAATACAAATTATACCGGAGCTACAACAAACCAGCTGACAATTTCCGGATTAGGAACGTCTGGCTCAGGTGTGCTTTACAGATGCCAGGTAACAGGTCCTTGCGGAAATACGGCAACTAACAGTGCGGTATTAACGATCAGTGATATTGCGTTGATCACTTCTCAGCCTTCAAGCGAGGTTGTTTGTGAAGCGGTAACTCATACATTCAGTGTTCAGGCGGACTTAGCTGTATCTTACAGCTGGCAGATCAGCCTTGACGGAAGTACATGGTATGATTTGAATAACAGTACTACTTATTCAGGAGTAAATACAGCGGCTTTGACAGTTGCGAATGCGCAGATGAACCTTAATAATACGAAATACCGCTGTTCAATTGCCGGAGCATGTGGAAGTTCTGTTTATACAAACTCAGCGGTGCTGACAGTGAACAAACGCCCGGAAGTTTATTTTGGCATTCCTCAGATAGCGTGTATTTATGATTCCCCTTATTCTATCAATGAGGTGACTCCTTCAGGAGGCACATTCTCCGGACCTGGAATTTCCAATAACCTGTTTAATCCTGTAGCTGCAGGAATGGGCAACCATACTATTACTTATACGGTAACGGAGAACGGGTGTTCCAGCTCAGCTTCTTCTATAATTGAAGTCAGTCAATGTCTTGGAATGACAGATCTGGTGAAAAATGAATTGTCCATTTTCCCTAATCCAACTTCTTCAATTGTTTATCTGAAAGGAACTGTTGAGAATTATGAAACAGCTGTTTTAATCGATAACCAGGGAAGAATGATTTCAAGCTGGGATTTGAAAACAACTGCTCAGTTTGATCTGTCTGATTTTGTAGATGGCTACTATTTTATCCGGGTTGTCGGAAAAGAGAATACAGTAGTTACAAAGATTCAATTAGTGAAATAAATCTGATATTTTATAAAACGGAAGGGACTGTCTCTAAAGAATAGTCCCTTTTTCATTGCATTGATTTTGGGAGCGGCTATTTTTCAGTTTTTAGAAAAATAGTGAAAGACATGCTGCCAGGTTGCTCTCCCGAATGGAAATAGCGTGTTCTTGATTTAACAAAAAAATAAATTGTAATATTTTTTATTACAATTAAAAGATTTTAATTTTGTTGCATTATGAATAATACGCGATTTGCTACAGCAGTACATATTCTAACCATTCTTGCGGCCAATAGAGAAGAATGGCAGAGTTCAGATTTTATTGCAGGAAGCATTAATGTAAATCCTGTAATTGTCAGAAAGGAGCTTGGAGTTCTTCAGAGTGCGGGTTTTGTTGAAACCCGGAAGGGAAAGGAAGGAGGTGCTAAGCTGAACAAGGATGCCGGGTTAATTACGATAGATGAAATTTACCTTGCAGTAAAAAATTCCGAAGTACTGGGGAAAAAGAATCTGAAAACTAACCCGAAATGTCCGATCGGAAAACAAATCAATGGAAAACTGGAAGTATTGTTCAATGAAACAGATCATTTGGTGATTGAATTTTTAAAGGATAAATCTTTAGCGGATTTTGTGAGACAATTTTTCTGATTTTTTTTGAATATAAATGTAACAAAAATAATTACAATTAAAAATAAAAACAGCTATGAAAATAGGTATTACAGGAGCAACAGGACAATTAGGGAATTTGGTCGTTGCAAAATTAAAAGAGAAAACAGCTGCAGAAAATTTAGTGGCATTGGTACGAACACCGGAAAAAGCAGGGAATTTAGGTATCGAAGTTCGTATGTTTGACTATAATCAGCCTTCAGGATTGTCGGAAGCATTGAAAGGTATTGATATTCTGTTTTTGATTTCCGGTAGTGAAATCGGAAAGCGTGCAGAGCAGCATCAAAATGTTATAAATGCGGCAAAAGAAGCCGGAATAAAACGAATTGTGTACACCAGCTTGTTACATGCAGATCGTTCAACGCTGGTACTTGCACCGGAACATCTGGCAACAGAAACGGCTATTAAAGCATCCGGACTAACCTATACTATTTTAAGAAATGGCTGGTACACCGAGAATTATACAGCTTCTATTCCTGCTGCGCTTCAGGCAGGAACATTTACAGGGAGCGCAGGTGACGGAAAGATAGCTTCTGCTTCCCGTTCAGATTTTGCAGATGCTGCTGTAGCTGTCTTGACAGGACCAGGCCATGATGGAAAAATATATGAGCTGGCAGGAGACGAATATTATACATTGACAGACTTTGCTGCCGTGTTATCCGAAATTACCGGGAAAAATATTCCATATCAGAATTTGCAGGAAGCGGATTATACAAGTGCATTGATACAGGCAGGTTTACCTGAACCATTAGCAGCTGCATTTGCAAGTTTTGATGCGTCTGCTGCAAAGGGCGATCTATATGATTCGGGTAAACAGCTGTCACAATTAACAGGTCATTCGACCATGACGCTGGCAGATGCAATTAAAAAGGCGTTAGCCGGCTATAAATGATTATTTCAGGCTCCATTTATAATTAATGGAGCTTTCTTTTTATCTTAAAAGAAAGCAGAAATTAAATGTTACTCATTTAAAAATTCTATTTTTAAACCATGAATTGGATTACAACAGATATTGACAAGGTAAATCAGCTGAACCGTAATACGCTGATGGAAACATTAGATATAAAATGCGTTGCTGTTCATGACAATATAGTAGAGATGACCATGCCTGTAAGTCCTAAGAACCATCAGCCGATGGGACTGCTTCATGGTGGAGCAAGCGTGGCACTGATTGAAAGTGTAGGATCACTGGGTTCAGCGTTGCTGATCGATACCCGGAAAGAAGCCTGTGTCGGACTGGAAGTGAACGCAAACCATCTGAATGCAGTAAAAACGGGAATGGTCCGTGCTATTGCCGAGATCATACACTGTGGAAGAAGAACACATGTGTGGAAAGTGGATGTCATCGATGAGGAAACGAAAAAGATGGTATGTACGGGGCGTTTAACGGTAATGATTATACAACGCTGATGGATCTGATTAAAATTCGCTATCCGGAAAGCCAGGCAGTGACTTATGCCGGAAAACTTATAAATTTCAGTGATAAACCTTCTCATTCCGGTTTTTTAGTAACAGATTTCACGACTGAAAAGCTGTATCGCTTTGCTGTTACGGAACAATATGACAAACAAAAGGAATATCCTTTGCATTTCTCGGAAGAGGAACCGGTTGTTTATTCCAGGGAAGAATATATTTACCGGGCATCGGGATTTCTGGATGACCTGAAAAGAAAAAAATTCCTGAAAGCGATTTTTTCCAGGATTAAGAAAGTTGACTTTGACAGCTCTCAGGTGCACCAGTTGTTTGAAAAGCTGTGTGAAGAATACCCTGATGCGTTCGTGTATATGCTGAGTTCTGAAAAATTGGGAACCTGGGTGGGCGCTTCTCCGGAATACGTGCTGGAGAAAATGGGAAAGGAATTATATACCATGTCTTTAGCCGGTACAAAAAAAGATGAATCCGTTGCCTGGACGGAAAAAGAAATACTGGAGCAGGAGTATGTAACGAAGTTTATCGAAAATTCCTTAAAGAACATAAAGGTGAATAATTTGAAGACCATCGGACCGTATGATTTTCATGCCGGGCCGGTGATTCATCTTAAAACGGATATCTATGCGGAAACAGACCTGAGCTCGCTGGAGCTCGCATTGTTTCTTCATCCTACGCCGGCGGTGAGCGGCTTACCGAAAATGGAAAGTCTTGATCTGATCGCTGAGCATGAAACACATTCGAGGAGCATATATGCAGGAATTATTGGTTTTTATGCGGATCAGAACAGTAGCTTGTATGTCAACCTTCGCTGTGCCCAGATTCGTAAAAATGCAGCCTATTTGTATTTGGGCGGAGGATTTACGAAAGATTCGGATGTGGAAAAAGAGTGGGAGGAAACGGAAAATAAATCCCGTACACTGATGAATATTATGGACAAATTATAAATAAGAAAAACCTGTCGGTCAACAGGTTTTTTTCTTTATGCTTCATCCTTCTTTGCAGAACTTTTTGTTGTTGTCTTTTTAGCTTTCGGAGCAGCTGCTTTTTCTTTCGGGGCTTTTTCTGCAGCTGGTTTTTTCGCAGCGGCTTTTTTAGGTTCCTCCGCCTTTACCGGTTTTTCCGCAGTGGCATTAAGAGATTTCTTTGCTGCCCGGATAGTAGATTTACTTGGGCGGGTATTTCCGTGCGATCCCATCACCCGTTTTCCTTTTGTTGTCTTACGATCTCCTTTTCCCATAATTGTATTGTTTTGTTGTATTTCAGATTCTCACAAATATAACATTCCTAATCAATTTAACAAGTATTTTTATGAGAAGTTAAGGTTAATACTCCGAAAAGGATTAATTTTGTAACTATTACCATGGTATATTATGAGGACAATAGATGATGAAATAAAATCCAGATTTAAATCGGAGCAGCACAGAGCCCTGATAAACCTTAAATTTACAGCTAACTGGCTGGCAAATTTGCAGAATAATTATATGAACGAATATGATCTGTCAATGGCACAGTTCAATATTCTCAGGATTTTAAGAGGGGCGAAGGAATTCATAAGTGTGAATACTGTAAAAGAAAGAATGATAGAAAAATCTCCCAATACAACCCGCCTGATGGATAAATTGCTGGAGAAAGAACTGATCGAACGGATAAGGTGTGAGGAGGACAGAAGGGTAGTATATGTGAAAATTTCGCAAGGAGGCCTGAATCTGCTTGCAAAAATTGATGAAACTTTTGAAGACACTTTTTTTTCGGCTAAATGTCTTAGTAATGACGAAGCGAAACAACTGAATTATTTACTGGATAAGCTGAGGAGTTAAAATGAAGTACCTGGTTGTTTTTGGTGTAGTTTTTTGTGTTTTATTTTCTTTTGCTCAGACAGGTACCATTAAAGGAAAAATAGTAGAGAGTACAACGAATCAGAATAAGGATTATGTAGCGGTAAAGCTATTCAAAAGCAATGATACGATCGTTCAGGGTATTATTTATACGGACGAAAACGGTGTTTTTGTATTTGATAATTTACCTTTGGGCAATTATACTATCCAGGTGAATGAATTTGGATATGAAGATTTTTTGTCTGATATTTTGCTCACAGCCGGGCAGCCGATTGTAAATCAGGTTTTAAAGCTGGTGAAAGCAAAAGCGGATGAACTGGAGGAAGTAGTGATCCGCCAGGAGAAAACGCTCATCGAAAATAATCTGGAAAAACGAACGTATAATGTATCACAGGATATTATGTCAAAAGGTGCGTCCGCGTCAGATCTGCTGAATAATATTCCTTCAATTGATGTGGATCAGGACGGAAATATCACTTTGAGAGGAGAATCCAATATCATCATTCTTATTGACGGTAAGCCAAGTACTATAAGCGGAGGAAACGCGCGTACCATTTTCGAAAGCATCCCGGCTGAATCGATCGACAGGATAGAGATAGTGAACAACCCATCCGCGAAATATGATGCTGATGGAACGGCAGGCTTTATCAATATTGTGATGAAGAAAAACAGAGTGCGTGGAATAAACGGGAATTTTTCACTTTCTGCAGGAACCGCGAATGTTTACAATGCGACAGGAGCGCTCAGCTATATGACAGATAAGATGAATGCCTTCGCTTCTTACGGCTTCCGCTATTACGAAGGAGTAAGAGGAAATTATGTGTATCAGAAACGTGAAAATACGGAATCTGTAATGGAGCTGTTCCAGAAGCGCGTCGGTTCCGATCTGATGGAAAACCACACGTTTCGTTTAGGTTCTGATTTTTATCTGCCCAAATCCAATACGCTGGGTTTCTATGTAACAGGTATCGTTGGCGATCGGGAACGGGACGGAGATATGGTTAACAGGCAGTTTCAGAACGATTCCATTAAAAGAGACTGGGTAAGAAGAACGGCAGAACCTTCCAGTAATTACGGATTTGACTTTAACCTTAATTATCTGAAGCGGTTTAAGGAGAATACGGGGTCGGTCAGTGCAGAAATCACTCATTCCATGTCTTCTTTAAAAACTGAAGGCAATTACCTGCAGCAGGAAGCGCTTTTTGATTATTATCCCTCGGTGAATGAGGATTTTTATCAGCGTTTATTATCAGATGAAAAGAACAGGACCACTACCTTTCAGATAGATGCTGTTAAAAAGCTTCGGGAAAATATGACTCTTGAATTTGGAGAAAAGTCGATCATCCGCCAGTTTGACCTGGCTACTAATTCTACCCGGAAGTTTTCTTCTGATCCGGATTATTATCAGGATACTATTGCGAATTACGATTATGTCTATAACGAGCAGGTTCATACACTTTACGGGAACTGGAAGTATGTTATCAATAAATTTTCATATATGGCAGGAGTACGCCTGGAGTATTTTGAGCAGCGCCCCAACCTGAAATCCCAGAATTTATCCTATCTGAACAAATATTACAATTTATTTCCTTCCTTGGCTTTGTCCTATAAGCTGAATGACAAATCGGATCTCACATTACAGTTCAGCAGAAGAATCAACCGGCCGTCAAGTGAACAGCTGAATCCGTTTGTCAGCTATACGGACCCGTTAAATCTGCAAACAGGAAACCCATATCTGAAACCGGAATTCATTAATGCTGTGGAATTTTCATATAATTATAACACGAAGAATTTCAGCGTCATGCCAAGCTTGTATTTCCGGCAGGCATCCAATGCAATTCAGCGGGCCAGATGGTACACAGGGGAAAATATTACGACTTCCACTTATGCTAATGTGGACGGAAGCCGGACATTTGGTTATGAATTAATAGTGATTTACAAGCCATTTAAATGGTTCAAAAATATGTTATCCTCTAATGGAAGCTATATTCGGTTTATTGAGAATAACGACAATATCAACTGGAACAGAAAAGGATGGAACTGGTCAGTTAAATATTCCGGTACGTTTGATTTCTGGAAAAATTCGGCCAGTATTCAGCTGAATGCCCGCTATTTTGCGCCGATTATCATGGCACAGGGAAAGGGGAAAGGACGAGCAGTTGTTGATCTGGCATTTAACAAGACACTGAAGAATAAAAACTGGTCGTTAGGAGCAAGACTTTCAGATGTGTTCAATACACAGGAATTTACCGTTATCATCGATCAGCCCGGAATTTATCAGACTTCTCGTTTTAAGCAGAATACACGGAGATTGTACGTAACAGTAACTTACAAATTCGGAAAATACGAAGTATCGAAGAAATCGCAGTTAAACAATGCCTCCGGAGGCGAAGGAGATAATTAACCGATTACCAGTTTTTTTCCTTTTTTGGCTGCCTTCTTTTTTGTCTGAGCCGTTTTTTCTTTTTCGCTATACCCTAAGTTCATCAAAGCTTCGTCAAATTTGTTTTTTTTGACAGCTGTTTTCTTTGTGTTCAGGTTTTTTAATTTTAATGTGCTGGTCATAACTTTAGTTTTTAGTAATAAGTACAAATCAAAATTGAAGCCAAACTTTAACTTTTGTAAGTATAACGTTTGAAAATGAAAAAATGACAGGGGAATTTAAAAAAATAATTTTAACTGTAACTTTTATTGAGTTTAGCAGTATAAAAGAGAAGACAAATTATTAACATCTACAGGTTCAAAGAGGCACTCAGCAATGAGTGCCTTTTTAATTTCACGGTAATGCACACTGAAAGATCAGGAAAAAATAAAGGCCTGAACGTGGGTTTCCGGTTATAATCCGGTGAATGAACTGTGGACTGCCTGTGATCCGTTGATCTGAGGTATTCCGAGATCAATTCGTCCGCTTTTTTACCCATAACTATGGAATTAAAAATGAATTTCAGTTTGCCATTTATTCAGAACGGATTCCTCCTTCAAAATACGTAGTTCTGCAATTATCTTTTCTTCTGCTTCTGATACGCTTCAAAATGATCCGGATCACTGAAAACGATGTTTAATAGCTGTTTTTGATATTCCAGAAATTCCCGGAATTGCCGTGTTTCTGCCTTGACCCGTTTTTTTATTGACTTTTCGGTCATGGAAAATGCTGTTCCGAGCAAAGAGGTTAACATATTGTATTCATCGTACAGCTCATCAAGGCGATTGGATAATTCTGTTTTTAGCTCAGCCGAAATTTCGTTTTCTGCTGCATCCGGAAAAGTAGCCTGGTAAATTTCCAGCAGCGGTTTTAATTCCCGGTTTTCATAGTGTGAAGTAATTTCCTTGGCTTTGGTTTCGGCATCGGGATGTTGATTTCTGTCCGGGTGAAAGTACTTCATTAAATCCTTATAGATATTTTTCAGCTGGTGCTGTAACTGTTTTTCATCCAGAGAAATAACCGCTGGTCGTGGCTGTTTATCAGAAAAATTGTCTGTTACTTCTGTGAAGGGGATCGGTTGTCCGGTGTGAAACTGGATGATTGTCTGGTAGGGAAGGACCTCTTCTTTTTCAAGGTTGAAATTGTTCCTGAGGTAATCAACAATTTCTGTGATTTCGGAAGAAATGGTCTTTTGAATTTTCTTTGTGGCAGCGCCGGTATTATACAAGCGGTCTAAAGCAGTGAGCTGTTTAAATAACACTTGTCTTATCTCTTTGAAAAGAGGTCCGAGCGAACGGATCCGCTCTTGCTGAAAATGTAGCTGATTTTCTTTCAGCTCCTCAATTTCAGCCTGTACTTTACTGATCAGCTGTAACAGCTCTGAAACAGACTGTTGCTCATCTTTTGGGCGTTTGTTTATCTTTTTTAGCTGATTCATATAAAAAAGGCCGCACTGGGCGGCCTCTTGAATTAATTATTTAAAGAATTGATCTTTTCTTCCAATATTTGAATTTTCTGAAGTGCGTCCGCTTCTTTCTTTTTTTCCATCACTACCACCTGTTCTGGTGCGCCGGTCATGAATTTTTCATTTAAAAGCTTCTTTTGTACGGCATTCAAAAATCCCTTTGTGTAATCCAGCTCTGTCCGGAGCTTTTCCAGCTCTGCTGTGACATCCATATTATCTCCGAAAGGAATGTAATATTCTACCGCGTTTATCAGGAACATATTTGCTTTTTCCGCTTTTTCTTTAATATATTCCAGCTTGGAAAGATTTCCCAGCTTGATGATCACCGTGTCAAAATCCGCGGAGCCGTTTTCATTATTACGCTTTGCAAACATCTCCACTTTAACCTTATTGGCAATATTATTTTGCTTTCGGATATTTCGGATACCGGTAATAACTTCTGCCGCGTTATCGAAGTTTTTGATCAACTCGCTGTCAAAAGGTTTACTTTCCGGCCAGGAAGCAATAATAACATCTTCCGCTCTTTCAGGATGAATGGCATGCCACAATTCTTGTGAAAGGAACGGCATGAACGGCTGAATCAGTTTCAATAATTCTTCAAAGAAAGCAATCGTTGCGTTCAGCGTTTTCTTATCAATTGGCTGCTCAAAGCCAGGTTTAACAGCTTCCAGGTACCAGGAGCAGAAATCATCCCAGATGAGCTTGTAAGTCGCCATCAATGCATCTGAAATTCTGAACTTGTCAAAATGGTCGTTAATTTCCGCCAGTTGCTGCTGGAATTTGGCTTCAAACCAGCTGATCGCTTTTTGGGCATATTCCGGCTGTTCAAATTCTGCTACTTCCCAACCGCTCACCAAACGGAAAGCATTCCATATTTTATTGGCAAAATTACGTCCCTGTTCGCACTGAGAAATGTCAAACGGCAAATCGTTTCCGGCAGGAGAAGAAATTAAGATCCCTACACGAACACCATCCGCGCCATATTTTTCAATCAGCTCAATCGGATCAGGTGAATTGCCCAGTGATTTAGACATCTTACGCCCTAATTTATCGCGAACGATACCAGTATAATAGACATTTCTAAATGGTAAATCACCCATATATTCATATCCGGCAATGATCATTCTTGCCACCCAGAAAAACATGATTTCCGGAGCTGTAACCAAATCGTTTGTCGGATAGTAATAGCTGATCTCTTCATTTCCCGGCTGCGTTAGTCCGTTAAAAACGGAAATAGGCCATAACCACGAAGAGAACCAGGTATCCAGTACATCTTCATCCTGGCGCAAATCTGACGCCGTGATAGCTTTTCCTGTTTTTTCTGCAGCCAGCCGAACAGCTTCTTCTATTGTTTTTGCAATTACGAAGTCATTGTCACCTGTTCCATAGTAATACGCAGGAATACGATGTCCCCACCAAAGCTGGCGTGAAATACACCAGTCTTTTACGTTTTCCATCCAGTGACGGTACGTATTTTTAAACTTATCCGGATGGAAATTGATATTTCCGTTCATCACGTTATCCAAAGCCGGTTGTGCCAGCTCTTTCATACTTACAAACCACTGTAATGACAATTTTGGTTCAATAACAGCGTCTGTTCTCTCGGAAAAGCCCACTTTATTGATATGATCTTCTGTTTTTACCAGATAGCCTTTATCATGCAGCTCTTTTTCAATTGCTTTCCGGACTTCAAAACGATCTGTACCTTCATAATGAAGCCCGTGTGAATTTAAGGTTCCGTTGTCGTTGAAAATATCAATCGTTTCCAGGTTGTGCTTTTTCCCTAATTCATAATCGTTGGTATCATGGGCAGGAGTCACTTTCAGGCATCCTGTACCGAATTCCATATCTACATATTCATCAAGAATGATCGGAATTTCTCTGTTTGCTAACGGAACGGTTACTTTTTTTCCGTGCAGGTACTTGTATCTTTCGTCTTTAGGATTGATACAGATAGCTGTATCACCCAGAATCGTTTCCGGTCGTGTTGTTGCAATAATTACCCATTGGTCATCAGAACCCGTGACCTTGTAACGTACATGAAACAATTTCGAGTTTACCTCTTTGTAAATTACTTCTTCATCTGAAACAGCAGTGAGCGCTTCCGGATCCCAGTTAACCATTCTGACACTCCGGTATATTTTACCTTTATTGTACAGGTCGATGAACACGTCAATAACAGATTCGGAATATTCCGGATCCATTGTAAATGAAGTTCTGCTCCAGTCGCAGGAACATCCCAGCTTCTTTAATTGCTCCAGGATGATTCCGCCGTGCTTATCTTTCCATTCGAAAGCGTGCTTCAGGAATTCCTCGCGTGTCAAATCTGATTTTTTGATCCCTTCTTTTCGTAATTTCTGAACTACCTTTGCTTCTGTAGCGATAGAAGCATGGTCCGTCCCGGGAACCCAGCAGGCATTTTTGCCAAGCATTCTCGCCCGGCGAACCAGAACGTCCTGAATGGTATTGTTCAGCATATGTCCCATGTGCAATACGCCGGTTACATTCGGAGGAGGAATGACGACAGTGTACGGTTCACGGTGATCAGGTTTTGAATAAAAATAACCTTTTTCCAACCAGTACGCATACCATTTTTCCTCTGCCGATTTCGGCTCATACATTTTTGGGATTTCCATTTTACATTAATTTTTAGACTGCAAAGATAGCTTAAATCGGAAATACTATCAATAGCATGGAAAGGAGGATTATTAATATTGAAGCGTGAATAAATAAAAAAAGCTGCCTCGTACGGGGCAGCTTTATCTGTAATACTTTTGCTGTTATTGTTTGATAACTTTGATCTCTACGTATTGATACGGAGCGTACTTTTCAGTATCTCTGGCATCATTATCATAAGACGGGCCATTTACAGCAGCCTCTTTGATAACGATATTGATTCTTGAAAGCAGCTTGCTGTCTGCATCAAACTCTTTTAATAAGGTTTTCATCATATTGTTTGCACGCAGCTGAGCAAGATTCTCATTCGTTTCGTATGTTTTTGTCGGTACTGTCGATGCGGAAGCGTAAATTTCAAAGATAATTTTTACCGTATTCTCTTTTGTCAGTAAAGATCTTACTTCTTTCAGCACGTTTTTGAAATCTTTTTCCGAAGTTGTAACGATATTCTTGTTGTACCCGAAAGATTTCTTGTATTCTGCCATCGGCTGATCTGAAACAACAGGAGCTTTTTCTTCGTCTTTTTCACCTGCAATTTTCTTGTTAGGAACGTCAATGGTATATTCTTTTTTGATTTCCTGACGAGGAGAATCACAATCTGTTTTTACCGTGTCCCGTTTCATTACTTTTTCTTCTGCTCCGATCAGATACTCGATAATGTACTCTTTACAAGGTTCCAAAGAATTAATTGCTATACCATCCCGTAATCTTGGGTAAACAATCTCTGATTTTTCGGTGCAGGTTTCACACAGGAACCGAACTTTAACATCTGCCGGTAATTTACTGTTATCGCTTGTTTTAAGAGCAATTACTGCAAAGCGCGTATTTTCAATACCCAGATAATTGTTTTCTATTTCGTAAATATCTTTTTCTCCGAAAGAATCTTCTCTGGAAGAAGTGATATATCCTTTGTACCCGTCGATCGTACTTGTGTAATAAATATCGTCTCCGGTAGAGTTCAGAGGATAACCAAAAGGTTGTCCTTCGCTGAAAGATCCGTTTGCTCCTTTTTTAGCATAAAAGATATCGAATCCTCCGATGCTTTTCTCGTTATTCGATGCGTAGTAAAAAGTCTTTCCGTCCACAGATTCAAACGGTGCATCTTCATCATATTTGGTATTGATAGCAGGCCCCATGTTTTTAGGCTCAGACCAGGAACCGTTACTTTGCTTTTCACAGAAATAAATATCCCGGCCTCCGTAGCCGCCTTCTCTGTCAGATGTAAAATACACTGTTTTACCATCTTCCGTGAAGTAAATGCTCGGTTCCCAGAATTTTTCGGTATTTATACCTGGTATTTCAAGGAATTTAGGCTGAGAGAAATTATTATTTTCAAAGTCTGAATAATAGATGTCACCTCTTCCGGTACTGTCACTGTAGGTATAAATTCTTCTCTGACCGATGTTAATGGAGATAGTCGCTTCATTATTCTGAGGTGTGTTGAGAGAAAGTCTTTTCGGTTTTGTCCATGAGTTTCCTTCCAGGTAACTTATGTAGATATCATCCGGATATTGTCCGTCTTCCGGGCTTACATAGTTTACGGATGTATCACCGCCCCACGGCTGTTTGGATGTGAAGAACAAAGCAGAGCCGTCCAAAGAAATAATGGATGAATATTCAGGGTATTGTGAGTTAATAACCGGCCCTAAATTTCTTACCACAACATCTTTATTCGGAGACTGGATTTGTTTTTTAGCATTTCCACACTGAATCAGCCTCAATTTGGAACTTTCCAGCAAAGAAGATTTTTTGGATGATTTTTTATTGAAAAGCTCAAAATAATAGATGGCGCTGTCAATTTTTTCAATATTCTGATAAGAAACACCTAAATAGTAAAACACATCAACGGATGCTTTATTTTTTTTAGAATAAACATCGTAGTTTTTGGTTGTTTTTCCGGTTCCCTTACTCAAATAAGAAATTACGTTCTTAGGATTTCTATTCAGCATGAAATAGATATACCCTTTTCTGTAATTATAATTGTAGCTGGCACTATTGATCTCAAGTAATTTATTTGCCACCAGGTCAGCATTATTGAAATAACCTTCCATGATCTGGTCGGTATTTTCCCTGACCAGAGCTTTTTCTTTTGCGCCTGCAATGAATTCAGTTAATTCAGCTCCCTGCTTTTGTGAAAAGACAAAAGAGCATAAGGGCATCAATAGTAACGAAGTATAAATTTTTTTCATGTTCACTGTGTATGATAGCGGCGTTAACCTCGGTTAAATTTCGCGATTAATATCAAATTGTTCCAGATAATCAGCAACACGTCGTACGAACATTCCTCCTAAAGAACCATCTACAACACGGTGGTCGTAAGAATGGCTCAGGAACATTTTATGACGTATTCCTATGAAATCTCCTTCAGGAGTTTCTACAACTGCAGGCAGCTTTCTGATTGCTCCTAAAGCTAAGATCGCTACTTGCGGCTGCGGTATGATCGGCGTTCCCATTACGTTTCCGAATGTACCTACATTGGAGATTGTATAGGTTCCTCCCTGAATATCTTCCGGTTTTAATTTGTTGTTTCTTGCGCTGTTGGCTAATTCGTTTACTGCTTTAGCCAGTCCTGTCAGGTTCAGACGGTCTGCATTTTTGATTACCGGAACTATAAGGTTCCCGGAAGGAAGCGCTGTTGCCATTCCGACATTGATGTCTTTACGTTTGATGATCTGGTTCCCGGATACGCTTATGTTGATCATCGGGAAATCTTTGATCGCTTTTGCAATGGCTTCAATGAAAATAGGAGTGAACGTAAGGTTTTCTCCTTCTCTTGCTAAAAATGCCTTTTTATTCTTCTCTCTCCACAGCACGATATTGGTAACATCTGCTTCCACGAAAGAGGTAACGTGAGGTGATACATGCTTGGACATTACCATATTGTCAGCAATCAGCTTACGCATGCGGTCCATTTCTATGATTTCATCGCCCGGATTCGGTACAACCACCGGCTCTTTCATATTCGCGATGAAAGCCGGAACGTTTCCTGCTACGGCAGCTGTTGCCGGTTTGGCAACGGTGGCTGTATTAGCAGCTGGTGTAGCTGCTGCAGGTGCAGCCGGAGCGCTGGATCTGTTTTCGATGTAATTTAAAATATCTTTTTTGGTTACACGCCCTTCCTGGCCTGTTCCTTCGATGGCGTCCAGTTCTGTCTGGTTAATTCCTTCTTTGGATGCAATGCTTTTTACCAAAGGAGAATAGAAACGGTCTCCGTTGGATGAAATGGCAGCCGTCGCGGAAGAAGAGGAAGCTGCCGTAACTGGTGAAGGCGTTGCGTTATTGGCTGCCGGCTGATTTGCGGTTGCTGCTGCCGGAGCTTCAGCTACTGCGCCGCCGTCTGTTGATATGATCGCAATCACATCACCTACCTGCGCTACCTGGTCTTTTTCAAATAAGATTTTAACTAGAGTTCCTTTTGCTTCTGAAGGTAATTCGTTATCCACTTTATCCGTTGCTACTTCTACCAGTGGCTCATCTAACTCAACAACTTCCCCCACTTTTTTTAACCAGTTCGTAATTGTTGCTTCGGTAACGCTTTCCCCCATTTTAGGTAATCTAATCTCTACTTGTGCCATTAAAAAAACAAATTTATTTTACAAATGTAATATATTTTTTAAATTGAAAATCAATCAGTAATCGATTTATAATTTATTATAATTTATCCAGTTTTTCAAGATTGCGGAACAAAATCAGCAAGTCTTTGTAAACGGTATAATCTCTTGCGTAAATCAGGTTTATTTTATTCTGAACATTTTGATCGGCAGCTAGATGCTGTGTGCCGGGAAATAAGATCCCCTGCTTGATATGGGGAAGATTCATCGTAAGAGACTGAGAATCCTGACTTATATATCCGACAAAACTTTTGTTTCCGATAAAAACGTCAAATAAATTTTTTGCAAAGTTAGCTTTTTTGCTGAAAAACCAAATATTCACAGGTAAAGTAAATATTAAAATTGCCGAGCAGATGATATCAAACGCTCTTTTATTTCTCACATTTTTCTCGGAAGAAATCTGGTTGATGTTAAGAATATATAAATCACCGGAAGTATCAATAGAGTTGCTTCCAATCAGATAGAGCGTGTCGGGCTGTGCAATTTTAAAGTCCAGATTGAGGTCATTCAGCTTATTCATCCATTCTAAAATGACACTGGCAGAGCAATCCTTCGCACAAAAAATAATTTCATCTATTCTGTATTCTCTGACAAGTGTGTCTAACTGGCTTATTCTTCCTGCCTGCTCGCTGCTGTATTCAGTATCATTGCTTACAAAATAGCTCGTAGCAACCTGGTTTGCCGTTTGCCGGATAAGAGCATCGACACGTTTGCTTTCTGCGGCAGAGCCAACGATGATGAATTTTTTTGTTCTGGTTCCCGCGAGCTTATATTTATCTCCGAACAACCATTGCAGCATAAAGCGGCTGGACAGAAAATAAATGAGAACCCATAAAGCGCAGATCAGAATATATAAGCGGGAAAACTGGTATTCTTTTGAAAGGAGTGCGTAAGAGATCAATATTAATGCTGTTCCGTATGCTGTTCCTTTTATGAAATTCCCGATTCTTAGTATTTTATCATATCCACCCTGGAAAAGAATGGAGATCATCCAGACGGAAACGTAAACGGGCACTGCTGTTTTCACCAGATTTTCGGGGAAATAAATATTGTGCTGGCTCCAGTAGTTGGTAAGCAGAAAGCTCCCGCCGGTTAGGCAGATAAAATCCAATATTGGTAAGACGGATTTTTTAATGATCCGGGTCAATATTGCGAGTGCGGCACGCAGGTAAATAGCGAAGTTGATAGCCAGGCTGAACAGCTTTGCATGCTTTTGAGAAAAGTGCTTTTTAGCAAAGATAATCATGGCATTGTAAAAAACGAAAACGTAATTTACAGAGCTTTTTTTGGTGCTTTCCCCTTTGTAGTGAATAATGCGTGTGTCAGGCAGGTAATAGTTTTTATAGCCGCCGAGAATAATCCGGTAAGACAGGTCGATGTCTTCACCATACATGAAGAAATTCTCATCCAGTAATCCTACTTTGTCGAGCGTTTCTTTCCGCATCAGCATAAATGCTCCGCTTAGAATCTCAATTTCGTGTGTTTCGAATTCCGAAAGATATCCTAAATGATAACGTCCGAATTTTTTAGACTTGGGAAAGAGCGTGGATAAGCCGAAAATTTTGTAAAAAGCAACGGCAGGAGTCGGAATTCCTCTTTTTGATTCAGGGAGAAATTTTCCTTTTCCGTCCAGCATTCGGACGCCAAGTCCTCCTGCATCAGGATGCTCATCCATAAAGGAGATCACTTTTTCGAATGTATCTTCTTCAACAACCGTGTCGGGGTTGAGCAGTAAAATGTATTTTCCTTTAGAAATACGTACGGCCTGGTTGTTCGCTTTAGAGAAACCGAGGTTCTCTTTGTTGTCGATCAGGTGAACCTGAGGAAATTTCTTCCTGATCATTTCCACTGAACCATCAATGGAATTGTTGTCAACAACAAAAACTTCCCCTGAACAGTTTTTAAGCGCGTTAAAAACAGAGTTGAGGCATTGTTCCAGAAAATGCTCCACATTGTAGTTGACAATAACAATGGATATTTTAAGCTCGTTATTCACTTATGCCAGAATTCTGTATTGAACATTTGTTTTATCATGTTTCCCTTTAAACCGGAATACCAATGTCAGTGTTGTCGGAATTTTTCCGGCTTTTCTGTCGAACGGGATGTGCAAATTTAACTTATCTTCTTTAAATACGGGTGTTAAATCTTCAGGACTGTTTATGATCAGGAAAACAGGATGTTGTGTATTTTCTGTGATAATTGTGTCCATTGTGAGAAAAGTCCATCCGGAATCATTGCTTATCTTTATTCTGCCGGGCTCAATCAGCGCATCCGAGCTTACTTTTACCAGCTGGATACTTTTCACCTGGCTTTTCTTGGAATAGTTGTTTTCTGCTCTGGATTGAAAATACAGCGGATAATCCCGGACGACGATCATATCATCTTCTATTTTGAAATCTGCTGCTGTCAACTCATACGTCACATCAAATGTGATGTCCTTTTTTGGGGAACAGCTTAAAATGAACAGAGCGCAAAAAAGAAGAACGAAGAATCTCATTATTTTACAGCGATACAGGAGATTTCAACCGGAACATCTTTTGGTAACCGTGCAACCTGAACACATTCCCTTGCCGGCGGAATTTCTTTGAAATAGCTTCCGTAAATTTTATTCATACGTTCAAAATCGTTCAGGTCTTTTAAGAAGCACGTACACTTTACCACATTGGAAAAATCCATTCCGGCTTCATTCAGAAGATTCTGGATATTGCTCATGACCTGGCTGGTAGCATTCTCTATCGTATCAACAATAAGCTCACCGGAAGCAGGGTTTAAGGGAATTTGTCCGCTGACATAAAGTGTGCTTTCCGCCAGTACAGCCTGCGAGTAAGGAGCGATCGGAGCGGGCGCTCCTTTTATGCTGATTTGCTTTTTCATCTTTTTTTGTACAAGTTTAAGAATTATAGTCTTAAAAGTAAAGCAGGAACAGGGATGTTTTACTTATAACGCAGAAGGAGAAAGCCGGAATTACTTAAAATTATACCTTTGAATTTATTTTAACAGATGCCGCAAAAGATACTTTTAATTGATAATTACGATTCATTTACGTTTAATCTTGTTCATTACATCGAACAGTTAGGCGGGGAAGTTACTGTTGTAAGGAATGATCAGGTAGATCTTAAAAAAGTGGCTGAATTTGACAAGATTGTCCTTTCTCCCGGTCCCGGCTTACCTTCCGAATCCGGAAAAATGCCGGAATTGATCGCCCGTTTTTTTGACAAAAAGCCGATTTTGGGAATTTGTCTCGGAATGCAGGCACTAGCTGAATTTTTCGGAGGAAAGTTATACAATCAGACAGAAGTGAAGCATGGTGTTTCGGAAAAAATAACCATAAAATCTTCCAGACTGTATGAAGGTATAAAGGGAGAAATGAATGTTGGCTTATATCATAGCTGGGCAGTAGATCTGAGCACGGCTGAAAATCTGATCGCAACGGCTTTTTCTGAAAAGAATGTCCTGATGAGCTTTGAACATAATCAACTGCCTTTAGCCGGAGTTCAATATCATCCGGAATCGGTGATGACGGAAAACGGCCTGCGCATTATAGGGAATTTTCTTGAAAAATATTAACGGGGTAAAAAAGTGGCACAAATTTTACTATATTTATTGCAGACTAAAATTTAAACAAATTATGAAGAATGTATTGCTATTATGTTTTATGTTGATTTTTGGAGCTGTTTCTTACGCTCAGAAAGCTACTTGCGTAGGTAAGTGGACAACGATTGATGATAAGACGGGAAAGAAAAAATCAACAGTTGAACTTTACAAAAAAGACGGTAAATTGTACGGAAAGATCGTTTATCTGTATCCGAGAGAAGGGCGTCCTGATAATGCAGTATGCGAGAAATGTACGGATGACCGGAAAGGTCAGCCGCTGGTTGGTTTGCAGATCGTCAGAGGATTGTCCTGGGACGGAGAAGAGTGGGAAGGAGGAACTATCCTGGATCCTGAGAATGGAAAGGTTTACAAAACAAAGCTGTGGATCAACGATGATCAGCCGGATAAGCTGAATGTAAGAGGGTATATAGGGCCGTTATTCAGAACTCAGACATGGATCAGAGTGGAAGATTAATGACCTCTTAAATAAATTATGGAAAGGAGCCGTTATGGGCTCCTTTTTTGCTTTCTATAAAATTCGCTTTGGCTGATTTTTGTTATTTTTACAAAAGAAAATCCAATTGATAATGACAACACAGCGTTTGACAACAGAAGAAAAAGCTTTAAAGGTTAATCTTACACCAGATATTTACGGATGTTTTGCGGAAATTGGAGCAGGGCAGGAAGTTGCGGGGAATTTTTTTTCAGCAGGAGCAAGCTCCGGAACGATCGCTTATACGCAGTCAGCGTATGACATGAAAGTCTCGGACTCCATGTACGGGCCAACTTCGCGGTATGTATGCGAAGAGCGTTTGAATATGATGCTGTACACGGAATATGAGACCATGCGTTACCGATTGCCGGAAAGAGCGCAGAAGAGCAGATTCTTTGCCTTTTGCAATACAGTTGAATCTCTGAATTATCATAAGACCAATCAGGGACAGGGCTGGGTCGGATTGCGTTTTCAGCTGGATAAAGATTCGAAACCGAATGATATTATCCTTCATGTGAAAATGCACGACAGAAGCAATACGGCGCAACAGGAGGCTTTAGGGATTTTAGGAGTAAACCTGATTCATTCAGCTTATTTTTTAAATCACGATTTAGATGAATTTTTAGAAGGATTAGTAGAGCGATTGCCGCGGGAGCGTGTCGAAATTGATATGCTGAGAGTAACGGGCCCTGATTTTGAAAATGTAGATAACAGGATGATAGCGCTTAATCTGGTAAAGCGTCACATGACGGATGCGACAATGTTCGATTTATGCGGTCAGGCGCTTCAGCCTTCGGATGAATTGTATAAGCGTAATATTCTGCTGATCCGCGGACGTTTCCGCCCAGTAACGAAGGTGCATCAGGATATGATAGAAAATGCCAGGAAGCAATTCCTTCAGGAAAAAGATGTCAAAGAAGAAAACGTCTCTGTGATATTTGAGCTGACGATTAAGGGGTTGACCAATGAAGGGAGCATTTCCGATAAGGATTTCATAGACAGGGCTTCTTTGTTGGGTTCGCTGGGTTATACAGTTATGATCTCTAATTTCTACCAGCATTACAGCATGGTGGAATATTTGTCGAAAGTCAACCGGAATCAGCTGATAGGCCTGGCGCTGAATGTTATCAATATACATACGATTTTTGACGAATCTTATTATGAAGATCTGCCCGGAGGAATTTTTCAGGGACTGGGAAGCGGATTCGGCAGGAATGTTAAGATGTTCGTCTATCCGGCTTTAGATGAAAATGATCAGCTGATGAGGTTTGAAAATATTCATGTGTCTCCTCATCTTGAGGGATTGTTACAATTCCTCAAAGACAATAATAAAATCGAAGGGATTACTAATTTCAATGAAGATATTCTACCTATTTATCCGGCGGATGTATTGAAGAAAATTCAAAGCGGCGACAACAGCTGGGAAAATGATGTTCCTGATAAAGTGTCGAAGGCGATAAAATTCTTCCAGATATTTGGCTATGACAAACAAAAAGTAAAATAAGATCCGATGAAAATTTACCCATTAAACACAGGAAATTTTAAACTGGACGGCGGAGCCATGTTTGGTGTTGTTCCGAAGCAATTATGGCAAAAAACAAACCCTGCGGATGAAAACAACCTCTGTCAGTGGGCGATGCGCAGCATGCTGATCGAGAACGGAAACCGGCTGATGCTTATCGATACCGGTATCGGAGATAAGCAGGATGAAAAATTTTTCTCTCATTATCATCTTTCAGGATCGGATTCATTAGAAGGGAACCTAAGAAAATACGGCTTTTCACACGACGATATTACAGATGTTTTTTTAACCCATCTGCATTTTGACCATGTCGGAGGAGCCATTAAATGGAATAAGGAAAGAACAGGTTTTATTCCTGCGTTTAAAAATGCGACTTACTGGAGCACGGAAAAGCACTGGCAATGGGCGGTAGAACCCAATGCAAGAGAAAAAGCTTCTTTTTTAAAAGAAAATATTTTACCGATTCAGGAAAGCGGGCAATTGAAATTTATAGAGCGCTCCGGTGATTATGCGAAGAATGTCTTTGAGAATATAAACGTGTTGTTTGTAGATGGCCATACGGAAAGCATGATGATTCCGGAAATTTCCTATCGGGGTAAAAAGCTGGTCTTTATGGCAGATCTGCTTCCGAGTGCCGGACATCTTCCGCTGCCTTATGTGATGGGATATGATACACGGCCGCTTTTAACCTTGGATGAAAAAGGAAAGTTTTTGAACCGTGCCGCTGATGAGGAACTGATTTTGTTTTTCGAGCATGATTCCGTTAATGAATGCTGTACGGTTCAGCATACCGAAAAAGGAGTCAGGTTAAAAGAAACATTTACATTCGAATCAATGTTCGGGAAATAATTGGCAAGGCTTTTGTTTCTTTCCCGGTAAAAACACAAAGTCATGAAAACACTGACAACAATATTGCTGCTTTTGGCTGCTTTTGCATTCAATGCGCAAACGATTAATAAAGGCGAAAAATTCCTGATGAACAGCCTTATCGGATTAGATTCTACCCGTAAGGATTTTTCTTTTGAGAAAATGGAAACACTTGGAAGAGCCGGCTATTTGCTGAATCTGGAAGAAGACGGCAGCTTTTCCGCTTTCGGATATGCGTTTTGCGGCGTTGGTGAAAAAGCGTATGTATATGGAACGTATGAGCTATTGCCAAAGAATGAGATCCGTTTTCATTTCGACCGGATTGTTTATAAAGATATGGGGCAGGAAACCAGAAAAGTACAGCTCCATTCCGTTGTAACTTACCATTATGATCTGGAGAAAAAAGAATTGATCGAACTGAAAAGAAAGTAATTACTTTTTGCAGTTGCTGATTTATTCAACGGTCGCTTTTACAAATAATTGATGAACCCCCGAAAACGTATTGGATTTTACGGTTACTGTCTTTTCAACTTGTCCTGAAGTTCCTTCATACGGGCTGAACTCTACCAGAATGGAATCTTTCTTTCCCGGTTGAACCGGATGTTCCGGCTTTACGGGTGTCGTGCAGCCGCAGCTAGCCCTTACGCTTTCTATGATCAGTGGTTTCTTTCCTGTATTTTGAAACACAAAGTAATGTTTATTCACCGAATTTACTTTTACTTTTCCGAAATCCGCTTCGTAGGCTTCAAACTCCATATCGGTCAGCTTGCCTTCATTTTCTTTGAGAATACGTTCTTCCTCCTTCCTGAATTCTTTTAATTCTTCTGATAACTCCTGATCGTATTTCCCTCCGGCTTCAAAAGGAGAAGCATCCGGATTTCCCGTTGTTTCCGTTTTCTGCTGATTACAGGACAGGAGAATGAGAAAAGCAGCTAATGAAAAAACTCTTTTCATAATGAAATTACTTAGCAAGCTTAAATTTGGAATATTCATTACGTTGTAAAATCCGTACAGCTTCCTGTAACGGCTCGTTCAGGTCGTTCAGAATTTCAAAAGATTGTTCAAATCCGTAAATATCAGAAGCTAAAATTCCTTTTAAACGTGTTTCAATATAGATCTTATTCTTTTCATATTCTTCTGCATTGAATACCAGTGTGGAATCTTCCTTGTTAGCATAATCAGTAAATGCTTTCCGGTAAGCTTCATCTATGATAAAACCACTTTTGAATTCTTTGATTGTCGGATATCTTTTTATTATTTCCTGTTTGTGCTCTCTGGTATATTCGAATGTGAATGTATTGAAATAACCGCCTCTGTAAAGCTTATTGAAGTACGGCGTCAGCGCGGAAGTATCCATTGGGATGAAGACATCCGGCATGATTCCTCCACCGCCGTAAACAATACGTTTTTTGACCAAAGTCTGGAATTTAAGAGAATCAGGGAAGAAAATAGAATCTTTTGTGACCATTTCCCCGTGCTTTAAGCGCTTCAAGTAATCTTTTTCATAATCATCCACACCTTCATAAGGCTTTTGGATGTTTCTTCCGGAAGGAGTATAATACCTTGAAATTGTAAGGCGTAATTCCGCTCCGTCAATCAGCGGAATCGGTTTTTGAACAAGTCCTTTCCCGAAAGAACGCCTTCCGATGATCAGGCCTCTGTCCCAATCCTGAACCGCTCCGGCAACAATCTCGCTTGCAGAAGCCGAAAATTCATTAATCAGAACAACCAGCTCGCCTTTTTCAAACAGTTCTTTTTGTCCTGCATTCAAATCTATCCGCGGCTGTTTTTTTCCCTGAGAATACACGATAAGCTTATCTCCAGAAATAAAGTTGTCTGCCAGGTCGCGTGCTGCGTACATTAACCCGCCTGAATTGTTTTGCAGATCAAGTACCAGCTGTTTCATACCTGCTTTTTTAAGCAGATTGATGCTGGAATCTATTTCCTGGGTGGTGGACTGAGAAAAAGCGTTTAATTTGATATAACCTATTTTATCATCAATCATGTACGCACAATCCACCGAGTTGATTCTGATCTTACCTCTGGTGATGGTGAAATTCATAGGTGTGTTGCTTTTTCCGCGGTAAATAGTTACGTTTACTTTAGTCCCAAGATCACCCATCAGACGTTTGCGGATGTCATATGTTGACATTTTTACACCGGCGATCGTCTCTCCGTCCACGAAAACAATTTTATCATTATCATTCAGGCCAACTTTGTCTGCCGGTCCGCCCGGAATTACGGATGAGATGTTCAGCGTATCTTTCATCATTTGAAAGCGGACACCGATGCCGACAAAATTTCCCTGAATTTTTTCGTTGGCAGCCTGTACCTCCGATTTTGGAATATAGGCTGAATGAGGATCCAGCTCGTCAATAAGAGATTCGATAGCTTTATTTACAATCGTTTCATAATCTACATCATCAACATATAATGCATCAATATAATTGACCACCTGATTAAAACGTCTTAAATTATCGTCTTTTGATTTTCCGCTCGTTTGTGAAAATGACTGAAAACAAATAAATAAAAGAAAAAAAACGGTTAACTGCTGCTGGATTTTCTTCATTCTTTTAATTTTTAGAAACAATAAATGTAGTCATTTTTAATAAAACACCAGAAAACTCTTTTTACTTTTGACAAACAGTTGATTTCTGCTAAATGAAATATCTTATTTTTTTCATTTGTTTTTCATATACAATGATTGCTACCGCGCAGTCTTTACGGATCGGGAATTCTGTGGATTTTAAAAAACGTGATATTTTTTTTAACCTGGATATTTACTGGAAAAAGAATAAACACCAGTTTGGGTGCACTCCCGGATTTGGAGTTATAAGAGCGTTTGAACAGCAGCGTTTTTTTCCGCAGGCAGCGCTTTCATACGATTATAGCTTAGCAGAACGGCAGTATTTCCGGTTTGCAGTTAATAATACGATGTGTTATTCGACAGCTCCTTTAAGCAGGTTGACAGGTCAGCGTCTTCATGTGCTGGAAAATTATTATGGATTTTCACTGGAAGCAGGAAAGAGAATCCGTTTTAGAAGTAAATTGCTGGGAGGCTTATATCACGAATTGATACGGCCTGCAGCTTATAAAGTCAGAAAAATAGATTTCGGGTATCAATTTTCAATAGGGGTAGTGTATGATTTATAAATGGTTATATATTCTTATTGTGGTTGCTTTCTGCTCCTGTAAGAAGTATGTGGCAGAAACACATACGAAGCTACTCGGTCATGCAGGAAATGGAATGACGCAATGGAACGGGATGTTTACGGCCAACTCTCTTGAGGGTATTAAATACGCACTGAGTCTGGATAATTGTTCCGGAGTAGAGGTAGATATCCGTTTATCAAATGATACAACTTTTTGGCTGATGCATGACGCAGATCTGGATAATGTGACAAATGGAACGGGTTGTTTTTATGGAACAACTGATGAATACCTGGAGAGCATACATTATAAAGGGATCCATCAGGAAAAGTTAGTAACGCTGAAACAATTGATAGACTTATCGGCATCAAAGGAAATTGTGCTGGATCTGAAGCATTATGATAAGTGTGCGTCCGTTCAGATGGATTTTAATGAGTTAAAGAGAGGAATTGAAAAGTTAGGTAATCTCCCATCGAATTTTTGTATTAAAATAAATACTTCCGCTATTTATCCGTATCTGAAGGATTTTTCAATTCCTTTGATTTATGAGCTGACCTCTTTTGCTCAGTTTGCCGAGTTTTCCGGCTTGCAAGGAATATCCGGTTTTATGATTGAATCGGATAAGATCTCAGCAGAAGAAATCAGGCAGATAAAGAGTAAAGGATATAAAGTTTATCTTTATGAAGTCCGCGCAATTAGCAGATTGAAAAAAGAATTGAAGAAACAGCCGGATTATATTCTGGTGGATGATTTGTTGAACAGTGTAATGGAATTATAAAATGGCAAAGAAGAGTTTAAAAAACGTTGTATATTCAACGAATCCGGATTATAAGTATGAGTCTGAGGAAGATGATGCTCAGGAAACACTTCCGAAAAATGAACAGAATTTGTATGTTTCTGTTGACAGAAAGCAACGTGCAGGAAAGGAAGTCACTTTAGTGGAAGGTTTTGTCGGAACGGAAGATGACTTAGCTGATTTAGGCAAGCTGCTGAAGCAAAAATGCGGAGTAGGAGGCAGCGCAAAAGAAGGGGTGATTCTCGTACAGGGTAATTTTAAGGATAAAGTTTTTGAGCTGCTGGTGAAAGAAGGTTATAGAGTAAAAAAGAAAGGAGGATAGAAAAATTCTCCTTTGTTATTTTAATTTTGCACCATTATTTAAAAGACCGTATGGACATTCCCGTTATTGTTATCCGCAGAGGAAAAGAAGAATCAATATTACGCCGTCATCCCTGGATATTTTCGGGAGCTGTTTTTTCCGATACGGAAACTATTTCCGAAGGTCAGGTTGTTCGTGTAATGGATTCTAATAACCGTTTTTTGTGCCTCGGGCATTTTCAACCCAGTACAATCGCGGTACGGATTCTGACATTTGAAGACCGCCCGGTAGATACGGAATTTTATATTGAAAAGCTGAAAAATGCGTTTGAGCTGCGTAAAAGTTTAGGTTTGTTTGCCGAACATAATACTATTTTCAGAGTTGTCCATGGTGAAGGAGATGGTTTGCCGGGCTTAGTCGTTGATTTTTATAATGGTGTAGCTGTCATCCAGTGCCATTCCATAGGAATGTATCATGCCATTGACTCCATCGTGGAAGGTTTAAAAGCGGGTTTTGGAGAGCACCTGAAAGCCGTTTATCATAAGTCGTCAGAAACACTTCCGCCGCGAATACAGCCGAAAGACGGTTATTTGTTTGGTAATTGTGCTGTTCCTCATGTTGCAACAGAGAATGGAATTCGCTACAATATTGACTGGATAACAGGCCAGAAAACAGGTTTCTTTATTGACCAGCGGGAAAACAGAGCCTTGCTGGCTAAATATGCCAAAGGAAAAAAGATACTGAATACTTTTTGTTATTCAGGTGGATTCAGTTTATCAGCTATAAACGGAGGAGCTTTATTTGCTCATTCGCTGGACAGTTCCAGAAAAGCTATTGAGCTGACGGATGCGAATATTGCGTTGAATAAAATGGAAGCCCAACATAAATCTATTGTTGCGGATACGATGGAATACATCAAAGATTTACCTGAAGAATACGATATTATTATTTTGGATCCGCCGGCATTTGCAAAACACCGGGATAAGCGCCACAAAGCAATTCAGGGATACAAGCGCCTGAATGCACATGCGATCCGCCAGATAAAATCCGGAGGATTGATATTTACATTTTCCTGCTCACAGGTGGTTGACAAATATTTATTCAATAATACAGTCATTGCTGCAGCGATAGAAAGCGGACGGGAAGTACGGATCATTGAACAATTGCACCAGCCGGCAGATCATCCGGTCAATGCTTTTCATCCGGAAGGAGAATACCTGAAAGGCCTGGTGATACAAGTTATCTGACAGATAAGGAGATCTGATTATAACCTCACCGATCTTTATTAGATTGAACATTTATGTTCAATCATCTGCTATATCATTCCCCGTATAATGCCTTTATCAGAAGTTTCTATAAAATTTAAGATCTGCTCCCGTATCTTTGACGGAGCAATTTCTTCTCTTACCTGTGTAATTCCTTTTGTCAGGTTATTATTCATGACATACAGAATGCGGTAAATATCTTCAATTTCGCGAATGTCCGTATCGCTGAAGCCTCTTCTTCTCAAGCCAACGGAATTTACTCCTGCATACGTGATCGGTTCTCTGGCAGCTTTTACGAATGGAGGAACGTCTTTACGGATCAGCGATGCGCCTGCAATAAAAGAGTGCGCACCGATCTTCATAAACTGCTGTGAACCTACTTTTCCTTCCAGAATAGCAAAATCTTCTACGGTACAATGTCCCGATAAACCGGAATAACCGGCGATAATTACATTATTCCCGATAGTACAATCGTGAGCAATATGAACATAGGTCATTAACAGGCAGTTGTCGCCAATTTTAGTTTTTAGCTGATCATTTGTGCCCCGGTGGATCGTCACTCCTTCACGGATAACAGTGTTGTTACCGATCTCAACAGTTGTATATTCATTATTGAATTTTAAATCCTGAGGAACGGCTCCCAGAACAGCTCCGGGGAAAACTTCACAGTTTTCACCAATTCGTGTGCCCGGATAGATGGTCACATTGGAATGAATATGCGTTCCTTTTCCAATAATGACATCTTCGTGGATATTAGAAAAAGCTTCTATCGTTACATTTTCACCGATTTTTGTGTTTGATGAAATCTGCGCTAAACTACTGATCATTCAATTATACTTTATCTTTTACGACTTGAGCAAGCATTTCTGCTTCCATTACCAATTTTCCGTTGACATACGCTTTTCCTGCCATCTCTACCAACCCTCTCCGGATAGGAGACATGAGCGTCAATTCAAAAATAACCGTATCACCCGGAAGAATTTTCTGCTTGAATTTGACATTGTTTATTTTCATGAAGTAAGTAGAATAATATTCAGGATCTTCTACCTTGCTCAATGCAAAAATACCTCCGACCTGAGCGGTTGCTTCGATTTGAAGAACACCCGGAAAAACAGGATTCCCCGGAAAATGGCCCTGAAAAATAGGCTCATTCATGGTAATGTTTTTTACGCCGACAATACTTGTCTCCGTAATCTCCATGATTTTATCCACTAACAAAAACGGGTATCTGTGGGGCAGCATACGCTCTATATCGTTGATATTGTAAAGCGGATCTTTTGTTAAATCGAAATATTTTCCTTTTTTATCCTGATCTTTCAGGTGTTGTTTTAACACTTTACAGAAAGAAGTATTTCCTTTATGTCCCGGTCGTGCCGCAAGAATATGTGCTTTGATAGGTTTTCCAAGTAATGCGAGGTCCCCTACAATGTCAAGTAATTTATGACGTGCCGGCTCATTTTCAAATTTCAGCTTCGTACTGTTTAAAACACCGATACCTTCATAATTTACCTTTAATGTATCTTTTCCTAAAAGCTGTGCTAATCTGTCCAGTTCTTCCTGCTGGATGTCATTTCTCTCTACCAGTACAATAGCGTTGTCTAAATCACCACCTTTAATAAGGTTGTTTTTTGCTAAAAATTCGAGCTCCTTTAAGAAAACAAATGTTCTGCAGGGAGCAATCTCAGCTTTAAATTCGTCGATATTGTATATGGTAGCATGTTGTGTTCCCAATACAGGAGATTTGTAATCCACCATTACGGTAAGCCTGTAATGATCATCAGGAACGGCAAGGAATTCACAACCAGATTCGTTTTCCCATTTTATATTTTCATCTAATACGAAATATTCTCTTTCCGCCTCTAATTCTTTGATTCCTGCTTTCTCGATCGCTTCAATGAACGGAACGGAACTACCGTCCATAATAGGAACTTCAGGGGCGCTCAGCTTTATAAGAGCATTGTCCACTTTCATGCTATATAGTGCTGCAAGAAGATGCTCTGTCGTATATACCTTAGCTCCGTTTTGTTCTAATGTTGTTCCTCTGTCTGTAGAAACGACATTGTCACAATCTGCTTTAATAACAGGTTGCCCTTCTAAATCAACTCGTTGAAACCGATAGCCGTGGTTTTCCGCAGCGGGTAAAATTTCCAACTCAACCTTTTCTCCGGTATGCAGCCCGATACCAGTTAATTTCACTGATTTTTTCAGTGTGGTTTGTTTTTCAAGCATTATCAGATGTTTTATTGATGTTTTTTAAAGTATTTTCTAATTCCTGAAGCTTTTTTAGAATAAAGGGAAGTTTTCGGAAGCCAAAATACGATTTTTTGAAATCTTCAATAGGAATTCCCGGTGATCCCATTAAAACTTCTGCTTTTTTTATAGTATTCGGAATCCCGGATTGAGCCACTATCTGAGTACCGTCTGCGATATGGATGTGTCCGGAGATACCGGCCTGTCCTCCGACTTGTACACGTTCGCCGATCTTTGCGGAACCTGCCACTCCAACCTGAGAAGCCAATGCCGTGTTTTTGCCTATTTCAACATTATGTGCGATCTGCACAAGGTTATCAATTTTAGCTCCTTTACGGATAACTGTAGATCCCATGGTGGCACGGTCGATTGCTGCGTTGGCACCAATTTCCACATTGTCTTCGATAATAACATTTCCAATTTGAGGAACTTTACTGTATTCACCGGCTTCATTTGGCGCAAATCCAAATCCGTCAGCACCGATCACCGTTCCGGCATGAATGATGCAATTATCACCAATAATGCAATCATCATAAATTTTCACACCTGCAAAAATGGTAGTATTGGCTCCGATTTTTACATTATCCCCGATATAAGCTCCCGGATAGATATGTGTATTGTCTCCGATTTTTACATTATTTCCGATGTAAGCAAATGCTCCTATATATAAGTCTTTACCCACTTTAGCGCTTTCAGAAATAAAAGAAGGCTGCTCTACAGCAGGTTTTCTCCTCTTAAACTGATTGTAAACTTCCAACAGACGGGCAAAACAGGAGTAAGCATCTTCTACTTTTACTAAAGTAAGCTTAGAAGGCAATTCTCTGGATGGTTCGAATGTCTTATTGACAATACATATACTTGAACCGGTAGAGTAGATGTATTCTTCGTATTTGGGATTTGCAAGGAAAGAAAGTGTACCTTCCGTACCCTCTTCAATCTTTGAAAGTCCTTTTACTTTTGTTTCAGGATTACCTATGATTTCTCCCGCAAGTATCTGAGCTATTTGTGCTGCTGAAAATTCCATTATTCAAAAATACTAATTCTGATATCTTTTACAAGCTTCTGTTATTCTTCTTTTTCCGGGGCAAGCAGCTCCAGATAAAATACATTGATTTTGTTTTTATACCAAAAGGTTTTCATTCCGACGGGATGCCCGTTGATTATACATGTTAAATAGTGTTCCGCTTTTGGAGTTGCTTTGAAATTTGACTTTTCAAAATTGATTTTTCCGTTTTTCTTCAGTGCACTTAGAATAAGCTTATTGGAAGGACTTCCTGCCTGTATAAAATCAGCAGAGCCGGTGGTGATAGAATCGACATAAATAATATTGTCATCATTCGGAAATAAGAATAAGCAGGCTTCTCCTTTGGTGCTGTTCTCTGTTTTTTTTGTATCGGAGTAACCAACGGCAATCTCGCTGATAAAGCTATTCTCAGGAAGAGTAAAATTGAGCTTCAGAATATCGTTATAGAGCTTGTAAACTTTGGGGTTTCCATTTTTTTTACTCTCTTTAAAATCGATAGTTCCTTTGGTGAGGACATTTCTGATCATTTCTTCGGAAATGCCTCTTTCCAGCATTTCACTTTTAAAAGAATCATTAATGACAATAATTCTGTCAACAATGGCTTGTCTGACCCGGTTATTCGGAGTCCAGGAACAGCCACGGTTCTGAAAGAAAAAAATAACGAAAATGATTCCGATCCCAAAACCCGTAAAGTAATAAAGTAATCTTTTTCCTAATGTTGACATTTCAATATAAAAGCGTTGTAAAATATCTACACAACAAAAAAAATGTAATATTTTGATTAAAAGCTAATTATTCCTGCTTTTTGATGACCGAAAAATAAACACAAAACCTTGTTGTGATGTTTGATTCCGGACCAGATTTTATTTTAGGAAAACAAATTAATTATCAAAACAATATATATTATAACCTGCTTTTGTCATGTATCGAATGCAAATTTAATTTTTACAACGATATAAGATATGTTATTCGCTGAATATTTAGCGGAATTCTGTTAATATGATCAAAATGTCCGGTGTCGAAAAGAAAAAACTACTGATAAGCTTTCCATTGAAGATAGAAGTCTGCTATAACCAAAGCGGCCATTCCTTCCACAATGGGTACGGCTCTCGGAACCACACAGGGATCGTGTCTTCCTTTTCCTTCCAGGAGAATTTCTTCGCCCGATTTATTTATAGATGGCTGCTTTTGAAGCAAAGTAGCAACCGGTTTAAAAGCAGTTCTGAACACAACAGGCATTCCGTTTGATATTCCTCCCTGAATTCCTCCGCTGTTGTTGGTTTTTGTCGTTCCATCTGTATTGAACAGGTCATTGTGGACAGAACCATTCATTTCAACGGATCCGAACCCGCTCCCGATCTCAAATCCCTTTACCGCATTTATTGAGAAAACGGCCTGGGCAAGTGCAGCGCTTAACTTGTCAAAGACAGGCTCACCCAAACCTGCGGGAATACCGGTTATGATACATTTGATTGCTCCGCCGACCGTATCTCCTTTCTTTTTGGTGTCTTCGATGAGGCTTTGCATTTTTTTTGCTGCTTCCGGATCGGGACAGCGTACCGGGCTGATATCGATCTCAGCCTGATCGGAGGAAACAGTGTAGGTACGGATGATGCCTACCTGATCCACAAAAGCGCTTATTTCAATTCCTTTTGATGACAGGAACTGCTGGCAAAAAGCACCTGCAGCGACACGGACAGCAGTTTCTCTTGCGCTGGATCGCCCGCCTCCGCGGTAGTCGTAATGACCGTATTTCCGGTGATAGGTAAAATCGGCATGTGAAGGACGGAACGCCGTTTCCAGATGTGAATAATCTTTTGATCTGGCGTCCTTATTTTTGATGATGAACGCAATCGGAGCTCCTGTGGTTTTTCCTTCAAAAATACCCGACAGGATTTCCAGCTGATCTTCTTCCTTTCGCTGCGTGGTAATTTTTGATTGCCCCGGCTTTCTCCGGTCCAGCTGTTGCTGGACAGCGGAAATATCGATAGGGAAATTACCGGGAAAGCCATCTAAAATTCCTCCGATAGCTTCTCCGTGCGATTCACCGAATGTAGTCAGCGTAATAATTTTTCCAAAGGATGATCCTGCCATTTTTTATTAAATACGTTCTAATACATACTGAATAAGACGTTCCATGTGCGGATGATAATTATCTGAAAATTCCTGCTTGGCCCTGTTGGCAACTCCCAAGCAAATGGTCAGGCAATCGTGTCCGAGGGCCTTTCCTAACACATAGAGAGCGGAAGTTTCCATTTCGAAATTGACAATTTTCGATCCGTCAGATGCTTCGAAAGATTCCAGCCTTTCATTCAGCTGATAAGTAGATAACGGAATACGTAATGCTCTTCCCTGAGGGCCGTAAAATCCGCTTGATGTTACTGTAATTCCAGTGAACGTTTCTTCAGAAGATAATTCTTTTAATAAGGTTTCAGAAGAGCTGGTGAAATAAGGCTGTATTGTTGAAGGAAGCTGTAAATGATGGCGCATTTCAACTTCGGTTTGTTTTTCAGAAGCTGAGAATTCCATTTGATAAAAATGTGCCACATTATCAAAACCAAGCGCGTTTCCGGATAGTATAAAGCTGTGAACAGGAATGTGCGGTTGAAGAATTCCACATGTTCCGATACGAATCAGCTTTAGCGGTGTGTGCTCTTCTTTGTTTACACGGTGGATCAGATCTATGTTGAACAAAGCATCCAGCTCATTAATGACAATATCTATATTGTCTGTTCCGATCCCGGTTGAGACAACAGAGATTTCCTTTCCTTTATAAGTTCCTGTATGGACTACAAATTCCCGGTGCTGTGAACGGTGTCTGACAGAGTCAAAATAGTTGGAAATAAGCGCAACGCGATCCTGATCTCCGACCAGCAGAATGGAAGGAGCGATGTCCTGCGGTGAAATGCCCAGATGGTAAATTGTGTTTTTACCGCCTAAGACTAATTCTGATGCAGGATATTGGATATTTTTATTTCCCGATGCTTCCAAATACTTTTTTCAATAAATCGGTTACACGTGCAGAAACATTCTCGCGGATCTTGTTCTCTTCGTCTGCTACTAATTTGAAAAGCCCGTCGATCGCTTTTTCAGTAACATAAGCGTTTAAGTCCTCGTTTACCTGATTGAAGCCCAGTAATGGCGCTGCTGTATTATATTTAGTTACGATCGGGTTCCAGTACTTTGTTAATTGTACTTTCTCAATAGCCGCTGCTACTTTTGGAGAAAATGCATTAACCAGTTGCGTTTTAGTATTGTTTTTCAGGTAGTTTGTCGCTGCTCCGTTCCCGCCATTTAAAATAGCAAAACCATCTGATACGGACATGCTGGTAATAGCGTTTTTGAAAATAGGAAGCGCTTCTTTTGCTGCTTCTTCTGCTGCTCTGTTCAGGGTTTCTTCAAATTTATCCACTTGCCCCTGCATTCCCCATTCGATAGCTTTCTGCTTTACTTTGATTGCATCTTCAGGGAAAGGAAGACGGATTTTGGCATTGTTTAAAAAACCATTCGTGACAGAAGCCAGATTTACGGAATTGCCGATGCCGACACTCAACGCTTCTTTTAATCCGGAGATCACTTCTGCATTTGTAAGGCCTGAAGTGCCTGTCTGCGTCTGGGTATTTGTCGCCAGCTGTTGTAAAGTATCACATCCGGGAGCTAACAGCGAGGTAAAAATTAAACCTCCGAAAACAACTATTTTTTTCATAGTAAAATTCATCTTTATGATTTGTAAAAGTACGTATTTTTGTCAAATCAAAAATAGAGCCATGAAAATTCAGATTGTCGCAATAGGGGATGAGGTTTTGAACGGACAGGTGATAAATACCAATGCTTCATGGATGGCGGAACGGTTATCCGCACAGGGATATTATGTACATAAAATGGCCGTTATTCCGGATAGTTATGAAGAGATATATGATTTTATCTCGGAATCATTTGAGAGATATGAGCTGTCTATTGTTACCGGAGGCTTAGGCCCGACAAAAGATGATATAACGAAGAAAGTGTTTGCGGATTATTTCCGGTGCGGATTTAAAACAGATACTGAAACAAAAAAAAGGATTGAAGGACTTTTTCAAAGGCGGGGATTGCCGATGCTGGAAGCAAATACGTTGCAGGCCTCAGTTCCTGAAGCGGCAGAAGTATTGCCGAATACGAATGGAACAGCACCGGGACTGATATTTAAGAAAAACGGGAACATGATCATTGCTTTGCCCGGTGTACCTTTTGAAATGAAAGGTATCCTGGAAGAATATGGCTTTTCCCGGATTTTTGATGCTTTTAAAAAGGAAAATTATTATGCAAGGTCCGTGCTGGTAACAGGGATTGGAGAATCGTTCCTGGCGGAAAAAATTGCTGATTGGGAGAACAGGCTGAGAGCGGAAGGATTGGAATTGTCTTATCTTCCTTCTGTGGCACAGATAAAACTGAGAATTACGGCAAAGCATAATCCAAAAGCATATATGTCATTAATTGACCAGTATATCGAAGAGCTGAAAATACTGATTCCGGAGAATTTTTTTGGTCTTGAAGGCCAGACACTGAGCCAGGTTGTCGGAGGATTATTAAAATCCCGGGGCTTTACAATTGCTTCAATGGAAAGCTGTACCGGAGGAGGAATTATTAATGAGCTGATAAAAACTTCCGGTTCGGCTACATATGTAAAAGGAGGTTTGATTACTTATACAAATGAAATAAAAATGGAAGTGGGCAGGATATCTCCTGCTACGATAGAGAAATATACGGAACTAAGCGAGCAATGTGCGCGGGAAATGGCTGAAAATGCTGCAACTATTTTTCAGGCGGATGTAGGAGTAAGCATCACTGGCCTGCTGGAAGCGGAGAAAGGAAAAGATACATTTGCTTATATTTCAGTTTTTTGTAAAGGAAAAACGTACGTGATACATAAAAAATTCGGAGATAATCGTGAACGTAATATACAAATGAGTATCTTTGCTGCGCTGAATTTTCTCAGGAATCTGATTAAAGATGAAAATCCTGAAAAAATTGTAAAATAAGTTTGTGTTTTAGGAAAATATTTATTTCCTTTGCACCCGCTTTAACGATTATAAGATTAATAAATAATATAATGTCACGAGTTTGTCAATTAACAGGTAAGTCAGTAATGGTGGGAAATAATGTTTCTCACTCAAATCGTAAAACTAAACGTAAGTTTTATCCGAACTTGGTAACTAAGAAGTTTTTCGTTCCGGAAGAAGGAAAGTTCGTAACTTTAAAAATTTCGACTTCAGCATTGAGAACAGTGAACAAAAAAGGAATTACGGCTTGTATTAAAGAAGCTAAAGAAAAAGGATTCCTTAAATAATTTTGTTCCCGTTGTGAAATGGTAAAATTTTAAAAAGAATTAAAATGGCTAAGAAAAGTAAAGGTAATAGAATTCAGGTGATTTTGGAGTGTACGGAACATAAAACCACAGGTTTACCGGGTACATCAAGATATATTTCTACTAAAAACAGAAAAAATACACCTGAGAGATTAGAGTTGAAGAAGTACAACCCTATCTTGAAAAAATATACAGTACATAAAGAAATTAAATAATATTTGAGTTATGGCTAAGAAAGTAGTAGCATCCCTTCAGAAAGGTGGAGGAAAAGAGCACACGAAAGTGATTAAAATGTTCAAAAATGAAAAAGGAAGTGTTTCTTTCAAACAAGAAATAGTTCATAACGATAAAGTAAAAGAATGGTTTGATAAAAACTGATTCTTTTCTGTAAAAGAATTTAAAAGCTCCGAAAAACCGGGGCTTTTTTTAGTTTAATATATTAACTTTGTTTCGTAGTAAAAGTATTTGTCATGGGGTTATTTGATTTTTTTAATAAGGCCAATAAGGAATCCAAAGAGACGCTGGATAAAGGGCTGGAAAAAACCAAGGAAGGATTTTTTTCGAAGATAACCCGCTCATTGGTAGGGAAATCGAAAGTAGATGACGAATACCTGGATGAATTGGAGGAGATTCTTATTTCTTCGGATGTAGGCGTTGAAACGACATTAAAAATTATCTCCCGGCTTGAAAAAAGAATCGAGCAGGACAAATACATCAATGCGGATGAACTGCATCAAATCCTGAAAAGTGAAATAAAGGAGCTTCTCGCAGAGAATGACAATGCACATGTCAATTTCAAATTTACGGAAGAAGCTCCGAAGCCGTATGTGATTATGGTGGTAGGAGTAAATGGTGTGGGAAAAACCACAACTATAGGAAAGCTTTCCAACAGGTTCAAAAATAGTGGATTGAAAGTGATGCTGGGGGCTGCGGATACGTTTCGTGCTGCTGCTGTGGATCAGTTGAAGATCTGGGCTTCCAGAGTTGATGTGGATATTACCTACAAGGACATGGGGTCGGATCCTGCAGCCGTTGCTTTTTCAGCTTTGCAGGAAGCTGTAGCAAAAAATGCAGATGTTTGTATCATTGATACCGCGGGACGTTTGCACAACAAGATAAACTTAATGAATGAGCTCAGTAAAATCAAGCGTGTGATGGATAAGGTAATCCCGGGGGCACCGCATGAAGTTTTACTGGTGTTAGATGGCTCTACCGGACAAAATGCTTTTGAGCAGGCGAAGCAATTTTCTGAGGCAACAGAAATAAACGCGCTTGCGATTACCAAATTAGACGGAACTGCAAAAGGCGGAGTGGTAATCGGAATTTCAGATCAGCTGAAGGTACCCGTAAAGTATATCGGAGTCGGAGAAGGAGTAGATGATCTCCAGTTATTTGATAAAGATACATTTATAGATTCTCTTTTTAATTAGTCATTATTTTTTTATTTTTTGTTTAAAACTTTATATATTTAGGCGTCTAAAACCTATGTATATGAAGAGAATTTCTATTTTCCTGGCTTTCCTATGGGCGGCATTTGTAAATGCGCAGAACCAGCTGCCCCAGCAAGGTCTTCAAATGACAGAACATAATCATGAAAAATGCTATGCAGGCATTCTCCATCACCAAATGATGGAAAATAATCCCGATTATGTTTTGAAAATGAATCAGTTTGAACAATACGTTCAAAGTATGTCGGATTCATTTACCCCAAAGACACAGGCAACGTATGTGATACCTGTCGTTTTCCACGTTATCCATTTGGGAGAAGCTGTCGGAACAGGAACGAATGTTTCGGATGATGCGATTAAAAGAGCCATTCGTGTAGCAAATGAACGTTACCGTAACCTGAACAATGGTGGCGGAGCCGATACGCAAATTGAATTCGCATTGGCTGTTCAGGATCCGAGTGGCAATTGTACCAATGGGATTACAAGAACAAATTACAGCTCTAATTCAGCTTATGCTAATTACGGTGTAAAAGTCAGCGGAAATAATGGTATTTCAGATTCTCAGCTAAAAGGAATTATTTCCTGGAACAGAAATAAATATTATAACATTTATATTGTTTCTGAAATTGATAACAATAATGGTGGAGCAGGAACTCAGGGATATGCTTATATGGCATCCAATCACGGAAATGCAACTGACGGAGCCGTTTTTATGGCTTCCAATATCCTTCAGGATTTTGATCATACGTTGATTCATGAGCTGGGACACGCTTTGAATTTGTACCACACATTTGAAGGAGACGGAACAGGAAATACATGTCCTCCTTCCAGCCCGACTCAGGGAGATATGTGTGCAGATACTCCTCCTCATAAAAGAAGCCAGTCGGACTGTAATGTTACAGGAACAAATTCATGTGACGGAGGTTCTTCAAACGCATTATTTGTTCATAATTATATGGACTATTCTTCCGTATCCTGTGTAACTCAGTTTACGGCGAATCAGGGAACAAGAATGCGTGCAGCATGCTCTGGCCCGAGAGCTTCTTTTTTTACGAGCAACAACGCGTTAGTTCCTGTTTCTGCTCCGACAGCGGCAATTATTATTCCTCAGAAGATTTATTGCTCGGGAACAGTGAACCTGTATGACAATAGCTCTTGTGTAGCTAATACTTATACGGAACATTCCGAATTTTCCGGAAATACACATAGCTGGAGTGTCACAAACGGATCTGTGACATTGACGTCAAGTAAACAAAACCCGACCTTTAATATTACTTCAACAGGATGGTACAGTGTTACATTGACAGTGACTACCGCGCAAGGTACTAACACAATAACAGAAACAGATGCATTTTATTATGCGGGAACAAGTGTTTCTACCTGTACTCCGAATCTTGGTACGCCTGGCCCGAACGGAATAAACGCTTCTGAAGTTACATTTAATACGATCAGCTCTTTTACGAGCTCTTCTGAAACAAATACGTATGAAAATCTGGTATGTACGAAAAACACAATTGTAAATGCCGGGGATACTTATCCGATCAGCGTAAAAATCAATACTTACGGATATACAAGCTATGTAAAGGTATATATTGATTGGGAAAATAACGGAACGTATTCAGCTGCTGAAAAAGTGCTGGAAGGAAGCGTAGCAAGCTCCGGTTCCAATCAGACATCGGGTTATGTGACGGGGAACGTTGTGATACCTGCGACGGCAGTACAAAATCAGATTTTGAGAATGAGAGTGATTATGGATGCAGCGACTGCACCGACGGAAGCGAAAGCGAACTGCTCAGGAAGTCTTGTTGCCGGTGATGTAGAAGATTACGGAGTTCTGGTTAAAGATAATTGTCCGTTGGCAAATGTATCAACCCAGCCGGTTAATACAACTATCTGCCCTAACGGTACAGGAACGATTTCTTCTTCAATTTCAGGAGGAACTTCTTATCAATGGCAGGTTTCAACTGACAATGGTTCTACATGGTCGGATGTTACTAACAACGCGAATTATGCGGGAGCAACGACTCAATCTTTGTCTTTGACAAATGTACCGACTTCGTTCAATACGCAAAAGTACCGCTTGAAAATAACAAATTCCTGCGGGGATAAATATACAAATGTGGCTACGTTAACAGTTTCTTCCACCATCACTTTCTCTACCCAGCCAGCAAATGAAACAGTTTGTGCAAACGGAACAATTAGCCTTACTGCAGTAGCCAGTGGCGGAACTTATCAGTGGCAGGCTTCAACAGATGGCGGAATAACCTGGTCGAATATTTCTGATGGTGGAAATTATTCAGGGGCAGGAACCGGTACATTGACAATAGCTACAATCCCGGGCAGCTTTGATGCGAATCAATACAGATGTGTAGCAACCAGTAGCTGTACAACACAAAATTCTTCTGTTGCAACATTGACGGTAACGGCTTCTTCTGCTCAAATTACCAGTCAGCCTCAGGACCTTTCAGCCTGCCCTAATTCAGGTGCAACTTTCGGAGTTACCGGAACAGGAATTACAGGATACCAGTGGCAGGTTTCAACTGATAATGGCGCTACATGGAATAATGTGGATGATGTAGCTCCGGTTTCAGGATCAACGACAGCGACGCTGAATATTGCATCTGTTACAACAATTATGAACAATACGAAATACAGATGTGTGTTAACGACCAGCTGCGGGAATATTAACAGTTCAGTTGCGACACTTTCCGTTACAGCAGCAGGAGTAGTGAATATTACAGCTCAGCCTCAGAATACCGGTATGTGTCCGAACGGAAGTACTTTTGTTCAGGTTACGGCATCCGGAGCAACAGCTTATCAGTGGGAAATCTCCACAGATGGCGGAACAACATGGGCGAATGTGACAAATAATACAAACTATGCCGGAGCCACAACAAACCAGCTGACAATTTCCGGATTGGCAATGTCCGGCTCAGGTGCGCTTTACAGATGCCAGGTAGCAGGTCCTTGCGGAAATACGGCAACTAACAGTGCGGTATTAACGATCAGTGATATTGCGTTGATCACTTCTCAGCCTTCAAGCGAGGTTGTCTGTGAATCAGTAACTCATACATTCAGCGTTCAGGCAGATTTAGCCGTATCTTACAGCTGGCAGATCAGCTTTGACGGAAATACATGGTATGATTTGAATAACAGTACTACTTATTCAGGAGTGAATACAGCAGCTTTGACGGTTTCGAATGTGCAGATGAACCTTAATAATACGAAATACCGCTGTTCAATTACCGGAGCATGCGGAGGTTCTGCTTATACAAACTCAGTAGTACTTACTGTGAACAAGCGTCCGGAAATTTATTTTGGTGCTCCTCAGGTAGCGTGTATTTATGATTCCCCTTATTCTATCAGTGAGGTCACTCCTTCAGGAGGTACATTCTCCGGACCTGGGATTTCCAATAACTTGTTTAATCCTGTAGCTGCAGGAATGGGCACTCATACCATTACCTATACGGTAACGGAGAACGGCTGTTCCAGCTCAGCTTCTTCCACCATTGAAGTGAGTCAATGTCTTGGAATGACAGATCTGGTGAAAAATGAACTGTCTATTTTCCCTAATCCAACTTCTTCAATTGTTTATCTGAAAGGAACTGTTGAGAATTATGAAACAGCTGTTTTAATCGATAATCAGGGAAGAATGATTTCAAGCTGGGATTTGAAAACAACTGCTCAGTTTGATTTGTCTGATTTTGTAGATGGCTACTATTTTATCCGGGTTGTCGGAAAAGAGAATACAGTAGTTACAAAAATTCAATTAGTGAAATAAGCTTGCTATTTTATAAAACAGAAGACCGCTGGAAACAGCGGTCTTTTTTATGTGAAATAAAATTTGATTCAATGTGTAGGATAAAATTTCAGGCCAGCTTAAACTATTTTAAAATTAGCATTGGTAGAAAAAATAAACCCATGCAGGAATTTCTGAAGACTCAGAAATACACGATTTCGGTTACCGGGAAGCTTTGTAATCCACTGTTTGATAAATCGCTCCACTTAAAAAGTGGTGTGGCCCGCCATTGCTTCTTCGAGATCCCCTATAATGTTTAAGTTGTTAGACTTCAAAACATACGCTGCATGGGTTCCGAGCTTAATCCATCAAAGAGCTAAACTCTTATCCCAAATTTACAAATTTTCCTGATGTATAGGTTTTAATAAATCTAAAATTGTTTTTACGGGACTGAAAGCTTCTGTCGGAATTTCCACAAAAATGGTCAGCCAGTTATACATGCCTCCATTCCATAACCCCGGTTTTTCCGTAAAAAATACTTTTTTCCCCTTTTGAGATTTTTTGACATGAAAAAACTGATCTTCATCGACCAGCTGCTTCAGATTAAAGCGGTTTCCGTCTCTATCAGCATTTCGTAATGCCATTAAAACCGGATTAAAATGCGTGCTGTTAATTAATAAGCTGTATTGCTTATCTTTTGAATTTATCTGAGATTTTTCAATGATCTGTTTACGTGTTATACCATCTTTTTTCAGCCAGAACGGGCCTCCTCCCGGTTCTCCTTCATTTTTAACCATTCCACATACGCGGATTGGTAGATTTATAATATCAATAATCTGCTCGTCGCTTATGGAATCTAATTCACTTTCCAGCAGAATTTCATATTTTTTATTGAAAGCCTCAAAATTCTTTCTGGAAAAAACATTGATCAGCTCATTTCTTTCTTCTTCAATCTGAATTGCGATTCCTGCGAGCAAACGAAGCGTATCGTATGAGGTTTTACTCTTGTTGTAATGCTGCAGATTGTCAATATTTTTAATGAATATGATATCTCCGGAGAGCTTATTAAGATTGTCTAATAATGCTCCATGCCCGGAAGGCCTTCTGATCGGTATGTTATCTTTATCCGTCACCAATTCCTGATTCTCATCAAAGATATAAGCATCTGAAGCAGGATCCTGAACAGAGTATTCAATCTTTACTTTCTGTGTGATCAGATTATTGATGATATCGTGCTCTTTTTTGATTTGCTCACTAAACTTATTGTTGATAGTGAAATGAAAAAGAGGCCTGTGAGGAGCTATTTCCACTCCCTGTACAATATGGCTCTGAAAAGGAGACAGTACAAAAGGGCCGATACTGTGAAAAGGAATGAGCCCTTTAGGCAAATTCCCGAGGTTTAATCCGGAATCATTCAGCAGATAATCGATGAATTCTTCCAGTATAATTTCCTTGTTTTTCAATGATTCCAGAATGTCTGCCGGGATCTTTTTCGCAAAAGCAAAATCTTCAAAATGATTAATGAAACGCTCCACCTTTCCCTGGTTGTAATCATCATCACTGTTAAGAAAATTAAACAGGAATTCGAACATCCTGGATCCTGCTCCGGATGCCGGGATAAAAAATGTTGTCTGGTAACCGGATGTGCAGTAGGTTTGTATATAATTTTCCCGCTGAGCCGGAGAAAATTTCAAAATTCCCTTTCCTGTCTTACAGGGATCAACAATTTCCAGATGATTGAAAGGTTGAAATGCTTGCGCTTTTTGCAGGGATATCAGATCATTTTCTTCGTTCAGGTCACTCATATTAGTTTAAATTATGTTACTTTGTCTTTTACAGATGAAGAATGCCTACGAATATATAAAATACCTGTTAATCTCCCAAGGGAGACATGCTTTTCATTCCCCTTTTGTGTATGATTTTAAGGACAAATGCTTGAAAATGAAAATGGACTTTGCCTTCCTTGAAAAACAAGAAAAACAGTTGTATTCCTTAAAAAAGGATGATTCGGTATTCGAGATGAAAGATTTTGGTGCAGGTTCCCGGAAAATGGAACGCCGGAGGCAGGTAAATGAAGTATTTAAGAATGCGGCAACCAAAGGAGTCTTCTTAGAAGTGCTAAGCCAGATTTCTTTATTTTATAAACCCGAAAAAATACTTGAATTAGGAACTTCGCTGGGCGTCGGGACGTTTGCGCTGACAAGTGGAGGCGGTTTGGTTGTAACCGTCGATGCGTGTGATAAGACACAGGCTTTTGCCCGGAAATATTTTCCTTTAGTTTCTTCTGAAGTCCGGTTTGTAAATGATACGTTTGATCATTTTATCAGCCGGGACAGCTCTGTTTATGACTTAATATTTATTGACGGTCACCATGACGGTACATCCTTAAAAAGATATTTAAAGCAGCTTCAGAAAAATAGTCATGAAGAAACGATTTTTATCCTGGATGATATTCGCTGGAACAGAGATATGTTAAGAGCCTGGACCGAAATTATTGAAGACAGGGATTACCATTTGTCAATGGATTTATTTAAGTTTGGTATTGTGATGAAACGCCCTCATCAGCAAAAGCAGCATTTTGTGGTGCGTTTGAATGGTATTTTAAGAAGTTTGTTATGAAAGTCTATACAAAGAAAGGAGATAAAGGAAAAACGGGGCTTATCGGTGGAACGAGAGTTTCTAAGTATTCGCTGAGAATTGAATCTTATGGTACAGTTGATGAGCTGAATTCACATATCGGTCTGATTCGTGATTCTGTCGATGATAAAGAATTGTTCAGCCAGCTGCTGATTGTTCAGGACCGCCTTTTTACACTGGGAGCTATTCTGGCAGCGGATCCTGAAAAGTCCAGAATGCAGTTGCCTTCGTTGTTTGAAAGTGACGTCACTTATCTGGAGGAAAGAATAGATGAAATGGACAGCCAGATAGAACCGATGAAAACGTTTGTTTTGCCCGGAGGACACCCTGTTGTTTCCTATTGCCATATTGCCCGGTGTGTTTGCAGAAGAGCGGAACGTCTCGTTGTTGGTCTTGTTCAGGAAAGTCCTCTGGATGAAAATGTGCTGCCTTATCTGAACCGGTTAAGTGATTATTTATTTGTTTTGTCGAGATATTTGACCAAACAATTGGGAGCAAAGGAATATCCCTGGATCCCGAAGATGGAAAAGTAAGTTTGTAAATTAGATAAAGTAAGACGACTATGAAAAAAGTAAAAATGATCCTGCCTGTGCTGTGCTTGCTATTGGGAGCTTATTCCTTTATGGGAATGGCAGATACTCCTGTTTATAATGTTAAACTGAAAATGTCAAATATCCGTAGTTCCGAAGGACGTTTGCAATTAAGGATTTTCAAGGATGAAGCAGCTTATGAGGAAAGAAAGCCTTTGAAGACTATTATTATTTCCAAAGAAGGATTAAAAAATCAATACTTGGAGCATGTTATTACCATGGAAAAAGGAACCTATGGCTTTTCTATGCTTGACGATGAAAATGCGAATGGTAAAATGGATTATTCATTTATGACTCCTAAAGAAGGATTTGCGTTTGCGAATTATTATCACAAAGGCTGGAGCCAACCAAAATTTGAGAACTTTAAAGCAACAATTGACGGAGATACTTACCTGTCAATGCAATTCAGATATCTGTGATTCAGAGAGGATTCTTCGTACGGGATGAGAGAAGAAATGCAGATAATTTTAAATTAGAGAGAATCACACAGAAAGTTTAACAAAAACTTTCTATTGTATAACTTGTATTTTATCCAAATAAAATTACTTTTGCGCAAAACTGAACAAAATAAAACGTAACATTATGTACTGGACACTCGAATTAGCCTCATATTTGGAAGATGCGCCATGGCCGGCGACAAAAGACGAATTGATTGATTTTGCAATCAGAACCGGCGCACCTCTGGAAGTAGTGGAAAATCTTCAGGATCTGGAAGACGAGGGAGATATATACGAAAGTATTGAGGAAATTTGGCCTGATTATCCTTCTAAAGATGACTTTTTATTCAATGAAGATGAATATTAAAATAAATCCTGGTGAAAGACCGGGATTTTTTATTTTGTAATGATCCTACGTCCTTTCCAGCTTGGAGTAATCAAAACGGAAAACAATCCAATGAGTATCATCCAAACCGGATAGAATAACGAGAAAACGGAAATCCTGAGTAAAGAAAAACGTTTTCCTATTTTTACCAGATACGGATAAAAGGTGATACAGTCAAATGCAATTTTTGTAAGAATCAGTTCCGTTGCTTTGCCTAGGTTCAGTAACATGATCATTACGAAACCCCAGTGATAAATAATTCCCGTGAGCCCAATGATAACAGGTAAAAAAGACTGTACGGATGAGCCCTTTTTTATCCATCTGATACGTTGCCGGATGATCTCCGGGAAATGATCAGGTATATAACTTTTAACACAAAGCTCTTTTTCAGTGGACTGCACTATTTGTTTATTACGGCGAACCAGAAAATTGAGAAAATAGATGTCGTCCCCGCTTGTTATATCCTGGTTTTTATCTTGTTGTATGAAATCATGATACAGTTTGCGTTTGAAGAGAAAATTACCACCGCTTGCTGAAAACGGGCGATCCAGAAAATGAAGTCCGTTATTTAAGGCAAAAAGATAGTAGTAATCTAAATTGAAAAAGCTGAAAAAAGGTTGATTTTCAATAGCGACCGGTAAAATGTGCGCATCTTTTAATATTAATTCTGAAAGATGATAAAAATAATCATCCGGCAGCCGGACATCGGCATCCAGCGTAAGGATATATTCTGTATCAGCAAATGATATTCCGTTTTTTATGGCCGCTTTTTTTCCTTGTTCATTTTCTAAGTGGATGATTTTAAAGGTTAATTCCTTAAAATCTTCCAGTATCTCAACAGACAAATCTTCCGAATGATCGTTGATAAAAATTATGGATTTTGGAAGTGAAGGTTGTTTTTTCAGAGAGTTCAGCAATGCCGGCAATTGTTTCATCTCATTCCGGAAGGGGATGATAACAGTTAAATTCTGAAGCAGTTCATTCTGAGTTGTTGTACGGTTTTTTAAAGTTAATTGCCCGAACAGGATAATAATTGTGAATAGAGAAAAGAAAATCAGAAAACTACTCATATTTTTTCTTTTTCATTAAAAACGGGATTCCGGTCACTGCAGGTATAACCTGGTTAATAACCGACAGTAACAGCGATGAACAAAGGATGATGTTCGTATTAGGAATGACAGCTGATAAGATCACTAATGCCACCGTTTCCCGTATGAACAGCTTTCCCCAGATAAAGCTTGGAATCAATGTACTCCAAAAATAAATGATGCTGACATATAGGAAGTAATACCAATGGAAATCTGCCTGAAATACATTTAGCATTAATACATATTGTAGCGAAAAGACGAAATACCGGAGGATATTATAAATTAAAAACCGGAGCTTTAGCCACTGGTTCTTTTTACTGTACCGGAAATAGCGGAAAAAGGAGAGGAGTCGTATTCGCTCCGGTTTCAGCTGCTCAAATCCGAAGTAGAGCATCCAGCCAAGTAGCAGGAAAATACAAATAATCCAGTTAAATTTAGAGGGAAACAGCTGATATTGTTCCTTTTGAAAGAATAATACAACCGCACCGATGGAGAGTGTTGTCAGAAATTGAGAGTAGCTGGCAAGTAAGGTATAAAGTGTCAGTTGAGGGCGGAGCCGGAAAGGATAGTAGATGATTCGTCCGGCAAAGTTTCCGATAAAATTAGGAGTGATAAATCCTGAAAATATTCCGCTTAGGAAAGAACTGATGCTCTCTTTTCTGTGAAAATAGTTAAGATGCTTTAACGTTACCTTCCACTTTAAATATTCGAAATACCAGTTGAGCGGCATCAATATCAGAATGAGTAACAGTAAATCAAATCTTACGAGATGGAAAGCTTCAAAATTAATCTGCTTTATGATATTCTTCTGACGAAACAGGATCCATATAAAAACGGCTACGGCAACAAACTTTGCTACCAGTATAAGTTTTGGATAGAATTTCGTAGTTTTAGACACTGAATTTGAAATAATGACCGAAGATAAAATAATTCTGGGAATTGATCCCGGTACGACCGTAATGGGATATGGATTAATTCACGTAAAAGGTAAAAAAGTGGAATTAATCAACTTCGGAATCCTTCAGTTATCTAAAATTGAACATCACCCGGATAAGCTGAAACGCATTTACGATCGTGTAGCGCAGCTGATCAAAGAATATCATCCGGATGAACTGGCTATAGAAGCCCCTTTTTTTGGGAAGAATGTACAATCCATGCTGAAATTGGGACGAGCGCAGGGTGTAGCGATTGCCGCAGCCTTGGCTTGCTCTTTGCCTTTTGAAGAATATACCCCCAAACGTATAAAGCAGGCTATTGTAGGGAACGGAAATGCTTCAAAAGAACAGGTAGCCGGTATGTTGCAAAAATTGTTAAACTTTTCGGAAATGCCTAAATACCTGGATGCGACAGATGGATTAGCAGTAGCGGTATGCCATCATTTCTCTAAAGGGGTAGGAGAGCATAATAAAACAGCAGTAAACAGCTGGAAACAATTTGTCGTGAAGAATCCGGACAGGAAAGTGTGAAAAAATAATGAATTTAGAATTTAGAATTTAGAATTTAGAATTTTCGATCTGTAAAAAATCTGAAAAGCTTTTTTGGGTATTCTCTGAATAACATAAGCGTAATTACTCCGATTCATTCATCTGAATAGTAATTCTGTCGGACATTCTATCATAAATGTAATTCATAGTATCCTGGTAGAAAGCGTAATACTCAAAAGAACGCTTATAGCGATCGAAGTTCAGGGAATAACTCTGTAAAATTGAATCACCGGAATTTTTTACAATGTCCACTTGTGAAACCAATTGGGGATAATCCCGTTGCAGAGCATTTTCCATCAGCAGCACATCACTCATGACCATGATCATGGTATCCACAGGAATAATGTCTTTTGGAACAGATGTTTCCAGTCTTGCATCATTACAGCTTCCAAGGAATAAGGCAGAGGATAGAAAACAGAGAAATTTTTTCATCGGTCAAAAGTTAATCGTTGCCCGAAAGTTTCGGAGATTTTCTGATCTTTTGAATAGGCTAATTTTCCATTGATGAAGGTTTTATCAACGGTATATTTAAATGTGTGCCCCTCAAATGGAGACCAGCCGCATTTGTAGAGGATATTATTTTTTGTCACCTGATAATCGGATTTTTTGACAACTACCAGGTCTGCAAAATATCCTTCACGGATAAAGCCCCTGTTTTCCAGCCTAAAACAAATAGCGGGAGCATGTGCCATTTTTTCGACAATACGTTCAATTGAAATTTTCCCTTCTTCATATTTGTCTAACATAGCAGGTAGGGCATGCTGAACAAGCGGTCCGCCGGAAGGAGCCTGAAGATAAGGCTGTGATTTTTCCTCAATGGTATGAGGAGCATGATCGGTAGCGATAACATCAATATGATTATCAAGTAATCCTTTCCAGAGTGCTTCCCGGTCCTGTTCTGATTTAACGGCAGGATTCCATTTGATGAAATTTCCTTTTACCGGATAATCTTTATCCGAGAACCATAGATGATGAATACAAACTTCCGCAGTGATGCTTTTTTTCTCTAAAGGAGTAATGTTGTCAAATAACTCGATTTCTTTTTCAGTGGAAATATGAAGAATATGAAGACGGGTTCCGTATTTTTTTGCAAGTTTAATGGCAAGAGAAGAAGATAAATAACAGGCTTCTGCAGAGCGGATGACAGGATGTTGTTCAACCGGAATATTTTCTCCAAATATTTCCTTCGCTTTTTCCAGATTTGCTTTTATTGTAGCTTCATCTTCACAATGGGTTGCGATTACCGTTTCCACATTGGAAAATAACTTCGACAAAGCCTGCTCGTTGTCCACCAGCATATTTCCTGTGGAAGAACCCATAAAGATTTTAACACCACAAACATTTTTAATATCTGTTTTCATCACTTCTTCATAGTTGTCATTGGTTGCTCCCATGAAGAAGGAATAATTACCTGCAGATGTTTTTGCTGCAATTTGGTATTTTTCTTCTAATAATTCCTGAGTAATGGCATTCGGAATGGTATTCGGCATTTCCATAAAAGAGGTGATTCCTCCTGCAACAGCTGCATACGATTCCGTTTGAATATTCCCTTTATGTGTCAATCCCGGTTCTCTGAAATGCACCTGATCGTCAATTGCTCCCGGCAGCAAAAAATCACCTTTCAGATCATGAATGTCTGCATTTTCAATAACAGTGATCGTGTCAGCAATTTTTTCGATCCGTCCGTTTTTTACTAATACATCCGTGATACGCTGTGTTCCTTCGTTGACAACACAAGCATTTTTAAATAAAATGGTCATTTGAATTTCATTTTTCGCATTTTCCAGACCCCGATGACGGCTTCTTTAAAAATTCCCGTACTCATCTTAGATTCTCCGAATTGCCTGTCTATAAAAGTAATAGGTACTTCAATTACTTTAAAGCCATTTTTTTTAGTAGCATATTTCATGCAAATCTGAAAAGCATAGCCTTTAAAGTGAATTTTATCAAAATCGATAGTGGAAAGAACATCTTTGTGATAGCACATAAAACCGGCAGTAGTATCTTTTATTCCGACCCACAGAATCAAACGTACGTAAATAGATGCAAAGTAAGAAAGAAGTATTCTGTCCCATGGCCAGTTTTTGACTTTTCCACCTTTGCAATAGCGGGAACCTATACTAAGCTGATAATTGCCTGTTTGCAGAGGTTTCAATAGCCGTTCCAGATCATCCGGATTGTGAGAAAAATCGCAATCCATTTCGAAAATATAAGTAAAACCTTTGGCTAAGGCCCATTTGAATCCGTGTATATATGCTGTGCCAAGTCCTAATTTCCCGGGGCGTTTTTCTATGAAAATACGGTTTGGAAATTCAGAGAGCAATCCTTCTACGATGGCTGCCGTACCATCAGGAGAATTATCATCTATAATTAAAATGCTGAACAGTGCATCGTAAGACAGTACCTGCCGAATGATTTTTTCGACATTTTCACGTTCGTTATAAGTCGGGATTATTACGATGCTTGTCTGCACTACACTTTTTTTTACGAAAATAACAAAAAAAATGATTTTGTGAAGTGAGACTTAATACCTGATACGAATATAATTTTATACGATTAATCTTCTTTTACTATATCGTTGATAGCCTGATGCACCAGATGGCTTTCAAATCCTTTAGAAAGCAAAAACTGATATAATTTCCCCTTGCGTTCAAATGCCGAGAGGTCTTCGGTAAATAAAACTGCTTTTTTGTTGGCCAATGAGTATAATGTGTCCATATACTCTTTCTGATCGATTTTTTTCATGGCGGCATCAATAAGGGTTTCCGAAATTTTCTTCTGAAGTAATGAAAGCCGTATTTTATTTTTCCCCCAATGCTTGATTCTGAACTTTCCCCGCGCGTAGTCTTCGGCAAAACGCTCATCATTCAGAAAATTTTCATTTCGTAATTCCTGAATAATATTAGGAATCAAGCTTTTATTGATGTTCCACGACACCAGTTTTTGCGTTACTTCAAAACTACTACGCTCTTGCTGAGCACACCATCTCCTGATACTTTGTTTAATGTCAGCCATCTAATTTTTATTATAAAAAATGTCCAGTTGGTCTTTACCTGATAGTGTAGATTTATCGGCTGATAGATTGACGGAAGGAGCCTTCACCCCGGAATGAAAATAAGTTCTGCTTTTAAACCGCCTTATTTCGTCCCAAATGTCTTTTTCAATGAATTGGTTAAGAGTGAACAAACCTCCTTCTATTAATACCGAAATAATATTTTGTGTATGTAGAGAAGATAAAATTGATGTAAAGTTATAACTTTCTAATTTTATGTAGTGTAAATTTTCACTTAAATGATCCTTTTTTTTGTTGTAAATAATCGTAGGCTGTGAATGATCAAAAATAAATGAATCTGCAGGTGACTGTAAATCAGGATCAAGGATGATCCTTACGGGATTTTTCCCTTTTATAAGACGTACATTTAGTTGGGGATTATCATTCAGCACTGTTTTCCAGCCTACTAAAATTCCTTGCTCTTCCGAACGCCATCGGTGAACGGTTTTTTTACTTTCTTCACCCGAAATCCAGTTTATTTTGCGTTCATTGTCCGTTCTATCATAATCTATGAAGCCATCTGCTGTTTCTGCCCATTTCAGAATAATATAAGGTCTTTTTTTAGTGTGAAAAGTTAAAAACCGACGGTTCATAAAATTACATTCGTCTTCTAAAACTCCTACCACTACTTCGATTCCTGCATCCCGGAGTTTTTTTATTCCTCCGCCATTTACCAGGTGAAAAGGATCTCGGGATCCGATAACAACTTTCTTAAATTTATGGTGAATAAGCAAATCAGAACAAGGAGGTGTTTTTCCAAAATGGCTGCAAGGCTCCAGGGTTACGTAAATTGTTGATTCTGCTAATAATTCTTTGTCGAAAACGTTGTTTACAGCATTCACTTCTGCATGTGGACCTCCGTAGTATTCATGATATCCCTGCCCGATGATCTCATTATTGTGAACAATTACAGCACCGACTTTCGGGTTGGGAGCGACTCTAACTCCTCCCAATTCTGCGAGCTCAATTGCTTTATACATAAAGATCTCATCCTGGTTATTCACAATAAGTATTATTTTTATGTAACAAAATTAGTTTTTTGACGATATAATAGACGTATGTAAATTGACTTTAGTTTATTCATTTTATGAACAAAAAATTACTATTAATAATTTCGTTTTCACTTTCATTGTTTGTTTTCGCTCAGGAAACGGATGAATCGTGTATTGCCCCTTCTAAAAAAGCGCAGAAATATATTGATGAAGCCAAGAAATCATCGAATCTTCAGGAAGTACAATCCAATTTCAGAGAAGCGATTAAACTGAGCGAGGATAATGCTACTGCATATTATGAATATGGTCTTTTTTATTATAAATATGCGATGAATTTATACCGTGAAAATCCAAATCCTTCTGCCGGAGATAATGCGCTGAAAATTTGTCAGGATTTGTTTGAAAAGGCAATAGAAAGATGCCCTGATTTTCATGCCAACTGCTACTATTACTTGGGAGCAATTGCCTATAATTTCAAAGATATGGAAAATGCAAATTCTTATTTTCAGAAATTTGCAGATTTTAAATCTGAAGACCCTTCCCGTTTTCCGGATGATTATAAGAAAAAGCTGGAGGATATTCAGAAAGTAGTTGCCAAAATGAGCAGCAATGTTGATTTTACAAAAAATCCGGTTCCCTATAATCCGGTCGTTGTTCCGAATGTTAGTTCTAAATTTGATGAATATTTTCCGATGCTCTCGCCTGATAATGAATTGATCTTTTATACCAGAAAAGTAGATAAGACCAATAAAGGTGATATGATGAAAAACATCATTGAAGAGTTTACTTATTCAGAGCGTCCGAATTATATGGGGAAATTTGATAATGGTAAACCATTTTCCTATCCTTTTAATGACGGAACATTTCAAAGTTACGGAGCTGCTACAATGTCTTTAGATAATAAAGAAATGGTTTTATGTGCCTGTAAAGACGAGCAGATCGACGGGCAGACTTACAGAAACTGTGATCTGTATATTACCCGATTTGAACGTTCAGGAGAAGGAGGGAATGATTTTAAATGGACACCACTGGAAAACATGGGACCGCAGATTAATTCTCCTCGCGGATGGGATGCGCAGCCTTCACTTTCGGCTGATGGAAATACCTTATATTATACTACATTGAGGGCAGGAAGAGATGCTACTCAGGACAATGATATCTGGGTAGCGGAAAGAAATTCGGATGGGACTTGGGGAGCCGGAAAACCGCTAACGGAAATTAATACTGCAGGAAAAGATAAAAGTCCGTTTTTACATCAGGATAGTGAAACATTGTATTTTGTCTCTTCTGTTTCAGATGAACGGAAAGGTGTAGGTGGCCTGGATATTTTTTATACCAGAAAGGAAAATGGAAAATGGGCTGCACCTAAAAACTTAGGTTATCCGATTAACTCTCCTGAAGACGAGATCGGAATTTTTGTTTCTCTTGATGGTAAGCAGGCCTATTTCAGTTCCAGATCCGGAGGTAACTGGGATATTTACAGCTTCGAATTATATCCGGAAGCACGTCCCAAACCGGTTAAAATAGTTAAAGGAGAGCTGAAGGATAATGAGGGGAACCCGATTGAAGGTGCAGAGATAGAGGTTGCTTATTCCGGCTCTGATGAAACTCAAAAATTCAAAGTAAATGGCTCTGACGGTAAATATGCTGCGATAGTGAAAACAGATCATAAAGAAGATGTGATTGTTACTGTGAAAAAGGAAGGAGCGGCTTTTGACTCGAAATTAATAGCGAATGAGGATCTTAAAAAGTCAGAAGATCCTGTTATCCGCGGAACGGATATGGATGTGAAAGAATTGAAAGAAGGTGAAGCCTATACAATTAATGATATATTGTTTGCTACCAATTCTTATGCGCTGACAGATAAATCAAAATTTATTTTGAAACAGTTTGTAAAATTTTTGAAAGCCTATCCAACCATTGAAATAGTTATTCAAGGGCATACGGACGATGTAGGGGAAGATGATAAAAACCTCATCCTTTCAGAAAATCGTGCTGAAGAAGTGAAGCGTTATTTGATAAGCTTAGGAATTGCTTCAAAGCGCATGAGCTCTAAAGGCTATGGAGAAACACAGCCTAAAGTCCCTAATACATCTGAGGAAAACAGAGCGATTAATCGTCGAACCGAGTTCTTTATTCAGAAATTATAGGACAAAGCCCGATATCATTTTTTCGGGCCTTGTCTTTTTTATTTCTTGATGTATTTATGTAGTTAATTTTCTGCTACATTCTTAATAGCCATCAGAAGTTCATAGGCATTTTTAATAACAATTTTTTTGTTATATAAATCTTTTGGATCATTTATTCCTTTCCAGCCGTCTTGCTCTATTGTGGGTTTTACCGGAATCATTTCATATTTTCCATTTCCTTTATCAGTAAAGATATAATATATATCATTCCATTTGATAAATGCTTCTGATGGCAGACAAGCTGTTAAGGAACGATTTTGTAATATGGTAGTGTTGAGCATCATTCCGGGGATTGGATAAATGTCCTTGTTATCCCACTCTACTACAGCTATACTACTATTATTCTGATCCATTGAAGGTATTATGTTACGAATCTTACCATGCAATTCTTTTTCGTTATAATTGCTGATCACAGGGAGCCCGACAGTTATATTTGATAAATCTTGCTGAAAGAGCTGTAGGTGTGTCTCGGTAGCTTTTTCATTGATGATACTGAATAGAGGTTTTTCAATGGAGGAAAAAGCTCCTTTTTGGATATCAATAGAAACAATAACTCCGTCCGTATTACTTTTAATCGGTACACTTTTGGTAATGGTCTGAACACTTAGTTTTTTTGGATTGATACCGAGTAGTTCCAACTGCTCTTCCAGAGAAGCCATTTGAGCGTTTAGTTCATCAAAGGAAGATTTTGCCTGCTGGAAGTTTTTCAAGCTGGTTGCATTGTTTTTATCTAACTGTAATTGCCGATTGTAATCTTCTTTGGCATATTCCCAACCGGCTTTTGTTTTGAGGTAATTTTCCTGCATTTCTATTAGGTTAATGTTCTCAGCATAGGCTAACACCTGGCCTTTTTTGACAAAATCACCCATTCGGACAATAATGGTTTGAATCTGAACATTTATAGGGAAGCTTATGAATGCAGTACCATCGGGTGTGCTCATTACTCTTCCCTGAACTTCCAATTCTTTGGAGAGTTCTTTGAAATGGAGCGTATCACTGATTAATCCGGCATTTTTTATTTGTTCTTCGGTTAAAGTTATTTCCGTTTTTATGGCTTCTCCCTTCGGATTAGAATTCTGATTATTGTTGCTATTTGTACAGCTGTAAAAAATTAAAACAGCTATAAATAAAGAATGAATTTTACTCATTGTATAATTTTTTAAATTGAATAATTTGATCGTTGTAATTACTAAGGGCATCTAAATAATCATTTTGAATACGGATCACCTGTTGAATCATTATGAGCCATTGAAAGAAATCAATTTCCCCCAATTTTGATTTTTGATTAGCTTCGTTGAGAATGATAATGCTGTTTTTTAAAGCGGTATTTTCATAGAAATCTAATTGCTGCACAGCCTGTTTAATTCGTTGACGGACGGATTCCATTTCCATCTTGTATTCCAACATTGTAGCATCCAGTTGTACTTGTTGCACGTCAATCTGAAGTTGGTTAAATTTCAGTCGTTTAAGGGTTGGGCCAATAATAATCGGGATACTCAGACCTGCTTCAAAGGCATGAAAACGTTTGGAACGTCCGTAAAATATATCCTGATTGTTGATCGTGTAAGTTCCTGTCATACTTTGATTGTTATAACTGAAATAAAAATCAGGTAAAAGCGCAGCACGTTGGACTCTGAGATGCCATTTTTTTGCTTCGATCTGATTAATGATTCGCTGGTAAACAGGTAGTTGCTGAATAACCTCTTCTGTTATTACTAAACCTTTCGGCAGGGATAATTTTTCTGTTTCAATTTGAGGAATGAAATTAGAGTCAGACTGTAACAAATAATGGTATTGCTCAATTAGAATAGCTTCGTCTTGTTGAATAAGAGATAGCTGAACCGATAATTCCTCCCGTTGCGTTTCTGCTGTTGTCTTTTCCATCAGGCTTATTTCTCCTGTTTCGTAACGCTTTTTTGAGCGTTCTGCAAATAGTTGGAGTAAAGAATCTGTATAGTTTAATAGTTTTTTCTTTTGTTCCACTACCTGATATTGAAAATGAACTTTTCTTAGGAGATAAAGTAAATTCTGACGGATTACTTTCTGGTCTTGCAAAAGAATATCCATCTCTGCGCTGATTGCTTTAGCTGAATTACTATAAAAAGTAGGAAAAGCAAAGCGCTGGCCAATAGAAAAACTGATGTCATTCTTTTCTGAATTGTATTGCCCCCAGCCAACACCAATATCTGTTTTTTCAAAATCAAATGCTCCTTTTTTTAAGTGATTCATATTTTGATAAGTCATTTGATTCATCTTTATCTGGCGATTGTTTTCCAACATAATGGCCGTTGCCTGATCAAGGTTTAAAGGTGTTTGAGAGAAACTATAATTTGCACTTATGAACAATAATATTAGAGAGGTAACAACACCTGATTTAGGTATTTTTTTGAATGAGTGAAACATTGGATAAAGTATTGGTAAAAGGAACAATGTTAAAAAAGTAGCACTTATTAATCCGCCAATTACTACCGTTGCTAATGGTCGCTGTACTTCGGCTCCTGCACCATTGCTCAATGCCATCGGAATGAAACCAAGGGAAGCAACGCATGCAGTCATCAGAACGGGACGGAGGCGGGTTTTTGTTCCTTCTAATACTACTTTTGAAATATCCCATTCCGGATGCTGTTCTTTTAATTTATTAAACTCAGTAATTAGCACAATCCCGTTGAGGACAGCAACTCCAAAAAGAGCAATGAAACCAACTCCTGCACTGATACTAAATGGTAAATCACGCAGCGCTAATGCCAGAATTCCACCGATTGAAGATAAAGGAATAGCCGTAAAAATAAGAAGCCCGTCTTTTAAGTTTTTAAACGCTGCATAAAGTAATATGAAGATGAGCAACAAAGAGATCGGAACAGCAATAACTAACCGTGATTTTGCTTCCTGCAGATTTTCGAATGTTCCACCATATGAAACAGTATAACCACTGTCAAAATATAGTTCCTTGTCTATTGCTTTTTGAATATCATTAACAACAGATTCGACATCGCGTCCACGTATGTTAAAGCCAACCATGATTCTGCGTTTTGTTTGTTCTCTTTGTATCTGATTAGGTCCGGTTACTTCCTGAATATCTGCTACATTTCTAAGTGGTATATGGGCTCCTTGAGAAGTGGTAATGATGAGGTTCTGAAGTACGTCTTGTTCCTTTCTTGAGTCTTCTTTTAACCTCACAACTAAATCGAACCGTTTTTCTCCCTCATACACTATCCCTGCAATACCTCCGGCAAAAGCCGCATTGATTGTTTGATTGACATTCTCAATACTTACCCCGTATCGTGCCATTTCAGAACGTTTGTAATTGACAATCATTTGAGGCATTCCAACCATTTTTTCTATATATAAATCTGTTGTTCCTTTTATTTTTGTCACAATTTCTCCGATTTGTTCGGAATAAGAGGTGAGTTTTTCCAAATCTTCCCCGAATACTTTGATGACGACATCTTGCTTGGACCCTGTCATTAATTCATTGAACCGCATCTGTACGGGGAACTGAAAACTCATTGTAACTCCCAGATAAGCAGATTGTACTGCTTTTTGCATTTTGTCTGCCAATTCTGAATATGATTGTGCATTTTTCCATTGTTTTTTGGGTTTTAGAACGATGATCAGATCGCCACCTTCGATGGGCATCGGATCTGTAGGTATTTCAGCAGCTCCAATACGAGAAACAATTTGTTCGACTTCTTCAAACCGATTTTTAAGTAATTTGGAAATTCCATCAAAGGTTTCAATAGTTGTCTGCAGATTTGTCCCAACCAGTAGTCTTGTTTCCACGGCAAAATCACCTTCTTCCAACTGGGGAATAAATTCTCCTCCCATGCGTGAAAAAATCCAGATACAGGAGATAAAAAGTATAGAGATGACAATGATAAATATTCTTTTTGTACGTTGAAGCAATAGGTATATCTTCAAAAAAGCAGACTCAATCTTATCCATCAGTTTGTCTGCAAAAGTTTTTTTGAGTAAAATAGTTCGTTTTAGTAGAAGACTCGTAATCATAGGAACATAGGTAAGTGAAAGGATGAATGCACCTATAATAGCAAAAGCTACTGTCTGAGCCATCGGTTTAAACATTTTACCCTCAATCCCCTGTAATGAAAGAATTGGTAAATAAACAATTAGTATAATTATTTGACCAAAGACAGCTGCATTCATCATTTTGGATGCAGAGTGAGAAACTTGTGTATTCATCTCGTCTTTTGAAAGACGGTGCCCATTTGTATAAATACGGGAATAAAGGACATGTAATACTGCTTCGACAATGATTACTGCCCCATCAACGATCAGCCCGAAGTCTAAAGCGCCTAAACTCATTAAATTACCACTGACGCCAAAAAGCTGCATCATACTGATGGCAAAAAGGAGAGAAAGTGGAATTACTGAAGCTACGATAATTCCCGCTCTGATATTTCCCAGAAACATTATAAGCACAAAAATGACAATCAATGCACCCTCCAGTAAGTTTGTTTTTACGGTGGAAATAGCATTATTAACCATTTTTGTTCTGTCCAGAAATGGTTTTATTTCCAGACCGTCAGGTAATGTTTTTTGAATTTCTTTAATTCGGCTCTTCACATTTTCAATTACTTCGGATGAATTTGCTCCTTTGAGCATCATTACGATACCTCCGGTTACTTCTCCAATTTCTCCCGAAGTAAGTGCTCCATAACGAATTGCAGAACCAATTTTCACTTTTCCCAGGTCTTTGACAAGAATCGGTAATCTTTTGTCTGAATAGCTTACAATAGTATTTTCAATATCTGAAAGTGAATTAATTAGACCGGAAGTCCGAATGTAAAGAACGGATTTTTCACGTTCAATGTATGCTCCACCGGTATTCTCATTGTTTTTTGCCAGAGCATCATATAACTCGGATAAGCTTACATTACTGGCTTTCAGAAGCACGGGATCAACCGCAACTTCGTATTGTTTTAGTTTCCCGCCAAATGTTGAAATGTCAGCAACTCCTTTTGTTCCCAGTAATTGTCTTCTGATAATCCAATCCTGAATACTTCGTAGTTCTTCAAGAGAAAATTGTTTTTCAAACCCCTTTTTAGGCTCTAAAACATATTGATAAATTTCTCCTAATCCCGTAGTAATAGGAGCCATTTCAGAACTTCCTAATCTGGAATCATAATCTAATTGACTAAGACGTTCGCTGATTTGTTGTCTCGCCCAATAAACATCTACTTTATCGTCAAATACAACGGTTAAAATTGATAACCCAAAGCGGGACATACTCCGTATTTCTTTCTGGTGAGGGACGTTACTTATTAACTGTTCTAACGGAAAAGTGATAAGTCGTTCAACATCTTCCGCACCCAGTGATGGAGCAGTTGTAATAATTTGTACTTGATTATTGGTAATATCAGGCACGGCATCAATGGGTAATTTTGATGCTTGATAAATACCAATAAGTATCCATAATAATATAAATGAGCCAATAAACAATTTGTTCTTGACTGAGAAATCAATGATTTTTGATAACATAATTACAGCTGTTTTTAATAAAAATTTAAATTCAGGAAATTATTCCTTTAAAATTTTAAATAACAGCCGGTGGTTTTATGAGTATATCAATTGGGCGGATTGAAAAAAATGCCTGATAGAAAAAATAAGGCTTAGGCAATACTTCTGCAAAAGGAGCTAATTTAATAGAGTTTTCATACTTAATTAATAGCTGAAAACATGTATGATCAATTTTTTTAAAAGGCAGATTGTGGTCTGTTTCATCATCATTATCATCTCCATCACCGTTCTGGTCTAAATAGTGCAGACTTAAAAAAGTAGAAAAATCAATTTCATGTTTTGCCTGATGTTCAATATAATGCTGAATAAGAAGGGGGATTTTAGCAAATTGATCAGCTGTTATTCCCTGAAGGATAATAAAAAAGATTAATATATTTCTGAACAATTGCATTGTTTCAAAAGTAAGCATTACAAGAATAAAATTTTATGAAATAGTTTTTTTTTGATTTCATAAAGAATAAATTAACAAATAAGGGATTTAAAATAACGAGTTGTTTTTATACCTTCAATAGAAAAATGACTTGCATGTATACAATTAAACCAGCTATTAAAGTATGGGCGGAAGACGATCGCCCGCGAGAAAAAATGATATTAAAAGGTGATAAAGCCCTTTCGGATTCCGAGCTAATCGCAATATTGATTGGTTCAGGAACTAAACGAAAATCCGCGATTGATTTAGCACAGGAGCTACTTGAAATTTCAGGGAATAACCTAAGTGAATTTTCAAAACGGAGCATTAAAGAATTTCAAAAAGTAAAAGGTATAGGGAAAGCAAAAGCAGTAACCATTGCAGCTGCGTTGGAATTAGGACGCAGAAGGAAAGAAGTGATGATAACCCGCCGCCGTCCCAGAATAAGAGAATCCCGAACAGTTTACGAACATTTAAAACCATATTTTGAAGACTTAACCATCGAAATGTTTTATGTTTTATTAATGAGTAGAGGCAATATGGTTATGGAAACCATTTGTATCTCTCAGGGGGGAACTTCAAGTACAATAGTTGACGGAAAAGTGATCTATAAACGAGCGATAGAGTCCGGAGCACATGCCATTATTTTGTCCCACAATCACCCGAGTGGTTCACTGATACCTTCAGAAGCGGATCGGAAGCTTACAAAAAAACTGGTGGAGTTTGGAAAGCTGATTGAATTACCAGTTTTGGATCATTTGATTTTTTCTGATAATGGTTATTATAGTTTTGCAGATGATGGACAATTGTAACAATAATTATTGACTTTATTATCTTTGTTTGATATAAGTACATAAAAGATGCACAAAAAAACAATTGTGGCGCTGATAGGAGCTCGTCCTCAGATTATAAAACATTCAGCTATAGAACGTGCCGTTCAAAATCATTTTGCAGATAAGATCAACCTGGTAACGATTCATTCCGGGCAACATTATTCACCTGAAATGTCTGCTGTATTTTTTGAAGAAATGGGAATCTCTCAACCAGATATAAATCTGAATGTAGGGAGTTCTTCCCATGCGCAACAAACGGCGATTATGATGCAAAAGTTAGATGAGTACCTTGATGGACATCGTTGTGACGCATTTTTAGTATATGGGGATACGAATTCTACATTGGCAGGTGCTCTCGTTGCTTCAAAACGACAAGTTCCATTGATTCATATTGAGGCAGGACTGAGAAGCTTTGATAAATCAATGCCTGAGGAAATCAATCGAATCCTGACAGATCATGTCAGCTCCTTGTTGTTTTGTCCTACTAAAACAGCAGTTATTAACCTGTCAAATGAGAATGTACGTCATGACGATAAGGGAACGATGAATAATCCTTCTGTTTTTGAGTGTGGCGATATAATGTATGATAATTCACTTCATTTTGCTGAAATGGCTGGAGAGCAATCGAATGTCTTATCAGTAAACGGGTTAAATCCGGGCGCTTATATTTTATCAACCATTCACAGAGATAGTAATACTGATAATAAAGACAACCTTTCAGCAATTTTTAAAGCTCTTCTAAAAATTGTTGAAAAAAATGATATTCATGTGATTCTCCCTTTGCATCCGCGAACAAAAAAAATGATGGAGCAGCTTCTTAGGGAAGAACTAAAAAGTGAAATCTATTCAGAAAAAAGACTAAAAATTATAGAACCTGTCGGTTTTATAAATATGATTGCTCTGGAGAAAAATGCAGCGCTTATTCTGACAGATAGTGGAGGTGTCCAGAAAGAAGCATATTTTTTCAAAAAGCCGGCAGTAATTTTGCGTCCGCATACAGAATGGGTAGAGATTGTTGAAAAAGGTTGTGCTACATTAGCCGGGGCTGACGAATCTAAAATCATCAATGATGTTGAAATGCTCTTGGGTAAAGAGCGTTTGGAGTTCCCGGAGATCTTCGGGGATGGAAAGGCTGCTGAATTTATCTTGTCGAAAATTGTAGAATTGTGTTAAAGGTTGCCGTTGATAAAATTACACCTCGTATTTGCTATGTTTTTGACATAATAAGACTTTTTCGACGTGTTGATTTTCAACCGGTTTTGATTGAATATTTAAAAGAGGAAGAACAGGCCTATTTTTATTCGCAGGAATTATCGGTTGAAAATAAAGGATTAAAAGCTTCTGTATTGCTGTACGAAGACGCTTGGAGAGTACCTGGGTTGACAAAAGGAATGTTTGAAGGCGAAGAATGTCTTGCTTTTGAAGGAGTAGCGGATCCATTAGCAGCTATATTCTACCATTTAACGAGAATGGAAGAATATAACTACACAAATTACGATAAACATGGGCGTTTTCAGTTTAAAGATAGTTTTGTAAACCAATTTAACTGGGAAACTAAATTGATGACGGAACGTTGGATAGATATTTTCTTGAAAGATGTTTTTTTCCAGTTACAGATATTTCCCATAACAGTTGAGGCGTCTCTGAAATTGCGGCTGACATTCGATATTGATAATACTTTTGCATTTAAATGGAAGCCTGCTTCACGAATTCTCGGGTCTTATTTCAAAGATTTAATGCGATTAGATTTCAAGAGGATAGCTGTAAAAACACAAACGCTTTTAGGATGTAGAAAGGATCCTTATGATACCTTTGATAAAATCAAATCTTTTCAAATGAACGGAATTGATGTTCAGCTATTTTGGTTATTGGGAGATTTTGGTGCTTTTGATAGAAATGTTCCCAATACCTCAAAAAAACATCTGAATTTTATCCGGCAGTTGGGAAAAGAATTGAATATAGGGCTTCACCCAAGCTATGCTTCTAATACAAATAGTGAAAGGCTGTCTAATGAAAAGCAACTACTGGAAAAAGTGCTAGGGAGACCCGTTGATAAATCCAGGCAACATTTTTTAAAGCTTCAATTCCCATTCACTTATCAAAGAAATATGGAGGCTGGGTTGAAAGCAGATTATACACTGGGTTTTGGAGATGCTCTTGGATTTCGGGCGGGAACATTGAGATGCTTTCCATTTTTTGATATTTCTGAAAATAAGCAGTATGACTTTTGGATTTACCCATTTGTTTATATGGATGGAACGCTGAGAGAATATCTCCGATTTTCGTTGGAGGAAAGCAAAAGAGCGCTATTGCCTTTAATTGAAGAAGCGAAGCGGTTCGGAGGTGATTTTATTTCAATCTGGCACAATGAAACAATTAGTGATTGGTCTGATTGGAAAGGCTGGGTGGAATTAATAGACTTTACACAACGTAACATCTATGAAACTGACAATTGATTTTGATATTCCGGAATCCGGCTGGAAAATTCTACCACAAGATAAGCTGGTAAGCCTGGGGAGCTGTTTCTCCGATGAAATTGGATACTTATTAAAAAAAGACGGATTTGATTGCTTTATAAATCCCTTTGGAATTCTTTTTCATCCGTTATCAATTGCAAAACTTATCAGTAAAGCCCTGAATGAAGAACACGAAACGGAAATAGCGCAACAATACGATGTTTTCTTCTCGTGGGAAGCATCAGGAACTTTTTTTGCTTATGATGAAGAATCGTTGAAAATAAAATTTTCGAAAACTTTAAAGCAATTAGCAGCCGCATTAAAAAATGCAGATGTATTAATGGTTACATTCGGAACCGCTTTTGGATACCGGTTGGCAGAGTCAGGAGAACTGGTTGCGAATTGCCATAAGCAGCCGGGAAGTCTTTTTCGCAAAGAACTTACTACACTCGAAGAAATGGTATTTGTCTGGGAAGATGTTTTAGGTCAGCTGAAAAAATTTAATCCAGGTTTAAAGATTGTTTTTACTGTTAGCCCGGTTAAGCATATACGAGACGGCGTAATTGAAAATGTTCGAAGTAAATCAAGATTGATTGAGCTGGCAGCTGTTCTGGGAGAAAATTATTTCCCGGGTTTTGAGATCATCCAGGAAGAGTTGAGAGATTATCGTTTTTATAAAACAGATCTTGTTCATCCGAATGAAGAAGCTATTTCAATTGTTTATTCCCGTTTTATGACAACTTTTTTTTCGGAAGAAGCAATTAAATTTCAAAGAGAAGTCAGATCTTATCGAAGAATGTCCGAACATCGCTTGACCTACACGAAAAGTAGTCAGGTTGAACTTTTTCAGCAGCAGAAACAGCAGCTTTTTGAGGTTTTAAAGAAAAAATATCCCTTTTTGGTAATTGACTGAAAAGTATCTGCATCTGTTTATTCGTTAAAAAATGAAAAATATGTGCATCATAATACGATATGTTATTAATATTTCTATCTTCGGGAAAACTATAAATTGAAAAATATGAAGAAAGTAACCTTATTATGTGCTTTAGTATTAGCTTCTTTTGGAGTAAAAGCGCAAGGATTTTATGCAGATTTTAATGTTGGATATGGATTAGGATTACCGGGAAATGTATTGGGTACAACAACTCATACAGATATTTTAAACGGTGCTTCTACGATGGAGTCGAAAAATTTAAAAGGTTCTTTAGGTCAAGGGTTAACATTACAATTGACACCGGGTTATATGTTTAATGAACATATCGGAGTGGAATTGGGAATTAATTATTTTTTAGGAGCGAAAGTTCTTATAAATGAGCAAACTTCTAATTTTCAACTGACAGCTTTAGGAATCAATGAAGATTATTCAAACAGATACGATCATGCTCAGTCGAATCAATTAAGAATAATCCCTTCCGTGATTATTTCGACAGGTACATCTAACAAAATTTCCGGTTATGCAAAAGCAGGTTTGGTTATGCCTGTTTTGGGTTCAACGATTGTTACTACAGACGCAATTACTGCTGTTTTTACAGGTACGGCAATTCAAAGAACAACTCTTGCTGCAGAAACAGAAGTTAAAGGAACATTTTCTTTAGGATTCAGAGGAGCTGTAGGTTTGAATTATAACATTACGGATAACCTTTCTATTTTTGGTGAGCTTTATGCAACAGGTTTGAATATCAAACAAAAACACAGAGTATTAAATAGCAGAACAATAGACGGAGTTGAAACAACAACAACAATGACGACGTATGATAAAGAGATTGAATACGTGAAAGAATTGAATTCAAGCTCTAATAATTCCACTTACAATGCTAATATTAGTGCAGGATCACCTAAACAGGAATTATTTGCAAAAACTAATTTTAATCAGTTTGGCTTACAGATCGGAGTTAAATACAACTTCTAACTAGAGAAGTCTTAAACTTGAATAAAGAAGCATTTTAAAAAGCTTCAAAAACCTTGGGGATGACCCAAGGTTTTTTATTTTCTGATAAGGCCATTTCGGGCTCCTATCGAAATAATAATTCAGGTATAAATTAAATTTCCATTCGGTCAATGTTTTCCCGACAAATCTTTTAAATTTGCATTCATGCAAGAAATGATTCTTATTTTGGATTTTGGTTCTCAATATACGCAGTTGATCGCGAGAAGAATCAGAGAGATTAATGTTTATTGTGAAATCCATCCATGGAATAAAATTCCTGAGCTTACGGGGAATATTAAAGGTGTGATTTTATCGGGTAGTCCGTTTTCCACGCGGGATGAAAGTGCTCCAAAGCCCGATTTATCGCCAATTAAGGGAAAAATACCTTTGTTGGGTGTTTGTTTTGGTGCTCAGTTTTTAGCCAATAATTACGGAGGAGAAGTATTACCTTCAACGATTCGTGAATACGGCCGGGCTAATCTGTCGTTTGTTTCCTCTGAAAATGAGCTGACGAAGGGGATGAATACCGGTTCCCAAGTGTGGATGTCTCATGGAGATACAATAAAAAAAGTTCCGGATTATTATACGATTATTGCTTCGACTAAGGATGTTGAGGTTGCAGGATATAAGGTTGAAGGAGAGGCTACCTATGGCGTTCAGTTCCATCCTGAAGTTTATCATTCCCTGGAAGGAACGGTTCTGCTTAAGAATTTCGTAATTGATATATGCAAATGCGAGCCTTCATGGACCCCTGACTCTTTTGTGGATGCAACAGTAAGTGAATTAAGAGAAAAAATAGGAACAGATAAGGTGATTCTGGGATTATCAGGTGGTGTTGATTCTTCTGTTGCGGCTGTGCTTTTGCATAAAGCGATCGGTGAAAATCTTCACTGTATTTTTGTGGATAACGGTCTGTTACGCAAAAATGAGTTTACTTCTGTGCTTGATTCCTATAAAGATTTGGGATTAAATGTAAAGGGAGTAAATGCCTCTCAGCGTTTTTATGATGCTTTGAAAGGCCTTACTGACCCTGAAGCGAAGAGAAAAGCAATAGGAAAAGTATTTGTTGATGTGTTTGATGACGAGTCCAAAAAAGTGACCGATGCGAAATGGCTGGGGCAAGGAACGATTTATCCGGATGTTATTGAATCAGTTTCTGTCAACGGAGGACCTTCACAAACGATTAAATCACATCATAATGTGGGAGGTTTACCCGATTATATGAAACTTAAAGTTGTTGAACCTTTACGCTTACTTTTTAAAGATGAGGTAAGAAGAGTAGGGAAGTCGTTGAACCTTCCTGCGGCCATTCTGGAAAGACATCCGTTCCCGGGACCTGGATTAGGAATACGTATCCTTGGAGAGGTAACTGCAGATAAAGTAAGGATTCTTCAGGAAGTAGATGCGATTTTCATCAACGGATTAAAAGAAGACGGGTTATATAATGACGTTTGGCAGGCAGGAGCTATTTTTCTGCCGATCCAAAGTGTAGGGGTTATGGGAGATGAGCGCACTTATGAAAACGCGGTAGCTTTACGTGCAGTAACTTCAACCGATGGTATGACTGCTGACTGGTGTCATCTGCCATACGAATTCTTGGCTAAAATTTCCAACAAGATCATTAATCAGGTCAAAGGAATCAACAGGGTAACTTATGATATCAGCTCTAAACCCCCTGCAACAATCGAATGGGAATGATTTTTGATATTTTGAGTGTGGTTTAAAATCGGAATTATGAAAAATATCTTACTTGTTCTGTTTCTTTTTGCCGGTTTGTATGTGGCGGCGCAAAATTACGAAACAATAAACGGAAGGAAATTTATTGTTCATCAGGTGGTGGCAGGAAATACACTTTACAGTATTGCCAAGCAGTATAATGTCACTTTAAGTGATGTTCTGAATAATAATCCGGAAGCAGAAAACGGCATTAAAGTCGGACAAAATATTTATATTCCTGTTAAAGAGGAGGTAACAACAAAAACGACAGCTGCGTCCCCAGAAGATGCAGATGTTAAGCTGAACCGTTTTCATACTGTCCAGAAGCAGGAAACATTATACAGTATAGCCCAGAAGTATGATTTAACAATGAATGATCTTATTAAGCTGAACCCTGGAATTGAAAACGGGGTAAAAGTCGGTCAGCAGATTATTATTCCTGATGCGGCAAATAAATCCAGCAAATCTAACTCTGCAAATATTGTTTTTTACGATACGATTATAACCCATGTTGTTTTGCAGCATGAAACGCTGTATAGCTTGTCCAAAAGATATATGGTTCCGCAAAAAGATATTGTGGCATACAACGGGATTAAAAATAATTCGATAAAGCCTGGAGAAAAAATTTCGATTCCTTTGAAGAAAGAAGAGATCAAGAAAGTAGAGGTTCGGGAAGTTCCTGAGATCCAGCCTGTAATTGTGAAGGAAAAGGTAAAGACCAGTGAATTTGTATTCCGAAAAAAAGATTCGTATAAAATTGTTCTGGCGCTTCCGCTTGGGTTATCTAATCCGAAGGAAATGTTCGGAACGATAGCGACGGAATTCTATATGGGAGCTGAATATGCACTCGATTCTTTACAAAAGAATGGTTTGAATGCAGATGTCTTTGTTATTGACTGTTCAGGCGATACAACTGCTTTCTTTAATCGTTTGACAGCTCATAAGGATGCCGATTTAATGATAGGCCCTTTTATAGGGGCTTCTGTTGATGTTGCTGCGAAATTCTGCAGAAATAATGATATTAAGCTTATTAACCCGCTTATTGGTTACACAAAACCGCTTCAGCATAATCCATCTTTAGTGAATGCCATGACATCAGATATTACGCTGATGGAGGGATTGGCAACTTATGTGTCTAAGAAAAGTGATACGGGTAAGATAATCCTTGTAAAGTCTGGTGCAGCAGACCAGACACTCTACAATGCGTTCAGAAATAAGCTGCAGTCATTGAACACCATGTCAGGAACAAAATTCATTGAGGCAGAATTAGCTGATTTTACTCAGTATCTTGCGAAAGGAGTGAACGCAACCATTATTTATCCTTGTAAAGACAAGAACAGTGTCATTAAGTTTATGAATATTGTTCATCAGAATAATTCGAAAACAGGGTCAGGTAAGATTGAAGTATACGGGACAAAGGAGTGGACCTCAATGGAAGAAGTAAAGAACTATTACAAGAATACATACAGCTTACATTTTAGTATGGCTAATGATTTTGAATATTCCAAGCCTGAAACAGAGACATTACTAAAGGGGATCCGTAAAAAATACAATACAGACCTTACAAAAATTACCGCACAGGGTTTTGATGTGGTTTATTATTTTGTTTCCTCCTTTTTGATGGATAAGACTCCCGGTAAATTAGTGATGAACGACTTTAATCTAAAACAAGTTTCACAAAACAGTGGATTTGAAAACACCTCGACCTATATTTACAAGCAAGAAAATTTTGACTACATCCTGCTTGAAAAGATAAAATGATATTTTCTGCCAATCGGTTTTTATGGAGTAGCTTTCTTCTTCCGTTATTCTCGGGAGTATTGTCTGCATTGAGTTGGCAGTCTGATGTGCTGTTTTTTGTACAGTTGGTGGCATTGGTTCCGTTTTTTATGGCACTCAAATCCATTACTGAGGTAGCTGATACTTTCTTTAATAGGTTAATAAGACTGTTCGCGGCAGTAGTTTTTTATAAAACATCCTTTTTGTTACTGGCAACGGGCTGGATGTATGAAGTTTCTCCGAGTGTTTTAATCCTGGATGTATTAACTGAAAATCTGTTATTCACCTTGTTATTGAGCATTTTGCTTTTCAGGAGAATTAATTTTTCTGCTGTTATTTGTCTTTGGGTGATTTATGAATTTTTGATGCAAAAGCTGTTCATCTTATCTCCCTTCTATCTTCTCGGATATGCCTGGGCTAATAGAATTGAGCTGATTCAGTATTATTCCTGCTTAGGAATTGAAGGAGGCTCCTTGGTTATTCTTCTTGTGAACTATGCTGTTTTTAGCATGATCAAAAATAAAAAGATCAAAAGACTTGAGATCATCGTATTCTCCGCTTTAATAAGTCTTTCTGCTTTCAGCCTGATCAAATTTTATTCTTCCCGGAAATATGATTTTGACAAAGAAGTGAAGATCTCGGTTATTCATACGGAAATACAGTCAAAAACGGAAAGTTATCTGAAATCTCCCGAACAATTGATTAAAGGTATAGAAAGTGTGTCTTTACCCAATTCATTAGTAATTTTACCAGAGGTATTCTTTAACAGTTTAGGCTGGATAGGAGGTTTTGCGGATAATAAAGTTATCAGAGAAATTGATTCATTGAGCCAGCTAAAGCATCAGAATTATCTGCTGGGAGCTTACGTCTTTTCTCCGACAAATGAACTGACACCACAGTCAAGGCCTCTGGAAGGTTATAATATTAACTATAATACACATAATGTTTCTATTTTATTAGACGATAAGATCAGTATAAAATCGAAGCAGATTTTTATTCCGTTTCAGGAATATGTTCCGGATAACTTTCTGGCGCAATGGATCAATCAATATATTTCAAATATCGGAGATGATCGGAAAATATCGGTCTTGGAAGCTACGGATGAATTTGAATATAAAAAGAAACGTTTTGATGTTCTACTTTGCTACGAGAGTCTCTATCCGCACGTTGTGGCGGAAAGAGCAGCATCTAATGATTTTATGGTTATTCAGGCAAATGAAGAATGGCACGAAAGTGAAAGATGTTCCCGTTTGTATCTTAATACCAACAAAGCAGCAGCAATTCAGTCAGGAATTCCTTTTTTCAGGGTTTCTAATCATGGATATTCTGCTGTTATTCTGCCTGATGGAGCTGAAAAGGATTTGTTCAGAACAGGGAAGCAGTATTCTGTATTAGAAAGTTTTTTGCCGGTAGCCGATAGCTCGCTCTTTATTTATGAAAATATAAAAGGATATAGTTATTTGATCTGTCTTTTATTTTTATTGTGGATTTTTATAAAAAATAGCAACTATTTTAAAGAAACACCGTTTAGAAAGTAACAAATTGGAATTATGAAGAAGTTAGTACCTTTTTTTATGCTTGTATTTTTTCTTGCTTTATCGCAGGATTTATTTTCCCAGGAACAACAGTTCCCTGTTGTGGGAACTTTTAAAGTAACAGAAAGTGAAAAAGGGCTTTTTGATAAGGTGGTAACAACTAAAAATACAGTGACACTTTTTAATAACCAGGAGGTTATGAAGACGTTTATTTTGGTAAAAAACAATCAGAATAAGGCATATCATTTTGAGAGAAAAGATGAAGAAGGGAAAGTGGTGGAGACAATTATTGTCGAATATAAAGAGAATGAAGGTAATTCAATAACAGTTATTGTGCATTCAGGTAATTTTCAGGAGAAGTTTTTATTAAATCGTATTTAATTTGTTAAGATGAGATTTGTTTTTATTACTTATATACTTTTTGCTTTTTCTTCCTTATTCGCTTCGGGTGGAGGTTCTTCTGCTTCAGGTTATGAGCAGGACTGTATGAACGCTAATGGTATTTGTTCCAGTACCAATTATTCTTTTCCGAATACAACACAAGTCCCATCCTATGGCTCATTTGACTGTATGTCCACTTCACCGAATCCTGTTTGGTACCACATGCAGGTAGATCAGTCAGGTAAAATTGATTTTACCATTAGCCAGACATCAGGTGATGTTGATTTTATTATCTGGGGACCTTTTCAGGATGTTCAGTCAGGGTGTAATTCTTTGAGCAATAGTAATGTGGTTGATTGTAGCTATTCAACAGCTGCTACAGAAAATGCTTCTATTCCGAATGCACAATCCGGCCAGGTGTATATTATGCTCATGACCAATTATGCGAATACCAGCGGATCGATCAGTTTTAATCAGACGAACGCAGGAGCGAGCAATGCCGGAACCATGGACTGTAATGTTGCTTGTGATGTTCAGAATGCAACCGTTTCACCTTCTGCATGTGATCCGACAAATGGTACATATTCCCTGACAGCAAATGTTTCAGTTTTTGCTCCTCCTACATCAGGAAATGCTGTATTTAAAAGTTCATGTGGTGATTCTGTTATAATTTATCCCCCTTTCAATAGTAATATTTCTGCGACTATTCCGAACTTGCTGTCCAACGGAGGTGCATGTCAGGGATATTTTTACTTCTCAAGTAATCCGGCGTGTTCTGCAGTATTAAATTACAACGCTCCAGCATCTTGTAATGCGTGTCCGTTATCCGCATCTTCAAATTCTCCGGTTTGTACGGGCGATTCGATTAAACTGTCGGTCGATGTGTCATCAGGAGTTACGTGGACAGGTCCGAATGGCTTTACATCTAATCAGTTGAATCCGGTGATTCCGAATGTATCAGCAGCTGCATCAGGAACTTATACCGCTACTTATACGACAGGTTCGTGTACTTCTGTCGCTTCGGTTCAGGTAAACGTACTAAATTCGCCTTCGATCAGTCAGACAGCACCTTCTTATTCTATATGTAGCGGAGATTATGTCGATATTAACTTGACATCAGACCAGTCAAATGTCACCTTTGGCTGGGTAGGATTAATTCCTCCGAATGATACTATAGACGGTACAGGCAATCGTATAAATGTACCAATAACTAATAACTCGGGAGCGCCTGTAACTGTTAATTTCGTTGCAGTAGCAATGGCTGCAAACTGTATGTCTCAACCGTTGCCGATTCCTGTAACAGTTAATCCTCATCCGGTTATAAATGCCGGTCCTGATGTGACTGTTTGCCCTGGAATTCCTGTTACTTTGACAGCTGCCGGTGCGCAAACTTATTCCTGGACAGGGGGCATTCAAAATGGAATACCTTTCATACCTTCTGCCAATGCTACTTACATAGTTACGGGGACAAATGCGCAAGGGTGCAGTGCAACAGATACTGTTAACGTAACTATAGGAGATTCTTTGGTACCTGCTTTCGTTCCAAGCGTTTTAGATGGATGTACGCCATTACAGGTAACATTTACTTCTTCTAACGATTCTACCAATCATTTTGTGTGGTACCTGGGTGATGGCACCATTGATTCTTTGTCAGGTCGCCAGATAAGCTATACTTATACGAATGGAGCATGCTATGACATTTCATTGAAAGTTACTTCTCCTCAAGGGTGTACAGGAATTTTGAAGCTGGATGATCTGATCTGTGCTTATCCTACTCCGGAGGCAATGTTTATTCCTCAGCCAAGTCAGGTAAATACGGTAGATTCTAAATCTATAATGATAAATAATTCGACCGGTGCTCATACTTACTTGTGGAATTTTGGAGATGGAACACCAATGGATTCGAACACTAATCCGATCCATGTTTTCCCTAATGAGGAACCGGGATCTTATTTGGTGACTCTTTATGCAACTTCATTGGCGGGATGTGTTGATTCTATGAAAGTTTATGTAAGAGTTGTGGAAGATGTGATATTTTATATACCAAATGCTTTTACTCCCGACGGTGATGAATACAATAACGTGTTTAAACCGGTCTTCTTTTCAGGATATGACCCTCATGATTTTTATTTTAGAGTTTATAACAGATGGGGCGAGCTCATTTTTGAATCACGGGATGTAAATTACGGCTGGGATGGAGTTTATAAATCAACAGGAAAGCTGTCTCAGGAAGGTACATACGTCTGGACTGTCGAATTTAAGACAATTGAAAATGACGAAAGACGTACATACCGGGGACATTTTACTCTTTTGAAATAAAAGAAATATGAAAAGAAGATGGGAAACCAGTCTTCTTTTTTTATGAAAAAAATAATATCTTTATAATTTAATTATAAAAAATTAAAGATCCGTTAAAATGAAAAATTATATTAATTTGAGATTAAACACAATGACATTCTCTTTGTTCTTATTGTTTATACTCTCAGGGGCTCATGCCTCTTTTGCTCAGGTTAAGCTTCCTCTGAACGGAGTTTATAAGGTGGTTGAAGGTTCCACTATTGAAGAATTTGATATTACCGATGAAAAGATTTTAGCAAAAACCGGAGGTGAAATTGTAGAAAAGTTCTTCGTGGTAGGCAAAGAAGAGGAGTACTATATCCTTGAAAAAGTAAAATTGCATGTTGAAACTGTGGACCTGAACGAAAAGCGTGACAGATTCCTGCTGAAAGTAAAGGTTACCCCTTTAGAAAATAAACAGAACCTGTTAACCATTTTTTACCCGAATGATTTTGTCCAAGAGATTAAAATAAATTAAAATGAAACAACTAATTACAATCACTCTACTTCTCCTAAGCGCCATCTTTATGCAAAGTAATGCCTTTGCCGGCGGAGGAGGCTCTTCGGGGTATGTTAACCCACCGGCGGGAATGCCTGCTTGCGGTTCTCAGAGCGCACCTGGTGAAACAGCTTGTAATGCTACACCTATATGTGATATAAATGGTTATTGCGGTAGGACACTATCTTCTTATTCAGCAGATTATTGGAGTCAATTGAACAGCTCTTTTTGCGGATCTATAGAAAACAATGCTTTTTTATCTTTTACCGCAACAGCCAGCTCAATTAGCTTCGACGCTTATGTATATGACTGTGACGCAAGTGAAGCAATTCAGGTGATGTTATTTTCTTCTGCCAGCTGTTCCAGTGGATCGGTTACCAACCTTGCCTGTGTGGATGAAATGTATGCGAGAAATACGCCTTATAATGTCAGTGCTAATGGTTTGGTTGCCGGAAATAATTATTACATCATGATTGATGGTTTTGGGGGAGATGTATGCAGCTACACATTTGTGGCGACTTCGGGTGTTGCACAGCCAATAAGCTTGAATATCCCTCAGAATGATACGATTTGTGCCGGTGAAAGCTTAGCTGTAACCGCCAGCGGCGGTCTGGGAACTTTTGACTGGTCAGGAGGACCAGGGCTGGGTGCGACGATCGGAGCGACAGTAACAATTACTCCTCCGGCAACTCCGGGAGTTTATAATTATCATGTCGAGTCAACAGGTACAGTTAGTTTATGCCCGTCTTCTATGGAATATGATTTTTCTATAACTGTTATTCCTAATACGGCTACTCAGTTTACCCAGATTCCTCCGATTTGTTCCGGAAGTCCTTTAACGTTGCCGACCGTGTCGAATAATGGAATTACAGGATCGTGGTCTCCGGCGGCAAATAATACTACAACGACAATGTATTATTTTACTCCAAATCCGGGGCAGTGTGCAAGCACCGATTCCATGCAGGTTTCAGTTATCCCCTCTCCGTCAATTTATGCGGGACCGGACACTGTTGTTTGTCCGAATGCACCAATGGTTCTGACCGGTTCCGGCGGAGCGATATATTCTTGGTCAGGTGGTATCCAGAATGGCGTGCCTTTTATTCCTACAGCAGATGGATCATATATTGTTACAGGTACCAGTTTAGATGGGTGTGTAGGGACAGATACTGTTTATATTGAGATAGAAGATTCTATTATTCCGTCTTTTGTTCCCAGCGTGCTTGAGGGCTGTGCTCCATTAGAAGTAACTTTTGCAGCTCCTTATGATTCTACATACACACTTAGCTGGACAATGGAGGGAACCCAGCTGGCAGGAGATACGGTAACACACTCATTCACCGGATCAGGGTGCCATGATGTAACATTAAAAGTGACTTCTCAATATGGATGTGCTTATACGAATACGATTGACAGCCTGATTTGTGTTCTTCCCAACCCTGAGGTATTTTTTATCCCTCAGCCTGCGCAGCTTGATATGACCAATTCCAAATCTACAATGATCAATAACTCCAAAGGAGCGATACGCTATGTATGGAACTTTGGAGATGGTACACCAATGGATTCGACTACTAATCCTGTTCATATCTTCCCTAATGAAGAGTCAGGGTCATATATGGTTACTTTGTATGGATTTAACGAAATGGGGTGTGTGGATTCAATGAAAGTGGTAGTGAGAGTGGTCGAGGATGTTGTTTTTTATATACCGAACGCTTTTACTCCTGATGGTGATGAGTATAATAACGTGTTTAAGCCGATCTTCTTTTCAGGATATGATCCGCATGATTATTTCTTTAGAGTTTATAACAGATGGGGACAGCTGATTTTTGAGTCGAAAGATGCAGATTACGGCTGGGATGGCGTTTATCAGCAAACCGGAAAATTATGCCAGGAAGGCACGTATGTCTGGTCCATAGAATTTAAAACGATTGAAAATGATGAGCGCAGAAAATACCAGGGACATTTTACACTGCTGAAATAATATTGATAACGGCTGATGAAAATCAGCCGTTTTTTTATTTAATGCTCAACTACTTCAGAATAAAATTCCTCGAGATACAGTTCCATAAACTGATGTCTTTTATCTGCAATTGATCTTGCTGTTTCTGTATTCATTAAATTTTTCAGGATTAAAAGTTTATCATAAAAATGCTGGATACTGGAACTGTTTTTAGATAAATTATCCGGATTGTAAATTAGGTTGCCGGAGCTTCCTCCGTATGCAAAACAGCGGGCAATCCCAATCGCCCCGATTGCATCCAGGCGATCGGCATCCTGTACTATTTTTGCTTCAATGGAACCAGGTTTATTTCCTTTGCTGAATGAAACTTCCGATACAATTTTGACTACTTTTTCAATAATTAAATTGTCTGCGTTCTCTTTTTTTAAAAGGCCGGTTATTAATTCTTCCGAGCGGTCAATACCATTGTGTAATTTATAATCTCCGACATCATGTAACCAGGCAGCGAGCATTACTAATTGCTCATCAGCCTGTTCTGTCCGGCAGATTTTTTTTGCATTGAGAACGACCCGCTGAATATGAAAAAAGTCGTGTCCCGATGCGTCTTTTTCGAATGATTTTCGAACAAATTCTTCTGCTTTCTTGATCAGGTCATCTGAAATAAGGTGGTCGTTCATCATGTTTTTTCTATTATTAATATGAAGTTAGGGAAATTCGTTCTTTTTTTTCAATTTATCGTAAAAATCCGTGCAGAAAAGATAAAATAATCCTAATTTCGTAGGGAAAAATAAACAGTGTAAATTATACTGTGTTTTTGTTTTTTAATTTTTAAAAGATAATTACATCATGTCATTACAAAACGAGGGCGCAAACTCAGAAACTACTACAGAAATTATCTTGGTTGGTTCCGGAATTATGAGCTCAACTTTAGGTGTATTTTTAAATTTATTGCAGCCCGGTTGGAAGATTAAGGTTTTTGAAAAGTTAGATGAGATCAGCAAAGAAAGCTCTTCTGCCTGGAACAATGCAGGCACGGGGCATGCGGCTTATTGTGAACTGAATTATACGCCGGAAAAGGATGGTAAGATTGATTGTACGAAAGCTTATGCTATAAGCGAGCAGTTTGAAGAATCAAAACAATTCTGGTCCTATCTTGTCGAAGAAGGTATTTTAAAAAATACGGAGTTTATTAACAGAGTTCCGCATTATAGTTTTGTAACGGGTGACAAAGATGTTGATTTTCTTAGAAAAAGACATGAAGCCCTTGTTAAGAGCCCTTTGTTCAGCAGTATGGAATATACGGAAGACAAGGATAAGTTGAAAGAATGGTTTCCGTTGATGATGGAAGACAGGGATCCTTCTGAGAAAGTTGCCGCTACCAGAATGGACCTGGGAACGGATGTCAACTTTGGCCTGCTTGCTTCTCTGATGTTTGATTCCTTAGAAAGCAATTCATCCGTTGATTTGTTTACAGGTCATGATGTTAGAAATATTTCCAGAGCATCTGACGGTAAAAGGTGGGAGGTGAAAGTAAAAGATCTGCACTCAGGAGAAACAACTGTTCATATTGCTGATTACATCTTTATTGGCGCCGGCGGCGGAGCTTTACCGCTATTAATGAAATCAGGTATTCCTGAATCGAAAGGATACGGAGGTTTTCCGGTTAGCGGACAATGGCTGAGATGTGTAAATGAAGATATTATCAGACAACACCATGCGAAGGTTTACGGAAAAGCAAAAGTAGGTGCGCCACCCATGTCTGTTCCGCACCTTGATTCCCGTGTGATTAATGGAAAGGCCGAATTATTATTCGGGCCATTTGCTGGTTTTTCTACAAAATTTTTAAAAGAAGGTTCTTACTGGGACTTACCATGCTCTGTAAAGACATCGAATATTATTCCGTTAATACAGGTTGGTTTGTCAAATATTCCTCTCACGAAATATCTGATTCAGCAAGTGATGCTGAAACCAAAAGAGAGAGTAGATGAATTAAAGGAATTTTTCCCGAATGCAAAATTTGAGGACTGGGCACTGGAAATAGCAGGACAACGGGTACAGATCATCAAGAAAGGGAAAGATGGAAAAGGAATTCTTGAATTTGGTACTGAGCTGGTAAGCTCTGCCGACGGAACGATCTCTGCCTTATTAGGAGCTTCTCCGGGAGCTTCTACAGCTGTTTCTGTTATGCTGAATCTTTTGAAAAAATGCTTTCCGCAACAATCAAAAGAAAATAATTGGGAAGCTAAGCTGAAGCAAATGATCCCTTCTTATGGACTTAAGCTGAGAGATAACGAAGAACTATTGAAATCGGTAAGAGCAACCGCGGCTGAAAAACTGAATATTAAAGATTGATCAATTTATTATTTTTATTGAAAATCAGAGTTGATGACAGAGAATGCTGCTTTATTCAATTTCTGTTTCCCAGGTAAAAGTTCTTGAGCCGTTTATATTTCGTTTTATATACAGGTAAATAATGTTGTCAGGAAGCAGGTGTACTGCTCGTGAAGGCCATTCAATAAACGCTATGGAGTCACCATAGATGATCTCTTCTAATCCGATATCGTACAATTCTTCTTCCGTATCTGTCCGATATAGATCTAAGTGAAATACTTTTCCGTATTTCGGAGAAAAATATTCATTCACAATGGAATAAGTTGGAGATCCTTCAGGGTGTTCGATTCCCATCGCCTGTAAAACAAATTGTGTAAATGTTGTTTTTCCTGCTCCCATTTCTGCTTCGAGACAGATAATAGCATGTCCCGGTAATGTTTCCAAAAAATTTACAGCGAGACTTCTTAATTCATCAATTTCGGAAATTGTGTATTCGTGTTTTATTTTCACCCTTCACTATTTTGGCTGCAAAACTACAAAAGGAATGAATAATTCTTCCAAAGAAACTCCTCCGTGCTGGAATGTGTCACCGTAAAAGTTTACGAAATGATTGAAATTGTTCGGGTAAACAAAAAAATCATTTTCCCTGCAAAAGACAAACTCATCGGAAACAGAGGTTTTCGGAAGGAATGCGTCCGCCGGGTTTTTGATGGTAAATACTTCTTTGTCTTTATAGCTTAAATTGCGACCTACCTTGTAACGGAGATTCGTGTTCGTACTTCTCTCACCCACAATTTTTACCGGGTTGGTTACTTTGACAGTTCCGTGATCCGTGGTAATAATCAGCTTCGCTTTTGATTCAGCTACTTTTTTACAAAATTCATTGATGGGAGAATGCTCAAACCACGATTCTGTAATAGAGCGGTATGCGGATTCGTCATCTGCCAGCTCACGAATGACTTCCATATCTGTCCGTGCATGGGAAAGCATGTCCACAAAGTTGTAAACGATCGCGTTAAAATCATTTGTTTTCAGCTGGTTAAAATTGTCCACCAGCTTTTTTCCAGCCTCATTATTTGTTATTTTAGTGTACGACCATTTGTTTTTTTTTCCTAAGCGCTGAAGATGAGCCTCTAAAAAATCTTTTTCGTGCATGTTTTTTCCACCCTCATCATTTTCATTTAACCAGAGCTTTGGAAAACGCTTTTCGATTTCAGAGGGAAGCAGTCCCGCAAACAGTGCATTTCTTGCATAATGAGTAGCTGTCGGAAGAATACTCATGATAATTTCTTCTTTTTCTACATTAAAATATTTTGACAGCATCGGCTTAATGACCAGCCACTGATCGTAGCGAAGATTATCTATTACTAAGAAGAAGATTTTTTCATTCTCCATTAAAGGAGCGACTTTTTCTTTGATGACTGTATGAATCATTGTCGGCGCATCTTCATCGCCATTGATCCAGTCAAGGTAATTTCTTTCAACATACTTGGAAAAAACGGTATTAGCTTCTTTTTTCTGCATTCCCAGGATAGAAGCCATTCCCTGATCTTCGATTTTATCTAATTCCAGCTCCCAGAAAACCAGTTTTTTGTAAACATCCATCCATTCGTCTATATCTAACCGGCCATTCAGCATCATCCCCAGTTGGCGGAATTCCTGCTGATAAGAGTGATTCGTTTTTTGAGATACAAGCTTGCTTTGATCCAGATTTTTTTTCAGGCTCAGAAGAATCTGATTCGGATTTACCGGCTTGATCAGGTAATCTGCTATTTTTCCACCAATGGCATCTTCCATGATAGATTCCTCTTCACTTTTAGTAATCATCACAATCGGGAGCAGCGGATGTTGTTCTTTTATGGAAGAAAGCGCTTCCAGACCAGATACACCGGGCATATTTTCATCTAAAAAAACAATATCAAAAAAATCTTCATTGCACTTTTCGATTGCGTCCGCGCCATTGTTCACGGTTGTTACAGAATATCCTTTTGATTCAAGGAATAATATGTGAGGTTTCAATAAGTCTATTTCGTCATCTGCCCAAAGTATTTTCGCTTGCATTCGCCTGATTTTTTTAATTTTGAAAACTAATCTTTAAAGATATTGAATTGCGTCCACATCTTCAACGAAATAATAAGAATAAAATTGTGAACGATCCTGTTTATGGATTTATAACAATTCCGAATATCTTAATTTACGATCTAATTCAGCATCCTTATTTTCAGCGGTTACGAAGAATTACACAACTCGGATTATCCAACCTGGTATATCCCGGCGCAATGCACACACGTTTTCATCATGTTCTCGGCGCAACTCACCTGATGACACTCGCTATCGCTGTTCTTCGTCGTAAAGGGCATGAAATTACACTGGATGAAGAAGAAGCGGTTCTTGCGGCTATTCTTTTGCATGATATAGGCCATGGGCCATTCAGTCACGCATTAGAGTATGATATTGTCAACAATGTGAGCCACGAAAAAATATCAACCTTTTTTATCGAAGAAATCAATCGTCAGATGAACGGTAAGCTGGATCTGACGTTGTTAATTTTTCAAAATAAATATACCAAAAAACCTTTTCTGTATCAGCTGGTTTCTTCCCAGCTGGATATGGATCGCCTGGATTACCTGAACCGTGACAGTTTTTATTCAGGTGTGACAGAAGGACAAATCGGAGCAGACCGTATTATTGAAATGCTGAATGTTTACGAAGGAAATCTTGTTGTGGAAGAAAAGGGGATTTACTCAGTTGAGAAATTTCTGGTGGCGCGACGGTTCATGTACTGGCAGGTTTATTTGCATAAGACAGTAGTCGCGGCAGAATTTATGCTGATTAATATTTTACGGAGGGCAAAAGAGCTGACGAGGCAAGGGAAAGGAGTTTTTGCTCCTCCTGCGCTGAAATTCTTCCTGGAAAATGATATCCGGGAGCAGGATTTTTTGGAGAATAAAGAAGTGCTGAAGCATTTTGCCAACCTGGATGATGCTGATATTATTTCCTCCTTTAAAGTCTGGCAATATCATGAGGACAAAGTATTGTCCATTCTTTCGAGAAAGCTGATCCAGAGAAAATTATTTAAAATTGAAGTCGATAAAAGCGAATACGGGATTGACCGTATTAATTTTGAAAGGGAATTAGTTAAGGCTTATTATAGTCTGACAGATGAAGAAGCAAAGTATTTTGTTTACTCGGAAACACTGACTAACAGCGCCTACAATCTAATGAAGCAGAATATCAAAATTCTGATGAAGAGTGGGGAAGTGGTGGATGCTTCCAAAGCTTCTGATAATTATAATTTGGAGGCACTTTCAAAAACGGTAACAAAATATTTTTTGAGCTACCCGTTGATGGATAAGGTTTAGTTCAGGCACGTATATTTTTCATCTGTATTGATTGATTCAGAACCATTTCTTCCGCTTAAACCAAATTAACGGAATTGTAAAGCTTGCCAAAAGCAGCAGAATAGCATAAATATAGCCGTATTTCCATTGTAATTCAGGCATATTGATAAAGTTCATTCCGTAAATCCCGGCGATAAGTGTGGGCAGGGAAATACACATTGTAACTATGGTAAGGATTTTGAAAATTCTGTTTTGCTCTAAGTCAATCCGGCTTGAAACATAATCTTTTAAATCATCCAGCCGTTCGAAATTGTTTTGTATATATTCATTAATTACTGACAAGTCATTTAATTCCGAACTGATAGAATTGACTGTCGCGGCTGTTAGTTGCCGGCTTTTTCGCAACAAGTGCATGATTCTTCTAAATTCATTTAATGCTTCTTTTATAATCAAATTGTTGAATTTCAGCTTTATGATTTCATTGATTTCCTGTTCTGAAAAGTTATTCTGTTGTTGGATATGAGCGTAAGTGGCCTTAATATTTTTTGCAATCAATTCTGTCAGGTCGGCAAAATAATCTGAAATGATTTCTAATACCAACAGCAGAAGTGTATTTGCGGAAAATGTCGAGCTACTTAATTTCTCACTATGCTGACGATTCTGATTTTCAGAAAAAAACTGGTCAAAGTCGATTTTCATAAAAGAAATCAGGGTGTCATTTTTTATAATGATGCAAAGAAATTCCTCTTCTATCTTTTTTTGTGAAGTATAATAGGGCAAGGAAAAACTGAGAGCCAGCTGGTTGTCTTTTTCCAGATAATGAGAGCTGATCTCAATGTCTTCGTTATTATTCAGAATGGAGGCATCAATAGCATATAAATTTTCAATTGAAGAAATATCATTCCTGGTAAAATCAGTAATCTGTATAGCTGCCAAGTCGTTCAGATCACGTGGAAGCTCATCTATATTGTTCGTTTTTACCGTCTTTTTATTGTTGTATAAGAGCTCTATTGTCATTTGATGAAGGTTTTTATTTCTGTGGGTTTAAATTAAAGATTTTTTGGAAATATTTGTTTTTTTAGAGCACTTTAGGAGATCTTGGATATTTGAAAAGAGGGTTTCATTATTAATCAACTTTTCCTTCTCCTCTATTTTTGCTTATAGCGAGTTAAACCAATCTTAATCTAAAGACATCTGACATTTCAAATCTAAAGACTCTAAGCTTGATTACTTTCATTGAAAATTTCTTCCTTTGTAAATGTTTTTCCCCAACCGTGATTTTCACTAATTGAATATTTTTTTAATAGATCAATATTGGGTAATTCAATATTCTTCTCATTCATTATTTCGATTCCTTCAAATGTTATTCAAAATCCGTTTCGTCTAATTTTACATAGTATTCCGACAAACAGTATTTATTTCCTCTTTTAACTAAATAGTAATTAGATTGACTCTCTTGAAGACTTTCTAATAAAAATTTTTCATCAGTATTGTGGCTCAATGTAATTCCTGAATTAGAAATTATACTTACTAGGTATAATTTTCCGTGTCTGACTTTAATTAAAAAATTTTGAAAATCATATTCTGTCAAATATTTAGGGGATTTAGGATCAACAATGATTTCTGAACCCATATAGTCTTTAGTAGAATATTCACCCCTTGCAATTTGTTCATCATAAGCTTTCCATTCTTCATCGTGTTTTTTATGGTATCCGGATGAATTTTATAGGCGTAATACGTTGTTATGAAAAAACAAGTTTTTTTAGCATTGAATATTAAAATTGGACTATACCCCCAATAACGATATATGCTAGTATCACTAATATTACTCCATGTTCTTATTGAATCCTTTACAATTGCTAGGTAGTTATCATAAGTTTCTTTTCCAACAAATTTTTTATTGAACTCAAGTAACTTTTCATAATTATCATTTGCATTCAGCTCAATACAAACGTTTCTATCATCTTTCTTTTTAGCAACTTCATTTATGCAGGAAGTAAAACTTAGAAAAGTAAAAATTACACCAAAAGTACTCAGCGCACTATCTTTGTTTAATAAGACCATTTTTTCATCTTCGCTTTTTTAAATATCCAAAAGTAATTTGCATGATAGTGCGAAGCTCCATATCCTTTTCTTGTATTCTCAGATTCTTGTATTTTTACTATATTATATTCTAAACCAGGTATATATTTTTGAGGAGCAATCCCATCCTGCCGCATTTCTTAAAGTATAGTCTATTCCACAACATCGGATTTAATACCAGAGGTGGGCCGAAGGTAAAATCAGATAAAATGCTATGGAAAGTAAATGTTTCACAAAGATTTTTTTGTATCGTGTATATAATCGTAAATTTCCTTTGCCCATTGTCGAATCTTTTGAAGATCTGCCTCGGTAAGTAATTCCGTGTCTACTCGTAATTCTGTACCATCCCAGTTCGAACAAGAGATTTTTATGGTTATTCCATCTTTAATGAAAAAACCACTTCCACCATCTATAAAATCATGTTTAATGCTTCGCTCAGATTCAAGAGTATTTTCATTGATAAATTCAATTGCTTTATCGAACGAAGAATAATTATCACCATCTTCATCCAAGATGAAAACTTGTTCTTTTGAATACGTTGAAAAATATTCTTTCATATTATTTTATTGTTGGGATTTTAAATACATTATCTACGGTTGGCCTTCCTTTCATTGAAGAATTGATAATTTCTTGATATATCGCGTCATCAGTAAAACCTTTATCAATTTTTTCTTGTACTAATTGCTCCCATGTTTTATTAAGTTCTTTTGTATCGAGATAATCTGCTATATCAGAATCCTTCATCGCTTGTCGTGCTCCACTACGAATTTCATTTCGTAAATTCACTGCTTGTTTTGCTTGGTTTTCTAAAGATAATTTTTTGTTAATCATGTCTCCTATCTTTGCTTTTCTCCATGAATACCAAACACGAGTTTGATAAGGTGTTAAACTTTTAGCTGTTGGTGTAATTGGCAAATTGAGTTTACTTGCTAATTCAGTAAGAGTAGATGCAGATTGTATTTCTTTTGTAGATTTTGCTACTCTTTTTGCAAAGTCAAAATTGTTATCTACAAACTTAAAAATATCGTTTAATTCTGCTCTGGTCAGATGAGAAAGCCCATTTTGACTAGCCCAAGCAACTAAATCATCTAGGCTAGCTGCGCCTTTAACAACTAATCTCCTTACTTTATTCTTAATGTCAAACAGGTTTATCCCCTTTAGATAAGGGCTTCCCATAGCACCTCCGGAAGTAAACGAAACCCATGCACCCCAAAGGGCTTTTTCACGCCTGTATCCTCCGTAAGCTACATCATCAACGAAATCCGACAAGCTGGTTTTAATGCCATCATATATAAATCCGATAAAAGTTCCATTATAATTCTGATAGGCATGTTTCAAATTCGCTAAGGGATCCTGCCCGTTTACATAATCAATCGCCATTTGAACAAACGGAGACATCATTCCTCCAACAGCATTTGTTATATCCAGAAATCCTGGGTTGTCCCAGTTATTCCCTGATTTATCAATGTACCATGCAGCTTCTTCATCCCACATATATTCAGTGCCGTCGTCCCATCCAAATCCTAAGATAGTCCATTCCACAGGATCTGATTCAATTGCCATTAAGATGAAATAATCAGCTTTGGTTGTTTTATCCCATATACTTTTCTCAGTTGCCAGCATGTCGCCGTTCAGGGCATTTTGATCACTAATATTATTGGTAAAATATAAATCACCGATGGTCACATTTTCTCTAGGCCTGTTAGCATACAAGTATTCTAACGGAACTATGTTACCATTAAATTTTAAGGCTGTTTCAAAAGTAAATTTACCGTTTTTAAAATACCGTTTTACTGTATAAATTTCATGAGCATATTTTTTATATGAAAGATCATAAGACATTAACGAATCACTAGAACGATAAAAATATCGGTCATAGCTATTACCATTCCAATGATAATTGTAATAAACAACCCTTTTATGTTTTATTGATTGGACGAATTGACCATTTTCCCATATTTTATTAATAACAGTTAACTCATCTGCTTCGTAATTTTCAATAATTTGATTTCCATTTTTCGTTTGAACCCAGTCTTTACGATAAAGTGGTTTACGGAGCAGTATTTTATCCCCTTGTTTGATGACATTGAAATATCCCACTAATTTTGCTTGTGTCATCCCTTCCTCATCATCTCCTTCAAACCATCCGACAGAAACGGGATCATCAATACCTTCCCATTGCGGTACATATAAATCCGTAGGATTTTGAACATAGTCCATGAGATTTTTAGTCATTCCCTGCATAGAAGCACCCAGTTCTTCATCTGAAAAGATATGCCGTAAATGAAATGCTCCATGACCGATTTCGTGGGCAAGCACATCACCGGCATCAGTAGTATTGGTGAACACAAATCCGATCTTGCTTTTCCGGGGCATGTAACCGGTAACACTATTATTGCAGCTTAATCCGAAAACGATGTAATAATCGTCTTTGTCATAATTGTTCAGATCTTTAACGGCACTTACGTAGTCCCTTAATTCTTTGGTATAGCTGGAGAGCAGCCCGCTGCTTTCAATGGTAATATCTTTTGCCCAGGATGGATTTGCGGTGATATTCTTTGTTGCACTGATGTTGAACTTAACACCGACAGGATCATACATTTTCTTTAAAGCGGCAGCAATATCCTGCTGTGGAATGGCAGCTCCATCAACGGATACCAGATGCAGGTTGATGACCTTTTCCGTATAAACATGCACCATGAATGAACCCACCAGGTAAGTGATACTGTCCTGGGTACTTTTGTAATAAATTCCGAATTCAGCAATCTGGTTGGCAGGCAGATTTTGCGGGAGCTTTATTTTTAAGCTGTCTGTTGAGCTTCCTGATTCCAGTTCGAGAATCTGTTTCGTAGCTATATAGACTACTTTGAAGTTTTGTTTTAAGACGTTTTCTTCCCGTTTGTGAATGGCGATAGAAATTGGTTCCGAAGCTCCTCCGGCTACAAACAGCTTTGCGGGAACATACGCATTCTGTTGTGTGAACAAATCATACACCTGCGTGTAATAGGAATCGTAATTTTCATATCGGAAAGTATCTATATCGTATTTCGATCCGTTGGTGTTGTGCAGTGTAATATAAAGCGGTTTGGTATTGATTTCCGAGATCAGGTTTTCCGGCTTCTTTCCACACTTTCCCGGATTTTTTCTCAGACATTGGGCTGTATAATCCATTCCGGCCTGAATAGCACCTTCAAAAAGCGCTGAGTTGTTGTAATTGATGGCCGTATTTTTAAAAGGTGCGTTAAGCCTGTTGGTAATGCTGTCAATATCAGCAGAAGTAAATTTACAATGTAACTCCTCTGAATAGACAACAGAAAACGGAGTGGAAGGGAAGTTGGGGTTAAAATAATACCGGACAATTCCTTCACTTCCGCTTTCCAGTATAAAACGGATGACTTTCTGCATGGCCAGCTCAAAGCCTTTGATACTTTGCGGGCTTTGCGATGAATTAGAAGGTAGCAGCTGGATTTGAACATTGTTCGTTGCTTTAAAGTTTTGCGTTTTAAGCAGTATCGTCGGATTGAAATAGACTTTTTTTACAAAATCCAGAAAGCTGGTATTCGCAGCAGTATTCGTAACAGTAGTATCCGACTGAGCATAGCCGTTAAGAGATAAAACAATAAACAGGAAAAGAATATATAGTTTTTTCATCTGTGTAGTATGTTAAAAGAGTTGTGTATTAATTGTGTATTCCAGTTGTGAATCCACTACCCATTTTCTTACCTTTTCCAGCGCAGTTTCATAATCGCCTGTGAGAGATCCTGAACGATCAACACTTACAGGGAAGTTTAGGATATAAGGAGCTATTTCTTCCAGAATGCGGTAAGCACAAAGTATTTTTTCCGGAGAGTCATTATTACCCGAGTAACATCTCGCGATCGAATGTTGAGTATCCTGTAAAAGAAAATCGAACACACGTTTGTTTCGTGTGTAAATCATGTCTGGAAGGATCGAATAAACCAGCTGATCATTAATAACACGACTGGTAATATCCTGTATGTATTGATCCACACTTTCCGGGTCGCCCAACCTCACCAGTGCTAATAAAGTTTTATACTGCTCTTTTTTTCCCAGCGACACAAACTTACTAATACCTTTTAAGAACGAGATATCTCCTTCGTTTCCGATAAATCCAATGATTTCAATTGCTTCAATACGGGCAAGGTCATTAAAGCTGACTACCTGTAATATGTTCTCTTTGCTGGCTGAAGTAAAATGCTTTCGCTCAAAAGCTCGCATTGCTTTTAGTGCCATTGCGGCCTGTTTTTTATTTGCAATTGCAATTTCAGATAAGCTGTAAGCCAGGATCTCCTGCACTTTTGAATTTGAGATTTGTTTTTTTTGCATCTGCCTGATAAGATAGATGGTATTGGCAAATTCAGTTTTTGTACTGTCTACAGCAATTTTCTGAATAGCGGAAGCTACTTGCTGAACGTCCGTTTGCTGCTGGATTTTTTCAAGTACCTGTTCGTTTAAGTTCATTGAAAAACAAAACTGATTCACCAAAGTCTGAATATCTTCCTGAGCTGATACAGTTGTATTGATTGTCAGGATTAAACCAATAATCGCTAAATATTTCATCTCATTCTGTTTTTAAGAGTTGTCTGACCTGCTTCCGAGATCGTAATTTACATTCATATCAAAACCACAGCTGATTCCTATGATCGTTATTTCGCCTCTTAAGCCTCCTTTGATAAAACCTTCCGGAGCTGCTTTGTAGTGCGCATAACCACCTACAGATATGCCGGCGAGTGTCAGTCTTTTCGTATTTCCTCCGGCGACTTCATAGTCAACTCCGATGGCTGCTCCGGCGGATAAATAAACATAGGCTTCTTTCAATGCAAATTTAGGATCGAAATCAATATCAACATACGTATCCAGTTTGATATACATTTCCCCGAATCCTCTGAACTTAACCGCTGTCAGCTTGATCCACGGTGTTTTGGCCTTAATGTCAATGTTGAGGTTGACTCCTGCGCTAAAACCTGCATTGTTGGCTTCAATAAACGAAGTGATAGATAACCAGTCTTTACACAGTAATTTGGCATAAATAGGGTTCTGCTGTGTACCTGCATACACGAACCATTTGTTATTTAAGCCGTCAAAGTTAAAAGCCATCTGACCTCCTGCACACAGAATCGGGGAAGTATTAAATTTAATATCCAGCTGTCCTTTAAATGTCTTTATAGCGCTGTAATAGCCGATGACTCCCGTACAAGTGGCAAGTGGAGGTAATTCTGTGTTTTTGAATTTGAAGTTTCCGACGTCCGCAAAAGTGAACATTTCCATTGACCAGGCTCCCTGATTAATGACTACTTCGAGCTGCATATCCAGCTGTACGATCTTTCCGGATACCGGTGTGTCATAAAACTTAAACTTCATTCCGAGTCCCAGTTTATTTTGGCGGCAAGGCTCAACCGGAGCCGTAGGAGAGGAGCGTTGCATGTGATGGAACGCATAACCGCCTATTCCGTATAATGAAAGAGGGATAGGAGACAGTGATATATTGATTCCTTCGACATCAATGCTGGCGAACCAGTAGCTGAATATGGTAGTATCGCTGGCCATGGCTTCCTGTTCTTCCTGGTATGCCTGATAAGCAGCTTCGTCTGAAGGATCTACCGGCACGACATAATTATCTGAAAGTGGAACTGAATAGCTTGTTTTACCGGTAATGAACAACGCTTCAATGGTTATTTTTTTAGGCTTTTTCAATGCCACACGCACCATTGCCCTCCAGTGATCACCATAAACAGGATCATCTTTGGTATGTTTCAGCATTCCTTCGACATCGCATGCGGCTGTCTGGATTTTAATATAGGTCGGGTCAAATTTGACGATCTTATCAATTTCGCCGTTTTTGATCTTATCACCCATATTGCTGAAATCGAAAGAAACGTTCTTCAGAATACTGGAAGCGATTCCGTTTTCATCATTGAGCATTCCGCTTAAGGCATCTCCGACCAAAGCATTAAACCCTTGTGAAGCACATTCTCTGCCGATGTCCTGCAGGATTTTATTCCAATCGATACCGTTACAGGCATCTAGCACGAGATTTTTGCCGGTATTAAGAATGTTTTTAAGACTGATGCTTTTAACTCCGTCCACAATGGTATCTCCCAGATTTTCAAAAAGATTTCCTGCATTCTGAATAATATGGTTGATGCTGATGTTTGCATTTTTTCCGTTTTTAATCAGCTCAACTCCCATATAACGGATCTGCTCCGCGATGAAATCCGTGATTTGTTTGGAAATGGCATTTTCAATGAAGTTGGTAATTTTACTGGTTACGTTATTTTCAAAGGAGTTGGCAACAGACATTTTTATCTGTGAGACCATTGAGTTTTTTGCTGTTTTTACAATAGCAGTAATAGCTTCTCTCGCCTGGTCATTTTCTATGTTGTTGATTAATTGTGTCTGTATCTTGTCAAATATCTTTGACACGAGCGAATCAATCTGATTATTGATCGGAACAACCGCTTTGGTATTAACGAAATTCCTGAATTTGCCGGTCGCTTTAGTTGTGGCGTTGATTATCGGTTGATTCACCCTTCTGATGACACCTTCCAGTGCGTTCAGCATCAGATCGTCGAGGAATTCTTTTGGATCTTTATCTATAGCTGTTTGTACCAGGTTTGAGTTGAGCGCCTGATAACCTACTGTGATATAATCTCTTGCCTTTCCGACTTTCTCTTCATCAATGAAAAGAATAACCATTTCGGCAGCTTCCAGTATTGTTTTTAATGTTGCAATCGTATTACTGGATATCAGTACATTTTTATTATCAGAGACAGAAGAGGTATCTCTTATGTCAATCCCTGCGTCTTCAGAATAAGCCAATAAATCATCTGACAGATTGGAGGTGCTTGCCTGCGTAGCATCAGAGACTCCGGAAGTATCTGTTTGCGTAAAACCCGGAAGAACGGAGGAAACATCACTTCCGCTTCCTGTAAATACACCAGATAACAATGGGTTTACATACATAGAATAGGCATTAACGACCGGAGCACTGTTTTCTCCGGCGATGTTTTCCGCCATATTCATTTTTGCCGATACACCGAAAGCGTAGACATTACGATCCCTTCCACAGCCTACATAATCAATGACCATATTGTAATCACCGCTTTTGGCAAATGCCTGAGAATTAAGAGAAGCAGGCGTGTTAGGATTATCAAATCCTATATTTCCATTCCCCCAGGCTGTAAATCCCTGAAGATTTTTAAGCTCGGTCTGAAAATGAGTCCAGGCCGCGTCAATATCCATTTCAATACGGTTATTTCCTTTAAAAACCGCACGGGTAATTTTCATTTCAACCTGTTCTTCTATAGCTCCTTTAGCGTTAAAGACAAATTCTAAATCAACAAGTGATTCATCAATATTTCCTTTTTGGAATCCATAATTCGTGACAGGGATTGTAAAAGGAAAGAACCGTGCTGTATCAATCACGGGAATCTGAATATCTCCGGTAAGATGGCCTTTCCTGAAAAGATTCTGTTGGATATCAATTAAAAATACTGTTGAGGAAGAAGGGAATGTGTTGAATTTTATGGTGTCATCAGAGGAAAAAGGGATTGTACATTTAAAAGTCAATCCGGCAGGATCAACAAAAAATTCATTGGAATCTGCAAAATCATTGTACACAGAAACATTCAGTTCTCTGTCTGAGATTAATTGCTTGCTGTCGTCTCCATCCACAGGAATTATCAGCTCTGCGTACTGAAAATAAACTCCTTTCCATAAAGAATCCGCACGATGGTCACCGGGAGATTTTCTCTCAGAAATGTCAATAAAATAATGTTTACCCCGAATACCATAATTCGTATTTGCAACAAAAGCAATCTGTTCTGTCGTGTAATTCGGGTTATTTTCTTCCATATAGAACAGCTGCTGCTGATTTTTAAACGGAACCATTACGGTTGTTCCGATTAAGTCATTGACTTTGGAAGGAAGCTCAATGAATCCTTCTATTCCAAGATCATATTTGTTCTGAACTACTTTGATGGCAGATGTTTTCTGTACCAGCAAATTAAACCCGTAAGGTTCTAATAGCGGAAATGTATAATCTTCTCTGAGGAAAAATGGCTGTTCATTTCCAAGAGTAAAGGAGTAGTTGGCCAGTTGTAATTTTGTATAACGGGAGCGGAGGATGGGCTTTTTGTTGTTTGCCATCGCTAACGGAATCTCCCAGGAACAGATTCCGCCTAAACGAAGCTCCTGATGAGTGATAAAAATACTGTCCGGCTGAAACGTCAGTATCCCGTTTTCTGTTATTTCTTTGGGTTGGATGGTATAGGCAGAGATAAGTATTTCATCTCTGATTTCACCTCCGATCATCAGCCATTTGTTATTTCCTATAGATTCTAAGCGGACATTATTGAACCTGAAAGAAGTATAATTCGGATTAGACTCTTTTAAGAGTGTTTTTCCTGTTCCGGATATCAGGTTGGTCAGCGTATCATATGCTGTAATTTCAGTTACTTCAATTAAGAAATTAGCTGCATAAAAGTTTTCGATCGGAGGAGGCCCGATGAAGGTATTTACTTTACTTTTTGCAATAATCTGCTGTCCGCTTTTCCCCGTTACCTGCCAGGCATAGGGTTTCATCTTTTCAAAAGAATTCAGTCGCTCATTACTGAGTGTATAAGCGCTTTTTTTATCCAGTCCCGGATTGGATGTATAAGTTGTGATCGCCTGATTATTTAATATGGCGTCCTCTGCAGTCTGGTCTGTGTTTATCTTTACCAGCTTAAAATCATAAGATACGAGCTGTCCGGAAATGGTATTAGCCGGTCGTTCCCATATAAATGTTCCCTGATCACTTAAGGAAAGCATACGATTATCTTCAGGAGATATTAAAGGTATTTCACCTCCTTCCGGATAACCATAATAAAACCAGCAGGGAGCGGAGTATCCGTTGTTCTTGATCTGGGTGCGTGGATAATTTTCTATTGCCTGGATGGTATAAGCATATCTTTTTCCTGTTTCCAGAACAGGATCAGCAATTGTATAATTATATACATAGGAGGATAATAATTCCGATTGCCATATCAGAAGTGCCTGATTATTAAGAATTGCTTTTGCCGGATATTCCGTATTCGTGGTGATCTCATATAGATTGATCTGATACTGTGTATTCGCGTAATCTATCTGAGAATTGGAATTTGTCAGCATCCAGTTGAAAATAAAATTGGGAGGTTCTATTTGCGTCACAACACTTCCGCATGCCGGTGCTATAATAGTAGGCGGATCACTTAATGCTAATTGTACGACAATACAATGCTCCTGTGATAACACCACATTTTGCTCATAATCATATATCGTGAAACACAGGGTATATTGTCCTTCGGGAAGCCGTCCGTTAGTTTCCAGCTGCTGGCGTGTGATTCCTGAAAAAATTAACCGGTTAAAATCAAAGATATCTGCGAGGTCTCCTCCCGTAACAATGTTGGGTTGTCCGGAATAAAGCGTCAGAGGACCAGACGGTCTTACGCCCGGAACAGATCTTATCTGAATTCCGGGCCCGGTCATTTTTAATGACAAATAAACATCGCGTGAAGGAATCGACTGATCGTGAAGCTGTACATTTAGCTGCAATTTTGGTTTAATTGCAGAATAAAAATCATCAAAATAGATGGAACACGGTCCAAGAGCAACAGGTGTAACGGAAGTAGGATATACCTGAGATAATACAGGATATGCTGTTGTGATGAACAGGAATACGAAAAGTAATTTGGAGTAAATAAATTTTATCTTCATGATCATTTATTTCTTATCAGTAAAACAGAACCTGTGTATTTTCTCTTGGAATTATCAAAGGAGATAATGTAATAATACATACCGTCGGGTAATAGTTCTCCGGTTTTATTTTTCCCGTCCCAGGTATTATCATATGTCTTCTTAAAGAATACCTCATGTCCCATTTCATCGTAGATGTTTATGGTGTTATCAGGATAGCTTAAAATATTTTCGATGATCCAGGTTTCGTTTTTTCCGTTTCCATCGGGAGTGATGAAATTATAGGGTTTTATGTAGTAATCATTATTTACCAAGATAAAAACAGAATCGGTATTAATACAGTGATAATTATCCGTTCCGGACACAAAGTAAGTGATTGATTCCTGAGGTGTAATGACAGGATTATAAACCGTAGGGTTGTCCATTGCTGTTGAAGGATACCAGGTATATTCCTGTGCTCCTGCAACCGTAAGCTGAACGCTTTCTCCTTTGTTAATTATAATTGTATCCTGCTTGATTTTTACAAGCGGCAACGGATATACAACAACCGGTTTGGAAATTGAATCTGTACAACCCTGATCGGATTTTATTTTTTGAGTGACAATATAAATTCCCGCTTCTGAATAAAGATAAGCGGGAGCATATTCCGCGGAACTGTTTCCGTCTCCGAAATCCCAGGTAGTATAAAACATTCCGGCAGTTAATATTGTTGTATTATTAAACGTCAGCTCCTGTCCGTCACAGGCATTTAAAACTTCAAAATTTGCAATCGGAGCTTCATAAACAAAAACATCCTGAACAACTGTATCTTTACACCCGTTAGAAGAAACGGCAATCAGCGAAACACTATAAGTACCTTCATTCAGATATCCTTTGATGGGATCGGGAAGAGTAGAGTTGGTGTTATCTCCGAAATTCCATAAATAGGAATCTATCACACCATAATTAACCATTGATGTATTATGGAATTCTATGGGAATTCCATAACATTCGCTCTGGAAATCGAATGCTGCTTCAGGTCTGTCAAAGATGACAAGTGGTTTCTGTATGGTGTCGGAGCAGCCCCGATCTGACACGACTGTCAGTTGAGGATAATAGATGGCAGAAGAATCGTAATGTGTTTTCGGTGAAAGTTGCTGTGCTGTTGTACCGTTTCCAAAATCCCAATTGTTTTGAAATGTTCCGTAAGGAATGGAGCTCAGGCTGGTGAATGAAACAGAATCTCCCTGACAGGCATTCTGAACAAGAAAATCAGCAACAGGCTTCGGATAAATCTGAATGGTTTTGGTTTTTTCCTGTACGCAGTTAGAATCTGAAATAACTTTTAAATGAACAGGATACTGGCCATAATTGGAGAAAATATGCGCAGGATTTAACAAACCGGAAGTAATCCCGTTTTCAAATAACCACTGAACGGTAAACTGAGAAACAGAATCTACCTGAATATGGAAAAAGGAAGTGTCTGAAAAACAATTATCATTGAATGTGAAATCAATAACCGGTTGTGGTTTTATATATACATTTTTCAGGATACTATCCATGCAGCCGAAAGTAGTGGTTGTTTTTAAAGTAACAACATAAGTTCCTGCCCCTGAATAAGTATGTTGAGGAGCAATGGAAGAAGATTGGGTTCCGTCTCCGAAGTTCCAGTTATGACTCGCTGCGGCAGTTCCGGAAAAGCTCTGATTATAAAAAAGGGTAGATGTCCCGAAGCAATTATTGGCTGCCTCGAACTGAGAAATGGGCTTATCCCGCAAGATAATTGTTTTAATGATTGAATCGACGCATCCGAAATTACTGGTTCCCTTTAATTTTACAGTGTTATTCCCGGATATGAACTGATTAAAGACAGGATGTTCCAGAGCAGATGTTCCGTTTTGCCCGAAGCGCCACGAGTAGGCTATTATTGATCCACCTGAAATAGTACTGAGGTTGGTCAACTGAATATCATCTCCGAAGCATAAAGTATCTGCAGTTGAGAAATTAATGACCGGAACAGGATATATCTGTACGTTCTTTGTGACAGAATCCATACAGCCATTAAAGCTGGTTGCTTTTAGTGTAACAGCGTAAGTTCCTGAAAGCTCATATCTGTGGGAAGGATTTTTTACATGTTCACTTGTTCCGTCCCCGAAAAACCATTCATAATTGTTAGTTCCCGGAGTTGTATTTTGAAAAGCAGCACTGATATTTCTACACTGATTGGAAACGCTGAAATCAGTTGCTGGCAATGATTCCACATTTATTTTTTTGACGGTGCTGTAAACGGCCGGGCACTGTCCATTTTGCACATGTACTCTGAAATAGCTTGTTACATCTAAAGGAGAGGTTGTGAATCCTTCTGCTGTATTTGAAACCTGCGACCAGATCGTTTGATCCGTTGAAGTTTCCCATTTTGTAATTTTTCCGGTATAATTTGACAGATGCAGCGCTACATTTTTATTCTCACAGATATTTTCGATTCCGCTGATACTGCCGCCTGCGGAAGGAGATGAAACAATAAGTTTATGCGTATTGCTGTAGGAATCCGGGCAGTATTGATTGGCAACCTTTACTCTGTAAAATTGCGATTGTAAAATGTTATTCTGCTGAAAGAGCAGATTATCAACAGATGTATTGATCCACGGACCATATTCAGCACCGGATGATTCCCAGATATAGCTGATTCCGGCAGCTCCATTTAAGGACAATTGAACAGAATTTATCCCTGAACACAAAGAGTCTGTTCCGGAAATTGTTCCGCCTGCGGTGGGAGTGTGAACAGTAACTGAAAATGGATCTGTTAATTCGGAAGGACAAATGCTGTTTTTCACGGATAACCTATAGAGTCTGTTTTCTGAAAAAGAGCGATATAGCTGGTTACTGTCCGTAGAATTAGCTATAGTTATCCATGATAGCCCGTTATTAAGGCTGTATTCCCATCCCTGTATTTTTCCCTGCTGATTTATCAGTTTTAATAATCCACCTGCATTTTCACAATAATTATTCTCACCTGTTATAATACCTGATTTTGAAGGTTCTACAATCTTTATTAATAGTGGATTGGAAGCCGCGGGCAGGTATCCCGGTTCCTGAACAATGACACGGAAATGTAATGACTGTGAAAGATTAGTGAAATTATAGGTAGAGGAAGTGTGCATAATAGGTGTCCATGGGTCACCTCCTGATCCGCTGTATTCCCATCTTAAAATATTGCCGGAATGAGCATTTAACGTCAACACACCGCTATTTGTGACTCCACAGACAAGTGTATCATTACTGGTCAGCTGCCCTCCGATACTTCCCTGAGAGAACAGGAAAAAAAGAGGGGCATTAAGCAGATATAATAATATTAATAAGTATTTCATTTCTTTATTTTTAATAACCATGGCTCACCGTTCAGATAGTTGGAATATTCTTCTTTCTTTTCTTTTTTGAACAAGACAAGCTTATCTCTTGCAATTTTCACATCTGAATATTCTGTTGATAATGTGATGAAATAGAGCTTCTTTTCATCGGAATCAAAAGACTGTACAGTTGTTTCATAATTTAACTCCCGTTTTAAGGTCTTTTTAAACATTTTTGCATTATCAAGGTTCTTAAAGGCTCCTAAAACGATAAAATACTTGTTATTAATTTCATTACTTAATTTTTCTATAACGGATTCATTCTGTGTTGAAACCACTTCATACGCTTTTTTACCGATAGTTTCCTGAGCTTTCTTTTCGGTGTTCTGGTTTTTCTTTTCAGTAGTTCCTGAAGCTAAAGTCTTATTAATCTCTTCTTTCGAAATTTGTTCTGTTTTTAAGTTCAGAATCTCGCTTTTCTGATATTTCATGGTTTTCTCAAGAGAATCGATGCGTCTTTTCAATTCCATTATTCTGAGCTCATTCTGATCCATTTGCTCTCGTATTTCTGTGGATACATTCGATGACCGGCTCCATTTTATATCTTCGGATGATTTAGGACGGCTGAGGTAAACTCTGATTCCTATTTCATGAGTATTTGAAAAAACAGTGGAGAAAGCAGACAGATTACGCTGGTAAGCATAGCTTATTTTTACCTGACGTAATATGTCTATTCCGAAATGGATGTAAAGATTATTGCTTTGTCTGTACCCGATTCCGAAATCTATTTTGTTGGCATACGAGAAAGAATGCAGATTATCAATATTGAACGGAAGTCCCTGAGTGCTCATGATGATTAACGAAGGGATATAGCTCCAGTTTTTGCCGATTTTTACAGGGTATCTGAAAAACAATGTGTAATAAGGAACTTTCCGGACATTTAATTTTTCCTGTAAGACGGAATTCTCTATCTGGAAAGATTTTCCGAAGAATAATTGTGCGGAAATACCTGCCTGAAGTGTTTTATAACGGTATTGAAGACCAACTGTTGTCTTCCCTATTATCCCTGACATTCCGCCGGTGTACATCATAACCTCGTCCGGATCGGCAGCAATGACTCTCTGAAAGTCAATCTGATTTTTTTCTACCCCTAGCTGAACTCCGAAATTCACGAAATTATTATCATTGATTCTCAGACTTTGACGATATCCCACTGCTCCGCTAAGCCTGCTTGAAAAGCTGACATTGTACTTTGCCAGATGAAAGCCCAGCCCGAACTGGTTACTTTTTAAGCTGGTTTCTGCAAGCAATGAAAGATTCTCAGGAGCTCCGGAAATTCCCGACCAGTATTTCTGGTAATTAAGAGCCAAAACGGGAATCTTTGCATATCCGTAATTAGAAGGATTAATTGTGCTGATATTTTCATGAATAAGATTGTTTGTCGGGAAATTCTGAGACAATCCTTCCCGGAAAACACAACACAGCAAAACAATGGTGACAAAAATGATGTGCTTCATAGATTAATTCACTTTAACAAGTTTGAAATGTTTATTGATTCTTCCTTTCATGCTTTCTGAAACAATCGTGATGTGATAGAACCCGGCAGATAAATAGTGTAAATCATATGTCAGTTCAATCTTTTTAGTGTCTTCAAAATTGTTGTGCTGAATTAATTGTCCCAAATGGTTATATAAAGCGATTACTGTTGACGCTTTATCATTTAGTGAAACAGAAAGGAAAGCGTTTGTCTCAGCCGGATTTGGATATAGATTTACATTTTCAAAGTCTAAACTATAGACTACTGGTGAATATTCCGGCTGTACGTAAAATGCTTTCGATTTGATCTCCTTTTTGTAAGTACTGTAACAATAACCATTTGAAACAGTAAGGGAGGACATATAAGTATCTGCTTTTACATAAACGTGAACGGGATTGGCAACAGTATCTGTCGTTCCGTCACCAAAATTCCAGAGATAGCTGCTTGGCGAAGGTTCTGATAGATCAATAAATTGAAGTGTCAGGTTTTTAGTAGTATCAGTATCAACCAGGTAGAATGCGCTGATTTGCTGTGGTGATGTTACTAATTCGAAAGTATCTCTGGAAATACAGTTATTGACGCTTGCTGTCAGATAATAAGTTCCGGTTTCAAATACTGAGATATTTTGGGAGGAGGAATTAAATCCGATGTTGGAGCTCCAGCTATTTATACCGAACAAACTTCCTTGTAATTGCACAGGTGTTTCTCCACAGATATAATACAGAGGAGCATGATTCGGAATAACAGGAGACGGTAGGAAAGTAACGCTGACGGCATCGCTGGCTTCACATCCTTGTGGTGTCCGGACAAAAACGGTATATAAATCACTGCTGGAAGGTGTAAATACCGGAGACGAACTGACGATTGCATTAGAAGTGGAACTCCATTCAAAAATATAACCGGTCTGAGAATAGTCAAAAGTAACCGGCGTGTTAGAACATACGGTTATATCTGCTCCTAATTCAATTGATGGGATCTGGTTTATTATAACATTTATGGTATCAGCTGTAAAGCAATTGTTTGAAGGATTAGTTATCGTCAGAATATACGCTCCTGATGAGGTTAAGGTTTTTACTGCTCCTGTCCCGCCATCACTCCAGCTGTAATTATAGTTACTGTTATTTCCTGCGATCAGAGTATATTCTCCGCAGGAGGAAACAGAAGTTCCGGTTAAATTTGACAGCGGATTCTCATTAATGCTGATGGAGATAGTATCACTATCGGTACATCCGTTGTGATCCGTCACAAGTACATGATAGTTTCCTGTATGAATAACCTGAAATTCAGAGAGATTACTACCATTCTGCCATTGGTAAGTGTTATAATTACCTGCACTCAAAACGTAAGGTGTCTCACTTTTACATAAAGTGATGTCCTGACCAAGATCAATGACCGGTTTTTGATATACCTGATAAATCTGTATGGTATCAAATCCGCTGCATCCGTTCTGATCGGTAACTTCTACCCAATAGATTCCCGGTTGATTTACTTGCAGTACTGCATCGGAAGATCCGTCATTCCATAAATAATCTGCTCCGAAAATTCCGGTATTTAAAGTTGTACTTTCACAAATGGAAGCATCACTTCCCAGGTTTGGTTGAAGCGCAGAGTTTAATGTTACTGAAATAGGGAATTCCTTAGAGCATCCGTCAGCAGAAGTAATCTGTAATGTATAATTTCCTGTCTGGGTTACTGTATATATAGGTGATGTTATGTTTCCCGGATTCCATAGGTAAGAAGCATTTGGCGTGGTGGCATCAAGAGTATAAGAGGCGCCGCATGTCTGAATTTGAGAAGCACCAAAAGCAGGCAATGATTTTACTGGTACATTTTTAGCTATCGTATCTTTACACTGGTATTCATCTGTAACTATCAATTGCACATTGTGATTACCTGCTGAGGAAAATAAATAAGATGTGTTGAGCAATGTACTGGATCCGGTTCCTCCGAAATTCCACTGGTAATTCAAATTATTTCCCAGTGAAGAAGAATTGAAATCTGTCGGAGTTCCGTAACATACTTCGCTGTAAACGAAATCTGCGGCAGGTTTAGAGTGTATAAGAATTGTTTTCTGACGGGAAGCAATACAACCATTGATATCGGTAACATTTAGTGTCACAGATTTACTTCCGGCAGTAGTATAATTGTGCTGCGGATTTATTTGGGTAATATCAACTCCATCTCCGAATTCCCAGTGATATTGACTGGAGGTGTTGATTGTTCCGCTTGGAGTAAAGTTAATTTGTTCATTTTGACAAGCTGAAGCAGTCACAATAAAGTCAGCTGAAGGATTTGCAAAAATCTGAAATGCCACACTGACGCTGTCGATACAAAAATCATCTGCATATATATACAATGTTGCTGTTTTTATCCCGGAAGTAGTAAAAGTCTTGTTCGGAATATATTGATTATAAGTGCTTCCATCACTGAATTTCCACTTGTAATGAGCATTGGAATTCAAAACGATGGAATTATTTTCGATTGTTAAAGGTGTATTGATACATCCGTTGTACACATGAATACGCGCAGTATCCGTAGGATAAACAATAAAATTCTGTTGTACACTATCTATACAGCCCAGCCCGTTCCCGATAGTCAGGCTTACTGTGTGAGCTCCGGGTGTAAGCTGACTTAATGTAAGCTGATCAGGAACAGCGCTTGTTACCGGCATCTGATCCAGACTCCAGGAATAGGAGCTTATATTATTAACAGAAGGGATTGTTGTCGGAATTGATTGAGAGGCATCAAATGTAAACGCCTGATAATAACAATTAAAATCATAATTGACAACCGCCTGAGGGGGATTAAAGGAAGGAATATTTATAACAGTATCAGCTTTACAGCCATAATTTGAAATCAATTGGAGTTTTACCGGATGAGTTCCTGCTGTATTATAAATATGATAAACCAAGGAATCTCCGGAATTATAAGAGGAGGAACCGTCAAATATCCAGGTGCTTGAAAAACTTCCAGATGCGATGACAGAAGTATTTTTAAATTCCGTGGAATCTCCCATACAGGAAGCATTATAGCTGAACGATGCTTTTGGATTAGGGGCAACTTTAGCAATTTTTAAGGTGTCTCTTATAAAACAACCTTTGTTATTATATATTTCAACTCCTATTTCCTGCGGAACAGTTAGCGGATAAAAAGTTCTGTCAGAATGAAAAGAATCATCGTCCCAGTAACAGTTCTGGCTTAATAAAGAAGAATTAGTCTGAAAAACGATAACATTGAGACTATCTGTACTGCAAAGATGAACAACGCTGTCCGGAAGATTGGATTGAGGATATTCGGAGCAGAGCGTGTCCGCCAGCGTTATCCTGAATTTCATTGTCTGCAGATTTACAATGGGGTGGGAAAAAACACTGGTATCTGTTATTGCAACGCTGTCGTAATGATTTGTATAAATGTTTTTGATTCGTATAAAATCATTATCCTGAAACTGTTTTGATATATATACTCCCAGCCGTGCCGGATCTACTCCCATGCTTAAATAATCCACATCCGGCAAATAACGTATAGAAACAGAGTCAGGGCGGACAACATCATGAGTTATCGTATCGGTAATTGAAATATCAAAAAAACGGTCAATGCTGCCGTTTCCTGCGTATAGCTGTTTTATGTGGCCTCTGTAAAATTCCACCAGCTTCGATTGTTCCGTATTCAGGTACAGGCCGGTATTAAATTGATTTTCAGTCATACTGTCCGATACGAGGTATTTAGAATATAGGAATCCTTTTCCTTTAAATTGTTTCTGAGCATTTTCTCCTACAATGAAAGGATTGTTTTTTACACTGTTCGTCCCCAAACTTAGATCAAAAAAGACTCTTGCAATGGAATCCAGTATGATATTACCTTTTATAAAAAATATACTGTCTCTTACCGATACATTATTGTAAATGTATAGATCACCGGTGGATTTATCAACAATCAGCTGATTCAGTTTAATTTTTACCGTATCAGAAATAGCAGAGCTGTTTAACTGTATTATTCGTGAATCAGTATTTCCGACGAAGGTCAACCTTGCTCCCTGATAATTTGTTTCAGGCCGCTCGAAATTAACTTCTTCCCGGTTTACAATAAAATCTTTTGTGATCCGGATCTCTCCGTTAATCGCCTGAAATCCCGGATCGGATTTTAAATGTTGAAAATCTCCGTCCACATATAAAAGGGAATTTTTTTTCATAGTAAATACAGCAGCGGTGTCATTAATGAAAAATCCCCGCTGACCGGAAACCATCGTAAATATCCCCAGAAAAAAGATAAGGAGAAGTGCTTTCATAAACAGATGTTAAGGTAGTTTGATGATATAGGCTAACACATAGTAAACCGGACGGTTATCAAATGGCTGTGCATTCAGGCCGTCTGATGTTCCGTCGCCGGTAGTTCCGGTATGACGGTGGGCACCTGCTCCAGATGTTGAGACGTTTCCTGTATTTCCGGGATATCCTCTTACTACATCAGTACCTGTATTTCCCCCTGATTTTTGTTGTGAATCATAACCTATCAGGTGTGAATGATTTCCGTCCTGAGAAAACGTACCTCCATCAGATCCTTCTCCGATAGTATGCTGATGTCTGGGTAAATTAGCTTTCTCCAGTGTTACTTGATTTGTCCCGCTTGAGTTTCCGATTGTTGAATAATCAGTATTTGACGGATCATAACCGGCAATGAATTTTCCCCTTAGGTCTGGTTTGGGAAAGAATGTCATATTTCCGTTTAGATTATAGATATAGAAGCTACCATCGCATAAAGCCCAACCTGACGGAATACTGGCAATGCTTCCGGACCACATAATAATTGCTCCGGTAGGTACAAGTGCATTACTACTGAATCCGGTTACATTAAGATTGGGGGTTTGTACTCTTCCGCTGTCTATGATAAGGTCGCCTTTTACTTTTGGAGAGACATCAGGAGTATTATTGTTAGGATAGGAACTATTGGGATTTTCTTTAGGTAACAAGCCTACCCAGCGATTCCCGTCAAAATAATAAAAGATTTTTTCATCAGTATCAAATACGAGGAGAGATGATGCCGGATTTGTAATGGATAATCTTTCCAGCCTGGATACCCGGGGAAGCAAAGCCCCTCTGACTTCGTTGGCGGGTGATTGAATATCTATAGCAGCGGTTTCATCCGGTGTCGCTGTATTGATTCCGATTTGAGCATTAAACACATTCAAGCAAAGAATGTTTCCTAAGATTCCTAAAACTATCTTTTTCATAATTATTTTTTTAGAGAGACTTTATGTTTATAAATTTCGCTTCTGTAAATATTTCCTTCCTTATCATAAATTCTGATTTGATATTCCATGTCTTTATCGGATAACAGATCAGAATCAGAAAATTTTCGTTCATGGCTGATATATTTGAGCACTTTAAATTCCCCGCCGCTCACTCTTCTGAAGAGTACTTTTTGGGCGATTTCCTGTTCTTCGAAATCCTGCTCATATTTCCACGCTAAGTGAAGCGTATTGATTTTTCTTGCATATTTTACTTTTGAAAAATGGACAGAAATAGTACTTTCTTTCTTTTCCCGGGGAACTGATAATTTAAACTCATTGGAAGGCCGGGAACGGTTTCCTGCTTTGTCTGTAGCTATAAGCCGGTAAACATATTCGGTTCCTAGTTCATAATTTCTGTCAAAATACATATTAATATCCGGTGGAACCAACGTATGGTTTACCTGCTCAAAGATAGCTGCAGTATCTTTTAACTTTTTTCTGAAGATGTTATAACCCAGCAAATCCAGCTCAGTATTTTTCACCCATTCAATCCTGATTTTCTGATTTTCCAGAATTATGTTTTTCAGGAAAGGTTCTCTCGGTGCAGTAATGTCTATCATAGAATTTGAGGCCAGAGCTGATAGCTTACTTTCGTTGAGATTAGTATCCAGGGATATGACAGCATAGCTGAACTTGTTCATCGCATTTTTCGGCAGAGAGTCTATAAAGAAATTATCTTTAAACGGAGCAGCTGTTAATAAGCTCAGATTATTGATGTCATTTTCGATCGATCTGTATATTTTATAACCTAACAGATCTTTCTCCTGGTTCGCCTTCCATTTGACAATCAGGCGGGCAGAGTCGCTTACAACAATAACATTTTCAGGAATTCCAGGAGGAATGAGGTCCAGTATTTCCACTACGACTTCATTGGAAAAAGCTTTGTTACCTTCTTCATCTACAGCTGCAACTGTTATAAAATAAAGCCCTTCATCAAAATTTTCCGCTTTGAAGGAAGAATCCTGGAAAAACAAGGTGGAATTTGTATTTAATGATTTTAACAGGGTATCATCCGGTGTTTTGTAATACAGCTTATATTCCCTGAAATCCTCTTCTTTTTCCTCTTTATACCATTTTAGGTCAACAGTCTTGCCATAGATCACCTTTCTCAGATGTACGGGAGCTGCGGGTAATGTTTCGTCTTTAATTCTGATTTTTATAGGTTCGGATGGTACTGTAGGCTGATTAAAAAAATCCAGTCCTACAAGCGTATAATAGTATGTGTGCTTTTCTTTCAGGAATTCATCGCTATAGAAAAAACGGGGATATTCACTTTTACCCTCTTGATTTTTCACTTTTGAAACTAAAATGGGATCCTTTGTGATTAATGCTCCTATCGAATCTTTTGAATCAGATCGGTATATATTTACACCGTAATAACTCAGGGGATCAGGTTTCCATCCAAAAGTAACACCCCGTCTTTTCTGATCGTAGTAAATGCTGTCTATTTTTGCAGAAGCTGTTTCTGCTCCAAAACGGATGGGTTTACTTACACCAAATATTTTTCCCGATTGATTTTCCAGCCTGTAGTAAAAAGTTTGCGGTTTCAGTTCAAGGTCATTGTCTGAATAATATATTCCCAAGTATTTTGATAACGGAAGACTTTTAAACGATTTTAGCGTTAATATAAGTTTGCTCAAATCTTCTAATTCCGTATTATTTTTAAGTATCTCTTTTAAATCGGACAGTTCATTATCTTCGTTCAGATCGGTGGAAGAGAAAGAATAGTCAAATCTTTTAATCGGGGCATTATTTAATTTTACCCAGTTGGAGGAATCAGTAGAACGATAAATATTTACACCTTCTTTTAAAATTAATTCAGGTGCGTACCACTTCAGTTCAATACTGCTTTTATTGATTTTTGCAACAATCTGAACAGATTGGGAATAAACCACAGTAGTGCCTATAAAAAGTATTATTGCCAGTAGTTTATTTATCATTTTTCCGATTATTAATGTATGTTTTTATTTGTTTGTAACCCGTATTAAAATTGTAACTGTAGGTCAGAGTCATTCTGTTTTCAATAAAATCCTGCGCTCCTGAGGTGACTGCTTTTCTTTGAATAAATGCATAATTTATCCTGAAGCTTTGAGATTTTGTGATAGAGTAATTAATTCCTGCTACAATGGAAAAATTCTGATTTGTCAGCACTTTGTTTTGTTTAGCCTGCTGAAACGAAAAACTGGAATTCAGTTTTATTTTTTTATTCAGAAGAGAGCTGTTTATTCCAAAAGTCGGCCCCATGTTAAACAGCATTATTCCGGCAGTTTCATTTTGACTTATGTTCAGACCAAGAACAAAACCGATGTTCTGAGGCTGAAGCTGAATATTGTATCCGGGATTTATTAATACTAAAGTGTTTGTTTCCTGCTTGTTTCCTGAAGATTTTTGTAAAGTGGACTGAACGGAAAAAGTATGTCTGATATCTTTTCCCAAAGAATAATTCAACATTATGTTTCCGGTTTCATTCAGCTGAGCAAACCGGATAGAGTCATAGTAAATGTCATACAGGGCAACAACGTTACTGCTGAAATTAGAATAGGAGAGATTAATATTAAGATTTTTCACAACATTGATACCTACCATTAAACTTCCTGCAATTTTTCGTTGTGTTGCGATTTGTTTTTTGTCCAGGTTATTTTCCTGAAGACCTATGCTTCCGTTTAGCACTAATAAATTATTCTTAAAATTCTTTCCTAATGAAAGTGCGTATTCCTGAATATCATTTGCAATGAATGGAGAGCCTAAACTGGCATAATCAGGATCTATCCGCTTAAATTTTGCACCGATTGTATATCCTTTCAGCTCATAATCTATTTGAAAATTATAGGCTGAATTGATTTGTGTATTAGCTCTGGGAGTAAAAATTTTATTCAGATATGTGAATTTTTCAAATTTTTGTTCCGGTAGAAAAGTGTTGGGATTTAGGATACTCAGATGGTAGCTCCCCTGAATTTTTAACTTCTCAAAAAAAGTATTACCAAACTGGACTCCGAAGATCTGATTTTCAGATGGTGAAATTCGATTTGCCGTATCAAAAGCAATTGAATTTTTATTGTCAAATCCATTGAAATAAATAAGCTCTATATGATGTTTTTCCTTTCCGATTCTTAATTTTGCAGCGCCTCCCCATCTTTCATAGGCAGGGTAAGAAACCATCACGCCTTCCACTCCTCCCTTGGGGACTGCTTTCATTAATCTGCCGAATCCAACACTAGCCGATACAATTCCTTTTTCAGGTTTAATTTCTATTCCTCCTCCCAGGAATAATGTTCCATTCATGGTATAGTCGCTAAAATTCATGCTTCGATATCCCATATGCACCGTGAGCCACTTGTAATTGGGACTAAGGCCGAATTGGTTAAAAGGCTGACTGAATTTATCTAATCCATGAGTGAATTTTTTATCCTGCTGGGTAATTGTAAATGTTAAAGGACAACTTATTTTTCCTAATAATGTTATATTGAGATTAGAGTTTATACTCCAATAAAAAGGATCTCTTCGGGGGTCTATTCCTTTTACATTGTAAAAAACCGCACTGGCATTTATCCCTCCTTGCAGGGAAATAGGATCTTGCTTCAATAAACCTTTTGCGTCTTGTACAAGGCGTTCCACGTTTTGTGCAATAGCGGACTGGATCATGAAGCAGAGAAGTATAAGGGCGGTTTTAGACAATTATTTTTTTTGACAAATTTAACATTAAAATTGATATTTATTCAAACTTTTTGAGATTGGGCCTTATTCTGAATGTCAAGAGTATTGAATTATAATATTTTAAATGGTTTAGACATATGTTTTATTTCGAATAAAAAGAGAGACAATAAATCTCTCCATTTATAAAAATCCCCTTAGTTTTTTCACTCAGGATTATTTCGGTAACTTTGCCGGGTATAATTGAAGATTACAACCGGAAAATAATTATACTGCAATTTAACTGTATGACGATTCCGGAATTAAAAGTAAGTAATGAAATTCGAAGAATTAAATCTGACAAAACCGCTTTTGAACGCGATCGAAGGCATGGGATATGATACCCCGACATTGATTCAGGAAAAAGCATTCCCTGTGATCATGTCCGGAAAAGACATTCTGGGAATTGCCCAGACAGGAACAGGGAAAACCCTTGCGTACCTGTTGCCATCCCTGCGTTTGTGGCAATTCGCTAAAAATCCCTATCCCCAGATTCTGATCATTGTTCCTACAAGAGAGCTTGTACAGCAGGTTTGTGATGAGCTGGCACGTCTTTCCATGTATATGAATGTAGTGACTGTAGGTGTTTACGGAGGCGCAAATATTCGTACACAGGCGGCTGAGATCTTGCAGGGAGTCGATGTGGTGGTAGGCACGCCGGGGCGCGTTATGGATTTGATTCTTCACGGAGATTTAATTGTCAAAAATATTAAGAGACTGATCATTGATGAGGTCGATGAAACGCTGAATCTGGGATTCAGGAAGCAGCTGACAACTATTTTAGACCTGCTCCCGGAGCGAAAGCAATCCCTGCTTTTCAGTGCGACAATGGATGAAGAAATTGAAGCGATCATTGATGAATACTTCGTTTCCCCGACTTATGTGGAAGCAGCACCGTCAGGAACCCCGATTGAAAAAATTCAACAGCTGGTTTACGAAGTCCCTAATTATAATACGAAGCTAAATCTGCTTCACAAATTGTTGGATGATGAGGATTTAAAGAAAGTGCTGATTTTTACAGAGAGCAAAAAATATGCAGATGCTCTTTTTGAAAAGCTCAAACTGAAATATGAAGAACGGGTGGATGTAATTCATTCGAACAAAGCTCAGAATTACCGTTTTAATGCGGTTAATAAGTTTAAAAGCGGTGAGCTGAAGATTCTTGTAGCGACAGATTTGGTTTCCAGAGGTATGGATATCAGCGAAGTAACGCATGTGATCAATCTGAATGTCCCGGTGAAGGAAGAAAATTATATCCATCGTATCGGTCGTACTGGTCGCCAGGAGAAAAAAGGAGTGGCGATTACGTTGGTTTCCGCTCTGGAAAAAGACAACTGGGATGCCATTGAAAAATTTATCAATATGGAAGTCGAACGTTTGCCAATTCCTTCTGATGTGATTATTTCTGAAGAGCTGACGCTGGATGAGCAACCGGAAGTGAAAATGAAAAATGTTCTGGTAAAGCTTCCAAAGAGGGAAAATGTCGGTCCGTCATTCCATGAAAAAAAGCTCAAAAACCAAAAAGATAAAAAGAAGAACGTAAAGCCGAAGGATAAGAAAAAAATCAAAAAAAGAAGATAATTTTTTGAAAGTTAATATGGCACAGAGAACAATATCTGAAAAAGACGGGGCAGAGCTGCTTAAGATTCTGAGAAAAAGATTCGAAGCGAATATGCCACGGCATAATAATCTTATATGGGACCTGATTGAGCCGAAGCTCAAAGCTCAGCCGGAGAAACTATGGTCTCTGAATCAAATGGAGCTGACAGGCGGAGAGCCGGATGTGATTGGCTATAATGCTGAAAAAGACAGCTATATTTTTTATGATTGCTCTCCTGAAAGCCCGAAAGAGAGAAGAAGCTACTGTTACGACCGTCCGGCGCTTGAATCCAGAAAAAAATACCCACCGGAGAATAATGCGCTGGATGTTGCGGCTGCAATGGGAATTTCTCTTTTAACCGAAGAGGAATACCGAAATTTACAGCAAACAGGCGCTTTTGATTTAAAAACTTCCAGCTGGATACAAACGCCCGAATCTGTCAGGAAGCTGGGTGGTGCGCTTTTTTGCGACAGACGTTACGATACCGTTTTCGTATATCATAACGGAGCGGATTCTTATTACAGCTCGCGAGGTTTCAGAGGGAAGCTTGAAATATGATTTTTTCTGCAGCCGTTTTGATAGAATGACATCTTTATTCTCAGGATGCAACAGGCTGTTTTTGTAATGTAAAATCTTATTTCCGGATATCTGATCGTATTTTCCCATTTTCAATTGCGCATTTTTCACTATATTTGTGTACCTTAATCCAAAGTTATGGCGAAAGAAGCAAGTGAATTAAAATCCCCTCAAATAGACTTTGAAACATTTAAAGAAAGTGTTTTAAATGATTACAAACTGGTAAACCTTTCTCGTGAAACTTCCCTGCTCGGAAGACGCGAAGTGCTTACCGGAAAAGCCAAATTCGGTATTTTCGGTGACGGAAAAGAATTAGCGCAAATCGCGTTGGCAAAACAATTCAGAAACGGAGATTTCCGTTCCGGGTATTACCGTGATCAAACGTTGATGATGGCAATAGACCAGCTTACGGTAAAAGAATATTTCGCCGGCTTGTACGGACATACGGATGTTGAGCTGGAGCCGCAATCTGCGGGTCGTCAGATGGGCGGACATTTCTCTACCCGGAATCTGGATGAAAACGGAGAATGGAAAAACCTGATGGAGCAAAAAAACAGTTCCTCCGATATTTCTCCGACAGCGGGGCAGATGCCGCGTTTGTTAGGATTGGCCCAAGCTTCAAAAGTATATCGTAATAATCCTGCACTTCAGAATGAAAAATTCAGCAAATTCTCTGACAGCGGAAATGAAGTCGCTTTTGGAACAATCGGAGATGCCAGCACATCGGAAGGCCCTTTCTGGGAAACGATGAATGCAGCAGGAGTCTTACAGGTGCCAATGGTAATGTCTGTATGGGATGATGGTTACGGAATTTCTGTTCCTCGTGAAAAACAAACGACAAAAGGAAGTATTTCCGAAGCACTGGCAGGTTTTCAGAGAACAGAAGACAAGCCGGGATTTGAGATCTTTGTGACAAAAGGATGGGACTACGTTGATTTGGTTCAGACGTATGAAAAAGCGGTTGCAATTGCCAGAGAACAGCACGTTCCCGTTCTTGTTCACGTCAAAGAGGTGAACCAGCCACAGGGGCATTCGACTTCCGGTTCTCATGAACGTTACAAATCGGAGGACCGACTGAAATGGGAAGGAGAATTTGACTGTATCGCGAAATTTAAGAAATGGATCCTTTCTTATGAAGCAGAAGGTCAGGTGATCGCTACTGCAGAAGAATTGGAAGCGATTGAAAAAGAAGCAAAAGTCACTGTCCGGAATGCTAAAAACGAAGCATGGAAAGATTTAACAGATAGCATCAAAGCGGACTTCAATGAATGCGTCGATATTCTGAAAGCAGTTTCTGCTGAAACGAAACATAGTGAATTTGTTTCCGCTCAGGTGGAAGAATTGAAAAAAGCGCTGGAGCCTATCCGTAAAGACATTTTAAGTACGGCACGTCTGGTGCTTCGTACGATCGCCGGAGAAAATATTCAGAGTAAATCAATGCTGGCGGCATGGATTCAGTCCAAAATTGAAGACAACAAAGAACGTTACAGTTCCTATTTATATTCAGAATCGGTTCAAAATATCCATAACATTTCATCTGTAGAACCGATTTACGATGAAAATGCAAAGATGGAGGACGGCCGTATCATTTTACGTGAAAACTTCCGTTCCATTTTTGAAAAATACCCGGAAACTTTGATTTTTGGAGAAGATGCCGGAAAAATCGGAGGCGTTAACCAGAGTTTGGAAGGCTTACAGGAAATTTTCGGCGAATTGCGTGTAAGCGATGTCGGTATCCGTGAATGTACAATTGTCGGACAAGGGATCGGAATGGCGATGAGAGGACTCCGGCCGATCGCAGAAATTCAATACCTGGATTACCTGCTGTACTGTCTGCAGGTGATGTCGGATGATCTGGCGACCGTTCAGTACAGAACGAAAGGTGGTCAGAAAGCACCTTTAATTATTTCTACAAGAGGACACCGCCTTGAAGGAATCTGGCATTCAGGTTCTCCGATGGGAGCAATTATAAATGCAGTACGTGGTATTCATGTCTGCGTTCCCCGGAATATGACAAAAGCAGCAGGCTTTTACAATACATTGATTGAAGGCGATGAGCCGGCATTAGTGATCGAACCGCTGAACGGCTACAGAACAAAAGAAAAAATGCCGTCAAATATCGGTGAGTTTAAAATTCCGCTGGGAATTCCGGAAATTGTAAATCAAGGCTCCGATCTGACATTGGTTTCGTACGGATCGACATTCAATTTATGCAGCAAAGCTGTGGAACAGCTGAATGAGCTTGGAATCAATGTGGAATTGATAGACGTTCAGACACTGATACCTTTTGATATCAACCATACGATTTCAAAATCGTTAGCGAAAACGAACCGTTTACTGATTGTTGATGAAGATGTAAGCTCCGGAGCGACAGGCTATATTTTAGATAAGATCTTAGTAGAGCAGAACGGATATTACCATCTGGATTCAGCCCCTAAGACACTTTCGGCGAAAGATCACCGGCCTGCTTACGGAACAGACGGAGATTATTTCTCTAAACCAAGTATTGATGATATTGTTGAAAAAGTATATGAGATAATGCACGAAGCCGATCCGCAAAGATTTCCGGCTTTGTACTAAAAAGAAAATTTCAGAAAGAGGAGGAGAGGTTTGAAAGACCTCTCTTTTTATTTTGGAAGAAATAGTTCTATATTCATTACTAAAATGGAAAAAAGGGTATTGTTGTAAATTTTAATTAACTATCTCTATATTTGTATCTGGTAATTGATTTAAAATAAACGAAATGAAAAAAACACTTTTTCTTTTTTTAATGCTGTTAGGAGTAGTATTCACTGATTCGGCTATGGCACAAAATACTTGTACTATTCACTTGTTCAGTAAAGGTTCACCATCAAAAATATATGTGAACGATCAGTTAGTAACAGGTTTGAATAAGGATGAAGCATTGGAATACACGCTTCCGGCTAATGGTCGTGCAGTGGTAAGTGTACGTTTTAATAATGATGCTTCTGCTGAGGTTACTGTTGATACAGAAAAAGACAGCGATGCCTACATCATTGCGTATGTAAGAGCAATCTCCAATGGTAGTACTATTAGTAGTAGTTTAATAGGGCTGACGAAAATCGTTGATATTGAAAAGTGGAATAAAAAGTCCAAGAACTTTAAAGACCTTGTCAAATTGACTGCAAAATAATAGCAGTACTCAAATTAATAAAAAAGATGTAAGCAATTACATCTTTTTTTGTTTTTAATATTCTCAGTTTTGCCGGTGTCTGGTTCCGGAATCCATTCTGCTTTTTAGCTGTTTATAATAGGGGGAGTAGTAAACACAAACAAATGTTATTTTACGGATTATCGTAAAATTTTAACGTGTAAAGAAATTTCCCGTATCTACTTTTTCACAGAGAATCCGTAATTTTACCCGTTCAAAATATTCCGGATGAGTCAGCAGTATATTCATATAAAAGGCGCAAGAGTTAACAACCTTAAAAATATCGATGTAAAAATTCCACACGGAAAAATGGTGGTTATTACGGGATTGTCAGGTTCAGGGAAATCGTCTCTAGCTTTTGATACCCTTTATGCTGAAGGTCAGAGACGTTACGTGGAAAGTTTGTCTTCCTATGCAAGACAGTTTTTAGGCCGTCTGGATAAGCCGGAAGTAGATTTTATAAAAGGGATTTCTCCTGCAATAGCGATTGAGCAAAAGGTGATTTCCACGAATCCCCGTTCGACAGTAGGAACAACCACTGAAATTTACGACTATCTGAAATTGCTTTTTTCCCGTGCCGGAAAAACAATCTCACCGGTTTCCGGAAATGAAGTAAAAAAACACACAGTAACAGACGTTGTCAACTTTATTGCTTCACAGCAGGAAGACAGCCGGCTTTATATTTTAGCACCTATTGCCAATATTCAGAAATATGGAGCGGAACGCCAACTGCAACTATTGAAAGAACAGGGATATCTCCGGATTTTCATTGAAGGAGATGTTTTTGAGCTGGATGAAGTTTCGCCAAAACAAAAGAATTTTGAGAAAGCAATGCTGTTGATTGACCGTATTCGCGTGCAGCATTTTGATGAAGATGAAAAGCACCGGATTGCTGATTCCGTCGGAATGGCGTTCGGAGAAGGTCATGGAACATGCTGCATTTATCTGCTGGAAGATGAACAATTTTTCGAATTCAATAACCGTTTTGAGCTGGACGGGATCGAATTTGTCGAACCGAATGAACACTTTTTTACGTTCAATAATCCTTTTGGGGCATGTAAAACCTGTGAAGGCTTTGGTAATGTGATTGGAATTGATGAGAAGCTGGTGATTCCGGATCCGGGTCTGAGTGTATATCAGAATGCGATTGTCTGCTGGAAAGGAGAAATGATGAAAGAATTTCAGGATGAGCTGATCCTGAATGCGAAAAAATTTAACTTTCCTATCCATAAGCCAATCGAAGAGCTCACACCGGAACAGTATCAGCTGTTGTGGGACGGGAATCAGTATTTTCAGGGTCTGAACACGTTTTTTAAATATCTGGAGTCCAATACTTATAAAATTCAATACCGGGTAATGCTTTCGCGCTACAGAGGTAAAACGCTGTGTCCCGATTGTCGTGGAACACGGTTAAGAAAAGATGCTAATTACGTTAAAATAAAAGATAAATCAATTACAGATATTATTTTGATGCCGATTGATGAAAGTCTGAAATTTTTTCAAAACCTGAAATTGGAAGATCACCAGCAGATGATTACGAAGCGTTTGCTGCCAGAGATAACTAACCGCCTGCAGTTTATTTCAGATGTCGGGTTGGGATATCTGACACTTAACCGGAATTCAAATTCCCTTTCGGGAGGAGAATCACAACGGATCAATCTGGCAACCTCTTTAGGAAGCAGCCTCGTCGGTTCGATGTATATTCTGGATGAACCAAGCATCGGGCTCCATCCGAGAGATACCGACAGATTGATTTCAGTTCTGCATCGTCTCAGAAATTTAGGAAATACAGTGATAATTGTAGAGCACGAAGACGCTATTATGCGTGCTGCGGATGAAATTATCGATATCGGCCCGAAAGCCGGGATTTATGGAGGTGAAGTGGTCTTTCAGGGAGATCATACGCAATTATTGAAAGCAAAGAATAGTTTAACTGCTGAATACCTGACAGGAAAACGTAAAATCGAAATTCCGAAGCTAAAGCGAAAATCACCGAACTATATAGAAATTGTCGGAGCAAAACAAAACAATCTGAAAAATCTGAACGTTAAGTTTCCACTTTATTCTTTTGTCTGTGTAACAGGAGTTTCAGGTTCCGGAAAAAGTACGCTGGTGCGGGAAATTTTATATCCTGCTGTCCGGCAGAAATTGGGGCAATTTGGTGATGCGGTCGGAAATTTCAGAGAGATCAGAGGAGATGTAAAACGCGTCAGTCATGTGGAGTTTATCGACCAGAATCCGATAGGAAAATCATCACGAAGTAATCCGGTGACCTATGTGAAAGCATTTGATGATATTCGTGATATTTTCGCTAAAACTCCTAAAGCAAAAGCATTGGGATTGAAGCCGGGTTATTTCAGTTTTAATGTGGAAGGCGGTCGTTGCGAAATGTGTGAAGGAGAAGGAGAAGTAACCGTAAGTATGCAGTTCATGGCGGATGTCCATTTGACTTGCGAGGCTTGCCAGGGAAAACGTTATAAGTCGGAAGCACTGGATATTTTATTTGAAGGAAAAAACATTTCTGATATTCTGGAAATGGACATTCAGGAAGGCATAGAATTCTTTGGTGGTATAAAAGACCGTTCCGCTGAAAAAGTGGTAGATAAGATCAAACCTTTGGCAGATGTGGGATTGGGCTATCTGAAGATGGGGCAGGCATCCAGCACACTGTCCGGAGGAGAGGCACAGCGTGTTAAGCTGGCTTCTTTCCTGATAAAATCTAACGAGCAGAAAAATACTTTGTTCATTTTTGATGAACCGACCACCGGACTACATTTCTACGATATAGAAAAGCTGCTTATTGCTTTCCAGCGCCTGGTGGATCATGGAAATTCACTGATAGTGATCGAACACAACTTAGATGTTATAAAATGTGCGGATTGGGTCATTGATATCGGTCCGGAAGGTGGTGAAAAGGGTGGAGAAGTGGTGTTTGAAGGTAAACCGGAAGAGTTGGCAAAACACCCAATGAGCTATACCGGAAAGTTTTTGAAAGAAATTTTGTGATAATATACTCCTCACAGCCATGCTTAAAGTAGTTTGTTTATTTTGCATATTGATCTTTGGCTTTTTTCAGCTTCTGTTTTCACAGGTAGTTTCTGAAAGAGATAAATTATTTGCAGGTATCCGGCCGGAACGAACATGCTTTGATGTAACGCATTATCTCCTGAAAGTGAAGATTGATCCGGAAGAAAAGACGATTCAGGGCAGCAATACGATCAGTTTCAATATTACGGAACCATGCAGCCGTATCCAGCTGGATTTATACGAACAGCTACAGATAGACGCGGTGACTTTTGAAGGAACTGATTGTATAATAGAACGAAAGTATGACGCTTTTTTTGTCAGTTTGCCCAGAAAGCTTTCAGAAGGAGAACAGGCAAAGATCATTGTCACTTATCATGGTGCGCTGATTGCAGCAAAGAATCCGCCTTGGGATGGAGGGTTTGTCTTTACGAAGAGCGAGAACGGAAAGCCTTTTATCGGTGTAGCCTGTGAAGAGATAGGAGCAAGCTCCTGGTGGCCGACAAAAGAGCTTTTCGCTGATAAATGTGATAGTGCAGACCTATATTTTGAAGTGCCTTCAGATTTACAAGCGATTTCCAACGGACAGTTTAAAGGAGTTGAAAAGAACGGAGCTGCTTCTGTTTATCACTGGAAAGTAACCTTTCCCATTAATAATTATAATATTTCAGTAACTATTGGTGATTTCAGCCATTTTGGAAAAAAATACCGCTCAAAAAAAGTGAGCTATAATCTGGACTATTATATACTTCCCGAAAATCTGAAAAAAGCGAAACAACAATTTAAGCAGGTTGTACCAATGCTGAAATCGTATCAGCGCTTATTTGGCCCTTATCCGTTTTCAAGGGATGGATACAAGCTGGTGGAAGCTCCCTATTTGGGAATGGAGCACCAAAGTGCTGTTGCTTATGGAAATGGATATCAAAATGGCTATTCCGGTAAGTTTTTTGCTCCGGTAAGCCAAAAGTTCGATTTTATCATCATTCATGAAACCGGGCATGAATACTGGGGAAATAATGTCTGCATGTCCGACCGTTCGGATATGTGGATCCATGAGGCATTCTGTACATATTCGGAATTATTATATGTGGAAGATGTTTTTGGGAAAAAGTATGCAGATGATTATGCTTTTTACTGGACACAGGTAGTCCGGAATATGGAACCTATGGTGAATGAACGGTTCAGCAATCAGGAACCTTCAACCGATATTTACTATAAAGGAGCTTTGCTCCTGCATACAATCCGGAATTTGGTTGCGGATGATGCAAAATTTATTGCTTGTCTGAAAGCAATCCAGGAACATTTCGCATTAAAGACGGTGAGTACAAAAGATATAACGGATTTTATGATTAACTATTTTAATAGGGATCTGTCAGCTATTTTTGATCAGTATTTATATAATGCTAATCCACCAATCTTAAATTTTACACTGACACCGAATAAACAGGGAGAAGGATATGTTTTTCGCTATAAATGGGACGGAACAGTAGAAAAATTTAACCTTCCCGTTACTGTTGATGTTGATGGAGCAAAGCGAACTTTCAATGTATCTGACGATTGGCAGGAAACAGTAATAAATAAACCGGTTGTCCGGAATCTGGAATTTGATCATTCTAAATCATATTATATCGTGAAATATGAATAATAATGACTTTTGGATAAACTCTTGTTGTTTTATATGTTTTCTATAAACCATATCGCACTATAACAAGTCTTTTATGAAATTACAACTATTTTCAATTCTATTGTTTATCATATTATGTGCTCAGAATTCCTATCTTTTTTCTCAAAACAACGATCAGAGCTTATTATCCAAGTGTTATGATCTATATAATAAGAAAATATCCTCTGGGAAAATTATCAGCTATATAGAAAAGAGCTCAAAATCAATCGATCAGCACAAATTAGAACCTATATATGATTCATTAATTCTATGTGCATGCAAAGATGCTAATTATGACTATTGTTTAGATCTGACATTAGCAAAAGTAAGAAATGGTTACCTCCATATCATGGTTTTGGAAGACTCTATTGCCAATGTAATTAAATCATGGTCTCCTGAGAAATATAAGATGCTGGAACGAGTAGTCAATGAAGAGTTTATAAGAAATTCCCAAAAGTACAATCCTGACATAAATTTAGAACTTGCCTTTACTATCAGGCATTTGTATAGACTCGATCAAAGAACTAAACTAAGAATATTTTATAAGGCAAATGAGCCTATACTGGACTCGCTCAGAAAAATAGCGATAAAACAGGACTCTATCACAGAAGCAATGCTTGGGCAGATCTTCGATGAATATGGTTATCCGGGCATTTCTTTAGTTGGCGGAATAGATGCTGGCTCATGCTACATCATGATGCTCCATGTAAGTGCAGATTTTGCAATCAAATACATGCGTCTTGTGCAGGAAGCGATTAATTCGAAGGAACTTTATGCAGATCTTGATTTTCTGGTTGATAAGACACTGCATAAATGTTGTCAAAGGACAATTTATGGTACATTATGGTCTAAATATTCACCATTGGTAACCGACCCCGAAGAGATAAAAAAAATAAAAGCGTTATTAAATATTCAATGATCTTAATTTTTAGCGAAACAAACATCTTTCTCTACTTTTAAAAGTACGTGAATGAGTTAGGTTATTTGAGGATTTGAGGCAACCTAAACAAAATAAAAAGCCCCTGAAAACATTTTCAGGGGCTTTTTTATATTTTAAGTTGCCTTTGTTATTTAACAACGAACGTTACACGTCTGGTTTTAGCGGATTTTAATTCGTCATTATCTGACTCAATAACTTCCGTACTGCGAACGCTGTTTGATTTTTTAACAATGGTGATGCGATTGGCCGCGATACCTGCTTCAACAAGATATTCTTTTACAACATCAGCACGAACTTCGTCTAAGTCCTGGAACATAGGATTTTCTCCTGCTTTTTCAACTTCAATATCTTCCATGTGTCCCTGAATTTCCAGCTTCAGGTTCGCATCAGCTTTCATTTGAGAGACGATCTCATCCAAAGAAGCTTTTCCTGCTGCCGGAACCTGTGCCTTTCCGAATGCAAAGAAAACACTTTGAGCTTCGATCTTATCTTTTGGCTTCATTTTGTCTGTTACGACAATTGATTTCTGATACACCAGCTTGGAATAAGAATCTTCTTCACTTTGAAGCGAACAGTCGCATTGGGTGATGTCATCAATTAATTTTACAGAAACATTATCAAGGTAATAATATGCTGCTACGATCTGTGCTCCCTTATAATAGTTAGGCTTTCTCATTTTTTCATAACCAACCTGGTTATTATTTGTGAAATTACCGATCGTGATGTATTTTTCGCCACCTTCAGCAGTATAAACATTACAAACTTTATCCCATCCGTAGAATCCGGAAAGAATTTTATTGTCGCTGCGCTGAATATGTGTTTTTTCGATGATGCTTGTCTTAGCTTCTGAAGCATACGGCTTTTTTGAGAAGTTCGCTCCGATAGCATTTGTGGAATATTTGGATGCTTCTGCTAATGAAACATGGAATGTAACGCAATATCTCGCACCCTTTTTCAAAGGTTGTAACAATTTTGCCATGGCGTAAGAACGCGGCATTTTGTCGTTATAGGAATAAGCGACAATACCGGCATAATTTCTTCCGTCCTGTGCTTCTTCTGTTCCGTAAAAATTATCAGGAGTACCTATTTCCGGTACTTTTACTGCAGGGATGAAAAAATCTGCCGGCTGGCCTGTCGGTTTTATCCAGCCATTTGATAATGACAGCGCGCCTAGTTTTTTAGGCTTTCCGGTAGAAGCTTCGAAACTCCCGTTTTCAACTAAATTTTCGTCTTGTGCAAAACCTACTGCTGCTAACATAAGTGTCGCTGCCAGTATAGAAGGTTTAAAAAAGTTAATCTTTCTCATAGTTTCTTATAATTAGAATCGTCTTAGACCAATCGTCAACGAATTTAACAAAATTCTTTCAATTGATTCACTGAAATTAAAATGAATTGCAGATTATTTCAAAAGACGATAAAATTCAATTAATTTTACCGCTCTCAAGATATATGCCAAAACAATAAATGGGACGCTTCAAAAGGTTTGTAATAAGATTGTTTCATACAGTGGAAAAATTCTTTTTTTGGGTTAAGACAAAGACGAACAGCAGGCAGTTTATCATTTTTTCGAGCTTTTTAATCGGGATTACGGGAGGATTGGCAGCTGTGCTTCTGAAACAGTTTGTTCACTTCACACATTGGATCGCTTCTTATGATTACAAGCTGCCTTTTAAGCTGAACGCTTATCTGTATTTGATTTTTCCGATACTGGGGATTGTTCTTACGGTATTTATTATCCGGAGGATCTTTAATAACAAGCTGGGAAGAGGAACATCCAATATCATTCGTTCCATTGTCAAAAAATCTGCCTTTTTGCCGAAAGACCAGATGTATTCACACATACTTACCAGCGGTATAACCGTTGGTTTCGGAGGATCTGCAGGTTTGGAATCACCGATTGTAACAACAGGTGCGGCGATCGGTTCCAATTATGCTAAGACTTATCACCTGGTATTTAAAGAGCGGCTGCTACTCCTTGCCTGTGGTGCGGCAGCGGGAATCGGAGCAGCTTTTAATGCACCGATTGCCGGAGTTCTGTTTGCTTTGGAAGTGCTGTTAAGCTCAACCTCTATTTCGGCATTTACCCCGCTGATTATTTCCGCAAGTGTGGGAGCATTGATCTCCAAAATACTTTTAAGAGAAGATGTACTGATGAGCTTTTTAGTGACAGAAAGCTTTAATTATTACAATGTTCCCTATTATCTCATCTTTGGTGCTGCTTGTGGATTGATGGCCGTCTATTATTCCAGGATCTTTGCAAGAATTGAACAGGCGTTATCCTATTTTCCAAGAAATTCGTACAGAAGGGCATTTACCGGTGGTTTGATCCTGTCGGTTATGATCTTTCTGATGCCACCGCTGTTCGGAGAAGGATACGAATCAATAAAATCCCTTGCCAATAATAAGCCTCATGAGCTCCTTAATGTCAGCTTATTTTCCAATCAGTTGAGCAATGAATTTTTCGTCATGTTGTTTGTCTTTGTAATCATGATCTTGAAAGCAGCGGCGACTTCTCTGACAATTAATTCCGGAGGAAACGGAGGAAGTTTCGCACCGTCCTTATTTGTCGGAGCTTACCTGGGTTATTTATTTTCCAGAATATTGACTTTTTTAGGATTTGAGCAGATCAGCACCAATAATTTCACGCTGGTAGGGATGGCAGGAGTACTTTCCGGGATTTTTCACGCACCGCTTACCGGAATTTTCCTTATTGCGGAGATCAGTGGAGGATATGCTTTGATGATCCCTCTGATGCTAGTTTCAGCAACCAGCTATGCAGTAGTGAAAAGTATTGATCCGATGTCTATGGACGAACGGAAATTGGCAAAAAAAGGCGGTATTGACAGGACTTCTACGGACACGACCATTCTTTCTTCGATAAAGACTAAAAAGCTGGTGGATGAAGATTATCCGGTTTTAAGAGAGGATGATACGTTGAGAAAGCTTATTTCCCTTATACCATCCACATCTAAAACGACTTTTGCAATAGTGGATACGGATGATAAATACCTCGGGATTATTTCACTTGAAAATATCCGAGAAGTGCTGTTCGATGCTGAAAAATACGATTCCATCCTGTTGAACGAATTGGTGTACAAACCGAAATATGTTATTGAAGTTACAGATAGTGTACAGGATATCATTAAAAAGTTTGAACTGCAGGAATTGGAATTACTTCCTGTTCTTGAAGATCAGAAGGTGATCGGCTTTATCAAAAAATCAAAGCTTCTGGAGCATTATCGTTCGATGCTGATCAGCACCACTTCTTTTGATTGATTTCGCTTTGTAACAAAAGTGACGGTAAAATCCGGTCTAAAGAACGAACTTTGTATAATTAATTTTTGGAATATGACATTTAATGAAATAATTAATCAGGATAAATCTGTTTTAGTAGATTTTTTCGCAGAATGGTGCGGGCCGTGTAAAATGATGGCTCCTGCGCTGGAGGAGCTGAAAGAAAGGGTCGGAGATAAGGCAGTTGTGATCAAAATTGATGTAGATAAAAATCCTCAGGCAGCGGCAATGTACCAGATCAGGAGTGTCCCGACATTAATGATCTTTAAAAAAGGAGAGGTGAAATGGAGACAATCCGGAGTTTTCCCTGCGAATGAGCTGGAACGATTGATCAATGAAAATTTATAAAATTATGATGAAATATTTTTTCGCGGTTTTTACCATGTTATTGATAGTTGGCTGCGGTAATTCGCAACAACAGGATGGGATTGAAAAGGTTACGCCTGAAGCTTTTTCTAAAAAATTGGAGATGGCGGAAAAACCTCAGTTGATAGATGTAAGAACTTTAGCTGAATTTTCTGAAGGACATTTACAGAATGCCCTGAATTTAGATATAAATGAGGATGATTTTGAAAAACAGCTTCAGACCTTAGATAAGGCTGCTCCTGTGTATGTCTATTGCCGTAGTGGCGGCAGAAGCGCAAAAGCTGTTGAACAGATGAAAAAAATGGGATTCCGGGAAATCTATGAGCTGGAAGGAGGTATTTTATCCTGGAAAGGTGAAGTAGTTACCGAATAATCATTGCTTTAAATAATAATAACGTGCTAAAAATCAGAGTGCCGGGAGTTTTGCTGGTAATAGCTGTAATGATTATCGCTAATCTTTTGGCAGCAATCATTCCTTACCTCGGAACAGCACTGCTATCTCTTTTGCTGGGGCTGATCATCCGGCAGCTTTCATTTAATTTTGAGAAATTCATTCCCGGCATTTCCTGGTCAGAGAAATATGCGCTTGAAGCAGCGGTTGTACTGATGGGATTAGGATTTAATTTTTCTACTTTAATAACCGCCGGAGCTTCAACTGTTGGGATCATATTTATCAGTATCATAATAATAATTCTTATTGTTTTGCTTTTGCAGAAAGTGGTCAAAGGAAAGGATAAGCTGTTGTGGCTGCTTGGAGCCGGGAGTGCTATTTGCGGATCTTCTGCAATCGGAGCGACAGCGCCATTGATCAGAGCAAAAGAAGAGGAAACAGGCGCTGCGATGGCTGTTATCAATTTTCTCGGACTTTTAGGAATGCTGATTTTACCGGTGATTGCCGTTTTTGCAGGATATAATTCTTTGGACACCGGAATTTTATTGGGAGGAATATTACAATCGGTAGGGCACGTTGCGGGAGCTTCATTTTCAGTAAGCGCAGAGATCGGACAGCTGGCGATGATTGTTAAAATGGGAAGAATAATATTCCTGATTCCTTTTCTGATATTTATCTATCTTTTATTCCGGAAAAATATAGATGGAACGGTTTTAAAATTTCCTCTTTTTATAATCTTCTTTTTGGCAGCGGTTTTAATTTCTCAGACAGGAATTATTTCAGGCAATATTTTAAAAATCTTTACAAAAACAGGAGATGTTTTGCTGAATGGTGCAATGGCAGCGATCGGCCTGAAAATTAATATCCGTTCGTTATGGAAAATCAGCGGCCAGGCTTTGACAGCCGGATTGGTTATTTTTATTATTCAGATAGTGATCTTCATTGTCTTTTTAGCTTTGAACTGATTTGAAAAATTTCCGGGGTATATTGCTCTCAGTGATAACTCTCAGCGTATTATTATCTGCAAATTTCTCCGTGCAGGCGCAACAACACTTTAATCTTTGGTTAAGAGGAACGGTGACCTGTCCGGTACATGACAGATTAAAAATAGCTGCTGAAATTCAGCATAGAAGACAGAACGGTTCCGGTAATAAGAATATGTTTGATAAAGACCTGATGTACACTTTTCGTACTTGGATTCACTATAAATATACAGACGATATCACTTTTTCACTCTCTCCATTTGCTTATTTTTCAAACTATAAGATCATTCAGAAACAGGCAGATGAGTACGAGCCGCCTTCGCATGAAATCCGTTTTTCACTTGCAGCAACTTTGAAACGGGCGCTGGTTGAAAAGATTAATATATTTAACCGGACAGCAGTTGAATATAGGCTTTTCGAAAATAACAGAGATATTATGCGATTGAGAACCCGTCTTGGGTTGAGCTATGATTTTCCGAAAAATGTCCGGATGTCGATATTTAATGAGCTGTTTGTAAATATTGCGAATGCCGGCAAAGCACATTTTTTTGATCATAACAGAACAGGACTGAATCTGGAATGTAAGTTGTTTTCAGCGTTCAGAATAGATACCGGTTATATGTACATTATACGGCTGCCACTTTTTTCCGCAACGAAAATACAGGAGAATGCACTTTTTCTGAACCTGACGTATGAGTCGAAAAGGATCCGTACGGTTAAAAAGCACTCGTTGCAGAAATTGTAAAATTTAACTCCTTGCGCCTGTTTCAATGGCTTCCAGATTCTGGATCTTATCACCATCTATTTCAAAACGAAGCAGGGTTTTTACCTTGTGAAATCCTTTGTTTCCGCAAGCTCCGGGATTCATCCAGAGCATATTGAAGCGCGGATCTTTTTGTACCAGTAAAATATGAGAATGCCCACAGACAAAAAGCTGAGGACGATGTTCCTGGATCAGCGGATAGGCGTTGGGAGTATATTTTCCCGGTCGCCCGGCGATATGTGTAATCAGCACCTTCACGTCCTCACAGTTAAAAACGTCGAATAAAGGCAGTTCCGCCCGGACTTTCTGATCGTCAATATTACCATAAACACCCCGTAACGGTTTAAATGCGCGCAACTTGTCAATGACTTCCACTGAACCGACATCTCCCGCATGCCATATTTCATCAACGTCCCTGAAATAATGAAAAATTTTCGGATCTAAATCTCCATGCGTATCCGAAAGCAAACCGATTTTTTTCATACACCAAAAATACAATCTTTTATTTACCATGCGAATCAGGAATCCAATTTGGAACGGAAACACGCAAAATTTGTATCTTAGCTTCCGTAAGTCCGGTAAATGAACGATCAGCATCTTAATAAATGGTTTGAAAACAGGAAAAAACGCCTTGACAGTTTTTCTTCCGGGGAATTACTGGAAGGGATTCTGAATAAAGATATCAACCGTTTGTCTCAGGCGATTACGCTTGTAGAGAGCAGTCGGCCGGACCACCAGAAAGCAGCCAGGGAACTGGTAGAAAAATGCCTTCCTTATACCGGGAAATCAATTCGTGTGGGAATCACAGGTGTTCCGGGAGTGGGTAAAAGTACTTTTATAGAATCGTTCGGTAAAGTGCTGACAGATACAGGTCATCGCGTGGCAGTGCTGGCGGTTGATCCGTCCAGCAATGTAACCGGCGGAAGTATTCTGGGAGATAAAACCCGGATGAACGACCTGGCAACGAATCCGAATGTATTTATTCGCCCTTCGCCTTCAGGCGATTCTCTGGGCGGAGTGGCAAAGAAAACCCGTGAAACGATTTTCTTGTGTGAAGCGGCTGGTTACGATATAATATTAGTGGAGACCGTTGGTGTCGGACAATCCGAAGTGGCTGTTCACTCCATGGTGGATTTTTTTCTTTTGCTCATGCTGGCGGGTGCCGGTGACGAATTGCAGGGAATTAAAAGAGGAATTATGGAAATGGCAGATGCGCTGGTGATTACCAAAGCAGATGGAGACAATCGTAGAATGGCAAATGTTGCCCGGCAGCAATATGAAGCTGCTCTGCATTTATTTCCGCCAACGGAAAGTACCTGGATCCCGAAAGTACTGACATGCAGTGCTTATGAAAATCTGAATCTGGACAAAGTCTGGAAAGTGATTGAAGAATACGTCACTAAAACCCGGGAAAATAATTATTTCTTCAACAGAAGAAAAAAGCAGGACAAATACTGGCTGAAAGAACGGATAAATGAATTGCTGCTGAATGACTTTTATGGAAATGAACTGCTCATGAAATCCATGAAACAAACCGAACAGCAGGTCGAGGAAGGAAAGAAATCTTCTTTTTCAGGAGCAGATGAACTGTATCAACTTTATAAAAATCAGTAAGATGAAAGAAATTGAATTTAAAATTGAAGGAGAATATATTGAGCTGGTCCAGCTGCTGAAAGCAATCGGTTTAGCACAAACAGGCGGCCATGCGAAGATGATTGTCAATGAAGAGATGGTTAGTCGCAATGGAGAGCTGGAAACGAGAAAACGGGCTAAATTACGACCGGAAGAAATTATTGAGGTAGATAAATACAAGATTTTTCTGAGATGAATTCCAAGAAATGAATCCTATTTAAATGAAAAAACCGGTATTTAAACCGGTTCCTGATTTTATTTTCCTATGTGATAAATTTTTTAATCTCTTACCAGATCATATCCCGGGTATTTCTTCGGATCGTAAACAAATTTCGCATCTTCCACAGCTGGGTTTTCGGTGAATTTAGTTAGCGTATAAGTCATTACCGTTCCGTTTTTCATTTTTACTACCGCTTTTCTCAGCTCATTTGCAGCTTTTGAAATAGATATATAAATGGAATGGAATTCTGCTTTTCCCGGATTGTTAGGAACCAGGCGAATAACAACAACTGTTTCTCCGTTCAGCGTTTCTTCTTTTTCGAAGTTATTTTTGAAATCTTTTTCCCAGATGGTCATTAACTTTTTCGGATTCAGCAAATCATCCGCTTTGGAAGCGTCCGCTTCATAAACAGATTTATCTTCCTTGACAATTGTCCATTGCTTTAAGCCATTTGAAAGAATCGTATTGTCGCCGTATGCTGCTGAGAATTTATTGCCTTTTACCCAGCCTTTGCCAATCTCACTTTCTGTTTTACCATTCGGAGATTTAACGGTTGCATTGAATTCTATGTAAAAAGAACTCAGACCTTTGATTTTTGAAGATAACTTATCTAAAACTGCCTGCGATTTAGTATCCTGTCCAAAGCTGATAAAAGATACAAATGTTAGAATGGCAACTAAATATTTCATAATTTTAATTTTCAATGCAAATATCAGAAATTATGCCAAAATAATATCTATATTTCTGAAAAATCATTCTTTTATGAATATTCTTTATTTTTGAAGCTATGAATGTAGAGTCAATAATCGGGGAAGTCAGTAAAAAGCTGTTCAAACCTGTGTATTTATTACACGGTGAAGAAGCTTATTATATTGATGTGATCGGGAAGGCTATTTACGAAAATGCGCTGGAAGAGCAGGAGCGCGATTTCAATCAGACCATTGTGTATGGTAAAGATACCGATGTGCTGACTGTTATCAGTGAAGCAAAAGGATATCCGATGATGTCGGAAAGACGCCTTGTGATTGTACGGGAAGCGCAGGATTTAAAAGATATTGATAGGCTGGAAGCATATTGTTCCCAGCCAAATCCCACGACGGTGCTAGTTCTGGAATACAAATACAAAAAATTCGATTCCAGGAAGAAAATCGTTAAAGAAATTGCTAAAAACGGGATCGTTTTTCAGTCAGATAAGATCAAAGATTACCAGCTGACAGATTGGATCAATAAATACCTGGCAAAAAGAAACTATTCCATTACGCCGAAAGCCAGTCAGCTGCTGGCTGACTCGCTGGGGAATGACCTGAGTAAAGTTACCAACGAATTAAACAAGCTGGAGCTGCTACTGCAGGCAGGAACAACGATCAATGAAATTCACATTGAAGAAAATATCGGAATTTCCAAAGATTTCAATGTTTTTGAATTAGTAAACGCATTGGCTGTCCGGGATATCCCGAAAGCATTTCAGATTGTGGATTATTTCGCACATAACCCGAAAGCCGGGCCATTGGTGATGATCGTTTCCAGTCTGTTTACGTTCTACTCGCGTTTGATGCGTATCCAGTTTGCGGCATCTAAAATGCCCGAAGATCTGGCAAGACAGCTGGGAGTACACCCGTTTGCAGTGAAAGAGCTGATTCAGGCGAGTAAAATTTATCCACCTAAAAAAGCGGCTGCAAATATTTCCGTTTTGTATGATTATGATTTAAAATCGAAAGGTGTCAATAATAGCTCCATGACGGAAGGAGAATTAATGAAAGAAATGATTTACAAACTGATGCACTGATGAATCTGTTTTACGATCCGGAAATTGAAGCAGGAACAGAAGAATTTCAGCTCAACGAAGAAGAGTCGCGCCATGCGTGCAAGGTGCTCCGGATGAAAAACGGAGATCACCTGCATTTGCTGAATGGAAGAGGAACATTGTTTACTGCGGAAATTCTGGATGCCGCTACGAAAAAATGCCGGTTGAAAATATGCGCTTCGGAACAGCAGAAATCACCGGAAAAAGAAATTCATATTGCTGTTGCTCCGACTAAAAATATGGACAGAATAGAATGGTTTGTGGAAAAGGCGACCGAGATCGGCGTTACTGAAATCAGCTGGATCCTGTGCAGGAATTCAGAAAGGAAAGTGGTGAAAAATGAACGTATAGAGAAAATTGCGATTTCAGCCATGAAACAGTCAAAACGTTTGTATTTACCGAAAATCAACGAATTGATAACATTAAAAGATTTTTTGAAAATACATCCGAAAGGTGCAATCGCTCATTGTTTTGACGGAAGAGAACAAACAGTCCTGAAAGAAATTTTTCAGGCTACAAATTTTCCGATTTTAATTGGTCCTGAAGGTGATTTTAGTTTGGAAGAAGTACAACTCATTGAAAATTTGGATTACAAAGGAATAACTCTGGGTGAAAATCGTTTAAGAACAGAAACAGCTGCGTTGGTAGCTTGTATGCAATGTGTATTTTTATGAGGACATGGATAATATTGTTGATGCTGTTTCCCTGCGGGATTTTTGCACAGGGAGCATATCAGATTGCTGTATTGAAATACAACGGTGGCGGTGATTATTATGCAAATCCTACCGCTGTTCCTAATTTAGTTAAGTTTTGTAATCAGAATCTGGGAACAAAAATTTCCGGCGATGTTCCTTTCGTTGAAGTGGGAAGTAAAGACTTGTTCAACTATCCGTTTGTTCACATGACAGGTCACGGGAATGTTGTCTTTTCTTCACAGGAAGCGCAGAACCTTCGTAACTACCTGATGGCAGGAGGCTTTTTACACATTGATGATAACTACGGAATGGACGTATTTATCCGTACGGAACTGAAAAAAGTCTTTCCAAATGCGGAGCTGGTGGAGCTGCCTTGTAATCATGAATTGTTTACAATCAAATATAAGTTCAGCTGCTTGCCGAAAATCCATGAGCACGACGATAAACGTCCGCAGGCATTCGGAATTTTCCAGGAAGGAAGGCTCATGCTTTTATATACTTATGAAACTGACCTTGGTGACGGCTGGGAAGATCCGGAGGTTCATAATGATTCACCCGAAAAGCATAAGCAGGCGCTTCAGATGGGAGCGAATATTCTGAGCTATGTGTTTTTAAGATAATTTTTTTAAAGTCCTATTCTACTACATTCAATGTATTCATATATTCATCGCAGACGTGAATTGTAACCGGAGCTTCATTAAATACACTTATTGACATTAATTTTCCGAAGACTTTTAATACAGAGAAATAATCTTCATTATTTTGAAAATCCGGCTTAACGACCATTTTAAAGATATAGCCTTTTTCAATCTTTTCCAACTGAACGGTTTTAGGCGTGTCTTCTTCGCTAAATTGTGAATCAGCCAGAAAGTCAGCCAGCTTTTGAGCTAACCCGTTTGAAACAGATTTATCGTAAATTATTTCTGTCTGACCAACTGTAACAGAACGGGGAACATCTTTGGCTTCGATTGTTCTGATTGTGTTGAACAGCTCATCACACAGCTGGAAATTAACAGGCATTCCAAATTCTTTCGATATATTCCGGGAGAAGCTTTCGAAGATCATATTGTACTGTTCATCCTTTGCGGTTTCTTTGCTGGTTACCATTCTGAAAGTCAGCTTTCCGCTTTTTTTATCCACGACTAGCTGGACAGATTTTTTTGTCCCGTCTGTAAAACCTTCTTTCTGAAGGTAATTTCCTAATTTTTCAGCTTGTTCCTTTGTCGCTCCGTCGGTATAAAAAATTTCTGTTCCGTCAAATTCCAGCTTATCGCCATAATTTGAACAAGATACAAGCATCGCAACAGCTAATAAACAGAGTAATTTTTTCATGAGATTTTTAGTAATGTCCTGCTGCAATATTAAAAGCTTTATTTAGAGAAAACCATACGGATTTTGCCGTATAAAGTACCAGAACTTAATTTTAAAGTCGTTTTTTTCGGGGCGATTCTATACAAAGAGGCATGTAAAGATTTTCCGTTAAAAACAAAAAGCTGTCTGCAAAATACAGACAGCTTTCCAAAATGATTGAATACTTATTTATTTCCTGAAATTCGGAGCAACGATCAGGTCTTTTGTTCCATGTCCCCAAGAGTAGAAACCTTCGCCGGATTTTACACCTTTCTTGCCTGCAGTTACCATATTTACCAGAAGCGGGCACGGAGCATATTTTGGATTTCCGAAACCTTCGTGTAATACCTCCAGAATAGCAAGGCAAACATCCAGTCCGATGAAATCAGCTAACTGTAACGGTCCCATCGGATGCGCCATTCCTAATTTCATTACTGTATCAATTTCCTCAACACCCGCAACACTTTCATACAACGTGTAAATTGCTTCGTTGATCATCGGCATTAAAATCCTGTTAGCGACAAATCCCGGATAATCATTTACTTCTACCGGAACTTTGCTTAATTTTCTGGATGTTTCCATAATTAGATTCGTTACTTCATCAGAAGTAGAATAACCACGGATGATCTCCACTAATTTCATGATCGGAACGGGATTCATAAAGTGCATTCCGATTACTTTATCCGCACGTTTTGTAACAGATGCGATCTTAGTGATAGAAATGGATGAGGTGTTTGTTGCCAGGATAACGTTTTCTGCTGTCAGTTCATCCAGCTGCTGGAATATTTTCAGCTTCAGATCTATATTCTCAGTTGCCGCTTCAACGACCAGTTCTACATTTTTTACACCTTCCGCAACGGATGTAAACGTAGTAAGATTAGCTAAAGTAGCCGCTTTTTCTTCTTCTGATAAAGAGCCTTTTGAAACCTGGCGGTCAAGATTTTTTGTAATAGTGGATAAACCTTTTTGCAAAGCTTCTTCAGAAATGTCAATTAAAGAAACTTTATATCCAAACTGAGCAAACGTGTGAGCGATTCCGTTCCCCATTGTTCCTGCCCCGATAACAGCTATATTTTTCATTCGTATAATTTTTTACAGTCTTAAATTTTTGTCGCTCAAATATACTCAGAAACTGTTTAAGTACACGACAAAAATTATAACATATTTAATTACAAAGTATTATTGTTTTGTTGCAAATATTCATATAATGAATCTTAACTTTTTGTAATGGAATTTTTTTATGTATCTTATATTCAGTTGTTTATATATTTCTAATTATACAGAAATCAGTCGGAATTCCATGTAGATTATTATGGGTTTGAAAATCAGTCCTTTAAGATGAAAAATAAAGCTATTTAGAAAAAAAGCTATATTTGTCAACGTTAACAGTTTCAACCTAAATAATTTATAATGAAAAGAATTATACTTTTTACACTATTTACCGTACTTTTTTCTACAAAAATTTCTGCTGCTGTCTGGTATGTCAATATAAACGCAACCGGTGCAAACAACGGCACTTCATGGGCTGACGCCTATACAGATCTTCAGGATGGAATTGCAGCATCAGCTTTCGGAGATGAAATCTGGGTGGCTGCCGGAACATATAAGCCAACATCGACTACAGATCGGAATATTTCTTTTGCTGTTAAAAACGGTACAAAAGTCTATGGTGGGTTTAACGGCACAGAAACTGTTTTAAGTGATAGAAATATAACTTTAAACGTAACTGTTTTAAGTGGGGAAATAGGTACGGGTGCAGCAAATGACAATAGCTATCGTGTGGTACGTTTTAATAACGTTGCTAACCAAACAAGGTTGGATGGCTTTACTATTACAGGAGGATATAATAGCGTATCTATGAGTTATGGTGGTGGAATAGTTAGTGTTAATTCAAGTCCTGTTATTGCTAACTGCATTGTTATGGGGAATTTCGCAGCTGAAGGAGGAGGAGGATTAAATCACTCAGGTTCCGGAGCATTAACAATAGAAGGCTGTATTTTTGATGGTAATGTAGGTAATACTTATGGAGGAGGTGCTTTGCGTCTATATGCAGGACCTGTTAACATATCTAATTGTTATTTTAAGTCTAATCAGAGCAATACTTATGGAGGAGCTATATTTGTGTATGGTGCATTAGTAAATATTACAAACAGTGTATTTGCCGGAAATATAGCTCAGTCAACAGGAAGTGCTATTCGTATCGGAGATGTGGGTATATTTCATTTGAGTAACAGCCTTGTAGTAGGAAATTATACTAACGGAAATGAAGTGATATACGCTTCCACATTTTCTAACAGTGGTGAGCATACAATAAAAAACACCACCATAGCCCACAATAAGCAGGCAAACAGTAGCGGTGGCAGTAATCCAAGTGCAGTGGCATTAAATAAGCAGGCAAGCATTACTAATTCCATTATTTATGGCAACAGTAATTCTATTCAGGTTCTCGGGACGGGTTTAACTTTTTCTCATAATATCACGCAGAGTGCATCTAGCAGTGCTTCAGGAACAAATATACTTTATAAAGACCCGTTGTTTACTTTGTCTGGGGATGTAAATAACGCTCCGTTTGATACGACCGGCCTGAATTATCACGTATCCGTTCTTTCTCCGGGTATAGATTTCGGTCTGAATGCGAATGTACAGGGAACATCAGACTTAGCCGGAAATCCGAGAATTCAGAATACGACAGTAGATTTGGGGGCTTATGAAGCCGGTTTCTGCGTTTCTCCTTTAACTTTGTCTCCCAGTGCACCGTATGTTATTTGTGGAGGCTCTCCCATTACATTAACTGTAAATAATGCCACTGATTATTTGTGGTCAACAGGAAGTACGAATAGTTCAATAACAGTATCGTCCGCCGGATCATATTCTGTTATTTTTGAAGATGAGAATGGCTGCCGGGGAACGGCGCAGGCAACTGTTGCAAGCAGCTCGCTTCCCAACCCGGTGATTACTTTTTCAGGAGGTACCCTGAATGCCGGAAATTTTGCATCCTATCAATGGTATTTTAATGGAGTACCGATTTCGGGATCAACAAGTAATACACACGTCCCTCTGGAAGGTTACGGTACTTATTCTGTAGATGTAACCAATAATGCAGGATGTTCCTCAACAGGGACTTTTTGTCTTTCACCAGCAAACCTTACAGCATCGGGCCCTGTTAGCTTTTGTCAGGGAGAATCTGTGACTTTAACTGTAAATAACGGAACAAACCAGGTGTGGTCAACAGGCTCCCTTGATTCCGAAATTACAGTATCGACATCAGGAACTTATTCTGTAACGGTATCAAATGTCGCGGCAGGATGTTCCGTAAATCTTCAGCAGGCTGTAACTGTCAATAACAATCCTGCTCCGGTAATTAACCTTTCCGGAGGGAATCTTACAACACAATCTTATGCGTCTTACCAATGGAATTATAATGGTACTCCCATTTCGGGAGCAACTTCTCAAACGCTAATTCCGACAGAAAACGGTGAATATACTGTCACTGTTACAAATGCTTCAGGATGTACAGGGACCTCACAGGTGTACAATCTTGATAATGTTGGTTTAGAAAACATAACAGAAGATGCGTTTTTGTTTTATCCTAATCCTGTAAAGAGTAATGGAACTTTGAATTTCTCCTGGGGAAAACAATATACGGGAAAAGCATATTTCCGGATATATGACCTGACAGGAGCTGTGGTTTTTGATCTTCGATCTGAAGAATTTCCTGAATCTATTGTTCTTCCGGATTTAAAATCGGGAGTCTATTTTATAGATATTGAATCTCTTCAGAATAGAAGATTAAAGTTGATTATCCTTTAAAATTTAATGACAGGATTTAGAATTTTTTGAGAAAAATAAACAGCGCATGAAACTTTTCCTGATTCTTATTTTTCTTGTGAATTCTGTGTTTGCCTTTTCTCAAAAGGGCAGATTTTATTTTTCTGATTCATTGTGTGCATACGAAGGATTTTTCAGGGAAAAGAAAATTACGGGAGATCAGCTCTACAATACTTTTTTCAACCTGCTGACTTTTCCGGATTTTGAATATACAGTAGTGCCTGGAACATTCGACGAGCTTCTGTTTCTGTCGGAAGAAACACTGAATGATGATGTGGATTTTAAATTGCTTGCATTGAATCAGATACTTATTCCGAATAATACGTATTGGGAGAAGATCAGAGAAAAGCGGATTTATTACCAGCTGGAACGGGCAAAGCTCCGCAAAGCGGTCTTAAGGGCGTATCAGTCACCGGAAGCGTTGTTAACGATTTCTGTTCCGGTCGGCTCGGCAGCTTATTCTTACCGGGAATTGCTGATCGGTAAAGATTCAACCGGAATCATGGTTGCATTGCAGAGCATCAAGGCAAAAAATCAGGAGCTTATCTTCTGTGAAGAACAGGATCTCCGCCATTTGAAGTTTGATCTAATCCGCTATGGATGGTGGCCGGAAGCACAGAAATATCTTCCCGGATTACCTTCATATGAAGAGTTGTTTGATGCTTTCTTAAAATTATTTAAAAAAGTAAAGAAATCCTGTTAATGCGTTTTTCTTTCGTTTAAAAACTTATTTTAGTTCTGAATTACACCTGCCCTTATGGAAGAAAATAAGCTCAACGAATTGAATGAACAACTGGCAAAAGTGCTGGATTTACAGCAGAAGTTGTCCCTTGAAATCATGTCTCTGAAAAATCGGCTGGATGTGGAACAAAGGAAAACAACCATCGTTCCGTCTCAGGAAATTGTTCAGGAAGAAATAAACTTAGCATCAACAGATGCAGAGGAAAAAGCTTCCTTTCAAACTGCCATTAAAGAAAAAGAAACAACTTCCTCAGAAGAACATCTGAAAGCCACTACTGTTAAATCTAAGGCTTCAGGAAACCTGGAAGCTTTTGTAGCAGGCGATCTGTTCAGTAAAATAGGAATCGGGATATTGATCCTGGGAGCGTCCATCGGAATTAAATATGCCTATGATCATTTCTTGATTTCAAACTGGGCTAAAATCATCTTTGCATACCTGGGCAGTATGGCTGTCGGAGTGGTAGGGTTATATCTGAAGAAAAAATATCATCAGCTGAGTGCTGTGATTGTAGGAGGAAGCCTGAGCTTGCTGTTTCTGACCACTTATTTTGCTGCTGATTATTACCAGCTGATCTCGTTTCCCGTAGCTTTTATCATGATGCTGGTATGGATGGTGCTGACTATTTTTGTCGCATTCCATTATGACATTGAGTATGTCGCTGTTATTGGTCTGGTAGGAAGCTATGCCACACCTATTTTACTGAATCAGAACAACGGAAAGTTAGGACTGTTTTTCTCATTCTTATCACTGCTGAATGCCGGGATCCTGTTTGTCTCTTACAGGAAAAACTGGAAATCGTTGTATTATGTCGCTTTCTTAGCAACCAGCCTGATCTTTTTTACGATTTTATCTGAAAGTCCGGCACGTAATGCTTTGCCACTGGGGATCTGGCTGCTGTTCGCGGTTATTTACTACTTTACCTTTGCGGGGATTTCCTGGAGCTTTATACAACGGAATAAAGAAATAAGACGATGGGATGAATTAACTATCCTGCTGACATCCAATATGTTTTTTATCGGTATTTCATATAACCTTTTAAATCATTTTTTAGCCGAAAACGCGGATTACTATGCGGCAGGAATTTGCATAGGAATAGCAGCCTTAAATGCGGTGCTGGTGATCGTTTCATTCAGACAATCGGCACATCTTTCAACTATTTCTTTGTTGCTGGGAATCACTTTTATCTCTTTAACATCCGGATTGGTATTTGCATTAAACCTGAATGCGCTGATTATAGCTTTGGCGCTGGAGATTTTATTGGTTTGCCGGGTGGCAGCCCGCTTTCATTTGAAGAGCTTTTCCGTATTTGCAGTTTTTGGTGGTATTGTTTTGGTGGTCCTGACGCTTTTTTATCTGTTTTTCGGGGACAGTCTCCTATACGCAATCAATGAAGACCAGGAGAACCGTTATGTGGAAGTAGCTATTGTTGGTTTATTGTTTTTTGTAAATCATTTGTCTTTCAGAGTGAAAGAAGGAGAGACTTTAGGTAAAGAATTCACACTTTTAAAGGTACAGAGTCTTGTCTCGTCTTATATAATTATTTATTTCTGTGTTTTGAAAGGAATGTTTGAGTTCCGTTTTACAGAGAACGGAAATGCGTTTATAGGGATTGTTGTGGTGTGGACTAATTTATTCAGCTATCTCATTTACAGATTTATCCAGCCGAAATTTAAAATTACTGAACTGGAAAATTTTTTCGTGTTTATATTTCATGTCTTATTGTTTTTTAACCTGATACTTTTTTCCCTTCACAATTCAGATATAGTGTATCGGGGAAGTGGTTATGATACTTCTTACACCAACTATTTATTCTGGAGAATATTAATGTATATTTCATTTGCGTTGATCGTAGCTGAAATTTTCAAAGGCTATAAAAAGAAAAGCAGCTTTGGAATGCCTAAATTCATGATGACCATTTTTCTGGTTATCCTGTTTTGGATCACCAGCCTTGATATTTACAAATTTCAGGATTTTCTCGGGCTGGAAAGATTTAATCGTTTCGGAATCAGCATTTACATGATGATCTACAGTGTGGCCGTAGTTTATCTTGGATTCAGGAATGCACTAGTTTATTTCCGGAAGCTGGGACTGATTTTCATGCTGCTGACACTTTGCAAATTATTCCTGATTGATCTTATTTTGTTGGGAACCGGCGGAAAAGCCATTGTGCTGATTGTCTTTGGTGTAATAATGCTGTTGACCTCTTATTTGTACAGCAGATACAAAGAAATATTAATTGGTAGTGAAGAAATTAGAGGAGAATATAAGTAGTTACCGAATATTCTGTATATTGCTGAAATATAACCGGATTTTAATTGATGAAATTTAATACAATACTGTTCTTATTGATCCTGATTCTCTTTTCCTGCCGGAAAATTGAGTTGCTGCGGCCTGCACCAAAATGTATCCAGGGGAAAATCCGACACTCCTTAAATGGAAAAGGGATCGTGTTGAAAGAGGTGTGGGCAGAAGAATACGCCAACGGAAAAAAATATTACTTTCTTATTCCTGAATCGGAAAATGATTTCAGTGAAATCTACGATGAAGATTGTAATCTGATGTGTGTAAAAGCAAGCGGAACTTCCGGTGTGGGAACAGGCAGCGATTGTAACTTTAATTCAAGCATTTTTCTACGAAAAGTCAAAGTCTGGGAGAAGTGATCTGCCATTCAGTTAAAATCATCTTTAGGTTTAACGATCTGTTTCCAACAACGCGTAAATAACATCGTCCACCCATTCTCCTTTCCAGAAAAGGCTTTTCCGAAAATGAGCTTCTTTGCGAAACTTCAGACGTTCAAGCAGACGGATAGAGCTTATATTTTCAGGATCCACAGAAGCAATAATACGGTGTTTTTTCAGATCACGGAACAGGAATCCGATCACTTTTTCCACGGCTTCTGTTGCGTACCCTCTCTGTTGAAAATCTTTATGTAAAGTAAAGCCGATTTCTACCTGCTGATGCTCTGTTCCGAAAAAATGCAGACCGATATCACCGATTACCTTATTCAGCTTTTTCTCTTCCATAACCAGCTGGAACCAGCTTTCAGGCTCGTTTATAGCTATTGCTGATTTTCGGATGAACACTTCGACATCTTCTGTTGTTTCAGGAATCCATCCCTGGTACTTATTGGTTATTGCATCCGAACGGTATTCAAAGACATCTGATGTATGATTCATTCCGATCGGACAGATAATTAATCTTTCTGTTTCTAATCTCATACCAGGTCTGCTGCTTGTGATTCCCATTCTTGTTCGCTGATAACCGGAAACAGATCTATTTGTTCCAGCATGTCCTTTATGCGTAGTAGTTCCGGGTATTGCTGCACCTCAAAAACGTGATATTTTTTTGTTATTCCGATGATCCGGATTTCTTCAAATTCTCTTTCACTGAGAATTTTATAGAAATGCTTTTCATTGGAAAGTTTCCTAAATTGAGGAAACTCTGTAATTTTGTCATTCATTCAGATACCGTATGTTGGATTTATCATTTGCAAATATAATTGAATCACTTGTTAAAAAGGAGCCGGAAGCTGCACGTAAAGATTTCGGGTTGCTGAGCCCGGCGTTGGAAGGATACGAACTGATCCATTTTTTTATTGAGCTGGACATTGACAGGAACGCCGCCTTTAAAATTTGGAATGCTATTGATAAATCAACTTTGGATCCGCTATTTGCAGAAGTGATAAACGTTTATCTCTTGTATTTAAAATCGGAAAAAGAACAGTTAAAAGCGTTTGTTGAATCAAAAGATCAGGAGAAAATTTTCAATGTCATTGAAGCGAATAACCTTGCATTTTATGCACATGAGCTGAATTTGAAAGAACAGGAATCCCTTCTGAAAAAGGCAGACTCGCTCAGCATCTCTTCTCAATTGCTGCAACCGGAAAAACAGGCAGAAAAATTTCAATTATTTCACCCGGTTACTTTGTTGAATATCCATTTTCAGGTGATCCGGTTTTTAAACCAGCATTTTGAGAAAGAGGAAGATCTGGATGAAATGATCCGGAGAATTAATCAAGAAAAACCACTTTGAACATGACAAAAAAAGAAAAAGCAAAATACATCATTGATGAATTGGAGAAATTGTATCCCGAAACACCTGTGCCGCTGGATCATAAAGATGCCTACACTTTGCTGATTGCTGTATTGCTTTCGGCACAATGCACGGACGTACGGGTAAACCAGATCACCCCGTCTTTGTTCAGGCGCGCGGATAATCCGTTTGATATGGTGAAGCTTTCTGTGGATGAGATCAGAGAGATCATTCGTCCTTGCGGCTTATCACCCAGGAAATCAGCTGCTATTTTTGAGCTTTCACAGATTTTGATAACAAAATATAATGGCGAAGTCCCTCAAAATATGCACCTGTTGGAAGAATTGCCGGGAGTAGGGCATAAAACCGCATCCGTGGTCATGTCTCAGGCATTTGGAGAACCTGCCTTTCCGGTAGATACACATATTCATCGGCTGCTGACCCGCTGGGGAATTACTTCCGGTAAAAACGTCGTTCAGACGGAACAGGATGCAAAAAAGATTTTCCCGAAAAGTTACTGGAACAAGCTGCATCTGCAGATCATTTTTTACGGAAGAGAGTACTCGCCGGCACGTTCACCAAAGTACGATAAAGATTTCATAACGCGTACCATAGGAACGAAAAAGGCATTGGAGGAATTGGTGTAATTTAGCCTTTTACTTTTGCATGGACCAAATTCGTTATAAATTTGTGCTTTGGTCAGTGAATTAAAAAAGCAAACAGTATATTTGTTTAAATAAAATTAAAAAGATTGTCCTACGCCAAGCAAATCTCAATAGTTGTTCCTCTTTTTAATGAAGAGGAATCTTTACCGGAGCTACACGGGTGGATTGTTCGTGTAATGACTGAACATCAGTTGTCCTATGAAGTTATTTTTGTAGACGACGGAAGCAAAGATAAATCCTGGAAAGTGGTGGAGGATTTAAAAGCGAAAGATGCCAATGTCAGGGGAATAAAATTTCAGCGTAACTATGGTAAATCCGCTGCTTTGCAAAAAGGTTTTGAAGCTGCTGAAGGAGAAGTGGTGATTACGATGGATGCCGATTTACAGGACTCTCCGGATGAAATTCCTGAATTGTATCGTATGATTGTACAGGATGATTTTGATGTGGTCTCCGGCTGGAAGCAGAAGCGTTATGATCCTGTTTCAAAAACAATCCCGACAAAAGTATATAACTGGGCAGCCCGGAAAATGACCGGAATTTATCTTCATGATTTCAATTGCGGCTTGAAAGCATATAAAAATGCAGTAGTGAAAAGCATTGAGGTGTACGGAGATATGCACCGTTATATTCCACCTCTGGCTAAATATTCGGGATTCAACAAGATCGGTGAGAAAGTAGTGGTTCATCAGGCAAGGAAATACGGGACATCCAAATTCGGGCTGAACCGCTTCATTAATGGCCCGCTTGATCTTATGACAGTTGTTTTCATGGGGAAATTCGGTAAAAAACCAATGCACTTTTTTGGAGTTTTGGGAATGATCATGTTTATAATTGGTTTCGGAATCGTCTTTTACATGATTATAGATAAAGTCTTTTTTGATACGACTGCCCGTTTGATTGCCGGCAGGACAGAATTTTATATATGCCTTGTAGCGATGCTGATGGGCGTTCAGTTTTTTCTGACAGGTTTTTTGGCGGAGCTTGTCGGAAGAAATTCTTCAACAAGGAATGTTTATCTGGTTGAAAAAGAAGTATGATGCAGTTCCCGGAGATCGATAAGACCTGGACCTTGTTTCTGGACAGAGACGGTGTGATTAACGTCCGTAATTTCGGAGGGTATATCACCAGAAAGGAAGAATTTCAGTTCTTGCCGGGTGTTCCGGAAGCCATAACAGCGCTCTCCGTTATTTTTGGAAGAATAATTGTATGTACCAATCAGCAGGGAATCGCAAAAGGATTATTCTCAAAAAGTAACCTTGATGAGATTCATCGTTACATGGAGCATGAACTAGCAGAAAGAGGAGGGAAGATCGATGGAATTTTCGCGGCGTGTGAGCTGAAATCGGACGAGAAAAATACCCGGAAGCCGCAGCCGTTCATGGCATTAGAAGCGAAAAAACAGTTTCCTGAAATTGATTTTAATAAATCAATTATGGTGGGAGATACAGATTCTGATATTATCTTTGGCAGGAATTTAGGCATGAAGACCATATTGATTGAGTCGGAAGAAAAAGTGAAAGAACAGGCAGATTTTAAGATAAATGGATTATGGGAACTTTTAAAACTGGTTCGGCAAAAATGAAAAAGATAACAGGGATATTATTATTGATTTTAGGAACTGTATTTTCTTACGCCCAGCAAAATCAGGTGGACAGTAAAGGCCGTAAGCAGGGAGACTGGGTAAAGTATTACCCGAATTCGAAACACATAGAATATAAAGGAACATTTAAAGACGACAAGCCGACAGGTGTATTCTATTACTATGAATATGACGGGACAGTAAAAATGGTCGCAAATCACAATCCGGTGACAGGACGTTCCGAGGTATATTTTTATCACGATAATAAAGCCGTGAAAGCATCTGGAATTTTCAGAAATATGAAAAAAGACAGTGTCTGGACGTATTACAGCAATACCGGCATTATCAGTAAAAGAGAGACCTATAAAAATGGTTTCCTGGAAGGAATGGTTTATTCTTACTATGTAAATAATATGAAGAAAACTTCTCCGCAAAAGGTGTGTGAAGAAATACCTTATAAAGGCGGAAAGAAAAACGGTGTTGCTAAAGAATATTATATTGACGGAACCTTAAAAAAGGAGTGCATCTACAAGGATGATAAGCTGACAGGAACTTATAAAACATATCTTCCCGGAGGTGTGCTGGAATCAGAATCTTATTTTTACAACAATAACAGGCACGGTGTCGGCGTTTTCCATACGGCATCCGGCAAACAATATTCTTATTTCATATACGGAGAAAAAGTTCCTCAGGACGACTATAAGAAATGGCTGGAAAAATGTGCTCAGAATAAAGTGAACACTAATTTACCGAAGTGAAAATGAAGAAAAACCTGTTTTTGCTCTTGTTGCTGGCTGTTGGAATCATTTCTTCCTGTAAGAAGAATAATTATCAGCCGGTCGATTATGGCTATAATTATTATGGATTGGAAAAGGGCAGATTCATTGAATATGAGATCCGGTATATGGACCATGATTCCTTACTGAATAAGCACGATACCAGTGTTTTCTATCTGAAAACTGTTATTGGAAGTGAATATACGGATAATGAAGGTAGAAAAGGGTTTGAATATTTAAGATACAGAAAAGATTCTTTATCAGGAAAATACGTTTTTCTGAATAAATGGGTAACCCTGATCGCTGATCGTAAAGCACAGCTGGTGGAAGAAAACCAGCGAAAAGTAAAATTAGTGTTCCCTATAGGAAAGGAGCAGGAATGGGATGCCAATATGTATAATAACTTAGGGGAGCAGACAGCGCATTATGAAGGAATTAATGTACCTTATGCAAACAGTTTTTTCAGTACTGACTCATCCGTAACAGCAGAGTTTTACAAGTATAAAACGCTCATTGATGACCGTTTAGAGCAGGAAGTATATGCCAAAGGGATAGGGATGGTCTATAAAGTTTCTAAGAATTTATATTATCAGTTCGGCTGGACTTCTCCTTATAAAGGTACAGAGCTTTACTATTCAGCTATAGCAACCGGAATAGAATAACTTATTGAGAATCTCATCTGGCGCTTCTTTTCTGTTGATTTCAACCTTTTTAATTTGTAATCATTTGATTTGTAGTAATATAATATTTTTTTGTCTTTCTGAAAAAAGAGCAGGAAAGTGTGATTATGAATTATTTGTAAACCAATGTTTTAAATTCCGGAGAAAGTTACAGTTGCCGAACTTTAGGACAACTGCTGACCGCTTGCGAATAAAAATTGAATAATCATTGAATATAATAATTCTAAATTCTATATTTGCAGGCTTGAAATAAATAAAATTTATAAAAACAGATGCGTAACAAAGGTTTTTTCTGGTTGTTAACGACGGTGCTGATAGCGGTAAGTATTTACCAGCTGTCATTTACATTCGTTACATTTAACGTTGAAGGTAAGGCTGATAAAGAAGCTGAGAGAAAAGTCGCTGCTTTGATGGAAACTGCAAAACAAAATAACGGAGTAGCAGTATTGCCAAATGGAGAAGAAGTGAATTTTAATGAGCCTGAAGCTTTTGAAATAGCAAAGTCAACTTTTGTCAACCAGATTTTGACGGAAAAAGCGACTAAGAAAGTTTATCCGATAATCGGTTCGAATTTCCAGGATGTAAAAAACAGGTCATTAGCCTTCGGTCTGGATCTTGTCGGAGGGATGAGTGTGACACTTGAAGTTTCTGTCCCGGAGCTGGTTTATAGCTATGCCCGTAATCCGAGAGATTTGAAATTCAAAAAGCCATACGATGCAGCGCTGGATGAATATCATACAAAAGGAACAGATTTCCTTACGGCATTTGTAAATAACTTTAAAAAAGAAAACGGCCAGGACGCTTTAATCGTAAGAGAACTGAATATTGAGGACCTGGACGGTCTGGACAGAAACTCTTCTAACGAGCAGGTAGTCTTAACATTAAAAAATACGATTAAAAAATCCATGAATGGCGTTGAGCAGATCATGGAGCGTCGTATTAACCAATTTGGTGTAGCGCAGCCTAACATTCAGAAAGATGAGTCCTCTAACAGGATTTATATTGAATTACCGGGTGTTCAGGATGAGGCGACTGTTGTAAGCCGTCTGAAATCAACCGCGAACCTTCAGTTATTTGAAATTTACAATTTTGAAGAGATTCAGGCTTTATTACCGGAAGCAAGCCGTCTTTCTATGACAGACGAGCTGAAATATAAAGAAATAGATGATTCTATTGTAGTAGATTCTTCTGCTGTTTTAACCAAAGGTTCTCTTAAAGGTTTATCTGAATACTTGTTTAACGGTGGATATAACATCGTTGGAAATGTGGAAGTGGCGAACAAGCCGATCGTTGAAAATATGCTGAAACGTCAGGATATCAAACGCTTATTTCCTTCTGATTTAGTATTCATGTGGTCTGATAAGGCTTCTTCCAGCCAGTACACCAATAATAAGCTTTCTTACCAGCTATATGCTGTACGCGTTCCTGAATCAGGAAAAGCAAAAGTAGGAGGAAACCACGTTAAAAAAGCATATTTCCAGAGAAACCAGCAATCCAATGAAATTACGGTAAACGTTGAAATGACAACCGAAGGTTCTGAAAAATGGGCGGAAATGACCCGTGAGAACATCGGACGTTCCGTAGCGATCACAATGGATGATATCGTTTACTCCGCTCCGCGTGTAAATTCAATTATTTCCGGTGGAAATACGGAAATTTCAGGAAACTTCACAATTGAAGAAGCGGAAAGCTTAAGCGGATTGTTGAACGGAGGTTCACTTCCTGCTCCGTGTGTGATTAAAAACCAGTCTAAAGTAGGTCCTACGATCGGAGCTGAGAATTCCAGAGCAGGTTTGGTATCTTTCGGGATTTCTTTCTTGTTCATTTTTGCTTACATGTACTTCTACTATGGAAAAGCAGGATTGTTCGCAAACGTTGCTTTGGTTGCAAACGTTGTTCTGCTTATTGGTACACTGGCATCATTCGGAGCTGTTCTGACACTTGCAGGTATCGCAGGTATCGTGTTAACGCTGGGTACGGCGGTCGATGCCAATATCCTTATCTTTGAAAGGATCCGTGAGGAGAAACGCAAAGGCTTATCTGATGCGGCAGCTGCTCCGATCGGTTTCAAAAAAGCGATGCCGGCGATTATTGACGCGAATATGACCCACTTGCTGACAGCTGTAGTATTGAAAATTTTCGGAACAGGTGAGATCAACTCTTTTGCGACGACATTGATCATCGGGGTATTCACTTCTGTTTTCTCAGCTATTGTTATTACTAAATTGCTGACCTTTGCTCAGATTGAGAAAGGAAGAAAAGTTTCTTTCTATACAAATGGTTCTAAGAACCTGTTCCAGAACTTCCATTTCGACTGGGTTCACTACCGTAAATTCTTCTACATTATTTCCATTGTAGTAACAATTGCGGGTGTGGCTTCACTTTTTACAAGAGGATTGAGCAAGTCAGTTGAATTTACGGGAGGTAGAACGATTTCTGTGAAATTAGACAAAGAAGCGGACGTTGAATTATTGAGAGCTAACCTTGAATCCGTGTTGAAAGACGAAAAAGGAAATGCGGCTTCTGTTGAGGTGAAAACAAAATCAAACAATTACAACGTTGAGATCCTGACAAACTATAAATTATCTGATGACGGAGCGTCCAATGAGGTTGAAAGCAAGATCAAAGAAGCGCTTGACAAAGGTAAAGCGAAGATGGGTAACTATAAGATCGAAGAAACAAGAACTATTTCGAACTCTGTTTCTCAGGAAATGCTGAATTCATCGAAGATTTCTATTTCCATTGCAATCGCCCTGATCTTTATCTATATTCTTATCCGTTTCGGACAATGGCAGTATTCACTTGCTTCGATCCTTGGTTTGGTTCACGACGTTATTTTTACGTTGTCGATATTCTCATTACTGCACGGAATTTTACCGTTCAATATGGATGTCAATCAGGCATTTGTAGCAGCTATTCTGACGGTGATAGGTTACTCGATGAACGATAAGGTGATCGTGTTTGACCGTATCCGGGAGAATTTGGCGGGATTACCGGTTGAAGCGAACCATAAAGATATTATCAATAAATCCCTGAATACGACATTAAGCAGAACCTTCAATACATCGATGACATTATTCGGAGTATGTTTGGTCATGTTCCTGTTCGGTGGAACAGCGATCAAAGGATTCTTGTTTGCGCTATTGATCGGTGTATTTATCGGTACTTATTCTTCACTATGTGTATCAACTCCGATCTTGATTGATTTCTCAAGTAAAATCCACGTTGAAGAAGAAAAAAAGAAATAATTTTTTGAATCAAAACATAACGAAAGGAGGACGTTCATTTTGAACGTCCTTTTTTTATTGATGAATGCTGTTCTGCTCCATCCCGGAACTGTTGCCCGGGATAATTCGGGATTCTAATTATTTTTTCTGTCAAGGTGTTGTTAATCCTCTGTGGAGATGTTGTTTCTTTTTTATTTTTGCAGGGTATGAAGACGATAAACGTAAGCGAGTTAAAGCGAAAGATGGACAATGGCGATGATTTTCAGTTGATCGATGTCAGAGAGCCATCCGAATATGATATCTGCAATTTGAAGGGAGAATTGATTCCTGTTAATACAATCCCTGAAAATGTTGAATTAATTTCAAGAGACAAAGACGTGATCATTCATTGTCGTTCCGGTGTAAGAAGCGCAAATGCTATTTCTTACCTGGAACAACATTTCGGGTTGGATAATCTGTATAACCTGGAAGGAGGAATCCTTGCCTGGATCACCTACATTGATCCTGCCATGGAATCCTATTGATAAGGAATGTTGATATGAACAAAAGATCTGTTTTTACTGCTGTTTTCCTGGGATTGATATGTTTGATCTCTATTTTGATGATCCAGTATATCTGGATTAATAAAACCATTCATGCGCAGAAAACAGAGATCATGATTCAGATGAAAGAAGATTCTCTGAATATTTCCAGGTTCACACAAAAAGTGCATGAAGCTCTTTCTGCAGTGTTAAATGAGATATCTTATACTACGAAGGACAGCTCTGATCGTTACGGCGCGATAAGACAGATAGCTCCAAATATGTATTATGTGGAATATCAGGGAGATATTGAGCCGCTGTATCTTGAAAATATTTTAAAGCGGGAATTTTACAGTACACATATCACCAATGATTTTCAGTATGCACTATATAATTGTTTTCATGATTCCGTGAAATACAGCAATCTGATACGATTTAATGTTGATTCATTGTATGAGACAACGAATATTGTGATCAAACATCCGCTGATCTCTTTTTCAAGTAACAGCCATTATTTTGCCGTATTTTTTCCGGGGATGATCACGCATCGGGTAGACGATGTCGAAGATATCGGTTCTCCCTGGGTATTCTTATTTCTTGTCAGTATTTTGATCATCACTTACCTGACGTATTCGGTTTATGTGATTATCCGGCAGAAAAAGCTGTCCGACATCAAAACGGATTTTATCAATAACATGACGCATGAGCTGAAAACTCCGATTGCAACGATCGGATTGTCCAGTAATACATTGCTAAACGATGATTTTTCACATGATTCTGATCGTTTAAGGCGTTATGCAAGTATTATTTACCGGGAGAATAAACGACTGGAAAGCCAGGTAGAGCGTGTCCTGAATATCGCGAAGATGAATAAGAATTCGACACCTCTTAAAAAATCGTTGTTTGATGTGCATGAGTTTATTCTTGAAGCGAAAGAAACATTCGATTTTAATTTAGAGGAGCTGGGAGGAGAATTGAATATTGAATTAGGAGCGGATAAATATTGTGTATTTGTTGACCCGGTGCACATTAAAAATGTTATTTACAATCTGCTGGATAATGCTGTAAAATACCGAAAAGACGATTATCTGAAAATTACTATCCGCACCCGGAATGATAAAAGACACCTGATCATTGATATCTGTGATAATGGTGTAGGCATCAAAAAGGAAAATATAGGCCTTATTTTCGATAAATTTTACCGTGTTCCTACCGGAAATATCCATGATGTAAAAGGGTTCGGCTTAGGGCTTTATTATGTAAAAACTATCGTAGAGCAGCACGGCGGAATGATTCAGGTGAAAAGCATTCCGGATAAGGGCACGACTTTCTCTGTCTTCCTGCCGTTGCGGGTAAAAGATTTAGAATAATTCCTCTCTGAGCTGAAGCAGGGAATGATCAGCATTCAGATGATGGCGATTGATGAATTTGAAATAATATTCCACAAAGAGCTCTTCTTTTGACCGGTAGTATCTGGTAGTATCCCGGTAAAACCGGTTAAGCTTTGAAGTATCCTCAAGGTCTTTGGATTCTTTCTTTTTAATGATGATCACTTCCCTGTGATTATGACTGTTAGAATACTCTATATGGGTAATGATATCTTCATAAATTGTATGCAATTCATCATCGAGTCCCGAGGCCTTCATGGTTTTCAGCAGCTTTAAATCCGATTTTTTTCTGCTTTCGAAATCGGTATTCCACTTTTCGAGCTCTTCAGATGTAGAAGAGGAAGCTGAAAACGCTTCGAAGTAATTTTTGTAAAACGTATGGAGCTCTAACAAATGCTGATGATATTGTTCTGCTGTCATTTTTTTAGAGCAGGATAATTGAACGAACAGAATAGCTGTTCCTAAAAAGAATAATAAGATCTGTTTCATTTTCTATCTGCGTTAAATTGTTTTTCAGCATGGTGAAAGAAAAGATTGGCTGCCAAAGCATCAATCTCTGCTGAAAAGCGTTTTTATTAGTACAATTCCCGCTAAAATTACGGAAAAAACAAAGAAAAAGGTGATAAATCCGGATTTGATTTCACTGACAATTAGCAGGGTGGAGCAGAACAACATTAATGCAATAAGAATAATCGGTGTGTAATTCACAGATTTTCTGCCGGATCCGTTTTGATGGTGCGCCTGTATATGGTCTGTTTTTTCTTTTTTAATGGCTGTCACGATATCTCTGACATCTTTCGGGAATTCTTTAAAGTAATAAGCGTAATCATTCAACAGATCCCAGATGCTCATTTTGATTTTACTGAAATTGTAATTCTCCATGATACGCTCGCGGGCGTAAGGGCGTATGAGCGCAGGAAGAGAAATCTTTGCTCCCAGCTGTTCCGCGAAATTCTGAATTGTGCCGATCGTTTTGATGATCATGTACAGATTCGCCGGGATTAAAATGCCGTATTTACTTAAAACCTTGAATACATCATTAAACACGTTTGCAATGTCTATTTCTTTAAAAGACATAATGCTGTACGTTTTGATGATTTCATTGATCTCGAACTCGATGTCATCTATGTTTTTTACCTCTTTTGTTTCGGTTAAAACTAAAAGAGAACGGGTGATCTTCTTGGAGTTCTTCTCGGAAAATCCGAGTAAAAAGCTGATCAATCCGTCAATTTGCTTCGGCTTTAACGTCCCGCACATTCCGTGGTCGATCAGTACGATCTGGTTATTTCCCCTGATAAAGAGATTGCCCGGATGCGGGTCTGCATGAAAAAAGCCGTGTTTCAAGATCATTGTCAGGATGATATGCACCCCGTTCTCAGCAATTTTTTGAGTTGAGAAACCTTTCGCTTTCAGCAGGCTGACGCTGTTAGGAGTATAGCCGTTGATAAATTCCATTATCAGCACTTTGCTCGTAGAGTATTGTGTGTACACTTTCGGAATATAGCAACGGTCATCTTCTCTGAAAATAGTAGTGAAACGAAGCATATTGGACATTTCGTGCTGAAAATCCAGCTCTTTAAGCATTATTTCGCTGAACGTCTCAATAAATTTTTCGAGATTAAAGCTGCTCATCTTCGGATTGATCCGGTGGATTTTTTTTGCAAGGATGGCCATCAGCGTCAGGTCCATCTCAATAACCTTTTTTATTCCCGGGCGCTGCACTTTAATAACCACATCTTCACCGTTAAGAAGAGTGGCGCGGTAAACCTGCGCGATAGAGGCGGAAGCTATGTGGTGGCGGTTAATTTCTTTGAATACATTATTGATGTTATTTCCAAGCTCTCTTTCCACTATTTCAATGGCTTCATCGTCATCGAACGGACGCGCTGAGTTCTGAAGCTTTTTCAGCTCCTCACAAAGCCTCTCGTCAACGATATCCGGACGGTCCGCAAGAATCTGTCCGAACTTAATAAATGTCGGCCCTAGATCTTCAATAAGTAAGCGGTAACGCTGATGTCTCGAAATTCGTGAGCGCCCTTTAGGATCGAAAATTTTGCGAATAGTGCTGCCATGAAACCAGTTTTTGATTCCATGCCCGATTACAATGAAAAGGATATGAATGAACCGAAAGGTGATTTGTACATTCCGGTTAATTTTCAGCAACCACATTCTGTTTTGAACTTTTGTCAAAAATAGTTGCAATTTTTTGTACAAAGAAGCACAGGAGGTCGAAAATGGTTATAGTTTGTTAAAAAGAATTGTTATTGAATGTTAATATGATTAATCTTGTTGACTTTAAGTGACGTTCCTAAATCAGTGATTATTTGTGTTTATTCTTTTTTTTGTTTTGTTTTTCCTGATCTTTTTTAATCTTGTCAAACGTGCCTATCGGGACTACTGTCAATTGGTCTGTTTCACAGTCCCAGATGTTTAGGTATTTTTGAGAAACTACATTGTGGGATTTCCATTTTGCAAATTTTTCATACAGCATCAGTGTACAAATATCTGTTGCTGTTATAAAGTCGCCTGTTTCAGGTAAATGATTGTGCATTGAACCTTCAACTTGCTCTCCTTTTTCATTTCCGTAATAAATTGGGATTATGTTTTTATGAAGCTGTTTTTTTGTCAATAATTTATTGTCTTTATCAAATGTCAGCAGATAATCATTTCCAAAAATCACAACACCACTTTCTTGTGGTCCGGTCAATATGTAAACTTTCTTTTCTTGTTCGTTAATTAGTGGAATTATATTTGGATTTGTGTTTTTGTAAAACTTGAAAAGCGTGTCAGATCTTAATTCTTCTAATACAATTTTTCTGATTTGATAGAGATCATATTCTTTATCTGTGAAATCCCTTTCGGATAAATCTGTTTTAGCTTTTTTTAAATCATATGAGCTGTTGAAAGAAATCGTACCGATTACCTTCGGTGTGTCTGACTTTGAGAAGAAAATACATTTTGCAAGGTCATTTTCAGTATAAGAAAAATAACCCCCGATATTTGCTCTGTCCTCATACTTTTCTAAGAATAGATCTGTCCCGTACCAGGAAGCCATTTCAGACTTATAAAGTAATTTTCCCTCTGCAACAATTGATTGTGCTTCTTCAGTTGGATTGGTTTGTCCAAATACAGTTATAGTTAACAGTATCGGAATAATTGACAGTATTTTATTCATTTCGTTGCAGTTATTGATAGCTCATTCATGTGTTGATCAAAAATATAAACTAGATATATTATATTAAGTCAAAACCTCAGTGTATTCTCAATCGCAGTCTTTACCTTCTCCGCATTTGGCAACAATGCAGCTTCCAGAATAGAATTTAATGGAATTGCAGGCGTGTCAACCGATCCCACAATTTCTACCGGAGCATCCAGGTATTTGAAATTGTCTCTCTGGATTCTTCCTGCCAGACCAAGCGCAAAGTTATTTTCGATGGATTCTTCTGTTACTACGATACATTTTCCGTGCTTTTGAACAGAATTATTGATTGCTTCAAAATCAATCGGATTTAAAGAACGCAGATCGACAATCTCTACTTTCCCTTCAAATGATTTAGCCGCTTCCAATGTCCAGTAAACGCCACGCCCGTAAGTGATTACAGTAATGGAATCTCCTTTTTGGATGTTTTCGGCAGCAGCTTCCTGAACGATTCTTGCTTTTCCAATCGGAATGACGTAGTCTTCAGACGGTTCGATAGACATCGCTCCTTCTGTTCCCGGAATTTTCGACCAGTAAAGTCCTTTATGTTCCAGTACAACAACCGGATTAGGATCATAAAATGCAGCTTTTAACAGACCTTTCAAATCGGCCCCTGTGCTTGGATAGACTACTTTTATACCTCTGATATTTGTCAGCACGGATTCAACAGATGATGAATGGTAAGGGCCTCCGGAACCGTAAGCGCCGATCGGCACACGGATCACACAGCTCACCGGCCATTTTCCATCCGATAAATAGTTAGAACGGCTCACCTCTGTAAACAGCTGGTTCAATCCCGGCCAGATATAATCAGCAAATTGTACTTCAACTATTGGTTTTAAGCCCACAGCAGACATTCCTACTGTAGATCCGATAATATACGCTTCCTGGATCGGCGTGTTGAAAACACGGTCATCTCCGAAAGACTGCGCTAAAGTTGCCGCTTCACGGAAAACACCTCCTAATCTGCCGCCGACATCCTGGCCATAAAGCAATGCTTCCGGATGGTGCGACAGGATTTCTCTCATGGCAAACAGCGCGCTGTCCACCATAATTGTCTTTTTCTTTCCTTTGGGCTCGCGCTCTCCTGTTTCTTCTGTAATCGGAGTAGGAGCGAAGATATAATTCTGAACACTTTCCGGAGAAGGATCTTCAGCATTTAGTGCTTTTTCATATTCTGCATCGACAAAAGCTTTTATTTCTTTTTCGATTGCAGTGATCTCTTCATCTGAAATGCCTGCCTCCATTAATTTCGCAACTAATTTCGGATACGGATCATTTGTTGCCGCTTCTTCCAGATCGTCCCGGTACCATTCTTTCCGTACTCCGGAAGTATGGTGTCCTAAAAGCGGAACTTTGGCGTGAATGAGGAACGGACGGCGTTCTTTTCGTACTGTATCAATGACATGATTCATAGCAGTATAGGAAGCCGGAAAATCACTTCCGTCAACAGAAACACATTCGATTCCATGGAATCCTTTGATGTATTCGCTCATATCCTGAGCACGTGTTTCTTTGGCATTGGCAGAAATGTCCCAGCCATTATCCTGTACCAGGTAAATGATCGGATATTGTTTTAAAGCAGCCATTTGCAGTGCTTCGGAAACTTCTCCTTCTGTGCAGCTGGCGTCGCCGAGTGAACAGATCACTACAGGATTTAATCCGTTGAAATCCGGAGCTAATCCTGTCTTTTCTTTGTATTGGATTCCCATCGCAACTCCTGTTGTCGGAATAGCCTGCATTCCTGTTGCAGAAGATTGATGCGGGATTTTTGGCATATCATCGCGATCCAGAGAAGGGTGGGAATAATAAGTCCTTCCTCCTGAGAACGGATCGTCTTTTTTTGCGAATACCTGTAACATTAATTCATAAGGAGTCATTCCGATTCCCAGAAGAATACTGTCATCCCGGTAGTACGGAGCAACCCAGTCCTGAGGTAATAGCTGCATTCCGGCAGCCAACTGAATCGCTTCGTGGCCTCTGGAGGTTGCATGTACGTATTTCGCTGTTATTTCTTTATTTGCCTCGTACTTTTCCGCCAATGTTTTGGCAGTGCACATCAGGCGAAATGCTTTTAGTAGGGTACTTTTGTCAATTTGCTGACCTTTTTTGCTTTCTGAAGTTTTTTCTTGGAGCATTTTGATTACTTAATTTTGAGCTAAGTTAAGGATTATTTTTGAAATAATATTTCCGTTATCGGCTTCCCTGTCGTACCGCTTGGCTGTGTGATATTGAGTATCTGCGCAATAGTCGGTGCAATATCAACAATTTCAATTGCCCGGGTGATCCGTTTTGCCGGAATGTTTTTTCCGAAGAACAGTAAGGGAACCTGCGTGTCATACGTGTAGGCTGAGCCGTGAGAAGTGCCTTTTGTTTCGGCTTCATCACTGATCGTTAAATATCCGGATTCGAGCATAAAAACAAGATCTCCCGAGCGTTGGGGCTTAAATCCTTTTTCGGCCAGTTTTTTCCATTTGTTCTGAGCAGATAATTCTGTCAGCTCTTCACTTGTGAAAATATATTTGATATTCGGATAATTTTGACATGCTTTTTTAATAAAGTTTAAGACTTCATTTTTATCAATAGCTGATTCTTCGATTCGTTTATCGTCCAGGTAGATATTATTATTGGTGATTTTGGTGATGAAGTTCTGGTGGTATTTACGATCAAGCTCTCCGGCCAAAAACGATTTGAATTTTCCTTTACGGAAATAGCCACCTGGAAGCTGTTTATCGGAAAGCTGTTGAGGAACAGGAACCACTGCATGATCGGCCGTTAAAAACAAAACGTAATTTCCCTTTCCAACCTGCTTGTCCAGTTCTTTCAATAAACGGGCAATTTCCAGATCAAGACGAATGTAGGTGTCCTCGATCTCTTTGGAATAAGGGCCAAATTCGTGGCCGATGATGTCCGGAGAAGAATAGCTGATACACAGAAAATCAGGAATATTATCCTGACCTAAAAGCTCGGAAGAAAGAGCGGTCAGCGCAAAATCGGTCAGATAGGTGTTGGCAAAAGGTGTATGAATAAATAATTCAGGAAGAGAAGTGTGTTTGGAAAGCTCTTGTAATGAGTAAGGAAACGTAGGAGTTTCTTTTCCTTTGAATACCACTTCATACGGACTGTTGTCTTCCATGCTTTCGTAATAGGAAGCAATATCGTAATAAGTGTTCCAGGTTGAATTTCTGTGACCTTCAACAATTTTTTTATTATTGAAATCTGTTACCCATGGAGGAAGAAAAGATCTGTAAAACGAGCTGGAGATCATATTACCGTTCTCGTTGTCATACCAATAGCTGCCATCGGAAAGATGTCCTCCGGGAAGAATGGCGCTCCGGTCTTTTATGGAAACAGAAATCACTTTTGAAAATGGGTATGCTAATTTTAATTGATCTGTAACTGTATTGACCAGTAGGTTTTTAGGTGATCTCAGCCCTTTTGAATTAGAAGTTCCTATACTGGTTATGTTGTTATCTTCCACACAGTAAACTTCTTTGTTATTGTAGCGGTCGTACCAGTCGTTGGCAATGATTCCATGATCGGCTGGTGTTGTTCCGGTGTAAATGGAAGCATGCCCTGGTGCAGTAAATGTTGGGATGTAGTTGTAATGCGTGTTGGAGCAAAATGCTCCTTTTTCTTTTAGTTTATTAAATCCGTCTTTGGAAAATTTATTCTCAAAGCGGTGCAGATATTCGTAACACATCTGATCCACAACAATCCCGACAACTAATTTGGGGGCCTGAGCGAAATAGATATTGCAAAAAAGGATAAAATTCCCAAGGATTAAAAGCTTTTTCATTTAGCGAATTAAATACATTTTTCCGAATTCCTTCTTGAAATATTTGTCAGCTCCGCTTTCACGATGCTTTATTTCTTCTCCGTTAATACGGCTCAATACCCGGTAAAGATATACACCATTTGCAAGCTGATCACCAAATTCATCTTTTCCGTCCCAGGCATATTCGGTGATATTTTTACCGATTCTTATTGCTCCAAGCTCATTTTCAGTGATCTCTCTTACCACTTTTCCTGTTACGGTCATGATTTGAATAATAATGTCGTCCGGAACTTCGCTTCCTGTTAAAGTAAATACAAACCGCGTGCTTGTGGAGAAGGGATTCGGATAATTCATCAGATGAGTGATGGTGGATTCATTGATGACCTCAAACTGGATCCGGTATTCCGTCTTCCCGGATAAGTTATTGCTTTTATCCGTTCCCTGGACTAATAATGTATAGATACCGTCCGTTGTGAAATTACTGTTGTAGATAATTTTAAACCGTTTGTTCTGGCTGTTAGCAGGAATGACCTGCATGATTTGATTTCCCTGCGCGTCGATAAATGGAATGCGCTTTTGAACACCATTCGGATCAATGATGTAAATTCCGAACTTTACGGTATCCGAGAGATCGTTCATTATCAAATAAGGATTTTCATCTTTTAAAGTGATGATGATCTCACTTTTCGGACTGATAATATCTTTGTTAAGAATATGGGCGCCGTTAAATGTAACATCCAGAATGGGATTTATCTTATCTCCGCCTATCTGAAACGGAATTGAAATAATGTTATTGAAATGGTATTGTTCAGGTTGATCCAATACACTATTCAGGTATGGATTGACTTCCATCCAGAGAATGTTTGTTCCACTCAGCTGCGTTGTTTCAATTTCCAACGTATCCCGAAGTGTTTGTAATACTCTCAGAGAATCCTGGCGAGGGTAAGAAACAGGTATTTTATTTCTGTTGACATCTTCAATCCAATAGTGTACTAATAATGAATCCATAGGATAGTCACTGATGTTTTTCACGTCAATGGCAAACTGAATTTTTTCTCCCTGCGCAATTGTATCTTTATTCGGAAGCCAGGTATAAAGATCAGATCCGTCAATAGCGGCTTCCGGCACTGGCTGATAAAGTACATGCCAGCGATCCAGCTGAGCAGGTGTGAGATGGCTGGTGTCAATATAGGTCACGGATAGCTTTAAATAAGGATAAAGTGAGGCATTCACAATGGAATTAAGATTCAGGATAGAATCCTTAGGAGGCATCTGATACGTTAAAGTTCCCGCCAAATTATTGTTGGGGTAATAATACCGGATATTCAGCACACAGGAATCCGTGGAAGGATTTTCCTTAGAATCATGTTTCCAGTAAACGGTTTCCCATTTTTGGGCTGGCCCGATTAGCGTGGATTCTTCTATCCCGGTAGTTCGTACACTTGTTATAGGAACCGCAAAAACGAGCTGTTCCCGAGCTGTTTCAGTTGATAGAGCTTCATGTACAAAACCAGGATCTCCCTTTCTGAATACTAATACAAACGATTTATTATTGCTGCTTTGAACCTGCGTTGCTCCGATGTCTGTAAATGTCTGAAAAATGGAAGGAGTAACATTATTCCATGCTGTCGTGTCAGATCGGTACCCCGTATGGATAATTACATAATACCCGTTCGGAATCTGGGCAAGCATATTCTGAAAGTTCTCCAGTTGCTGAGTAGTTGTCTGCCGGAAAATAAAAAAACTCTCTATTCTTGTTCTGCATCCGTTGCCGTCATTGACGTTTCCGAACTGATGTTCCGGGTTTTGCCCATTGAAATAAGTTTGCCATGGTTTCAGGGTAATAGGATCCAATACCGTAACATGGAAGGAAGGCGTTGTGGTACAAATCCCATATTCAATAGACTGGCCGTTTAAAGCCGAAAAGCTGCCATTGTATTCTTCGTTGGTTGCCGGTTTATTTATGATCTTAGCTCCGATAGTTTGTGGTACGGTGTCAAAAATTCTCTGGCGGCTGTTTCGGTCGTATTCAAGACTGTAAAAGTTGTTGTTTTTGAACTGAAAAAAATGGTCTTGTCCCCAACCGTTTTTATTTGGAATATATTGAAAAGAGAATTCTTTCCAGTCCAGTACGGAGCTGTCAACGGATACTCTCCAGAAATATACCGTGCTGTCGGTACAGGTAAGCGGCTTGGAGGCTCCGTTTGCAGAAAGCCATTGATTATATTTTACTTCTTTTACGCCACCATAGCCGGAAATGATTGCATATCTTTTTTCCGGGCTGTTGTACAGATCTGTAGTATCGAGCTCAAACCGGTAAGACCGCCAGGAAGCCAGCGGATTAATCGTACTTGCTTTAACTGTAACTGTATCTTTCGGTACAACGGCATAATTATAGGGATAGACAGGCAGGATGCCTTCTACGTTTATGAACAGGTTCTTTTTTAATTGATTATTGGTAATATTCTCATATTCATCAATCATTGAAGGTAAATCAACATCTGCGCTGATGTAGTTCATTCCGGCAGCATTGCTTCCGTCCAAAGGAATTTTAAAGGTCAGAGTATCTTTATAATGTAATTTGGGAACCGTAAAATGATAGACAGAATCCACACCGTTGGGATAGGAGCGGGTAAAATCCACCGTAAAAGTATCTGTTACGGATTTACCAATATTTGTAAGGATTAAATTAACGGAAATGCTATCCAGAGATAAGTCAAATGACTGTGGCTCAAAATAAAGTGATTGTTCAGTGATCTCAATTTCACTTTTTTCATGTGAGTTAATGACTAACAGCGGATCACCGTGTAACGCCATTTGCTGGCAGGTAGTTTCGTTATAGATGTTCGGTGTAAAGTTGGAACGGATGGTTCTGATTGTTTCTTTCATCAGGTATCCGAGTGATTTCCGGTAGTTTTTATAGCCTAATTGCCGGTATAATTCTGACGTGAAGTAATTCAGGGAAAAACCGAATCCTGTTTTAACGGTGGAAAGAAAAGCAATGGCTCCTTCCTGTGGTGTTAATACAAACTTCTCACTTACAGAGGTAGATAAATGATAAATGTCACCGGAATAGCAGGCATTTCCTATAACGAGCGGGTATTTTCCCTGGTTGTTCCAGTTAGAAGGCTCATCTACATTGATCTCAAAACCGTCAGCAGATGCGTGTCCGAAGAAATTTAAAATCGAAGCTCCTTCCGAAATCCGGTCAGTAACTTCTGAAATAACTACGGGATCCAGAGGAAGGCTGTTCATCTTCCGGATAGTTGTCACTTCCCCGCCGTAAAGCGAATCCTCAATGGTTTTTTCCATTCCGCTCAGATAGTAATAGAATTCATTCTGCTCTGATGTCGTTCCGCCACCGGAAAAGTGAATGATATGCTTTTGCCAGTCTCTGTTTTCAGAAGTATATTCTTCCAGGTTCGGATTGTTAAAAGCATCATGCTGCTTTACTTTATCAAGGTACAAATCAAGCTCACTGTCATTTTTTGCCGCGATCCTTCCTGTCGGAACCAGCGGTTCCCAGATGGTAGTTCCCAACCCTGCAGTAATTAAGGCATCGCTTGAAGGATATCCGAAGCTGGGTATGAAATTCAAGTCCGCATAAGCGCTGCTTTTTCTGGCACCGGCCGTATTTCCATTTAAGTCATTTGCTTCGCGGATTCCTTTGCCCAGCAGGTACAAGGCCTGAGGGATGTAGTTGGAATTGCTTGTTATTTCCTGTACAAAACGTCTGACGCTCAGAATGTGGCGGTCAATTCCTCCTCCGTACTGATAGCTGAGCTGATTGATATCCGCGAGAATTACCGTGAAATTTCCTCCGTCGCTGCTTCTTCTGTAATCGGCATAACGCTGGGAGGATGACTCCATTGACGGATGGTAAATCATCAGGATGGTTTTGTCATCGTTTGCATCGACTGTGTAACGAATGAATTTATTATTGGAAGAAACAGGGCTGATTTCATTTACGTTGATATAGCTGGCTGCGTTTGCAATGATGATTTCCTGTTCCGGCCCTGAGGTATTGTTTGGCAGCAGAAACCGGTAATTATCCGCAGATACATACGTTGCCGGAATAACTTTCGGCTGTGCTCCCTGAACAAAGATCCATCCCTGGTTTCCCAGCGGAGCTTGGGCTAATTCAATCTTACTGCTTGTTGCTGAAGTATTATTTTTTACCCAGTAACGTCCGTAATTTTGATTGTTGAGCGTAGGAATTTTCGGATAGCGCAAGGAAATGTAGGAAACAGCCTGGTAATCGGTCGCATAACTTGAGGAAGCCAGTATCTTGTAACGGACAGGTGTATTGCCGTTTACGAGCAGGCTTGTCGGAATGTCCAAAGAAATTCTTTTCTGCTCATATCCCTGAAACTCTTCGTAATATAATTGCAGCTGGGATGTTCCGAACAACCAGGCGAAGTTGTGATTCGGACCGGTTATGGAAGTGGTATTAGTGGCGTTGGAATTGGAAACGGATAATCCTATGAAATGTGTCACAGGTGCATCGCTGCCGGTATAAGGAGATGGAGTTGCAATATTGTAAGTTTGTGTAGTTCCGTTTACTCCGTTGAATTGATTGCTTCCCCAGCCTTCCCCATTTAGAAAGTACGAGCTGGAGCTGTAACCGTTCGCATCTTTCATGTCATAGTAATTGCCGGAATTGGACAAGACAGCTTTACTGATCAGATACGTGGTGGTATTGCTTACATTTCCGAAATTCTGATCATCGTACCATTGGTAACGGAGATTATTTCCCGATGAGTTCCAGGTAAAGAAGTAATGGATCGTATCGTTGTAAAGACTGTATCCGGGATTTCCGATCCCGACAGGATCAACATACAATAAGGAGTCGAGCCACCCGTCGTTCTTTTCTCCGAAAAACAGTATGTAATCGCCTGCATCAAAAGAGTTGTCATTTCCTCCGACGATGTAAATAGGCAGCTCTTTCTGCTTTCCGAAAATTTGAAATTGCTGCGGAGAAACTGAAGAAAGATTAACTCCGGCAGCGTTCAGAGTTTCGTATGTCAGCTTGTGTATTCCTGTGGAAAATACCTTGAATTTGTAGTATTCCTGATTATAGTTAATCCATTCATTCCCGTTCGCCTGGGAAAAAGATAAGAAGTGAAAAAGCAGAACAGTGGTGAAGGTTAAAAATCTCGTCATAGTTTAGAACTCTTTTCTTTGTTTAACTTAACAATTCTGGCCCTTAAAGAAATAACGTGTGAATATAAAGCGGTGGATACATCTCCGATGTCCGTGAAAGCATAATCCAGTGTAACATATTTAATTCCTACGCTGACACCGATATTTGGCTGCAGTGTGAAGCTTTTACTGTCGTCAAAATTTTTGATATACTGCATATTTCCGACTCCTGCTCTGATGGTTACATATTCTTTAAAACCAATTTCAACTCCGGCATAAGGATCGAAACTGAAAGGCTTTGACTTAAGTAACGTATTACGTTTACCATCGGTTGTCACGGCAACGTCAATTTCTCCGCCTGCAAAAAATCCTTTTTTACCCAACGGGTAACGGGTATGTGCGCCAAAAATCAAACGTGGAAGCGTGAGCTCCAATCCATTTTCCGGGAGCTCATTACCGGTATTTATGAACACCTGTTGCATTTGAGGATTCAAGTTAAAAATCCATGCATTAAAGGTGGAAGTAACGTCCCGCATCATTAAACCGAATTTCCAGTGATCGTTCTTCTTATATTGAATTCCTCCGTCAATTCCGAATCCCCATGCTTTTGCAAAGTCACCGATCTGACGGTAAATAACCTTAAAGTTTCCTCCGACGCTTAACCCTTCAATTCCTAATTTTCTTGCATAAGAGAACAGGAAAGCATAATCACCGGCAGTAAATACACTAATCCGGTCATAATCAATATTTCCCTGATTGTCGATTAATTGGGTTGTATTTGGGATGTCATCCACCGCGAAGCGGATAAAAGAGAAGCCAAAAGCACTTTTTTCATCGATCTTTTTTCCGATAGATAAATAATCATATTTAGCGATTCCTGCAAAGTATTCCGAGTGCATTGCGCCGATATGAAAACCTTTTTCTAATTCTGTCAGCCCTGCCGGATTCCAGTAACCGGAATGGACATTATTGGATTTCGCCACAACAGCATTGGACATCCCTAAGGCATCCGCGCCCACACCGATTTGTAAAAATTCATTGGAATACTTGGGAGCGATAGAGCTTTGAGAGTAAATAATGTTTTGCAGATTGAAAATCAGTACAGTGAATATACTTAGTAAAAATCTCATTTTGTGCTTCATTAAAGTTTATTCTTTAAAACGTCGAAGCTAAAAAATATTGTATTTAGTCTTCATCTCAAAAAACGTGTAAATTTACAAATTGAAATTGAGACATATTTAATTTTTGATCAGATTGATGTATTTATTTAACATTCCTAACATATTGACTGCATTTAATTTAATATGCGGTATTTTTTCAATCATCTTATCCTTGTCCGGAAGAGTGGACCTGGCTGTTTACCCGGTTTTCGGATCGCTGTTTTTTGACTATCTGGACGGATTTACGGCCCGTTTATTAAAACAGCAGGGTGAGATAGGAAAACAGCTGGATTCACTGGCAGATGTGATTTCATTTGGCTTGGTTCCGGGAATCTGGATGCTGGTGATTTTACCTTCAGTTTTAGCAACAGATATGATTTCATTCAATTCGTATGAAGTATATTATTATTTTACGATGTGGCTTGCGGCAGTAATGAATGGTGAAACGTTAAATTATCTTCCGTTTGTTGCGTTGCTGATCCCTGTCTTCTCCATGTTCCGCCTTGCAAAATTTAATATTGATGAGCGTCAGACAACTTCGTTTATCGGTTTGCCTACTCCGGCGAATACGTTGTTCTTCTCGCTGTTCCCGTTGCTGTTGTTTACAGTGGAGAAGAATGCTGTTGCCTTATCTTTTATTCAGTTCTTTTTTCAACCTGTAGTAATCGTAGCTTGTATTTTAATTTTCAGCTTTTTGTTAATTGCTGAGCTGTCTTTATTTTCATTAAAGTTCAAACAATTCTCATTCAAAGGGAATGAAGTAAGGTATTTATTTTTGTTAATGGTCCTTATCGCTGTTGTTTTATTGAAATTCCTGGCGATTCCAATTATTATTGTCTTATATCTTGTTTTTTCGGTAATAGACAATAAATTTGTAAAAAATTAAAATCATGAAGTTTAAAGCAGAAATCGACGTAATGCCTCTTGAAGCTTTGCTTGATCCCCAGGGAAAAGCAGTCAGCAACAGTATGATCAATATTGGTTTATCGGAAATTACAAATGTTCGTGTCGGACGGCACATTCGTTTGTTTGTTGAAGCAGCATCCGAGGAAGAAGCGAAAGAGCGTGTTGAAACTGCCTGCAAAAAATTGTTAGCCAATCAGATTATGGAAAGTTATTCCTACAACATAGAAAAAATTCAGTAACTTAATAGCCAATCAAACGATTGGCTATTTTTTTATGGATTTATCAATAAAAGGAACAAATTTTTTAGGTTACTTACCTTCTCAAAAAGGCACACAGACATTTTCTACATTTTCGTGCCGTTACCAAAAAAGCAACGAGGAAGTATTTCATCAGATTACAGAAAGCGAATTAGAAATTGCGCTGGAGAAAGCAAGTGCTGCTTCAGAAAAATACGCTCTGGCTCCCATTGAAAAGCGCAGGAATTTTTTAAGAGAGATCATTGCTCTTCTGGAAGAGCATCGGACACTGCTTGTTCAGCAGTTCAGTAAAGAGTCTTCCTTGTCCGAAGACCGGGGAAATGTTGAATTAGCAAGAACACAAGCACAAATTCAAACCTATCTGGATTTCATTTCCCGGAAAGACTGGAATTTGCTTCATTCGCAGGAGCTGAACGGTGTTTCCTTTGAAAAACGGCTGTGTCCTATCGGGCCTGTTGTGGTGTTCGGAGCAAGTAATTTCCCTTTTGCCTATTCAACTGTTGGTGGAGATGTTGCTTCTGCTTTGGCTGCCGGAAATCCGGTAATTTATAAAGCGAATCCTTTTCACGCGGGACTGTCTGAAATGGTAGCTGGAATTGTATTGCAGGCAGCAGAGAACAATGATCTCCCAGATGGTGTTTTTTCTTTGGTTCAGGGAAATGATTACTGGATTGGTGAAACGCTGCTGAAAGATGAACGTGTGAAAGCAGTGGGTTTTACAGGAAGTGTAAGAGGAGGAGAGGCATTATTGAATTATGCGAAAGAGCGTAAAACTCCTATTCCTGTTTTTTGTGAGATGGGAAGCCTTAATCCTGTCTTTATCTTTAAAGATGCTTTTGAAGGCAGGACGAAAGAAATGGTGGAAAAGCTTTCGTCTGCCATAAAGAATGACGGCGGGCAGTTTTGTACAAAGCCCGGATTGCTGTTTATAGAAGAAAGAGGATCGGAAATGTTCATAAATGCGATGCGTGATGAATTTACTTCAGCAGCGGCTGTTCCCTTGCTGCATCCGTCGATTTACAATTCATTTTTGAAATTAAGCAGTGTTTTTGATCGTTTTCCTGTTTACCGGGTAGAAGCGACAGCACCGGAATATAGTGTATATCCGCAGCTGACAGAGATGACGGCTAAAGAATTTTCAGCTTTCCCTGCTGCAAAAGAAGAGGTATTCGGGCCCTTTTCAATTATTGTGAAATGTGCGGATGAATCAGAAATGAAAGCTTGTTTTGAAACGATCGGAGGCCATCTGGCAGCCAGTGTTTGGACAGATCAATCACTTTCGGAAGAATGGATGTATCTGTTATCGTCGCGAGTGGGAAGAATTATAAAGAACGGAGTTTCCACCGGTGTGGCGGTTATTGATTCCATGCACCATGGCGGAAATTTTCCTTCTACGTCAGACAGCCGTTTTACAGCTGTCGGTAAAGATGCGATTTATCGTTTTTTACAGCCGGTAACTTTACAAAATTTTAAATCTTGAGAGAAGAATTGATAAAACGCGCGATGTAATCGTATCATTTTAAGATTTTTTCTCGTTTGAAATTAATGAGGAATTGTTAAAATCTCAATTCTAAATGTAAATTTGTATAATAAATAAAATAAACACCTATGTCAAGTTATCAGGAAAATACCCAGAAAAGTAATACGGGATTATATGTGATCCTTGTGTTGCTGGCTTTAGTCGCGGCTACTATGGCGTTTTTGTGGTCAAAACAAAAAAGTGCTTTAAAAGATTGCGCTACGGCAAATGAATCGCTGCAGAAAGAAATGAATGATTATGCAAGCATGCTTGCCGGTTATTCAGATGAAATCACACGTGATTTGAAAACGGATTTCAGAAACATGCTGGAAACGTATGACAAATTAAAGGCGAAAGATGCTTCCAAAGCAGATTCAATCGAGGCTCAGAAAGCTAAAATCCAGGAATTGCTGGATGAAATCGGAAAAAACAAACGTTTATCCGCTGCTCAGCTTCAGAAATTAAGAACAGAGAACGAAACACTTCGTAACATCATGAAAGGTTATGTGAAGCAGATCGACTCTTTGAATACGCTGAACCTGAAATTGAATTCCGAGCTGGAAACCAAAACGCTTCAGCTGACAGAAACATCAGCAGAGCGTGATGACTACAGAAATAAAGCAGAAGAAGCCGGCCAGCAGGTGAAAAAAGGTTCAAAACTTTCAGCCTATGCGTTTTCTTCAGGTGGTTTGAGAATGAAACTGAATAATACGACAGAAGAAACCAATAAAGCTAAAAACGCGGTAATGGTGAAATCTGCTTTCACAATTGGTGAGAACCCGATTGCTAAAGCCGGAAGACGTTACGTATATCTGCAGGTTGTTGACCCAAGCGGAAAAGTACTTCAGAGCAGAGCTTCCAATACGTTCCAAGGTGATGAAGGAACAATCGCTTACTCCGATAAAAAAGAGATTGATTATAATAATTCAGCGATTGACGTAGCGATTTACTATAATAATGATGGTAAAGATTTTGACAAAGGAACATATAAAGTACGTGTTTACTGTGACGGACAGTTGATAGGTACGGATAGTTTCAGCTTGAAATAGTGAATTATTAAAATGAAAATGTCAAAGCCCCGGAATTCCGGGGCTTTGTTTTTTAAGCGAATATTATTTCGCTTTTTTTCTTTTTCTAAACCATCGAATTGAAAAGAATAAACCTGTTGAAATAATAAGGAGCTGAGGCCATTTTGTTACTGACCAGAAGAAAAAATCGTTTATTTTCTTCCAGCCTTCTTTCGTGCTTTTCCAGAGGCGATTCTCTGAATCAGCATCTTTCTGATGTGCCTTCTCTTTTTCACCGAACTGAATTTCAATAGTTGCTTCCTCAATGCGCTCGTCCATTTGGTTCAAAGTGCTTGTCTGCCCGTTAATTTCTTCTACCAGCGGTCGGATCCGCTCTTCGATTTCCAGAATTTCCTTAATGGAATTGGCGCGTTTCAGTAATTCCTGGTAACGTTGCAAATATGCCTTTTTAGTTGATAGCAAGCTTACAGCTTCATAATACCGTTTGGTGACATTTTGTGTTTTGCTCGTAAATTGACGGACTTCAACACCTTCTGACTTTTCAACGGAACTCATGAATGCATCCGCTTTGTCTGTCGGAATTTTAATTTCCAGTGAGTGCTCGTGAGTGCTGTAATTTGAATAACGATGATAAATGATTCGTGCATTGAATTGCTTAACACGTTCCCGTAACAGCTGCAAAAAGACTTTGTGATCCGGAACAATATAACTTACGTCGATATCGCGGATAAGTTTTTCGGAAGAGGAGCTTTCCTGCTCAAAAGAATTGGAAACGACCGGAGGTAAGAATGCCGTTTGATCTTCCATAGGAATAGCTTCTTCCTCTATGGATTCCTCATAGTAATCAATCACCACTTGATTTAGTGGTTCTGAATTTTCATCAGTTACTGTTTTGTTTTGGGAGCAGCTTGTCAATACTATCAGTATAAACGCCACATGTAGAAGTTTGCCTGTTGTTTTCATAAGCCTGCGTTTTTCTGATGTAACGCTTTGGCCGTTGCTGATCGTATTTTGAAAGTCAGGACATTGATGGAACGGCTTGTTTCAATGCCTGAAAGATACAAAAGATTGATTCTGAATCAATCTTTTGCAACTTCAGTGTATTTAATTTTAGTCAATCCGTTGATAGACTATTCAAAATCCGTATTGTAATTTTCTGTTTTTATGAATTTGGCAATGGCTTCAATGTGGCTGGTGTGTGGAAACTGATCGACAAATGACAGCTTTTCCAGCTGATAACCTGCTTTTATCAGTGTTTCCGTATCTCTTGCCTGTGTTGCCGGATTACAGGAGATATATACAATTCTGTCAGCTCCCAGTCGTATTACCTTTCGCAATGTTTTTGGAGCGATTCCGGCTCGTGGAGGATCCAGTACGATTGTTCCTATTTTACCTTCAAATTCCGGATACTGCAATAAAAATTTCCCAACGTCTGCCGCATAAAATTCAACATCTTTGATTCCGTTTCGTTCTGCATTGAGTTTTGCGTCTTCGATGGCTTCTTCCACAATATCCACACCGATAATACGCACATCTTTTGCTCGCTGTGCCAATATCTGACCGATTGTTCCCGTACCGCAGAATAAGTCCATCACGACTTTCCTGGTGAGATCGTTGCCTTCAAAAACATAGTCCAGCGCTTTTGAATAGAGCTTTTCAGCACTTTTTGGATTGGTTTGGAAGAAGCTTTCCATGCTGATCTCGAATTTCAGGCCGAGCAATTCCTCTATAACCTTAGGCTCACCGAAAATGAGCGTATTTTCACCGTTCTCAATTTTTGCCCTGTCTGCAACATTGTCGTTGATGGTATGCTGAAAGCCGGCGATCTTCCCGGGAAGAAGATCCTGCAGAAATTTTCCGAAAGCGGTTGCGTCAAACTTTTTTAAGTCGTTCGAAGAGGTAACCAGATTAATAAGAAGCTGGTTTTGATAAAACGATTTTCTTACGACAATATGCCTGAAAAAGCCTTCTTTTTTTGGGGGATGCCATGCCGGAAGGCTGGTTGATTTTAAATAATCCCTGATCTGGATCAGCTTTGTTTCAAACTCTTCGTCAAACAACCCCGAAGGTTTATTGAGGTTTTCTACCTTCCACCACGTTCCGCGTCGTTTAAAGCCGAGGGCGAAAGCGTCATCTTTTTCTTCTCCGGTATAAACATCGTGCTCAATGCAGGAAAAGCTGTATTCCATCTTATTGCGGTAATGGTAGTGTAAAGGAGAAGAAATAAATTCATCAAAAATCTCCGGAACATTCCGGATATTTCCAAGCTTGCGGTAAATGTCCTTTGTAGAAGAAGTTTTATACTCTTCCTGAATTTCAACGGGAACATACAAATACGGCGCTCCGGAAATTTCCTGAAAACCATTCAGCTGTTCCAGAGGTGAACGTTCAATAATTTCCAGGAGCTTGCATTCAGCGTGTTTTTTGCGTTTTTTTTCCACGCGTGCTTTTACCGTCTGGCCGGGAAAGGTGTTTTCCACAAAAATCACAAAATCTCCGTTTTCCGTGGGAATTTTTGCCAAACCATTTCCTCCGAACGCAAAATCAGTAATTTTTACTTCTATAATTTCTCCTCTGTTGAACATTTCACTTTGTTTTGGGTTGCAAAGATAGAATTTAGGAGGTAAAGAGTAAAGTAGGCTGTTATATTTTGTTTGGTTAAAGAAAATAAGATTTTTGTAGTTATTTTTGAAACAATTATTTACTAAAATTGTCACAATTTCTAATTGTCGAAAATATAATGCGATACAAATTAGTTATTTTTATTCTTTTCTGCTGCTCGTTGACCTTTTCTTATGCTGAGGGGTCAAAAGATTTATATCCGGCAGGAGCACAAGGCGGAAGAGCCTGGTTGTATTCAGGAGCTTATTCCAGCTTTGCTATTCCTTTTCCGACACAAGGAGAGCATTATGTGTATGTTAACGCCGGAGAGTGGATTTCAATGGCTACATCTTATCAAGGATTAAACAGTTCAACTGCCTCGAAGATTGAATTATATGATCCTTACGGGAATGCGGTTTCATTAACTTTTTCAAATACCAATACAGGAAAAATACCCGGCAGGGCGAGTGAACTTGCCGGTCCGCATTTTCCAACACAATCGGCGGCCGGAAATCAGTATGATGGTGTATATCACCATGCAACGATATCGGGAATTTATAAGGTATTGTTAAAAACAAACTTATCATCATCAACTTCTTATACGGGTAACATAGGTAATTTCGGGGCAAATGAAAATTGGACGCAACCCAGTAACACCAATTTGATTGTAGCCTGGGATATTTCCGTTTGCAACTCATCAGAAACGAATTGGATTCCGGGTAGAGTGTATGCTTATAATTTTGTGATGGAAATTCCGATGCCAACACAAAATCCCTACAAGGGTGGGTTATATAACAAGTTTAAAATTCTTACTAATGATGGATTTGTCTATAATGTAAATATGAATGGTCAAAATGGAATTGGTTTTTCTTTTATGGTTAACAGTAGGGGCTTTTATCAACCACAGGCACCCACCCAACCGATTTATAAAAGTATTAATATAACCGGACAGAATGCCCAGTGGATTGCAAATAGATATCATGATCCACGGCTTCCCGATGACCAATTCACCGTTACGCATAAAATTTTCTACAATTTACCTGATGGGAACATTCCCGCAACAGCCATTGGTGGACACATACCCGGGCAAAGCACCTGGTTGTTGGCCCAACAGCCAGCGTCGGTAAGTAATTTGTCTTTTGCTGGAGCGGAAACTACACCTAATCAGATGGCTAGCAATAAAGGTGGTTATATAAGATTTAACAGTTCCAATGGCGGAAATTATTCCATTAAAATCAGCCCTGCAACTGGTACCCAAGCTTATACGCCCCGCATTTTATATGGCGTTGCAGCTGTTGGTTCTAATGAAGTTTATTTTGACGGAAAAGATGGTAACGGAAATGAATTACCTGAAGGAGTTTCTAACATAACAATAGAATTCAACCTGGGAGAAGTCCATTTCCCTTTTTTTGATATGGAATTAAATCCAAATGGGATAATTATTGAACGTTACAACCAAACATTTTCCTCTATTGAATCTGATACGGTTTTCTGGGACGACTCTGATATTCCTTTAGTTAATACGTTTGGTGGACCCAATGTCAATCCTGCTGTTAATCTGAATGGTATTTCAAGTAACATCAACGGCCATAAATGGGGTTATGACAATTGGCCAACATACAATTGGAGTGGTCAGGGGGACAATATGGGAATGGACACATGGGCCTATCTTAAATCTCCTACTAATACAATGATTCAGATAGTTGTTAAAAAAGCAGATTTAAAAGTAAATGTTACAGCGGATAAAAGTAGTTGTGTTCAGGCGGGAGATGAAATTACCTATACTATTCATGTGAAAAACGACGGTCCCTCAGATGTTGATGGAGCAGCTTTTTTATTTGAATTATCCAATAATTTGAACAATGCAAATTCGGCAGGATTTAACAGTGCTGGTTGTGGAACAGAAGCTCAGCCTTTATCCTTCAATACAGGAGCAAACTCTTATTCGTCTTCGTTAAATTTACCTGCCGGGTGTGAAGTTACTTATACAATTAAGGTAAATATTGCTACAAACGCAACGTCAAATGTTAATACGGTTGCATCTATATTGAGGCCAAATGATGTTAATGATCCTGACGCGACCAATCCTGCGTTATTGGATGTTAATAGTAATCCGTATCAACCTGACAATATCCAGGAAGAATGCACAAATAACATTCCACAGTCTTCAAATGGATGTAATAATATCGCAAATAATTCTATTTCAATATTGTTACATCCTGTATTCAGCCAGATAGCTGATATATGTGCGGGAGATAATTTTAATTTACCAACAACTTCCGATAACGGAATTCAGGGCGTCTGGTCTCCGGCAGCAAATAATACACAAACAACCACCTATATCTTTTCACCAAATGCAGCAACCTGTGCTGATACGATTATGATGACTGTTGTTGTTTACCAAAAGCCCGTTTTCAATGTTTCCTTTACTGCTCCTTCTGATTGTCAGTCGTCTGATGGAACTATTATTCTTTCTGGCCTGATTCCTGATGAGACTTATCATGTTTCACTCAGTAATTTTGATTCTGTGGTAACAACAAATCAAAATGGGGAGATTATCATTAATAATATCTCTAATGGAATTTATTCTGATTTCGAAGTGTCATTAAATGGTTGTACCGGAGGAAATAGTATTTCATTGGATATAAAAACACCTGACTTTCCAGTTTTAAATATGAGTTCGAATGTTACTATCTGTGAAAATCATACGGCGGCAATCTCTGTGAGCTATCCCGGTAATGGCACAATAACCTGGAATCACGGTCTGGGAAATAGCTCCTCTCAGAATGTGGCCCCAAATTCTACGACAATTTATACGGTTATTTATAAAGATGGTTATTGTATGGTCACAGATTCTGTCATCGTATTTGTAAAACCTCTGCCCAATGTATCTGCTGGTAATGATATTTCCGTTTGTGAAGGAGATTTGGTGGTTTTATCAGGAACGGGTAGCAGTGCTGTCTACTCCTGGGATAATAATATAATCAACGGTACTCCTTTTAACATTTATTCAACCACGACATATACTGTAACGGGAATTTCAGCCGATGGGTGTAAAAATACGGATCAGGTAACTGTTAGTATTGATGAAGTTCCTGTTATTTCGTTCGTCGCGTCAGACACACAAGGTTGTGCACCCCAGCTTATAATGTTTGATAATACAACCATCGGAGGAATCGGATATACTTGGAGCTTTGGAGATGGAGCAACTTCGCATTTATCGGAGCCAAATCATGTTTATAAAGAAGCAGGCTGTTACGATATTACACTAACCGCAACTAACAGTACAGGTTGTTCTTCTTCACAGGTCTTTGAAAATTATATTTGTATCCACACCTCACCGAATGCTGATTTTGCTGCTTCTGACTATACATTGAATGATATTAGTAATACGATTAATTTTACCAATTTATCTGAAAATGCAACATCTTATCAATGGGATTTCGGAGATAGCACTACAAGTGCGTTGGTTGATCCGCAGCATATTTATCACAATCTGGACTTAAATCAAAGCTATTACACAGTTCAACTCATTGCCTCAAATGAATATGGTTGTGCAGATACGGCAATTGCTGTTTTGAAAACAAAGCAAGAAATAATATTTTTTGTTCCTAATTGTTTTACTCCTGATGGAGATGGATTCAATAATATCTTTAAACCTGTTTTTGTTGAAGGTTTGGATTTACATGACTATTCCATGGAAATTTATGATCGATGGGGAGAATTGATTTTTGAAACATACAATGTGGAAATTGGTTGGGATGGTGTTTATAAAGTGACCGGGAAAATCGTTCAGGACGGAATATATGTCTGGAAAATTAAAGTAAAAATCAAGGATCTCGGCAATCGTATTGTTAAAACAGGGCATATTACTGTTTTAAGATGATAAACGGCAACCAGATAATAAAATGGGTCAATGGTGTTTATATTTACTTATATAGTTTCGTTTCAGAAGCTCTCTTTTTCTCTTCCTGACGTTTTTTGTAAAACTCTTTTGTCGCGACGTAAATTTCCTTTTCAACTGTTGCGAATACGATCGTTTTGCACTTATTGGTCAGATCCACTTGTTTCATGAACGTATAAGAGCCGTTTTCATCTGCCTGTTCCCGGACGTTTTGCAATTCTTCTCCAGATACTTTGAAATCAATCCAGACATTTTCTTTTGCCGGACGTTTGAATTGTATTTTAGCTGTCTTATCCCAGATCACATATTTGTGCCCGAGCAGCTCATTAAACTGGATCATGAAGATAGGATCCGTTGCGGAAAATAAGCTCCCGCCAAACATGCTTCCGTTATAATTGATATTTTTATAAGAGAGCCTGATCCGGACAGTTATACAGGACAGATCATCTGTCACGTGAATTATTCTTCCGCAGGTACGCCTGTACATGGGAGAAAGGTTGAACAGGTATTTATAAATGGTTGATTTACTTATGAATTTTTGTAAAAACAGGTTGATTTTTTTGTACATCTTTCGACAAAGTAATTAATCACATTTGCATTTTTCACATTCTTCTTTTGTTTGAAAACCAATGGCGTTACAACCACTGTATCCTTTCCATTCACACTTCTTTTCGCCGGAATTGTAGATCCAGCTTTCAAAATAAGCCTGGCAGGTCATTCCTGTATTCGGCTGCTCGCTGCACCGGGAGTCATTGCCGGAGGTACACTTTTTACCACATGAAAATGATAAAAAGATAAGACAGAGGATAAAAGCGTATTTCATGATAATTTGATTTTTCCGAAAGTTACGAAAAAGCGGGATAACCTGGAATTATTTTAAATAGTGTTTTTAAAACATATTTACCTTGACAGATAATATAGAAATTGATACTTTTAGGCGCTTAAAAATTAAGATAACAATGGCCGAGTTTTTTTATCAGGATCCGTATCCGGTTTTACAAGACACTACAGAATATCGAAAAATCACATCTGATTATGTTGAATTAAAAAATTACGGGGACAGAACCGTTTTACATATCGATCCGAAAGGAATTGAACTATTGGCAAAAGAAGCGATGACTGATGTTTCATTCATGCTTAGAGCTTCACATTTAGAAAAATTAAAAGCAATTCTGGATGATCCCGAAGCTACGGATAATGACCGTTTTGTGGCATATAATTTATTGCAGAACGCAGTGGTTGCCGTGGAAGGACAGCTGCCTTCCTGTCAGGATACCGGAACGGCGATCGTGATGGCGAAAAAAGGAGAAGATGTTTATACAGGTACTGATGATGCCGTGCATTTGTCAAAAGGTATTTTTGATACGTATCAGGAGAGAAACCTGCGTTATTCGCAGATTGTTCCGCTGACGATGACGGAAGAAAAGAACTCAGGAAGTAACCTGCCTGCCCAGATTGATATTTACGCGAAGAAAGGAAATACGTATGAATTTCTGTTTTTGGCGAAGGGTGGAGGTTCTGCCAATAAAACGTTCTTATACCAAAAAACAAAATCATTGCTGAACGATGCTTCGCTGGAGCAGTTTGTCCGTGAAAAAATAAAAGACTTAGGAACAGCAGCATGTCCTCCGTACCACCTGGCGTTTGTTGTCGGAGGAACTTCTGCAGAAGCTAATTTAGCAGCAGTTAAAAAAGCATCCGCGGGATATTACGATCACTTACCGACTGAAGGAAATATGGGAGGACAGGCATTTCGTGACCTGGAATGGGAAGATAAGATCCGGAAAATTTGTTACGAGAGTGGTATCGGAGCGCAGTTCGGCGGAAAATATTTCGTTCATGATGTGCGCGTGATCCGTTTGCCGCGTCATGCGGCTTCCTGCCCGGTTGGATTAGGAGTTTCCTGCTCTGCGGACAGAAATATCAAAGCTAAAATTACGCCGGAAGGTGTTTTTTTAGAGCAATTGGAGAGAAATCCGAAAAGATTGTTGCCGGAAGTTCCTCCTCATCTGGATCCTCCTGTGGTAATTGATCTGGACCGCCCTATGAAGGAAGTATTGGCTGAATTGACGAAATATCCTATAAAGACGCGTTTGATGCTGAATGGGACACTGATTGTTGCGAGGGATATCGCTCATGCAAGAATAAAGGAAATGCTGGATAATGGTCAGCCGATGCCGGAGTATTTTAAAAATCACCCGGTTTATTATGCCGGTCCCGCAAAAACTCCGGAAGGAATGCCATCAGGTTCTTTCGGGCCGACAACAGCAGGTCGGATGGATTCGTACGTGGATTTATTCCAGCAGCATGAAGGGAGCATGATCATGCTGGCAAAAGGAAACCGTTCGAAAGAGGTAACAAACGCTTGTGCTAAATACGGCGGTTTTTATTTAGGATCGATTGGAGGTCCTGCGGCAATTCTTGCAAAAGAAAATATAGAATCCGTGGAAGTGGTGGATTTTGAAGAGTTAGGAATGGAAGCGGTTCGTAAGATCAAAATAAAAAATTTCCCTGCGTTCATCATTACGGATGATAAAGGAAACGATTTCTTTGAGAATTTGTAAATTTTCAGAGTTGTGGAATATAAAAAGAGGCTGTCGGAAGGCAGCCTCTTATAGTTTCTATGCTCTTTTTTATTACTGAAACATATCTTTCATTCGCTGAAAGAACCCTTTTTCAGAACCGTCATTTCTCGGTTTGAAATTCTCGCTGTTTTGTAATTTTTCTAATAATTCTTTTTCCTCTTTAGAGATTTTTGACGGTGTCCAGATATTGATATGAACATATTGGTCGCCAGTACCGTACCCCTGAATATTCGGAATTCCCTTTCCTCTTAAACGCAGCACTTTCCCGCTTTGTGTTCCCGGTTCAATCTTAATTTTTGCTTTGGAAGTAATTCCCGGTACTTCTACCTGCGTTCCTAAAACAGCATCTGCAAAATTGATGAATACATCACAATGTACGTTCTCTCCTTCACGTCTCAGCTCCGGATGAGGAATTTCCTCAATAACAACGATCAGATCTCCCGGAACTCCGTTAAATGGTCCTGCATTTCCTTTTCCTGTCACGCTGAGCTGCATGCCGTCTTCTACTCCGGCCGGAATATCCAGCTCGATAATCTCTTCTTTTCTTACTAGTCCGTTTTCATCCGCATCCGCAGGTTTTTTGTCAATCATTTTTCCCGCTCCGTGACACACATGACACGCGGACTGTGTCTGCATTGCCCCTAAAAAGGTTTGTGACACTCTTGTGATCCGCCCGGTTCCATTACAGGTTGTACAGGTTTTGAACGTCACATTATCGGCATTAACCAGCTTGTTGACTTTTATTTTCTTTCGTACACCTTCGGCAATTTCTTCCAGAGACATTTTTATTTTGACGCGCAAGTTGGTGCCTTTGACTCTTCTTGGACCGCTGCTTCTGCTGCCTCCGAAGCTTCCGCCGAACGCTCCTCCGAAAATATCGCCGAATTGAGAGAAGATGTCATCCATGTTCATTCCTCCTCCAAAACCGGCATTACCGTTCACGCCGGCATGTCCGAACTGATCGTACCGGCTTCTCTTCTGATCGTCGCTCAGCACTTCGTATGCTTCAGCGGCTTCTTTGAATTTCTCTTCGGCTTCTTTGTCTCCGGGATTTTTGTCCGGGTGATATTTCAATGCCATTTTCCGGTAAGCTTTTTTTATTTCTGCTTCCGAAGCATTTTTAGCGACGCCTAAAACGTCATAATAATCTCTTTTTTGGCTCATTGATGATTTATTGACCTACAACAACTTTAGCATAGCGAATGACTTTATCATTCAGATAGTACCCCTTTTCGACATCATCCACAACACAACCTGCAAGTTCAGGTGCAGGAGCAGGGATGTTAGCGATTGCTTCGTGGATTTCACTGTCAAATGGCTGGCCTTTCGCTTCCATTTGCTTCAACCCCTTGCTTTCCAGAACGGCCTTGAATTTATTGAAAATAAGAAGGAAGCCTTCTTTTAAAGCCTCAATATCTTCTGTTTGCTGATTGTTGGCGATGGCGCGCTCAAAATCGTCCAGCGTGGGAATCAGATCTTTCAGCAATCCTGCATTTGCAGAAGAAATGATATCAATTTTTTCTTTATTGGTTCTTTTTCTGTAATTGTCAAATTCGGAATAGAGCCGAACATATCTGTCATTCAGTTCCTTTAGCTGCTCTTCAACAGACGAATTGTTATCCTGCTCCTGATTTACTTCATTTTCTGTTTCGCTGCCATTTTGCCCCGCTGTATTTTCAGCCCCTTCTTCCGGTATATTGTCTTCGATATCTTCTTTCATGATGTTTATTTAAATAAATAATCCCTTATTGCGCTTAGCAAAATGTTTGCCATGGCAGAATAAGGGACAAGCTGTCATTATCCGTAACTGAAACAATGAAAAACTGTCAGTTAGCTGATCCTTCTGATATCCGCTCCGATGTTATTCAGACGGATGTCGATATTTTCATATCCGCGGTCGATCTGATCAATATTATGAATAGTGCTTTTTCCTTTTGCGGAAAGCGCTGCGATCAATAAGGAAACACCTGCACGGATATCCGGCGATGTCATTGAGATTCCTTTCAGCTGATGCACTTTGTTCAGCCCGATTACCGTTGCTCTGTGCGGGTCGCAAAGGATAATCTGAGCTCCCATATCGATGAGCTTATCAACGAAGAATAACCGGGATTCGAACATCTTCTGATGTATAAGAACACTTCCTTTGGCTTGTGTTGCAACCACCAGGATGATAGACAATAAATCCGGGGTGAATCCAGGCCACGGAGCATCTGCAATCGTTAATATTGAGCCGTCGATAAATGTGTCTATTTCGTAAGAGTCCTGTGCAGGAATATAGATGTCATCATTGATACGCTCCATTTTTATTCCGAGTTTTCTGAAAACATCCGGAATGATACCCAGGTTATCGTAGCTTACGTTTTTAATGGTAATTTCAGAGCCTGTCATTGCTGCTAAACCGATAAAAGATCCTATTTCGATCATATCCGGAAGAATACGGTGAAAGCAGCCGTCCAGTGAAGTTACACCTTCTATTTCCAGCAGGTTGCTTCCGATCCCTTTGATCTTAGCGCCCATTGAATTCAGCATCTTGCAAAGCTGTTGCAAATAAGGCTCACAGGCAGCATTGTAAATTGTTGTTGTCCCCTCAGCAAGAACAGCAGCCATGACAATATTTGCAGTTCCTGTTACGGAAGCTTCGTCCAGCAAAATATAAGTTCCTTTTAAAGCGTTGGATTCGATGGAGTAGAAGTGCTCACCTGCATCGTAATTAAATGTAGCGCCTAATTTTTTCAGTCCTTCAAAATGCGTATCTAATCTTCTTCTTCCGATTTTGTCGCCGCCCGGTTTAGGAATGAAACCTTTTCCGAAACGGGCTAATAACGGACCTACAATCATGATAGATCCTCTCAAAGCACTCGCCCGTTTTTTGAAATCTTCCGTTTCAAGGTATTTTAAATCAATATCTTTTGCCTGAAAAATGTAAGTGCCTTTCTCTACCTTTTCAACTTTGACACCAATGACCTGAAGCAGGTTGATCAATTTGTTCACGTCAATGATATCCGGAATATTAGCGATAGTTATTTTTTCCGAAGTCAGCAATACTGCACATAATATCTGAAGCGCTTCATTTTTTGCACCCTGAGGATGAAGCTCGCCTTTTAATTTTCGACCACCATGAATTTCAAATGATGCCATATCTTAAATTTTTTTCTTGAATTTCTTCTTTTGATTTTTATGAACTTTCTTATTGTTGTTATTGTTTTGCGACAACCCCATGCTTTTTAATAGTTGGTTGGTTTGCTGCAATGAATCCGGATCTTCCAGAGACAGAACTCCTTTTGAAAGTTCTCTTAATTGATTGGCTATTACGTGATTTTCTACCGTATTGTTATTATACGTCAGAAATTGCTTTTTCATGAAATTGGCAATAACCTCCTTGTAAAATTCACGATCAGATTCGTTATCCATTTTGGAGATTTTCTGAATGATTTCCTCCGTATATTTACCATAATGTCCGTAAGTGATTTTCCCGGAAGGATATTTAATCAGCTGTGGTTTTTCTTCCAGCGATTCTTTAGTCGGGATTTCATAAGGAGAATCAACATCCAGCTGGAAATCAGACATGATGAACAGGTGTGTCCATAATTTATGTTTGAAATCTTCTACGTCCCGCAAGTGAGGATTCAGCTGTCCCATCACCTCTATGATTGCCTGAGCAGCCGCATTTCGCTCTTTTTTAGAAGGCAATTCCATCGCAAAAGCGATCATATTCTGAACGTTTCTTCCGTATTCGGGCAAAGCGAGATGGGGGCGTTGCGTATTGTATTCCATTCTTAATTTTTTTTGTAAATGATTTGGTAAATACCCGTATGAAATTTAGGGTAATAAGTTCCGGGTTCAAATTTAATATTATAAACCAGATTTTTTGCTTTAATTTTTGCAGGAGTAGATACAATAGTTGTCCGCTCTTCAAGAATATCCGCGGCAGTAATTGTTCCCTCACTGTTGACACTTATTTTAAAAGTGATCTTTCCGTCATAATTGGATGGCTTGATTACAGGTGTAATATCAGAAATGATTTTCCGGCTGTCTTTAAGCAGATCCCCTTCGATCAATTGGGAAAATCCCGGTACAGAAAAGCAGAAGATGAAGCTAATGAAAATGCTGTTTTTTATCATGATGTAAATAAACGAAAAAAACGGCAATTGCCGTTTTTTTATAAGAAATTTATAGATTTTCTATCGCAGAATGGTTACAAAACCTTTGAATGTTCTCACATCATCCGTCAGAATATCTTTTGCCCGTACAATATAGGTATATGTTCCGGCAGGACAGAGTGTCCCGTTGTAAGTGCCGTCCCAGAAAACGTCCGGATCATAATTTTCCCAGACGGTTTCTCCCCAACGGTTAAAGATCAGCATCTGGAAGCTCGTTTTATCGATTCCGTCAATGTAAAAGACAAATTGGTTGTTGTGCTCATCTCCGTCCGGTGTAAACGCGTTCGGTGCGTAGAATGTAACGTCATTAACCACATGAATAACACTTTCAGTCGTGTCCCGGCAGCCCAGATCGGTAATTACAATGAGCTGTACCGGATAATCTCCTTCAATTCCTTCCGGAAATCTGAATTTGGGATTCCGCTCATAACTGAAAACCGTTGAGCTTCCCGGAGCGTACCATTCCCATTCTGAGACATCATCGCTGGAGGTTTCCGTAAACTGAATCTCTGTGTTGAATATGGTTACAGGATTTCCGCTTGTAGCAAAGCCTGCTGTTGGTTTCTTTGCAACTCTGACAAAGTCTTTTAGTGTATTGATGTATTTACAGCCGTAAACAGATTCTGCCATTAGGTCAATAGTATAGCTGTTTGGTACGGTAAATATTTTAGAGAAATTAAATGTGTTTCCGACAATAGTGTCCGTGCCGTTTCCGAAATTGATGTACAGGCTTACTATCTGGTTGTTGATCGCGGAAGTATCGTTACTGAATGTAAAAAGTCCCGGTTGGCAGTCTTCATGCTTGTCTGTCAAAAGTACAGGAACAATCTGCTGAGGGAAGGAAATGGTAACCGTATCATATGCAGGAGTAGATCCGCATACCTCGGAAACTCTCAATACGTATCTTGTTCCGGAGGTGTTAGGATCAACTCCGGCGACCTGACTGTTGGAAATAACAGGTGTCAGAGAATAATTATTGATAACGAACCAGTCATAGATATATGCTGTGCTTCCTCCGGCACCAAGACCTGTAAGGTAGATCGAATCTTCCGGACAAATGGTTGAATCCGGTGTTATTGAGGCAACGGACAAGGCAATGGGCTCATTCAACGAAACATTAAAAGTATCGATACAATTCTTTGCATCGGTTATAACTACTTTATTTAAGCCTGTGTATAAATCGGAAGCAGTGGTGCTTGTGGAATTTGAATTTAACCAATGATAAGAATACGGAGCAGTTCCGTCTGTTACACTAACAGTGGCAATACCGGTATTCTTTCCGTGGCAGTTAACATCTGTCGAACTTACAAGGGAAATATTCATCGGAGTAATAGTCATTACATCTACGGTGATCGTATCCACACAGCCGCCACTTGTTGAAACAATGCAGTAATAAGTTCCCTGGCTTAAGCCGGTCGCTGTGGCTGCAGTTTGTCCTACCTGATACCAGTTATAGGTTGTTCCGGCTAATGTGGCAGAAGGAATGACTGTTGCTGTTCCGTCATTTCCTCCCTGGCAGCTTACCGGAGTTGAGCTGGAAGAATAAGTCGGCTGTACGCTGGCAATTGTAGCAGAGGCCGTTGCGGTACACCCAAAGTTATCAGTGACTGAAACATTGTATGTACCGGCTACGACATTGCTAATGGTTTGCGTTGTATAGTTACCCGGAGTCCAGGCATAGGAATAATTATAGGATGGCCCCTGAGGATTCGGAACAGCAGTCGCGCTTCCTAATCCTAAGCTGCATGTATCAGTTGTTGTCGTGATGGTGACAGAAGTATTGGACTTTGTGATCCAGGTGGTGTCACTTACAGATCCCAGACCTGCTCCACAAGCATTTCCCTGCAAGTAGAAACCTGTTGTGCCGGCTGGCAGGCTCGATGCATTAATGTTAAGCGAGCCATTGTTATATGCGGCATATTGCTGGGAGTTGTTATTGGTGGAAAACCATGCCAGATTATTTCCTGTGGATGTAACATATGTATATGGAATCTGAGTGATGGTGTAGCTGTTGGTATTGGTCAGGCTGGCAGGAGAAAATCTTCTTGAATCCTGGTTTGCTGTCCACTGAGTCACGTTTCTTCCCGGTGTCATAAAAGCAGTTGTTCCGTTTGCATTTTGAACTCCCTGAGCGGCGAGACCACCATTGAATGAAGTACAGACAGGTTTATTTCCTATGTGAGCTTCAAGCTCATTAGTGCCTTCATACAATATCATTGCATAATAGTTGCAGACAGTCGTACAGGAGAAAAAATAGATGTTTTTATACAACACGACGAATTTTCTGTTGGGTGCAGTTCCAATCGTTTGATACTGAACCTGAGGTGTCATGGCATTTGTAATAGCAGGATTGATATCCTGGTAACAGCCCATGAAAGAAGCCCTGGTTGTTTGTGAGGTATAAGGAAAGGAAACTCCGGTCAATGAATACGCACAATATGCGCCGCCGTTATTGGCGTAAAAGCTGATGATTCCGTTTGAGCCAATTGCGCACCGTGTATAATTGGTGCCGAAAAAGTTAAAGGTAAAACCGATGTTGACAAGCCCGCTGTAAACGTCATCAGTTAAAGATAATGTAGTAGGATTGTTTAATGTGATTGATTGTATGTTTGACGGTACGCCTGAACTATTGCAGTTATTAATTGTAACAGACTGGTTGCCACAGATTGTGGTGTCTGTTCCAAGACATATCTGGCTGTGGATTACGCCAAAAGGTAATAAATACAATAATGCCAGAACATATTTTCTTACAGAAATGTTCATAGAATTTGAATGTTGTTTAACTTTAGACGGGCAAGTTAATTAAAAGTTGCCCGTCTTTTTCTTAAAAATTAAAAACAGATTATCTTTTAATGAAAATTAAGAAATGTCACAGCGGAATATTCAATTCATAAGAGGAGTAGGACCGACCAAAGCTTTATTAATAAATGAACAGCTGAATTGCCTGACAGTTAATGATTTGCTGTTATACGTTCCTTTTCGTTATGTTGATCGCTCCGTGATAAATAAATTATCGGAAGTTTCTGATGTTAATCTGTATTATCAGTTTTCGGGAAAAATTCTGTCTGTGAGTGAATTTGTTTTTGGCAGGAAAAAAGGACTGCAGGCGATGTTTTCCGATGGGACAGGTACGTTGAAGCTTGTATGGTATCAAAAGACCGATTGGATTGTCCAGAAAATAAAGATAGGGACACCTGTTGTAATTTTTGGAAAGCTTTCTTTTCAGAAAAAGGAAATGCAGATGGCACATCCGGAAGTTATTTTCTCTGCTGAAAAAGTTCCGGATTCATTAGTGGGAGTTTATTCTTCAACGGAACAGCTGGGAAAGGCAGGACTCAATTCTTCGGGCATTTCCAAGCTGATTAAAAGCATTCTGGAGGATCCGTCTGTTCAGTATAGTGAAACACTACCCAGGTCGATCCGGGAAAAATACCGTCTGTTAAATTACCGCGAGGCAATTTACAATATTCATTTTCCGGAAAACGAAAAGATGCTGGCTCAGGCACAGCGGACACTAAAGTTTGAAGAGCTGTTCTACCTGCAGCTGGAACTGCTGTTGACAAAGCAGATCAATCTTCAGAAGATTAAGAGCTTTGTTTTTGAAAAAAAGAAGGATTTACTTACAGATTTTTACACAAATTATCTTCCTTTTGAGCTTACGAATGCCCAAAAAAGAGTAGTTAAGGAAATCAATAGAGACTTACATACCGGAAATCAGATGAACCGGCTGGTGCAGGGAGATGTGGGAAGCGGAAAAACACTCGTAGCCCTGTTGTCAATGCTGTTGGCAGTAGATAGTGGGTTTCAGACAGCATTGATGGCTCCTACGGAGATTCTGGCGCAGCAGCACTTTCTTGCCTTTAGAGAATTACTGAAAGAATTGCCCGTGCGCGTTGAGTTGTTGATCGGGTCTTTGAAAAATAAGGAGAAGCTGGAGCTGATTGAATCTGTAAATTCCGGGGTAGTTGATATTGTGATCGGCACACATGCGCTTATTGAAGAGCGTGTGAAGTTTGATAATTTAGGCATGGTAGTTATTGACGAGCAGCACCGGTTTGGAGTTGCTCAGCGATCCAGGTTCTGGAAAAAAAATATATTACCACCACATATTTTGGTAATGACGGCAACGCCGATCCCGAGAACATTGGCTATGACAGTCTACGGAGATCTGGATGTTTCGGTCATTGACGAGCTCCCTCCGGGAAGAAAACCGATTACGACAAAGCACTTTTTTGAAAAGGATCGCCTGAAAATTCTCGGATTTTTGAAATCTGAAATAATGAAAGGAAGACAGGTATATATTGTTTATCCACTGATTGAGGAGTCCGAATCGCTGGATTTTTCTAATTTGATGGAAGGGTTTGAATACTTGTGTCATTATTTTCCTAAGCCTGATTACCAGATAAGTATGGTTCATGGAAAGCTGAAGCCGGAGGTAAAGGATTTTGAAATGAATCGTTTTATAAAAGGAGAAACGCAAATCATGGTGGCAACAACAGTTATTGAAGTAGGAGTGAATGTTCCGAATGCTTCTGTGATGGTCATTGAAAGCGCCGAGCGTTTTGGTTTGTCCCAGCTGCATCAATTGCGGGGCAGAGTAGGGAGAGGAGCGGAGCAGTCCTATTGTCTGCTGGTTACGAAAGACAGGTTGTCACAGGAATCAAAAAAGCGCATGACGACAATGGTTTCTACAGGTGATGGTTTTAAAATTGCTGAAGTTGACCTGGAACTGAGGGGACCAGGTGATTTAATGGGAACACAACAGAGCGGGCTGATGAATTTTAAAGTAGCGAATCTTATGACGGATATCGCAATTTTGGAAGTTGCTAGAAATGAAGTTAAATTGCTCCTGGAAGAAGATCCGATGCTGCATAATCCCGAAAATCAGCTGGTAAAACAGGAAATCAACCGAAGACTGAAGAACAAGCCCAACTGGAGCCAGATTTCCTGATAACAAAAAAGAGGGCCTGAGCCCTCTTGATTTCAATTATTATGATTAATTATAAGCTTCCGTCCACGGGGATTTTCAGTACGCCTTTTACATCGTAAATCACTGCATTATCTTTTGTCAGCAGATTGAAGTCCAATTCAAAGAAATCCTCGTGGGAAACGCCCAAAACAACAGCGTCAAACTTTTCAGCAGGTAATTCCTTTAAAGTAGAAATGCCGTATTCGTGCTTTACTTCATCCTGATCTGCCCACGGATCGAATATTACGACAGAAACTCCGTACGATTTAAGAGCATTTACAACGTCGATTATCTTAGTATTTCTGACATCCGGGCAGTTCTCTTTGAAGGTAAATCCGAGCATCAGCAACGTGCTGTTTAAGACGGAAATTCCTTTTTTGATCATGAGCTTAACAATCTGGCTGGCAACATATTCACCCATTCCGTCGTTCATTCTTCTTCCTGCAAGAATGATTTCCGGATGATAGCCGTGCTCTTGTGCTTTTTGTGCAAGATAGTAAGGGTCCACACCAATACAGTGGCCGCCTACTAATCCCGGCTTGAATGGAAGGAAGTTCCATTTTGTGCTGGCTGCAGCTAATACGTCATGGGTATTGATTCCTAAGGAATTGAATATTTTCGACAACTCGTTCACGAACGCGATGTTGATGTCCCGTTGAGAATTTTCAATCACTTTTGCAGCTTCGGCAACTTTGATTGTTGGGGCTAAATGCGTTCCGGCAGTAATAATGCTGCTGTACAATGTATCCACTATTTTCCCGATTTCAGGTGTGGAGCCGGAAGTAACCTTCAATATCTTGTCAACAGTATGGTTCTTATCTCCCGGGTTAATTCTTTCCGGAGAATATCCGGCATAAAAATCTACGTTGAATTTCAGCCCGGAAATTTTTTCAAGGACAGGTACGCATTCCTCTTCCGTTACTCCCGGATAAACGGTGGATTCGTAAATGGCAATATCTCCTTTCTTTAATACTTTCCCTACTGTTTCACTTGCTTTATAAAGTGGCGTAAGATCCGGCTTATTATGCTTGTCAACCGGTGTGGGAACTGTCACGATGAAAATAGTGCAATCTTTGATGTCTTCAATTTTATTCGAAAAGAACAGCCCGTTCTGACTTAAATCCAGCTCATTTTTCAGAACGGATTGTAATAATTCACTGCTTATTTCCAAAGTAGTATCCACTCCTTTTCTTAATTCGCTGATTCTTTTTTCATTGATGTCAAAGCCGACTACCGGATATTTTGTAGCGAATAATCTTGCAAGAGGCAAGCCTACATATCCTAAACCGACAACACAGATCTTTTGAGACATAATTTTTTCCAGTTTAATTTTTTAAAAAATCCCAATACCATTTGATGGATTCCTGAATTCCGTCTTTTATGGAATACGCGGGATCGTATTCTAATAATGTTTTGGCTTTATCAATTGACGCTAAAGAATGAGGAATATCTCCTTTTCTTTCCGGGCCGTAAACCGGCGCTATATTTTTAATGTTTTCGTCGTAGTGGGAAAGTTCTTGCTTCAGTAATTCTACAAGCTCGTTCAGCGAAGTGGTTGTACCGAAAGCGGTATTATAGATCTGATTCAGCGCTTTCGGGTTGTTTGTCTGGAGCGCTCTTTCATTCATGTGGATCACATTCTTGATATATGTGAAATCCCTTGAAAAGCTTCCGTCGCCGTTAATTACAGGCGCTTCTCCGTTCATGAACTGTGAAACAAACTTAGGAATAACCGCAGCATAAGCTCCGTCAGGAGTCTGGCGCTGCCCGAATACATTGAAGTAACGCAGCCCGATATAATCTAAACCATAGGTTTTGTGAAAGACATCTGCATAAAGTTCATTGACATACTTCGTAATAGCATAAGGAGAAAGTGGTTTTCCGATCTTGTCCTCCTCTTTCGGGGAAATTTTGGAATCTCCGTAAGTAGAAGAGCTTGCAGCGAAGATAAAACGCTTTACTTTCTCATCTTTGGCTGCTACAAGCATGTTTAAAAAACCGCCTATATTTACATCATTAGTGGTAATCGGATCGTTTATAGAGCGCGGAACAGAGCCGAGAGCGGCCTGATGCAATACGTATTCACATCCTGAAACAGCATTTTTGCAAACATCCGGATCCCTGATATCTCCTTCAATAAATGTAAAATCAGGGTGACCTTTCAGGTGTTTTATATTTTCATAAAATCCGGTGGAAAGATTATCTAAACAAACAACTTCATAGCCTTTGCTGATAAAATGGTCGCACAGGTTGGAACCGATAAATCCGGCACCTCCGGTGATTAATATTTTAGACGTGATTGTTGGCATGCTGTTGTTATTGCGGAGCAAATATATTAATTAGAGTTTTAATAGAAATTATTTGACCGGCCTTTTTCATTGGTAATGATGAAAATACATGTTAATTTGAATTGGGGTCAATCGGGAATTTTGTCATTATCTGGTATTTGTCTCCCAGCTTATTCATGAAATAAGACCACAGGTCTTCTTTATGAAGCATGACCTCTTCCGCTGAATCCACTTCTGAAACAACCCAGGCATTTCGGTCAATTTCGCTTTGCAGCTGCTCTTTTTCCCAGCCTGAATACCCGATGAATAATTTTATGGCTCCTTCTTCGATCAGATCGGGAGTCATGATTTTATATAATTCCTCATAGTTGGATCCTAAATAAATTCCATTTCCGAGTAACTGACTTCCTTTTACTTTATCTCCTAATGTATGGATGTAAAATAAGGAGTCTTCTTCGCAGGGTCCGCCCCGGAAAGCAGTAATGACCTTATCAGAGAATTGCTCATTTATCCCGGAGATATTGACAGATACGGATTTGTTCAAGATAAATCCGAAACTGTTTTCGCTATCATGCTCACACAGAAAAACGACAGAGCGTTCAAAATACTCTTCATTTTTAAACGGATCAGATATTAAAACGCGCCCTCTTCTGGGAGGAATATTATTTTTAAAGCTTATGTCAATCAAAACAGGCTGATTTCTTTAGAAGTTATATATTTTCTTGGTTTTAACTTTGGTTGTTTTCCCGTATTTATTTAAAATGGAACTGTCAAACTTTTTACTGTTTCCGACAATGCTCAGCTTTAGATCAATCGGCTGCACTTCTTTTTTGTAGAAATCAACCAGGTTTTTAAATTCCAGCGAAGGCAATTGCCCGGCTAATTCCAGGTTCATATTATCCTTATAACCTTCCAGTACAGATTCTTCATATTTCTCATTGTACTCTCTGAATCCAGGATTTGAGCTTTCAATGGAGTTTTTTATAGAGTTTACCACTGATTTGGAGCGTTCTTCTTTTACTGGCATATTTTTTATAAGGCTGTAAAGAAGCTCCAGTGCTTCAGGTGATTTATCGCCCTGACATCCGACATAGGAGACAAAAACGTTTTGGTTCTTTTCATTTCTTCCGTTTCTGATAAAACCATAAGTCGAATAAGCAAGGCTTCGGAATTCACGGATCTCCTGGAACAGAATAGAAGACATGTCATATCCGAAATAGAAATTAAAAGCTTCTTTGCTCAGTGTCTGGTTTTTGTTAAAATCAGAGCCGATTCCAATGAAAGTAATATGTGACTGAACACTTTTCTTATTGTCAAGGAAAAATACTTTTTCGTTAGAAGAAGAGTAGGAGTAAACAAAATTGTCACTGCTTTCCTGTCCGTTCTGTAATTTCAGATTGTTTAAGATGGGCTTTAGAATTTCCGGAGTTATTTTTCCGGTGTAGTTCACATGAATTTTATAATTTTTCAACGTTGAGTACAATTCATTGAACGTCTCTGCTTTCATTTTTTTGTAATCAGAAACAGAAGATTGACGCACGTATTTGGATTGATTACCGTACAATGTGTATTCTCTTAAAACAGTGCTGAGCATCTGTACCTCATTGGTTTCCATTTTTCTGCTTGTTTTGATCTGCTGGCTGATAGTCTTCAATTGGCTGTCTTTAATAACAGGTGACTGGATCAGCTCATAAACCAGTTCCATGCTGGCTTCCAGGTTTTTATCCAATCCGCTGACGGATAGAATAAAAGCATGATCTCCGGCGCTCCAGTTAATGGTTGTTCCCAAGGCATAAAGCTCATTTCTGAAAGCATTTAATTCATAGTTCGGGCTTGAAGTGCTGTTGAGAATGGTGGCAAGCATTTCTAATTCCGGATGCTGGCGGTATCCTGCCTCCCATACAATATCGAGATCAAAAATCTCATTGATGGGATTTGTTGTCATTTTAAGAGAGCTTCCGTTCTCCAGTGTTTCAAACCTGATATGGTCTTTAAATGAGATGATTTCTTTTGGGTTCGCAGAACTTTTGATTTCAGCCCATTCGTTATAAAAATCGGAATGAGTTTCATTATTAGGAATGATCGGATCGTATGCCGGCTTGCTTAATTTTTCAGTTGTATGTTTTCCCATTTTGGAATAAAGTGTGTAATAATTCTTAGAGAAGTATTGCTTTGCAACTTCGACGATCTGTTGCTTATTAACTTCCTTGACTGCTTTTGCATAATTCAGATACTCATACCAGTTCTGATTATTACCATACACTTCCACCAAAAGTAAGGCACGTTCCCTGCTGTCTTCCAGCTCCGTTTCAAAATTACGGATCCATTCATTTTTAGCACCTTCAAAAAGTTTATCTTCAAAATCTCCGTTGATCAGCTTTTGAATTGCTTTGTCTAAAACTGAATTGGCATCTTCAAAGGACTGTCCTATGATTTTAGGAACAGCAAAAAAGATCGTGGCACCGTAATCTTCCATGGTCATGGGAATTGCTTCCAGCGCCATTAGCTCACCATTGCTGACAAGCTGATTGAACAATCCTGAATTTTGATCATTATTCAGAATGTTTGCAACGATTTCCATCATCAGGGCATCGTAGGAACCAAATTTTGGGGTACGATATCCTCTTGCAAACATTTTTACCGGAGTTACGGCAATTGTTGTGGATTCTCCCGGCTTGAAATCATCTTCCGGATAATTTGGAAAAGAAGGGATTTCTCCTGTTCTCCAGTTCGAAAAATACTGTTCGATCAACGGTTTGATTTCTTCCGTTTTAAAATCTCCGACCATGCACAATACCATATTGTTGGCCACATAGTATTTGTCGAAGAACTCGTACATTTTTATCAGGGAAGGATTTTTCAGGTGCTCTGTTTCTCCGATAATGGATTGTGTTCCGTAAGGATGCTTTTTATAGAATTTCTTCATGAATGTTTCAAAAGCATAATTGATCGGAGATTCATTTCCGCGGTTCTTTTCTTCGTAAACCGTTTCCAGTTCAGATTGAAATAAACGGAATACAGGATTAACAAACCGGTGTGAGTAGATACTCAGCCATTCTTCCATCTTATTTGCGGGAAATTCATTGTGATAAACCGTCATGTCGTTGGACGTAAAGGCATTCACGTTTTGCCCGCCGATTTCTGATAACATGCGGTCCATTTCGTTGGGAATAGCATATTGTCCCGCTAATTTGGATTGCTCATTGATTTGCTTTTGAATCGAAAGTCGTTGTTCGCTATTACTGGTTTTTCCCAGTGACTCATATAATGAATCAATCTTGTCCAGATAGATCTTTTCCTCTTTAAAATTAGTGGTTCCCAGGCTTTGCGTACCTTTGAAAAGCATGTGCTCAAGATAATGAGCCATCCCTGTTGCATCCGAAGGGTCATTTTTTCCTCCTGCTTTTACGATCACCGTTCCCATTACCGTCGGCTTGTCGTGATTCTCCGATAAAACGACAGTCAACCCATTTTTTAATTGGTATTGAACTACATTGATGGGATCTTCAAAAAGCGGATAGTTTGTCTGTGAAAATACTGCCTGGCAGAATAAAATAAAGCATATAAGTGAAAAAATATTTTTCATATAAGCATGGAATTTTTATGAGTTTTTGATTCAGTAAATCTAATTAAAATTGGGTAGATAAGGCATGATAAGTTTAAAATAACAATTCAGGTGGCTTTCTGATACTGTATTTTGCACTTGAGAATAATTTGGATGTTCCCATAATTGTAACCAGGAAACTTTTATTAAAGCCGATCGGGATCCAGTTGACAGACATCCGCCAGCAGTGCATATCGCGTACCAGATCAATTTTCAGATTCGTGATGGTTTTGCTCTTTATATCGTAATAGGCTGTAGTGGTAATTTTCCAGCGCTTGGTAATGCTGATATCACCGTTTACTGTGATCGTATGAGTGAGATTGTATTTGTCAGGATTATTCGCGGTCTTCGCTTGATTGGTATTTACCGAAAAGATATGACCAAGGTTTACTTTCCACGGAATGTCAAAATCAAGGAACATTTCAGGATGGAGCGCATAAAATTGTAAATCTGAATTCCAGTACTGACTGAATAGTTCCTTGTTCTGATTTATTTTTTCCTGATTTTCTTTGGAAGTGATCGTAAAGATCGTGTTTAAGTCCAGATAAGTGACGCGTCCAAGTTTGTTACGATCAGTTAAGGCCCATTCTTTCGTTGTTTTTCCCGTAGAATCATTCCATGAATAAGGACTGAAGAAGCTGCGTGCTACAAAGTTGATGAACTTCGCGGGAGATATTCTTAAATCAAACGTGATATCACTTAATTTCATGGAGTCTTTCAGCATGTCATAAGAGCCGCTGATGGTGAAGGCATCAATGATCCGTGTTTTTTTATACCCTGTCAGTGTATCTTTGTCTGATTTCTTCTTCAATTCGAACGTATTATTGAGTGAAAAGTTCAGAATAGATTGATTTTTTGTTGCGCTAACCGTGTACAAGCTCCGTTCATAAGGAGAATATGCTACTGATTTATTATCGGCATTGACATAGTTAAACGTGTTGTCTAACATCGGGATGAACCTGTATCCAAAGCTGGGTGTCAATACATGACGGAGTAGAGGCTCTTTTTTTCCGACAAAGCGATAATAGCTGTACACAACGGTGGTCAGCTGGAAATTAGTAGTCAGTTGGTTTGCCATTCCTGCTTTTCCGATTGTATCATAGAGTAAATTCGAAGTAGCTGTATCATATTCCTTACGGATCTGCTGGAAGTTGATAATATTTCTGTAAGTAACGGACGGAGTTAATTTCCATGTGTTCCCGAACAGTGGAATAGTAGTCTGTAACGTTGCGTTTTGGTTGATTCCATTGAAAAAAGATTGTCCGATGGCTCTGAAATTTCCTGATTGCAATAAAGAATCCTTAAAAGTGGACATATTCTTGGCTTCCAGGTCGTACGTCATCCCGATCTGCTCGTACCATTTCACACTTCCGATTTTGGATTTCCTGAACACTTTGAAAGGATAAAACCGGGTGACATTGGTAGTAAATGTTGGTAAAGTCAGCATCAGATTTTGGGTAGAGGTATTTTGACTTAAAGCGATTTTCAGACCCATAGTCACCGGTTTTCCCGGGAAAAATCTCCTGAGGTTGATATCTGAATTGAACGTATTGTTGAAATAGTTCGAGTTTAAGGGATCGATATTGTTTTTCGAATTGTTATCAGAAACAAAATTGACTTTTGCCGAGAAGTTCCAGTAGGGATTTGCTTTGGTATCCTGCGTATGTGTCCAGTTGACGGACAATTTGTTACTTCTGCTTTTAGAAGGGAAGGATTGCCGGAGCTGCTGAAAGGAAACTCTTGTTGAACCGGAAAATTTATAGCGGATTTTGTAAGAAGTCATATTACTTAAATCCCAGGAACCTCTGCTATATCCGGAGGCCATGAATGTGGTTTGTATGGTATCATTAAAAGGAATAAAATATCCCAGGTTCTGCAATCCCATTCCCATTGGTGATTGAGGTGCTATCTGCGGGAAAATAAACCCGTGGGTACGGTCGTTTTCTTTTTTTTGCGGGATGATGGCAAAAGGAAAACCGATAGGAGTAGGTACATTTTTAATCCACACATTCATTGCTCCGGATACTATTCTTTTTTCGGGAATCAGAATAGCTTTTGATAATTGAAAATGATAATGTGGTTCCGGCAGGTCACAAGTGGTAAAACGTCCCTTTTTAAAATGAATTTCTTCGTTTTCCTGTCTCTTTGCCACATCCATATACAGGAAATTCTCATCCTGCTTGATTTTAACTTCCTGAATGAACGCTTTTTTTGTTTCGTAGTTAAGCCGGATTTTTCCTACTTCCATTTCCTGCCCGTCCATTTTGATGTTGGGAACACCAACTTTATTGCTGTCCGCATCATAGGTGTAAGTTGCGAGAATCTCATGTTTTTCCATGTCGATCTCTATGTAGTCAGCCGTCAGGTCGATGTCAGTATAATGAACTTTAGCATCCCCGTACAGGTAGATTCTGTTCTTTCTTATGTCTGCGTAAATGGAATCTCTTGCTGTAAATGTTGCGGTATTCTCAAATGACTCATCTATCGTATAAATGGTATCTATTTTGATTGGTTCCTGCGAAACAGGGAAAAGCACATTTGCGGAAGAATCCGGAATGGTAGGAATAAATCTTGTGCTGTCAGTTTGTCCATACAGGGAATTATAACCGGATATTATTAACAATCCAACGATTATAAGTTGATAGAACAATTTATTTCTGAACAAGTATTCCAAGTATTTTTGTTTATTAAACTCTATGTTCGATAAAAAAGTATGCAAAGCTATAAAATAAAGAGAATTAATACGGAAAAAATCTTTCTTATTGTACTGTTTACGGGATTTTTTCTTTTCCGGAATGCTTATTCGCAAACATCGGGCACGCAGGCAATAAAAACGGTATGTATTGATGCCGGTCATGGAGGTAAAGATCCCGGTTGTCACGGAGGAATTGTCAATGAAAAGACGGTATGTCTGAATATGGCTTTGAAGCTGGGAAAAATGATCAAAGAGCACTACCCGGATGTAAAAGTGATTTATACCAGAGACAAGGATGTTTTCGTTGACCTGGATGAACGTGCAAAGATCGCCAACAGGAATAACGCGGACTTATTTATTTGTATTCATGCTAATTCCGCTTCACCGGCAGCTTACGGAACGGAAACGTATGTTTTGGGATTGCACAGGACTGAAGCACAGCTGAAAATTGCAGAGAAAGAAAACAGCTCGATTTACCTGGAGGAAGACGGCGGAGCCAAGTACAAGGATTTTGACATGAGCCCGGACGCGATTATTTTCAAACAGCTGCAGATGGCTGTTTACCTCGACCTGGCAATTAAATTCGCGACAAACTTACAGTCGGAATTCAAACGATTGGGAAGGTATGACAGAGGAGTGAAGCAGGCAGGATTTATCGTTCTGTATAAAACAACGATGCCTTCTGTTCTTATAGAATCCGGATTTCTGACGAATCCTTCCGAAGAAAAGTTTCTGGCTGATGAAGTTTCTCAGACAAAGATGGCAGAAGCGATGTTTGTTGCTTTTCAAAAATATAAGAACGAATTGGAAGGAGTGGATGTCATGAAAGGAGTAACACCTGTCAAAGAATATAAGCAACCGGAAAAAGTGGCGGAAAATAAGGTAGTGACTTCCGTAGAAAACAAAACAGCTGCTCCGGCAGTACAAAATATTTCAGAAGAAGAGCTGATTAACAAAGTCGTGTTCAGAGTCCAGATCGAAACTTCCGGAGTTAAGATACCTGCATCCTCTTCGAAATTTAAAGGACTGACGGTGTTTGAGTATTTTCAGGACGCTCTTTACAAATACACGACAGGTGTTTATATTAATGATTTCAAATCTGCGAATGCCCTGAAAAATGAGCTGCGCGAAAACGGATTTGCGAATGCGTTTGTTGTTGCCTTTTATAATGGAGAGCGGATCAGTCTCGATGAAGCATTGAAACGTTCTAAATAAGGTTTTTTATATTCATTTGTGAAATAAAGCAATCAGATTTAACCTTAATTTTTATATTTTTGGATGCTTTTCACAGTTTACTAAGCGTACATGAAATTAAACAAAGAGATAAAAACAGGAATTTTTGCCATACTGGCGATTGTTCTTTTGGTTTTGGGAATTAACTTTTTAAAAGGAAACAGCTTTTTTGGGGGAGATGACGAGTATTATGCGTATTTTACCAATTCAGGAGGAGTAACACCGGCTGCTTCTGTTATTGTGAACGGAGTTGAAGTGGGTAAAGTAATGGCTGTGGAGCTGACGAATGATCCTGATTCCACAAAAAGAGTAAGAGTGAAATTTAATATTCAGGTGGACAATTTCAGGATCCCTAAATCTGCTAAGCTGACTGTCGGAGCCATTGAGCTGCTCTCCAAAGGATTGATCATTGAGCCGGGCGATGATATTACCCAGGGCTTTTATAAGCCTGGAGATAAAATTAAAGGATATGTTGCAGTGGATATTATTTCACAGGTAAAAACATACGTGGAGCCGATTAATCAGAAGTTACAGAAGCTTATGGCTTCTGTTGATAAAGTGGTAGGATCGATCTCTGCATTCTGGGATACGACAGCGACTTCATCCCTTGAAACAAGCCTGGAAGAAGTGCGCATTGCCATCCACAGATTTGGTGTTGTTGCCGGAGATCTGGAAGATCTGGTAAAAACGGAGAAAATCCAGATTCATAAGATCTTTTCAAATGCGGAAAGTATTACTAATAACCTGAGACTAAGCAATGAAAAAATTTCCGGAATTATCGGAAATGTCGAAAAGCTTACGGATGATCTTGTTACGGCAGATTTCAAGAAGGTGATCGGTGACGCTCAGGCTGCAATTAACGGATTAACAGGAGTTTTAAATGATATTAATGCCGGGAAAGGATCTATTGGTCTTTTGGTGAAGGATGAAAAACTATATAACGAGCTGGTGAAGTCAAACAAATCCTTACAAGATTTGCTGAATGATCTGGAGCTGCATCCTGAACGCTACGTTCACTTCTCTGTTTTCGGGAAGAAGAACAAAGGAGTAGTGTTAAGACCTTCACAGGAAGAAAAATTAATGAAGCTTTTAGATTCAATACCGGAATAATAACCAATCAAACACAAATGAGTATTGTAATTTTTGCGCTGCTGCTTGCAGCTGGATTCGGGTTCTTTATTTGGAACGTCAGGCTGGTGAGGCAAAATATTTTGCTGGGAATTGATGTGGACAGGACGGATCATCTGCCGGAACGGTTTAAGGTGATGACACTGATTGCCCTGGGACAGAAAAAAATGTTCAAACGCCCGGTTCCCGCGTTGCTGCATCTGGTTATTTATGCCTCTTTTTGCATTACTCAGATCGAACTGATCGAGATATTTGTAGATGGGCTTATAGGCTCTCACCGTATCTTCAGACCGTCACTGGGTGGCTTTTATACCTTTATGATCTCATTGATAGAAGTATTGTCATTGCTGACATTCTTCGTAACGATTGCTTTCCTGTGGAGACGTAATATTTTAAAGGTTCCGAGATTAAGTATGAAAGAGCTGGCAGGATGGGCGAAAACAGATGCCAACCTGATCCTGATTTTTGAACTGCTACTGATCACCTTTATCTTCATGATGAACGGAGCAGACGAGGTGCTGTACCGAAGAGGATTGTCTCATGCTGAAAATCTGGGAGATGGCTCATTTGGATTTGCCGTAAGCTCCTTTTTGGGGCCAAAACTATTTGGAGGAATGTCTGAGCACGGACTGCATATTGTTGAAAGAATTGGTTGGTGGGGACACATTTGCATGGTATTTACATTTATGAACTACCTTCCGTATTCTAAGCATTTTCATATTTTGCTGGCTTTCCCGAATACATTTTATTCCAACTTATGGCCAAAAGGCCGCTTTACAAATCTTGCTTCCGTAACAAAAGAAGTTCAGCTGATGATGGATCCGAATGCCGATCCGTTTGCAGCGGCTCCGGAAGGAACAGATGCTGCTCCTTCCAGGTTTGGTGCCAGAGATGTAAATGACCTTACGTGGAAAAATCTGCTGGATGCCTACACCTGTACGGAGTGTGGGCGTTGTACGGCGAATTGTCCTGCGAATATTACAGGCAAGCTGCTGTCACCCCGTAAAATCATGATGGATACCAGGGATCGGCTTGTTGAATACGGCAATAATATCCGTCAGCACGGAAAAGATTACGACGATGGAAAATCTTTATTGAGCTATATCACCGAAGAAGAAATCTGGGCTTGTACTTCCTGTAATGCATGTACTGAAGCCTGCCCCGTAAATATTGACCCTTTGTCCATTATTATTGATCTGAGAAGGTATTTAGTGATGGAAGAATCCAAAATGCCGGTGGAATTAACGGGGATGCTTACAAACATAGAAAATAACGGTGCGCCGTGGCAGTTCTCTCAGGCAGACAGAATCAACTGGAGAGATGAGTGATTTTGTCGCAGCAATTTTTCAGGAAAGAAAAATAGCAGGTGTTGTTTATGTGGAAAGATAATAAAGGTATTAAAAAGATAAAATTATGAGTAATCTGAGAGTGCCGACAATGGCAGAGATGATGATGAACGGAGAAACTCCGGACATTCTTTTCTGGGTGGGTTGTTCCGGAAGTTTTGATGATCGTGCAAAGAAAATTACGAAAGCTGTGGTGAAGATTCTGAACCATTGCGGAGTGAAATTTGCTGTCTTAGGTGCGGAGGAATCCTGCACCGGAGATCCCGCAAAACGTGCCGGAAATGAATTCACTTTCCAGATGCAGGCGATGATGAATATCCAGGTGCTGAACGGTTACGAAGTTAAAAAGATAGTAACGGCTTGCCCTCACTGTTTCAATACGCTGAAAAACGAATATCCTGAATTAGGAGGAACTTACGAGGTGATTCACCATACACAATTGATTCAGAATCTTATCAATGAAGGAAAATTGACAGTTGAAGGTGGCGTTTTTAAAGGTAAGAAGATCACTTTTCACGATCCGTGTTATCTGGGGCGTGGAAATGATGTTTATGAAGCTCCGAGAGAATTGATTCAGAAGCTGGATGCGGAACTGGTGGAAATGAAGCGTTGTAAAACCAACGGTTTATGTTGTGGCGCAGGTGGTGCCCAGATGTTTAAGGAAGCGGAAAAAGGTAATAAAGAGGTCAACGTTGAACGTACTGAAGATGCATTGGAAGTAAAGCCGAATATTATCGCAACCGGTTGTCCGTTCTGTAATACGATGATGACAGACGGAGTAAAGCATTTTGAAAAAGAGCAGGAAATCCAGGTACTGGACGTTGCCGAGTTAATTGCTAACGCTGTTGATCTATAAATTGCTTGAGATGAAATTTGAAGATTTAGATATAAATTCAAGAGTGTGGGTCTATCAATCTGATAGACCTTTTTTGCCTTCTGAAACAGAGGTGATTGAAAAAGAAATTGCTCTTTTTGTGAACGAATGGAATGCTCATGGAAATGAGCTGACTGCAGGAGGTAAGATCGAGGAAAATCACTTCCTGATCCTTGCTGTTGATCCGCAATATGGAAGCGCTTCCGGTTGTTCCATTGATTCTTCCGTTCGTTTTGTCAAATCCTTAGGTGAGAAGCTGGGCGTTAACTTTTTCAATCGCTTAAAAGTCCTCACAATAAATGAACAGGGAGAACCGGAGTATGTCCCTTACGGTAAGCTCAGGGATTTTCCGCAACGTTTAATGTTTAATACTCTGGTGGATACCAGGCAGGATTTTGAAAAAGCATTTAAAATTCCGGTGAGCCGGTATCTGGACTCTCTGAAATAATTTAGTTTTGATTACATTTGCACAAATTTTTATAGAATGGCATTAAAATGTGGAATTGTAGGTTTGCCAAATGTGGGTAAATCGACTTTGTTCAATTGTTTATCGAATGCGAAAGCACAATCAGCTAATTTTCCGTTTTGTACGATAGAACCGAATTTAGGAACCATCACAGTTCCCGATCCAAGATTAGAAGCACTGGAAAAATTGGTAAAACCGGAGCGTGTAGTTCCGACAACAATGGAAATTGTAGATATCGCAGGACTGGTAAAAGGAGCTTCCAAAGGAGAAGGTTTAGGAAATCAGTTCCTTGCAAACATTCGGGAAACAGATGCTATTATCCATGTGCTTAGATGCTTCGATGATGGTAACATCATTCACGTTGACGGAAGTGTAAATCCAATGAGAGATAAGGAGATTATCGATATTGAATTACAGCTGAAAGACCTGGAAACTGTTGAGAAACGTTTACAGACCATTGCCCGGAACCTGAAATCGGGAGATAAGGAAGTTGTAAAAGAGAATGAGATACTTTTGAGAATCAAATCAGAGTTGGAAAAAGGAAATTCTGTACGTTCTATTGACTTTGAAGAAACAGAACAGGAAATCGTTAAAAAAGCACAGCTGATCACAAGTAAGCCTGTTCTTTATTTGTGTAACGTGGACGAGGCTTCTGTAAAGTCAGGCAATCAATACGTTGATCAGGTAAGAGAAGGTGTGAAGAATGAAAAAGCGGAGGTATTGGTGATAGGAGCTAAAATTGAAGCGGATATTACAGAGCTGGAAACATACGAGGAAAGACAGCTGTTTCTTGAAGAGCTTGGTTTGGAAGAACCTGGAGTAAACCGCCTGATCCGTTCAGCATATAACCTGCTGGATCTGCAAACCTACTTTACAGCAGGAGTAAAAGAAGTGAGAGCCTGGACAATTAAAAAAGGAATGACAGCACCTCAGGCGGCAGGAGTGATTCATACGGATTTTGAAAAAGGCTTTATCCGTGCAGAGGTGATGAAATATAATGATTTTGTACAATACGGCTCTGAAGCAGGCGTTAAAGATGCAGGAAAATTCAGAGTGGAAGGAAAAGAATACACAGTTGAAGACGGAGATTTGATGCACTTCCGTTTCAATGTATAAAACAAGACTTTTTGTCAGTAAAATTACTTTGGAATAATTTTCGACAATAACACATCATTATTATAATATAACCAACAAAAGTATGATTGGAGGATTATTAAAGAAAATTCTTGGAGACAAGTCCGCTCAGGATAGAAAAAAATATCAGCCCTATGCTGAAAAAGCAAATGTTTTTTTTGCTGAATTTCGTTCATTGACGGACGATCAGTTGAGAGATAAAACGATTGAATTCAAGCAATTGATTCAGCAACGGACTAAATCTCTGGAAGATGAAATTTCATCCCTTCGGATTCAGGCAAACGATCCGGCAATAGATGATCTGGATAAAGATGAGATCTTTGAGAAAATCGATAAGCTTGAGAAAGAAGTGGATCAGAAAATTGAAGAAGTTCTGGAAGAAATCCTGCCACAGGCTTTTGCTGTTGTAAAAGAAACATCACGTCGCTGGGTTGAAAACGGAAAATTAGAAGTAACAGCCACTGATTTTGACCGTCAGGTGATCAATCACCGAAAAGACGGGATGGAGATCGCCGGAGATAAAGCGATCTGGTATAACGAATGGACCGTTGCGGATACGAAGGTTCTCTGGAACATGGTTCACTACGACGTTCAGTTGATGGGTGGTGCTGTGCTTCATAAAGGAAATATCGCAGAGATGCAGACTGGTGAAGGGAAAACATTGGTGTCAACATTACCGGTTTATCTGAATGCGCTCGCGGGAAAAGGAGTTCATGTTGTTACGGTCAATGATTACCTTGCAAAACGTGACTGCGAATGGAACGGACCTTTATTTCAGTTCCATGGTCTGTCAGTTGCATGTCTGGATAAAACAAGACCTTATTCCTTCGAAAGAAGAGAAGCTTATAAATCAGATATTATTTACGGTACCAATAATGAATTCGGATTTGACTACCTGCGTGACAATATGACGAGCAGTGTGGAAGAGCTGGTTCAGCAGAAGCATCACTTTGCGATTATTGATGAGGTGGATTCCGTTTTGATTGACGATGCACGTACGCCGTTAATTATTTCCGGGCCTACCCCGAAAGGAGATGAGCAGGAATTTGACGTATTGAAGCCGCGTGTTGAAACGGTGGTGAATGCTCAGAAGCAATATGTTCACCAGTGCCTGACAGATGCTAAACGTTTGCTTGCAGTAATAAATGATCCTAAAGCGAGCGCTGATCCGAAGAAAGATATTGAAGAAGGAGGAATTGCTTTACTGAGAGCTTACCGTGGATTACCTAAATCCAAACCTTTAATTAAGTTTTTGAGTGAGCCTGGAATCAAGGCACATTTGCAGAAGACAGAAAACTTTTACCTGCAGGAGCACGGTAAAAACATGAAGAAGATCGATAAAGAATTGTTTTTTGTGATTGATGAGAAAAACAATGTGGTGGAGATCACTGAAAAAGGGATTGATTTACTTTCAGGAAAAGAAGATAAGAACTATTATATTTTACCGGATATCGGTGCTGAGCTGGCCGCTCTGACAAAAAACTATACTGATAAAAAAGAGTTGGATCAGCAGAAAGAAAGGTTGATGGCTGATTATCGCGTTAAGTCAGACAGAATCCACTCATTGAATCAATTGCTGAAAGCATATACCCTGTTCGAAAAAGAAGTGGACTATGTGATCATGGACGATAAGGTAAAAATTGTCGATGAGAAAACAGGTCGTATCCTGGACGGAAGACGTTATTCGGACGGGCTGCACCAGGCAATTGAAGCAAAGGAGAATGTGAAAGTCGAGGCAGCTACACAGACATATGCCACAGTAACGCTTCAAAATTACTTCAGAATGTATCACAAGCTGAGTGGTATGACCGGTACGGCAGAAACAGAAGCAAAAGAATTCTGGGATATTTATAAATTGGATGTGGTGGTTATCCCGACGAACAGATCCATTCAGCGTCAGGATAAAATCGATTTGATTTTCCGTACGCAGAGAGAGAAATTTGCAGCCGTTATTGACGAAACTGTCCGTTTGGTAGGAGAAGGACGCCCGGTGCTGATCGGTACAACAACCGTTGAGATTTCAGAGTTCCTGAGCAGAAGCTTGAAAATGCGTGGAATCCCTCATAATGTATTGAATGCCAAATATCACCAGAAAGAAGCCGAAATTGTGGCTGAAGCGGGCAAGCCTGGAGCGGTGACAATTGCGACAAATATGGCCGGCCGTGGTACTGACATTAAATTAGGAGAAGGTGTTAAAGAAGCCGGAGGTTTAGCAATTATTGGTACGGAACGCCATGATTCAAGACGTGTTGACAGACAGCTGAGAGGCCGTTCAGGCCGTCAGGGAGATCCGGGATCTTCCCAGTTCTTTGTTTCCCTTGAAGATGACCTGATGCGTAAGTTCGGGTCGGAACGTATTGCCAGAGTAATGGATACGCTCGGATACAAAGAAGGAGAAGTAATCTCTCACAGCAGCATCTCTAAATCCATAGAACGTGCACAGAAAAAAGTTGAAGAAAATAACTTTGGTGTCCGTAAGCAGTTACTGGAATACGACGACGTGATGAATGCGCAGCGGAAAGCGATTTATAAAAAGCGCAGAAACGCTTTGTTCGGAGATAAGCTGGGGATTGATATTGCTAACATGTTCTACGATGTAATTGAGGACTTTGTATATTTCTATAAAGAAAAGCCGTCTTTAGAGGATTTCAACCTTCAGCTATATACCAATGTCGGAGTGGAGCTGGAAATCGCTGATGAAGAATACAAAACGATCAGCAATGAAATGCTGTGCTCTAAAATATACGAACAGCTTCAGGAAAAATATCAGTCTAAAAATGCTGAGATCATCGAACGTGTTTTGCCTCAGGTAAAAATGATCTTTGATGCTCCTAATAACCAGTATAAAAACTTTGTTTTCCCGTTAACGGATGGCATTAAAACATTGGAATTAGTTGTGAACATTGAAGACGCTTACAGAACTGAAGGCCGTTCCATGATTAAAACATTTGAAAAATCAGTTGTTCTTTCATTGATTGATGATGAATGGAAAGAACATTTGAGAGAAATGGATGATTTACGTTCTTCTGTCCGTGGGGCGGTTTATGAGCAAAAAGATCCGTTACTGATTTATAAGCTGGAATCGTTTGAGTTGTTCAAAGCCATGATGAAACGCCTGAGCGGAGAAGTGGTGAACACATTAGTGAATATGGATTTGCCTGAGATGGTAGAAAAAGTAGCAGTGACAAATAAATCGGAGAATTTACCGAACAGCTACGAAGATGCAATGGAAGTAAGTCAGATTTCAGACGGAGCGGAAGAACTGATTCCTGAAAGACCAAAACAACAACCTGTTGTTGCAGATCCTAAGGTTTACAGAAATGACCCGTGTCCTTGCGGAAGCGGTAAGAAATATAAAAACTGTCACGGTCAATAAATATTAAATCCGCCGAAAGGCGGATTTTTTTATTTGTTTTGATATTTTTGAAACATGCTTCCATCAATTCAAAGTATTGCTATCGCAGGTCTGGGAAACGTAGGTTCTCAGCTGGCACAGGCGTTTTCAGATGCAGGCATTCCGGTTAAGGAACTTTACAGCAGAAATAAAGAACTTACCCGAAGCTGGGCAGATAAGCTGCATACAAAGGCTGTGGACTCTTTGAGTAATATTTCGTCAGATATATGTATTGTCTGCGTTTCTGACAGCGCGGTGGAGGAAGTTATCAGCCAATTGCCGGTAACAATCAAAACAGCTTATACTTCGGGAAGTATTCAACTTCAGGATTTATCCCGTTCCGGACAGATTGGCGTATTTTATCCGCTTCAGACCTTTACAAAAGGAAGAAAAGTTAATTTGTTTGAAGTTCCCTTTTTGATCGAAGCAGAAAATCCGGATTTTGCGAAGCAATTGTTTGATTTAGCCTGGAAAATCAGCAGAAAGGTCATGTATATGGATTCCGAAGAGCGCAGGAAAGTTCACCTGGCAGCTGTATTTGTAAATAATTTTGTCAATCATCAGCTCTATATTGCGGAACAGCTTGCAAGCCAGTATGATTTTGATAAATCCTTACTATATCCGTTATTGGAAGAAACAGTTAGAAAAGCGATGGAACAAGGTGCTTTTTCTTCACAAACCGGCCCCGCAAGAAGAAATGACCTGAATGTTATTCAGGCCCAGGAAGCCATGCTTTCAGGTGCAGCTAAGGAAATTTACCAGGTTTTAACCAAGAGTATTATCAGCACATATAATGATCAGTTATAAAGAAAAACTAAAGAATATAACCACTTTTTTGTTTGACATCGATGGAGTATTTACCGATGGAAACGTTATGGTTTTCGAAAATGATTATATCCGAAAATTCAATTCAAAAGATGCATTCGCAGTTCAGCTAGCTGTAAAGAAAGGATTTCATGTTTTCATCATTTCAGGAGGAAGCAGTGAATCTGTTCGTCATATCATGAGTAATTTAGGCTGTAAAGAGGTCGTTTTAAAAGCTTCAAACAAGTGGAATTCATTTTTAATTCTTAAGGAAAAGCACGGAGTTGATGAAAATACCTGCCTTTATGTAGGAGATGACCTTCCGGACATTCCTCTGTTGAAACGCGTACATGTTTCTGTCTGTCCTCTTGATGCCGCAATTGATGTAAAGCAGATGTGTGATTATCAGTCTTTATATAATGGCGGAGCAGGCGTGGTAAGAGACGTGATCGAGCAGGTTTTGAGAGTTCAGGATAAGTGGAATAATGATGAAGAACATGAATGGTAAAAGACTGGCAAGCGTAGTTGTAGATGCGGGCGGGACTTCTACTTCCTGGGCATTTAATTATAAGGATAGCACACGGACTGTTATTGAGACAGAAAGCTTCCATCCGTTTAATTTTAATGAAACATTTTTTTCGAGGAACAGAATCTTTTTAAAAAACCAGGTAACAGAAAAAGTTCCGCTGTATTTTTTTGGAGCAGGAATGGGAAAAATGGAAAATAAGCAGATCTTGTCTAATTTTCTTCAGCCCTATTTTTCAGAGCTGACAATTCTGACTGACATTCAGGGATTGGTGCTGTCGCTTGGAATGGATAATGGCGCTATTGCGATTATGGGAACAGGTTCGGTGCTGGTGGAAATACTGAATGGTACGATTCGCCAGCAGATTGGAGGATTAGGACATTTATTGGGAGATGAAGGTAGTGCGTACTATTTTGGAAGACTGGTTTTGACAGCGTATTTTGATGGTCAGCTTTCAGATAACCAGATCAGCGAATTGCGAAAAAGAATTGATTTATCCCAAAAATCAAAAGAGGAACTTTTAAACATGAAATACGAAGTAGCAAGATTGGCTGCAGATTTAGATCCGGAACTTTTTTATGAATACCATGTCTGGAATATAGATTCGTTCTTCAAAACACATTTTGATGATAAAATTGAAGTGGACAAAGTTGCTTTCGTAGGTTCGTATGCTTTTTTTCAAAGACATTTGATTAGCAAAGAATTACAAAGCCGGGGAATCCGTATGGTAAAATTCATCCGGAAACCAATCGAATTATTTTGTGATAAATTTGCTATTTATTGAGCGGACCTATAAGAAAAATGATAATTTTGGGAGTATTACCGAACATTTAGAAATGGATCTCATTATAAATTCAACGTTTGAAACCCCTGCTGTTCGTTTTATTGAATCGAACGGAGATTTTCAAATTAAGGGAAGAATAATACCAAATTCAGGAAATGCTTTCTGGAAAAATATTCATACCTGGGTGACAGATACTATTCCGAAGGTAAACGTTCCTGTTACCTTAACAATAGAAATAGAGTATATCAATGCTTATTCGGTGACACAACTCTTAAATTTAATATCCTCACTGAAGTCCGTAACAGACAGAGGTTGCTTATTTTCAATTAATTGGATCAGTGATAAAGACGACGGGAATGAAGTATATCTGATCGGTCAGGATATCGCCGCGGCCACCAATTGTCCTTTTGAATTTTCAGGTGTGCTTGAAAATTGCAATTAATTGCTAACTTTGGGGTATGAGAGTTATCGCAGAGATTCCGCACGAACATTATAAAATTCAGATTTTTAACTATAATTCAAAATTTTTATTGAAAGTGGAGTTGGGGCAGTTTGAGCAGGTATTTAAAATAGCTGAGCAGGATGTGATGGGGCTGGATGATGTAAAAAAGATGATAACTCCTGAATTATTGTCCAATTGCCTGAGACGTTTTATAGATATGAGAAGCGATTGGGAGAATTCATTTAAAATACTCAATACTTAAAGAAAAGAAATGAAAAAACTAACTGTTTTATTGCCGGTAGTTGCACTATTGTTCGTGGCTTGTAACGGAGGGAAAGAGAAAAACAAATCCAATGCTACAACAGAAAATGTTCCGATAGTACGGACAGAAGGCTTAAAAATCGCTTACTATATTCAGGACAGCTTAAAAACAGGATATAAATACTATGCGGAGCTGGATTCTACTGTAAAAGTAAAACAGCTGGCCTTTCAAAAAGAGCTTCAGAAAAGAGAAAGCGCATTGCGAAACTATATTGCTGCAAATGAGGAAAAAGCCAATTCAGGATTGCTTTCTGCTTTTGATATCCAAAAAGTGCAGGAAGAAGCTCAGAAAAGACAACAAGCCTATCTGCAGTATCAGGAATCCGAAGGAATGAAGCTGGACCAGGAAACAACGCAACATTTGGAAGTACTATCGAACCGGATCAACGATGCGGCTAAAAAATTCTCCAAAGAGAATGGTATTGATATCCTGATGATGCATGGTATGGGATCCGGATTAACCTATATTACGGAAGAGATGAATGTGACTCAGGCATTTATTGAATATCTGAATAAGTATCAGGCGGAATTAGATAAAAGCATAGGTAAATAAGGATGCTGGTAGCTCATCAGAAATTAAAAGAAAATATAGCCGAATATATTATCTATATGTATCATATAGAGGATATTATACGCGCATTTGATTTTGATTTAGAGGCTATTATTGAAAACTATGTAAAACCGCAGCTCCCTGATCAGGGGTTTATCGGTCAATATAGAGAGTGGTATTCTCGTTTGATCCTACAGATGCAGGACGAGAAAATTGAAAAATCAGGCCATCTGCTGAGCTTAAAAGAATATATCATAGAATTGAACTATCTGCATAAGATGCTGATAGAAGTCCTGAAAGAAGAAAAATACATTGAATTGTTTGAAAGAACAATTCCGACCATTGAGGAATTTGCTGAAAAATCCAATTTAAAAAATCATAATCACATAGAAGTAGCCTTTCATTCCCAATACATGAAGTTGCTTTTAAAGCTCAGAAAACAGGAAATCTCCGCAGAAACAGAAGAAGCCTTGGATCAGATGAGATTTTATCTGGCTTACCTGTCCAAGAAATATCACCAGATGAAGCAGGAGAATTGATAAAAAATGAAAATAAAATAACTTGTTTGCTTAAAGCTATTAGATTACCTACCATTCACTGTTGTTATTATCCTCATACATGTAATTCTCGATCGTTTTTCGGTAACGAATAGCATTTTCATAATCACCATAAAAATAGTAGGCATTTGCCATTGCTTTGAATAGTATTTTGCTTCTGACACCTCTTTTCTCAACCGAATTGCAGATATCAAGAAATGGTTTGTAATCTTTTTTATTGGTATAAATGGAGTACAGTAATTCAATTGTGCTACCGTTGTTCGGTTTTAAATCAAGCTCTTTCTTTAAGAAAATTATTGCCGTAGCCGTATCCTTGGTATATAATTCGGTTAGACCTATTAAATGATTCACACTCCTGTATGTCGAATCTAATCGATAAGTAGCCATAAAACTATGATTTGCACTATCCAACATTCCGTTCCTAAGGTAGGAGATTCCCATATTGTACCATGAAGATGCATGACCGGGCATTGAACGCAATACTTTTTTATATTCAACAATTGAGAGATCAAGATTTTTTTTATACTTAATTGTATCAGAAGGGTCAATTCCTGTTTCTCTGGCGTACTGATTTCCTCTTTCAAAATGAGGGAAAATAGATTCCTCCAAATGCTTCATGTCTGCATCATAAAGTGTAGTTGCATTGTACCAATTCTTATTACGGTTAATCACATAGATAACAGAAGACAGGAAGATAGCTCCGACAAATACTGTAAATAAAGTAACATATAACTTATTGAGCTTTTTGAGATAGTGAAATACTTTAATAATTATTCCTCCTAAAAGCATGGAAAAACCTATGGATGCAATGAAGGAGTGTCGCTCTGCGACTATTCCTATAACCGGTTCTACTAATTGCGAAAATAAAAAAATACCGCCTAGGTACCATAAAATAGAAAAGCTGTAAAACGTTCTTTTTTTCAGCCCTTTAATTCCAAAGAAGAGTAATCCTCCATTAAGGATAGCTGATAACCATACAACAGGATTATTCCATGAAGGAATATTGATTAGCCCGGTTCCGTAATAAAATCTTAAAGGGTATGGGAATATGTTAAGTTTGAGGTAATACCACCATGTAATTAAAGATAATTTCAGTGTATTAATAAAATTTTTATTTTCTCCTATTAGTGGAGTTTCATGAAGCTCGGAATTTCTGAAAGCGTCTGGAATAATAATGGATTTATAGAATACATAAGATAAAAAAACGGAAATAATAAAAAATACATAAATGAAAATATACGTAGATTTCATTTGTTTAAAATAGGATATCAGATAAATGAAAAAGCCGAATATAATACCATCTACTTTTGAAAAAACGGAAAAGAGTAAAAAGATAACTGAAAGAATAAAATGTTTGATCGCCCTTTTATCTATGTATTTTACAGCTTGTAAACATGCTAATAATCCGAACAATGTGCTTAGGAGGTTCTCTCGGTTTTTAATATTTGCAACTACCTCTGTATGAATAGGGTGTAATACAAAAATTAAAGTACCCAGGAAAATATATTGATAATAATTTTCGCTGAATATTCTGGTAAATAACCGAAATACAAGCATGCAAATAATCCCGTAAATAATCGTATTGAAAAAATGATTTGCATGTGGGTTATTTTCGAATAATTCATATTCAATAGCAAACGAAATTTGTGCTACAGGCCTGAATTCCCCTTTTATTTTATCTTCTGTCATATAAGGAGAGGTTAAGATATCGGGGATACCTTTCAATCCTTTAGTCACATAAGGATGGGCCTGTGTAACGAGATAATCGTCTAATGAAAAATCGTTTTTTACAGTATTTATATACAGCAATGTACCAACGATAAAAAACAAAAATGAGATCTTATTATAATTGTATTTGTCTTTTTCCGATTTATTTAAAGGAAGATATTGATGCTCCATTACTTTTTCTATTGTTGAAATATAACAAAAATCCGATAAATATATAGAATAAACTGAGAATGAAATGCAAAGAGGTTAAAGCATGTAATTTCGAGAGAGGAACATAAAATAAAAATGCCATTAGTGACCATGCACCTTCTTTTGTTCCCAGTCCTTTGTAAGTAAACGTTAAAAACGTAATTAAATAAATGATGGGCACGCTTAAGAATAAGAATATTAAGGAAATAGATATTTCAAGGGATAAGCAAATAAAATAAATGGTCAGGGCATAAAAGATATAATTTAAATAATTTAAAGATAGAAGCAATATGAAATAAGCAGGATTTCTATTGAAAAAGTTGAAATTTTTTTTTAATTGATCGATAGTTTTTGTAATGAAAATTCTGATTTTCTTTTTTCGGTAGAAATAGAGTATAAATGCCATGAGTAGCATAAAGAATAGCACACAGAGCATAATGACCTGCAATATTTTTTTCTGATTTATATCTATCCGGAAATTAAAGAAGTAGAAATAAACCAGAGTAAAAGGTAAGAGTAAAAGAATACTAATAAGACCTATGCTTTTATTAACTATAAGCATGGAAACTGCTGTACTGCTCTTATGTGTCTTGATTTTAAACATGAAGAAAAAATATAATTCTTCTCCTTTTGGAAATACTGATATTATACTAAAGAAAGGTGCTATACAAGTATATTTTAAAAGAGTATAAAAATTGATATTAAAATTGAACGTATTGCTAATGTATTTCCATTTCCAGCTTTCAGTTATGTTTTTAAGAAAGTAAAAGAAGATACTTAATAAAAAATATATTTTATCGGAATTTTTTATATTTATTAACAGCTCCTCCCATTGTACGTAATACTTCAAATATAAAATGAATAATACCAAAAATAATATCTCTATCAACAGCAGTATTTTATTCTTGGTTAATAGAGATGTCATAAAACTGTGTGTGCTGATTTGACTTAGGTTTCTAATATATTGAATTTTTGTAAAATTAATATATAGAATAATATTTCTTTTTTTTTGTTTATTTTGCAGAGTAATTATTTTTCAGATTATAATGCCGGCAGCCTACATAAATATTATTGATTTTTCACTTGCAAGAAATGAAATAACAAATGTGCAGCTAGCATCTGAATACCCTGACTATACGGCAGATTCGATATATAAAAACTCAGGGGTCCTAAAACGTTTCTCAGTGGATAAGGGATGTGTTTGTACTGATTTTGCTGCAGAAAACGTTTCTGAATTGTTGAATAAACATAAGATTGATAAACATAAGATTGATTTTTTGATTTATTGCACGGAAGCGCCTGATTATATTGCTCCGGCATCTTCCGTTGTGTTACATGGGAAACTAGGGCTAAGTAAAGAAGCGGGAACTTTTGACCTTCAATTCGGTTGTTCCGGATATACTTATGGTTTGCTTCTTGCGAAAGCATTAATAGAAAGTTCTGCGGCTTCGACAATTTTATTTGTGACTGCAGACATACCTACTCAAGTAATTTCGGAGAAAGACCCTCATTTACGTTTTTTATTTAGTGATGCCGTATCCATATCTATTATTTCTTCTGAAAAAAAAGGATATAAGCTCGGAGAATTTATTAAAGGTACGGATGGAAAAGGAGAAACAGCGTTACGCGTTATAAATAGTGGATTTAATTCTCCCAGAAATGAAGAATGGTATCATCAGGAGGGGAATGAGAATCTGTCAGTTGGACGGATGGAAATGGATGGCGAAGCTGTATTCCGCTTTTCTGTGGATGTTGTTCCGAAAATTGTTGAAGAAGTACTGAATAAAAATAAGTTGAAAAGGGAGGATATTGATTTGTTTGTTTTTCATCAGGCGAGCCGGATTATCCTGAAATCTTTACAACGGAAACTTAAAATCGAGGAGGAAAAAATTTATAATAATTTGGAAAGAGTAGGAAATACTGTCTCTGCAAGTATTCCGGTTGCTCTGTCCCAGGCATTGTCAGAAAATAGAATAACTAAAAATATGAATATAATGGTTGTTGGCTTTGGAATAGGTTTTTCCTGGTCAGCAACTGTTTTCAATACCACGAACTTATGATGGATATAGATACATTTACAAGAAATTTGGAAAGTGAATTTGAGGAGGTAGAAACCGGAAGATTGACGCCTCTGACGAACTATAGAGATATCCCTGAATTTAATTCAATGTATGCTTTGATTATTATTGCTTTTATTGACAGTGAGTTTGATGTTTTGCTGACAGGCGAGGAGCTTCGAAAAACTAATACTGTTAAGGATTTATATGAGCTTGTCAGAAACAAATTACAAGAAAAGGAATAAATGGCCATATTTGAAATTGAAAAAGTAGAAATTACAGGTATAGCTTGTTGTGTTCCTGAAAATACAATCAGAACAGTTGATTTTCCTTTTTCATCGGAACAGGATTGCAGGGCTTTTATTAACGGGACAGGAGTAGAAGAAACAAGGTATGCACCAGAAGAAGTATGTGCTTCAGATTTGTGCTATGAAGCAGCTGAACGTTTAATAAAAGATTTAAATATAGATAAGGAGCAAATAAAAATAGTCGTTTTTGTTTCTCAGTCTCCGGATTACTTCTTGCCGGCGACTGCAATTATTTTGCAGGATCGTTTGGGAATTTCTAAGTCATGTATGGCCTTTGATATTGGTCTGGGGTGTTCCGGATATGTATATGGGCTTTCTGTGATTTCCGGATTATTACGGAATATACCATCCGGGCATGCATTGTTATTATGTGGAGATAAGTCGACGTTTTCGACTCACCCGAAGGATAAGAGCACGAGACCTCTTTTTGGAGATGCCGGTTCGGCTACTATACTTACAAAAAGAGAAGAAGCCTCCCCTATGCATTTTAATTTGCAATCCGATGGTTCAGGGTTCGAGTCTATAATTATTAGAGGTGGAGGAACCCGCAATCCGTACAGCTTATTTTCAACAGAGGATAGGGAAATTGAAAAAGATATTTGGAGGAATGAGCTAAGTTTGGAAATGGATGGAGTGGAAGTCTTTAATTTTTCGCTTAGAGAAGTGAAAAAGAATATATTTCATTTGCTTGACAGCTTGCATGTTGATAAGGAAGAAGTTGATTTTTTTGTGATGCACCAGGCGAATAAATTTTTGAATGAAACAATACGAAAAAAAATGGGTGTGGGAATAGATAAAGTACCGTATTCGATTGGCAGATTCGGAAATACCAGTTCTGCATCGATTCCTCTTACACTTGTTACCGAATTGGCAGAAAAATTACAAAGTGAACAGTTGAACTTGTTACTTTGTGGGTTTGGAGTAGGTTATTCATGGGGAAGTGTATATCTTCATACTTCAAATGTAAAAGTATATCCATTAATAGAACTGAAATGATTACGCCCTTTTTACTTGAAAATAAAACCATCTTAGTAACCGGAGCTACTTCCGGTATAGGTCGTTGTATTGTTGAGTTGATTATTTCGATGAAAGGAAAAGTTATTGCGACAGGTAGAAATTCATCCATTTTAAAAGAATTGGAAAATAGATATTCATCCGAAAAAGTTACGGTAGTTTCTGCTGATCTGACAAAGGAAAAAGAGCTTATACAACTGGTGGAAAGTAGTCCGTCTATAGATGGGGTAGTGTATAGTGCAGGTATTGTTAATTCCCAACCCATAAGATATCTCTCCCGACAAAAGCTGGAAGAAACAATGGTCATAAATTTTTATGTACCGGTAGAATTAATTGGGAGTTTGGACAGAGCTAAAAAAATTAATAAAAAGGCATCATTTGTTTTTATATCATCCGTCTCCTCTCTTCATCCCCATAAAGGAGGAACAAGTTACAGTGCATCTAAAGCATCATTAGATGCATTTGTTAAAGTATTGGCTTTAGAATATGCTCACCGCGGAATAAGAGCTAATTCAATTAGTCCGGGAATGGTGAAAACACCTTTATATGAACAAGCTAGAGAATTGGCAGGACATACTTCTATGAATGAGCATCTTAGTCAGTATCCTTTAGGTATAGGAGAGCCCGAAGATGTTGCAAATGCTGTAGTTTATTTATTGTCTGATGCTTCCAGGTGGATGACCGGTTCAACAATTACATTAGATGGAGGATTGCTGCTTGGATACTAAAAAGGACTTGTCTGTTGTTATCCCTGTCCATAATGGGGAGCAGACGATTGAAGAATTGTTTCAGCGTTTGATGAATGTACTAAGCAAATATTCAGAGAACGTAGAAATTATATTTGTTGATGATTGTAGTAAAGATGGTTCTTGGAAAATTATCCGGTCTCTTAAAGCATCTTTCCCTTTAATTGTAAGAGGAATACGTTTTGCCCGGAATTATGGACAACATAATGCGACTCTTTGCGGGATTAAACATACTACATCAGATATTATTATTACAATAGATGATGATTTAGAATTTCCGCCTGAATCTATCCATCTATTAATGGAAAAATATTATCTGGAAAACCAGGATGTTGTATATGGTGTAAATAAGAATAAAAAAGTTAGTGTAGTTAGAAAACAGCTAACATTTTTATTCCGTAAATTACAGGGACTTGCAGAGAAGTATGTCGTAAGAGGTTCTAGCCTTCGACTGATGAAAGGGGAAATTGCCAGAGCCATCATCGTAAATGCTCAGGAGTTTTCTTTTATTGATGAGTTTTTATTATGGTACACTTCTGCTATTTCAGTGGTGGATATTGAGTCCGAAAGGCTACCGGTAAAAACAAGATATAAAATCACCGGTTTGATGAGAATGACAAAAGATCTCATTTATTTATCCTCTTCTGTTCCTCTGAAACTTGTAACTGTATTCGGCTTTTTAATGATGGCCGGGAATTTTCTTGCTGGTATTATTGTGGTATACAGACGGCTGGTCTTATCTATTGATGTAAAGGGATATACTTCAATTATAGTGGCTATTCTGTTTTCGTCGGGAATGATAATATTTTGTTTAGGAGTAATAGCCGAACATATAGGAAAAATATTGAAAGTCAGCTATAAAAAACCTGCATTTTTTGAATCAGAGATAGCATGATAATAGAGCAATACGGAGTGAAATTAAAGCGTCTGGAAATTGGAGATATTGAGATCGTCAGAAAATGGCGTAATCATACTGAAATTAAGAGAACGATGAATTTTCAAAAATATATTACCCGACAAATGCAATTAGACTGGTTTAATTCGATAAATAATAAATACAATTATTATTTTTTGATTATCTATGATCAAATTCCTATCGGAATGATCAATGCGAAAGATATTTCCTTGAACGAATTTACTGGGGAAGGAGGAATATTCATAGGAGAGAAAAAGAAAGAATATGAGCTGATCTCCGTTTATGCAAGTCTAAGCCTTTTAAATGTTGTTTTCAAAGTGTTGAATTATTTTGAAAAGTCTGTTATTCAGGTAAGAAAAGATAATCCTAAGGCTATTTCCTATAATTCTTTGCTAGGATATAATATAAACAAAGAAAAATCGACAGATGAAATTTATTTTTTTGAATTGACAAGAGAAGGTTATTTCAGTCATACTGAACGATTAAATAAAACGGCGCAAAAATTGACCGGGGATTTTGCGGAGCCAAGAATAAAGGGTATTTACTCAGATGATTTATTTCTGGAAGTGTTTAAGAAAGTATTGAAAGTAAACTAAAACTAAGAATTCAGGAATTGAAATCAAAGAAGCCTTGTCTGAACCATTTCATCCAGGTCTTTTTATCAGCGTAATTTAAAAGATTCTGATCATTTAAGTTTTCAATTTTATATCTGCATATTTCTTCTGCAGTATATCCACAATCAGGCTTTGCAATATCAAACATTAACACCACTCTTATTTCATCAGACTCGTTCCAGGCTTCATGGGTAAAGCTATCATCGAAAATAACTAATTCGTTTTTTTTCCAGTAATGAGTTATATTTTCAATCCGGATGGCGCATTTTTGCCCTTCAGGAACAATTAGCGGGAGATGGTTTCTTAGAATTAATTTACTGTATCCTTTATGGGGTAGGATGTGGGATGCGGGGTGTAAAATTGAAAATTGGGCAGAAATGATTTGAGGTATTTCACGAATAATTTCAGCAGTCCGGGGACATCGCTTACTATTTTCTATGTGGTTTATGCCGAAAAAAAGAAACTCAAAGGTCTTCCAGAGGGAGCTGGAAGTTAAATAATTAGGGTAAGCACTGGTCCAATTCTGAACATCTTCTTTTAAAAGAGATGTTAGTTCCTCAGTAATGATGGCTGATTTACTTTCTATGAAGGGAACGTAGCTAAAATTTTCTTTATCAAAGAAATAGGAAGAGGCCATGGGCTTATTTATTTTTTATCCGGTAAAAGATGAACACAAAAAAATGTAGAGTAGGGTGTATCATTCGCGTTAAAATTCTTGGAAATACCTCAATAATAATTGCCAGATATTTATAGCTCCTTGAAAGTATCAGTGTTGCAATAACGCCTGCATTAACTTTATTATATTGAGAAAGATACTTAGGGTTCATCAAATCAATAATTAATACAGTCCTTTCTTCTGTGCTTAGGTTCCATGAGGAATGAAAATAAATATCATTAAAAGCAATGCATTTGCCCTCTTTCCATTCCAGCTTATGGCCTGCTACTTCCATTCCGCAATGGGGTAGTGATGCCGGGATGTTCATACCCAAATGGATGCGATAAAAAGCATCTGTATCTCCTACATGACCCTTAATTCGGGCATTTTTGTCTAAAAAACTAAAATAAATTGTAGATACCCCTTCAATTTTGCTAAGGATTTCATAGGTTTTTGGGAAAAGTTTTTTTTTATCCTTATATGTTAATCCATAAATCATTAACTCTATTTGTGTCCATTTTGGGGTTTTAGAAAAGGATTTTTTTTTGAAGGCTAGTGCTGCAAGTGACTTATCTTTAATAACATTGAGAAGTTCTTCCTTGAAAAGGGGATAATTTTCTTCAATGTATTTGATTGCATCTATTTTGTTTGTGTCATATATCGGTGGTTCATGCCCGGTATATAAATCCTGATGGGTATTAAAGAACGCCTTCATGCATGAATAATTTTATTGATCCAGTTATAAGGAGGTGTTAGGATTATAGCAGAGGTGCGAGCAAAGAAATGAAGGAGTTTTAAAATGGTTTTTGGAGGTTCTTTTATTTTGAGTCTGATGGAGCTGGACTGTAGAAAAATAGAGCTTAAAACAGATCCACAGATCATTTTTTTCTGAGGAAGAAACTCAGGAAGGATGACATCGAAAAGAAGGATGATTCGTGGCATAGAGCTGTTATTCCACGCTGTATGTGTGTATCCATCACAAAATATCAGCAGCTTTCCTTCTTCCCATTCTCTTTCCTCATTTTTTACCTTAAACCCTACCTCCGGAAGCTGTCCTGGAATTTTTATTCCATAATGGCATCTGACGATAGCATTTGTATCTCCAAAATGTGCAGAGATCTTAGATTTAGGTTCAAGTAGATTGAAAGAAATGGAAACTAATCCTGGGATCTGCCGGAGAAGAGAACACGTTTCAGGAAAAAACCTGGCATTTTTGTAAAAATGGACTCCCCAGCTCATTAATGGGACCGTTTTCCAGGCCCCCGGCTTATTGACCATTTCATGATTGAAATAACTTACCGGAGAATTATTACCATGGTTTAAAAAATTATTGAGTTCATTATAAATGATTTCGTGCTTGTTATCAAAAATATGCTCCCATTCAAAGTAATTTTCAGGATAAAAAGAAGGGGAATTCCCCTGATATTCATATCTGTCAATTAGGGAAAACCAAATTTTTGAAGTTTTCATTGTTTTTTCAATTAGGCAAACAAAATTATCGATTTTTATTTAAAATTGCATAAAAAGTAAGTGAATGTTTTATAGCTCTGAATCTTTCCCATTACTTAAAGTGTTTGAAGAAAATTTTGATCAGATAAAGGGAGAATTGCTTTCTGTCATAGAGAGACCTGTTGTTGAAGTTTATAAATCTACATGGATGCAGGAACGCGAAAATATGGTTCGTACAAAAGACAATGGATGGAAGACCTATACCTTCAGATTTTTCGGGATAGATCATCTGCCTAATCTGGAATCCTGCCCCTTTATATCCAGACTGATTAAAGAAAATCCTTCTATTGTAACGGCTGAATTTTCGCTGTTGTCCCCTGATACGCATATTCTCCCGCACAAAGGATATACTAATAAATTACTGAGGGGACACCTTGGTTTGGTTGTGCCGAAAGGTGATGTTCGGATAAAGGTTGAAGAAATTGAACAAGCTTGGGAGGAAGGTAAGATTTTGATTTTTGATGATAGTGAGCTTCATGAGGCTTGGAATAGGACCCAGGAGCATAGAATTGTATTCATGTTTGATTTTGAACCAACCTTTAATGTCGCTGTATCAAAACAGATCTGTAGAGATGTCTTACTTTCGACCAATGACAAATTTATTCATTCTATTGCTTCCCGAGATAAATGGTTAGAGTGGTTGGAGGTAGGAAGTTTCCCTTTAGGGGGAGTTTGATGATCACTTCGAAGTACTTTTGATCAGAATAAAGGTTACGATTAATGATGTTTGCATAAAAGTTATTAACATATGTTGATAAAATGATAGTCAAACATTTAGGCATTATCTTGTTTAATAAGCAACCATTCAATTATTTTGCCGTTTAAATCACTGAAAATATATCTTGATTTAAAGCTAAAATTTGAAATATATGCAACTAACACGTATAACCTTTATACTTATACCCACGCTTTTGATGTGTCAATCCCTTTTCTCTCAGGTAGTCAATTACAGTTATTCTGATGCAAAAAGGTTTAATGATGAGCTTTATAAGAACTGTCCGCAATATCAGGGAAAGGAATATGTAAAGCTGTCTTATGATCTTTTGAAACAAA